>VFQO010000020.1_pt1 | contig 233729 bp, 207 predicted proteins | sample 3512331 | NCBI WGS metagenome assembly VFQO01 (sample SAMN10412371, study PRJNA504923) | tailings metagenome | isolation source: Replicate 3 from Balatoc abandoned mine | place: Philippines: Itogon, Benguet | collected 2017-08-28 | reverse complement strand
ACCAATCCCTGCTGGAGTACTTCAATGAGAGGGTGAATAAATCAGTGTTTCCCTAAGTGAGGAAGAAGCCGCCGCTACTCTTTTAATGAGCAAACGCACCCTTGCGAGGAAGCTGAAGAAAGAGCAATCCAGTTTTCGAAAAATTCGTGAGGAAATTCTCTCCAATCAAGCGGCTAGTTATTTGGGTGAAACTACTCTATCGATCGAAGAAATTGCCGTGCTGCTGAACTACCACGACAGCGCCAACTTCAGGCGTGCATTCAAGCGCTGGTTTGGCCAACCCCCCGATGATTACAGGCGTATTGCCAACTCACTTTGATAACGCTGAGGCCCAAGATCACCGCCTCAGACTACTCAGCCGCAAACCACACAGAAGCTGCGGATTGGGGAGCAATTCAACACGGTCGATAGAATTTTCTCTTCAGGGCCGAGCTATCGGGTATAAATAAATCGGCCCATCGCCACCAATGTCTGATTTTGATAGATTTCTACTGATGTGATGATGAATCGTTTGCCTGATCGGATGACTTGAGGCACCGCACATATGGTTCCGGCGAATGCCGGGCGCAAGTAGTCGAAGGTCATACTTTGGCACTGAGGCTCGCTATTAAGATCAAGAATCCCTATAACATGCAAAGCAGCGCTGATCTCACCAAAACTGGCCAAGATTCCACCATGGAAGGTACGCAATAAAGGGTTGCCCATATGCTGATCGCGGAATGAAAGCTGATAACTTACGTCATCAGCCGAATTAACCAGCTTCATTCCTAAAAACCCTACAAATGGATTGTCTTCCAGCAGTTTTGCTTGTGCAGGATTTAACAATGCAACTTTGTCTTCTCTGTCATTACCGACACGCTTTGTACCTACATCAGCCATTAATGCCCGCCTTTTATTGCATAGAAGAATCAAAGCCTGGACCAAGTGTACCCACAGCAAATGACCCAGACACCGTCGCCAAAAGCCGATCATCTCGATTATTTATTGCTCGGCCACGAACATAAGCAATATCATTCTTGATCGCATAGCACTCCACCTCACTGCTTACTGAGTCTCCCGACACAGCCTCTGCGATGAAGTCGACTCGCAGATCTATTGTAGCAATCGCCCTCATATCACCGAGTTTGGAGAATATTGCCAAACCACAATTTGTATCAAGCAGAGTCACGATGACGCCACGATGCATACTACCGTTGCGACCTGTCAAAAACTTCTGGTGACAGATGGTCATCACAGCCTTACCCCCGCAAATTTCCTCTACTTCCACACCAAGTGTATTGAACAGTGGGTGTGAAGCACCGAAAAAACTCTTTGCCATTTCAAGATATCGATCAATCATTCAGCGTTACCTCCAAGATACCTACTCTTGTTCAGGCCATTGAGCAAAGCCGGCCACATTACTTGGTCAAGATTCTGGAAAAATGGAGAGCGCGCTCTCTGCGTAGCAATGCTCATTAATGAGAACATGATTTATCGCAGCTTCAATTTTCTCATGGGGAAATACAGAAGCCTCGGAACCCGCTTTAAGCACTGCTGCCAAATCTGACCACGCTGCTGCCGAAGCACGCATTTTCCGAACCAACCCGCCACGCTCCACCTGAGGTAAATGAATCTGCGCCTCCTCCAGGAACTCCGAGTAAATAGTGCGAAAGCCTGAACCACCCGTGCCTCTCTTCTCGATCACCTGATAAGCAAATCTCAGGTTCCAACGCCAGTTCGGATCAGCCGCCCAGCGCGCCAACTCTGCAATCCAAGTATTCAGAGCCGCCAGCCCGCTATGGCGATTACCCCGCATCAGGCTGGAAGCATTGTCAAAGATAGCCCGTCGAATGCTCAAAGGGGATACTTCTGCGTCAATACGCAACGGAGCATACATGTTGCCATAATGTACAAAGGGTTCCGAAGTGGAGAAGCGGGAGTCAGCAAGCTTTTCTAGAGGCACTGGTATTAGACCAGGTCGCTCGGTGTCACTGACGAAAACCTGACTACGCAGCGGATCAATTTGCCAGGCAACGATAGCATGCCCCGGAAAGTGGGTTTTACTGTTGAAATAAGGGAGGTGAAAGATGTCCGTGAGTAACAATGCTGGACGCCCGCTCAGCAAAGCTACATTGAGGGCGTCGCTCGCCCGCGTTTTGTCCTCGAAAACATCCCAGGCAAATGGCACGCCCAAAGTCGAGAATACCTTCTCCTCGAATCCCATGGAGCGAACATGAACGATAAATGGCGTTGACGACCCTGGCACCTCAACATACGTAATGCCAAGCCCAGCGCCAAGACCAAAGCAAAAGGCCTCAGTCATAGTCAGACCATGAAACTCCAGCAAATCCCGAATCGCAGAACTACCACAATGCCGCCCAGGTGTATGGCTATGAAACTCTGAGGATGACTTTGCAGTACCCGAGGACGGCTTGATCATGCTCATTCACACGACCTCCTTGACAGCGAGGTCACCGTAGACTGCTGCGGACGCGCGCATTGGATCACCATGTTCACCATATTCTTCCAGCCAAGCGGCCACCTTCTCTGGCATACCGGTTTCCCAAGGATGAAACCCGGGTCGAAACCACGCAAGAAATTCTGGCATCATACAAGTGACAACTCCTCTACGCCCGTACAACCGATTTAGTCCACGCGCTACCACGCCGGGTTTTGTCAAGACACCATCCAGACGCAGCATATTGATAAAGACAGGCGCCACCACCACATGCATTATCAACATTGCTGTCACTAGCGCAGAGACGCGCATCATGTATCCACCTCCAGCTACGGTCTGATAAAGATCATAGGCCACTGCCTTGTGTTCAACCTCCTCCACACCATGCCAGAGAAACATCGCCCGCATAACCGGATCGGCCTCGCGAAGCATGTCAGTGTCTTCCCGTAGCATGGCCTCACCCAGCGTGGCGGTGAAATGCTCGAATGCAGCGGTCATCGCCAACTGATATTTTTTCGGAAGGTACTTTTGAGAAGTTCGAATAAAACGCCGCAGATTTGTGGTGACCCGCTCGACATCTATCCCTTGCCCGGCCATTACATCGTTAAAGCGATCGTGAATGATGCCATGTTGCCCTTCCTGACGAATAAAGTGACGAATATCCTCTCGAAGACGAGATTCGTTCACCTGATCCTGAAAGTGGCGCACTGATTGGATAAAAAAGCGCTCGCCCTCGGGAAAATGCACCGACAAAGCATCGAAAAACCTAGTTAGCACTGGATCACCACCATTCCAGTGACGCTGCACTGCCGAAACGTCAAAGGAAACCTTGCGAGGTCGGATAGGTACGGCTTTCATGCTGAACTCCTTAGGCTGCTTATACTATTTGATCGGAACATCATTTGATAATGATTGGAATTATATTGGTTGACCAACCAAATGTCCATAATTTGATATGCAAGTATTAAAACGGGCTTGAAAGTAGAACGGAGCAGGTCTTGTTTAGTCGGACAGTTTTCGTGGATTTATAATAAAGATCCAGTCCTGCGGGTTAAGCGACCAATGCCGCACTTTGTTGATGAAATACACCTCGCCTGAGGTTTTGTACTCCAAAGCCTGGTGGCCTCGACCGGTATTGTAAAACGCACTGTACTCGTGCAAATATTTTCTTGCCTCCGAGGTTGTTTCGTAGGCCCGAAGGTAAACCTCCTCGTATTTCACTGTGCGCCAGAATCGCTCAATCACCACGTTGTCGCGCCAACAACCTTTGCCATCCATGCTGATTTGAATATCGTGGCCCTTTAGCATTTCAGTGAACTCCAAACTGGTGAATTGAGTGCCCTGATCGGGTTTGACGATCTCGTGCTTGCAGTATTTGGTGATCGCTTCTCGAACCGCTTCGACACAGAAATCAAGATGCATGGTGTTCGACAGCCTCCAACTGAGCACTTTCCTGCTGCACCAATAGATGACTAGGCACAGCAGTTACAGAAAGCCGCGTTTCATCGGAAGGTAGGTGATATGCACAGCACTCAGATCGGGCGATGCGAAGAATCTTGGCCTGTTCGCTCATCGAAAATTCGTAGTTTGTATCAATCATCGCTTTGAGCTCAGCAAACCCACCTTGATGAGCGCACTTTCTAAAAAATCATTCTCCGATGTCAGCTCGCCAATTCTTGCATGCAAAACTTTCACAACGACTGTGGATTCGGCGGGTTTAGTGGCACCAAATGCTGTGGAAGCAGCTTGCAGCAATTCAGCTTTCCACTGGGCAATTTAGGTGGCGTGGTCATCGTATTTCTGGGCAAGCTCGGCAAGTGGTTGTTCGCCTAGAACTGCCTCTAGCGCCACCTCGGCTTTAAACTCAGGCCAGTGGTTTCTGCGTGGTCTGCGACTCATGATTTTTCCTTTCCTGACCAACATTATTGACCCAAAAAGCAGAGCTCTCATCTTTTATCCACCTGTCCAAATTCGCCGAACCTGCTCCTGAAAAAGATTCCCAGCTTACTTGGGTGATGCGTCGTAAACGCAACGAAAACCAATGTGAGAGGTGCTGCTGGCCCCTGCAACTCCGATGCGCGCAGCTGGCCGGTAACGCAAGCAATATTCCGCAGCGCACAGGTGCGAGCCGCCTTTCAGGGCAAACAGAGTGTTCCAATCTTGCTGTGGACTGCATGAACAACAGGTGGCGGGCTCGATGAATCCTGATTGGGTCCATTCCCACACATTGCCTATCATGTCGTGCAAGCCGTGGCCATTGGCAGGGAATTGCCCAACCCGAACCGTGCCGGGTTTACCACCGGGGGCGTAATACCATGGAAATGCGCCTTGCCACACCTGTGCCATGCGCTGGCCATCTGGTGCAAATTCATCGCCCCAGGCAAATTGGGCATTGCGCAAACCGCCGCGCGCCGCAAACTCCCATTCAGCTTCTGTGGGCAAGCGCCCACCCGCCCACGCAGCAAAGGCCTTTGCATCGTCAAGGGCCACATGCACCACAGGGTGCTCGTTGAAATCGCCAGGCAATTCAGTGCCAGGGCTTGGGTCGTGCCAACACGCACCCGGCACCGCTTTCCACCACAGGTCAGAATTGTTCAAAGGCACAGGGCCCTCGGTCATTTGAAACACGTGGGAATGCCCCCGGCGTTCGGCCAGGGTGAGGTACCGTGTGGCCTCCACAAATTCTGCAAAATCTGAATTGCGCACAGGAAAAACATCAATTGCAAATTCACACACCCGAGCTGCGCGCTCGGGGCGTTCCTCGGGATAGTGGCGATTCGAGCCCATTCGAAACTCGCCACCCGAGAGCATTTTGCAGTGCCTAGACATTCAATCCCATTTGGCTTAAGAAGCGCAACATTTCGACCGGATTGACTTTACTGGTGTCCACATCAATTGTCACCTTGCCCAACTTGCCTTGAAAAGGATTGGGGCCTTTGTAGCGGGTTGATACCTGGTTGCCCAGATCAGAACCCACAGTAAAACCATCGTAACTGGTCGAAAACAGCACGCGCTTGAAGGTATGCTTGGCCACCTGTTGACCGTTGACAAACAAAGCGCCCTCGCCATCAAATGGGCGGCCAGTCATGCGCTGCTGATACCTGATTTTCAACTTGCCCTCAGGCAAAACCGAACTGGATTCTATTCGTTCCACGTACGGCACCAGGCTTTGTTCATAACACAGCTTGCCATCTTGAATGTAAAGCACCCAACCTGCATATTTGGCCCCTTGGGCCAGCAGCACGCCATCGCCCGCAACATTGCTGCGTTCACATTCAAGCTCAATGGTGTGCGACAGGCCACACACGATTGGCGCTACATCCCGCGCCAAACGCTCAACAGGCGGGTAAAAATCCCAACGCGCTCGCAATCCTTTTTCTTGCCTGTCTTGCACCAGACGAAGTACCAAATTGCGGTCATCGAGTGGCAACACATTGTACTGTTGCGCCGCTTGTAACCATTTGTTTTTCAGGCGTTCTACGACCTCTGGAAACTGGTTCGCCAGGTCTGTGCCCTCAGCGGGGTCTTTGCTTAAATCGTACAGTTCCCACACATCGTCTTCGAAAGGTTTTCCACGCGTGTGGCGTGCCACAGCGCGCCAATTGTTCTCCATGTAAGCACGGTGGCCACCCAACTCAAAATACTGCTCGCTGCGGGTTGGGCTTTCAGGTTTGCTGAATGTTGGCAATACACTTTGGCCTTCAATGGGTTTTTGAGCTTGCCCTTTGTACACGGTCGGGCGTTCAACCCCAGTGGCCTCCAGCAAGGTGGGGAACAAATCCACCACATGTACAAAGTTGTCGCGCAATTCGCCTTGCGCAGCAATACCTTTGGGCCAACTCACAATCAGGGGGTCGGCCACACCACCCAGGTGCGCATACTGCTTGTACATTTTGAAGGGAGTATTTGATGCACTGGCCCAGCCCATTGGGTAGTGAGGATAGGTGCCCTCCTCGCCCAGCACGTCATACAGCTGCGCAGCTTCCTCCACAGGGATTGGACGCCCGAATGCAGGCGCAAACACATTCGGCGTGCCGGTCGGTGTTCCTTCCGGAGAGCCGCCATTGTCAGAGAACAGCACCACAATTGTGTTTTCACGAACACCCAGTTCTTCGAGGCTGTTCATCAAACGCGCAATATTGTTGTCCATATTGCTCATCAGGCCGGCATACACCTCCATGTAGCGGGCTGTAATTTTTTTGTGCGCCTCTGGCAACTTGTCCCAGCTGTCCGAACCAAACGAAAGTGGCGGCAGTTCAACCGTATCCGGCATGACTCCCAAGGCTTTCTGGCGCGCGAGTCGTTCGGCGCGAATCACATCCCAGCCTTTGTCATACTGGCCTTGGTAGGCATCCCTTTCACGGGCCCGCGCCTGCAAAGGCGAATGGGGCCCTGGATAAGCCAAATGCAGGTAGAAAGGCCGCCCTGGCTCAAGTGCCTGCTGGGTACGAATGTAGGTAATGGCACGGTCGGTGAGGTCATCACATACAAAGTAATCAGGCGTGTCGGGCGGTTCAACCGGCGCGATGCCGTCGAACAATTCCGAGGGTTTGAAATAATCGGTGGAATGCCCCTGAAACCAATAAGCCCGGTCAAAACCGCGTTGCGTGGGCCAATTGTCGTAAGGCCCGTTTGCACCTGTGGTGTGCGCATTGTTCAAATGCCACTTTCCACTCAGAAAAGTGGACCACCCTGCCGCTTGCAACACCTCAGCCAAAGTGGCCGCCTCGTGCGTTAAATCACCTCGATAACCCGGGTAACCAGCATCAATGTCGGCCAACCAACCCATGCCCGCGGAATGATGATTCAGGCCTGTGAGGAAGGAGGCCCGCGTGGGCGAACACATGGAGCAGGTGCGAAAGTTGGTGTACTGCAAACCGGTTTTTGCCAAGGTATCGATGGAGGGTGTTTTTATTTCACTGCCATAGCACCCCAGGTCGGAAAAACCACAGTCGTCCAGCAAAATGACGACCACATTGGGCGCACCCTCTTTCGCCTTTACTTTGCTGGCAGTGGCGGGCCGGGAATCCTGAAAGGACAGAGCCACCTGTGCAGCCTCGCCTTCAGGCAGGGCTTTGGGTGTCATCAATGCACGTGCTTTGGTGTTGGCCACATGCGCACCAGTGGCAGCCACGCCCACAGTGGCTGCACCCACAGCAAGGCCCGACAGGAATGCGCGCCGTTTCAAACGTTTGGGGGACAAGCCTTCTGAATTGCTGCCATCGTTTTGATCATCATTTTGCTGCGTCATGCTTGTCCCCTATTTGAATTGAATGTGTCTTTTGTTCTAGCTCTTAACTAGTGACACTATTTGTGTCACTATATACAAAAGAAATTCGAATCTCAAGGAGTCGAACACATGGCAATGCCAAAAGTTTTGAAAGTTCATGGTCTGGATCTTTCTTATTTCACGGGAAAGCTTGAAGCGTACTTGCGCGGCAAACAAATTCCTTACGAACTGATTGAAATGGACACTGGCGATTTCAAACGTTGTGGCAAAGCCACCGGGGTGGCGCAAATGCCCCAGGTGGAATGGCTCGATGGTCAATGGCTGAGCGACACCACATTGATCATTGAATTTCTGGAAGCCTTGAAACCAGAAACATCCGTATTGCCGGAACACCCCACGCTTTGCTTTATTGCGCAACTGCTGGAAGATTTCGGTGACGAATGGCTTTGGCGCCCAGCATTGTATTACCGCTGGGCCCACGCGCAAGACGCAAGGCTGATGAGCCACCGCCTTGCAGATGGCATGATGCGTGACGTACCGCTGCCCTTTTTCATGCGACGCTGGGCCATTTTAAATCGACAGCGGCTGCACTTTTTGTGGCTTGATGGCGTGCGGAAAAGCACTGCGAAACGCGTTGAAGCACATTACCTGGAAACACTGGATGCTCTTGAGACAGTGCTTGAAAAACAACCATTCGTTCTCGGCCAACGCCCAACATTGGCTGACTATGGGCTGTATGGCAGCATGTTCCGGCATTTTTTCTGCGACCCCACACCAGCGAGAATCATGCGGACTCGCGCCCCGGCCGTGCATGAGTGGGTTGCGCGTCTGTGGAATACAACACTGGCTGACTACAACAGCACGCCATTTGCGGGGCAGTTGCCCGGAGAACTAACGCCCTTGCTGAACATCGTTTGTGCAGAATTTTTACCCTATATGCAAGCCAATGAATTGGCCATTGAACAAGGCGCTCGCCAATTCAAATTCAGCAGCCAAGGTGCACAGTTCAAAATACCCACACAACGTTACCGTGCCTGGCGTTACCAGCGCTTGAGAAATCGATATCAGGCACTGGAGCTCTCAATCCAGCAAGAAATAAACGCGTGTTTTCCCGAACTGGGCACAGCCTTGAGCAAACCTGTAACATGCCCGATAGAGGCAAGAATCAAGGGCTTGCCCATAAGCACACCCACAACAATGACAAGTAGAACATGGTGAAAGTAGACGGTCGCACTACACGCGGACAAGCCAATAGAAAACAGATTGTTCAGGCACTGATTGAACTGATTAGAGAGGGCCATCCAGCGCCCACAGCGGAAATGGTTTCAGCACGAGCCGGGGTAGGCCTGCGAACAGTGTTCAGGCATTTCAAAGACATGGAAACCCTGTACAGGGAAATGACCAATGAGGTGGATGCAATTGTTGCCCCTGTGTTGGTCACACCGGTCATGGGCAGCAATCTGCACGAAAAACTGATGCATGCGATTGAGCGACGCGCCGACATGTTTGAAAAGCTGGCTCCGCTCCAGGCTGCGAGTTTGGTGCACCTGCACGAATCCGAATACCTGCGAAACCGACAAGCGGATACGGTTGAGTTGCAACGTTATTTGCTGAAAGCTTTTCTACCGAGCGAGATTGTCAAAGACAAAGCCTTGTTTGAAGCATTTGATTTGGTATTGAGCATTGAAACCTGGTTAAGACTCAGACGCGATCAAAAGCTCAGTGTGAAAGCCGCCAAGCAAGTGCTTCAGCGCAGCGTTGAACAATTGCTGAAGTGAGCGGCTAAATAAGACGATCCAGCAAGGCATCAAACTGGGAAATACCTTGCTCGCGGCTGAGAACGCCATCACGAATCAATTGGCGAATGCCCCAAAACGAGAGAATGACCATCCACCCCAAGCCAGTGGCCGCTGCTTGATCCAGGCCTTTGGCTTTTCGAATTGCTGGCACCCAAAGCTTGAGGATCACACCGCGAATTCCGAGACGAATGGTTTCAAGCTCGGGAGAATTCAAACCCGAACCGGCGATCAATTGCCACAGCGCATCGCCTTTGCCCACTGGCATATCCAAAGAAACGAACACCGCTGAACGTATCGCCTGTTTGATGTCATCGGGATTGCTGGTGATGGCCAGCGCGGTACCTTGCATCGTGTCTGTGAAAATAGCCCACGCGGTCGCACCCAGCAAACTTTCCAGATTCGGAAAGTGTTGATACACCAACTGCCGGCTTACGCCAGCCCGCTCAGCCAGCGCACTCATGTTCAACACACCCCACCCCGCCTCTTCCACCAGCTCTGCAGCAGCATTCAGCAGCGACTTTCTGCGATCGTCTTTGCCAAGGTAAGGCCTCTTTTCCTGGGTTACGCGTGTGTTCATTCCAATGTGCAGCAAGGTCTCAATGCCTGACAGTGTGCCACACATTCAAAGAAATTGACACAGTGTAAATATTAATGTTCTAATTAATTATTCGAAACCCGCAAACAAGGGTCGCATGAGACAAACCTACACTTTGTATGGCTGGCATTTGTCCTATTTCACGGGCAAGGCGCTATGCTATTTGCGCTACAAACAAGTTGATCATGTGCTCAATGCGGTCAACCTGTTCACGCTGACCCGATCCATCAAGAAAAAGACCGGTGCTGCGGTCATGCCCGTTCTAAAAACACCATCCGGTGAGTGGATACAAGACACGAGCGAGATCATTGACTACATTGAGTCGCTGCACCACAACAACCCGGTGACACCCAATACCCCGGTGCAAGAATTTGCCTCCATGTTGCTGGAGGCCTGGGGCGATGAATGGTGGGTGCCAATCGCGATGCACACGCGCTGGAATTACCCGGAGAATTTCGCCCTGTTTGAACATGATGCGGGGAAAGCCTTGTTGCCATGGGCTCCTCGTTTTTTACAAAACAAAGCGGCGCAACGCCCGGCAAAAATGCTGCGTGGCATGTTGCCATTCGTTGGGATAGTGCCCGAGCAATACGACACCATGAATGAATGGACTGTGCACATGCTCGACGCATTGAACCGGCATTTCGAGCAGTTTCCATTTTTATTGGGCGAGCGCCCAAGCTTGGGCGACTTCGGTTTGGTGGGCACCATGTACGGTCACCTTGGCCGTGACCCCTGGCCCAAACGCGAATTGATTGAACCCAGAATGCATTTGAATGCCTGGCTGGAACGCATGAAAAACCCAGCGGTGCATGCCGACAAACCCCTGTTGGGCCACGATGAAGTTCCAGTCACTTTGAACCCGATTTTCAAATCGATCTTTGATGAATTCATACCCATGGTGGCACAGATTGGCGAAATGGCCACCCAGTACGCCCGGCAAAACGGCTTGAATCAACGCCTGCCACGACGCATCGGCGAAGTGACGACCACCATGGGTGGCAAACCCTTCAAGCGCGGTGCACTTCCCTACATGATCTGGATGATGCAACGTGCGCTGGATTGCTACACCCACATGGCCGACAGCGACAAACACGATGTTCGCACCTGGCTTAAGCAACACAACGCAGAACATATCCTGAACCTTAACCTTCCCCGCGTAGAACGCCGGGCATTGACTGTGGCGGTGACTGCATTGCCACCTCAAACCATGGAGAAAGCAGCTTGAGTAAAACAGTGGTTATTACGGGGGCGTCATCGGGCATTGGAAAAGCGCTGGCAATCGAGTTTGCGCAGCGCGGTTACAACCTTGGCCTGGCTGCACGCAGGCTGGACAAACTTGAAGCGCTGCGTGCCGAGATTGCTTTGATGCCCGGCTGCCAGAATTTACAGGTCGAAATCATTGAACTTGACGTCAACAACACCAGCGCTGTTGGACCCGCTCTTCACACGGTATTCAGTCACTTGAACCAAGTGGACATCGTCGTTGTTAATGCGGGTGTGAACAAGTTGACTGGCGTGGGCAAGAACCAGTTAAGTGATGAATTGGGATTAATGCAAACCAATTTGCTGGGTGCGATTGCCACTGTGAATGCTGCAGTAGAGTGGTTTAAAAAAGCTGGAGGCGGTCATGTGGTGGGTATTTCTTCGCTGGCCTCACTCACCCCCATTCCAAAGCAGGCCGCCTATTGTGCAACCAAAGCCGGTCTTTCCATGTACCTGGATGCTGCAGCCATTGAACTGAAAAAATACAAAATCGATTTCACCAAAATTCTTCCTGGCTTTGTAAAAACCGAAATTGTCGATGACATGGACAAGTTTCCATTTTTGGTTTCAGCTGAACAGGCCGCCCGGGAAATGGCCAATCACATTGAGAAGCGCCGCAGCGTGGGTGTGGTGCCAGGCTATCCCTGGAAACTTTTGAAGCCTTTGTTGGCCAATATGCCCACGGGTGTATGGCGTTATATGAAATAAACAAACAATGAAACCCTCCTATTCCGTCCTGGGATTCATCGCAGTGGCCATTCTGATCGGCGTTCTGGAATGGCGCAGCGGTGAACAGGCTGCCAGCAATGAACTGGTGGTGACCGAGGCACAGCGTGCTTTCGTACGCGAGCAGGTCCTGCAAAGCGGCGCTCAGGCCATGGGTACTGCAAGCTACGAACAAGCCATGGCAACCTACATTGATGAAGAAATTCTGTATCGGGAAGGTGTGAAGCTGGGCCTGGAAAAAGACGACTTGATTGTGAAGCGACGCGTGGTGCAAAAAATGCGCTTCCTGCTGGAGGACATGACTCCGATTGCGCCGCCCACGCAGGCGCAGCTTCAAACCTGGCTGGATCAAAACGCACAACGCTATCAAACTGAACAAACCATCCTGCTTGATCACCATTTTTTTAGCCGCGGCAAGCGAGGTGACGAAGCGATCTATCAGGCTGGCCTTGCTCGGAACGAGTTGCTTGCGGGCCAGCAAATCGTCTCTGACCCCTTTCCCCTGCTAACAGGTTCCGGGTTACTGAGCCGGGAACGGATCACCAAAGAATTTGGGTTGGCGACCGGCAACGCCATTTTCGACTTACCCCTTGGCGAGTGGTCACAACCTGTGCAATCGCCACTTGGGGTCCACCTTTTCAAGGTGAATGAAAAAAAAGCGGGACGTACCATGACGCTTGAAGAAGCAGGTACTCAGCTTCGGTCTGACCTGATCGCAGCGCAACGGGAGGCTGTGAATGAAGCCGGTTTGGCGGCACTGCGGGCCACCTACACCATCAAGGAAGCTCCATGAACAGGCTTCTTTTTGCATGGGCGCTCTGCATCGGTTTACTGGGTTCAGGGGAAAATGGCCACGCACATGAGATGGGTACTTCTGCATTGATTGTGCATGAAGGCACCCCAAGTACAGGGCAATTTGTTTTCAAACGCACAGTGGGATCGGACGACAAGATCCCACCAATTGATTTCAAGTTTGAACCGGCCTGTGAATTGCGTGACGTCAGTACAGAGTGGGAAGGCAATACCGAATTGATACAGCGAGGCAATTTTTTCTGCAGCAAATCACTTGCCGAGCATGAAATTCTGGCAAATGGATTTACCCGACTCGCACCCGACCTGATTGTACTTGCCACCCCTCAGCAAAGCGACAGAATCCATGCGGTGCTCACGCCAAAAAAGGCCAGTGTCGCATTGGGAAACGATGCTCATAAAACTCCGCCGCTGGAGTACTTGAGTGTCGGGATTGAACACATTGTGTTTGGGCTGGACCACGTCCTTTTTGTGACCGGGCTTTACCTGTTGTGGAAAAAACGAAAGCAGAGCGTGAGGCAATTGATAGGGCAATTCACGCTGTTTACTTTAGGACACAGCCTGACCCTGGCGATGCTGGTGTTGGGATGGATTGCAGTACCCACCCGCGCGATTGAGGCCTGGATTGCATTGAGCGTGTTGTGGCTTGCCTGGGAACTGGTACGTTCCGAGCCAGCACGATCATCGAATTGGTCTCACCTGCTGTTGATTGTGGCTTTTGGTTTGTTGCACGGCTCGGGTTTCGCCCTGTCCATGGAAGAACGCGGGTTTCCCCAAGATGCACTGCTGAGCACCTTGCTGCTTTTCAACTTGGGCATTGAAATTGGTCAGTTGTGGATTGTCACGGTGCTTGCGACCGCTTTCACATTGCTTGAGAAAACTCATCTACCCAATTACACGCGCTTGGCCCAATACTCCCTGACCCTGTGCATCGGCGGCGCAGCCCTGTACTGGACGATTGAAAGGATTCACAGCTATGTATGAATATTGCACAGTTGTGCGCAAATTATTGCCAGCGCACTTGTTGATGCCCGCCCTTCTCGCACTCAGCTTGTCAGGCTGTCTGAATTCAAATGACAACACAGTGGCACAAACCACTGCTCCCACTACAGTAGCCCCGGCAGAACGTCCGGACGATGTGGAATGCCTTGGCAGCAGTGTGCGTAAGCAGGCCTTCTTCGGTGATTTACACATTCACACCAAACTGTCGTTTGACGCTTATTTTTTCAATTCAATCAATGGTCCACGAGAGGCATACCAATTCGCCAAAGGTGAAAACGCCTTTCTGCCGTCCGGGGAGGATCCGGATACACCCATGCGACAAATCAACATTGGTCGGCCACTTGATTTCGCTGCGGTAACCGAACATGCCGAACAACTGGGTACCTTTTCCAATATCTGCGAACTGCAGGGGAACGTTCCGGCAGGTACCAACCCCGCCTGCAGCGTGCTGGGCCAGGTGATTCGTGACAACGTCTCTGTCTTCATCACTGGAAATGTGCCTTTGTACCTGCAACTGGTGACCAGTGCAGGTAGCCGGGTGCCCAGCACCCGAACCTGGGAAGAAATACAGGCTGTGGCCAACGCGGAAAACCAACCTTGCAAATTCACGACCTTCAACGGCTATGAGTTCTCCTCCAACAAGGGCGGTCAGGTGTTGCATCGAAACGTAATTTTCGAGGGCACCACGGTGCCCAGCGATGTAATCAGCTCCATCCCGCCCATTCCCACCACCGACAACACCAACGACGAGTGGAATCTGTTCGATCGACTGAAAACGGAGTGCCTGGATGTGGAAGGCTGCGATGTGGTCACGATTCCTCACAGCACCAACCAAAGCGACGGTCGATTTGCACGTCCGCGTCAGGCAGACACAGGCCTGCCCTTGGCGCGCAACAACATGACCTTGACCGCGGCGGATGCGACCCTGCGAAACACCCTCGACCGTTTGTTCGAAATTGTTCAGCACAAGGGTGCTAGCGAATGCATCACCGGGTTTAACAAAGGACTGACTGGCGGTGAGGAATCGGGTTGCGGATTCGAAGAATGGAAAACCCTGTGCAAAGGCAATTCAGACGACCCCGCAGAATGCGCCAAAGTATGCAAGGGCACTGCCAACGACCCGCTGTTTTGCCAGGTAAACCGCTTGCAAGGCACAGGAAAGAGCATTCACGCAGCGAGCCAATGCACAGGCAGCGACATCGGTGGATCAACGCCCGCCGATTGTACCGCCCCACTGGATTACGCCCGTAATGTGTTGCCGGAAGGCAGTGCAATTGCACGCAAGCTGGGGGTGAACCCTTATCAATATGGTTTTATTGGCTCAAGCGATACGCACAACGGCATCGCAGGCAACACCGACAAAACCAAATTTTCGAAAAACTCGGGCCATGGCGGTGTGCTGGACGATGAACCCCATGAAGCCTTGGGCAACTGGGAGTGCAAACAACGGCCCCTTCCTACCGACTCCATCACCGGGTTCAAACTGCCATTCAGCACCGAATCGGCCGCAGACCCGAACAACTGTGAAGAGCGCGTATTCAACCCTGTGGCTTCGAACTTCACCCCTGGCGGGCTGGCAGGTGTTTGGGCGCGAGAAAACACACGCAAGGAAATTTTTGCAGCGCTCAAACGCAGAGAAACATTCGCCACCTCGGGCTCGCGTATGCGGATACGCACACTGGCTTCGAGCAAGCCTTTCCCCGGCAATATCTGCGAACAATTGGCAGCTGGTGTCAGTCCAATCGAGGAAGGTTTGGTACAAGGCGTACCCATGGGCGGCACGCTGGAAGTCAAAAACGGCGGCCCTTACATTGTGGCCTACGCCATTCAAGACCCAGGCGGTGAGGAAGCCGGTGTACCTCTGCAGCGGCTCGAACTGATCAAGACTTGGGCTGATTCAAGCGGTGATTTGAAGCAACGGGTATTAACACTCGCTGAGAATACCAAAGCGCCACAGCCCAACTCAGATTGCAGCATTCAGCAACAGGGCCCCGAACAAATGTGTGCGGTGTTCCATGACACCCAGTACAACGCAAGCACAGGCGCCAGCTACTACGCTCGGGCACTTGAAAACAACTCATGCCGCTGGACCACCAAAATGTGCACAGCCAAAGGTGTGCAATGCGAGGCGCTGCAACCCGGCAACGGTTTGTTTTCGGCACAAAGTGGTTTTGCCGGGTATGAAGGTTGTTGCCGCATTGAAGGTGAGCCAGGCAATTTCCGCGGAGACTTCCGGTTCATCACCCAACAGGAACGTGCCTGGAGCTCTCCGATTTGGGTTGAGAGTCGCAAGCCATAACAAGGAAAAACCATGCGCAAAAAACTCTTGATTGCTGCTGTCGCTTTGATCCTCGCTGGTGGCACAGTGGCTTACATTCAGCGTCATGAAATTACCCTGGCCATGGTCGAAAAAGTGGCCAGCGAACGAATGCAAAACCCAATGACCGGGCTCGATGACGGCTTGCATGTTGGCTTGTGCGGCACGGGCTCACCCTTCCCCGACCCGGATCGTGCTGCCCCCTGCACCTTGGTGATTGCAGGCAAGGACATGTTCTTATTCGATGCCGGCAGTGCAGCCGCCAAACAAATTGCGACGATGGGTTTCTCCACAGGTCAACTCAAGGGCGTGTTTATTACGCATTTTCATTCGGATCACATCGATGGTCTGGGGGAAGTACTGATGACGCGCTGGGCACAACACACCCAGGGGCAAAAACTGACAGTGCATGGCCCCAGCGGAATTGCAGAAGTCATGAATGGGTTTGAGACTGCATACCGGCAAGACACGGGTTACCGAACAGCACACCACGGCGTTGCGACCATGCCGCCAGAGCTGGCAGGTGCGGATGTGAACCAGTTTGCTGTGCAAAAAGGTAGTTACACCACCGTGGTACAACAGCCTGATTTGCTGATCGAAGCATTTGCCGTGAATCATCAGCCCATCAACCCGGCAGTGGGTTATCGAATAAATTACAAAGGCCGAACCGTCGTTCTGAGCGGCGACACCACCAGTGACGTGCAGGTGAAAGACGCAGCCCGCAATGCCGATCTGCTGGTGCATGAAGCCCTGAGTCCGGAATTGGTGGCTCGCCTCCAGGAAACCGCGATCAACAACAACCGGAGCAAACTGGCCAAAATCTTCTCGGATATTCCCAACTACCACGCCACCCCACTGGATGTGGCTGTATTGGCTCAAGAAGCCGAGGTGGGCCATGTGGTGCTGAGCCACATTGTGCCCCCATTGCCCCTGGCTCCATTGCGCGAGATATTTCTGGGCAAGGCACCCGATGTGTTCAAGGGGCCCTTTCGTATTGGCGAAGACGGCGATTTCATCAGCTTGCCAGCGGTCAGCAAAGAAGTGATTTACAGCCAGCGCTAAAAGTTTTTTCCAATTCGACAAGATTTCTTGTTACATTTGAAAAAAATGAGAATTGGAGACAAACATGACAGCCTCGACATTCGACGTAGTCATCACAGGTGGACGCTATTTCGATGGCACCGGGGGCCCATCGGCCCTTCGCCACATTGGAATCAAGGACGGACGCATTGCCGCAGTCAGTGAAACGCCTTTGCAATATCAAGGCACGCCGAGAGTGATTGACGCCTATGGCCACTGGATAACTCCCGGCTTTTTAGACACCCACACCCACTACGACGCCGAAATGATCGTCGCACCAAGCCTGTCCGAATCGGTTCGACATGGGGTCACCACCGTGCTGGTGGGTAGCTGTTCGCTCAGCATGATATGCAGCGAAGCCGAGGATGCATCCGACATTTTCACACGTGTAGAAACCGTGCCGCGTGAAAAGGTCCTGCCCATTCTTCAAGAAAAAAAGACATGGAGCACCCCACGTCAATGGGTTGAGTTTGTGCAAAAGCAGCCCCTTGGCCCTAACCTGATCTCATTTTTGGGCCACAGCGATTTGCGTGTGGGCACCATGGGTTTGTTGGATTCGACTGACCGCAAAATCAAACCCACTGAAGCGCAAATGCAGCAAATGGAAGCCACGCTGACTGAGGCCATGGAAGCCGGGTTTTTGGGTCTTTCAACCATGTGCCTGAAGTGGGACAAAATTGACGGTGATCGCGCCTGGTCGAAGAGCCTGCCCAGCACCTATGCCCGCTGGAGCGAGCTTCGCCGTCTGAATAAAATTTTGCGCAAATACCGCCGCGTGCATCAAGGTGCGCCCAATGCAGCCAACCCGCTGCAAATTTTTGAATACTTGATTGAAACCCTGGGCTGGATACGCAAACCCCTGAAAACCACACTGATTGCGCTCATCGATTTAAAAGGCAACAAAACCGTTCGACCCATGGCACAAATTTCAAGTCGCGTGGTGAACTGGCTTGGCGGGGCTTTCCGTTGGCAACTATTGCCCACCCCTTTCACTGTGTACGCCGATGGCATTGATGTGGTGTTTTTTGAAGAATTTGGTGCCGGGGAAATGGCACTTGACCTGCGCACTCAGGTAGAGCGCAATAGTTTGCTACAAAACGAGGATTACCGCCGCCAGTTCCGCAAGTTTTACGGACAAAAGTTAAGTCCGCGCGTGTGGCAGCGTGATTTCGGTGATGCGATTATTCTGGAATGCCCGGATGCAAACCTGGTCGGCAAAAACTTTGATGAGGTGGCCCGCGCCCGCAAAGTGCATGTGGTCGATTTGTTCCTCGACTTGGTGGTTCAGTTTGGTCGCCAGTTGCGCTGGTACACCACAGTGGGCAACCACAAGCGTGAAGTGATCCGCGAACTGGTGCAAGACAAACACACCTTGATCACCTTCAGTGACGCCGGCGCCCACATTCGCAACATGGCCTTTTACAACCTGCCCCTGCGTTTCCTCAAACTGGTGAAAGAAACCATTGAGGAAGGCAAACCCATCATGAGCATGGAACATGCAGTGTGGCGTTTGACCGGTGAGCAAGCTGATTGGCTGGGAATTGAGGCTGGAAAAATTCGGGTGGGTGACCGAGCCGATTTGGTGGTTTTGAATCCTGAGGCCTTGAACCAGAACCTTGAACAGGTGACCTGGGGCGACATGGAAAATTTCGGCCTGCAACGTTTGGTGAACCGAAACCCGGGTGTCGTAAAACACGTCCTGATTAATGGCAAGATAGCAGTCGAGAACGAGGCCGTTGTGCCCGAACTCGGAAAAGAAATGGGCTTCGGGCAATTTTTGCCTGCCAGAACCTGAACCTGAAAATCCACGGAGAAGTACGATGATCGGATACATTACCTTGGGCACCAACGACCTGCCCAAAAGCGGAGAATATTTTGACAAGCTGTTTGCACCCCTGGGGGCCAAACGCATTCTGGAGTTGCCGCATGGCATTTTTTGGGGCACCAGCATGGCAAGTCCATTTATTGGATTGCTAAAGCCTGCCAACGGCCAGGCGGCCACCGTCGGCAATGGCACCATGGTGGCACTGACAGCCAAGGACCGTGCCCAGGTTGACGCATTTTATGAACATGCAAAAACACTGGGCTGTACCTGCGAAGGTGCACCCGGCGAACGCATGCCCGGCTTTTATGCCGCTTACTTCCGCACACCTGACGGGCACAAGATGAATATTTTCAAGATGGGCTGAAAATTGACTTCAATTGACTCAACCATTGACGAGTTTGCAGGCGTTGAGGAAGTGCCTGCACCCTGGACACTCACCGGAAAAGGCCTGATTGTGGTGATGCGCAGCAAAGCTGAAAAGCTGATGGCTGACACCCGCATTCCACTGGACATTCGCGACACCTTAAAAAGCCCAGTCAGCGTGCTGATGTATGTAGACTACACGCACTCCAATGCAGGCCCTTACAAAGAGCTGCTTTATATTCCGGGCACTGCGCAATTTAGCCAAAAACTCGGCAGTAAACGCCTGCTGACCATCAGCAACATTGTGGTGAGCAGTGCAAGCAGCGTGAAAAATGGTCGAGTCAATTGGGGAATCCCAAAAAACCTGTGTAACTTCGATGTTGCACAGGGACCGGAGAACCTGCAGGAAATCAGCCTGCATCAAGATGGCGTGCCTCAATTTGACCTGGCGTATCGGGGCAAAGGCTTTTCCTTTCCAATCAACACAGGTTTGGTGCCCGGTTTCATGAAAACCCTGGGTCAACGATGGCAAGGCCAGGAATTTTTATACAGCCCAAGTGCGAAGGGCAAAGCCCGGTTTGCAAACGTGCATGTGTTGCAAAACCTGGGCAATGCCTTTCCTGATATGGACATTGGCGATGTGGTCACAGCACTGGAAATCACCCAGTTTCAGATGACATTTCCAGTGGCTCACATCGCCTGAACGGATTGGTACAACTTATCGGTCAAACAAGGGCTGCAAGTCAGCCTTTTTGTTGATCCCCGACTGCATGGCCAGCATCAGCAAAATACGTGCTTTTTGAGGCGACAAGTCGTCGGCCATAATTGCACCCGCGTCAAATGTGGTTTTGCCACCGCCCACAAAACCGTAGTTCGCCATCACGCGGCCTTGGTGAACTCGGGTAGAGATCACCACGGGTACATTCTTCGACAAGGCATATTGAACGGCTTCAAACATGGGTACGTTCATGTTACCCATGCCCAGCGCCTGAACCACAATGCCCTTCACACCACGATCAACCGCATTGCGCAAAGCAGCGCCTGTGGCACCACCATACATGGCGACAATTTCCACTTCAGGCATGGGACCATCCACCAGCTGGAAGGTTTGGCGACGCAAGGGTGTGGTTGCGTACATGACGCGGTCTGGATAGACTTCACCAATCAAACCAAATGCACCACTTTGGAAAGTCTCGACGTTCTGCGTGTGGGTTTTGGTCACGTAACGCGCAGCATTGATCTGGTTGTTCATGGCCAGCATCACACCCTTGTTCTTGGACTGTGCGTCCACAGCGATACGCACAGCATTCAGCAGGTTGCGAGGACCGTCAAAATCAGAAGACGATGCATTGCGCTGTGCGCCGATCAACACCACTGGCTTTTCCGAACGAACCGTGAGGTCCAGCCAAAACGCGGTTTCTTCCAGTGTGTCGGTGCCATGAGAGACAATGACACCGGCCACTTCAGGACGGGCCAGCGCCGCATTTACCTCTTTGGTCAATTGCACCCAACGTGGAGGATCCATGTAATCGGACGGCACGTTCGACAAACTCTTGACCTGAATGTTGGCGTACTTGCCCACATCCGGCACGGTGGCCAACAAGTCTTCGCCTGAAATGGCCGGCACGGGTGCGTTTTTCACTGGATCAATTTTCATGGCAATGGTGCCTCCCGTAGCAATGAACTGCACCACGGGTTTGTCTTGAGCGTGTACGGCAAATGTAGTGGTCAGCAGAGCTGACGCAAGCAAGGCTTTTAATTTCATCCCATTCTCCTGTTTTTATGAAACTCGCCTCAACACTTGGTTTGTCGAGGCTGGTTAACTCTAACAGGGTAAGTAAATTACCCATGGGTCACTTACACAGAGTAGACACAGGACATGCCACAGTTGTTAACAATCGCAGAATTTGCTAAGCGTCGCGATGTAACCTTTCGGTGAAATCCGGCGAATACCCTCCTGAACAGAACGCAGCAGGCGGAGGGTTGTATGACAAATTGCTTGAAGTACATGGCAGGAACTGGTGGCCTGGCCCTTCTAGGCCTTAGCTCTGCGCCAGCTTTGGGCCAGCAAGTGATCTGCAATTGGACAAGCCCTGCGGAGCGAATGATTGTCGCCGAGCTTTACACCTCAGAAGGCTGTAGCAGCTGTCCGCCTGCCGATCGATGGCTAAGCAGTCAACTCACCACCCCAGAGCGGTCAAGCAGTATTCTGGCGCTTTCATTTCATGTGGATTACTGGAATTACATTGGCTGGGAAGACCCCTACTCCAAAAAGCAATTCACCGAACGGCAATACGCTCACAAACGGGCTGGAAATATAAGTCAAATTTACACGCCGCAGTACGTGTTCTCGAACCGGGAAGTTCGGCGGTGGGGCCAGGCTGGGCTGATTCCTCAGCGATTGGCTGCGATGCAACAGGACAAAGCACCAGTGGGTCTGCAAGTTTCGCTTGAACGAAAGGCCGCCAATCTGGTCGAAGTTCAGGTAAAAACCGAATGGCTGGATGAGCGCTATTCCGGTGGACGCGTATACGTGGCCTTCTACGAAGACGGTTTAAGCCAGCAAGTGAAGGCAGGAGAAAATCGGGGGGAGCTGTTGAAACACGACCGGGTTGTGCGGCACCTGAGTGATGCGAGGAAAGTATCACCCACGTCGAGGACACTGGTATTCAGGCACACACTACCCGCCGACTGGAACCAAAATAATGTGGGGCTGGGTGTTGTTGTTGAAAACAATGAATCCAATACCGTACTTCAGGCATTGAATGCACCAAAGGCCTTGAGCCAATGCAGTTGAATATTGATTGAGTGATTAAAAAAGGAAACACAAACATGCAACGTCGTACCCTGTTAGCAGGACTTGCCGCCTTGGGCGCAGGACTGATGATCACGAAACCCATGAGTGCAATTGCCAGTATGAACAAACTGAACAAAACCGAAGCTGAATGGCTGAAAATCATCAAGAAAGACCAGTACAACGTGCTGTTCAAAGAGGCCACAGAGCGCCCATTCTCAAGCCCTTTGAATGATGAGAAACGCAAGGGAACCTATGTGTGTGCAGCGTGTAACCTTCCGCTGTTCCCCTCCCAGTACAAATACGACAGTGGCACGGGTTGGCCAAGTTTCTTTGACGCCAACAAGGGCACCTTGGGTACCAAAACCGATTACAAACTAATTTTGCCGCGCACGGAATATCACTGTATCAATTGCGGAGGCCACCAGGGTCATGTGTTTGACGATGGACCCGCTCCAACGGGCAAGCGCTATTGCAACAATGGCCTCGCCTTGGCATTTATACCCGAGGGTCAAACATTGCCCACCGTACGCAAGGCATGAACATGAATCACATCAAACTGAAAACGACACTGACCATGGCTTTGAGCCTGATGGCAGCAACGAGTGCGCAGGCTGAGACTAAAACTGCAGTGTTTGGCGGCGGCTGCTTTTGGTGCACCGAAGCCGACTTTGACAAAGTACCCGGTGTGTTGAAAACGATTTCGGGCTATGCCGGCGGGCAATACAAAGACCCCGATTACAAGGTAGTCAGTGCTGGCCGCACAGACCACACCGAGGTGGTTGAGGTGACCTACGATGACACGAAAGTAAGCTACAGCCAGTTGGTGGAGTACTTCTGGAAAACCATCGACCCCACCGTCAAGAACCGCCAGTTTTGCGACAGTGGTACCCAATACCGAAGCGGGTTTTATTACCTGAATGAGGAACAGAAGAAAGTGGCTGAGGCCAGCAAAGCCAAATTGCAGGCCACAGGCAAATTCAAAACCATTTACACGGAAGTTGCACCAGTGGTGAAATTTTATCCCGCCGAGGAATACCACCAGGACTACTACATTAAAAACCCTGTTCGCTACGGCTATTACCGCAACGGCTGTGGTCGGGACAAACGGCTTGAAGAATTGTGGGGACCCAAAGCTAGTCGCTAATTACTACCCATTAACGCATTTCTGGCAGAGAGAAATGGAAGGTGCTACCGACACCCACCTGACTCTCCAGCCACACTTCCCCATGCATCAATTCCACCAGTCTTCGTGTGATGGTAAGCCCCAGACCCGTACCCCCAAAAGTACGGGTAATTGACGAGTCCGCCTGCTCGAAGGGTTTGAATATTGAATTGACCTTCTCAAACGGCACACCAATTCCAGTGTCTCGAATCGAGCATTTCAGCAATTGAACGCCCTGCATGTTTTTGCCAGCCTGCACATGCACATATACACCACCCCGTTCAGTGAACTTGATTGCATTGCCCACCATATTGTTGATGATTTGCAGAAGGCGTACCGGGTCGCCTACAAATTCTTTTGGGAACCCTTCTGAAAAAGTGCATTGCAACTCCAGGCTTTTTGATCTGGCCCGTGGAATCATGGGAACCAGTGCCTGCTCAAAAACTCGCCGAGGATCAAATGCGACCGTGTCAATCGTCATCATGCCCGCTTCAATTTTCGAGAAGTCCAGGATTTCATTGACGATCAACAACAAGGTGTTGGCCGAGTCGTTTGCGACTTGCAAAAACTCCCGTTGAACCTTGGTGAGCTTGGTTTCCAGCGCAAGTTCTGTCATGCCAATAATGCCGTTGAGCGGGGTTCGAATTTCATGACTCATGTTCGCCAGAAATTCGCTTTTGGCGCGGTTGGCACTCTCTGCCATTTCCTTGGCTCTGGACTCATCGTCGAGGTGCTCGGTGGTGCGTTTCAACTTCTCAAAAGCAGGTCGAAACTCGGTCGGTAGATTTTCAATCAACAACTCTGAACCTTCACTGGCTGAACTGGACGGCGTGGCATCGAATTTTTCAACACGTTCAAGCGCACCCAACCAACGTTTCAGAGGGAACCAGATGATCAACATGCCGCCCAGCAAGCCACCGATCGCGCTGAGCATGGCCACGCGGATCAACCCCCAAAAACCTTCTGCGATCTCATCCACTGCAAAAGTAAAACGCAACACACCATAGTCATAACCGCCAGCATTGATGGCCCGGTTCACATCGTAAAGTTGCTCGGCCACCTTGTCGCGCAACCACGTGGGCGCGGTGCTCTTTAAAATACTGGAGTTTTCGCTTCGAATGAGGCCGCCAGTCAAATCAATATACTTGGCTGAAGCAAACCGGGAACCTGCAATCGCCTTGTTCAAAGTGCGCTGAATGGTGTCGTAATCGCCGATTACCGCGCTGTCAGCCACCGTTTGCGCCACCACCTCAATCATCATGTTGGCCGAGTCTTGCGCCTCTTCGAGAGTGCTGTGGTATTGAAAACGCGAGAAGGCAATAAAACTGAGCGACACGAACAAGAGCAAAGCCACGGTGTACAACAAGAACACGCGACCAATCAGGGACGATGGCAATAAACGGATCAGCTTCATTACAACAAACAGTCAGGCATTAACGCACCGCCATGGGTGCAGTGGCATAAAACCGGCGGTAACTTTCGTAGTCTTTGTCGGTCGCCGACAGGAAGTGGCTGTTCGGATCCATACCCACCGACTCCGAGGCCTGTTTCAAAATCAAGGCGCCCGCCTTGCTTTTGTGCATGTTGACAAAGGCGTTGGCGACAGCACGTACATCTTTGGTGCTCACCTTGCTGGACGCCATCAGCGCCAAATCCAGATAGGACTCTGAGGTCCAAAGTACCCTGAATTTGGTGCCTTGCTTTTCAGTGAATCCGTCGATCAGGGCAGAATTGCTGCCCACTGCTTTCGCTTTACCTGCCATCAACTGAGCAAACGCTGCATTCTGGTTTCCTGCAAATACAGCATTCACTTCGACACCACGACTCAGCAATTCAGCTTGAGGCACCCGGTAGCCCACAAAAGCCTCGGGACCAGCAAACACCATATCTTGCTTGTCCAGCTCCTCCAGCGTGCGAATCGGTGAATTATCGAGCACAGCGATTTGCCCCTGCAGGGCAGGACCAGTGCGTCGCCCAAACACCTTCCAGCCCAGCTTGTCACGCTCGGGACTGAACAGATGGTTGGAAAACACAAACTCGACTTCTTGCGCCAGCACATAGGCTGTTGTGTCGGCGGAAGTTCTGCCGATTTTCAGTTCAAGCTGAACACCACTTTGCTGGCTGACATATTGGATAATTGGATTCCAGTAGGCGGCGGTCTTGGGAATGTCCCACTGGTTAACAGGAGAAAACCTGTAGACCGGTTGCTGTGAATGTGGCTGCTGAGCCTGGGCCAGCATTGCGGTCATCAACAAAAACCCGGAAATGAACAAACGCAACATGCTTGAATTGCCCCATCTTGATTGACAAAGGGCAAGGATAAAGCAAAGTCAAGAAAGTTAAACCATTAAATAACGCTCATTTTACAATTTAACTTTCCTTATACCTTCTGTCGCACTTACACAAATCTCAAACCTTTGAATCGCTCCCGCAACTCCGACTTCTGCACTTTGCCAGTAGCACCAATTGGCATGGCATCGACAAACTCCACATCATCGGGAATGTGCATTTTGGTAATGCGGCCTTCATAGAAATTCAGAATGTCTTGCTTGCTTACCTCCATACCGGGACGCTTCACAACAATCAACAACGGTCGCTCATTCCACTTTTCATGCGGAATGGCGATCACCGCAGACTGAAGCACCGCCGGGTGAGACATGGCAATGTTCTCCAAATCGATTGAACTAATCCACTCACCACCCGACTTGATCACATCTTTGGTGCGATCGGTAATCTGCATCAGGCCATCAGGTGCCATCCGGGCCACATCGCCTGTCGCAAACCAACGCTTGCCCGTGGCATCATGGCTGAATGCTCTGGCGCCATCACCACCATAGTACTCGTGCAATACCCAGTGGCCACGCACATGCAACTCGCCGCTTTGCTCAAAATCCCAGGGCAATTCAGTGCCATCTTCAGCCAGCAATTTCATGTCCACGCCAAAAATGGTGCGCCCTTGCTTGGCGACAATCTCGTATTGCTCCTGTTTGGGCAAACTGCGCTCATCACCGCTCAGCTTGGACACAGTGCCCAAGGGCGACATTTCTGTGCTGCCCCAACCCTGCATCAACTCAACACCCATTTCGTCAAACTCTTTGATCAAACTCACAGGGACTGCCGAGCCACCCACCAGCGAGCGTTTCAAGGTGCTGAATGAGAGTCCGTTTTGCTTCATGTGATTGATCAATCCCAGCCAGATGGTAGGAACACCCGCCGCCACGGTGACCCGCTCGCGCTCGAGCAGGTCATAAATGGATGGGCCATCCAGTTGTGGGCCAGGCATGACCAGTTTGCAACCTGTCATCAACGCGGCATAGGGCAAGCCCCAGGCATTCACATGGAACATGGGCACCACGGGAAGAACCGTGTCCTTTCGGGTCAGCGCAATCGCATCGGCACAGTTCGACATCATCGCGTGCAACATGGTGGACCGGTGCGAATACAAGATGCCTTTTGGGTTGCCGGTGGTACCCGAGGTGTAACACAAGGTACAGGCTGAGTTTTCATCAAATTCGGGCCACACGTACTCGTCATTCTGCGCTTTCAGCAAGGCCTCGTAATTCAACAGGCCAGCCACGGGTGGATCTGCAGGCATCTTGTCTTCATCGATCAATAAAATCCAGTTCTTAACACTGGGGCAATGCGGTGCAATCGCCTTGATCAGGGGTGCAAAGGTGAGGTCGAAAAAAATAGTGGTGTCTTGCGCGTGGTTGATGATGTAGATCAACTGCTGTGGTGTGTATCTGGGGTTCAAGGTGTGTGTTACAGCACCCATACCCGCCACCGCATAATAGATTTCAATGTGGCGATGACTGTTCCAGGCGATCGTGGCAATGTTCTCGCCTTGCTGAATGTTCAAGCCATGCAAGGCATTGGCAAGTTGTCTTGCCCGCGCTGCCATGGCCTTGAAGGTGATTCGGTGCAGGTCACCTTCAACCCTGCGGCTTACCACTTCTTGCCAACCGTAAAAACGTTCGGCATGCACCAAAATTGATGAAAGCAGCATTTCCTGCTTCATCATCAAACCGGCCTTTAACATCGTTTCCGTCTCCTCTGCGTTGTATTTTTTTCAAGTGTACCGCAGAGAACTGTAATCGATATTCTATTTTTAAGCGTGTCGGCTGCGGCCTGCTTTCCAGATCACCCAAATGACCGAAGCCTGCAGCGGCAGGCGCAAGTACAGCAGCAACACCGGAATATCGGCGAACTGTTCAGGGTTCATGGCCATGTGAATGTTGGCGGGCAGCACAGCCACGCAAAGCGCTATCAATCCATAAGCGGCCCATTTGCGGGTGCGTTCAAACAGAATGCCCAGACCACCCATAATCTCGAAAACACCACTAATTTTGACCAGGGCATCCGGGTTGCTGAGGTACGGCGGCACGATACTGGAGAAAAAATCCAGCAACACAAAATGCAAAATGCCTGCGCCGACAAAGAAAATCGCGACAATGATGACTGGAATTGGCAGCATGATTTTTCAGAGTTCGAATAACAAAAAACCCTCGCCTTTTGAGCGAGGGTTTTTCTAATTTGGCGCGGCTGGCAGGATTCGAACCCACGACCCCTTGGTTCGTAGCCAAGTACTCTATCCAACTGAGCTACAGCCGCTGTGAAGAAGCGAGATTATGCCCCAAAGGCAGGAGCAGTGCAAGCAAGACAAGTCATTTTTTACAAATTTCTTCAACAAACCTGTTGCACGCTATATTGAGTAACAAGCGCCCTGAACGCCTGCTCCTGTCGATCCAGTTCCTCTTCGCTGTAGCGCAACTCGTTTTGCAGCACAAATCGAACCTCATTCATACAGGCCAATGCAGCCTGACTGTCGAGGAAAAGCGCCCTGCTTCGGCGGGCCAGTACGTCTTCAATGGTCACTGCCATTTCTTCGAGAACGGCCTGCGCGATTTCAGCTTCATTCAAATCTAGATTCTCGTGAATCGCAGAACCTGGCTTTCGCATAGGAAGGTCGTCTTCCAGACGCAAGTAACGGGTACGTGTCGGCTTGTTAACCCAGCCCTGCTGTTCGCACACCAAATCAACCACTTCCTCCGCCATACTGCGATAGGTGGTCCACTTGCCACCCGTGATGGTCACCAATCCGCTGGGGGCAGTAATTACTGTGTGCTCGCGAGAGATGCTCTTGGTATTTTGCTTCTCGCCCCCCGCACTGACCAGCGGTCGTAACCCGACAAACACGCTTCGCACATCTGCCCGAGTGGGCGCATTGGCAAGGTACTGGCCAGCGGTGTTCAAAATAAAATCGATTTCCTGCGGCAAGGCATCCGGCTCAAATGGCGCATCATTGCGGGGTGTGTCTGTAGTGCCAATCAAGGTTTTACCCAACCAGGGCACCACAAAAAGCACTCGGCCATCGCTGGTTTTGGGCACCAGCAAGGCTTCCTTGGCTGGATAAAAGTGCTGGTCAACCACCACATGAACACCTTGGCTGGGACTCAACATGGGCTTGGAGTCGGCTGAATCCAATTTGCGAATGTCGTCGACCCAGACCCCGGTGGCATTGATGACCGCTTTGGCCTTGAAGGTCATGGCCTCGCCACTGAATTCATCGCGGGCTTGCACACCACTGATTTTTTCGGCCTGTTTCACAAACCCGGTTACGGGCATGTAGTTGATGGCGAGACCACCCAACTTGTGCAGGGTTTTCATCAAGGCAATAGCCAGGCGGGCATCGTCAAATTGCGCATCGAAATAGCGCACACCACCATGCAGCTTGTGCTGCGAAATGGTGGGTACCGCACGCAATACCTCATTTTTCTTCATCATGGTGGTGGGGCCAACACCCAGCTTGCCCGCCAACATGTCGTACATTTTCAGGCCGATCCAATAAAACAGTTTCTGGACTACGTTTCGCACCGGAATGACGAATGCCAAGGGCTTGACCAGGTTGGGGGCATTCACCAACATGCGGCCACGTTCTTCGAGTGCCTCTTTCACCAGGCTGAAATTGCCTTGAGCCAAATAACGCACGCCCCCGTGGGCCAACTTGGTGGCTCGGGAGCTGGTGCCCTTGGCAAAGTCATGCCCTTCGAGCAATAGCACTTTCAGACCACGGCTGGCGGCATCCACTGCGCTTCCCAAACCTGTCGCGCCACCGCCGATTACAATCACGTCCCATTCATATTGCTCTTGTGCCTTGAGTTTCAGTGTTTCAAGGTGCTTCTTACGACTAAGCATCTGCCCATCCTTTGGAACGTTCTACCGCGCGGTGCCAGCGATCAAGCAAGGCACCGCGTTCATCAATACTCATCTTGGGTTCAAACCGAGCGTCCACCTGCCAATTGGCCAGCAGGCTTTCCTCGGTATCAAACACACCCGTTGCCAAACCAGCCAGGTAAGCTGCACCCAAGGCGGTGGTTTCTGTGACCGTGGGGCGTACCACTGGCACACCCAATAAATCGGCTTGAATTTGCATCAACAGATCATTGTTCGAGGCACCACCATCCACGCGCAGTTCACTCAATGGCTTGGCACCATCCCGCTGCATGGCCTGAACCAAATCCACCGTTTGCAGGGCAATGCTTTCCAATGCGGCCCGTGCTATATGCGCTTTGGTGGTACCACGAGTCATGCCCACCAGGGTGCCACGCGCATACGGGTCCCAGTGCGGCGCGCCCAAGCCTGCAAATGCAGGTACCAGGCACACACCATCGGTGCTTGGCACACTTGCCGCCAAGGCCTGCACATCGGCTGATTTTTCGATAATGCCCAAACCATCGCGCAGCCACTGCACCACTGCACCACCCATGAATACACTGCCCTCGAGCATGTAACTGGTCTGGCCGCTCACCTGCCAACCCACCGTGGTCAACAGGCGGTTGTGGCTTTCAACCACTTCAGTGCCGGTGTTCATCAACATAAAGCAGCCAGTGCCATATGTATTTTTGGCTTCACCGGGTTTAAATGCGGTTTGCCCAAACGTGGCTGCCTGCTGATCCCCAGCAACGCCGGCAATAGGAATGGCCGCGCCCAGCAGCGCAGGATCACACTTCGCGATTTCGCCGCTCGATTCACACACCTGAGGCAACACACTGGAAGGAATGTCAAACAACTGGAGCAACTCCGAATCCCATTTCAGATTTTTGATGTTCAACAACATGGTGCGCGATGCATTGCTGACATCAGTGGCATGCACTGCCCCACCTGTCAGGTTCCACATTAGCCAGCAGTCCACCGTGCCAAAAGCCAGTTCGCCAGCCTCCGCTTGTGCGCGGGCACCTGGCACATTGTTCAAAATCCAGTTCACCTTCGTGGCTGAAAAATAGGAATCCAACTCCAGCCCGGTACTTCGGCGGATCAAGGCCGCCTTGCCCTGCTCCCGCAACTTGTCGCAATAGGACGCCGTGCGGCGGTCTTGCCAGACTATGGCGTTGTAAACCGGTTTGCCGGTCTTTCGATTCCAGACCACTGTGGTTTCACGTTGGTTGGTGATGCCGATACCTTCGATGTCCGAGGGTTTAAGCCCGGCTTTCTCAATCGCGCCCCGGGCACAAGCCAACTGCGTGTTCCAAATGTCTTCGGGGCGGTGCTCGACCCAACCCGCCCGCGGAAAAATCTGCTCAAACTCTTGTTGGGAACTGGCCACCACCTGTGCCTGCGCATTGAATACAATGGCGCGCGAGCTTGTGGTGCCTTGGTCCAGTGCCAAGATAAAACCCATGCGGTCGTCTCCTTTCTTGTTGTTACTTTCTTTGTCCGGTGTTGTTCCAGTTACCCACGTGTTTGTTCAAAAATGCCTGCATGCCCTCGGCCTCGAACCGGCTCACACTCCACAACTCATCAGTCAACACATCCCGGTTCAACCAAATGTAAGTCTCGGCTTTCAAGGTTTCGCCGCTCGTGTTGAGCACCACCTCAATTTCACATCGAGCATATTCGGCGCCCTCGAATGCGTCCAGGCGTTGTACATCTTCCGGTAACACATTCAACCACACCAGACCCTGCACTTGCGCGCTCGGGTTTGGCACCATGGCCGGGTAAGTTTCACCAGGCACAGCATGGCGTTGATGCCCTTTGGCAATGGCATTCAAACAGGGATAAACACCCTGAACCACTTGCCCCCAAACCGGCAAATACATCAGTGACCCGTATACAAAAATATGCTTGCCGTCTTGCTCAAATTCCGAGCCCATGCGATGTTACCTTTTCAGATGAAAAACAATTAGAAAATGCCTGTAAGGAGACGATGTGAAAACAACAACGGATTTGTTCAATTTACAAGATAAGGTGGCATTGGTCACGGGCGCGACCCGCGGAATTGGTTTGGCCTGTGCGGAATTGCTGGCAGCCAAGGGGGCTACAGTGATCATTTCAAGCAGAAAACAGGAGGCTTGCGAACAAATTGCTGCGCAATTTCAAGCAGATGGCTTGAAGGCAGTGCCCATGGCTTGCCATTTGGGCGAGATGGAACAGATTGAGGCGCTGTACCAACAAATTGAAACGAAATTTGGAAAGCTGGATATTTTGGTGAACAACGGCGCGACCAACCCACACTTCGGGCCAATTTACGACACCGACCTGGCTGCCTTTCAAAAAACCTGCGATGTGAACATTCGCGGTTACTTTTACATGAGCAGCCACGGCTGCAAGCTGATGGCAAAAAATGGTGGCGGCAGCATCATTAATGTGGCTTCAGTTAACGGCGTTATCCCAGGCCTGTACCAAGGCATTTATTCAATCACCAAGGCCGCAGTAATCTCAATGACCAAGGCTTTTGCCAAAGAATGTGCGCCAATGAAGGTGCGAGTCAATGCGCTATTACCGGGTGCAACCGATACAAAATTCGCATCGGCCTTGGTGCACAACGATGCCATTCGGAATGCACTGCTGCAGCATGTACCCATGAATCGTGTCGCGCAACCCAGCGAAATGGCGGGTACTGTACTCTATCTCGCCTCCGAGGCTTCAAGTTATACCACCGGTGCCTGCATCAATGTGGATGGCGGTTACCTGGTGGTGTAAACATGACCGGGCTTACTTTATCTGTATGCCTTTGTAATCTTCAGCGTTCAGCGTGCGCCCCATTTGTTGCCAAAGAATGTGGCGCATGCGCTTGAACGGCACCAGGCGCGAGCCCAACCACACACGCGCAGCATTGTTGCCATACACAATGCGCGGCTCGTTTTTCTTGATGCATTTCAACACATACTCGCAAATTTCATCAGGAGGTGTCGTCAGGAATTTCTTGGCAAACTTTTGATGTTCGGGCTTGCTGGCAATATTGGTATTGATGCCTCCTGGGTGCACCAAATGCACCTGCACCTTGCTGTTTGAAAGCTCAACCATCAGCGATTCTGTAAACCCACGCACTGCAAATTTGCTGGCGCAGTAATCTGAATTGCTCGGTGTGCCCACCAAACCAAAAATACTCGACACATTCACGACAGCGCCCTCGCCGTTGGCCAATAGTTGCGGCAAGAATGCGCGCGTGCCATGCACCACACCCCAGAAATTAATACCCATGACGCGCTCATAGCTGTCGTCACTCAAGGCCCACACTGGGCGACCTTCTCCGCTCACGCCCGCGTTGTTGATAATCACATGTGCATTGCCCAAGGCCGCTTTTACTGCATGTGCAAATGCATACACCCCCGCTTTGTTCGACACATCCAGCTTCTCGGCATACACCTGCACATTGGCCGCTTGCATTACCAGTTTCTCGGTCTCTTTCAAGCCTTGTTCATCGTAATCACACAAGGCAACTTTGCTGCCAAGTTTGGCAAACATCAGCGCGTAGGAACGGCCCATACCTGAACCTGCACCAGTAATCACCACCACTTTGTCTTTGAAATTTTTCATGCAGCAGCTCCCTGTGTCAGCAATTCAGTCTCATTGGATTGTGAAAGTTGCTGATGCACCAAAGGTGCCTGCAACACATGGTCATTCATCTTGAAATTTTTGGCCATACGCAGGTAGGTGTAGCTAAAACCCGGAAACATGGCCACCACATGACCGCTTTTACTTTTGTACCAACTGGTACAACCACCGCGTTTCCACACCGTTTTTTCCATTTCGCTGTGAATGTGTGTGGTGTAACGCTCCTCGGCTTGCTGCTTTACTTCGATCGCCGCCGCCTTCTGTGCTTTTACTTCAGTGATAGCGCGCATGATGTAATGCATCTGGGCTTCAATCACGAAAATTGCAGAGGTATGCCCAATACCGGTGTTCGGACCAGTCACGATGAACAGGTTTGGAAACTGTGGCACGGTGGTGCCCAAATAGGCGCGGGGAAACTCACTCCACACATCGGCCAGTTTGGTACCTCCTTTGCCCACAACCGGGTAGGAAATTACCCCGTCAGTGGCGTCGTAGCCCGTGGAATACACAATACAGTCCAGCTCAATCTGCTCGCCACTCAATGTCTTGATACCGGTTTCATTGATCTCGGCAATGCCGTCGGTTTTGTCGTGCAGGCTCACGTTGGGGCGGCAATAGGCAGGGTAAAGCGTATTGCTCAAGATAATCCGTTTGCATCCAATGGTGAAATCAGGTGTTACTTTCTTACGCAGTGCCGGGTCTTTGATCTGCTTCTTGATATGGTGTAGTGCCTCGCGCTGCGCAATGTTCTTTAATGCGAAGTCCGAGTACTTGAATGCAATGACACGGCTTTCCAATCCCCAATAAATCGCTGAACGAGCCAGTTTGCGAATGGGCTCCACTTTCAGCAAAGCGCGCTGCCAGGGCTTGAATACACGGTCTGGTCGCGGCAGTACCCAATGGGGCGAGCGTTGGAAGACATGCAAATGCCCTACTTCCGGCGCAATGGCGGGTATCACCTGTGCTGCACTGGCACCACTGCCAATAATGGCGACACGTTTGCCTTTGTGGTCGTATTGCTGGTCCCAGGCATTGGTGTGAAAAGTCTTTCCTTTGAAGGTATCGCGTCCCTTGAAATTCGGGATCACGGGTGTGCTCAAGGGGCCAGAAGCGTTGATGACGAACTGCGCCTTGATCACATCGCCTGTTTGCAAATGTACATGCCAGCGTTGTTCGTTCTCGTGCCACTCGGTGCGCTGCACATTGCTGTTTACGCGAGTCTTCTCGCGCAGGCCGTGCTTGGTAATCACATGCTCGGTGTACTGCTGAAGTTCTGCACCCTCAGCAAACATTTGGCTCCAGTCGTATGGCTCACTCTCGATGGAATACAACAGCGACTGAACATCAACCGCGGCGCCAGGGTAAGCATTTTGACACCAGGTGCCGCCCATGAAGTCGCGGCGCTCCAACATGATGAAATCTTCAATGCCGCGCTTTTTCAGGTTGATCGCTGCACACTGCCCACCAAAACCACTGCCAATGATCACCACTGTGTATTCACTCATACCTGGAACCTTTTCAGAAAATTTTTGTTTGTGTGAATGTATATCTGACAACAATCATTGTCAATTACAAATTCACCAATAGAGGGTAGAACCCTCCCCCTAATTGGAGGATTAAAAAATTGGCAAACCCGCAGAATTAAGTGATGTTAAACGCCGATCAATCTATCCAGGAGCAAACCCATGGCCGCAGCCCAAGCATTAGTCAAAGACCTTGAAGGTGAAGTAAACGTGAGCCGCAACGGCGAAATAGTGGCTGTTAAAGCAGGCGACTTCCTCCTGCCTGGTGACGAAGTGGTCACCGGCGCAAATGGACGCTTGGCGCTCGAGTTTCCTGGAACTGAGGGACAAATTCCCGCAGCAGGCGTCATGACTTCGAATGGCAAGCTGACACTGGGTGAGCAAACTGGTGCCAATGGCCAGCAGCAAATCGTGGTCATCGAAGACGGCGAGTGTTTTGAATTCACCACCGAGTTGGCTGAGAATTCTGCGGCGGCCGAGGGTGGTGCCGTGGCCGGCCTTTTCGGTGCGGGTCTTCTGGGGGCAGGAAGTGGCGGCCTGGCTGGTGCTGGCGCTGTAGCAGCAGGTGCTTTTTTGGCCGGAGGGTCCGGGGACTCGGGCGGTGGGGACTCGGGCACCACAGGTGGAAATTTCAACAATGCCGGCGTTGGTGGGGGTGAGTTTTCATCCCAAGACAGCCCGCAAAGCCTTGAGGAATTTGCCAACGAGAACCTGACCCAGGACAACTTGCAACAAAGCATTCTTGAACCAATTCAGGATGCTGTACAAAACAGCCAGAACAACCCTGAATCGACTCCTGACAACGTTGCAGTTGCAGTGGAGCAAACAGGTTTGGGTGTACTTGAAAACGTGCACGATGCTTTGGTTGCCACCACTGGGGAAGGCACACCGCAGGCTGACCTCGTACAACAACTGGTCGATGGCGTGAACCAAACACCGCTGGGCGAACCCCTGAGCCCGATCACCACCCCCCTCTCAGAGGCTGTGAATACCGACCTTGGCCTGGATACACTGATTTCAGCACTGCCCAATGTAGACCCAACTGATGGTGGCCTGGTCACCAGCGTGGTGGATGTGGCCGATGGCATTACGCAACCCATCAGCGAACAGGTGGAGCCATACGATCAATTGCTGCAGGGTTTGAGAGATGTTGCTGTTGAAATCGACAATGCACTGGAAGGTGTACTGAGCCAGATGGGCACGGAGGTTCCCAACCTGGACAGCCTCGATGGCGGCACACCTGCCCTTCCAGCTGAAGTTGAAGGCGCGTTGGCCGATTTGGTCGACGGTATTTTAGGCGGCGCAGACACCTTGCAATCTGCACTTCAGGGCGCTGGCGGTTCCGGTTTGCCTGAAATCCCCGAAGGCGACTTGCTGGGCACACTGAGCAGCGGTATTTCATCTGGTGCTGATGCACTGGGCGGTGAACTGGGCGGTTTGCCCGGATTGCCGACAGATGGACTTCCCGGTTAATCCACCATTCACTTAATATTTGTCATCAAGGTTTCATTTTGAAGCAATAGGCTCGATCGTTTTATAGCGATTCGGGCCTATTTTCATGAACAAGACCAAAATTCAACTGTTCGCACTCAGTGCGATTACGGCCGCTACTCTGGTTGCCTGCGGCGGCGACGGCAGCAACACCCCCAGCACCACCGCGCCTTCCGAGGCCACACCGGCCAGCCTGACACTGGAGAAAATTGGTGGATTCTCGACCAACCAGTTTGATGTCAGCGCTGCTGAAATTCCAGCTTACGACCCAGCCAGCCAACGCTTGTTCATGGTCAATGCCTTGGCAGGTGCTGTAGATGTATTTGACCTGTCTGACCCGGAAAACCCCACTTTGATTGATACGCTGAACACCAATGACGTGCTCGCTGGCTCAGTCGTGAACAGCGTTGCAGTCGCCAAGGGTATTGTTGCGGTAGCCATCGAAGCCCCTGTGAAAACTAACCTGGGCCGCATGGCTCTGTATCGAGCCAGCGATTTGACTCTCTTGAGCTCTCGCACAGTGGGCGCACAACCCGACATGATCACCTTCACGCCGGACGGCAACACCGTGCTCACCGCCAACGAAGGTGAGCCCAGTGACGACTATCAAATTGACCCTGAAGGAAGTATCAGCGTGATTGATGTGCGCGACCCGCGCGCGCCGATCGTACGCACGGCCAGCTTTAGTGCGTTCACAGGACAAGAAGCCAGTCTGCGTGCTCAAGGTATTCGAATCTATGGCCCGGGTGCATCTGCTTCACAAGACTTTGAACCTGAATACATCACAGTGTCCGCGGACGGCAAAACCGCCTATGTGACCCTTCAAGAAAACCATGCAATCGCAAAAGTCGATATTGAAACAGCCTCTGTAAGCAATGTATTTCCGCTTGGGGAGAAAGATCACGGTGCTATCGGTAACGAATTCGACGCGTCCGACACCGATGGCGGCACAATTAACATTCGCAACTGGGCTGGCGTTGCCGGTCTTTACTTGCCCGATGCCATGGCTTCCTACACAGCTACGGATGGTAAAACCTATTTGGTGACAGCCAATGAAGGCGATGCTCGCACCTGGGGTGAAGACAATCCTGCCTATTTTGCGGGCGATACAAGCCAGGGTTTTGTTGAAGAATTCAGGGTCAAACACTTGGTAAACCGCAATGGTTGGGCTGGCCGTTTAAACGATGACCTGCCTGCCCATCTCGATGAATTGGCCAATGGGGGCTTGCTGAACCCCTTGGTGTTTGGCTACTGCGGTGCCGTGGCTGGCAACCCGAATGGTTGCCGGGCCGACGATCAACTTGGGCGCTTGAATGTCACCTGGACCATGGGTTACCGAACAGATGCCAACGGCGCACCTATTCTATTCAACAGCTCTGGCGTTGAAGACCCCGCAGGCGATCGCCTGATGTATGACAAACTGTATTCCTTCGGTGCCCGTTCGTTCTCGATTTTTGATGAAGACGGCATGCTGGTTTTCGACTCAGGCTCTGAAATTGAACGCTTCCTGGCCAGCGACGATTGCAAAGTGGGCAGCGCCCGTAACTTGAACTGCAAGGATTTCTTTAATTCAGGCCATGATGAAGGCAATGCGCTGGATAGCCGTAGCGATGCAAAAGGACCCGAACCTGAGGGCGTTGCAGTAGGTCAGATTGGAGACAAGACTTTCGCTTTTATTGGTTTGGAGAGAATGGGCGGCATTCTGGTCTATGACGTCACCAACCCGGCGGCACCCGTGCGTGTGGATTACTACAACACCCGCGATGACTGGACCAACGACCCCACCGACCCAGCCGTGTTGCCGACTGCTGGAGACCTGGGACCCGAGGGACTGGTATTCATCCCAGCCAAAGACTCTCCGACTGGAGAACCCTTGCTGGTGGTGGGCAATGAGGTCAGTGGAAGCACCGCAGTGATGCGAATCAATTTGAGCTTCTGAGCTTCTCACCCAACGCCGCACCTGCGTGCCGCTTCACGCGTCACTGGGTGTGTCGATTCTCCCGGCTTTTCGCTCATAGGCGAAAAGCTTCGAATCCCTCACGCAAAGCCCGCAGGGGCTTTGCTCATCTCCGCTGCAAAAACAAAAAGCCCCTTCCGGGGCTTTCTGTTTTTTGGCGGAGAAGGAGGGATTCGAACCCTCGAAGAGGTTACCCCCTTACCTGATTTCGAGTCAGGCCGATTCAGCCGCTCTCGCACTTCTCCATGGGGCGCAAGTATATAGTATTCGGGCAGCATCCAAAAACACCCAAAACAACAAACGGAGACAACTTTTGAATCACACAGCTAACCATCGGTTCATTTTTCTGGGCTTTATCGCAGCGGGGCTTACCAATATTTTAGGCATGCTCGCGGCAAGCGAGTTTTTCACCAACCAGGCTTTTCACGAGTTATCACCTGAAGTTTTTTCTGATTTCGGTACCTTCATGGTCATGGTGTGGGGGCTGGCTTATTTGTCTGTGGCCAAACAAGCACATCAGTTGCCTGCAATCTGTTTTGTATTCGCCTTTGAAAAAGCGATCTATGTATACACCTGGGTCATCTGGATCACCAGGAAGTCAGACATGCTCCCAATCATCAAGGAAGAAACGCCCCTGCTCGCCCTGTTCTATTCAAGCTATGGGCTCATCGATTTGGCCTATGCGCTGTTTTTTGCATGGGTAGGCATTCGCGCACTTCAAAAGTAAGCACCGAAACACGCACAACAAAGCGGTGCATGCACCAAATCCATCAAAACCGGCGCACCGATTTATTTGGTGCGCCGCACCAAACTCGCTCCACGCACCAAAATTAGCGTGGAATCCCGCACTGATTTAACTCAATTTCACAAGCGTGCACCCCTTTTTTGCATGGCACACATTCTGCTAAGTGTCTACTGAGACCATGACCAACGACGGATCAGGTCAATTGCATTGAAGTGATTGAAGTACCGGACAACGGCGTCCATCCCAAACTTGCTTGGGCAGGTGTGGAGATGTGCGCCTTTTTTTCTTGTGTTGAATTTAGAAGGATGCACATCATGAGCAACAAACCAACCAACAAAAAAGCCGAGTTGTCGGAAACACGCCGCACGTTCATCAAACAATCCGCAGCGGTATGGGGTTCAACCTTGCTCGCCGGGTTTGGTGCCCCCTCCATCGTCATGGCCCAGTCCACCAAACTGGAAACCACAAAAGCCAAGTTGGGATTCATTGCGCTTTCCGATGCTGCACCCTTGTTTGTCGCCGACGAAAAAGGTTTCTTCAAAAAGCATGGCATGACCGATGTTGAAGTGTTGAAGCAATCCTCTTGGGGCACCACCCGCGACAACCTCGTACTGGGCTCGGCAGGCAACGGCATTGACGGTGCACACCTTCTGACACCGATGGCTTATCTGCTCACTACCGGCGCCATCACCACCAACAACATTCCGGTGCCGATGAATATTCTGTGCCGCCTGAACCTGGACGGCCAAGGTATCTCGGTCAGCAATGAATTCAAAGACCTCAAAGTGGGCACCAACGCCACTGAATTCAAGGCAGCACTGGCTGCCAAGAAAGGCGGTGGCAAACCCGTTAGTGCTGCCATGACTTTCCCGGGCGGAACGCACGACTTGTGGATCCGCTACTGGATGGCAGCCGCAGGCATCGACCCCAATAGCAATGTATCCACCATTGTGGTTCCCCCGCCCCAAATGGTGGCCAACATGAAAGTGGGCAGCATGGATGCCTTCTGTGTGGGCGAGCCCTGGAACCTGCAACTGATTCACCAGAAAATTGGCTACACCGCGGTCACCACCGGTGAGCTTTGGAACAACCACCCAGAAAAAGCCCTCAGCCTGCGTGCGGATTACGTGCAAGCCAATCCGAATGCAACCAAGGCCATTCTGAAAGCGGTCATGGAAGCACAAATGTTCTGCGACGACCCAGCCAACAAAGATGAGGTTGCGAAAATCTGTTCACAGCGACGCTGGATCAACGCACCGGTGGGCGACATTATTGAGCGCATGAAAGGTCAATTCGATTATGGCACTGGCCGTGTCGAAGACAACAGCAAGCACTTGATGAAGTATTGGAGCAACCAGGCGTCTTACCCATTCCAAAGTCACGACCTGTGGTTCATCACGGAAAACCAGCGCTGGGGCTACCTGCCAAGCAAGCTGGATACCAACGCACTGATCAAGAAAGTAAACCGCGAAGACATCTGGAGAACTGCGGCGAAAGAGTTGGGTGTAGCCGCCAAAGACATTCCGGCCAGCACCTCTCGTGGCGTTGAAAAATTCTTCGACGGCAAGGTGTTTGATCCGAAAAACCCGAAGGCATACCTCGACAGTCTAGCCATTAAAGCGTTGAAGGCCTGATTCATCTAAGCAATAAGGACACATCATCATGATGAATACCGACACACTTGAGCGACTACAAACCGCCACCAAGGTAAAAAGCAAACCCTTCGTTGAAACTGCTTACTTCAAGCAATTGAAGGAGAGCATGGGCAAGATTGTTCCTCCGATCGTCATCATGGGTATTTTGCTGTTGATCTGGGAAATTCTGTGCAGCGGTGAAGGCGCGCGTTTGCCTGGCCCAAGCAAAGTAATCACTGACACGTGGGAATTAATCACCAATCCGTTCTACAACAACGGCGGAAGTGATGTAGGCATGGCCTGGCAAATTCTGGCCAGCCTTGAACGTGTCGCCATGGGTTACAGCCTTGCTGTAGTGGTGGGCGTCGCGCTGGGTGTGTTGGTGGGTCAATCCACCTGGGCTTTACGCGGGCTTGACCCACTGTTTCAGGTACTGCGCACCGTACCCCCACTCGCCTGGTTGCCTTTGTCACTGGCTGGCTTTCAGGATGGAAACCCATCGGCGATTTTTGTGATTTTCATTACTGCCATTTGGCCCATCATCATCAATACCTCAGTGGGTATTCGCAATATTCCTGAAGACTATCGAAACGTGTCACGTGTCATTCAACACAATGGCATTGAGTACTTCTGGAAAATCATGCTGCCTGCCGCCGCGCCCTATATATTCTCCGGGCTTCGCATTGGTGTGGGCCTGAGTTGGCTGGCCATCGTTGCGGCAGAAATGCTGATTGGTGGTGTCGGTATCGGCTTCTTCATCTGGGACGCATGGAACAGCTCGCTTATCAGCGACATTGTTTTGGCGCTGGTGTATGTGGGCATCGTCGGTTTCATCCTCGACCGATGCGTCGCCTGGGTGGGCAAGAAAATTACACGCGGTACATCTGCTGGTTAAGGAGTAATAACATGAGCGATCGATTTTTAAGTATTTCCCAGGTGCAAATGCGTTTCGAGCGCAATGGCATCGTGAACCCAGTATTGAAAGACATCAACCTGGAGGTGAATCGTGGTGAATACATTTCACTGATTGGTCACTCGGGCTGCGGAAAGTCCACCGTGCTGAACATCATCGCAGGTTTGCTGACAGCCAGCGAAGGCGTGGTCATTGTCGACAACAAGGAAGTTAACGCGCCGGGCCCCGACCGCGCCTTGGTGTTCCAAAACCATTCCCTGCTGCCTTGGCTGACGGTGTATCAAAACGTGGAAATTGCAGTTGAAAAAATATTCAAAGGCAAAAAAAGCAAAGCAGAGCAGCGTGAATGGATTTTGCACAACCTTGACATGGTGAACATGAGCCATGCACTGGATCGTTTGCCCTCTGAGATATCGGGTGGTATGAAGCAACGTGTGGGTATTGCACGTGCACTGGCCATGGAACCCAAGGTGTTGCTCTTGGATGAACCCTTCGGTGCACTGGATGCGCTCACCCGCGCCCACTTGCAAGATGAAGTGATGCGAATTCAAAATGAGTTGAAGAACACCGTGGTCATGATTACGCACGATGTGGACGAAGCTGTGTTGTTGTCCGATCGAATTGTCATGATGACCAACGGCCCTTCAGCCACCATTGGTCAAATTCTGAACATTGATCTACCCCGACCACGGGACCGTTTGGCCTTGGCCGACGACCCCACGTACAACCACTACCGGCATGAAGTGCTCAGCTTCCTGCATGAGAAGCAAAGAAAGGTAGAAGCAATCCACAAACATCGTCTGGCGAAAACCAGCAACGACAATAAGGTTAGCGCGAGCGCCTGAAATCAAACTCAACCCGCCAAAAACCGTCGCAAACCATAGCGGCGGTTTTTTTTCGTCCCTAGGGAAAGTACCGATGGGTAAGGGTTTGCTCCTATTTAGTTCGCTTTGGTACGCCATCACAATGCAGGTTCGAAAAGTAAAACCAAAAACAACAGTCGAAAGCTAAATCAATTTAAGGAGGCAAAATGACTGACTCAGTGAACAACCAAAAGCGCCGCGATTTTATCAAAGGCACATCAGTGGCTGCAGTAGGCGCAGGCGCCATGGCGTTCCCCATGATCTCCACTGCGCAAACAGTGAACATGCGCTTCCAGAGTACATGGCCCCAGAAAGACATTTTCCATGAATACGCGGTTGACTTTGCAGACAAAGTGAACAGCATGACCGGTGGTCGTCTGAAAATTGAAGTGTTGCCTGCTGGTGCGGTGGTAAAAGCCTTCGACTTGTTGGACGCAGTGAACAAAGGTACTTTGGACGGTGGTCATGGCGTTATTGCTTATTGGTACGGCAAGAACCCAGCGGTTGCGCTGTGGGGTTCAGGCCCCTCTTTTGGCATGGACGCCAACATGCTTTTGGCATGGCACAAATACGGCGGTGGTAAAGAACTACTGGAGGAAATTTACAAAGAGCTGAACATGGATGTGGTGTCCTTCATGTCTGGCCCAATGCCTACTCAGCCACTGGGCTGGTTTAAAAAGCCAGTGACAAAACCTGAAGATCTGAAAGGTTTGAAGTTCCGCACAGTCGGTTTGTCTGTGGACATCTTCACGAAAATGGGCGTAGCTGTTAACGCGCTACCAGGCGGAGAAATCGTTCCAGCGATGGACCGTGGCCTTCTGGATGCAGCCGAATTTAACAATGCCTCCTCCGACCGCGTTCTGGGCTTCCCAGACGTGTCCAAGGTTTGCATGTTGCAATCTTTCCACCAGTCTTCTGAACAGTTCGAAATCATGTTCAACAAGACCAAGTACAACAAGCTGCCTGCTGAAATCAAGGCGATTATCGCCAACGCCGCTGAAGCAGCATCTGCAGACATGAGCTGGAAGGCTGTTGACCGCTACTCCAAGGACTATGCTGAAATGCAAAGTAAACAAGGCGTCAAGTTCTTCAAGACGCCCGACAGCATCTTGAAAGCACAATTGAAAGCTTGGGATGAAGTAACCACAGCCAAATCTGCTGAAAACCCCATGTTCAAGAAAGTGCTTGAGTCACAGCGCGCATTTGCTGCACGCGCAGCCAAATGGCAAGCCGACACGTCAGTCGACTTCAAGATGGCGCAAGCCTTCTACGCCCAGAAAAAGAAGTAATCATTTGTTTTAGTCCTGAAAGCCAACATCTGCACAACGGATGTTGGCTTTTTTTAAAACCGAACCCGAGGTTCACCCCATGTTAGCTTTCCTACATTTGGTCGACAGAATTTCCACCAAGGTCGGGCACATTTTTGCCTGGACCATCGTTCTGTTAACTGGCGTCATTGTGTTCGAGGTGTTTACCCGTTATGCCCTGAACAGCCCCAATCCGTGGGTATTTGACATGTCCTACATTTTGTACGGCATCCTGTTCATGATGGCAGGTGCCTATACATTGGCCACCAATGGTCATGTTCGCGGCGATATTCTGTATGGCTTTCTGGAGCCCAGAACGCAAGCCATCCTTGACCTGATCCTGTACTTCGTTTTCTTTTTCCCCGGCATCATCGCATTGACCTACGCAGGCTACACGTTCGCTGACGAAGCCTGGGCGATCAAGGAAATGTCCTCCATCACTGCCGATGGCCCCCCAATCTACCCCTTCAAGGCTTTTATTCCCTTGGCTGGCCTGTTCTTGTTGTTTCAGGGCATCGTTGAAGTTCTCCGCTGCGCAATGTGTATCAAAGACGGTGCCTGGCCAAAGCGAGAGGACGACGTGGAAGAAGTGGACGTTGAGAAGCTGAAAGCGACTCTCGGCAAGAATTAACAGGATTCAATCAAAATGAAAAAAGAACTATATTTCGGCTTTGCCATCATGGCGTTGATCCTGCTTGGACTCGTCATTGCGATGCCTGCACCATCAGAGATGACCGATGGACACCTCGGCTTGCTGATGCTGTCGCTGGTGGTGGTTGCCATTATGCTTGGCTTCCCTACTGCATTTACCCTGATGGGTATGGGTGTGATTTTCACCTACTTCGCCTACGACGGAAATATACAAAAAACGCTGGACCTGATGGTGCAATCAACCTACAAGGTGATGACCAATGACGTACTTATTTCGGTACCACTGTTTGTATTCATGGGTTATCTTGTTGAGCGGGCGAACCTGATCGAAAAGCTGTTCAAAGCGTTGCATTTGTCCATGGCTCGCCTTCCCGGTGCCTTGGGTGTGGCGACACTGGTCACCTGCGCGATTTTTGCGACTGCCACTGGTATTGTAGGTGCGGTGGTTACCTTGATGGGCTTGCTCGCCATGCCCAGCATGCTGAAAGCCGGTTATGACACCAAGATGGCTGCTGGTGCAATTACAGCCGGTGGTTGCTTGGGTATTTTGATTCCACCATCCGTGTTGCTGATTGTGTATGGCGCCACCGCTGGTGTGTCTGTGGTTCAATTGTACGCGGGTGCATTCTTCCCTGGATTGATGCTGACTGGCCTGTACATTGCCTACATCATCATTCGCGCCAAGATCAATCCAAAGTGTGCGCCTCCCTTGTCTGAAGAAGACCGCAAGGTCGCGCTGAGCCCAGTGCTTGATTCCTTGAAGCGCACCTACGGCAGCAGCCGTGCGGTATCCGCATTGGTCAACGGAATGAAGGGCCGCCGCGAGGGGAATCTGACAACAGCTCAGGTCGCTAACCAGTTCTTCATTGCCATGTTGCCGGCGATTTTCGCAGCGTTCATTCTGGGTCTGGTGTACTCCTCGTTGACAGCGCCCAAAGAGGCTGCGTTTGATACTTCAGGCTTGGTGACGTTTGGGTCTGAATACCAAGGCTCAAGCAACAGCAAATACGATTTCGGCTTTGACGAACCTGCTGGTGCAGAAACCACAGAAGCCGCGCCAGCCGTGGAAGAACCTGCGGCTGAAGAACCAGCAGCAGCGGCTGAAGCAGAGTCAACACCAGCTCCGACAAACTTCTGGATTTCATTGTTGGTGGTTGTGGGTGTGTTGCTGTACTACTATGCTCGCCTCAGTTTTGAGCGCCTAGAAGTGTTCAAGATGTTGTTGACTTCATTCTTCCCACTGGCCATCCTGATTCTGGCTGTGTTGGGCAGTATCGTGTTCGGTTTGGCCACACCTTCAGAAGCGGCGGCGGTCGGTGCCTTTGGCGGCCTGCTCTTGGCTGCCGGATATCGCCAACTCAATTTCCCAGTGTTGCGTGAATCAGTGTTTCTGACCTCCAAAACAACCGCGATGGTGTGCTGGTTGTTCGTCGGGTCCTCCATTTTCTCAGCAGCATTTGCATTGTTGGGTGGCCAGGAACTGGTTGAGCAGTGGGTGTTGTCTTTGGGATTAACCCCAATTCAATTCCTGTTGCTGTCTCAAGTGATTATTTTCTTGCTGGGTTGGCCTCTGGAATGGACTGAGATCATCGTGATTTTCATGCCAATCTTTATTCCACTGCTGCCCTACTTTGACATCGACCCGCTATTCTTTGGTTTGCTGGTCGCGTTGAACCTGCAAACGGCGTTCCTGTCGCCACCCGTGGCCATGGCCGCGTTCTACCTGAAAGGTGTATCGCCACCCGGGGTAACTTTGAACCAGATCTTCTTGGGCATGATTCCTTTCATGTTTATCCAGATTTTTGCCATGTTCATTCTGTATGTGTTCCCACAGATCGGCATGTGGCTGCCAGAAGTGCTTTACAGATAACTGCAAGCCAGACATTACGTCACTTGACGCAGAAAACCGCCCTCTGGGCGGTTTTTTGTTTTCACGATCCGTTCGTTCGAATCTACTCACAGGTCGCAAAAACAAAAAACCCGCCACAAGGGCGGGTTTTGATGTTTTTGGCGGAAGCTGTGAGATTGTTCTCGCACCTTCGGTGCTCCCTCGTTTCGTTCCCGTTTGGGAACTCCACCGAACTATTATTTTCACGATCCGTTCGAATCTACTCACAGGTCGCAAAAACAAAAAACCCGCCACAAGGGCGGGTTTTGATGTTTTTGGCGGAAGCTGTGAGATTCGAACTCACGGAGGGCTCGCACCCTCGCCGGTTTTCAAGACCGGTGCATTCAACCGCTCTGCCAAGCTTCCGAGCCCGCAATTATAACCACAAACACCGGGCTTTGGAAACCTGTAGGGATAATATTTCCGAATATTCCTCAGCCTTTCAAGCCCATGCGCTTTTTCATGGCTTGCATACTCACATAAGCCAACACCGCAATGGTTGGAATGGCCACGGCTATCGCCAAATCTGCGGAAACAGGCAAACCCAAGGCTTTCAATCCTTTGGCCAGGTAACCCACCAAGCTAGCGCCATAGTAGGAGATGGCAACAATCGACAACCCCTCTACGGTTTCCTGCAGGCGCAACTGCACCTTCGCACGCTTGTCCATGCTGGTCAGCAAACGTTGGTTTTGGCTTTCACGTTCAATCTCAACTCTCGTTCGCAGCAGTTGCGTTACGCGTGAAATACGAGCGGCCAGTTCGTCCTGCCGACGAGCGGTCCAGGTGCAGGTTTTCATGGCAGGCCCCAAACGACGATCCATGAATTCGCCAAAAGTTTGCATGCCCACCATGGGAATTTCTTTCAATTCAGCGATTCGTTTTTTCACCAGATCGGTATACGCCTCTGCGGCAGTAAAACGCACCCGGTTCTCAGCACTTAACTGCTCCACGCGGGCAGCCAGGTCGGTCAACTGGCTCAATAACTTGCGGTCCAGCTCAACATCCTCGCTGGTCACTTCGGCGAGGTCTTCAGTTTTACTGGTCTCCGCCATTTCGGTGGCCAACTTTACTAAACGGTCTTCATACGAAGACAGCTTTGGCAACGTGGCACGCGCAACCGGAAAACTCAGCAGGGCCATCATTCGGTAAGTTTCCATCTCGATCGCGCGCTGAACTACCCGGCCAAGTTGCCGTGAACCCATTTTCAAATTGCAAATCAAAATCCGGCTGGCACCACGGTCTGCAATCCGAAGATCCGAAAACACCTGCCCTGCTCCATTGGCAATCATGCCGCCAATCAGGGTATTGCCATCAAAGTAACCTGCCACACTGCGCGGCTCTCGGGGGTTTTCTGTTTTTTGAACAAACAGTTCAATGGCCACCAGCATTACCCCAGGCAAAGCGGCCATCCAGCTGGGAGGCAAACGGCGAGTCACCGGGCGATCGAACACGATCGCATGGTCAGCCCGTTCAAAGAAGGTCAGGGTAATGAATTCATTGTGGCGCTCCAGCCGCAGACGCAAAGCCGACTCGCCGCCGCACAGGCTAAGGCTGACCTGGGGTGCAGCCAGCTCCTCATCAGAGACAGGTTTGCAACCGCAATAGTCCACCAAAGCTTGCAGTTGCCCAACAATCTCGGGTGTCACGTCACCTTGCACCAGCAAAGCAATATGAAACACCCGCTCCTGCGGCCACAAGGCCTCGGTGGGGCGGGAATGCACTTCATCATTGAGTGCCTGCCGCAACGGGTACGGCTGGGGCAGCAAATTGCTTTTGTTCATGGCGAAATATCAGGAAGCGATCAGCTTCGATTGCGGAGTTCTGGCCAGGCTTTCATCAGGTAATAACACATTGACCACACCGTCAAAACGGCTGCCACATAAATACCCAAAGTACCCAGCACATGAAAATCAATGCCCATCCAGGTTTCGTTCACCAACAACATGGGGATTGCCACCATTTGAGCAATGGTTTTGAATTTGCCAAGCCAGTTCACGGCAACACTGTTGCGCGCACCGATGCTGGCCATCCATTCCCGCAAGGCAGAAATGGTAATTTCACGTCCAATAATAATCAGTGCGATAAATGGACCAATACGCCCGAGGTCAACCAGTACAATCAGTGCTGCCCCTACCATCAGCTTGTCAGCCACAGGGTCAAGGAATGCTCCAAACGCCGAAGTTTGGTTCCAGCGGCGCGCCAGGTAACCATCCACGAAGTCAGTAATGGCCGCAATTACAAATACCCAAGCGCCCACCCAGTTTTGCATGGAGATGGACATGATTGTTTCGGGCAGAAAGTAAATGCCGACAACCAAGGGGATCAGTACAATCCGGACCCAGGTCAGGATCATGGGCAGGTTCATTGGCATATATGTGTTTTTCTTTTGTTAAGTAAAAAATACACTCTCTAGAGGTACAGAATATATCAGCGCCAACACCTGTTGAGGCGCACATCTTCAGTGCAAACGTCGATATATTTCTTCAGCCAACGTTTTCGAGATGCCGTCAACCGTTTGCAAATCTTCCACACTGGCTGCCTTTACACCGCGCAAGCCGCCAAAACGGGTCAGTAACTTTTGCTTGCGGCGTGCGCCAATTCCTTCTATTTCATCCAGCTCCGAGGCTTGCCGTGCTTTGGCCCGCTTTGCCCTCATGCCCGTAATCGCAAAGCGGTGGGCCTCATCCCGAATTTGGGCAATCAACATGAGTGCAGGGTGGCCGGGACCCAACTCAAGGCTTGGGCGGCCATCTGGAAACACCAAAGTTTCCAGCCCCACCTTTCGGTTTTCGCCCTTTTTGACACCAACAATCAGGCTGATATCCAGCCCTAGCTGTTCAAACACCTGCCGGGCCACTTCAATTTGTCCTTTGCCACCGTCGATCAACACCACATGGGGCATCACAATCGGGGTTTTACCCTCACGCTGATAGCGTCGGGTTACAGCTTGACGCATGGCCGCATAATCATCGCCTGGAGTAATGCCTTCAATGTTGTAACGGCGATACTCGCGGCTTTGCATATCGTGGTTGTGAAACACCACACAAGAAGCTTGAGTGGCCTCACCTGCGGTGTGCGAAATATCAAAGCACTCCACACGCAAGGTGGCCAGTAAATCGATCTCCTCCGCTGCGGATGAGTCCCCGGCAAGGTCAGTCCCCACAGAATTCCCACTCAACAATCGGTCCGCCTCTGAGGCTTGCAAGGCCTCTTCCAACCGGGCTTCCAGGCCCAGAGTTTCGACAAGCGCACGCGTGCGGAATTGCGCAGAGCCCTGCTCGGCAATTCGCCTTGCAATCGCGATCTCTGCGTTGTCGACGGCCATATCAAGCCACTTTCGGCGCTCACTCTGAGGCTGTCGGATCAGATTGATTTTTTTGCCAGCCTGTTGACTCAAAGCCATCAACAATTCAGGCGCATCCAAATCCTGATTAACAATCAACAAGTTGGGAATCGGCCTGTCCACATACGCTTGACTCAAGAACGCCTCAAGCACCTCAGGCCCGATATCTTCGCTGGCCTGTGCCACACTGGGAAACATCGGCTTGTCCCCCAAATGCCTCCCACCCCGCACCATCGCCAGGTTCACGCAAACCGCTCCCCCCTTGATCACCACCGCAATGATGTCTGCATCATCGTCTCCACCCGTGGTGTCCACCGACTGCTTCTGCAGCACCCGGCTCAATGCACCCAACTGATTGCGATACATTGCGGCTTTCTCAAACTCAAGTAAGCCACTGGCCTCCAGCATTTTCTCTTCAAGATTGGCCAAAACCGATTTGTGGTCGCCCCGCAGGAAACGCGATGCGGCTTCCACATCCTTTGCATAATCTTCCGGGCTGATCCAGTTCACACAAGGCGCGCTGCAACGTTGGATTTGAGCCTGCAAACAGGGTCGTGATCGATGGGAAAACACGGTGTCTTCGCAAGTGCGCAACAAGAAAACACGCTGCAAAACCTGAATGCTTTCCTTCACAGCCCAAGCATTGGGAAAGGGTCCGAAAAACTGTGATTTTTTATCCACCGCACCACGGTAATAAGCCACACGCGGGTACTTGTGATTCGTCAGCCGCAAGTAGGGGTAGCTTTTGTCATCGCGAAACAAAATGTTGTAGCGTGGGCTTAAGCTTTTGATCAGGTTGTTCTCAAGCAGCAAGGCCTCTGCTTCAGTTCGGGTTGGTGTTACATCCACCCTCACAATTCGCTCCACCATATGGCTGGTGCGCGGGCTGGCATGAGTTTTCTGGAAATACGATGAAACGCGTTTTTTCAGGTTCTTGGCTTTGCCCACATACATTACTGTGCCATTCGCATCAATCATGCGATACACACCGGGTCGAGTGGTCAATTCCTTCAAAAAAGCAGCAATGTCAAAAGGTGAGTCGGGCGGGTGTTGCTCGTCGGTCATCGCCCTGCCCTCACACCTTCAGAAAACGGCTAATCGACTCCATCACAGCCTCAAACATGGGTGCGGTCAGTCGACCGGTTTGCGTGTTGTATCGACTTACGTGATAACTGTCGAACAAGCGAAACGCACCCAAATCATGTTGAGCGGCATGCCCGAACTTGAAGGCACTTTGCCTTTGACCCAGGGCCTTCAACACCGCTTGGTGCCCAACCAAGCCCAGTGCCAACACTGCCTTGGGCGGGTGAACCTTGAACTCATGGGCGATGAACTGATTGCAGGTATTAATCTCGGCCGGTGTAGGCTTGTTCTCTGGCGGAACACACTTGACTGCATTGCTCACGCGCGCATTGACAAGTTGCAGGCCATCACCCACAGCCATCGACACAGGCCGGTTGGCAAAGCCAAACTTGTGCAAGGTGCTGTACAACAAATCCCCACAATAATCGCCCGTGAATGGTCTTCCACTGCGGTTTGCGCCGTGCAGTCCAGGGGCCAAGCCGACAATCAGAAGCTCTGCATTGTCTGGACCGAATGGAGGAACCGGGCCATTAAAATGCCCGGGAAATTTTTGGCGATTTTGCTCATGAAAGGCATGCAAACGTGGGCATGCAGTGCATTGCACATCAAACACCTTGGCTGGCCATTGCTGATCCATGACCAGGGGTTGCCACACGGTCGTACTGCCCATTTAACCCAATGCCTTGCGCGCGTTGTAGAACAAACGCATCCAGGGTGAAAACTCGCCCGCATCTTTGGGCGCCCAACTCATTTGTACATTGCGGAATACTCGCTCAGGGTGCGGCATCATGATGGTAAAACGACCATCCGGCGTGGTGAAACCCGCCAACGCGTCAGGGCTGCCATTGGGGTTGAACGGGTACTGCTGTGTGGCCTCGCCTTGCGAATTCACATACTGCACGGCCACCAAACCTTCCGCGCTCAATTTGCCGTGGTTGCCTTGACGAGAAAAATCGGCGCGGCCTTCACCATGCGCGACCACCACCGGTACCACCGAGCCTTCCATGCCACTCAACAAAATCGAAGGCGTCTTGTTGATTTTCACATTGACCAAACGCGCCTCGTACTGCTCGCTTTCATTGCGCATCAGCTTTGGCCAATGCGTTGCACCGGGAATCAAATCAGCCAAAGTCGCCATCATTTGGCAACCATTGCACACACCCAGGCCAAACACATCACTGCGACCGAAAAACTCTGCAAATTGATCAGCCAATACACTATTGTAGCGAATGGTCTTGGCCCAACCCTCGCCAGCACCCAACACATCGCCGTAACTGAAACCACCGCAAGCGGCCAAGCCCTGGAAATCAGCCAGCTTACGTTTGCCACTTAACAGGTCGCTCATGTGTACATCCACCGCCTCGAAACCAGCCAAGGTGAATGCGCCTGCCATTTCAAGCTGACCGTTCACGCCTTGTTCGCGCAGCACAGCGACTCGCGGCTTTGCGCCCGTCGCAATGAATGGCGCTGCGGGGTTTTCGGTAATGTCAAAACTGGGTTGCCACACCAAAGCATTGGGCAATTCAGCCGCGGCCTTGTGTTCGCTTTCCGCACAAGCCGGGTTGTCGCGGCGCTTGGCGATTTGGTAGCTGGTGTCATCCCAAATACCCTGAAGCTTGGCGCGGCTCTCGGAATAAATGCACTTGGCATCACGATAAAACTCGATTACGTCACGATCATTTGGCTTGCCAATGATGTTGCTGTGCTTGCTCAAATTGAAATCGCGCAACACTTGCATGGCCTCGCTTTTTTGAGCAGCGGGCACCTGCAACACCACACCCAATTCCTCGTTGAACAAGGCTTTCAGGGTAAGTTCGCTGCGTTGCACGCTGACCTGCTCAGGGCGAATTTTAAAATCGCCCCAATCTGCTGAATAGGGGTCGATAGTGATTAAATCCAGGTTGATCGACAAACCACAGCGGCTGGCAAAACTCATTTCGGCCAAAGCTGCCAGCAAACCGCCGTCAGAGCGGTCGTGATAAGCGTGCACCAAACCTTTTTCACGCAAGGCATTCATGGCCATCGCAAAGTTCTTGATGTCGCTTGCATCCTCCACATCGGGCACATCCTCACCCAACTGGTTGGTCACCTGCGCCAACACGCTGGCGCCCAGGCGCATTTTGCCGCGTGCCAGGTCAACCAGCACCAGTACGGTGTCTTCAACAGTGTTCAGAACCGGCGTTAGTGTGCCACGCACATCGTTGATTTTTGAGAAAGCAGAAACAATCAAACTGACAGGCGACAACACTTCCTTCTGCACATCACCCTCATTCCAGCGTGTTCGCATGGAAAGCGAATCTTTGCCCACTGGAATGCCCAAGCCCAACTGTGGGCAAAGGTCCATACCAATGGCTTTCACGGTATCAAACAACGCAGCATCCTGTCCGGGTGTACCGCAAGCGGCCATCCAGTTGGCACTCAATTTCACATCTTCCAGTTTTTCAACTGGTGCAGCCAGCAGGTTGGTAATGCTCTCTGCGATGGCCATGCGGCCTGAAGCAGGTGCATTCAACACCGCAAGCGGTGTGCGCTCACCCATGGCCATGGCCTGGCCTGCGTAGCCGGTGTAATCGTCAATTGTCACAGCCACATCGGCCACAGGCACCTGATAAGGACCAACCATTTGATCGCGGGCTGTAAAACCACCCACCGTGCGGTCACCAATCGTAATCAGGAAACGCTTGGAAGCCACAGCGGGGAATTTCAACACTTGTTCAATCGCCTGACCCAACTCCGTTTGGGTCAAATCAATTTCGGCTTTCACCGTTTCAACACGGTTGTCATTGCGCTCCATGCGGGGTGGTTTGCCCAGCAATACCTCCATGGGCATGTCGACCGGGTTGCTGCTGCTTTCCGCGTCGAGCACTTTCAACTGACGCTCGTCAGTCACAACGCCCACCACACAGAAGGGGCAACGTTCACGCTCGCACAACTGTGTGAACAGTTCGAGCGACTCGGGCGCAATACCCATCACGTAACGTTCCTGCGATTCATTGCACCAAATCTCGGCAGGACTCAATCCGCTTTCATCCAGATTCACTTTACGCAGATCAAATTCCGCTCCCTTGTTTGAAGCATCGGCCAGTTCTGGGAATGCATTGGAAATACCGCCCGCGCCCACATCATGAATGCTCAAAATCGGGTTGGCTTCGCCCAAGGTCCAGCAGCGATCGAGTACCTCCTGCGCACGGCGTTCCATTTCAGGGTTGGCACGTTGTACAGAATCAAAATCGAGAGACTCGGTGTTGGTACCCGCATTCATCGACGACGCCGCACCACCGCCCATGCCAATGCGCATGCCAGGGCCGCCCAGCTGTATTAACAAGCTGCCAGCCGGCAAATCGCATTTGTGAGTGTGCACTTCCCGAATATTGCCCAGGCCACCCGCAATCATGATGGGCTTGTGATAACCATAAACACGATCACCCACACGTTGCTCGAATGTGCGGAAGTAGCCACCCAGATTCGGGCGACCAAATTCATTGTTGAACGCAGCGGCGCCAATTGGACCATCAATCATGATTTGTTCAGGCGTGGCGATGCGTGTAGGAATACCGACAGGCTGAGGCCGCTCTGCACGTTGCTCCAGTGGCACCAAGGCGTCTTGCCCACTTTCCCAACTTTCCTTGCCACCCTCAAAACGCAAGTGCGAAGTGGTAAAGCCGCACAGACCCGCTTTGGGCTTGGCGCCACGGCCAGTGGCACCTTCATCACGAATTTCGCCGCCTGAACCGGTGGCAGCGCCCGCATATGGCGAAATGGCGGTGGGATGGTTGTGGGTTTCCACCTTGATTACAAAATGCGTGGTTTCATCATGCGGGCGATACACGCCATCGGCATCAGCAAAAAAGCGCTCAGCCTTGCCACCAGCAATGACCGCGGCATTGTCGGAATACGCCACCACCGTGCCCTGCGGGGTGGTTTTGTGAGTGTTGCGTATCATTCCGAACAGTGTCTCGTCCTGCGCCTGCCCATCAATGGTCCAGGTCGCATTGAAAATTTTGTGACGACAGTGTTCGCTGTTCGCCTGCGCAAACATCATCAGCTCAACATCGGTGGGCGAACGGCCCATGGCAGTGTATGCATCCAGCAAATAATCAATTTCATCTTCGCTCAGCGCCAAACCCAGTTCACTGTTGGCTTTCACCAGGGAATGGCGTCCTTCGCTCAATTCCACGATTTGCAGGCTTTTACCCTGCAGGGGCAGAAACAGGCCTTTCACGTCGAAGCCATCAGGCAGCACGGTTTCCGTCATGCGGTCGTACAGCGCACCCTTCAAGGCCTGCAAAGCGGTGCCCTCCGGCAGTTTGCTGCCACCCAGCAAGCCTTTCTTGAAGGTCAACTGGAACTCGATACCGCGTTCCATGCGTACCACTGTGCCCAAGCCAGCGTTGTGGGCAATGTCAGTCGCCTTGGAAGCCCAAGGACTAACCGTACCCAGGCGGGGAACAACCACACAGCTAAGGTCAACACGGTCCAACGCCGGGGCAGCGTGGCCGTAATCGAGCAAACCTTCCATCACTTGGCGCTGCTGCCCTTCCAGTGCAGCCCGGGTGGCCACAAAGTGCACAAAATGAGCACGCACCGCCGTCACGTTTGAATCAATGGCCTGCAAGCGTTTCAACAGGCCTTCTGCGCGGAATGCAGACAGGGCAGACGCACCGTTAAAGGTAGAAACATTGAATTGATCAGCCGAAGACAGGGCAAGAGACATGACAGCAGTGGGGGTGGTTGAGGTAATCTTGAATTATAAGTGCTACAGCCCCAAAACTGAGCAACAAGGCTGGATAAACCACCCTGAATTTCCATGGAACGCGCATGCCTGAACTGATTGACCTACACCCTGAGAACCTGGGCCATGCCAACTGGCTCCAGTTGGACCAAAAATCAATGCCAGTGCTGTCGGTAAAGCAAATCCGGGCAATGGAACAGGCCGCTTTCTCGCACATCGATTCCTTCTTACTCATGCAGGCTGCCGGAGTACGCTCGGCCCTGAAAATCGTCGATCAAATAGCGCACAGCGAAACACATGCAACTCGCTGTCTGGTGCTGGCCGGTCCCGGCAACAATGGAGGTGATGCCTGCATCGTTGCAGGAGAATTGAAACGCAAGGGCTTACACGTCGATCTGTTGCAGGTCACCGAGGGAAAGCAAGGGTCAAAGGACAGAATGCAAGCGGTGCTGTGGGCCCTGGCACATGGTGTCCAACCCATCGAGATTGAGTCCGGCATGTCCTTGCCCGAGATTGGCATGGGTACGGTAATTGTCGACGGTTTGCTGGGAATTGCCTGCGACAGGGCACCACAAGGCCTGATTGAACGACTGATTCAACAGATCAACGCCCATCGCCACCTCGCGAGGGTATATGCGCTGGACTGCCCCAGCGGACTGAACTGTGATACGGGTAGTGCGCCCGGCGCAGCGGTTCAGGCACACACCACTTTCAGCTACCTTGCCTGCAAGCACGGACTGTTGAGTGATCAAGGCAAGGGTTTGTGTGGTGAACTGTGGATAGATACGCTGAATTGCGATGCCCTGCTTGAGACACGGGGCGCAAATACCGTTAAATGGGGTCTGGTTGTTCAAGCAGTTTCCCGGCTTGATCAGTTACAACGCCTGCCCCGGCGCAACCATGAGCATCACAAGGGTAGCTTTGGCAGCCTTGCGGTGCTTGGCGGTCAACGGGGCATGGTTGGGGCCTGCCTGTTGAGCGCCCGAACGGCCTTGATGCTGGGCTGCGGGCGAGTGGCCCTAACCCTGTTGAATGAAGAAGACATGCACTTGCCGGATATTCAACATCAGGGTCAAACGCCCTTTCTTGACCTGGTCTTTCCAGAAATCATGAACAAGGGGCTGCAAAGTAATCTTGAGTTTGCCGACACCGTTGTGATCGGTCCAGGCCTTGGGCAAAATGACGAGGCCCTGAATATGGTTCACGCGCTGCTCGAACACGACAAAGGTTTGAACATGGTATGGGACGCCGACGCACTAAATCTTCTTGCAGCCAATTCGGCATTGCGCATGCGTTTGGAGCACTACCGGCGAAAACATCGCTCTAAAAGCCTGGTGTTGACGCCGCACCCGCTAGAGGCAGCACGCCTTCTCCAAAGCACAACTGAAATGATTCAGGCCGATCGCGTGAAAGCGGCGCAATCCCTGGCCTCTCAATTTGACTGCACAGTGGTGTTGAAAGGCACTGGCAGCTTGATCTGCAAACCAAATCAAATTGAAATCAACACCACGGGTGGCCCCGCATTGGCGACCGCGGGCAGTGGCGATGTGCTCGCTGGTGCCATAGCAGCCATGCTGGGGCAAGGTCTGGATGAATTCAAAGCCGCGTCATTCGCGGTGTATCTACACGGACTGTCGCTTGAACCGCTGGCGGGTGAGCGAGAGTTTCTGTACGTTTCACATGCCAGCGAAATTGCCGGGCGGATGAAAAGGTGGTTAAACCACCTCTTGGGCCAAAGCGCCCGCCGCTATGGTTAACTGCCTTGAACAGCGCGCCGCCAGCTTGTCATCGTGGGTCACCAATATCAAGGTGGTACCCAGCTCCTTCTGAAGGTCAAACATCAAGTCAATTATTCGCTGGCCAGTTGCGAAATCAAGGCTTCCTGTAGGTTCGTCGGCAAACACAATCGTCGGTTTTCGTACGAATGCCCGAGCCAAGGCAACGCGTTGTTGCTCGCCTCCCGAGAGTGTCTTGGGCGTGTGGTTCAACCTATCACCCAGTCCCACACGCTGCAGCATTTCTTTGCAGGCGTTCTCGCGATTCTGCATGGGAGTCAATTCTGTGGCCAACATCACATTCTCAAGTGCACTCAAGTGATCCAGCAACTGAAACGACTGAAATACAAAGCCCACATGCTCGGCTCTCAAGCTGGCTCGCCGATCTTCGTTAAGTTGAGTTAAGTCTTCCCCCAAAAAGCGAACTGCGCCACTGGATGGAATGTCCAACCCAGCGAGCATGCCCAACAATGTGGATTTACCGGAACCGGAGGCACCCACGATGGCAACCGCTTCACCTTGATTTATAGTGAACGAAATGTTCTCGAGGATGGACAATCTGGTTTGCCCATCTTGAACCAATTGATTTAAACCTTCGACTTCGAGGATTGCACGACTCATGTTTGCCTTTACTGCGAAAAAAATTAAAAACACCTTGGCGTTTGGCTTTATTGCTTTTGGCTTGTCGACCAGTGTATCCAGCTTTGCGGCAACTACAGGCCAGGAATGCAAAATTCTGGTGATGGGAGACAGCCTTTCGGCCGCCTATGGTCTGCCCAAAGAACAAGGTTGGGTCGCATTGATGGAGAGCCGTTTGGCTGAAAAGTTCCCGCACTGCAAGGTTGTGAATGCGTCGGTGTCAGGTGAAACAACAGCCGGGGGGAAAACACGCTTGCCAGCCCTGCTAAAACAACATTCACCCTCGCACATGATTCTGGAACTCGGCGCCAACGATGGATTACGCGGACTGTCCCTGGACACTATGAAAGACAACTTGACCAATATGCTGGTCGCAGCCCGGCGCAGTGGCGCTCAGGCTGTACTGATTGGCATGCAAATTCCATCGAATTACGGACCAGCGTATGCCCGCCGCTTTGGCGACACATTCCCAGAGGTGGCACGAAAACAGAAGGTGCCTTTGGTGCCGTTTATGTTGGAAGGTTTCGCGCTGGACCCCACTGCATTCCAGGCAGACGGAATTCATCCAAATGCGGGGGCACAACCGAAAATTCTGGAAAATATTTGGCCGACGTTTTCAGCGACATTGAAGTAAAGATATTACGGTTAGCGTATACGAGTTCGCGTTATCTTTTAACGCGTGCGCTAAGCGACTTAAGGTGAGGTCTGGATTTGCAGCAGCGTTACATCGTTCTGCTGATTCAAGATCAAGTCGCCCATTTTGATTCGCAGCGAGGGGCAGATCCGCCAGGATCTGATGCGAAGACGCGCTCGCGTTTCGCATGCCCTGAGCCAGATTTAAAAAGGGGAATTCGACTTGATCAAGGCAGAATGACTGACGCGCTGCAAATCAACTACAACCACGTCAATCGGGGATGCGATGCGCTGCAAATCGACCACATCAGCATCCACTATACCTGCAAGATTAAAACGTCTTCTTGATCTCGACTTCAACACGCTTTTTCATGGCATCGCGTGCAGCCAGCAGCAAGGCTTCCTGATACACCTGCCCTGCAATATTTTCGTAGTACTGAACCACCTGCGGATCTGCTTTCGCTTTGACTTCCGAAGACGGTGCACTGCTTTCCACCCATGCTACCGCATAACCATTGTTACCCAATCCAACCACCTTGGCCTTGGGTAGTTCAGACACTCCTGTGTTCAACACGGACTGGGCCACCAAACCGGGCAAGCCCTCCGCGCTCAAAGCGGACACGGTTCTTGAATCCGAGAAACCACTCAACAAATCAGAACCGGCCTGTGGCTTTTCACTGTCCAGCTTGGCAGCCAAAGCATCTGCGTCTTTCAGCGCAGCCTTTGCAGCTTCCTCCTGCTTCAAGCGAGCCTGAATCACTGGCTTCATTTCCTCCAGCGGGCGTGCTGCTGCGGCCGTGTAATTCACAATGCGAGCAGACACCATGGCTTCACCCACCTGCACCGCCTTGGTGTTGTTTTTGTTTTCAATCGAGTCTGATGAAAAAATTTCTGCCATCACTTTCGCGTCTTTCAATACCTCTGGCGCGTTGGCTGCACCTTGCGTCAAACCATTGAATGTTTGTGCCTGCACACCAAGTGCCTTGACGACATTCTCAAACGACTGTCCACCCTCGTACACCAACTCGGTGAAGCGCCCTTGTGCATCGGCGTACTGAGCAGTCATCTTTTGATTTTTGATTTCATCTGCAATTTGAGTTTTTACTTCCTCAAGTGCTTGAACCTCACCACCACGAATGTCGGTTACTTCAATAATGTGATAACCAAACTGGCTCTTCACAAGTCCGCTTAGTTCACCTTTCTTCTGAGAAAAAACGGCTTGCTCAAACTCGGGAACCATCGCGCCTTTGCTGAAGAATCCAAGATCGCCTCCCTGGCTTGCTGAACCCGGATCGATTGAGTATTGCTTGGCAAGTTCAGCAAACTTCGATGGGTTGGCTTTCAACTCGGCCAGTACTTTTTCCGCCGCTGCCTTCAGCTCATCTGCAGAGGCACCTTCCTTTTCGGCATCCAGCAAAATGTGGCGGGCACGACGTTCTTCAGGCGTAGAAAAACGGGCCTTGTTTTGTTCGTAGTAGGCAGCAATGTCAGCATCGCTTACTTCAATTTTCGATTTGATAGTATCGGGCGACAACACAACGTATTCAACATCGGCCTGTTGAGGTGCCATAAACTGTGCTTTGTTGGCTTCATAGAATGCCTTGATTTGCTCATCGGTAATACTGACGTTTGCGAGGTACGGGGCCAAATCAATGTTCTTGACGCGCACAACACGGCCAGCCAGCTGCACATCATCCAATTGGGTTTTTAATGTTTCCGGGAAAAAAGCCGCACGCAACACCGGGTCAAGCACCTGGTTTCGCGCCAAACCAAAACGCACATTTGCTTCGTGTTGAGTAGGCGTTAGACCGCGCGCAGCCAATTCACGCTTGTAGGTTTCAAGATCGAACTTGCCATCCACCTGAAACAAAGGAGTACGAGCGATGTCTTCAGCCAAGGCTTTGTCTGACGCAGTCAAATATTGCTTTTGTACCGACTGTTGGAGCAAGTATTGAAGCACCAATGTATCCAACAATTGGCGATTGATTTCTGGTGATTCAAACACCTTGGGATCAAAGTTGTCGCCAGACTGCGCACGTGCTTCTTCAATGCGCTCACGCTTGACCTGATCGAACTCTTCCTGGGTAATTGGATAGTCGCCCACAATCGCCAGCGCGTTTGCGTCAGCGCTGACAGTGTTGTACCCCTCAAGACCAAACAAGGCAAATGCGGGTGCAATAAACAGCAGCAGCACAAACTGCATGATCTTCTGATTGTTTCGGATGAATTCAAACATGTTTTGTAGGTGATTTAGTGTTGAACAACAAGCGAATACTATACCTGAAGGTACACACCGGAAAACCGTGTGGGGCGCGGCCGGAGTTGGAAATGAATGACTGTGGAAATGAAAAAAGGGAATCCGAAGATTCCCTTTTTTGTTTGGCGGAGTGGACGGGGCTCGAACCCGCGACCCCCGGCGTGACAGGCCGGTATTCTAACCAACTGAACTACCACTCCAGAGTTGGTTGCTGTTTCGCATTGTTGGTGGGTGCTGAGAGGCTCGAACTCCCGACCTAAGCCTTGTAAGGGCTCCGCTCTACCAACTGAGCTAAGCACCCGACGCTCACTGTTTTACTAGTGTTTGTCTTGCTGCGAATCAGCCAAGACCGCAATTATATACAAATTAACTCGGCCTGCAATACCTTTTGTCAAAAAAAATTTAAATTTAATTTACTGCGTCTTTCAGGGCTTTGCCAGGACGGAACTTGGGCACCTTGGCTGCCTTGATTTTGATTGTTGCGCCAGTGCGTGGGTTACGGCCGCTGCGTGCAGCACGCTTGCCAACAGCAAAGGTTCCAAAACCAACCAAAGTTACTGAACCACCTTTTTTCAAGGTAGTTTTGACAGCAGCAATCATTGCATCCAGTGCACGACCAGCGGCCGCTTTGGAGATTTCTGCTGACTCAGCAATTTGATCGATCAGTTCGGTTTTATTCATGTAAAAAGCCCCCTCATGGTGACAAATAAAAAGTGCCCAAAAACAGGCACCACGTTGCTTCCAGTTCTTAATTTAGACATGGCTGAAACCTAGCTGTCAACACATTTTGCGGGCGGATAACCCTTATTTTTAAGGCCTGGTGCGGGTTTCCGCGATGCACAAAAAAAAACCTCCGCATTTTCGTGCGGAGGCTGATTTAAAATAACGATTGATATCAGTGCTTTACACTGGGGTTTGCACTTGCCTCGTCAGCTTTACCTGCGATCACCTCGGCTGGCTCTGAGACTGGCTCTGGAAGCGATTCCAAAGCATGTTGCAACACTTGATCAATCCATTTCACCGGAATAATCTCCAAACTGTTCTTCACATTGGCTGGAATTTCCGCCAAATCCTTCACGTTTTCTTCGGGAATCAGCACTGTTTTAATTCCTCCGCGATGCGCGGCGAGCAGCTTTTCCTTCAAGCCACCGATACCCAACACTTCACCACGAAGAGTAATTTCACCTGTCATGGCAACGTCAGAACGCACCGGCATATTCGTCAAAGTCGACACCAATGCAGTAGTCATCGCAATACCAGCTGAGGGCCCATCTTTCGGTGTGGCACCTTCGGGAACGTGCACGTGAATGTCACGCTTCTCAAACGCATCGTTGTGAATTCCCAATCGATTTGCGCGTGCCCGTACCACCGATCGGGCAGCCTCTACCGATTCTTTCATCACATCACCGAGAGAACCTGTGCGAATGACATTGCCCTTGCCTGGCATGGACACAGTTTCGATGGTCAACAATTCACCACCCACTTCTGTCCAGGCCAAACCGGTGACTTGACCGACCTGGTTTTCTTTCTCAGCCATGCCGAAATTGAACCGACGAACGCCCAAAAACTTATCGAGGTTCTTGGGTGTAACCTGCACTTTCTTTTCGTTTTTGCCCAACACCATTTGACGCACAACCTTGCGGCAAATCTTGGACATTTCACGCTCGAGTCCGCGCACACCAGCCTCACGAGTGTAATAGCGAATCACATCGCGAATGGCTGCTTCGGAGACGCTCAACTCTTCGTCTTTCACGCCGTTGTTTTTCAACTGCTTGGGCAGCAAATACTTTTGAGTGATATTCACCTTCTCGTCTTCGGTGTATCCGCTCAGGCGAATCACTTCCATCCGGTCAAGCAGCGCATGAGGAATGTTCAAGGAGTTCGCAGTGGCGACAAACATCACATCGCTCAAGTCGTATTCCACTTCCACGTAATGATCTACAAAGGTGCTGTTCTGCTCAGGATCCAGTACTTCCAACAAGGCCGATGCAGGATCACCACGGAAGTCCTGTCCCATCTTGTCGATCTCATCCAGCAAAAACAGCGGATTGCGAACACCTACTTTCGTAATGCTGTTCAGTACCTTGCCCGGCATAGACCCGATGTAGGTTTTGCGGTGACCACGAATTTCAGCTTCATCTCGCACACCACCCAAAGCCATGCGTACAAATTTGCGGTTCGTTGCCTTGGCCACTGATTGTCCAAGCGAGGTTTTACCAACACCGGGGGGGCCTACCAGACAAAGAATAGGTGCCTTCAGTTTGTCAACACGCTGCTGAACCGCGAGGTATTCCACAATGCGCTCTTTCACTTTTTCCAAACCATAATGATCCTCGTCCAATACCTTCTCGGCATTGGCCAAATCATTGTTGATTTTGGTTTTTTTCTTCCAAGGCAAACCGACCAGAACGTCAATGTAATTGCGAATCACGGTGGCTTCAGCAGACATGGGTGACATCAGCTTGAGCTTCTTCAATTCCGCTTCAGCTTTTTTAAGGGCTTCTTTGGGCATGCGCGCAGCCTTGATTCGCTTTTCAAGCTCCTCCATGTCGGCGCCGTCTTCGCCCTCACCCAACTCTTTCTGAATGGCCTTAACCTGCTCGTTCAGGTAGTACTCGCGCTGGCTCTTCTCCATTTGGCGCTTTACACGACCACGGATGCGCTTTTCCACCTGAAGAATATCGATCTCGGTTTCCAGTTGGGACAACAACGCTTCCAGGCGCTGAGCAATGCTGAAGGTTTCCAAAATCGATTGCTTTTGTTCCAGCTTCAACGGCAAGTGACTGACGATCGTATCCGCAAGGCGGCCGATGTCTTCAATGCTGGCCAATGAGGTCAGAATTTCCGGAGGAATCTTCTTGTTTAATTTCACGTAAGAATCAAACTGAGCCATCACTGCACGCTTCATGGCCTCAGTTTCCGGGCTCTGTGAAGGATCAGGCAGCAAAGGCATGGCTGTAGCGGCGAAGTGCGTTCCTTCGTCCGTCACTTTGGTCAGGCGCGCACGCTGCACGCCCTCAACCAACACCTTCACGGTGCCGTCAGGCAACTTCAGCATCTGAAGCACATTGGCCACACAGCCGATGTTGTAAATGTCTTTGTCGCTGGGTTCATCCTTGGTGGCTGATTTTTGCGCCACCAGAAGAATACTTTTGCCTGTTTCCATCGCAATTTCCAGCGCTTTGATGGATTTTGGACGTCCCACAAAAAGAGGAATTACCATGTGCGGGAACACCACTACATCTCGCAATGGGAGCAATGACAATTCGATGGGCTGTTCCGGAAGCACGTTAGTTGCTGACATATGAATCACCTATTAAATGCATAACCCTACAGTGGGGTTAAAACGCGCTTATTCAAGCTTTATTTCACGACCAATTTAACAATACCACTGAAAAGAAAAAGCCCAACCGTGGAGTTGGGCTTTTTTAATCATTTTGCAATCTGTTTTGATGTTGCTTTTGGCATCAGGATTTGTCTTTGCTGCTGGCCACTTTGGGCTGGTCTTCATAGATCAACAAAGGTTGGCCCGTGCCGTTGATTGTGTTCTCATCGATCACCACTTTCTTGACATTGGTATCGCCGGGCAGATCATACATAATGCCGAGCAAAGCCTGTTCAAGAATGGTTCTCAAACCACGCGCACCGGTTTTGCGCTGAATTGCTTTTTTGGCAATCGCGCTAAGTGCGGATGGACGAACTTCAAGTTCAGCACCGTCCATCTCAAGCAACTTTTCGAACTGCTTGACCATGGCATTTTTCGGCTTGGTCAAAATTTCAATCAGCGCTGGCTCATCCAGTTCTTCGAGAGTGGCAATTACGGGCAAGCGACCCACCAACTCGGGAATGATACCGAACTTGATCAAATCCTCTGGCTCAACTTCGGCCAGCAAGGTGCCTACATTCCCCTCTTCCTTGCTTTTCACGGTTGCGCCAAAGCCGATACCCGAACGCTCGGATCGGTTACGAATGACCTTGTCCAAACCTTCAAACGCGCCACCCACGATAAATAGTACGTTGGTGGTGTCAATTTGCACGAAATCCTGGTTGGGATGTTTGCGACCGCCCTGTGGAGGAACGGAGGCCACAGTGCCCTCAATCAACTTCAGCAAGGCTTGTTGCACACCCTCGCCCGACACATCGCGTGTAATGGACGGGTTGTCTGACTTGCGGGAAATCTTGTCGATTTCGTCAATGTAAACAATGCCGCGCTGTGCTTTTTCAACCTCGTAGTTGCAACTTTGCAGCAGCTTCTGGATGATGTTTTCCACATCTTCGCCCACGTAACCGGCCTCGGTCAGCGTAGTGGCATCAGCAATGACAAAAGGTACATTCAACAAACGAGCCAGGGTTTGGGCCAGCAACGTTTTACCCGAACCCGTCGGGCCAACCAGCAAAATGTTGCTTTTCGTGAGTTCAATGTCGTCTTTTTTACTCATGTGACGCAGGCGTTTGTAGTGGTTGTAAACCGCTACAGCCAGCACACGCTTGGCTTTGTCCTGACCAATGACGTACTGATCAAGAATGGCACGAATTTCCTGAGGGGTGGGCAGCTTGTCACCGCCACCCGTGGCCGTTGCCTCGGCTGCTTCATCACGAATGATGTCGTTGCACAACTCAATGCATTCATCACAGATGAACACAGAGGGCCCTGCGATCAATTTTTTTACCTCATGCTGGCTTTTGCCACAGAAGGAGCAATACAGCAGCTTTTCGCTTGAGCCTTTCTTTTCTGACATCTTTTATCCTCTGGAAAGCCCCCGCAGGGGCAATCAAGAAATCCAGGTTTTAATGTTACTGCAGTTACTTCTTGTCGGCCGGTGGCACACGGTGCTTCAGCACGTCGTCGATCAGGCCGTACTCTTTGGCAGAGTCTGCACCCATAAAGTTATCACGATCTGTGTCGCGCGCAATCTCTTCGATGGTCTTACCTGTGTTCTCAGCCAGTATTCCATTCAATTTTTCGCGCAAATACAAGATTTCCTTGGCATGAATTTCAATGTCGGATGCCTGACCCTGCACGCCACCCAGAGGCTGGTGAATCATGATTCGGCTGTTGGGCAGGGAAAAACGCTTGCCCTTGGTGCCCGAAGACAACAAGAACGCGCCCATGCTGGCCGCCAGGCCTGTACAAAGAGTTGAAACATCGGGTTTGATGAACTGCATGGTGTCGTAAATGGCCATGCCCGCTGACACAGAACCACCCGGGCTGTTGATATACAGCGCAATGTCTTTGTCGGGGTTTTCGCTTTCGAGGAACAACATTTGCGCCACGATGACGTTGGCCATTTGGTCGTTGATCGGCCCCACCAAGAAAATAACGCGCTCTTTAAGCAAGCGCGAATAAATGTCATAGGCCCGCTCGCCCCGACCACTTTGCTCAATCACCATGGGCACGTACATATTGCCCTGGGTTTCAAGCGCACCAGAATTGTTCATGTTGTTAGTCATAGAGCGAGGGTTCCACATCATTTATTTATTTCCCATCAGTTCGTCAAAGGACAATTTCTTTTCAACCACTTTGGATTTGCTCAAAGCGAATTCAACCACATTGTCTTCCAGAATAACCGCTTCCACATCCGCCAAACGGGCGCGATCCTGGAAATACCACTGCATCACTTCCGCAGGGTTCTCGTAGCTTTGTGCCTGCTCTTCGATGAAGGCACGCACCTGCTCGGGTTTGGCTTGCAAGCTGTTTTCTTTTACCAAGTCTGACACGATCAGGCCCAAGCGAACACGGCGCTCGGCTTGTGCAGCAAAAATGTCTTCGGGCAGCTGAATTTCTTCCACGTTTTGCATGCCACGGGCCTTCAGGTCCTGGCGTGCACGGGAGGCCAATTCGGTGGTTTCGGATTGAATCAGGGCTTTGGGCACATCGAATTCAGTCACTTTCAACAGTGCATTCATGACTGCTTCTTTGGTTTGCGCCTTGGTGCGGTTGCTGACTTCGCGGCTCAAGTTCACGCGCACGTCTTCACGCAGCTTTTCCAGGGAACCGTCAGCGATGCCCATGGCCTTGGCGAACTCTTCGTTCAGTTCAGGCAACTGGGGGCCTTCCACTTTCTTGATTGTGATTGTGAACTGGGCGGTTTTACCTGCAACGTCCTTGCCGTGGTAATCGGCCGGGAAAGCCAGGTCGAACGTTTTCTCTTCGCCTTTTTTCAAGCCTTTTGCCGCAGCTTCAAATTCAGGCAGCATTTGACCCTTGCCGATTACAAACGAGAAGTCTTCGGCTGTGCCGCCGTCGAAGGCGACATCGTCAATTTTACCGACGAAATCCAGAGTTACCTTGTCTTCTTCAGCGGAGCCACGGTCTACCTCAGCAAAACTGGCGCGCTGCTTTCGCAGAATTTCAATGGTTTTGTCCACTTCAGAGTCGGACACTTCAACCACTGTTTTCTCGATTTCCAATGTAGCGAAGTCACCAAACTTCACTTCGGGGAATACTTCAAAAATGGCGTTGAACTCAAAAGCGTCGTCAGCGGCGTCCTTGGCGGCTTCGATGCGGGGCTGACCAGCCACACGCAGATCCTGCTTTTGAACTTCTTCGCTGAAAGTACGACCGATTTCATCGTTCAACACTTCAGAATGCACTTGGGGACCATAGTTTTGTACCACCATTTTCATGGGCACTTTACCTGGGCGGAAACCGGGCATGCGAGCTGTACGAGCCACCTTTTTCAGGCGCTTTTCAACTTCAGCATTGATTTTTTCAACCGACAGCTTCAAGGAAATGGTTTTCTCGAGTGAGCTGGCAGTGGTGGTTGTTTCAGTCATTTGGAACTCTTGAACTAGTTGCCTTGGCAAGGTTGGCCAAGGGGGTGGTTAATGGGCGTAAAGGCTCTACAATTGCCGATATCTTACACAAGTATGAAGCTGCTTTGGCGGGGGCTTGGTAAAACTGGACCGCCCCAGAAGCGATATCACCGGGGCACAAGAGGGGTGGTGCGGATGAAAGGACTCGAACCTTCACGTATTGCTACGCCAGAACCTAAATCTGGTGCGTCTACCAATTTCGCCACATCCGCATGCAGGCGCGCATTATAGCCCGATTTTAACTTTGAAGCCCTTACAATGTCATTTATTGACTGCATTACCCCCAATTAGAAGGTGACATGGCTGTATCTCTAGAAAACCCGCTTGCCTACTGCCGCGAGAAAGTAAGCGGGGAAACCGCCTCCCTGCACTACGCAACCCTGTTTCAAACTGAGGAACTGAAAGCATTTTGGCTTGGTTGCTTCACCCTGAATCACGAGTTGCGGCAGGCTTGCCTGAAGCAGCTGGAGGCTGGCTTGACACAGGTCAAACTGGGCTGGTGGCAAAACGCCCTTGCCAACGCCGGGGGCAACAGCAACCCTCACCCGGTCATTACTGCGATATCAAAACCCGTGATTGCCACACTACCGGCAGAGCACTGGGGCGAATTGATTAACCGGGTGGCCAGCGGATGCGAGCCCAAGCGTTACAACAGCATGGCGGATTGGCACAACGACGTGCTGCTGGAGACCAGACCTTGGGGCCAACTGGTTCAGGCCCGTTTTGAAAATTCAATTACAGATTGCACACAGTTGCTGGAATTCTGGACTTCAGCCATCCGCCTGTGCCAGTTGCTCAGGCTGGCGAAGTACCTGGATCAGGGGTTTCAGCCCTTGCCTGTTGAATTGCTGGCCAAACACGGGGTAACAGCAGAGCAAATCAAACGCAGGGAACACAACGAGGCCAGTACAACCCTGTTCAGCGAGGTGGGTGTGCATCTGCTTGACAAAGCCAACGCAGCCTGGAGAAACCTGCCTGCAGACCAGCGCCTTGTCTTAAGGCCATTGCGGGCGCTGTTCCGCATGCGTGCTGCCGAACTGGAAGTGCACCAAGCCGCTGGTTACCGTTTATTGACCGAGCAAAAAATCATCACCCCGTTCAAGAAATTCAGCATTGCATGGACAACACAAGTACTGAGGCGGTAATTTCCGGCCCCGGTTTACAACTTGGGTTTGCGAATTCGATAAGCTGCAGCGTACAGCGCTGGCAGGAAAAACAGGGTCAACAGAGTAGCCACAATCAACCCACCCATAATCGCCACCGCCATGGGGCCCCAAAACTGCGAACGCATCAATGGGATCATGGCCAGTACGGCAGCCGCTGCAGTCAGTAAAATTGGCCGAGAGCGCCGAATGGTCGAGCCAATGATGGCCTCGTAGGGATCTACGCCAGCCGCCCTGTCTTGCTCGATTTGGTCCACCAAAATAACCGAATTTCGAATGATCATCCCGAACAAGGCAATCACGCCCAGTTGTGCGACGAAACCAAACGGGCGTGCGGTGATGATCAAGGCCAAAGCTGCACCGATAATGCCCAATGGGCCGGTGAAGTAGACCAGCAAGGTCCGGCCAAAGCTTTTCAGTTGCAACATCAGCAAGGTAAGCACAATAAACAGCATCAAAGGCACATTGGCCATGATCGACTGCTGGGCCTTGCCAGAGTCAGCGGCAAGGCCATCCAGATTCACCGAGACACCCAGCGGTAACTCTGCGCGAAGAGGGTCAAGGGCCTTGTTCATGGCCAAAGCCACAGTAGTACCCTGAATGCCGGAGACCACATCGGCCTTTACAGTAATTCCAAACTCACCGCCCTCACGCCAAATAACACCAGGCTCAAAGCTCATGGTGACATTGCCCACTTGGGACAAGGGAACATAGGCACCGCTCGCTGTGGGAACGTTGGCATTCATGAGTTCAGCCAGGGTGTCGCGTTCGCTTTCAGGGTTGCGAAACACAATATCGATCAGGCGATTATTTTCCCGGTACTGCCCAATGGTTGCGCCTGACAAAATGACATGCGAGGACTCCGCAATACTTTGGCTGCTAACCCCCAAAGCGCGTGCGCGGGCCTGGTCTACCTCAACCTTCATCACCTTGATGTTTTCATTCCAGTTGTCGTGCGTGCCGCGAGTGTATTCGCTGGAGGCAACCGCCTCTTTCACCTTGTCGGCCACCACTCGCACCACGCGGGGATCCGGGCCCTGCACCACAAACTGAACGGGATAAGTGACGGGCGGGCCGTTGGGCAACAAGGTAATTCGCGGGCGAATGTCGGGGAAGTTACCTTCCAGATGCGCTTTCAGTTTGCCCCGAAGTATTTCCCGGTCTTCGAATGTTTTGGGAATGACAATCAACTCGGCCAAATTGCTTTGCACAAATTTTTGATCCAGCGACAGGTAAAAACGCGGCGCGCCATCACCCACAAAACTGGCATAGCCCTGCACTTCGGGTTGCTTGGCCAACCACTGCTCAAGCTTGATCGCCTGTTTTTCAGTTTCCTCAAATGCGGTGCCCTCGGGCAACCACAAATTCACCATGATTTCCAGTCGATTGGAATCAGGGAAAAACTGCTGTTCAATGAATTTGAAAGAATAGCCGCCACCGATAAAAGCCAGCACGGTGACCGATATTGTGATCCAGCGGTGGTTAACGCACACCTCAATCCAGCGGCGGAAGCGCTGATAAAACGGTGTGTCGAACACCTCCGTGTGGCCTTGACCGTCTTTTGGCTTTTTAAGCAACCAATAGCCAATGTAAGGCACAAAAATAACTGCGACAAACCAAGACAACACCAAGGCAATGGCGGTCACCGCAAAAATTGAATAGGTGTATTCCCCCGCTGCCGATTGCGCCAAGGCAATGGGCAGAAAGCCCGCTGCTGTAATCAAGGTGCCTGTCAGCATGGGAATCGCTGTGGAGTCGTAAGCAAAAATAGCCGCGTCAAAACGCGAATAACCCTCTTCAAGCTTGCGAACCATCATTTCAACCGCGATGATTGCGTCGTCCACCAACAAACCCAGGGCGATAATCAGCGCGCCCAGCGAAATTTTGTGCAGGTTAATGTTGAAAAACGACATCGCCAAAAAGGTAAGCGCCAGCACAAGAGGAATGGTCAGCGCAACGACCAAGCCCGGTCGGGTGTCAATTCGAAAAGGTTTGCTGTGCAGCCCCAAACTCAAAAAGCTGACTGCCAGCACAATCACAATCGCCTCAATCAGTACTTTCACAAACTCATTGACCGAGGTACTGACTGATTTGGGCTGATCTGCCACGCGCTGAAGCTCAATGCCTACGGGAAGTTCAGCCAGTATGCGGCGCTCAACTTTTTCCAGTTCTTGGCCAAGGCGGATGATATCGCCACCATTGACCATGGAAATCCCCAAGCCGATCACCTCTTTGCCATTGAAGCGCATTTTGGACACCGGCGGATCTTGATAGCCGCGATGAACATGGGCGATGTCTTTGAGCAGGAGTGTGTTCTTTCCCGCCCGAATCGGCAGGTTGGCAAGGTCTTCAATAGACTCAAACTGACCCTGTACCCTTGACCACACTTTTTGATCATCCAGGCTCAAAACACCCTGAGAAGTCACGGCATTCTGGCTGTTGATTTGATTGAAAATGTCTTGCGCGGAAATACCCAATTGCGCGATTTTGTAATGCGAGACGTCGATAAACACTTTCTCTGGTTGAACGCCAAATAACTGCACCTTGGCCACATCAGGCACTTTGAGCATTTCCTGACGTACCTGTGTCACAAAGTCCTTAAGCTCCGCGTACTTGAATCCATCTGCAGAGAATGCAAGCAACACCCCAAAAGTGTCGCCAAACTCATCGTTGAAAAATGGCCCTACCACACCACGCGGCAGTGTTCCGGCCATGTCGCTGACCCGTTTTCGAGTGGTGTACCAGATGTCGGACACTTGCTTGGGCGGCGCGCTATCGTCCAGTTGAAGAAAAATGACGGTTTCACCAGGCTTGGAATACGAGCGAATTTTGTAGGCGTAAGGAATTTCCTGAATCACCTTTTCGATCGGGTCGGCCACCTGTTGACCCATTTGCATCGCTGTTGCACCTGGCCAGTAAGCACGCACCACCATGCCTCGAAACACGAAGGGCGGATCCTCTTCCTGACCCAAAGAGAAAAATGCAGCGACTCCGGCGAAAATGAACACGGCCAAGAGATAACGAACCAATGGCTGGTTCTCAAGCGCCCAACGCGACAGGTTGATTTTTCTCATTTTGAAAGGTCGCTTGTTTCGATGAAGCGACGAACCTTTTGGCCTTCGTTCAGAACATGGGTGCCGGCGGTAACAATCAACTCACCATTGCTTAGGCCGTCTTTGACCAGAAAGTCACTTTCAGAGACATCATGGGGTTGAACGACCCGTTTGTTGACCACACCCTGTTTTTCATCGAATACCCACACAAAAGCACCAGTGTGCTCGGCCACCAGGGCTGAAATTGGAAGCTTGAATGCGGTCGACTTGACGGCAGTTGAAAACTGCACTGTCGCGCTCATTCCAAAACGCGAAATTCCGGCTGGATCGTTGACATCCAGTAACACCGCAAACGTGCGTGTCACCGGATCTGCCACCGGGGAAACTTCCCGCACTTTTGCATCCAAAGACTGTTGACCAGACCAAAGCAAGACGCGCGCATCCTGACCAGGCTTGATCTGACTGACCCGGCTCTCGGGCACAGCCATGCTGACCTGGACATCATTCTCATCAGCCCACTGGACCACAGCCTGGCCGGGCGCCAACACCTGCCCTACTTCGGCATACACACTGGAAATGACACCACTGCCCGGAGCACGCAGATCGCCATATTCCCGCTGATTGGCCTGCGCACTCAACTGGGCGCGAGCCTGACTCAAGCGACTGCCCGCAGCATCGAAGGCCAGTTGTCGACGATCAAGCTCGGCCTGACTGATAAAATTTTGTTGTTTCAGGGTCTTGGCTCGGTCCAGATCAGTTTTCAACTGAGCATGCTCTGTGGCTGCGGCATCGAATTGCGCCTGAGCTGCCTGCAAGGCAAGACTCAAATCCTGAGGATCAATTTTGGCCAGTACCTGACCTTTGGAAACCTTGTCTCCAACGTCCACCAGGCGCGACGCCAATTTCCCACCCACTTGAAAGCTGAGTTTTGCCTGAAAACGAGGTTCGATTTGACCGGGAAAACTTTCTTCAAAAGTGCTGCCTCCAGCCTGAAGTTCCAACACCCGAACAGGTCTAATCACCTCAGTGGTGTCTATTTCAGGTCGGGAACAGGCTGCCAGCATAAGCGAGCCCACGGTGGCCCACACAACAGGCAGGAATAAACGGCTTTTGGACATGGATCGCTCAATAGAGTGAATTTATAGTTATCTGCGCAATTGTCGTATCAATCACAGGTCAAGTCAAAATTGAGTCAAAAGCAATCCAGCTTGTCTCTCAGCGCGGCAAGCGCCTTCTCCACGCGATCCACGCCAATCACTTCAATTCCGTCTATGGGCTGCTTGGGTGCGTTGCTCGCAGGCACAATCGCATGGGTAAAGCCAAGTTTGGCAGCTTCGCGCAGCCTTTCCTGCCCACGCGGCGCCGGGCGCAATTCACCAGACAAGCCGATTTCGCCAAACACCACCAACTCTTTGGGCAAACGTTTGTTTCTCAGCGACGAGACCATCGCCAGAACAATTGCAAGATCGGCAGCAGGTTCTGAAATTCGCACACCGCCCACTGCATTGATAAAAATATCCTGATCAAAAAACTGCAGACCCGCGTGGCGATGCATCACCGCCAACAACATGGCCAAGCGGTTTTGTTCAAGCCCAACCGATAACCTGCGCGGTGATGGTGAATGTGAGGAATCCACCAAGGCCTGAATTTCAACCAGCAATGGCCTGGCGCCTTCTTGCGTGCACATTACACAGGAACCGGCCACCCATTCAGCGGTCTGCGACAAAAACAGGGCTGAGGGGTTGTTAACGCCTTTCAAACCACGGTCAGTCATGGCAAACACACCCAGCTCATTCACTGCACCAAACCGGTTTTTAAATGCGCGCACCAAACGGAATGAAGATTGTGAATCCCCTTCGAAATAAAGGACCGTGTCGACAATGTGTTCAAGCACACGCGGCCCGGCCAGTGTGCCCTCTTTGGTGACATGGCCCACCAAAATGGTGGTAATCCCCATGGCCTTTGCAAGCCGTGTCAGCTGGCTTGCACATTCGCGTACCTGGCTGACCGATCCCGGCGCAGCGCTCAACTCGCTGGTGTACAGGGTTTGAATGGAGTCAATCACCAACACTTGAGGTTTGTGCGTTTCAAGCTGGGCAACAATTTGCTCCAGCTGAATTTCTGTCAGTACATTCAGGTTGGTGTGTTCCAGCCCAAGCCGTTGGGCGCGCAGGGCAATCTGCCCGGCAGATTCTTCACCGCTAACATACAAAGCCGATGTGGTTTTGGCCAGCGTCACCATGGACTGCAAGAGCAAGGTGGATTTACCAATGCCAGGATCGCCGCCGAGCAATACCACCATACCCGGGACCATGCCGCCGCCCAGCACACGATCAAATTCGGGTACACCACTGCTGAAACGCGGGTGGTCTTGCGCCTGAATTTCGGAAAGCCTGATTACACTGCTGCTTTGCGCAGCCAGCGCTGCGAAGCGGCTGTGTTTGGGAGGCGCAGCGTTGCTGACAACCGACTCCACCAAAGTATTCCAACTGCTGCAATCCGTGCACTGCCCCTGCCATTTGGCAAACACCGCACCGCATTCAGTGCATTGATATTGACTTTTACTTTTAACCAAAACAGCATGTCCCTTCAGCGACTAGGCTTCTAAAAATGGCACGCGAGGGGCAATCGCGCACAACAATTCATAGCCAATGGTGCCACAGCGGTCGGCCACAACATCAACAGGAATGTGTTCGCCCCACAACTCAACCACACTGCCGACCTCAGCATTCGGAATGTGACTGACATCGATGGTCATCATGTCCATCGATACTCGGCCGGCGACCGGTGCCACATGTCCTTCTACGTAAGTGGGAGTTCCATCCGGCGCATGACGGGGGTAGCCATCTGCATAACCGCAGGCCACCACAGCGATTCGGCCACTGTCACGAGCCTCCCACCGAGAACCGTAACCAACCCGGTCGCCTTTCCTCACGTTTTGGATCGAAATGATCTCGCTGCTGAAAGTCATCGCCGGCTTCAATCCATAATTGGCGGCCGCGTTGGGGCCAGGGGTAGCTCCATAGATCGCAATGCCCGGGCGGGCAATATCACCTGCGAGCATCGGAAAATTCAAACTACCCGCAGAATTGGCCAAACTGCTTTGCCAATGCGCGGGCTTTAAGCCCAGCAAGGTTTGATGCTGGTGCTGGACGAAAGGCAAGCGACTCCTGGGTTCAGCTTCGTCTGCATTGGCAAAGTGCGTCATCAAAACTGGTGTGGGCCAATCGTGTTTCAGGGTGAATTCATCGAGCCATTGAATGGCAGATTTGGCGTCAACTGGCTGAAAACCCAAGCGATTCATGCCGGTGTTCAACTTCAAGAAAATTCGAGGCTTGTGGGTCGGCATGTGACGCGCAACAACCTCCAGATCATCCAACTGGTTCTGATTGTGAACAACCCAGTCACAACCCAGTTTCTCAGCCTTGGTCAAATCGGCCTGATCAAAACAGCCTTCGAGCAACACAATTGGCTTATTCCAGCCCAAATTGCGCAATCGCGCTGCACCATCTATTTCCAAAATAGCCAAAGCGTCGGCTTGTTTCAAACCATCAATGATTCTCTCCAAGCCATGTCCATAGCCATTGGCTTTAACCACAGGCATCAACTTCACAGGACCCAATAATTCCTTGATTCTTTTGATGTTGGCGGAGATGGCTGCAGGATTGACTGCTGCACGTATGGGTCGAGGCATGGGCGGGAAACAGGTGATTTAAGGGTTGGCTTGAACTTCGTAAAAAAGGCATTGCTTAATACGCGAAGCGTCTGGATATGATATAACGCCTCAACACCGTTGAACGAGCAGCGAAACGGCGAAATCGCACTAAATGGATTTCGCTCAATTCACAGTTGAATGAAACCCGGCTTTTACACCATCATGGCGGCGCAGTTTTTCTCGTCGCTCGCAGACAACGCACTTTTGATTGCGGCGATCGCATTGCTGTTTCAAATTCAGTCGCCTGACTGGATGACGCCGTTATTGAAACTCTTCTTTGTGGTGTCCTATGTGCTTTTGGCACCCTTTGTGGGCGGTTTTGCTGACACGTTGCCGAAAGGCAGAGTCATGCTGATCACCAACTCGATCAAAATCGTTGGGTGCCTGATGATGTTTTTTGGTGTGCACCCCCTGATCTCCTATGCGGTGGTTGGATTGGGTGCCGCAGCCTACTCACCCGCCAAGTACGGCATCCTGACTGAATTGCTACCTCACGACAGGCTTGTAGAAGCCAATGGCTGGATTGAAGGACTCACCGTGCTGTCGATTATTCTAGGCACCGTGCTTGGCGGCATATTGATTGCGCCGGGTACTAGCCAATATCTGATGCAACTGCATATTCCGGGTGTCACGGACAATATGGATACGCCAGCCGAGGCTGCCATTTTTGTGATCACTGCGGGTTATCTGATCGCAGCCATTTTCAATTTCAAGATCCCTGACACTGGGGCGCGTTACGAACCCCAGTTAAATCATCCAATCATCATGACTCGCAAGTTCTACGGCTGTGTGAAACAGTTGTGGAACGACAAGTTGGGCCAGATTTCACTGGCAGTGACTACTTTGTTTTGGGGCGCTGGAGCCACGCTTCAGTTTATCGTGCTGAAATGGGCTGAAAGTGCCTTGGGCCTGCCCTTGGACAAAGGCGCAATTCTGCAAGGGGTGTGTGCATTTGGCGTGGCCGCTGGTGCTGTCGCCGCGGCCAAGATGATTCCCCTGAAAAAATCGATGTTGGTGCTGCCTATGGGTATCCTGATGGGCATCGTGTGCATGACCATGGTGTTGGTGAACAATCAAGGCATGGCCTACCTGCTGATTACGGTGATCGGCGCGCTCAGCGGATTTTTCGTAGTACCCATGAATGCTCTGCTGCAACACCGTGGCCATGTACTGATGAGCGCAGGCCGGTCAATTGCCATTCAAAACTTCAATGAGAACATTTCAGTGCTGACCATGCTTGGCATTTACGCCATCTTGATCAGCTTCGACGTTCACGTGAACAATGTGATCTTGATGTTCGGTGGTTTTGTAATGGCCACCATGCTCCTCGTGATTCTTTGGCACCGTCGCAACCAGCGACTGTACAATGTGGAAGCTAGAATTGGAGAGGACCGCCCTGTGGGCGTACCTCTGTGACAGATGGCTTAAATCAAACCTTGCTGTTTCAGCAACAACAAATCGTCCCACGCTTTTGATTTTTCCTCAGGTCTGCGCAATAAATACGCGGGGTGGTAGGTCACTACGGCGGGAATATCAAGACCATCCAGGCTCACTAGGTGAACCACGCCCCGCAAGTCGCCCACTGGCTTTTTTGTATTCAGAAGAGTTTGAATTGCAAAGCGCCCAACCAGCAACAACACTTTGGGTCCACTTGCCTTGATCTGCTGAACCAGATAGGGCGAACATTGTTCAATTTCTGCCTGCTCAGGATTGCGGTTGCCCGGCGGGTGACACTTCACCACATTGGCAATGTAGGTGTTGGTTGTACGGCTTGCGCCAATCGCTTTCAGCATGCGGTCCAACAACTGCCCTGACTTGCCCACAAATGGCAGACCGGTCGCATCCTCCTCCACGCCTGGCCCCTCCCCCACCACCATCAAGGGGGCATGGGGTACGCCATCGGCAAACACGGTTTGCTTGCGGGTTTCGCACAAACCGCATTGTTTGCACGTAGCTACACTTTCCCGCAGCGATTCAAGCGAAGGTGCTGCTGTCGACATTTCGTCAAACGCCACGCCACTTGCCATCGCGGATGGCTTTGACTCGCTTTCCTGTTTCCGCAATTCCCACACCGGGCCGATACCCATGGCATTGAACAGATCAGCTTTGCTTCGAGTGCTTGTCATTCCGGTCAACCTGTAAATCGTTTGAACATCACCAAGGCGTCTTCGCGGCCCAGTTGAGACGGGTAGTAATTCTTGCGGGCCCCAATCAGTTTGAACCCCTCTTTCTCATACAGGTTTTTTGCAGTCACATTGCTGGGTCTGACCTCTAGCAACATGCCGGTTGCATTGGCCAGTTTGGCCTGGCCAATGCCCCATTGCAACAAGTGCTTGCCGTGCCCCATGCCTTGCAAATCGGCACGAATAGAGATGTTCAGCAAGTGGTATTCATCCACCACGTGCATCATCACGATGTATCCTGCAAGTTGCTCATCCAACCACATGCAGTGCATGTGATAACCCGCCCGCAAAGAGTCCAGAAAATTCCGATCTGTCCAGGGAAACTCGTAAATCTGGTTCTCAACCAGAATTACAGCAGGCACATCGGCCTCTGTCATGGGTCGAATACTAAATAACGCCATGCTTCAACGCCAATCGTTCAGTGGTGGTTTGGGCGACCTTGTCGCGAACATACAAAGGCTGACAGTCAAACGGCGCAACCACTCGACCTGCCGCAAACTCTTGCCAGGCCAACTGTGCCAAGCGAGTTGCACAGACTACCCCAGGCTCAATGCCTTTACCGGGGTTTGCTCGCTGAGCATACAAATGGGCATCACACACAGCAGGCCCTTGAATGTTCTGAAATTCATCCATGGCCAACAAATGGGGAGGATCCAACCACTCCGTACCCTTCGAAGTCCGCCGAATGCGAGCGGCATAGATTTCATTCAAACGCGCATCAATCAATAGTGTGAACGACTGATCACTGTACTGTTCGGGCAACATGCATTCAAAGCTGGTCAACGGCACAGCGGGTACTTGCCAGGCCACAGCCAGACCTTGGGCAATACCACATGCTGTGCGCAAGCTGGTAAAGCCACCAGGGCCAATATCTACGGCAATCGCTGCACACTGGGCGGGCTTTGCCCCAGATTGTTCAAGGTGTTGCCGAATCATGGGCAGCAATTGGGCAGACTGGCTTTTGTAATCCACAATTTCAAAACCAAACAGGCCAGCACCCAGCGAATCGGATCCATGCGGTTCAGTGGTGGCCACCACCTTGGCAACACCGGAACTGGTACTGATCGCCAAAATAAAACGGGAAGCCATCACTCACCCTTCACCATCAGCACCACAGCCTGCGCCTCAATGGCCTCCTTGCGACCAAGGTAACCCAGTTTTTCGTTGGTTTTGGCCTTGATGTTGACTGCATCCAGTGGCAAGCCACAAAGGCTGCTTAAACTTGAATGCATGGCTGCCATGTGAGGGGCAAGCTTTGGGCTTTGGCAAATCAGAGTGGAATCGATATTGATCAAGGTAAACCCCTTACGCCCGGCCTTCTCGATCACGTTTTTTAATAGGATGCCGCTATCAGCCCCTTCAAACTGTGGGTCTGTGTCTGAAAAATGAGTGCCAATATCGCCCATCGCGCAAGCGCCCAGAATTGCATCAGTAATGGCGTGCAACAGCGCATCTGCATCGGAATGACCCAGCAAACCGAGCTCGGAAGGAATGTGTACTCCGCCCAAAATCAGCCGACGCCCTTCGACCAGGCGATGTACGTCATACCCCTGCCCCACTCTCAAGCGGCCAATTTCACTCATTCAAAATTCTCCTGATGCAAACCAAGCAATCTGGCCACTGTCCGCAAATCTTCGGCTTGGGTAATTTTCATGTTTTCCACATGCCCCGGAACGATCAGGGGACCAATGCCCAGGGTTTCAATCGCACTGGCATCGTCGGTTAACTGGGCACCTTTGTACAAGCACTCGGAAATAGCCATGCTAAGCGCCTGCGCCCGAAACATTTGCGGCGTCTGCGCCGCCCACAAGTGGTCTCTGGGCACCGTGTGTTGAGCAATCACTTCGCCTTCTTGGGCCAAGCTGGTTCTCTTCAAGGTATCCGCCACAGGCACAGCCAACAACGCGCCCGCAATGTGTTCACTGCCCTCATCAATCAGGCGTTTCAACGCGGCAGCGCTCAAGCCAGGCCGCGCGGCATCGTGCACCAAAACCCAATCGGTTTCACCCACCAGTAAATTTTCAAGCAAATGGTTCAGGCCATTGAGCACGCTATTCACGCGTTCCTGTCCCCCCAAGGGCAGGCAGATAACCTGGCTGTTGCCCTGAAACAGCTTCATCGCTGCGGAGTCATCACTTGCAACAACCACGAACACCTTTTCCACGCGCGGATCAGCCAACAGTGCCCCTACGCTGTGCTCCAGCACTGTTTTAGCGCCCAGTATCGTATATTGCTTGGGAATGGCGCCACCGAAGCGACGACCCGCCCCACCTGCGGGCACCAATCCAAAATACTTGGCAGTTTTTGCCATGAAAGCCTGTTCCTATGCGGGTACTTGCCGCCGTATAATACGGGCCTTGATTCATCGACCCAAAACCCGAACTTGACGCCCACTGGAAAACCAGCATGGTTGTTGTATCCAAGCGGGCGAACCTTATGCTGTCATATTTTACTTCTTCTTTTCAGCTAACCAGCGGCCACAGGCTCAGCTTGGCGCACCCACCAGGCAGCGCTGATGCGTTTTTGTTGGCGCAACTGTGTACCGAGGCAAAGACACTGGACAAACTTTGCCTGATTACCTGCGCCAACCCACACGACGCCACACGCCTACAAGAAGAAATCGCCTTGTTTGCACCCGCATTAAAAGTGCATTACCTGCCTGACTGGGAAACACTGCCCTACGACAGTTTGTCAGCCCACCAAGACTTGGTATCCGAACGACTCGCCACGCTTTACCAAACCCAGCGTGGTGATCTGGATGTGTTGATTACAGCGGCCAGCACTGCCATCCAGAAACTGGCACCCCCTTCGTTTCTGGCTGGCAGTACTTTCTACTTCAAAACGGGCGACAAACTGAATGAAAAGAAGCTGCGTGAGCAGTTGACGATTGCGGGTTATAACCATGTTTCACAGGTCATGACACCCGGTGAATACTGTATTCGCGGCGGCATTATCGACCTGTTTGCAACCGGCACTGCATTGCCGTTTCGAATTGATTTGTTTGATGATGAAATTGAATCCATCAAAACATTCGATGTAGACACCCAACGCAGCCTGTACCCCGTGCGGGAAATGCGCCTGCTACCTGGCCGCGAATACCCCATGGATGAACAAAGCCGTGCGCAATTTCGCAGCAAATGGCGGGAACGTTTCGAAGGTGACCCTTCCAAGGTGTCCATTTACCGAGATATGGGCACGGGCGTGGCCAGCGCAGGCATTGAGTATTACCTGCCCCTGTTTTTTGAGAACACCGCCAGCCTTATTGATTACCTGCCCAAAAAAGAACTGGTGTTTATTCAACATGGCGACGTCGACCAAGCCTTGCAAACATTTTGGGCTGACACACAAAGCCGTTTCGATTTTCTTTCGAAAGACATTCAACGCCCTATTCTACGACCTTCCGAAATTTACCTGAATGCCACTGAATTCTTCAGTAGTTTCGAGAATGCTGCACGCGTAAATTTGTCGGCATCCAAGAACGCCCTGGTGCCGGAATACAGCGGCGCGCTGCTGCCCGACCTGGCTGCAGATCGCAAAGCCGACGATCCAATTTTCAAGTTCCGCAACCTGGTAGAACGAACGGGTGCAGGAAGCTACAAACAAGTCATCATGGTGGCACCAAGCGATGGTCGCCGCGAAACCCTGAACCAGTATTTTCTGGAACACAAACTAAAGCCCCACCAAACAGAAACACTGCAAGGTGCACTGGAAAGTGGCGAACGTTTTGTACTGTGCACTGCAGTGCTCGACCAAGGATTTGGCGTACACCGCGGGCTGGAAGCGCAAGTGGCGTTCGTCACGGAAGCAGAATTATTCTCGCTCTCACCCCGCCGCCGCGGCGCACGCAGGCAACAGGAAAGGCAAAGCAACGTTGAATCCATGATTCGCGATTTGTCTGAACTGAAAATTGGCGATCCGGTAGTGCACCAGCAGCATGGCATAGGCCGCTACAAAGGTCTGATCAGCATGGACCTTGGTGAAGGCGCATCTGAATTCCTGCACCTTGAATATGCCAATGGTTCAAACCTGTTTGTGCCGGTCGCCCAACTGCATGTAATTGCCCGCTATAGCGGCGCTGACCCGGAAAACGCGCCAGTACATGCCCTGGGTTCAGGCCAATGGGAAAAGGCAAAAAAGAAAGCGGCAAAAATGGTGCGCGACACCGCGGCCGAATTGCTCAACCTGTATGCCCGCCGCGCGCTGCGCAAAGGCCATGAATTCAAGTTAAGCATTGGCGACTACGAAGCCTTTGTTGAAAAATTCGGTTTTGAAGAAACCGCTGACCAGGCCGCTGCGATTCGAGCCGTCATTGCCGACATGACCTCACCTCGCCCCATGGACCGCCTGGTGTGCGGCGATGTGGGCTTTGGAAAAACCGAAGTAGCCTTGCGTGCTGCTTTCGTCAGCGTAATGGATGGCAAACAGGTGGTGCTGCTGGCACCCACCACATTGCTTGCTGAACAACATTTTCAGACCTTCTCAGACCGGTTTTCGGACTGGCCTGTGAAGGTGGTTGAATTGTCGCGTTTCAAATCGCCCAAGGAAATTCGGGATGCAGTTGAATTAATCAACAGTGGGCGTGCCGACATCATTATAGGAACCCACAAGGTGCTGAGCTCCGAGGTGGAGTTTTCACGCCTTGGCTTGGTGATTATTGATGAAGAACATCGTTTTGGTGTGCGCCAAAAAGAAGCGCTGAAAAATCTGCGTGCTGAAGTGGATGTGCTTACTCTGACCGCAACACCCATTCCACGCACCTTGGCCATGAGCATGGAAGGCATTCGCGATTTTTCGGTGATTGCCACTGCACCGCAACGCCGCCTATCGATTAAAACCTTTGTGCGCCGCGAAACCGACAGCGTGATTCGTGAGGCTGTGCTGCGTGAATTGAAACGTGGCGGGCAGGTTTACTACCTTCACAATGAAGTGGACACGATTGAAAACCGCCGAGAAGCGCTTGAGAGAATACTGCCCGAAGCACGAATCGGGATTGCCCACGGGCAAATGAACGAACGCGACCTTGAACGTGTGATGCGCGATTTTTATCAACAGCGCTTCAACGTGTTGTTGTGCACCACCATTATTGAAACCGGTATTGATGTACCCACCGCCAACACCATTGTCATTCATCGCGCGGATAAATTCGGCTTGGCACAATTGCACCAGCTGCGCGGCCGGGTTGGGCGAAGCCACCACCAGGCCTACGCCTACATGATGGTGAACAATGAAGAAGGTTTGAGCAAGAATGCGGAGCGTCGCCTCGAAGCCATTACCATGATGGAAGACCTTGGCAGCGGTTTTTACCTGGCCATGCATGACCTTGAAATTCGTGGCGCTGGTGAAGTGCTTGGCGCCAACCAGAGCGGCAATGTGCACGAAGTGGGTTTTCAAATGTACACCGATATGCTGAACCACGCCGTACGCAGTTTGCGCGCAGGTAAAGAGCCCGATTTAACCGCACCGCTGAACGCCACGGTAGAAATTAACCTCCACACCCCTGCCCTGCTACCGGAGGATTACTGCCCCGATGTACATGAGCGTCTTACGCTGTACAAGCGCCTCGCCAGCACAGAAGAAATGGACTTTATTTCAGAGGTACAAGAGGAATTGATTGACCGTTTTGGCAAATTGCCTGGCGCAGCCACGGCACTGCTGGAAACGCACCGTCTACGCATTCTGGCCAAACCACTGGGCATTGCAAAAATTGACAGCTCCACCGACGCAACGGTGGTGCAGTTTGATGCCCAACCGAATGTGGATGCGGGCAAAATTATCTTGATGATTCAAAAAGAAAAGGACATGAAACTGGCTGGTGCTGAACGCTTGCGGATCACACGCAGTTTCCCGAAAGTCAGCGACCGTGTACAGTTTCTCAAAGGTTTGATCAAACAACTGGCTTGAATTCATGACCCACAACGCTGGCAGACACCAAATTTGGTTGCACTTGTTGGGCGCAGCGCTTCTTGGCTGTGCGATTCTCAATGCAGCCACCGCCAAAGCAGCGGAAAGCCCGACGGCTGGCGATGCTGGGATGACCGTGTACAAAGCGCTTCTACCAAAGGCCGAAGCGGGCGATGCTGAGGTACAAACCACACTTGGGCTGATGCGCTTACGCGGCGATGTGGTAGAGCGCGACCTGAAAGTTGCACGCGTGTGGCTGGGTAAAGCAGCCCTTCAAAACCATACTCCTGCTCAATACTATCTGGGGCAATTGCTGTTGCTTGATGTATTCAACGCCAGTCAAAGCGATTTGAACAAACAGTTAACCGAGGGTATGGGTTGGTTGCGTCGCGCATCGCGAGACCAACACCACCCATCGCAATTGCTGTATTCAAAAACCGTGCTTGAAAGCCAATTGGAGAGCCCATTCGGACACAGTAAAATTGAAGCCCAGCAACACCTTGATTCCTGCGCAGAAGTTCATTTGCCCTGCACGCAGTACGCACTACAGCGACTCGACCAAGGAAAAGAAGAGGTTTATTGCCCCAACAATGAATTCTGTGAACAGAAAAAACGATTGTTGTATACGCTAGCCAATTCAGATGACGCCAATGCTCGTTACCGGCTGAGCAAATTCGAAGGCGAAGACCGCATGTTTTGGATAAGGCGTGCTGCGCGCTTGAATCATCCAAAGGCAAGCCACGAGTTGGCCGAATTGGTGTTGAAAAATGAAGTGCCACTGCAACCCGAAGACCCTGCCGTACTGGCCCTGCTCAACGCAGCCGCGCAACAGGGTGAGCTTGAATCCATGTATCTCCTGGGCAGCCTGCTCCATGAAGGAACCCGATTTCCTGTCAACAAGCCCTTGGGGTTACAATGGTTAAACCTTGCGGCGCAACGGGGTCACAAACCCTCGATTGAACTCTTGGCACAACTTCAAGAGCCCGCCGGCAACATTCCTGCAACTGACAAGGTAGAATCCGCGCAACCCACGGAGAGCACACCATGAGCCGACTATTCTTTTCCTCGCAAACTTTAAGCACAGCACAAGTGCACACAGCCCTGGATGCACTGAGCCTTCCAACCTTGGGTGTTGAGGTGCTGAATCACCAGGCATGCATCGAAATTCCAGAAGCCTATACCCTGCCCAAAGCTGCAATCACCGACACCTTGCGACCGTTGGCACGTACACATCAATTCGATTTTGCAATTCTGGAGGCCGAGTTTCAGGCCAATGAATTCAAGCTGCTGGCCATGGACATGGACAGCACCTTGATTACCATTGAATGCATCGATGAAATTGCCGACTTTGCGGGCAAGAAAAAAGAGGTTTCAGAAATTACCGAAGCTGCCATGCGCGGCGAGATCAAAGATTTTTCTGAAAGCCTGAACCGCCGCGTGGCCTTGCTCAAGGGCGTGCCTGAAAGCTGCCTTCAATCCGTATTTGAAGAACGCCTGCGCTTGTCACCAGGCGCTGAACAGTTGATCGCCTACGCAAAAGCCCACAATTGGAAAACATTGTTGGTCAGTGGTGGCTTCACATTTTTCACCGACAAAATGAAAGAAGTATTCGGGCTGGATTACACAAGGTCAAACACACTTGAAATTGTCGATGGCCATTTAACGGGGCGCGTGCTGGGCACCATAGTTGATGCTGAAGTAAAACGTGAAACAGTGTTGGAAACCTGCACAATATTGGGCTGCGAGCCCTCACGCGCCATTGTGGTGGGCGATGGATCGAACGATTTGAAAATGATGGAAATTTCAGGTGCCAGCGTGGCCTTTCACGCCAAGCCAGTGGTGCAGGAGAAAACAGATTTTTGCATCAACCACGGCGGGTTGGACACAATATGCAAGTGGTTTGATGCGAATATTTAACGTGGAATGCGGATGGCGCGCTTGCCCAAAAAAGGCAGGCGCACCAACATCCTGTCCTTACATCCGCTCGAAAATTGCGGCAATACCCTGACCACCACCAATACACATGGTGACCAGCGCATAACGACCTTGAATACGCTGCAATTCATACAGGGCTTTCACGGTAATAATTGCGCCTGTTGCGCCAATGGGGTGACCAATTGAAATGCCAGAACCATTTGGGTTGACCTTGGCTGGGTCCATGCCCAACTCTTTGGTCACGGCGCAAGCCTGCGCTGCAAACGCCTCATTCGCTTCAACCACGTCCATGTCTTCAATCTTCAAGCCCGCTTTGGCCAAGGCTTTTTTGGTTGCTGACACTGGGCCAATACCCATGATGGTTGGCTCTACGCCGGTGTTGGCATAGGCCACCAAACGGGCCATGGGCTTCTTACCCGCCTTTTCTGCTGCGCTTCTTTCCATCAACAGCACGGCGCCTGCACCATCGTTCAAACCAGAGGCGTTGCCAGCAGTCACGGTGCCATCTTTCTGAAAAACGGCACGCAGTTTAGCCATGCCTTCCAGAGTGGCGTCACCGCGAACATGCTCGTCGGTGTCAAACATCACCGGACCTTTCTTGCTCTTGATTTCAATCGGCAAAATCTGCTCTTTGAAATAACCATTGGCAATCGCATTGGCCGCACGCTTGTGGCTTTCAACTGCCAAGGCGTCCTGGTCTTCACGGCTTACATTGAATTCCTTGGCCACGTTCTCCGCAGTCACGCCCATGTGAATTACATGGAAAGGGTCGTGCAAAGCGCCCACCATCATGTCGATGCCTTTCATGTCGCCCATGCGTGCACCCCAGCGGGCGGCGGGCAAAATGTAGGGGGCTTTGCTCATGCTTTCAGCACCGCCTCCAATGGCCACATCGGCGTCACCCAGCATAATGCTTTGAGCCGCAGTCACAATGGCTTGAAGGCCAGAACCACACAGGCGGTTCAGCGTGAGCGCTGGCGTCGATTTGTCCAAACCACCTTCAATGGCAGCAACACGCGACAAATACATGTCACGCGGCTCAGAATTCACCACATGCCCAAACACCACATGGCCAACCTGGTCAGCGCTTACACCTGCGCGCGCAACCACTTCCCTCACTACCATGGCGCCCAACTGCGTTGGGGAAAAGTCTTTCAAACTTCCACCAAAGTCGCCCACTGCGGTGCGTACACCGGCTACCACTACCACTTCACGCGTCATTTTTCTATCTCCTTGTTATTAAACGACTTAGTTAAACGATTCGGCCCCACAGGTCGTGTTCATCACAGTCATCGATCAGCACATTAATCAAGTCGCCCGGCTTGGGTTGCCGCGCCTTGTCCTCTGGCATGGGTATAAACACATTGCCATCAATTTCAGGGGCATCGGCTTTGCTGCGCGCCACAATGCCCTCTTCGTCGGTTTCATCCACCAACACTTGCATCACTTTGCCCAACTTGACTTCGTTCCGGCTCAGTGAAATTTTTTCCTGCAGTTCCATCAAACGCGCACGGCGCTCTTCCTTCACCTCTTCGGGTACCGGGTTTTCCAAGGCATTGGCCACGGCACCGTCCACGGGTGAATAGGCAAACACACCCACACGGTCCAGTTGAGCTTCTTCAATAAAATCGAGCAAGTGCTTGAACTCGTCTTCCGTTTCACCAGGGAAGCCTGTAATGAACGTACTGCGCAAGGTAATGTCCGGGCAGGTTTCACGCCATGCGCGAATGCGCTCGATGTTGCGCTCCCCGCTGGCGGGCCGCTTCATACGCTTCAAGACATCGGGGTGTGAATGCTGGAATGGAATGTCCAGATACGGCAAAATTTTGCCTTCAGCCATCAAAGGTACCACGCGGTCCACATGGGGATATGGGTACACATAGTGCATGCGCACCCAAATACCCAGTTCACCCAACTCTTCAGCCAGTTGCTGAAACTGTGTTTTTACGGGGCGACCATTCACAAAGTCGGTCCGGTATTTCAAATCCACCCCATAAGCGGAAGTGTCCTGGCTCACCACCAGCAATTCCTTCACACCCGATTTTTTCAGGCTCTCTGCTTCACGAATTACTTCACCGATTGGGCGTGACACCAAATCGCCTCGCATACTAGGGATGATGCAGAAGGTACAACGGTGATTACAGCCCTCTGAAATTTTCAGGTAAGCGTAATGCTTTGGGGTTAGTTTCACGCCGTGGTCGGGCACCAGGTCGATGAAAGGGTCATGTGGCTTGGGCAGATGTATGTGCACTGCCTGCATCACCTCTTCAGTGGCATGCGGGCCCGTAACAGCCAGCACCTTGGGGTGCAGGCTGGTGATCAGTTCCTTGCCTTCATTTCCGTTTTTAGCACCCAGGCAACCTGTCACGATTACCTTGCCATTGGCATGCATGGCTTCGCCAATTGCATCGAGGCTTTCCTGCACGGCACTGTCAATAAAACCACAGGTGTTCACAACAATAAGGTCCGCGCCTTCATAGGAGGCAGACACGTTGTACCCCTCAACTTTCAGTTGGGTCAGAATTCTTTCGGAATCCACGAGGGCCTTTGGGCAACCCAAAGAAACAAAGCCCACACTCGGTGGGCGCTTGGCAGAGAAGGTGTCGTCTTGCATGGTCAGGTGTTACTTTTTTGTAGGGTCCGGCTTTGCTTTGTTGGCACCGGGCATACCTGGCATGCCACTCATGCCCGGAAACTCGCCCGGGTTGGGAAATCCAAAGTTTGTGAACATGTTGCGGGTCTGGTTTTGAAACTGATCCTGCATTTGCACAAACATGTTTTTGCTTTGTTCGATGTAGTTGCTCATCATGCTTTGAATGACGGGCGTTTGAACGCTCATGAACTGTGACCACAATTCCGGGTTGGCAAACTGGCTGCCGTCCGCAACATTCTTGCCTTGATCCTGAAAACTATTCTGGATATCCATAAAAGCTTGCAGATTCTTTTCAAGAAAGGTGCCCATGATGCCCTGCATCGCATTGCCGTAAAACCGAATGATCTGCGAAAGCATGGGTGAGGTGAAAATGGGAACTCCCGCTGTTTCTTCCTCCAGAATGATCTGGAGCAAAATACTTCGGGTCAGGTCTTCACCACTTTTCGCATCCACGACTTGAAAGCCTTCGTTTTCCAGCACCAATAGCTTCACATCGCCCAAGGTGATGTAACTGCTGGTTTGAGTGTCGTACAAGCGTCGGTTCGGATACTTTTTGATCAGTCGTGTTGCTTCAGCCATGCCTCTCATCTCTTTCTTGTGGTGTTATACGCCGCCGCACCTGCGTGGGTGGGTGGTCTGGATGCCAGCGCCCAGGTGTTGCTGGCTGTCAAACAACCCAGCACAAACAAGCACTTACAAAAAACAAAGCACTGCACGCTTTTTCAACGTGCAGTGCAACATCATACCGCCTTTTTGGCACTTGGTTGCCGAAAATGCACCAAGGATTAACCCATGTGCAAGCCGCCATTGAGTGAAAAGTCGGCACCGGTTGAGAATCCGGAGTCTTCAGAAGCCAACCAGGCGCAAATCGATGCGATTTCTTCAGGTGTGCCCAAACGCTTGACTGGAATGGTGTTCACGATTTTTTCAAGCACATCGGGGCGAATGGCACGAACCATGTCGGTACCAATGTAGCCGGGAGAAACGGTATTAACCGTTACACCTTTGGAAGCCACTTCCTGAGCAAGCGCCATGGTAAAACCACGCAAACCGGCCTTGGCTGTGGAATAGTTGGTTTGACCAAACTGTCCTTTCTGCCCGTTCACCGAAGAAATATTGATAATGCGACCAAAGCCCTGTTCAACCATGCCGCCGATCACCTGCTTGGTCACGTTAAACAACGAGTTCAAGTTGGTGTCAATCACGGCAGACCAATCATCGCGGCTCATTTTCACAAAGGTGCCGTCGCGGGTAATACCGGCGTTGTTCACCAAAATAGACACCGTGCCGTGCTCAGCTTTGACTTTTTCAAATGCTGCCACCGTGCTGTCCCAATCGGCCACGTTGCCCTCGCTTGCATATACTTCGTAACCTGCGCTGCGCATTTCACCCAGCCATTTTTCTTTGCGGGGTGAATTGGGGCCACAACCGGCAATCACGCGGTAGCCCTGCTCGCACAGTTTCTTGCAAATGGCCGTTCCAATACCGCCCATACCACCTGTCACATACGCTACTTTTGGTTCACTCATGATTCACATCCCTTCTCTATTTATATTGATTTAAATTTCAGGCTTTATCGCGACACAGCCAAAGCGACACCCATGCCACCGCCAATGCACAGGGAAGCCAGACCCTTTTTGGCATCACGCTTGTTCATTTCATGGATCAGGCTAACCAGCACTCGACAACCAGAGGCGCCGATGGGGTGACCCAGCGCGATCGCACCACCATTCACATTGATTTTGGCCGTATCCCAACCCATTTCCTTGTTCACCGCACAGGCTTGCGCAGCAAATGCTTCGTTGATCTCCATCAGGTCCAGGTCGGCCGCTGTCCAACCCGCTTTTTCCAAACATTTTTTGGAAGCAGGAACTGGTCCCATGCCCATGATTGTAGGATCCAGGCCAGCACTCGCATACGCTGCAATCTTCGCCAACACTGGCAGCCCCAGTTCTTTGGCTTTGGACGCGCTCATCAGCATCACAGCCGCCGCGCCATCGTTCAAACCCGATGCATTGGCTGCAGTCACGCTACCGTCCTTTTTAAAAGCGGGTTTCAAGGCGGTCATGCTGTCCAAAGTGGCACCCAACCGCGGAAACTCGTCGGTGTCAAACACCAAGGGGTCGCCTTTGCGCTGCGGAATACTCAGCGGGAAAATTTCATCTTTGAACTTGCCCGCCTTGATGGCGGCCTCAGCCTTGTTCTGGCTTTTGACGGCAAACTCATCTTGCTCGGCTCGGTTGACACCATATTTCTCAGCCACATTCTCGGCAGTAATACCCATGTGGTATTGGTTGTAAACGTCCCACAAGCCATCCACGATCATGCTGTCCACCAGCTTGGCGTCGCCCATGCGGAAGCCATCGCGGCTGCCCATCATCACATGAGGTGCGGCACTCATATTTTCCTGCCCACCGGCAATGACGATTTCGGCGTCGCCACATGCAATTGCCTGAGCGCCCAGCATCACGGCCTTCAGACCAGAACCACACACCTTGTTGATCGTCAAGGCAGGCACGCCAACCGGCAAACCCGCCTTGATCACCGCCTGACGCGCCGGGTTTTGCCCGGAACCCGCGGTGAGTACCTGACCCAAAATTACTTCGGAAATCTGCTCACCCTTCACCCCGGTTTTTTCGAGCAACCCCTTGATTACATGCGCACCCAATTCCGGTGCAGAAATTTTGGCAAGTGATCCACCAAACTTGCCCAGTGCGGTCCGGCCCGCAGCCACAATTACCACTTCAGTCATGTCAACTCTCCTTACAGGTTTTTATACGGCTCGCTGTTTGACGTATCGTCCAGGCGCGGGCTCAATGGGTTTGTATTTGGCATTTCCAAGTTTGGTGGGTGCCTTGACTTCGCCACCTTTCATGGGCTCAAGCCACTTGGCCCAATCATTCCACCAACTGCCCGGCACTTCCTTGGCTTTCTTGAACCACTTTTCAGGTGTTTCAGGAATTTCGCCCTCACACACCCAATAATTTCTCTTGTTTTTATTCGCTGGGTTAATCACGCCCGCGATATGTCCACTGGCACCCAACACGAAACGGGATTCACCACCCACCAGATGACTAGTTTGAAATGCGCTGGTCCACGGCACAATGTGGTCTTCCCGGGTTGCCAAAATATAGACAGGAACATCAATCAAACCCAGGTCCACCGGCATACCGCACACCATGGCTTTACCAGGTTGGCAAACCTTGTTTTCCAGATAGGTATTGCGCAGATACCAGGCAAACATCGGGCCGGGCAAATTCGTGCTGTCACTGTTCCAGTACAACAAATCGAACACAGGTGGCTTTTCACCTTTCAGGTAATTGTTCACCACATAGTTCCAGATCAAATCGTTCGGGCGCAAGGATGAAAATGCACTGGACAAATCTTTTCCAGGCATTACGCCACCCTTGCCGATACTTTCCTCTCGCGCTTTTACCTGCTCTTCATCAACAAACACACCCAAGGCACCTGTGTCAGTGAAATCCAGCAAAGTGGTCAAAAACGTGACACTGTTCACGCTGTCATCACCACGATTGGCCAAGGTTGACAGTGCAGTTGCCAGAAGCGTGCCACCCACACAGAAGCCAAGCACGTTTAGCTTGGGCTGTTTGGAAATTGCTTTGACCACCTCAATGGATTTGATCACGCCATCTTCGACGTAGCCATCCCAAGTAAAATGTCCTTCCGCTTCAGTCGGGTTTTTCCACGACACCAGGAAAAGCGTGTGACCTTGCCCCACCACGAAATTCACCAGGGAGTTGCTGGGCTGAAGATCGAGAATGTAGTACTTGTTGATACACGGCGGTACGAACAACATAGGTTGTTTGCCCACCTTTTCGGTGGTGGGCTTGTATTGCAAAAGCTGAAAGTAATCGCATTCAAACACCACCTCACCGGGCGTGGTGGCCACATTTACACCCACTTCGAATGCACTTTCATCGGTTTGGGAAATTCGACCTTTCTGCATGTCTGCCATCAAGTTTTGGATGGCCTGCGTCAGGCTTTCACCTTTGGTTTCCAGCAGTTTCTTTTGTGCTTCAGGATTGGTCACGAAAAAATTGGACGGGCTGAGCGCGTCTACAAATTGCTCAATCGCGTATTCCACCTTTCGCTTTTCCGGGCTACTGTCGGGCACCAGCTCTACAATTCGTTTCGTGAAGCGGGCATTCAACGAATACATCGCCGCGGTAAACTCATAAATACCGTGGTCATGCCAATCTGCTGAAGCAAATCGCTTGTCACCTTCAATCCAGGCGTCTAGCGGCACTGCCTGTGCGGATTTGCCCTCCGGATTGGGCAAGTTGGAAAACGCAGAGGCCATTAATGCCGACAACTCGGCAGCGTATTCAGTTTGAATTTGCCCCAGAGAATGGACTGGAATTTGGCTAAGAGCCGCCTGACAAGCCCCCATGATGGAATTCATGAACGGCTGTATTGCACCCATGGTGGCATTTTGCAATGGCGCAGCGGCCTGCAGACCGGGCAACGATCCAAACTGGCCAAAGGCACCCATGGCTTGTTGAAACTGGGCCTGCATTTGCTGCTGCATTTGTTCAGCGACGGGCAATAGCTGGCCCAAGACCTCATTGAAGTCTGTTATTTGTTTGTTCACCTTCCTCTCCTTTGTGGAAGCGATATGCTCCCTTGGCTCGTCGGCCTTTGCGATATTGTGCACCGCAACATTTTGACTTGTCAAATAATTGTATGCCTCTGACCCTTACTGTTTGCTGATCAGCCCAATTTAATGCACCATCTGCAGTGTATTCGCTTCACCCTTGAGTTCTCTAAGATGTACATCGTTATTATTGGCTGGATGTATGTGGTCACGCTGATGGCGGCCACTGAAACAAACTTCGTGGCTGGAATTGTCACATTCCTGTTTTACGGTGCGCTACCCTGTGCCGTGCTGGCCTATTTGATGGGAACGAAGTCAAGAAGACTCAAGCGGCGTGCTCAGGAAGAAGCCGAATTAGCGTTGCAAAACGCCCAGACTGAACCCCCTGCTGTTGCCCCCGCCGATGAGAAAACCAGCGCGGATCGGTGACCGTGTCCCAGCCACCACCTTCAATATTGGCATCACCCAACTCGCTCAGTGCGAGACGGGCCAATGCATAAAGGTCAGCCAGATATTTTTCCGGCTTTTCATTTGACACATCGCTGGGCTTGAAGCACTCAATGGCCTTTGGATTTTGCTGAACAAAAGCGTGAAGCACCTCTGCCCCAACCTCGAAGGACTCAGGCCCAATGGCAGGCCCCATCCAGGCCTTGATTTGAATGAGAGGAACCTCGCAGGCGTGACTCAACGCTTTTGCGCTTGCCAGTAAAACACCCGCATGCAAGCCTCGCCAGCCAGCATGGGCTGCCGCAACCCCCAAGGCTTTGCCGGAACTGCTGAAGGCCACAAAAACGACGGGCAAACAGTCTGCGGTCATGATCGCCAAGGTCAAGTCGCAATTGACACTGACTGAGGCATCCGCGACAGGTGGTGTCATGCCAGATGAGATGGCATCGCTTGCAAGCTTTGCCTCGAACACTTCACAACCGTGCACCTGGTTTAACCACAGCACAGGAGCACCCATTTCTCTCTCAACAGAACGGCGCCGAACTTGAACATGGGCGAGGCTATCCCCGACATGCGTACCCAAATTGAAACCATAAGGGCTGGCATCAGGCTGTGGATTATCAAACCCGGTTTCCGTCACCAGTACCCTGACACCCTCCCAGTCTGGGCCAAGCTGGGAGACAGGAACTTCATTATTCAATTTCTTCAAGATCATCGTCTTCGTCAAAACGCACCAGCACCGACGCTTTGTGTTGGTGAGCTTCCTCCAATACTGCCTCTTCTACATCGTCGCTGTGGAAATCGATGCCAGCCATTTCACCCAACAAGCGCAAATCCTCGGGGGCCTTTGCTACATACTCTGGCCATTCATGATTTCCGAGGCTCTCGTCCCAATCTTCAGCCGCTTCATCAGCCCCTTGCACATGAAAATAAGCAGGATCGGGGAAGCTAAGGTGTGTGGCATGCAGGGCTTGGCGTTCGAACTTCTCGCCATTGGGCAATTCAATTGAGGAGAGTCGCAAGGCAGAGTGACTGCCAGCGCCTTTGATTTTGTAAACCGGATCGGCCACCAAAGCAAAACCTGCATGCTGGGCATGCACGCGAATTTGATGGGTTCGCCCCGTTTCAAGACGACACACCATCAAGGTGACTGGCACCTCGAGAAGCTCACCAAAGGCGACCGGGGTGAAGTGGGTTACCGCGGGCTTACCGTGATCGACCACCGCCATACGCAGACGATTACGCGGGTCGCGGCCCAGGGGGTTATTTACAGTCAAAGGATTTGCAATTCGACCCCACACCAAGGCAAGGTAAACACGTTTCACGATGCGGGCTTGCAGCATTTGAACCAGTTTTACCTGGGTTTCTGCAGTCCGAGCCACGACCATCAAACCAGTGGTGTCTGCGTCAAGGCGGTGCACAATCCCGGCACGGGGCACATGGATCAAACCCGGGTCCAGGTGATACAGACCATTCATCAAAGTACCTGTCCAGTGCCCGGGTGCGGGATGAACTACCAGACCAGCCTGTTTGTTGACCACCGTGTATTCATTGGTGCGGGCCACAATGTCCAGGTTCATGTCTTCGGGGATCAAAGCCTGCATGTGAGCCAACACTCCCGGGCTTAATTCAATGCGGTCCATGCCCTGTACTTTCTGGTTACCCTTGGCCGCGGCCACGCCATTGACCAGCACACGCTCCTCTTTTAACCAGCCCTGAAGACGGGACCGGGAGTACTGGGGGAACAACTCGGCTATCACTTTGTCCAATCGAGAGCCTCCCAATTCCATGGGCACCCTGGCTAGTAACGGTTGATCGGGTTGCGCGTTTTCCGCGTCGGCTTGAATTTGGGACGTCATAAATTAAAATCGAATCTTTCAATTGAGTATGCCGCTGGTGGGCGGCACGGGCTTTGCCCGATATAATGGAAAACCATTGATGATCAAACAGGGACACTTCGGGTTTCGAAATCACATGAACAAAACCACACTGGCCCCGCGCACCACTTGGCTGCGCACATTATCGCAGTTATTCCTGATCCCCGCGTTGATTTTCGCGCTGGCTGCATGCGGCTCAGCAAAACAATTCGATGAAACCGAGGGCTGGAGCCCTGCCCGCCTGTACGAAGAAGCCAAGGCTGAAATCGACGTTGGCAATTACGAGCGCGGTATTGAATTGCTTGAAAAACTGGAAGCACGCTACCCCTATGGGCGTTTTGCACAACAGGCACAAATTGACACCGCATTTGCCTATTACAAGGCCGGTGACAATGCCCAGGCATTGGCGGCAACGGATCGCTTCATCAAACTGTACCCAAACCACCAAAACCTGGATTACGTTTACTACTTGCGTGGTTTGATCAGCTTCAACGAAGACAAAGGCATTTTTGCATTGTTGTCGGGTGAAGATCAAAGCGCCCGCGACCCCAAAGGCACCCGCGCCGCATTCGATGCCTTCAAAGAAGTGGTCAGCCGCTTTCCTGACAGCAAATACTACGAAGACAGCAAATCGCGCTTGCAATACCTGGTGAATGCACTTGCGCAAAACGAATTGCATGTGGCCCGTTATTACTACAAGCGCGGTGCGTACCTGGCCGCAGTGAACCGCGCTCAAGAAGTAGTACGCCGGTTCGAACAGACTCCCTCCATTGAAGAAGCGCTGTTTATCAGCCTGCGCAGCTATGAGAAGCTGAACATGACCGCCCTGGCGGCAGACACCAAACGTGTAATCAACCTGAACTTCAAGGACAGTCCTTACTGGAATATGGATCTTCCCGAGAAGGAAAAAGCGGAAGCCAAATGGTGGCAAGTCTGGAAAGACTAAATTGCTGGGCAGTCGAATGAAAAAAGGATCCTCGAAGGATCCTTTTTTGTTGCCCATGATTGTCTCGAACCGCTATTTGGAGCGTTTGTCCCGCATAAACTCTATTGCGACACCCAATTCCCGGGTGCGCTTAAACGGGGGCAAACTTCGCCAAAGCAGCTTTCCATACCCTTTTTCAACCAGGCGGCGATCACCAATCAGCAGAACCCCCCAATCAGTTTCATCGCGAATCAGGCGGCCTGCTCCCTGCTTTAACGCAATCGCGGCATCAGGCAGCGATAAATCCTGGAAAGCATTGCCTCCACGATTTTTAATCAACTCGCTTTTGGCTTGAAACACCGGGTCATCAGGTGGCGCAAATGGCAGTTTGTCAATAATAACGAGGCGCAAGCCTTCTCCTCGAATATCGACCCCTTCCCAAAAACTGGCTGCACCCACCAAAACCGGATTGTTCAATACCCTGAACTGATCCAGCAATTCAGCCCTCGAGGCCTCTCCCTGCACCAGCAAACTCCAATCCAGTTCATCATTCTCAATACGTTCACGCAGGTACTCGCCAACCTGTTTTACCGCACGGTGGCTGGTACACAGGAAAAATACCCCTCCCTCACTGGCTTGCAGCAGCGGCCACACGGCATCACACAGCTTTTTGCTGAATTGTGGTTCGTTGGGGAAAGGCAAACTGTCGGGTACGCACAGCAGCGCTTGCGATTCATAATCGAACGGGCTTGGCAACAGCAACTGCTGGCAATCATCGAGACCCACTTGCAAGGTGAAGTGCTGCAAACTTTCTTTAATGCTCAAGGTTGCGCTTGTAAAAATCCACGCCTTGGGCTGCTCGGCGTAAAGCTTGGCAAATGCATTGGACACATCCAGCGGCGAATCACAGAATTGCACTACGTTGGTCGAGACACTCACCCAACGCACCGACTGTTCATCGGCTTGCGCCATGGCCGGGGAAAACCAGTCTTGCCAACGCAGACACAACTCACTCGCGCGCCCCATCAGTTTTACCCAGGATTCGTTGCGTACCGACAAAGGACTGATCATCTCAATCAAAGCTTCCAAGCGGTTCGCGAAGTCTGTGCAAACAGCATGCACGCCATTTAACGCCAAAAACTGGGCATGCGTAAAACGAGCGGAATCAATTTCGGTACCTACAATGCGTCGAATTTCCTTGAGCGCCAACTCCATGGGGCGAAGCACGGCATCCCAATCGCCAGCATCTGCGCTGGAAGTTCGACCCTCAATCAGCACGTCACGCAAAAACTCCTGACACTGAGCCGTCGATATGGCCTGCCCTAGCAAGCTGGTTGCAATGTCGGGCAACTGGTGCGCTTCGTCGAAAACGATCACATCACAAGCCGGAAGCAACTCGGCGATTCCTTCTTCTTTCAGTGCAAGATCAGCCAGAAACAAGTGATGATTCACCACAACCACTTCGGCATCCAGTGCATCACGGCGAGCTTTGTTCACGAAGCATTCAGAAGCGTTGGGACATTCGCCGCCCAGGCAGTTGTCTTTGTTGGATGTAACCCAGCTCCACACGGCTGAGTCCTCGGGCACCCCGGCGCAATCGGCCCGATCACCGGACTGAGTGCGGCCCGCAAATACTTTTACTTTTTGCAGATGGTCCACTTCGCGGGGAGACGGCAAACGTGCCTCTTTGAGCGCACGCTCCAAATGAAAATGGCACACATAATTTTGGCGACCCTTCAGCAAAGCCACATTCACGGGTACGCCCAAAGCCTCACGAACCAAGGGCAGGTCTTTATTAAAAAGTTGATCCTGCAAAGTTTTGGTGGCTGTGGACAACAAAACCCTTCGTCCTGAAAGCAAGGCGGGCACTACATAGGCAAAGGTTTTACCTGTACCTGTGCCTGCTTCAACCACCAAAGCACTTTGTGATTCGATCGCATGGCCCACTGCCTGGGCCATTTCAATTTGCGATTCACGTGCGCTGAACCCAGGCAATCTGCGGGCCAGAGCTCCATTTGGGGCAAAGGCCTCATTCAAGGGTTCAGAAAAATCAAACATGCAGGCTACGGGTAAATTTGGAAGTAAAAATTAGGCGGGAATATCGGGTTCTAGCTGAATTTGCAAGAGGGTAATTGAGTCCTTGATTTGCAATTTCCGTTTTTTCAACCTGCGAACCTGCAGTTGATCAAAACCCGCTTGCGCGGTCAGCATAGAAATGATCTGATCCAGATCGCGATGCTCGACCTGCAATTCTACGATTCGTCGTTTGATCGATTCGATGTCTTCAGTGTGGACCATGTGCATTCAGGTTGAACCGGCTCGGTATTGACAACATTGTAGCCGCAAGTGAACAGAGGCTGGAAACAATCTACCCGAAGTGGATCACCCATTCGGCAGCTCGATTGAGTTAGGCGCTTTAGTTCCGCGCGTCAGTTCGGGGTTCGGGCCCGCCGATTCGCATACTCGTCGAGACGAATCATGTCCTCTGCCTTGCCTTGAACTTCCAAATGAGCTCGCCTGATCTGTGCGCCCTGCAAGCGCACCTCATCCAGACAACTGGATACAAAGAACTTTTTGTAACAAGCCCGGGACTGCTCGTTCAATTCATACTCCAGAAACTCAAGTTGCCTGTCGCGCTCAGCCACATAGGCACGTGCTTGCTCAAGTGTATTGGGTGCCTGAGGTTTACTCGCCTGCAACTGAACAGTGCTACAGGCAGTCAGTACCAAAAATGATGCAGGCAAAACGATGGTGAACAGGCGAAGCGCCACCACGCCGATGCACTTGTTAAGCTGTGGCACAATGCCCTGCTTACTTTGAAAACTCATAGATCAGAATCCATGTCGCTTGTTCAAAATCGAATTATCGCCCAGTTGGCTCAAGAATTGGGTGTCGCACAATCACAAATCAAGGCCGCAGTCGATTTGTTGGACGAAGGTGCCACAGTGCCCTTCATTGCCCGTTACCGAAAAGAGGCCACTGGTGGACTGGACGATGCCGTGCTTCGTGACCTGCAAGAGCGCCTGGTGTATTTACGCGAACTGGAAGACAGGCGCAGCAGTATTCTTGAATCGATTGAAAGCCAGGGCAAGTTAACCCCTGAACTGAAAGCAGCAATTGAAAAGGCGGAGAACAAACAGACGCTGGAAGACCTTTACCTGCCCTACAAGCCCAAGCGTCGCACGCGTGCGCAAATAGCGCGCGAAGCAGGCTTGCAGCCACTGGCCGATGAAATTCTTGAGAATAAACAAGCAGTGCCTGAAATACTGGCCGCCGCTTACCTGAATGCAGAACATCAAATCAACGACACCAAAGCAGCACTGGATGGTGCCCGCGACATTTTGGCCGAACAGTTTTCTGAAAATGCAGCTTTGCTGGCGCTTCTAAGAAACCGTTTGAAAGCCGAGGGTGCGATTCGAGCAGCGGTGGTGCCCGAAAAAGCCAGTGAAGCCATCAAGTTTCAAGATTACTTTGAACATCAAGAACCCTTGGGCAGCACAGCATCACATCGCATGTTGGCGATGCTTCGTGGCCGTGAACAAGGGTTTCTGACACTGAAGGTAGACCTGCCCGAAGTATGGCAAGCCGAAAACCCGCGTGCACCCCATCCTTTTGAATCGGAAATAGCCCGTCTGCATGACATTGAACGCGATGACAGCCCTCGGGGCAAATTCTTGAGTGAAACATGCCGCTGGACGTGGAAAATCAAACTGGCCAGCACTTTGGAAAGTGAGGTGATCGGCACGCTGCGTGACGCCGCCCAAGCCGAAGCAATCACGGTGTTTGGTAAAAACCTGAAAGATTTACTGTTGTCCGCGCCGGCAGGAAGTAAAGCCACCATGGGGCTAGACCCGGGTATTCGCACCGGTGTAAAAGTGGCGGTAATTGACAGCACCGGCCAAGTGGTTGAGCACGCCACGATTTACCCACATGAACCTCGTCGGCAATGGAATGAATCCATCGCACTGCTTGCTGCGCTTTGCATGAAACACCATGTAGAGTTGATCGCCATCGGAAACGGCACTGCAAGCCGCGAAACCGATCAGCTGGTTGCTGACCTGCTGGCGCAACACAAAGACCTGAAAGCCACACGAGTTATGGTGAGCGAAGCAGGCGCCTCGGTTTACTCCGCCAGTGCCTTGGCGTCGGCAGAATTGCCAGACCTTGACGTCAGCATTCGAGGTGCGGTGTCCATCGCACGCCGCCTCCAAGATCCTTTGGCTGAACTGGTCAAAATCGATCCAAAATCGATCGGTGTGGGTCAATATCAACATGACGTGGATCAGCGCCAACTGAGCGGACGACTCGACGCAGTGGTTGAAGATTGCGTGAACGCAGTGGGTGTCGAAGTGAACACAGCGTCGGAGCAACTGCTATCCCGCGTATCAGGACTCAATGCTTCTGTGGCCAAAGCCTTGGTTTCTTTCCGAAACACCAATGGCAAATTCAAAAGCCGTGAAGACTTGCGCAAAGTACCAAGGCTTGGTGACAAAACATTTGAACAAGCCGCGGGTTTTTTGCGCATTCATGGCGCTGAAAACCCACTCGATGCCTCTTCAGTTCATCCTGAGGCCTATATTGTGGTCGAGAAAATGGCAGCCAGGGTAAAAAAGCCGGTGGGCAGCCTGGTAGGTAATCGCGAAATTTTGAAGGAATTGAAACCCACCGAATTCGTGGATGATCGTTTTGGTCTGCCCACGGTTCAGGATATTTTGGTAGAACTTGAAAAACCTGGCCGTGACCCACGCCCCAGTTTCAAGACCGCAAAGTTTGATGACAAAGTACACACCATGGCCGACTTGAAACCCGGTATGACGCTTGAAGGTGTAGTCACCAACGTAGCAAACTTTGGCGCTTTTGTAGACATAGGTGTGCATCAGGACGGGTTGGTGCATGTTTCTGCCTTGTCCAACACCTTTGTGAAAGACCCACACAGCGTGGTGAAAACCGGGCAAATTGTGAAAGTAAAAGTGCTGGAAGTCGATATTCCTCGCAAACGAATTTCACTGACCATGAAAATGAGCGACGATGTGCCAAGAGCCGCACCCGGGCAGAACGCTGGCCGACAAGTTCAAGTTAACCGTGCAGGCGATTCACACGGAAATTCACGCGGTGAACGGCGCGGAGGAAACGCTGGATTGAATTCACAAAAAGGCGCAGGTTTTGCCAACAATGCATTTGCTGCCGCATTCGCAAAAGCAAAGGAAAGCAAATAAGGAAGAGTCAAAGCCGCACGGCGTTTCGCTTCGGCGAATCCAGGTACTCCTTGGACTGCATTTCAACTATGCGGCTCACCGTGCGGAAAAACTCATGTGCCATTGCACCTTCGGTGTACAGCTCTTCCGGTTCGACAGCCGCCGACATAATCAGCTTGACTTTGTGATCGTAAAGCACATCAATCAGCCAGGTGAACCTGCGGGCCTCTGAGGCCATACCGGCGCCCATCTTGGGTACGCCGCTGAGAATCACAGTTTGAAATTGACTCGCGATTTCAAGGTAATCGTTTTGGGAACGCGGGCCACCGCACAGCGTTGGGAAATCAAACCACACTACGGAGCCAGCACGTCGCACCGCCTTGATCACGCGAGATTCGATTTGTAATTCTGCCGGTTCGTCAGCCACCTCAGCCAAGCGCTTGAAATCCTCGGTCAACTGCTTGTCTGCACTTTCATCCAACGGCATCAGGTAGGTATTCAATTGCTCCAATGTACGACGACGATAATCCACCCCCACGTCGACATTGATCACATCCAGTTGCTTGTTGAGTAAGGCAATTGCCGGCAAAAGGCGGTCACGGTGCAAACCATCTGGGTAGAGGTCATCGGGCTTGTAATTGGACGTCATCAGGAAAGTAACACCGTTGGCAAACAAACCATCCAGCAAGCGATAAAGAATCATCGCATCTGCGATATCCGATACATGAAACTCGTCAAAACAAATCAAACGGTAGCGTTTGGCAATTCGCGATGCGACTTCGTCAAGTGGATCCTGAACTCCCTTCAGATCATCGAGTTCAGCATGCACACCCCGCATGAACTCATGAAAATGCAAACGTACCTTTCGCTGCACAGTGACCGAGTTGTAAAAACAATCCATCAAAAAGCTTTTACCTCGGCCTACCCCGCCCCAAAGATACAAGCCCTTGGGCACAGCAGGTCGGTTCAGGAACTTTTTGATTACGCTGCTACGCGCTTTTTTATATTCAACAAACTCATCATAAAAAAGCTGCATGCGGTCTACCGCTTTTTGCTGTGCGGCGTCCGACTGGTAACCACGTTCGGCCAAAGTTTGTTTGTAATATTCCTGAACGTTCACGATGATGAATTTGAATCTGTGGAATTAAAAACGGCCGATGAAATAATTCACCAGCCGTTGTGAGTTAACACTGAACCTGATATTAACCGTTCAGTTGACGCTTGTCACAAGCCAAGGCCGCTTCCTTCACCACCTCAGACAAGCTGGGGTGCGCGTGGCAAATTCGGCCGATGTCCTCAGACGATGCTTTGAATTCCATCGCCATGACCGCCTCGGCGATCAAATCGGAGGCATGGCTGTTGATGATGTGTACACCCAGAACTTCATCGGTCGAAGCATCAGCCAACACTTTGACAAAACCTTGTGAATCGCCCTGGCCCAGTGCGCGACCATTGGCCATGAAAGGAAACTGACCGGCCTTGTATTTGCGACCTTCCTGTTTCAACTGCTGCTCTGTTTTTCCAACCCAAGCCACTTCGGGTGAGGTGTAAATGACCCAGGGAATCGTGTCGTAATTGCAATGACCGGCCTGTCCCGCCATGATCTCGGCAACCATCACGCCTTCTTCCTCTGCCTTGTGGGCCAGCATGGCACCGCGAATCACGTCGCCGATGGCATAGATTCCGGCGACCAAAGTTTGGCAGTGTGCATCCACATCGATTTGACCGCGTTCATTGGTTTTCAAACCGACCGCTTCCAAGTTCAAACCGTCGGTATTGGGCACGCGACCTACAGACACAATCAGCTTGTCACAATCCAGTTTCTGCGCCGCGCCATCTGCATCGGTGTATGCCACCGATACGCCTTTCTTGCTGGCTTTCACTTCACCAATTTTCACACCCATGCTCATCTTCAAACCTTGCTTGGTGAAGATCTTCTGCATTTCCCTGGCGACGCCTTCATCGGCCGCTGCCAGGAAATTAGGCATCGCTTCAAGTACCGTGACGTCTGCACCCAGACGGCGCCAGACTGAACCCAATTCGAGCCCAATTACACCCGCGCCGATCACACCCAGTTTCTTGGGGACAGCACTGAATTTGAGTGCACCTTCGTTGTCGCAAACCATTTCGTTGTCGACAGTAATGCCAGGCAGATGACGCGCTTTGGATCCTGTCGCCACGATCACCTGTTTGGCGGTTACCTTTTCTTCACCAGCCGCGCTTTTCACGGTCAGCTCGAACCCACCATCCACCTTGCCAGAAAAACTGGCCCAACCCTTGATGGGTGTGACCTTGTTTTTCTTGAACAGATATTGGATACCGCCTGTCATTTTTGTGACGATGTCATCCTTGCGTTTGATCATCTTGGCCACATCCATTTTTGCACCCGTGACGGTGATGCCATGGTCTTCTGCATGGTGCGCAATCTTCTCAAACTCCTCCGAGGAAGCCAACAGCGCCTTGGAGGGGATACAACCCACATTCAAACAGGTTCCACCCAGTCGCGGTTCCCCTTTGGGATCATCGTAGGCATTTCCTTCGATACAGGCCACCTTCATGCCCAACTGCCCTGCACGAATGGCGGCAATATAGCCGCCAGGGCCCGCACCGATTACTACTACGTCGTATTGAGTACTCATGAATCTCCCCTCACAGTTCCAGCAGCAAGCGAGCTGGATCTTCCAGGGCTTCCTTCATGGCGACCAAGCCAAGTACCGCTTCGCGACCATCAATAATACGGTGGTCGTAACTCATGGCCAGATAGTTCATGGGACGAATCACGATTTCGCCGTTCTCAACGACTGCACGCTCCTTTGTGGCGTGAATACCCAAAATCGCAGACTGGGGAGGGTTGATGATCGGGGTGGACAGCATGGAACCGAACACGCCACCGTTCGATATCGAGAATGTACCGCCGGTGAGCTCATCGAGGCTCAACTTGCCATCTTTGGCCTTCTGCCCAAACTCCGCAATCTTCATTTCAATGTCGGCAATGCTCATTTGATCCGCATTGCGAATGATCGGCACCACCAAACCGCGCGGTGAACCCACCGCAATACCAATGTCGAAGTAGCCGTGGTACACAATGTCGTTGCCATCAACAGATGCATTCAACACAGGGTACTTTTTCAAGGCAGCCACAGCGGCTTTCACGAAGAAACCCATGAAGCCAAGTTTGGCACCGTGTTCTTTTTCGAACTTGTCCTTGTACTTGTTGCGCAAGTCCATGACCGGCTTCATGTTCACTTCGTTGAATGTGGTCAGAATGGCGTTGGTTTGCTGAGACTGCACCAAGCGCTCGGCCACTCGGGCACGCAAACGGCTCATAGGCACGCGCTGCTCAGGGCGACCTTCAATCAAGGTGGCGGGATCCAGAGGGGCCTTTACCTCAGGCAACAGACTCACCGGCTTGGCGGCTGGAGCAGCGGCGGGCTTTGCTGCCGAGGCAGGCGCTGCGGCCGGTGCATTCAAGGCACCGATCACATCGCCTTTGGTGATGCGACCATCCTTACCAGAGCCTGCGATTTGACCCGCACTCAAATTGTTTTCAGCCATCATTTTGGCCGCAGCTGGCATGGCCACAGAGCCATCTACGCTGGCTGACGGGGCTGGAGCTGGTGCTGCCGCTGGTGCAGCGGCCGGAGCAGGTGCCGCTGCCGGGGCTGGTGCTGCTGCGGGTGCGCTTGCGGAAGCACTTGCTTCCGTGTCAATTTTTGCCAAGACCTGTCCCGCTACAACAGTTGCACCGTCTTCGCAGAGAATTTCAACGATCACACCAGCCGAGGGTGCGGGCACTTCCAGCACCACCTTATCGGTCTCTACGTCGATCAGGTTTTCGTCGCGCTTTACGGCGTCACCAGGTTTTTTGTACCAATTCAACAACGTTGCTTCGGCGACAGATTCGGACAGTTGTGGTACGACCACTTCTACGATTGCCATGGAATATTTTCCTTTTGAATTCTTTGTTCAAGTGCGGGTAGCCAACACGGCCAACCCGCGTCCTGTATTTATTTCGTAACTACGAAACCCTTGAGCTTGCCAAATGCTGCATCGATCAGCGCTTTTTGCTGTTCGTTGTGCTTGGCGTAGTAGCCCACGGCCGGAGATGCTGAAGCCGGGCGACCCGCATAACCCAAACGCTGTCCTTCGGACAGGTTCTCCAGCACGTTGTGCTGGATCTGGAACCAAGGACCCTGGTTTTGCGGCTCGTCCTGACACCACACCACATCAGCCAGGTTGGGATACTTGCGCAGTTCTGCGCTCAATGACTTGTGTGGGAATGGATACAGCTGCTCTACACGTGCAATCGCAACATCCTTGATGTTGCGCTCACGACGAGCGGCGACGAGGTCGTAATACACGCGACCGGAACAAAGAATCACACGCTTGACCTTACTGGAGTCCAGGTCACCCTGATCACCAATCACGGTCTGGAAATGACCTTTGGACAAGTCCTGCAAAGAAGACGTAGCTTCCTTGTGACGCAACAAAGATTTTGGCGTCATGATGATGAGTGGCTTGCGGAACAAGCGGATCATCTGACGACGCAACAAATGGAAAATTTGAGCTGGTGTCGTGGGCTGACATACCTGCATGTTGTTCTCGGCGCACAGCTGCAAGTATCGCTCGATGCGCGCGGAAGAGTGCTCAGGACCCTGGCCTTCATAGCCGTGGGGCAACATCATGACCAAACCGGAGGCACGACCCCATTTCACTTCACCAGACGAGATGAATTGGTCGATCACCACCTGAGCACCATTGGCGAAGTCGCCAAACTGTGCTTCCCAGATAACCAATGTATTCGGTTCAGCAGTGGAATAACCGTATTCAAAACCAAGTACCGCCTCTTCAGACAATACCGAATCGATCACTGTGAACGGCGCCTGGTTTTCAGAGATGTTTTCCAGCGGAATATAAGTACCTTCATTCCACTTTTCACGACCCTGGTGGTGCAACACGGCATGGCGGTGCGTGAAGGTTCCACGCCCGCAATCCTGACCTGTGATGCGAACGGCATAACCGGATGACACCAACGAGGCAAAAGCAAGGTGTTCACCCATGCCCCAATCCAGAAGGGTTTCACCCTGACCCATGGCCGCACGATCCGCAATCACCTTTTGAACCAAGGGGTGCACCTTGAAGTTCTCGGGCACCGAAGTAATTCGTTCGGACAAACGCTTGATTTCAGAGATCGGCACAGATGTGTCCGCTGCATCGGTCCACTTCTTGTTCAAGTAGGGCGACCAGTCCACCGCAAACTTGCTCTTGTAATTGGTCAACACGGGATCGGCGCGATTGTGCTTGCCCTCGTCCATGGCGGCACGGAAATCTGCAACCAGTTTTTCTGCACCATCGGCAGTCAAAATGCCCTGCATTACCAGACGCTCGGCGTATAAAGCACGTGTGCCGGGGTGCTGGCCGATTTTCTTGTACATCAATGGCTGTGTAACAGCAGGCGTGTCTTGTTCGTTGTGACCCAATTTGCGGAAACAAACAATGTCGATCACCACGTCTTGCTGGAATTCCATTCGGAAGTCCAAAGCCAGTTGGGTCACGAAAATGACCGCCTCAGGATCATCACCGTTTACATGGAAGACAGGCGCTTCAATCATCTTGACCACGTCTGAGCAGTACAGCGTGGAGCGGCTGTCACGGGGATCGGAGGTGGTAAAACCAATTTGGTTATTGATCACGATGTGAACCGTACCACCCGTGCCATAGCCGCGGGTGTGCACGAGGTTCAGGGTTTCCATGACCACACCCTGTCCGGCAAAGGCGGCATCACCATGTACCAATACAGGCAATACCTGTTTGCCTTCCTTGTCACCTCGACGCTCCTGACGGGCTTTCACAGACCCTTCAACCACAGGGTTCACGATTTCAAGGTGCGAGGGGTTAAACGCCAGAGACAAGTGCATGGGACCACCAGGGGTGGTTACGTCCGATGAGAAGCCTTGGTGATACTTCACATCACCAGCCGGAAGGTCATCAGCATGCTTGCCTTCAAATTCTTCAAACAACTGGCTGGGGCTCTTGCCCAAGATGTTGACCAATACGTTCAGGCGACCACGGTGAGCCATACCAATAATGGTTTCTTGTACACCGTTTGCACCGCCGCGTTGAATCACATGATCAAGGGAAGCGATAAAGGATTCACCACCTTCCAGAGAAAAGCGCTTTTGACCCACATATCGGGTATGCAAATAGCGCTCAAGACCTTCAGCCGCGGTTAAGCGTTCCAGAATGTGCAATTTTTCTTCGGCCGACAATTGGGCAGTGCCCAAGCTGGTTTCCATGCGTTCCTGCAACCAGCGCTTTTGCGCGGGATCGCTGATGTGCATGTATTCAACGCCGATGGATCGGCAGTAGGTGTCGCGCAGCGCCTTCACGATCTCGCGAAGGGTCATTTGATCCTGGCCGAAATAGGTATTGGTAGCGGAGAAAGTGATGTCCATGTCCGCTTCAGTCAGGCCGTAAAAAGCCGGGTCAAGTTCGGGAATTTCCGGGCGTTCCTGGCGCTTGAGCGGATCAAGGTCTGCAAAACGCGAGCCCAAGAAGCGATACGCAGCCACGATAGACTGTACGTGCACCTGCTTTTTGGCCACTTCCAGGTCAGCAGACTGAATCTGGGGTTGCAAGAAGCCTTTTTTCGCGCGTTGAGCAAAGGACTGAACGACCGGCGCGTGGGCTACATCTTTCTCGTTCACGTCGCCGTGAGCGGAAGGCACCATTTGCATTTGGTCAAAATAGGCGCGCCATTTGTCTGGCACGGAGCCTGGGTTGTCCAGGTACGCCTCGTACATTTCTTCGACATAGGGCGCATTGCCCCCGAACAAATACGAGTTTTGTTGAAATGATCGCATCATTTGCGCTTCACCTTTTTCCGAGTTTCTCGTTTCAAAGATGTGGGGTTCGGACTCGACCTTGGCTATTGCCATCGGACCGAATCCCTACACACGTGGGTTAAACCGCACTCCCCGTCTGGTTTGTGGAGCCCCTGCCCCTAACCAGATAGCAAAAAGCAGAAAAAACTGCTTTAAGAGTTAAGCCCAAAGGATATCAGATTAGAGAAAGCGCACTAAAGCCCTAACGAGGATGAATGTGAAAAATGTGGTGAAAATGAAAAAAGCCACCCGAAGGTGGCTTTCTGTTCAAACCGCAATGTCAATCAACGCTGGTCGATTGGCTTCACGTTGCGGTGCGCGGCACCATTGAACAACTGACGAGGACGGCCGATCTTGTACTCGGGGTCTGCAATCATCTCGTTCAATTGGGCAATCCAGCCCACGGTGCGGGCCAACGCGAAAATGGCTGTAAACAAAGGCACAGGAATACCGATAGCCTTTTGTACGATACCTGAGTAGAAATCCACGTTCGGGTACAGCTTACGCTTCACGAAGTATTCGTCTTCCAGCGCAATCTTTTCCAAGGCCATCGCAATCTTGAACAGAGGATCATCATGCAGGCCCAGCTCGTTCAGTACTTCGTGGCAAGTTTCACGCATCAGCTTGGCGCGTGGGTCATAATTCTTGTACACGCGGTGGCCAAAGCCCATCAAGCGAACACCTGAATCCTTGTCTTTTACCTTGGCAATGAAGTCACCGATCTTCTCGACACCACCGTTGGCTTGGATTTCAGTCAGCATGTTCAGGCAGGCTTCGTTGGCGCCACCATGTGACGGGCCCCACAAACAGGCCACGCCTGCCGCAATCGCAGCAAAAGGATTCGTACCAGATGAGGCGCACAGGCGAACTGTAGAAGTGGATGCGTTTTGCTCGTGATCTGCATGCAAAATGAAGATACGGTCCATGGCGCGCACCAGCACATCATTGACTTGGTACTCTTCGCACGGGTTGCCAAACATCATTCGCATGAAGTTGGCGGTGTAGCTGAGTTCGTTCTTCGGATAAATATTGGGTGCGCCGATGCCATATTTGTAGGCCATGGCCACCAAAGTTGGCATCTTGGCAATCAAGCGGATTGCAGAAATGTCGCGCTGGTTCTTGTCCAAAAGATTCATGGAATCTGGATAGAAAGCAGACATTCCGCCCACCAGACCAGTCATCACCGCCATGGGGTGTGCGTCGCGGCGGAAACCACGCAGGAAGAAGTTCATCTGCTCGTTGACCATGGTGTGCTTGGTCACCAGGTCGTCAAATGTTTTCTTTTCAGCGGCATTGGGCAACTCACCGTTCAACAGCAAGTAGCATACGTCCATGAAGTCGCAGTGCTGAGCCAGCTGCTCGATGGGATAGCCGCGGTACAGCAGTTCGCCCTTGTCACCGTCAATGTAGGTAATGGATGAATTGCAGGAGGCTGTGGACAGGAAGCCAGGATCGTAGGTGAATTTGCCGGTGGATCCATACAGCTTTCGGATGTCGATCACATCGGGACCAATGGTGCCTTTGTGAATGGGAAATTCTACCGAAGGGGTGCCGTCTGAAAAAGACAGCGTGGCCTTGTGTTCTGTGCTCATCGGATTTCCTTCTAATGGGATTGAAATTAAAGTTCTCGCATCATCTGGATTACCTTGCGCACACCAGGTGTATCCAGATCCCCTTCCGGCTCTTTTCGGCCAAGGAATAGGTCAAGCAACACGTTGTCAACCTCCTCAAACAGCACAGTCAACGCCTGTACGTCATCGTTGGTCAATTCCATTTCATGCTTGTCGAAAAATCGTTCGATAATCAGGTCGTTTTCCAATAGGCCTCGCCTGGCGCGCCAGCGTAAACGGGCACGTTGAGTTGGATCCGCCTGATGACTCTGATTAGACATAAACTACAACAAAAAAAACGGGGTTTTGCAGTGCACAACCCCGATTTGAACAAAAAAATCCGAACAAGGGTTCTAGACGGCGCGACGCACCATCAATTCCTTGATCTTGCCAATTGCCTTGGTGGGGTTCAAGCCTTTTGGACACACGTCCACACAGTTCATAATGGTGTGGCAGCGGAACAAACGGTATGGATCTTCCAGGTTGTCCAAACGCTCACCGGTAGTTTGATCACGGCTGTCCGCAATGAAACGATAGGCTTGCAACAAACCGGCTGGACCCACGAACTTGTCAGGGTTCCACCAGAATGACGGGCAACTGGTCGAACAACAGGCACACAAAATGCACTCATACAGACCATCCAGCTCTTCGCGCTCTTCGGGTGACTGCAAACGCTCCTTTTCAGGAGGGGGTGTGTCGTTCACCAGGTAAGGCTTGATGGAATGGTACTGCTTGAAAAACTGGGTCATGTCGACGATCAGGTCGCGCACCACGGGCAAACCGGGCAGCGGCTTGAGCACGATAGGCTGCTTCAAGTCGCGCAGGTTGGTAATACAAGCCAAACCGTTTTTGCCGTTGATGTTCATGGCATCGGAACCGCACACGCCTTCACGGCATGATCGACGATAGGCCAGTGATTCATCCACGTCGCTCTTGATACGCATCAGCGCATCCAGCAACATTTTGTCAGTGGGCTGTAGCTCAACTTCCAGCTTTTGCATTTTTGGCGCTTCGCCGGTGTCCGGGTCGTAGCGATAAATTTCAAAACGTACGATTCTCTTTTCACTCATTTTCTGTACCTCGTAACCTTGATTAGAACGTCCGCTTTTTGGGCTGGAAGGTTTCAACTGTCATGGGCTTCAGGTTCACTGGCTTGTAGTCCAGGCGGTTGCCCTCGGAATACCACAGGCTGTGACGCATCCACTTGTCATCATCGCGTTCAGGGAAATCGCGGTGAGCATGCGCACCACGGCTTTCTTCACGGGCAGCAGCAGACACCATGGTGGCCTTGGCAGTTTCCTGCAGGTTGGCCAGCTCCAAAGCTTCTACCAACGCAGTGTTGAACACTTTGGACTTGTCTTTCAAATGAATGTGTTCGGCTTGTTCGGCGAGATCATTAATCTTGGTCACGCCAGAGTTCATCAACTCGGTGGTACGGAACACGCCGCAATGGTACTGCATGCCCTTGCGAATCGCATCGGCTACAACCCGGGTGTTCTCGCCGCTGGTCGATGTCATCAGCTTGTTCACGCGCGCCAATGTGAGGTCGGTGCCGTCAGCTGGCAATTCCTTGTGGCTACGGGCCTTCAGATTGCTGTTTACGATGTGGTTGCCGGCTGCGCGACCAAACACGATCAAATCGAGCAGGGAGTTGGTACCCAAGCGGTTTGCACCATGAACGGACACACAGGCACATTCACCAATCGCGTACATGCCATTGATGATTTCGCTGGGACCGCCCGGTACCTTGGGGGCTACTACCTGGCCGTACACGTTGGTTGGAATACCGCCCATTTGATAGTGAATGGTAGGCACTACAGGAATAGGCTCTTTGATCGGGTCTACGTTGGCGAACTTGATCGCAATTTCGCGAATCGAGGGCAAACGCTTCATGATCGTGTCCGCGCCCAAGTGATCAAGCTTCAGCAACACATAATCTTTGTTGGGACCACAACCACGGCCTTCCTTGATCTCCTGGTCCATTGAACGTGACACGAAGTCGCGCGGAGCCAGGTCTTTCAGGGTTGGGGCGTAGCGTTCCATGAAACGCTCGCCTTCGCTGTTCAGCAAAATACCGCCTTCGCCGCGAACACCCTCAGTCACCAGAACGCCTGCACCTGCCACACCAGTTGGGTGGAACTGCCAGAACTCCATGTCTTCCAGAGGAATGCCAGCACGTGCTGCCATGCCCATGCCGTCACCAGTGTTGATAAAGGCGTTGGTGGATGCATCCCAGATGCGGCCTGCACCGCCTGTGGCAAACACGGTGGTTTTGGCTTCCAGAACCATCATCTCGCCGGTTTCCATTTCCAGGGCGGTTACACCCACCACGTCACCGTCGGCATCACGAATAATGTCAAGCGCCATCCACTCGACGAAGAACTGGGTACGCGCGCGTACGTTGCGCTGGTACAAGGTGTGCAACAGGGCGTGACCTGTGCGGTCGGCAGCAGCGCAAGCGCGCTGAACCGGCTTTTCACCGAAGTTGGCAGTGTGGCCACCAAATGGGCGCTGATAAATGGTGCCATCTGGGTTGCGGTCAAAGGGCATGCCAAAGTGTTCAAGCTCGTAAACCACTTTGGGCGCCTCACGACACATGAATTCGATCGCATCCTGGTCGCCCAGGTAGTCAGAACCTTTCACGGTGTCGAACATATGCCAGTACCAGCTGTCGTCGGACATATTGCCCAGCGACGCGCCGATACCACCCTGCGCGGCCACTGTGTGTGAACGTGTGGGGAATACTTTGGACAGCACGGCTACATTCAGACCAGCCTCTGCCAACTGGAGCGAACAGCGCATACCCGCACCGCCCGCACCTACGATTACCGCGTCGAATTTGCGACGAGGAAGGGAAGTTTTAACTGCAGTCACTTTTAGACCCTCCAGAGAATGTCAGCAGCGTAACCGGCCGCACCGAGCAACCACAACGCCGTAAAAACTTGCAATGTAAGGCGAATGCCAGTGGGCTTGACGTAGTCCATCCAGATGTCGCGAATACCGATGTAAGCGTGATAGCACAGCGACAGAATGGCCAGCAGTGCAAGAATTTTGCCCAGGGGGAAAGACAGCACAGTGAAATTGAAGAAACCAACCCACTTCGCGTAATCAAGATCGGGGGTAAACAGCACGGCCAGGAACAGACCGATTGTGTACACCGCCATGATGACCGCTGTAATGCGTTGTGCCACCCATTCTTTCAGGCCGTAATGTGCGCCAACCACCAGGCGCTTGGAACCAATGTTATTGCCCATGATTAAAACACTCCGAACAGTTTCAGACCGAACAAGGCGGTCAAGCTCAAGCTGACTGCGAACACAATACCGGCGCTTTTGCTGGCTGCGTACTTTTCAGTGCCCACGTGCATGTCCAGCACCAGATAGCGAATACCCGCGGCAAAGTGATGCAGATAAGACCAGATCAGGCCCAGCAGAACAATTTTGACCAGCGGGCTACTGACCAGCGATTGCATTTCCAGGAAGGTGAGTTCGGAAGTGATGCTTTTGTCGAAAAGCGGCAGGAGAATGACTGGGAGCGCCAGGAACAGCACAGCGCCACTGACGCGGTGCAAAATGGACAGCTTGCCGGCCAGCGGGAGCCTGTATTTAAGAATTTGTGTGACATGAATATTCCGGTACTCCGGACGTTTCTTCGCAACAGTGTTTGACATGCTCGTGTTCTTATAAAAGTGATTGGAAAACGGGCCAAAACCCTAAGCTTTGCAGCTTGAATCCTTTAAAAAAAACCAATATCGGACAACGATATATTTTGAACCAAATCAGCCTGGGCTAAAAGCGGGATATTTTTGATTTTGAGCGCTAAGTAGTTCAAATGCATTCTTTTGCCCGCTAAAGACTTGTATCAATTCAATACAATTCATTCCTGTATGAAAATTTGTCGGTCAAGTACCAACCCCGACGAAGCTCCACCGGTTTGTCAGCATACGTCATTGAAAGGCGCTCGACCAGCAGCAAGGGGGTACCTATTTCGACCTGCAAAATGTCAGCGTGCTCCTGTTGTGCACTGACCGCCTTGATATGCTCGTTGGCCCTTAACATCCGCACATTGAAACTGCTTTCAAGGAAACCATACAAGGTGGAATTCCACTGTTGAAGGCGCTCGAGGGTAAGGCCTTTGTATTGGGAGGCGGGCAGCCATATTTCATCGAAAATACGCGGCACCCCGTCAAAACGCATCACCCGCTTGACCACAAATACGGAGTCGCTGGGTTTAATGTCGAGCAATTTGGCGATTTGCGAGCTGGCTCTAACCCGCTCGACCGACAAATAGGTCGACTTGGGCTTCACGCCGGGCTCTTCGTCTGCGGCCAATCGCAGAAACCGATATTCAGACTTGGCTTCGTTGTGCGTGGCAACAAATGTGCCGCGCCCCTGCTTTCGATCGACCAGATTTTCGGCGGCAAGCTCGTCGATGGCTTTGCGCACAGTGCCCTGACTCACACCGTAGCGTGCGGCCAACTCGGTTTCAGACGGAATGAGTTCCCCGGGCTTCCATTCGCCGTCTTGAAGGCTTTTTAGCAGCAAACCCTTGATTTGCTGGTAAAGCGGACTGAACGTTGGGTTAACGGGCTGCAAATTGTGTCTCGATCTTGTTTTTTCGGATTATTGTGTATCTTATATCTTATAGAGGACTTTTAGAAGTTAATCCCCTCTAATCCACCAAGTTAGTCAACAAGGTGTCAGCGTTTGGCGCTAAACTATGGCCTTCGATTTTTAATCCCTTGGAGTGTTTGACATGACCAAACCCGCAATGCGAGTTGCCGTTACAGGCGCTGCCGGCCAAATTGGCTACAGCTTGTTGTTCCGTATCGCCAATGGCGACATGCTGGGCAAAGACCAGCCCGTGATTTTGCAGTTGCTGGATATTACGCCTGCCCTGCCCGCAGTGAAGGGTGTAGTCATGGAACTGGAAGACTGTGCATTCCCACTGCTGCAAGGCGTGGTGATTACAGACGACCCCGCCACTGCCTTCAAGGACGTTGACGTGGCCTTGTTGGTTGGCGCACGCCCACGCAGCAAAGGCATGGAGCGCAAGGATCTGCTGGAAGCCAACGGCGCAATTTTCACGGTTCAAGGCAAAGCACTGAATGACAACGCCAAACGCAACGTGAAAGTATTGGTTGTAGGTAACCCAGCAAACACGAACGCATACATCGCTCAACAGTCAGCACCAGACCTGGATCCAAACTGCTTTACTTCCATGCTGCGTTTGGATCATAACCGCGCTTTGAGCCAGATTGCTGCCAAAACCGGCAAGCCAGTGGCATCGATTGAGAAGCTGTGTGTATGGGGCAACCATTCTCCCACAATGTATGCTGATTACCGCTTTGCAACCATTGACGGTGCATCTGTAAAAGACATGATCAATGACCAGGAATGGAACGCCAACACCTTCTTGCCAACAGTGGGCAAGCGTGGCGCCGCCATCATTGAAGCACGTGGCTTGTCGTCTGCGGCTTCTGCTGCCAACGCGGCAATCGACCATGTTCGCGACTGGGTACTGGGCACCAATGGCAAGTGGGTCACCATGGGTATTCCTTCTGACGGCTCTTACGGCATCCCTGAAAAAACCCAGTTCGGCTTCCCCGTGACCTGTGCCAACGGCAAATTTGAAATCGTGAAGGGCCTGGAGATTGATGCATTCAGTCAAGAGCGCATCAACATCACTCTGAACGAACTGATGGAAGAACGCGAAGGCGTGAAGCACTTGCTGGGCAAGTAATTCGCCAGCATTTCGTGATAAAAAGAGCCAGCAGAGATGCTGGCTTTTTTTATTTGTATCCGAAAGAACACTGCGAAGGAATACCGCGTGAAGAAGCACAACCTGGATTTGGCGACTATTTCCACCCTTTTGTACAGCGAAGATCACGCACAGGTGAACCTGCCGGTATGTGATCATTACACTGGTCGCCCCAAGTACTTTGAGAAAGCCTTGCAGATTCGCGCTGAAATCGGAGCCTGCTTCGACATTACCCTGGATTTGGAAGACGGCGCCGTGGTCGGCCAGGTCACAGAAATTGCAACATGGGCAGCTCAGAGTCTGGTGGATTTTTCTGCTCGATACGGCAGCGAAACCCGCAGGCCAGGCGTTCGGCTTCACCCGGTTCAAGACGCCGCGTTTGAACAGGAACTGCCGATCGTATTGCGTGAAGGCGTGCCGTTGCCCGCATATTTGATGCTGCCAAAACCAGAAAACTTTGACGATGTGAAACAGGCCATTGGTCGCATTCGAGAGCAATGCGCCAAGGCAAGCGTTGAACCCCCACCTTTGCATGTGCTGATTGAAACCCATGGCGCTCTGGCCGCTGTACACAGCATCGCCGGACTGGAGGAGGTTGAGTCGCTTTCATTTGGCATCATGGACTTTATATCAAGCCACAGAAGTGCAATCCCCAAAACTGCACTTAACTCGCCAGGACAGTTCGAAAACCCGCTGGTGCGTCGGGCAAAACTGGAAATTTCCGCAGCCTGCCACCGATTCGGCAAGGTACCGTCGCACAACGTAACCCGCAATATTCGCCAACCGGAGATGGCAGCCGAAGACGCGACGCGCGCGAAAAGGGACTTTGGCTTCACAAGAATGTGGAGCATTCACCCCGATCAAATTGTGCATATCGTGTCAGCAATGCTGCCCACCGATTCTGAGGTGGATGAAGCAGTGCAAGTGTTGACTGAGGCTCAGAAAGCAGACTGGGGGCCAATTCAGATCAAGGGCGAATTGCACGACCGGGCAAGCTACCGATACTTTTTTGAAGTACTGAACGCACGATCAAACCGCGGCGGCTAAAAACTTGACCCCGGCTGTTTCAGAAACTCAAGCTCTTCAGCGGTGGACTCTCGATTCAGGATTCTGTTTCGATGCGGATATCGCCCAAACCTGTCAATGATTTCCTTGTGTCTAAGCTCAAACTTGTGGTTGTTCTCCGGGGCCCATTCCCGGTACAAGCGCTCGGCCTCAACATGAATGAGCGGTGACTCGCTGTGCATGTAAGGCAAAAGCAAAAACGCCCTTTCATCCGGAGTCAATTCCTTTAATACACCTCTGGCAACGGCTTCTTGAGCGAGGGCCAAGGCCATTGGATCCTGAGCAAAAGCTGAGGGTGTATTGCGATAGACATTGCGAGAAAACTGATCTAGAACAATGATCTCCGCGAGACGCCCTCTGGCTGAGGCACGCCATAAGAAAAACTCACTCTTGGCAGCCTTCAAAAGGGTTTCTAAGTAGCGCAGACGAATTTGTTCGTCAAACTTTGGGTCGGCGGACCACCAGGATTTCGGATCAGTGTCCTCAAACCAAAACTGGAGAATGTCTCGAGCTGCAGGATCAAGCAAGTGATTCAAGCCTCGTATGTGGTTAACAGCACCTGGGCCGCAGCCTCGCGAAGCGGTATGAGTGCCTGGTAAGCATTTGATTGAAACCAGCCGTGGGCTGCATCCAGCGTTGGGAAACGTATTACTACGATGTCGCTGAAGGCATTTTGGAGTGCCAAATCTGCGGCCTTAACACCCCTGAAAACCAATTCTGCATTCCAGGCAGCAAGAGTGCCGGGCACTTGGTCCCGATACTCTTGCCACTTGAGTGGATCGACGATGCTGATTTGACCAACCACGTAAGCACTCACAACAGGCACTCAGTTTAGCAGTTGCCTTTTTTGGCCTGCCCGGGAGGGCAATGACCACCACCGTGGCCACCTGGATCAACCACAACGGACCCCGCGGGGGTGTACACTGCACAGCTGCTCAATGCCAACATCAACGCCATCATGGAAAACAGTGTTTTCATGTTTCATACTTCCTGAATAAAAGAAATCAATCGAATTGAGATATTCCGTATAACGGGTACAAGCCGCTTAAGTTGACTGCTTCTCGCTAGTATGCGTTAACCATTGTGAGAAGTGCGAATCAGAAACTCAATTCTTGTAACAGAGAATCAGGACAACCATTGAAAAGAACACCGATTACCTCGAAGCTGTATCGGCAGAAGCCGGTTCGACTACTGGCTTGGGCGATATTGACCTTGCTTGTTTTGGCAGTGGGTACACTTGAATTGATGGGATGGCCCTTTTTGGCCAAACCAGCCGAGCAATGGCTGAGTAAAGCACTTGAACGGGAGATTCGCCTAACGAACACGGATGAAAGTGACCCTCAGTTTAAACTGCGCCTGATTGGTGGAATTCGACTTCGCTTGAATCATTTTGAAGTGGCCTCACCCTCCTGGAGTCAGTCGCCCTTCATGGTCAAGGCAGAAAACGTGTCTCTTGGCATGCGCTACGTTGATCTGATGAAGTGGGCCAAAACACCGGAATCTGCGCTGAGAATCAGGTCGCTGACTGCCACGGCATTGAATGGCAATTTCGAACGCCTGAAAGACGGGCGAGCATCTTGGCAATTTGCCAACAACCAAGCAGACTCAGCGCCTGCCCCTGCTCCGGAGTTTGGTTTGCTGGCCATTCAGAAAGGCCAGATTATCTATCGGGATGAGCCGCTTGATCTTGACCTGGATGCAACGCTGAGCCTGCAGGAAGGAGAGCTTGGAGCCGATGCGCTAACTGTGATGGCACTGGGTTCGTATCAAGGTAAAAAGCTTCAGATACAACTTAAATCGACTGGTGTACTTCCTTGGGTGGCCAAGCAAGGCAAGCCAATTCCGGTGGAGCTGAACGTGTCCTTGGGGCGAGCCCGGTTGGACTTTAAGGGCAACGCCGCCGACGCGCTAGGTATGCAGCAACTGTCTGGTCAGTTTGCAGTAAGTGGCTCATCCCTGGCCGCGGCTGGGCAGGCTCTGGGAGTCACTTTGCCGAACACGCCGGCCTTTCGTACCGAAGGTAACTTGGTGCGCGACGCAGACAACTGGCAGGTCAACATCAACAACGCAACAATCGGCAAGAGTCGTTTGAATGGGCGCTTTGTGTACGAAGGTGGCAAAACACAACCCCTTTTGACCGGAGAACTCAAAGGACCTTCGCTGGTGCTGGCGGACCTGGGCCCCACCGTAGGCGCCCCTGCAGTGAAGCAAGAGGTTGCAACGAAACGCCAAGGCAGGGTGTTACCGGACAAACCCTTTGATCTACCTTCCCTGAGGGCCATGGATGCCGATGTAAAAATCGACATCGACAATCTGGATTTGGGCAGCGAGATATTGAAACCACTTCGACCCTTGCGGGCACATTTGGCTGTCACTGAGGGTGTTTTGACCATTTCAGAGATTCAGGCAAAAACAGCGAAGGGCGAACTTGCTGGCTCAGTGCAACTGGATGGGCGGGAAGACATCGCTGTTTGGGACGTAGACCTGAACTGGGCCAACGTGCAACTTGAACAATGGTTGAACATGCCAAGGGCTGGCAATGAGCCGCCTTATGTAACCGGCACCATGAATGGCGCAGCCAAACTGAGAGGGCAAGGCCGCTCGACCGCTGAAATACTCGGTAGCCTGGCTGGCAACGTACGAACACAGGTGCGCAATGGAACCATGTCGCATTTGATCGTTGAGGCGGCTGGCCTGGATGCTGCCGAGGCGCTTGGGGTTTGGTTTCGGGGAGATGAGGTGCTGCAAATGACCTGCGCATATGCTGACTTGAACGCGAACAATGGCGTGCTGCAACCCAGGGCGTTTGTGATTGACACTCAAGACTCGGCAATGTGGGTGAATGGCAGCATTTCGATGAAAACAGAGGCATTGAATTTGAGGGTGGTTGTAACACCCAAAGACTTCAGTCCGGTAAGCCTGCGTACGCCTTTACTAATCACCGGCACCATGGGATCGCCCGATGTATCACTTGAAAAAGGCCCACTGGCCGGCAAGGTAGCGGGGGCTGTGTTGCTATCAGTATTGAATCCATTTGCAGCGCTAATTCCGTTTGTTGAAATGGGCACTCCGGACTCTGCCGAGAATGCCAACAAAACCGGTTGCTATGATTTGGCGGCGCGCAGCAAGGCCCAGCGAGAGAAAAATTGACCAAAACACTTCACCCCAATAACGCGCACAAAGACGGTTACGATTTCGATGCCTTGGTGTTGACTTCCCCTGCCCTGAAGAAATTTGTTAAGCCCAATAACCATGGCCGAAACTCCATCGATTTCGCCTCGCCTGCTGCCGTGAAGGCATTGAATTGCGCACTACTGAAACACCACTACAGCATCTCGGAGTGGAACGTGCCAGAGGGCTACCTGTGTCCGCCGATCCCCGGCAGGGTGGATTACATTCATTACGCGGCTGATTTGCTGTCGAGCTGCGGGATTAAGGCATCAGATTCAAGGCAGGTCAAAATGCTGGACATCGGCACAGGGGCGAACGGCATTTATTCGTTGCTGGCAGCAAAAGTGTACGGCTGGCACTGCACTGGCAGTGAAATTGACCCGGTTGGCTTGAAGAACCTTGCCTCGGTGCTGGATAAAAACGAGGATCTGAAGCAACTGATCGATTTGCGCCTGCAGCGGGACAAACGAAAAGTATTTGAAGGTGTGATCAAGTCTGGCGAACGTTTTGATCTGAGCGTATGCAACCCGCCATTTCACGCCTCACAAAAAGAAGCCATAAAAAGCAATCAACGAAAAGTGAATAGCCTGGCTTTTAATCGTGGAGAAAAACCAGGTTCAAAGGCACCTGCGGGTTTGAATTTTGGTGGGCAGAAAAATGAATTGTGGTGCGAGGGTGGGGAAATCGGTTTTCTGCAAACCATGATCAAAGAGAGCGCGCGATTTGGTAAACAATGCAGGTGGTTTACCACGCTGGTATCAAAGGCCGAAAATGTACCGCAAGCCAAATGGCATATGCGCAATGCGGGTGCACGGGATATTCTTGAAGTTGAAATGGAACAAGGCAACAAGACCACGCGCATTGTGGCGTGGTCATTTGTTTAGTTGAACGCTGGACATATTAGCGGCGGCGACCACCCACCAGCAGCAGGAACGCCCCGGCAACTATTGCACCCACGCCTGCCCAGATGGGTACGCTGATCTCTCCCAGTATTTGGTATTCTCGCCCCTACGCCCAAAAGCTAGCGTTTTGCAATGATATACACCGCATGCACAATGCCCGGAATGTAGCCAAGCAAAGTCAAAATGATGTTGATCCAGAAATGCTTGCCCAAGCCTTCTTGCAGAAATACGCCCAATGGCGGCAACAGGATTGCGATCAATATGCGAATCAGGTCCATTCGATTTCCTTGAAATTAAAAATTGAGTATGGGAATAAACAATCCAAATGCTATATCAACTAGCGCCACCGACGGGGTAGCGACTGGAAATTGCCACACGATTCCACGCATTGATCAACACCGCCAACCATTCCACTGCCGAGATTTCTTGTGGCGACAGCACGCTGCTTGCGTGTTGATAAACGGAGTCGGGTACCTGACCCTCGGAAATTAACGTAACCGATTCACACAAAGCCAGCGATGCACGCTCTTTGTCATTGAAATATTGTGTGTCACGCCATGCAGGAAGCACACTGATTCGATCCATACTTTCGCCTGCGGCCAAGGCATCACGCGTATGAAGCCGGACACAAAATGCACAGCCATTCAACTGTGAAGCGCGCAGGCGAAGCAAGTGTGAAAATCCTTTAGCCATGCCCGACGCTGCAACATGTTCATTAACCTGTCTGTCGAACGAAATCATTAATTGATAAAGCGCCGGAGCCGCCTTGCCCAAATTAACCCGATGTTCCACCAACCATCTCCTTGAAGTGAATGCCCGCTATTGCGACGCTGAATCCAGATGCTCAACGATATCAATTTTTATCCCTGCAGGGTCTTTTACGATGAAATGAATCTGCCCCCACGTTTCATGCTTTAAAGGCATCTCAACCATCAAATCCAGCTGCTGCGCCTTGTCATAAGCAGCAGAAGCGTTAACCACTTCGAACGTGATGACATGCCCTTCAGTGTTCATCAATGCATGCAGAAACTTAGGCTGCGAAGCATGTTCAGGTGCAAGAAAACCAAGTTGAACGCCTGTAGATGGCGACACCAGATGCAAGTAAAAATCAGGCTCGAAAAAAACAGCATCGAAACCAAATACCGAGGTGTAGAAATTGCGTTGTTGATCAAGATCTGACGTCACCATGACCGGAAACATGGCTTGAATTTCAATCATGTAAACACTCCTTTGGAAACGAGGAGCTGGAAGTTTATTTCGAAGAGACCTAGGACTTCTTGTACAAAACGGACATTTTTAGGAAGTTGCCCGGCGTGGCGCCCGTGAAATCCTTGAACTCACGAATGAAATGTGACTGATCGTAGTAAAACTGCGGCCAGGCTGGCCAATTGTGACAAGTGTTCATGTGGTGCAGCGTGGCTTGAAACCTTGCCACACGCAGAAAGTCTTTGGGTGACACGCCCAAATGCAAATGACTGATTCGACGCAATTGGCGCGCAGATACGCCACAGTCGAACGGGTTGGGATTGAAAACCGAGCGTATGAAACGAAGCAGACGGGCATCGATTTGGGGATGCTTCAAATGGGCCAACAGCAGCGATGAGATACGTTCACTGCGCATTGAAAAATCAGTCGACTGGTGCAGGGTAACCCGAATTTGCTCGATAAGCAAAGGATGGAGCAATCCACGTGTGTCAACATGACTGCCTGGATCAAGCCACTCACCCAATGGAGTTTCGATCAAGCCCTGAGAAGCCAACGCTCCAAATCGGATACCGAAATAGCTCGCCGGCCCAATGATGGCGCACTCCAGCGGCGCAAGAAAGGGCGTGATGACAAAGCCTTCTGATTGGTCATCCAGGTTGAAAATCAGATCCACACAATTGTCGGGCACACTGCGATAGATGTACTCACCCGGATCCACTGTCAGTTCCCAAAAACTGTTAACCCATAGACTTACCGGCGCATTCGCTGGACACACCTGATACGTGCCATTTTGCGTAACATGACCTTGCAAGGCGGGGTGAATGTGTTGAATTAACACTGAGGCTCCGGTTGCGGTTGGCTATCTACACTTACTATACCGTGAAAACTAGGTTGCAATAATCGTCAATCCTGAACCTTTCCACGCAGCGCCTTGACCTGCCCCCGAATGCTTTTGCCTTCAAGCCTTCGACGTTTTGAACCTAGGTTGGGTCGAGTTTCACGGCGAACCTTGACGGGTTTGGCTACCTCGGCAAGCAGCTCGTTCAAGCGTGCAAGGGCATCTGCACGATTTTGCTCCTGACTTCGCATGGTTTGAGCCTTGATGACAATAACGCCGTCTTTGGTCAAACGTTGGTCTTGCAGAGCCAGTAATTTTTCCTTGATGAATTCAGGCAAAGACGATGAGCGAATGTCAAAACGCAGATGAATGGCACTGGACACTTTGTTGACATTTTGACCACCTGCGCCTTGGGCGCGGATAGCAGTGAATTCGACATCCGATTCGGTCAGGGTGGGTGGCGTGTATGACATGTCGCTAGCTGCCCTTATTTAAACGCCAAACGGTAGACCTGCTAATGCCCAAACCTTCAGCCGCCCTATTGACCTCACCACTAACCAGATTTAACGCCTCACGCACAATGCTTGCACGCTCAGACATGGGCGCCCTGCTATAGGCCAAGGCCAAGGCGTTCATATTATTCATGACTTCGGATGGATTGGTTTGCTGCAAAGGTGACCTGGGCGAATTCTCCATGCCCACAAGCAGGTCTGGAAACCAGGTGCGCCAGGACGACAGATCACTTTCTTGCAGCATCAACACAGCCGCCCTGCGACACACATTCTTCAATTGACGGATATTGCCTGGCCAAGGCAAGGATTGAAGAACCGGCAAAGCCAGTTGAAGAAAGGCATCGAATTTTGATTTACTGACACGAACTGGCGTAGTCCTTAAAAAGTAGCCCGCCAGTTCGCCGATATCTTCCGCTCGTTCTCGCAGTGGAGGGATATGGATCAACATTTCATTCAGCCGGAAATAAAGGTCTTCGCGAAAGCGCCCTTCTTCAACGGCTTGCTGCAAATTCACGTTGCTGGCGGCCAGTAGCCGGAAATCAACCTTGCGGGATGAGGCTGAACCAATTCGGCGCACGGTGTTGTCCTCGAGAATGCGCAGCAGCCTGGTTTGAAAAGCCAAAGGCATGTCACCAATTTCATCGAGAAACACGGTGCCTCCCTGTGCGCTTTCAAACATGCCCGCGCGCCCACCTTTCACGGCCCCTGAAAACGCACCCTCTTCGTAACCAAACAGCTCGCTTTCAAGAAGACTCTCCGTGAGCGATGCGCAATTGATGGCGACAAAAGGTTTGCCAGCGCGCGGACTGGAGCTGTGGATGGATTGGGCAACCAATTCTTTACCCACGCCGGTTTCACCCTGAATTAGTACGGAAAAATCGATACTGCCACACAGCCGGATCGTATTACGCAGCTTTTCCAATGCCCGGCTGTTGCCGATAAGGTCTTGTCCGGTGTGGTACGTATAAGCCTGGCTGTTTCGGCGCAATCCGCCAGAAGCTTTGGCACTGGCCAGCCGTATGGCTTCCTCAAAGGCTTTCACAACACCTTGCCGGGAATAAATTAGGATGGCTTCCATGCCCATTTCTTGTGCGATTTCGGTGACCAAGCCCGACCCCACCACCACCTTCACACCCAGCTGCGCCAATTCACGCACAGCGCGACGCGCGTCCTCCGGTGTGCGATAGGTTCTGGTACTTAAGGGCACATCAAACGCTCGGGCAAACTGCTCCAGCTCATCAAACGAATGTTCGTAACTGACCAAACCCACTGCCGCAGACGCCTTTCTTGCTGATGCCAAGGCTTGCATCACATCAAAACCATCCGTACGGATGATCACCAGCGGCGCCTCAAGCTGGTTCTGCAAAAACGCGCCGTTTGAACCTGCGGCGATGAATACATCGGCTGTGTCGGTGTAGTAACGATGACGTGCATAAGCCAAGGCATCTTCATAGGCCTTGGGCACCAATTCAATGTTGGCGGAACTGCTGTAGTCGCGGGCTATCTCCCGCAATGTACCAGCCAATGCGCTAATACTGAACACCACAATTCTGGGTTTCATTCAAAACACCTTAAGTATCATTTGAAACATACAATCGTTTCATTTTATACAAATATGTTTCAAAATACCACTGAATTATACTATTAATTACTTCTATTTATCTCTTTAACTTATTGATATTAATTGATTAGTTTTCTATTTTTTTCGACTGGCACGAACCCTGCACTACATGGAGCATACAACAAGGAGAACACCATGACCCAACATTCCGCAGGCGCCCGTTTTCGCCAGGCAGTGAAAGAAGAACAACCTTTGCAAGTGATCGGCGCGATCAATGCCAATCACGCATTGCTGGCCAAGCGTGCCGGCTTCAAAGCCATTTACTTGAGCGGCGGCGGCGTGGCGGCTGGCTCACTGGGTCTGCCCGACCTGGGAATTTCAGGACTGGATGACGTGCTGACCGACGTGCGCCGAATTACCGATGTATGTGACACCCCCTTGCTGGTGGATGTCGACACTGGCTTTGGTTCATCAGCCTTCAATATCGCTCGCACCACCAAGGCGATGATGAAAGCGGGTGCTGCAGCCATGCACATTGAAGACCAAGTGGGCGCGAAACGCTGTGGCCACCGCCCCGGCAAAGCAATTGTGACCCAAGCTGAAATGGTAGACCGCATCAAAGCGGCCGTGGATGCCCGTGGTTCGGACGACTTCGTGATCATGGCGCGTACAGATGCATTGGCCGTGGAAGGTTTGCAATCGGCCATTGACCGCGCCTGCGCCTGCGTGGAAGCCGGTGCCGACATGATTTTTCCCGAGGCAATGACTGAACTGAGCATGTACCAGCAATTTGTGGACGCTGTGAAGGTGCCTGTGTTGGCCAACATCACTGAATTTGGTTCAACCCCACTGTTTACCACCGAAGAACTGAAAGGCGTGGGCGTAGGCTTGGTGCTTTACCCCTTGAGTGCCTTCCGCGCCATGAACAAAGCAGCACAGAACGTGTATGAAGCGGTGCGCCGCGATGGCACCCAGAAGAACGTACTGGACACCATGCAAACCCGCATGGAGCTGTATGACAGCATTGGCTACCACGATTTCGAGCAGAAACTGGATGCTCTTTTTCAGCAGAAATAACTTGAATAAAACACTATAAACAATTGTTATAAAACACGATTCTTAACAGGAGACAGAAATGTCTGAGCAACAAACAACAACACCAGGCTTTAAGCCCAAAAAATCTGTAGCCCTTTCAGGTACTGCCGCTGGAAACACCGCCCTGTGTACTGTGGGCCGTACAGGCAACGATCTGGCTTACCGTGGTTACGACATTCTGGACTTGGCCACCACCACCGAATTTGAGGAAATCGCCTATTTGCTGGTGCACGGCAAGCTACCCACTGTGGCTGAGCTGGCTGGCTACAAACTGAAACTGAAAGCCTTGCGCGGCATTCCTGCGGGCGTGAAGCAAGCGCTGGAAGCTCTGCCCCCTTCAGCCCACCCAATGGATGTGATGCGCACTGGTGTTTCCGTGTTGGGCTGCCTTCAGCCTGAAAAGGACGACCACAACCACCCCGGTGCACGCGACATTGCAGACAAGCTGATGGCCAGCCTTGGCAGCATGCTGCTGTATTGGTACCACTACAGCCACAATGGCAAGCGCATTGAAGTGGAAACCGATGATGACTCGATTGGCGGCCACTTCCTGCACCTGCTGCATGGTGAAAAGCCCCGCGACAGCTGGGTTCGCGCCATGCACACCTCCTTGATTCTGTATGCAGAGCATGAATTCAATGCGTCCACTTTCACCAGCCGCGTGGTGGCCGGTACAGGTTCCGACATGTATTCCGCCATTTGCGGCGGCATTGGTGCCTTGCGCGGCCCCAAGCATGGTGGCGCCAATGAAGTGGCGTTCGAAATTCAAAAGCGTTACGACAACCCGGATGAAGCCGAGGCGGACATTCGCGCCCGCGTGGAACGCAAGGAAGTGGTGATCGGTTTCGGCCACCCCGTGTACACCGTCAGCGACCCTCGCAACGTGGTGATCAAGAAAGTGGCGGAAGACCTGTCCAAAGAACAGAACAATATGAAGATGTACAACATCGCCGAACGCCTGGAAAGCGTCATGTGGGAAATCAAGAAAATGTTCCCGAACCTGGACTGGTTCAGCGCCGTGAGCTACCACATGATGGGCGTGCCCACCGCCATGTTCACGCCCCTGTTCGTGATTGCCCGTACATCCGGCTGGAGCGCCCACGTGATTGAACAGCGCATCGACGGCAAGATCATTCGCCCAAGCGCCAACTACACCGGCCCTGAAGACCAGAAATTTGTACCCATCAAGGATCGCAAATAAGCATGAACACTCAATTCCGTAAAAACCTTCCGGGTACGAAGCTTGATTTCTTCGACGCCCAAGCGGCTGTGGATGCAATTGAAGCCGGCGCATGGGATAAGCTGCCCTACACCAGCAAAGTGCTGGCTGAGCAGTTGGTGCGCCGCTGTGAACCATCGGCTTTGACCGACAGTCTCAAGCAACTGGTATACCGAAAGCGCGACCTGGATTTTCCCTGGTACCCAGCCCGCGTGGTGTGCCACGACATTCTGGGCCAAACCGCACTGGTGGACTTGGCTGGCCTGCGCAATGCAATTGCAGACCAGGGAGGTGACCCTTCCAAGGTAAACCCAGTGGTACCCACTCAATTGATTGTGGACCATTCACTGGCTGTGGAATGTGGAGGTTTTGACCCCGACGCCTTCCAGAAGAACCGCGACATTGAAGAGCGCCGAAATGAAGACCGCTTCCATTTCATTAACTGGACCAAAACCGCATTCAAGAATGTGGACGTGATTCCAGCCGGCAATGGCATCATGCACCAGATCAATCTGGAAAAAATGTCGCCGGTAGTACAGGTTCGCGATGGCGTAGCCTTTCCTGACACCTGTGTAGGCACTGACAGCCACACACCCCATGTGGATGCGCTGGGCGTAATCTCGATTGGCGTGGGTGGACTGGAAGCAGAGACCGTGATGCTGGGCCGCGCCTCGATGATGCGCCTGCCCGACATCGTGGGCGTGGAACTGACTGGCAAGCGCCAGCCCGGTATTACGGCCACCGACATCGTACTGGAGCTGACCGCATTTTTGCGCAAGGAACGGGTGGTGGGGGCCTACATCGAATTTTTCGGTGAAGGCGCCAACAGTCTCAGCATTGGCGACCGAGCCACGATTTCCAACATGACTCCGGAATACGGCGCCACCGCCGCAATGTTCTACATTGATGAGCAAACCATTGACTACCTCAAGCTGACTGGCCGCGAAGATGAGCAGGTAAAGCTGGTGGAGCAATATGCCAAACACACCGGCCTTTGGGCGAGCAGAATGGTGGGGGCGGAATATGAACGCGTGCTGAAATTTGATTTGAGCAAAGTGGTGCGAAGCATGGCTGGCCCATCGAACCCGCACGCCCGCGTGGCCACCACCGATTTGGCTGCCAAAGGCATTGCAGTTAACCTGGACAAAGCACGTGAAGAGGAAGCCAAAGGTTTGATGCCCGATGGCGCAGTGATTATCGCCGCCATTACCAGCTGCACCAACACCAGCAACCCACGCAACGTGGTTGCAGCTGCCCTGCTCGCCCGCAAAGCCAATCAGTTGGGTTTGGTGCGCAAACCTTGGGTGAAATCTTCTTTCGCCCCAGGTTCCAAAGTGGCCGAGTTGTATTTGAAAGATTCAGGCCTGCTGCCTGAACTGGAAAAGCTCGGCTTTGGTATTGTGGCGTTTGCCTGTACCACCTGCAACGGCATGAGTGGTGCATTGGACCCGAAAATTCAACAGGAAATCATCGACCGCGATTTGTACGCCACCGCAGTATTGAGCGGCAACCGCAACTTCGATGGACGAATTCACCCCTATGCCAAGCAGGCATTCCTGGCCTCGCCCCCGCTGGTGGTGGCCTATGCCATTGCGGGCACCATTCGCTTTGACATTGAACGGGATGTGCTGGGTGTTGTGAACGGCAAGGAAATTCGCCTGAAAGATCTGTGGCCGAGCGATGAAGAAATCGATGCAATCGTGAATGAATTCGTCAAACCCTCCCAGTTCCGCGAAATTTATATTCCCATGTTTGATTTGGGTGCGATTGAAGAAGCGAAAAGCCCGCTGTACGACTGGCGGCCACAGAGCACCTACATTCGTCGCCCACCTTACTGGGACACCGAAGGACAAGGTGCATTGGCTGCGCGGCCACGCACGTTGAAAAACATGCGCCCGCTGGCGGTGCTGGGTGACAACATCACCACCGACCACCTGAGCCCATCGAACGCCATTCTGATGAATAGCGCAGCCGGTGAGTACCTGCACAAGATGGGACTGCCGGAAGAGGACTTCAACAGCTATGCCACCCACCGCGGCGACCACTTGACAGCACAGCGCGCCACATTCGCCAACCCCACCCTGCTGAATGAAATGGTGCGGGATGAAAACGGCAACGTGAAAAAAGGCTCACTGGCCCGCATTGAACCGGAAGGCAAGGTAACACGTATGTGGGAAGCGATTGAAACCTACATGGACCGTGGCCAGCCGCTGATCATCATTGCGGGTGCTGACTATGGCCAGGGTTCTTCACGCGACTGGGCCGCCAAGGGTGTGCGCCTGGCAGGTGTTGAAGCAATTATTGCCGAAGGCTTCGAGCGTATTCACCGCACCAACCTAATTGGCATGGGCACCCTGCCCCTGGAATTCAAGTCAGGCGATACGCGCAAAACCTACAACATCGACGGCACCGAGGTGTTTGAAGTGGTGGGTGAGCGCAGCCCGCGCGCAACTCTGACTGTGGTGATGACCCGCAAGAATGGCGAGCGTGTGGAATTCCCCGTGACCTGCCGCCTGGACACCGCTGAAGAGGTTTCAATCTATGAAGCCGGTGGCGTGCTGCAACGTTTTGCACAGGACTTCCTGGAAGGAAAGGCAGCATGAGCCAACAACTGAAGGTTCCCGCCACCTACATGCGTGGCGGTACCAGCAAGGGTGTGTTTTTCAGGTTGCAGGATTTGCCTGACGCATGCCAAAAGCCGGGCGAAGCACGCGACAAACTTTTGTTGCGTGTAATCGGAAGTCCTGACCCTTATGGCAAGCAAATCGATGGCATGGGTGGTGCTACATCAAGCACCAGCAAAACCGTGATTTTGAGCAAAAGCAGCAAGGCTGATCACGATGTAGATTACCTGTTTGGACAGGTTTCAATCGACAAGGCCTTTGTGGACTGGAGTGGCAACTGCGGCAATTTGTCTTCTGCGGTGGGTTCATTCGCAGTGGCCAGTGGCTTGGTTGATCCTGCACGCGTGCCACAAAACGGCACTTGTGTAGTACGCATTTGGCAAGCCAATATTGGCAAAACCATTATTGCGCATGTGCCAATGACCAACGGGCTTGTTCAAGAAACCGGCGAATTTGAATTGGATGGGGTTACTTTCCCCGCGGCTGAAGTTCAGCTGGAGTTCTTGGACCCGGCCGATGAAGGCGAAGACGGTGCTTCAGGCTCTATGTTCCCCACTGGCAACCTGATTGACGACCTGGAAGTTCCCGGCATCGGCACACTGAAAGCCACGCTGATCAATGCCGGCATACCCACCATTTTCGTCAATGCGGACAGCATTGGCTACACCGGCTGCGAGCTGCAAGACGACATCAACAGTGACCCCAAGGCATTGGCGATGTTCGAAACCATCCGTGCCCACGGTGCCGTGAAAATGGGCTTGATCAAACACATTGATGAAGCAGCCAAACGACAGCACACACCCAAAGTGGCGTTTGTTGCACCGCCAAAAACCTACACCAGCTCAAGCGGCAAGGTGGTTGAATCGGCAGGCATTGATTTGCTGGTGCGCGCCATGAGTATGGGCAAACTGCACCATGCCATGATGGGTACAGCCGCAGTGGCCATTGGCACAGCAGCTGCCGTACCTGGAACCCTGGTGAATTTGGCAGCGGGTGGAACCGCACGAGAAGCCGTTCGCTTTGGACACCCAAGCGGCACCTTGCGCGTTGGGGCCCAAGCGGTGCTTGAAAATGGTCAATGGGCCGTCAAAAAAGCCATTATGAGCCGCAGTGCGCGCGTATTGATGGAAGGTTGGGTTCGCATACCTAACGATACGTTTTAAACGATGGAACCAAGCTGATAAAGCTTGCCACTACATGCACTTCAGTTTTTTTCGGTGCAATACCGAGAACTGAAGTGCAGTTTCACCATTCCGAAAACTGTAGCAACAAGCCAAAGAGTGAGCAATTGCTCACGTCCCCATACCCCTCTTCCTGATTACATTACCTCACGCTGATTATTCTCATGACTCCGAAAAATTCAATGGAGTCTTCACCATGTTTCGCGCAGTTTTAAGTCACGCGGGCCCACAAGTCCTGATGTCTGCAGGAAAGAATGCATTGCGAAGAAGCAACTCAGGCTCGGTATCTTCGCAGATAGTGAGTCCGCTGGCCTGCAAGCTCAAGGACATCCGAAAAAACACCCATACAAACTTGAAACTTCAGCTTCAGAAAAGCCTGCCACCTGTCAAATTTGAGCAAACCCAGGAATTGACTGAACAGATTGAAACTGAAGAGCCAGATTTTGATCAACTTCACGCACAGATGGCGGAGTTTGTTCAGACGCATAAGAATGATCCTGAGGCTATCGTCGGGGCGTTGAAGTACCTGAACAGTCAACTGATGATATTGAGCGCAGCAGAGCGACAAATCAAAGCGGAAAATGCACCGATCGATCAATGGCTCGTTCAAGGTTTGAAATCCCTGATTGATCACTCCTCGAACCAGGGGGAATCCATTGTTCAAACACTCTCAAACACAAAAATTTCGCCAGTGTTTACTGCGCACCCGACCAATTTCAATAAACCCGAAGCGAGCGCCATTGTGCTCTCCCAACTGGACGACATTGCAAGTCCCCATGGAAACGCAAAAGTCTGTCAAGAACTCTGGGAAACCCAAGGCGTTCGAAACCTGAAACCCACGGTTCAGGACGAGGCCAGGCAATTCTCTTCCAACATCCGTCATCTGCACAGTTCGGGCCGAACCATTCACAAATACATCAACCAACAACTTTCAGTTTTACCCGATCAATTGAAACTGTCAAAACCCTTGGTTGAAGCCGGGAATTGGGTGGGCGGCGATCGGGATGGAAATCCGAACATTGATGCAAAGGTGCTCAAAGACGTGGTCAGAACCCTGAGCGCTGCAGCTTTTGAATACTTTGAAAAGAAAATAGGCCAGGAGAAAAACACCCAAGCCGGTAGCCTTTGCAATCTGCTTTGTAAATCCGGACACTCGGAATCCCTCACCTTAATTCGGCAAAAGCTGGCACGCACCCGAACACATTTGGTGGGCAACAGCCCATTGCCAATTCAGGGCGATTTGTACCTGAACGCAAATGAACTGGTACATGATCTTGAATCTTTGAGCATTGCCAGTTTGAATACTCAAGAAAAAGCGGCCGTTCAAGAGCAACTGGATTTGCTTAAACTGGATGCAGACAGCATTGGATTTCACGGTGCCAGCACCGATATTCGGCAAAACAGCGCAATGAATGAAAAAACAGTCGGAGAATTGTTGAGAAGATCTGGCGGCCCCAGCAATTACGAGAGCTTGGGAGAAGTTGAAAAACAAACATTGCTGACCAGCCTGTTACTAGGCAACAGCGCACTGGTGCTCAGTGATGTCCCGATTGACGGCCAGGGCAATAATCCTGAATTTGAACGGGAAATCGGATTGATCAAAAGCTATAAAACCATTCATGACACCTACGGACCACAGGCACTGAAAAACTGCATTACGGCCAACACAGAAACCATGAGTGACATGCTCGAGGTCATGCTGCTACTGAAATATGCTGGCCTGGCCGACGAACACGGAATCAAGATGAACGTTGTGCCGCTGATAGAGACAGTGAGAGACCTGCACAACGGCCCTGACATTTTGAACAGCATGCTGAATCACCCGTGGTATCGACAGGCTCTGAAATCCAGTGGCAATCAACAACAAATCATGGTTGGATATTCAGACAGCAATCGCTTGGATGGCCCGCTTGCCTCTAGCTGGGCTGTATATGAGGGCACGGCCAAAATGCAGGAGGTCGCGAATCAAAACAAGATAAATTTGCATGTATTTCATGGTCGGGGCGGAACCGAGGCCAGGGGCTCAGGCGACTCGTATGCACAGGAAATCAGATCAAGCAACGGTGCCAGCCTAGTGACCGGAATGCGTCAAACCGAGCAAGGTGAAGAGGTACCGGCGAAATTCGGTACCGAAACAATGTCCAAATCCAACCTGGCAGACATGGTAGGTTCAACATTGGAAACCATGTCAAAAGGCACTGATCAGGGACTTGTCAAATACACCAGCACGATGGAAAAACTTGCCCAACATGCTCGCGAAAGCTACGCCAACCTGTACTCCGACCCCGAACTTCCTCGTTTTTTTCAGAGCAGCACCCCCATTGAATTCGTGGGTAAATCCAACGCTGGCAGCCGCCCTGCTTCACGAGCAAGCGACACAGGGGGTCAACTGAACCTCGATAAGCTGCGCGCAATCCCTTGGGTGGGCTCTTGGTATCAATCTGGCAGCGCCATGCCTGCATACTTCGGCACGGGCAGTGCAATCAAACAATTTATCGAACAACCGACTGGCACCACCACGCCACTAGAACGAACCACGCAACTGCAAACAATGTACAAAGAATGGCCATTCTTCAAAACCTTGATTGACCGAACCGCCACCGCCATGGAAAAAGCCGACATGACAATTGCACAGGGGTACGCAAAATTGGCGCCGGCTCAATCGCAGGGTGTATTCGAGAAAATCAAGAATGAATACGAACTGACCAAAGAGATGATTCTGAACATCAAACAATCGAACAATCTGATGGATCACAATCCCGTCGATGCAGAAATACTTGCAGTAAAAAAACCATTGACGCAAGCGGCACATGCCATGCAAATTGGTTTGCTCAAAGCCCACCAACAGGCGGGCCCTGAGATTCGGGACAAGCTGGTCGAACCGATTGTCATGTCGATGCAGGCGATCGCCAGTTCCAACCGATTTGGTTAAACAGCAGTTCCCGCATGAATGGGCGGACGTTTGCCTGCCCATGGCTTGGATTGCTCCAACTGCGCCGCCAGGTTCAACAACACGTTTTCCTCACCAAAACGTCCCGTGAACATCATGCCCACTGGAATGCCTTGCGCATTCCAGTGCAAGGGCACACTCATTGACGGTTGACCCGTGACATTGGCCGGCATGGTTTGGGAACAGTACTGATATACACGCCGACCCGCTTTTAATACAAAGTCCTTTTGCTTGGCAATAAAACCAATTGGCAGATAGCTGAGTGCTTTCAATTCGACCATCTCTTGCGAGGTTGGACGAAGCCCCCCGACGGCGATGGGTAATTCACCCAGAGTACTTGTCAATAAAGCATCGTAGGGCTCAAAAAAAGCCATCCATCGGCGGGAAAACTGCGCCATGGTCCACACTGCATTGGCGACGTCACCACCATTAAAGCTACGACCCAATTTCATCAATGCCCATGTCCGCGCCTCAAAATCAGCTGCCTTGCCCTTTCGTCCTAATACACGTTCGCCTTCTTTCAAGGTTGCGGCCATTTCTGAACACACCAATACAGTGTAGGCGTATATAAAGTCCTCCTTGTTGATAGGCAGGCGAACTTCCTCACACACATGGCCAAGGCTTTCAAGCAACTTGACTGTTTCAAGCACTCCTTGCTGACAATCAGCATGCAGAGTTTCGCCCAAGGCTGGATCAAGTGAATAGGCAATTTTCAGTTTTTTGGGTTTTGCTTCAATGGCAGCTGCATATGTTTTTGCGGGCGGTGCGATACGCAGTAGTTGACCGGGATAATTGCCTTGCAAGCAATCAAGCATGTGTGCAGAATCACGCACGGTGCGAGATACCACATGCTCTGCGATGAACCCGAACCAGCCATCTGCTTGATCAGGACCGGAGGGCACGCGCCCGCGAGTGGGCTTCAAGCCAAACAGGCCGGTGCAGGATGCCGGGACTCGAATTGAACCACCCCCATCACTTGCGCTGGCCATGGGCACGATACCCGCTGCAACGGCTGCTGAAGCACCGCCACTGGAACCACCAGGGCTGCGCAGTGGATCCCAAGGGTTACGGCATGGACCTGTCAGTTCAGGTTCAGTCGAAGGTGTAATGCCGAATTCCGGCGTGGCCGTTTTTCCAAAAATATTCAGCCCGGCCCGCTTGAAACGTTTTACATATTCCGAATCTTCAGAGGGTACGAAGCCTTTGTAGAATCGACTGCCGCAGCTCATCTCGACACCGGCATAGCTGGCAATCAAATCCTTCAATAAAAATGGAACTCCTGCAAAGGGTCCCTCGACAGTTTCTTTGGCACGCGCACGAGCAATGTCGTACATGGGTCGAATCACCGCATTAATGCGTGGGTTGACCTTCTCTGTGCGAGCGATGCTCTCCTCGAGCAGTTCGGCTGCGCTCACCTCACCTTTTTTGATCAACTCGGCAAGACCAAGGGCGTCGAACTGGTCATATTCTTTGAAACCTGCCATTTTTTTGTGTCTCCGAAAAACTGGTGTAGCTATGAATGTAAGTGAATATCTTACCCCACTCAGGTAATACCCACCCTGATTGAAAACAGGAAGAATAAGACGTCCGAAACTTTAATTGCTTTGGTTACATGACATGAAATCACCGTTTATCGCTTGTGTGGTATTTAGCGACTACCCTATAAAAACAATGGCTTACCAGCGTTTTCTGAGTGGCTTGGGTGAGAAATGTGTCTACTCCTTTCGCAGTATCGATCTTGATTTCACAGAACTTTCACGTGCCAGGCTCGTGATTTGCGACATGAACATCATGAAAGAGTTTGAAGAAGCTGCGCTGAGCAAGCTGGAAAGAACCTTTCGCACTGCGAATATTCTGTTTCTTGAAGAAGATCACAGCGATATGCGTGTCAAGTTTTCAAATCAGAGGGATATTTGTCGCTTGGGCAAACTTGCTGAAATCAACGTGATTCACTCGACGTTGAAAGAACTGCTTTTACAGACCAACAGAAAACCAAAAAAGAACCCACGCCATCGAGATGCGCAAATCGAGCAAACGTAAAAAAGCCACCCAAGGGTGGCTTTTTTACGTTTGCCGTAACAGCCCGGGAGAAACCCCGGACTATCCGCTCGGGCCGCCAAATTAAGCAGCCAACTCAGCCTTGTTTGCAATGTCCACAAACTCCTGAATCTGGTCGAAGTTCATGTAACGGTAAACTTCACCAGACACATTGCCCAGCATTTTTACCTGTTCCATGTACTCTTCCACAGTTGGGATCTTGCCCATCAGCGCACACACTGCGGCCAGTTCGGCCGAGCTGAGATACACGCGGGTGTCAATGCCCAAACGGTTCGGGAAGTTACGTGTAGAAGTGGACACGGCAGTGGAGCCCTTGCGGATTTGTGCCTGGTTACCCATACACAAAGAACAGCCCGGCAATTCCATGCGAGCACCCGTGCGGCCCAGAATGCCGTAGTAGCCTTCTTCGGTCAGAATGTGCTGATCCATCTTCGTGGGCGGAGCAATCCACAAACGGGTTGGAATGTCACTCTTGCCTTCCAGTACCTTACCGGCTGCGCGGAAGTGACCAATGTTGGTCATGCAAGAACCGATAAACACCTCATCAATCTTGTCGCCAGCGACTTCGCTCAAGAACTTCACGTCGTCCGGATCGTTCGGACATGCAAGGATAGGTTCCTTGATGTCTTTCAGGTCGATTTCGATCACAGCGGCATACTCAGCGTCCGCGTCGGCCTTCAGCAACTCAGGGTTTGCAAGCCAGGCTTCCATAGCCTTGATGCGGCGTGTCAGTGTGCGTGCGTCCTGATAGCCTTGAGCAATCATCCACTTCATCAAGGTGATGTTGGATTTCATGTACTCAATAATGGGCTCTTTGTCCAAATGCACGGTACAACCCGCAGCAGAGCGTTCTGCAGAGGCGTCTGACAATTCGAATGCCTGTTCAACCTTCAGTTGTGGCAGACCTTCAATTTCCAGAATACGGCCCGAGAAAATGTTCTTCTTGCCTTTCTTCTCGACGGTCAACAGGCCTGCCTTGATTGCGTACAAAGGAATTGCGTTGACCAGATCACGCAAGGTAACGCCGGGCTGCATTTCACCTTTGAAACGCACCAAGACGGATTCAGGCATGTCCAAAGGCATGACACCTGTGGCGGCAGCAAACGCGACCAAGCCGGAACCGGCCGGGAAAGAGATGCCGATCGGGAAACGGGTATGTGAATCGCCACCAGTGCCGACAGTGTCGGGCATCAACAAGCGGTTCAACCAGCTGTGAATTACACCATCACCTGGACGCAGCGCCACACCACCACGGTTCTCAATGAAATCGGGCAGTTCGTGGTGCATTTTCACGTCCACTGGCTTGGGATAGGCCGCCGTGTGGCAGAAGGACTGCATCACCAAATCAGCAGAGAAGCCCAAACAGGCCAGGTCTTTCAATTCGTCGCGAGTCATTGGGCCGGTGGTGTCCTGAGAACCCACTGTGGTCATCTTGGGTTCGCAGTAAGTACCAGGGCGAACACCTTCCACGCCACAGGCCTTGCCCACCATTTTCTGGGCCAGACTGTAGCCCTTTGTAGAGGCAGCCTGAGAAGAAGGACGGCGGAACACTGGGCTTGGGCCTTGACCCAAAGCAGCTCGCGCACGGTCAGTCAGACCACGACCAATAATCAGGGGAATACGGCCACCCGCACGGACTTCGTCAAAAAGCACATCGGTTTTCACTGAGAACTCAGCAATCACAGCACCGTTTTTCAAAGCCTTGCCTTCAAATGGGCGCAATTCAATTTCGTCGCCCATGTCCATCTGGCTGACGTCCAATTCAATCGGCAACGCACCAGCATCTTCCATGGTGTTGAAGAAAATTGGGGCAATCTTGTTGCCCAGGCAATACCCACCGAAACGCTTGTTGGGGATGAAAGGAATGTCATCGCCAGTAAACCACAACACGCTATTGGTGGCGGACTTGCGTGATGAACCTGTACCTACCACATCGCCCACGTACGCGATCGGATTGCCTTTGGCGATCAGGGCTTGCAACTGCTTGATGGGGCCAACCTTGCCCGGCTCATCAGCTTCAATACCAGGACGTGGGTTTTTCAACATGGCCAAGGCGTGCAATGGAATGTCGGGACGGCTCCATGCATCGGGTGCTGGCGACAGATCGTCGGTGTTGGTTTCACCCGTGACCTTGAACACAGTCAATTTGATGCTTTGTGGCACTTCGGGGCGGCTGGTGAACCACTCGGCGTCTGCCCAGCTTTGCATCACTTTCTTGGCGGTGGCGCTGCCCTTGTCGGCCAGGTCTTTCACGTCGTGGAAGTAATCAAACATCAACAGGGTTTTTGACAAAGCTTCAGCGGCAATCTCGCCCACTTCTGCATCGTTCAAGGCGTCGATCAGAGGTTTGATGTTGAAACCACCCAGCATGGTACCCAGCAGGAAAGTAGCTTTCTTGCGGTCAATTAATTTGCAAGTGTCAGCACCATTCACAATCGCAGCCAAAAAGGCAGATTTCACCTTGGCGGCATCATCCACACCGGCGGGTACTCGGTTGGTGATCAGGTCCAGCAGAAACTCTTCTTCGCCTGCGGGCGGGTTTTTCAGCAACTGAACCAGGTCAGCAGTTTGCTGGGCAGACAAAGGCAGTGGAGGAATGCCCAACGCTGCGCGCTCGGCAACGTGTTGGCGATAGGACTCAAGCATGAGATCTCCCTAGATTGGGTGAGGGTCAATAGAAACTGTGTAATTTTGAGGCAGTTCGCACGTGCACACAAGTGTTGCGATGCAAAAGTGGCGGGGTTTCGAAGCCTCTCAAGTCTTATATATGATATAGGACTTTCCCTTGATTTTGAAGGGGGTTAGGTCGATTCGGCCTGCTTTTAGAGCCTATTGTCGCTTTGCACGCTGATATTTGGCAGGGCTGATCCCAGTGACTCGTTTAAAGGCATGCGTGAACGCACTTTGATCGTTGTAGGCCAGAAAATTGGCAATATCAGCCAAGCTGAGCTCGCCCGCCCGAAGGCAGTTTTTGGCCATTTCAATCCGCACCTGCTCCAGTTCATCTCGGAAACTACGGTCATGTTCATTCAATCGTCGTTGCAGGGTACGTGTGCTCATCAACAACCGCCGGGCCACGACCTCTAGCGTGGGCAACCCAGCGGTTATGGACTCCTGAAGGGCTTTCTGCAAGCCCGGCACTGCCTCATCGCCTGCCTTCACCTGTTTCAGCAACAGCTGCGCCTGCTGATCGAGCATGCTGCGCATGACCTGGTCAGGTGCTTTCAAAGGCGTTTCAAGCAGACTGGTTGGCCAAACTACCTCTGTGCAATCTCCGTCAAAACCCACCTCGCATTGAAAAAATGCATTGAAATCTTCAGCATTAAGCGGCTTAGGGTTGATGAATTGCACGCGGCGTGGGTAAACCGGTGAGGCAATCAGGTGCTGGGTAAATACGACCAACACGCCAATCGCAACTGAGTCCACCCAGTGCCCGGGACGGCCACGTTCAGCGCCCCAACGCAAAACCAGCTCATCACCCTGAAACGCGACATTCAGTGCATTGACGCTGTACACCAAATTCTCAAACTGCTGCAATCGTGCAAAAGCCTCTCCCAGGTTGGCGCAACAACTGGCCACATAACCCAGCAGACCCATATTCGCTGGGCGTACATGGGCTGCAATTTTCAAAGGCATTGCAGGGTCTTGAAGCGCTTGATAGGCCCACTCCAGCATAGCCTGCCACTGCGGAACGCCAATGCGGTTCAATTCGCCCGCCACAGGCCGGGCAAATGGATTCGTTTGCGCAACGTCAGGGTGTGTTTCAACCAGCCAGTCAAATAGCAGATTGACGTAGCTGGCAGAAATGTGTCCGAGATTGGAATGCTGGTTCATTATTTGACAATAAATATTGTCAGAAGAGTTTTACCTGTTCTATGCTAGCGCGTATTCCGCACAACATCCTCAACAACTCAGCATCACGACATGAAAAAACACGCCACAGCAATCAAGAGACTAACCACTCTTTTCGCAAGCACTGCACTTTTTGGCCTAAGTGCCTGCAACGTTCAAGCACCCGAAGGAGAAATTCAAGGTGTGGCAGGCTTGGCAATTGCCGCGGAACGGGCAGTGTCGGGACTGGAACGCAAGGTGCTTCAAATTGACGGTTTTGTGGTCCCGTATTTGCAGGGTGGTCAAGGTGAACCCCTTGTTCTGATTCACGGTTTTGGTGGTTCAAAAGACAATTTCAATCGAGTGGCTTATTACCTGACCGACCACTACACGGTTTATTCAATTGATGTGCCTGGCTTCGGCGCCTCCACCCGCGACTTGAATGCCGACTATGTCATCAATACACAAATTGACCGGGTACATGAAATTATTGAAAAGCTAGGGCTAGAGAAACCACACATTGGCGGCAACTCCATGGGTGGCTGGATCAGCGGTGCCTATGCAGCAAAGTACCCCGACAATGTGGCCTCAGTGTGGTTTTTGGCACCCGCAGGTTTGGTGGAGTCCAGAAAATCAGAAGTGATCCAGAAATTCGAGAAGACAGGTGAAATTGTTTTAACTGCAAGCAATCGCGAGGAGTTCGAGAAAATTGTGGATGTGGTGATGTATGAGCGCCCTGCTTTCGCACCCGGCTTTGTAGTGGATGCCATGGCTGCACGCGCTGCCACGGATCAACCTTTGCACAAGCGCATTTACAAAGACTTTAAAACCGTGCCCTCTGACCTGGCTGCTGTGCTGCCAGCATCTGCATACAAGGGCCCAGGCCTGATTGTGTGGGGCAAGGAAGACCGGGTATTGCATGTGGATGGCGCGACTGAACTAAAAGCTGCCATGCCCGGGTTTGATGTCATCCTGATGGACAAAGTTGGACATGTCCCGATGATGGAACAACCCAAGCAGGTTGCAGCGGACTATGTGAAGTGGCGTGAGATGATTGCGCAGTAAAACGCTGGCGCATTTTCACAAAAAACAGGCTTGATCTCGCAATATTTCTTGCCCAGAACCGCGCAAAATTCGAGTTGTCAAAAAACCAACACGCGGAGACTCACCCATGGAACAGCTGATCGACCAGGTGATGCCCACTTTCAATTTGTTATTTGGTCCCAACCCGGATTGGAAGCAGGTGTTCCTTACCCTGCTCACCCCGGTTTTTCTCGGCGCCACGCTGGTCGAATACCTGTACCTGAAAAAGGTGGGCAAATCATTTTTCTTCAAGAAAAACGAAGTGGTCACCAATATGTTGCTCGGCGGCACCTACCAGGCTATGGAGCTGGTGTGGTTTGCGCTATTTGTGTCTGCATTTATGGAATGGATCTATTCCTTCCGCATTGCGACCATTGAAGTCACTCCGCTGAGTTTTGCTGCCTTGCTGTTCGGCATCGAGTTCTGTTATTACTGGTTTCACCGCGGTAGCCATCGGGTTCGATGGTTCTGGTGTGCGCATGTTGTGCACCACAGTGGAGAAAATATGACAACCACCACAGCGATGCGGCAAAGCCTGTTCTACGCGGTGAACCTGCATCAAATTTTTTGGGCACCCATGTTGATCATTGGCTTTCCTGTGTGGGCAGTGCTGCTGGCCTACGGTATCAACCTAGGCTACCAATATTTTGTGCACACCCAAGCCGTGAACAAATTTCCAAAATGGTTTGAATATATTTTCAACACACCCAGCCATCATCGCGTCCACCATGGTCGCAACGCTGAATACATCGACAAAAACTACGGCGGCGTATTAATCATCTGGGATCGAATCTTTGGTACCTTTGAACCCGAAGTTGCACCAGTGGACTACGGCATCGTTCGTCAACCCAAAACCAACAACATCTGGACGCTAAATACCCATGAGTGGCGCGACATGTTTTCTGACGCACTCAAGCCTGGACCCATTTGGCAGCGCGTCAAACACATCTGGGCCCCACCCGAGTGGGTCCGCCCAGGCCTGAGTGATCAGTCCAACCTGCGCGACAAAACAATTTAAGCAATCTTCTCGTACTACAATGGGTGGAACCTAAGAAGGACCACCCATGCGCAGAAAACCACTCAACACCGCCTCTCGATCCAAACTGTCCAAGTACGCAAAGCCCTTGGCCAACCTGGCAATTTTGCTGGCGGATGCTGGCAGCCGGCTTGAGCGTCGGTTTTGGAAAAAGAAGTTGTTTGCAGCTCTGGCCCCCATGCTGGAGGGACGCAGCGACACCACGCTGATGCAAACCCTTGATCACCTTTACAGCACCAACTACCGCGCCTATGACGAGTTGGCCTTTGCCATTGAAAACACCGTCGAAAGTCCCGAGCTGGGTCAAGAAGAAGACATTCTGTTGTTGGCTGCGCCCGTACTGGCTTGGTCCACCTACAACATACCTTCAGGAAAAATAGAAGAAGCGACAGTCGCTGAATTCACCAATCTGCTTCAAAAAAATGTGCTGTCCGATCATGCCCACCTGGTGCTCACCAACATGCTGTTCAGCCCGGACCAACTGCCCGAGAGTTACACCGCAGCAGCAGAATTGGCTCGCCAATTGGGACAAGCTGCGATCGACCGGGTCAAGGTTCGCATCGACACAGAGAACCTGCCCGCAACACAAAGCTTTTTGAGTGACGTGCGTTACTTGATTGGTGCGATATCAGTACCGGCGGGGCAGCCTGCATTCAAATGGCAGGTTGAAGCGCACAGCAACGGTACACTTCTGAGCAAAGAGGAAGTACTGGCCAATTGGCGAATTACTGGTGGCCAGGCCCTGCAAAAAATCATGCCCGGCTGTTTGCTGGAATTGATGTTGCCCAACGGGCTTTACAATGCGTGCCGCGAGGCTGAAAAAGAGGCGCGCGCCTACTCAGTGCGAGCGTCCGCCGCCTTTCTCGAAAGTGCCCTCGATGTTCCCACTCAAAAAATTCATGCCAGCGTAGGCGCATTTGTAGATCGGGGAGAAATCGAAGAATACCGAATCGGTTTTTCCGTCGAAGGAAACAGCGATATTGTGCATGGTGTGGTGTGGCCATTGATCGGCGAAGAATATGGCAATGAGCCAGACCCTGTTTACGAAAAAGACATTGAAAGCGAACCCGACAACCCGGTTATTCGCTCAAAGATTGAAGCTCTTTTGAAAGAAGTCGGAATTCGGCAAATAAAAGTACTGGAAGAGCGCTTCCCCCTGGAGTACTGTGAAGATTGTGGATCGCCTTTGTACCCCAACCCTGAAGGTGAGTTGCTCCATGCCGAACTGCCTGAAGACTCTGAATTGCCAAACAGCATGCATTTGCATTGAACGGTACCCAACACACCGCTTGATTTTGTAATACGGTGCCGACATTCTCTTCGGCACTCCACACGTAAGGGAGAAACAGGTATGTCAACCCTGAAGCATTCAACACTCAGCACTTTCACGACTAAAACTGGCCAGAAAGGCCAGTTTTACAGCCTGCCCAAACTGGCTGAATCGGGATTCCCCAACCTGCACCGATTGCCAGTCTCGATTCGCATTGTGCTTGAATCGGTGTTGCGCAATTGCGATGGAAAAAAAGTTTCAGAAGAACATATTCAGCAGTTGGCCAATTGGCAACCTCAAGCCAAACGAACTGATGAAATTCCTTTTATCGTGGCGCGCGTAGTACTTCAAGACTTTACCGGCGTTCCGTTGCTGGCAGACCTGGCTGCCATGCGGAATGTAGCCAGCGACATGGGCAAAAATCCCAAGAAAATTGAGCCGCTTGTACCTGTGGATTTGGTGGTTGATCATTCGGTGATGATTGACCACTTTGGCACGGCCGATTCACTGCGCAAGAATATGGAAATTGAATTCGAGCGAAATAGCGAGCGCTACCAGTTCATGAAATGGGGCATGCAGGCCTTTGACACATTCAAGGTCGTGCCACCCGGCATCGGCATTGTTCACCAGGTGAATCTGGAATACCTGTTCCGTGGCATCCGCAGTGCCGTGAAAGCGGGCGAAGAGAACGACAACACAGTCTATTACCCCGATACACTGGTGGGCACTGACAGCCACACCACCATGATCAACGGCGTGGGTGTTGTAGGCTGGGGCGTGGGCGGCATTGAAGCCGAGGCTGGGATGCTGGGGCAGCCTGTGTACTTTTTGACACCCGATGTGGTGGGGGTTGAACTCACCAACGCGCTGCGCGAAGGCATCACTGCCACTGATTTGGTATTGGCCATTACCGAGTTGCTTCGCAAGAAAAAAGTGGTAGGCAAGTTCGTTGAATTCTACGGACCCGGTGCAGCAAGTTTGTCAGTGACCGACCGCGCCACACTGGCTAATATGGCGCCTGAATATGGCGCCACCATGGGTTTCTTCCCCCCCGATTCAAAAACAGTTGAATTCATGCGCAAAACTGGCCGTACCGCGGCCGAAGCCGATCGATTTGAGGCGTACTTTGAGGCACAAGGCTTGCTAGGAATGCCAGCACCTGGTGCAATTGACTATTCTGAAGTGGTCACGCTCGATCTGGACTCGGTTGAGCCCTCCTTGGCTGGGCCAAAACGACCACAGGATCGCGTATTGCTGAGGAACATGAAGCAGCAATTCAACACCCTGTTTTCCGAACCGATGACTGCAAACGGTTTTGGCAAAGACCAAGCTGCGCTGAGCACACGCTACCCCACTGGGCTGGATAAGCTCACGATTGGGCATGGTGACGTATTGTTGGCTGCAATTACCAGCTGCACCAACACCTCCAATCCTGGTGTGATGCTGGCGGCAGGTTTATTGGCCAAGAAGGCTGTTGAGAAGGGTTTGAAGGTGCAGCCTCACATTAAAACCTCACTCGGCCCGGGCTCGCGGGTGGTCAGTGATTACCTGGAAAAAACAGGTCTGCAGCCCTACCTGGACAAACTTGGATTCAATGTAGCTGCATACGGGTGCACAACCTGTATCGGCAATGCAGGTGATTTGCTACCCGAGATCAACGACACGATTTTGAAAAACGATGTAATCGGTTGCGCGGTGTTGTCGGGTAACCGTAATTTTGAAGCACGTATTCACCCGAATTTAAAAGCCAACTTTCTGGCTTCACCTCCCCTTGTGGTTGCCTACGCGCTCAGCGGCAAAGCCAACATGGACATGACCTCTGAGCCGATTGGCACCGGCAGCGATGGCAAACCGGTTTACCTGCGGGATATTTGGCCGAGTAATGACGAAGTCAATGAATTACTGCCCACCGCGCTGGACGCACCTACCTTTGTTCGCCTGTATAGCAACTTCACCGAAGGGCACGACCTTTGGAACAACGTGCCCGCACCAGAGGGCCAAGTGTATCCATGGCCGCAGTCCACCTACATTGCCAAACCGCCCTTCTTCGATGATTTCGCCATGCGCCCCACCCAGGTCGAAACGATACGCGGCGCAAAACCGTTGCTGATTCTTGGTGACTCGGTTACCACCGACCACATTTCGCCAGCAGGCTCGTTCAAACCAGGCACCCCTGCAGGAAAATACTTGCTGGAACACGGAGTGATCCAAAAAGACTTCAACAGTTATGGCTCAAGGCGTGGCAACCATGATGTGATGATTCGCGGGACGTTTGCCAATGTGCGAGTTAAAAACCTGATGATTCCACCCGATGCCAATGGAAATCGGATTGAAGGTGGCTTTACTCTCAAAGATGGACAACAAACCACGGTGTACGACGCCGCCATGGAATACATCGCACAAGGCACCCCCACCATCGTATTGGCTGGCGAAGAATATGGAACTGGATCTTCCCGTGACTGGGCGGCAAAAGGGACACAACTGCTGGGTGTGAAGGTGGTGGTTGCCCGAAGTTATGAACGCATTCACCGCAGTAACCTAGTGGGCATGGGCGTGTTGCCATTGCAGTTTTTGGGTAACGATTCAATTCAAAGCCTGAGGCTGGACGGCACAGAAACCTTCGATGTCATAGGTTTGGCCGAAGACACTGCACCACAGGCTGAACTGGTGCTGAGAATTACGCGGGCCAACGGAGAAATGCAGGATGTAAAAGTGCTCAGTCGCATCGATACACCGATCGAGGTGGAATATTACAAGCACCGGGGTATTCTGCCGTTTGTATTGCGGGAGTTGTTAGGGGCGTGATTTGCGCATGGCGTGGCTTGCTCGCTGCAGGCGTTATTGCTTGCCGCTTCTTGCCTGCCTCGCGCCCTGACGAATCAGCAACAAAATCGGCACCAGCGCAATCATGACAATCATCAGCGCTGGCACTGCCGCCTCAGTCAATCGTTCGTCTGAGGCAAACTGATAAGAAACAACTGCCAGGGTATCAAAATCGAAAGGCCTCAACACCAGAGTGGCTGGCAATTCCTTGATCACATCCACGATCACCAACAACATGCCGGTGGCCACAGACCCTCTCAGTACCGGCAAATGCACATGCCAAAGGACTTGGCGAGGTGTGCGACCCAAAATTCGGGCCGATTCGTCAATGTGTCGTGTAATTTGCTGCAAACCCGAATCTACGGACTGCAAAGCTGCTGAAGTGAAGCGAACGTTGTAGGCATACACCAAAGCCAGCACACTGCCGGTTAACGCCGGCACCTGCCAGCCCATGTCGTAAGTGAAACGATCAACTGTGGCTAGTGGCAACAAAATTGCGATGGCCAGAATTGCACCCGGCACTCCATAGCCCAAAGAAATCAAACGGTAAATTGCGGTAACCCACCACACATGCGCCTGTCGTTTTACATAGGCCAAAAACACCGCCAGAACCACCGCAACCAGGGCTGCCATGCCCCCCAAGAGGGCTGAGTGGTAAGCCCACTGAAAACTGCGCGCCCAATTGATCGAAGTATCTACATCAACCACCAGCGCCAATAGAATCAGCACCGGCAGCACAAAACCCAATACAAACGGCATGGCCGATAAAAATACGACCCAACCGGCCTGAAAGCCCCGCAAGCGTTTTCGCTCAATGGTGCTTCCTTTGCCAGACTGCGTGTAAAACTGGGCACGCCCACGTGCCTTGGATTCAAATGCGATCAAGGCCAACATAACGACCAACAACATCACGGCCAACAAAGCCGCACTCTCCCGGTCACCCAGGTTGAGCCAGGTATTGAATATCGCAGTGGTGAAGGTGCGCACACCAAAGTAAGACAAGGCGCCATACTCCGCCAAAGTTTCCATAAGCACCAAGGTGAGCCCTACCACCCACGCTGGGCGAGCGACAGGCAAACCTACCCTGAGAAAAGCACTGGTGGCACTGTGACCCAAGGAGCGCGCTGCATCCAGCATAGAGGGACTACGGCCCAAAAATGCGGTTCTCGCCATGATGTAAACATAGGGGTACAACACAAAGCTAAGTACAAGTATTGCACCTGAAGTCGAACGAATCTCGGGAATTCGGAAATCGTTACCCAGAATTTCCCGCAAGCCACTGGCCAGCCAGCCAGAATATTGAAGTGCATCGGTGTAAGCATAAGCAATCACGTACGATGGCATGGCCAGTGGCAGTAACAACAGCCACTCAAGCCACCTGCGCCCCGGAAATTCATGCGCTGAGACCCACCAGGCTGGCAGCACTCCCATGGTACTGGTCAACACCACCACACCAAAACACAGGTAAACCGTTTGCCAAACCAGGTCAGGAAGAATGGTACTCGCCAGATGGGTCAACACTTGAGGGGCCTGCACGAGGCTTACCCCTGCCAGCCCAAACAGATAGACGAACGGCATCAACAGCAACAAAGCCAGCAGCGCAACAGAAATGCGACTTCTTAACCCCAGAGTAAACAAACAAACCGCCCAGACATGGCAAAATAGAAGTGAGAACGATTTTACTTTAAGTTCATGCAACTCACCTCAAGCAAAGGTGAACTGCGTAGTAAACAGACCACGGTGCCACCGAAAAAATGAAACAAGCCCCTGCACTAAGCATTCGTGAACTAAGTATTCTGTATCCAGGCGGTAGCACGCCGGCCGTTCGTCATGTCAGTTTTGAACTGGCGCAGGGGGAAATCGCCTGCTTGCTCGGTCCTTCTGGCTGTGGCAAAACCACCTTGTTGCGTGCAATCGCAGGTTTTCTCATGCCCACACAGGGCCATATTTTGCTCAAAGGTGAAAAAGCCAGCGAACCGGGCAAGGTACGCAGCCCTGAGAACCGCAATGTCGGTGTGGTTTTTCAAGACTATGCCCTGTTCCCCCACCTCACAGTTCGAAAAAACATTGAGTTTGGATTGCACAAGCGCAGTGAACATGAAAAACGCAACCGCAGCGGCGAGTTATTGGCGCTGATTGGACTTGAAGCCTTGGCCGACCGATACCCACATGAATTGTCTGGTGGCCAGCAACAACGCGTGGCGTTGGCGCGTGCATTGGCCCCCAAACCCACGCTGATTCTGCTCGATGAGCCTTTTTCAAACCTGGATGTTGAACTGAAAGAGCGGCTCACCTTTGAAGTTCGGGAAATCTTAAAAGCCGAAAACATGAGTGCCATTTTGGTCACCCACGATCAACATGAAGCATTCAGCATGGCTGACCGAATTGGGGTGATGCACGCTGGCGAGTTACAGCAATGGGGTTCATCCTACAGCCTTTATCATCAGCCGAATTCACGGATGGTGGCCGACTTTATTGGTCAAGGTGTGTTTCTGCCGGGCAAAAAAACCGAGCAAGGTTTACAAATTGAATTGGCCCACCTGCGGCTGACGGAAGATCAATTGCCAGCAAGCAATGAATTTGATGTGCTGATTCGCCCTGACGACATTATTCACGACGATGCCAGCCCGATGCAGGCCAAGGTGGTGAGGAAGTCGTTTCGCGGCGCGGATTTCTTGTACACACTTGAACTGGAAAGTGGTGTACACGTGCTGGCCTTGGTACCAAGCCATCACAATCATGCCATTGGCGAGCCGATCGGAATCAAACTTGAGCTCGACCACGTCATTACGTTTGATCGGGTGTGATGACCACCCAAACCATGAACCGGGTGGGCTACAACTCGGTATGAAGTCAGCTCAGATCGTTCGAACCGGTTGCACCTGAGGACAAACCGCTGTCCAAATCGGAATTGGAGGCTGTAGAACTGATTGAGGAGGTGCCACCAGCGGAGGCAAAAAGTTCGGAGGCTTCCTGAATGCTGTTTGGATTGGAGAAATCCAGCGTCAAGGGGAACGCTTCCGGAGAGGTAAACAAACCGTCCAGCGTCGCTGCATAGGCCAGCGAATGAGCGTTGCCCGCCAATTCAGGCTGCGCAAACAGGCCCGAATCGATCTGCATCGAGGCAAGCAATGAATCGGTGTCGAACTCAGCGACTTCAGAGACAGCGTGGTTGACTTCACCTGAAAGCTCGCCAAACACATCCTGACTCAAAGCGTTCAAATCGAGCACCTGGGCTTGAATATCGGCAATCAGCTGAGTCAACTCGGAGTAGCTGAGTTCTCCGCCCAGAGCGTGCTTGACCCGGGGCATGGCACTCAAAAGCTCTGAATTCAAGGCTTCAAACGAGACTTGTTCATTCATGGTATTCAGAATTCCTGCAGAGTCTGCGTTGGCAAGCAATGCCGGATCAACATTGGCAAGGCTCGAAGAACTCTCGAAAACGCTGACATCACTGACGCAGGCTTGGGAAATGCAGCGCAATTCACCAAAGCCCAGTGAGGTCGCGCCAGAAAATTCTTTGGGATCGAGACCGTCAAAGGACGAAAAAGAAATTTTTGATGAACCAGAATGTGGCTCATAGCTGTCAAAAAACTCGATTGTCGCCCTGCTCACAGGGTCGAGCAGCTCACCAGCAGAGTAGCTGTGATCAGTCTGCACTGACAATTGAATGACGGAATTTGACATAAACCCAATTTTTTTCGTGACGTATTACCATTTTATACGATAGGCCACTCAAATTGGATTCAAACCACCCCCCTATCAAAAAAGGGGGTGAGTTTTATTTGGTTTGGTCCAGGGAACCCAGTAGACCATCCAAGGCCCCACCTTCAGCGCCTGCGCTGGAGGAAATCCCACTGCTTAGTGAATCCAGCAAGCCTGAATCGGACTCGCTTGGAGAACTGGTTAAACCAGACAACAAACCGCCACCGCCGATGATGGGGTCGAGAATTGGCTCCAACAGAGGATCAGTGGCATCCGTCACAGGATCAAGGATAGGATCCACAATCGGATCAACCACTGGATCGGTGACATCGGTGATCACATCCACAATTGGATCAACCACTGGATCGGTGACGTCAGTAATCACATCCACAATTGGATCAACCACTGGGTCTGTGATATCGGTGATCACATCCACAATTGGATCAACCACTGGGTCGGTGATATCGGTGATCACATCCACAATTGGATCAACCACTGGGTCGGTGACATCGGTAATCACATCCACAATTGGATCAACCACTGGGTCGGTGATGCCTCCAACCACATCATCAACGATGTCAGTGACAGGATCGGTAATGCCTCCAACCACATCATCAACGATGTCAGTAACAGGATCGGTAATACCGCCAATGCCGTCAGTGATGCCGCCCACAATGTCGGTAATAGGCTCAGTCACTGGCGACAAATCCAGATCAGGCAAGGAGCCCACCAGAGAAGCAATGTCATCAAACGTTGAATCAAGATTCAGCAAACTGTCCAACTGAGGATTGGCACCTACATTGATCGTACCCAAAAGGTCGGTCAATACGGTGGAAACCTCGCCAGCGTCTTCAAAAATACTGAGTCCCAAATCGCCAGTAGGCAAACTGTTTTGCGTCGCAAACTGGTTCTGAACATCGCCACTCAAGTTATCAAATACAGGCTCGAAGGTGGTGTTCAGCAGGTTGATCTGATCAAGCACTGCATCGATTGCAGTTTGGAGGCTCTCGGGGCTGGGGTTCTGACCCAAACCGCTGATGAGGCTGTTCAGCGCATCGTCTGGATTGATTCCACCACTGCCTTCCAGCATGGCCATCAACTGCGCGAATTCAGCAGACATGGGTACCATCGACCCGTCGGCGTTGGCCACGGGTTTCAACAAAGGAAAATCAGAAATTTTTGACAGGTCAGCGGGCTGCGACAAAGCCCTATTCCCCAAAGCCGCCAAACTTGCAGACTCGCCCACAGCGGTTTTTCCAAAGGTGACCGGGGCAGCACTGGCCACTTGAGCCGCCATGCCCATGGCACTGGAAGCGCCGCTTAAATCGGCCGCACCCACAGCGCCCAGGAGGCCCGCACCTGAGTAGGCAGGCGAAAGTCCGGAGAAACTACCACTTGATTGGTTTGACTGATGTAACTGACTTTTGGCCGCAGCACCCGGGAAACCGGAATGAGCGCTCAGGCCTTCAAATTCGGATGTATTCAAGGTGGATTGCAGAAACTGCATATTCAAAGCCGAAGGATCGGCGAGCTGCTGCTCGGCACGCTCAACAGCCAAATCCTCGGCTGTATTTTTGATGTTTTGAATATCGTCGCCCATTTTTGTCATTCCTTTGGGAATCGCCCCGTTCATGCCAGTTTCTCAGGGTTCCTGCCCAGCGAATGGATGAAATAAGGCCGTAAAGTGCCCCTGTTTGAACAGTGTGAGCACTTTACTGACAAAAATCAAGACTTTACCGATAAAACCGAGGATCCAGAACCGGGGCTGGCTTCAAGTTTGGACGCAATTCTTTCTCAGCAGCACTACCCTGCACCCGGCTGCGCTCCGAGCTTTTTTCGACTTCAAGGCGCTGTGCCGGGGTCAATACAAACCCGGCTGCTTTTTCCACCTCAGTCTGACTCACGTCCAGACCGAGCTTCTCTGCAATTTTCTGATCTGCCGGGCTGCTGGCAATGTCGGCCGTGTCCTTCAGACTACTCTCCAGGCGCTCACGCTCTGGCATTTTCGAGAAAAAGAGTGCAAACCAATCGCCCTCTGCACCTGGGGTTGGCATCATCAAGCCCATGGCGTGCATCAAACGGAAGCTGGCATCCCGCGCATCGAATACCGCATTGATATAGGCAATCAACACGTTGAAATACTCAACCTGCGCATCCAGCATCACAATCACGGTCTCACGGCCGAAATCACGAAGTCTTTTGCGGTTTTTGAATACCTGCAAAGAATCGGCATAAGCGCCGCGCAAGGTCACCGATCGCGACTGCCCGGCTGACCATTTGCCCCACTGAAAACGAACACTCTCCTCTACCCGCAATCGGGCGGCGGCCAGTTGCGCACGTCGTGTATCAATCGTGGCTGCCGCCTGATTCACCCGAGCAACCTGTTCGCCACCTGAGAACGCACTGTACTGCAAACGCAGGTTCACCGAGCTGTCGGTTCTGTCACCGGTAAAGGGGTCGGGTTCACCAAAAAATTGTTGAATACCCACCAGGTTTAAAGACGGGTACAAGCTCGCATCTTCGGCGGTGTAGTTATGTCGTGCCTTTACAATCTGGCTTTCAGCCACACGAATTTCCGGATTGGAAAACAGCGCTTTCGTGACTGCCTCATCCACAAGCTGTGGGAGCATATTGCGCTGAATCTCCAGTTCCGGCACGTTGTAACCCTCGGGATAAACACCGAAGTAACGGAAATAAGTGGCACGGGCCTCTTCAAACTGTCCCTCAAAGTTCACCAGCCGGTCACGGGTGACCGCCAGGCGCGCCTTTGCGAATTGTGCATCGGTGACGCCGCTTCCGCCCAACTCAACCCGACGCTCCTCAAGGGCCAGCAATTGGGCGACGGCTGCCTCTGCAGCTCGGGAGGCTTCAACCAGCAAGGCATTGCGGGACAAGGTGCTGCTGGCCAGGAAGCTCTCAAGCACCACATCCTGAATAGTTTTTACAAACTGTCCGTCAGCAATAGTGCCATCGGTTTCAGCCGCCTTCACTCTCGCAGTAATTCGACCTGCGGTGTACAGGGGTTGGGTCACCGTAATGTCGGTCGATTGGCGATTGGTCACCGTTGAACTGGAACTGGCATTGGCACCCACGGTAATGCGCGGAAAATAGGCAGCTCGCGCACCATCTTCAATGAACTGCGAAGCATTCACGTTGATGCGTGAGGTCACAATCTCAGGGTTGGTGCGTAACATGTTCAGGAAGCGGATTTTCGTAAGCTCTTCCTTGCTCATTTTTGCAGCTTCGGCTGGCGCTATACGGCGAGCGCGAAACTCGTTGTTGTCGTTTCCGACATTGGCAGAAGGTTCGGAGTTTTCAGGTACATCCTGCGCGCCCACCGGAAATGCAAGAAGGCCCGCAATCAACACACACAGTGCTTTGCGAGCCCATTCGCCCCCCTGGGTCATGTCCAATTGTTTTGTCATGTGTTGCTTTATGGTTCCCTGAAGGCTTCTTGCTTCAGCTTCAATACAGGTTTCAACAAGTAATAAATAAAGGGTTGCGAACCCACGTTAATATCAACTTCAGCGGTCATGCCCGGTGAAATGCGCAAGGGCGCATCAGGCGTACCAAAAAATGCCTTGTCCGTACTCACAATCAATCGATAATAAGGGCCGGTTTCTTCGGTTCCAGGGTCGGTATCCGCTGCAATTTGAGTCACCTTGCCGGGCAATGTACCATAGCGCAAAAAGTCATACGCCGACACCTTCACTTCGGAAGGTTGATCCATAGTCACGTAACCACGGTCTGCGGGTGACAGTCGTGTTTCCACCACCAACACCTCATCGACTGGAACAACTTCCATGATCGGCTCGCCCTGACGAACCACGTTGCCCACCGCCTGTAACTTCAGGTTTTTCACCACGCCATCAATCGGGGAACGAATCACAGCCCTGTCGCGCTGATCACTGGCTCGATCGATTTCATCCTTCAAACTGGCCAGTTGTCGCTCCAGCGTCGTTAACTCATCCGCAGCCCTGCGACGAAATTTTCCTTCTTCCTCAACTCGACGCGCGCGGCTTTGCCCCACCGACGCCTGCGCCGATGCAATTGTTTGACGCATCGAAGATATTTCAGCAGTCAAACTGTCGTAATCGCGTTTTTTGGTCAAATACTCCAACTGAGAAACAAGTCGTTCCCGAACAAGCTCACGGGTAATTTCCAGTTCACGCGAGGTGGTCACCGCGCGGTTCTCCAAACCTTCAAGCTTGGCCTGCAACTCTCCCACCTTGCCCTGGTTCCCCAGCATTTGGCTGTCGTTTACACCCAAAATACCTTCCAACTCGGTTACACGCGCAATGTAGGTCGCCTGCTCGGTGCGGTACAAATCCGGGTAATCCGCAACAATCTCTGCCGGGTATTCGGGTGCTTTGCCGGAGGCCTCGCCCAACAAACGGGCACGGCTCATCTCCAGAGCAGCACGGCGGCTTTTCAATTCCTCGATGTTGATGCCGGAAGTGGCCAGGTTCAGCTGGACCAGCATGGCCCCTTCCTTGACCAAATCACCTTCCTTCACAGCCAGGTCCTGAACAATACCGCCTTCCAAGTGCTGAATGCTTTTAACACGAGTCGAGGGAATTACCTTGCCCGGCGCAGTGACCACTTGGTCAACGCGGATGAACAAGGATGCGAACAAAGACAGCGCAATCAAACCCAGAGCAAACCTGCTTTTGGTGTCGAATCCGCCACCACTGGGTTTGTAAAGGGCGGGGACCTCATAGGGCTTCAGATCATTCTTGCCGACTTCGGCCAATGCATTGTTGGACTTCATGATTTCTCGACCTTCGCTCATCAGGCTTGAGCGGCCTTACCGCCCGCATCCGTATTTGCTTTCCCTTCGGCGCCATTGGCCTCGAGTGCTTGCTTGGAGGCCTCCGATGTCACTTGTGACGCAGCCTTGGGCGCGGCAGGCACCGGCTTAGGCACTGAAATGCCGTACAGCAGTTTCAACATCTCGGGCGTTGCACCTACATGCAATTTCGAAGCCTTGTCCAAATAAATAATCTTGTCGCAAATCGACATTAAACGCACCGAATGCGTCACCATGATGATGGTCTTCACTGTGGCCAGGCTTTTGAACACAGCCATCAAGTGGGTTTCTGCTGCAAAATCCAGGTCGTTTGTGGGTTCATCCAGCAACAACACCGGCGCATCTGATAAAAAAGCCTGAGTAATGGCGACCCGACGGCGTTGTCCACCCGATAAGCGGTTACCCCCCTCACCCACCTGCGTCATATAGCCATCCGGCATTTTCGCGATAAATTCATGCGCACCTGAACGCTTGGCGGCCAGCAAAATTTGCTCGTCACTGGCGTCCGGATTGGAACGACGCAGGTTTTCGACAATCGTGCCCTCAAACAATTGAGAGGTTTGGGGCAAAAACCCAATCCACTTGGAAAGCTCTTGGCGGGAAAACTGCGACAAATCATATTCATCGAGCAACACGCGGCCACTTTGGGGCTCATAAAGACCACGCAGCAATTTCAGCAAGGTTGATTTGCCCGCACCGTTGTCGCCTGCCAGGCCATAGATACCACGCGGCCCAATCTGAGCGGAAACGGACTTCACAACCTCTTTCTGGGCGCCCACGTGCTGGTAACTCACATTTTCAAGACGCAAAGCGCCCGAAGGCATAGGCAGGCTCAAACCAGTGTGTTGCTTCTCCTCATCTGCGGCAAACACTTTGTTCAAGCGGTCTGTGGCTTCACGGGAATGTGCAATCGAGCGCCAATGGCCGGACAATGCAGCCAAAGGACCAATGGCCTTGGCGGCCAACATATTTGATGCAATCAGGCCACCCACGGTCATCCACTGATTGATTACCGCATAGGCACCAACAGCAGTGATTGCCACGTTCACACACAACATAATGGAAACCGACAGCTCGCGCTGATCCTCCATCTCACCGTTTTTCTGGAATGACTCCTGAACCCAGGAGTTGTAGCTCGATACCCAGGCCCTCTTCGCGGAATCATCCTGCACCAGGCTTTTGATCGCTTCACGGCCACGACAAACCTCAGCCAACACCTCGTCGCGTCGGCGAGCACGCGAGAACTCTTCCACACGGCGCTTTCGGAATTCACCCGAGCTATACCAGGACAAAGCAGCCAAACACACCAAACCTATCAGCACCACCGGCAACACTGGCAACGCGATTGTGGCAATCAAACCAATGGCCAGAATGGCAAATGGCAGATCCAGAATGGTCATGGCCACAGCACCACTCCACACCACGCGCACGGTGTCAACGTCCTTAAACAGCGAATACCAGGCAGCAGTTGAACGTGCCTCAAGCTGCCGCAATGGAATCGAAAGAATCTTGTTCATCAATTTACTGGCAACCTGGCCGTCGATTTTTACCGCGGCAACACGTAACACGCGGGCCCGGAACGAACGCAAAATCAAATCAGCGGCAAGCAAAATACCCATGCCGATCAACAACGCTGTCAGTGTGTTGAGGCCGGAGCGGTAAATAACCCGGTCGTATACCTGTAAAGAAAATACAGCAGGAAAAAGAGCCACCAGATTCACGAAAATTGACAGCAAAGCCGCGCGCTTTAACAGGGGCAAGGCGCTGCGAATCACGCCTTCAACGGTCTTTGAATTGGACACTTCGGATGCACTGCTGCCATCGGCGGCGGTTTCCGAAGACTTCTCCGGTTTCAAACCGAAGTTCCAAAGTGCTTCAAGTCTTTCTTTGAACAAATATTTAACCGACATTGCGAGTCCCTTGGTTATACAGCGCCTGCCGAACCAGCCATGCGCAGTTGCTGCGCCTTGAGTCGTTCAAGCAATACAAGGTACGAAGCGATCAAACGAACAACAGCAGGACGCATGCCCGCCAATTGTTCGCGAGTCAATTTGGCCAGCGGATTGTCCAAACGGGTTTTTGCATCTGGCTGTGCATCAATGGCACGACACACCCGCTCGAAAACATTGCTCAAAGCCGCATCCACCTCAGCTTCCGACATGGCGGAATACAGCACCTGCGGCTTGGCATCGATGAGGCTGAGCCGCTCCTGCCAGTTCAGAACCGACTTCGCAAGCACAGGGTCCAGTCTCAATTGACCTTCAAATGCGGTGCGCTCTGCGCCCCGCATCACACCCAGCACATAATCGGCAGCCAACCAGTTTTTGTCATCGTCAGTCATGCGGCCCCCTTATGCCATGAATCCGGATTGCTCTGCATCCTGGCGTCGCGAGTTGCTCGCGGCCATGGTTGCCAAACCTTCGGACTGAAATTCATCGTATACAGTCTTCAATTCAATCAGACCTCTGCGAACCCAAGTCTTCACCGTACCAAGCGGCACATCAAGATGTTCCGAGATCTCAGCATGGCTCATGCCATGCGTGTAAGCCAAGGTCAGCACTTGACGGTATTTCCCTTCAAGGCGCTCCACGCACGCTTGCATCACCCGGCTGGTTTCCTTGTCGTCAGTACTGGTCGAATGGGCTTCAAACACCAGTTCGTTGGGTTCGTCATCCTGGTCAGAAAACTGGTCCAGGGAAATCGAATTCACGGTATGACTTTGCTGGGCGATCAAATCAAGCGCCCTGTTCCTCACCACCTGATGCAACCAGGTTTCAGGCGCAGACAATTTGTTGTTGAATGTATGGGCGTATCGCCAGAGACGAATATAGGCGTCTTGCAACACGTCCTGAGCCAGACCGGGCTCCCGAACTATGCGCAACGCGACCGCAAACATCTTTCGTGACGTGAGTTGATACAACTCCTCAAACGCCTTTCGATCGCGATTTGCAATTCGTTCAATTAAAGAAGCGAGCTCTTCTCTCAACCTGGCTGTCCCCGAGATGAAGTCATCTGTGTGTGTTTGATACGTCCTGATACTGTTAATTTACAGTCGAGCTGGACTTTGGTTTTGTCAAAAAGGCCAAGTTTTACTGCTCAAACCACTGAATAGGGCCACCCAACACGGGGGATGTAACTCCTAAGTATCCCCTAGCTAAGGGATACTAGCAAAAGTTCCGATTCCAGAACAGTACTTACATTGTCTATTTGCTTACATAGCCCGCCGAAATGCGATGTCCCTCAAAGTAATTAACCCGCTTTAAATTACCTACGAGGCCTTGAATCCAAAATTTATCGCCTGAAGTACAAATCGAATAAGCAGTAACCCAAACAAATCAAATAGCGGGGCGAACAATGACCTTAATACCGAGCTGGCCAAGCCAGCCACACATGGGTGGGACTATGAAGAATGAAAAGGGCTTGGCAGGTCGACCACTAACGCCTCGCGAATCGGGCATTCCAAGTAGCCCCCCGGGCAGGACAATCAGTCTGCAACCCATGTTCGTAACCAACCGAACTACACTGGAAGAAATCGACAACCACCTGGCCAGCGCTGAAACCCGAATCGTGGTCATTACCATCGAAAAAGGCAACAGACACGGCGAAGCGGTCGTTCAACACATCGGATCCAGCTATTCTGATGTTCGCGTGGTTCTGGTATGTGAAGGAAACGCTCAGGACATACTGGCCATGGCATTCAAACCCGGAGTCTGGGCCTGCGTTGGTCGCCAGTCTTCCGTGGAAACGCTCAGAGAAGCGATTGACACTGTGGCCGCTGGCGCCCGATACGTGGCTCCCGAGCTGGTCAGCAACCGATCCTCCTCCTCATACAGTTCTTCCGAGCCGCAAAACTCAGGCAACCAGATTAACCCGCTCGCCGATCAAGACGAAGGTGCCCAGTTGACTCGCCGCGAGCGCCAGGTACTGACCTTGATCGCCCAAGGTCGCCCTCGCCGCGAAATCGCTGAATTGCTCAAGGTTTCACCACGTACCATTGACGCCTATCGAGCACGTTTGCTGCAAAAACTGAACCTTGATTCAAGCGTTCAACTGGTGAAATACGCAATTTCTGCAGGCATGGCTAGCTGAGAATCTACTCAGCCCTCTAAAACCATTCGCTTGGTCAAAAACCCCGCGCAATCGCGGGGTTTTTTGTTTGTACAGTTAAAATAACCGTTTCGCGCAACCCCACTATCCCCTGATATATGAACAAAAAAGCGCTAGTGCTGTTCTCAGGCGGGCAAGACAGCACCGTTTGCCTGGCCTGGGCACTTTCCAAATTCGAGCACGTTGAAACCATCGGTTTTGACTATGGGCAGCGGCATCGCATTGAACTGGAATGCCGACTGACCGTGCTGGAGAGGGTACGCGAACAGTTTCCCGAATGGGCACACAAGCTCGGCGAGGACCGCGTGATTGACCTGAGCTGGCTGGGACAAATTTCCGATTGTGCGCTAACCGAAGAGCGCGAGATCGAGCTGAACGAAACAGGTTTGCCCAATACTTTTGTGCCGGGACGTAACCTGGTGTTCTTTTTGATTTCATCAGCGGTGGCATACCGAAGAGGTTTGTCGACACTGGTGGGCGGCATGTGTCAAACCGATTTTTCCGGCTACCCTGACTGCCGCGAAGACACGTTGAAGGCCTTACAAGTGGCCACCAACCTTGGCATGGCCAGCTCTTTTCGATTTGAAACGCCACTCATGTGGATTGATAAAACCGAAACGTTTCAGTTGGGCGAGCAACTCGGTGGCAAAAAATTACTCGAGATCATAGTCCGCGACACCCACACCTGTTACACAGGCGACAGAAGTCACAAACATGACTGGGGGTTCGGTTGTGGCGAATGCCCGGCCTGCGATTTGCGCAAACGTGGTTGGAATAACTACATTTCACAACAGAATCAATAGCTTGAAACCGAAAAGAGCAACTTCCCCGAAAGCCGCAACTGGCTTGGGTTTGCACAACATTTAGGCAGCCGAAAAATAAATGAAATTATTTTGCAAAAACGTTTGACACAAAAATTTTTCTTGCTATAATTTCGTTCTCTCAACGACGACACGTTGTTGAAACGCGGGAATAGCTCAGTTGGTAGAGCGATACCTTGCCAAGGTATAGGTCGCGAGTTCGAGTCTCGTTTCCCGCTCCAAATTCCTAAGGGGAAGTGATACACTTCCCCTTTTCTTTGCCCGCCACATTTTGGTGGAACACCCTTGGCGGGGTGGCAGAGTGGTCATGCAGCGGACTGCAACTCCGTGTACGCCGGTTCGATTCCGACCCCCGCCTCCAAGTTTTTCAAGCCATCAGCCCGGGTGGTGAAATTGGTAGACACAACGGACTTAAAATCCGTCGCTTACCGTAAAAGGGGCGTACCGGTTCGATTCCGGTCCCGGGCACCACTGGCCAGACTCTTCCCTAGTTCAATCGCGCGTACAATAACGCATTGCGTTTAGAACAACCTCAAAGAACAACACCGTGACTCGCCGAATTCTTGTTACCTCTGCCCTGCCCTATGCCAATGGCGCCATTCACTTGGGCCACCTGGTCGAATACATTCAAACTGACATCTGGGTCCGCTTTCAGAAAATGCAAAGTAACGAGGTGTATTACGTGTGTGCCGACGACACACACGGCACACCGGTCATGCTGCGCGCACAAGCCGAGGGTATCAGTCCGGAAGAACTGATCGCGCGCGTGAGCACAGAGCATCAGCGGGACTTCGCCAGCTTCCACGTGGGCTTTGACAACTACTATTCCACCAACGCGCCAGAGAACAAGGCCCATTGCGAGACCATTTACACACGTTTGCGCGATGCAGGGCTCATTCAAACCCGCTCGGTGGAACAGTTTTACGACCCAGTGAAGGAAATGTTTTTGCCGGACCGCTTCATCAAGGGCGAATGCCCGAAGTGCGGCGCAAAAGACCAATACGGAGATTCCTGCGAGGTGTGCGGTGCCACTTACCAGCCCACCGAACTGAAAAACGCCTACTCCACTGTATCGGGCGCAGCGCCTGTGCGCAAAAGCTCTGACCATTACTTCTTCAAGCTTTCAGACCCGCGATGCGAGAATTTCCTCCGCCAATGGACGCAGAGCGAGGGCCGCCTTCAAGTTGAAGCCAGCCGGAAAATGCAAGAATGGCTGGGCGAAGAAGGCAGTGGCAAACTGGCTGACTGGGACATTTCCCGCGACGCACCCTACTTCGGATTTGAAATCCCAGACGCACCTGGCAAATACTTCTATGTGTGGCTAGACGCACCGGTGGGTTACTTCGCCAGCTTCCAAAACCTGTGCGAACGCATTGGCGTGGATTATCAGGAATTCCTGAAAGCCGACACCAACACCGAGATGATTCACTTCATCGGCAAAGACATTCTTTACTTCCATGCCCTGTTCTGGCCCGCCATGCTTCAGTTTGCCGGTTTGCGCACGCCCACCAAGGTCAACGCACACGGTTTCCTGACTGTAGACGGCGCAAAAATGAGCAAAAGCCGCGGCACGTTCATTACTGCGGAAAGCTTTATTAAACAAGGTTTGAACCCGGAGTGGCTGCGCTATTACTTTGCAGCCAAGCTCAATTCCACCATGGAAGACCTGGACTTGAGTTTTACCGATTTCACAGCGCGCGTAAACAGCGATTTGGTTGGCAAATACATCAACATTGCCAGCCGTAGCGCAGGCTTTTTGGTGAAGAATTTTGAAGGCCGCGTGCTGGATTCAGCCATGCAACATCCCTTGCTTGAAGAGATTCGCGCCCAAGCCGCAACAATTGCCACGCACTATGACGAACGTGAGTACGGCAAAGCCATTCGCGAAGTCATGGCCTGTGCCGACAAAGTCAACGCTTATGTAGATCAGGAAAAGCCATGGGAATTGGCAAAGAACCCGGACAAGCAGGTTGAATTGCAAACCGCCTGTTCGATTTGTCTGGAGGCATTCAGACTGCTAACCCTGTATTTGAAACCCGTGCTACCGGTGCTGGCTGGCAATGCCGAGAGTATTCTGGGTGTTGCCCCAATGACGTGGGCCGACGTGAACACACCGCTGAGCAGTTCAACACCTGTGCAGGCTTTCAAGCATCTGATGCAGCGTGTGGACCAAAAACAGATTGATGGATTGATTGAAGCCAACAAACAATCATTGGCTCCTGCCGCAACTGCTCCGATAAAAGCTGATACAAAAAAACCTGCCAATCAGACCGCAAGCAACGCGTCAGATGATTTCATCAACATTGATGACTTCGCAAAGATCGATCTGCGAATTGGATTGGTTAAAGAGTGCAAAGCGGTTGAAGGATCGACCAAACTGCTTCAACTCACGGTTGACCTTGGCGAAGAAAAGCCACGCAATATTTTTTCCGGCATTGCCGCGCACTATCAACCAGCGCAACTGCTTGGTCAATATGTGGTGGTAGTCGCCAACCTGGCGCCACGCAAAATGAAGTTTGGGCTTTCTGAAGGCATGGTGTTGTGCGCTGCCAGCGACGACGATACTGCGCTGAGCACACTCACCGCCTCGGGCAAACTGACGCCAGGAATGAAGATCAGCTAAAAGGAAACCATGGCCACGCCTCAATTTTTCAAAACGCTCAAGCCATTCAAACCACGAATTGTTGAGAGCTTGCAGGGATACAACTTCCAGCGTTTTTTGAAAGATTTGGGCGCCGGTATTACCGTGGGGGTAGTGGCGTTGCCGTTGGCCATGGCGTTTGCAATCGCCAGTGGGCTTGAGCCACAAACAGGCCTGTTTACCGCAATCGTAGCGGGCTTCATTATTTCCGCCTTTGGTGGCTCCAGCGTTCAGATCGGCGGCCCTGCTGGTGCGTTTATCGTAGTCGTGCTCGGGATCGTCAACCAATATGGTGTGGCCAATCTGATTGTCTGCACACTCATGGCGGGGGCGCTGCTGTTTCTCATGGGCCTGACTGGCCTTGGCAGCTTGGTTCGGCTCATTCCCGTCAGCATTGTAATTGGCTTCACAAACGGAATTGCGGTCCTAATTGCCCTGTCACAAATCAAAGACTTCTTTGGTTTGAACATCGACGTGACTCAGGGCAATTTTTTTGAGAAGAACTGGGCATTGATTCAAGCCATTCCCGGCCTCAACTGGTCCGCGTTCCTTTTGGCCAGCGTCAGCCTCGCATTCCTTTTCCTGTGGCCAAAACTATTTTCCATGCTCAGCCGAGGACGCGCTGAAGGTACATTCCCGAAAATACTTCAAAGTGTTCCGGGTTCAGTCATTTTGCTGGTCGCGGGCACACTGGCGGCTTACATCCTGGGCTTGAATGTTGAAACAATCGGCAGCAAGTTCGGCGAAATTCCAAGAAGTCTGCCCACGCTGTCATGGCCATCCATCGAAATTGCCAGTGTACAAACCCTGATCGGCCCCACCTTGACCATCGCATTTTTATGCGCAATTGAATCCCTGCTTTGCGCGCGAGTGGCCGATGGCATTACTCACGAAAAACACGACCCCAACCAGGAACTGATGGCCCAAGGCCTGGCCAATATCGCCTCTCCGCTGTTTGGCGGCATGCCCGCTACCGGAACCATTGCCCGCACAGTGACCAATATCCGTTCTGGGGGCAGCTCGCCGATTGCGGGCATCATCCATTCATTGGTGCTCCTGATCATAATGCTGCTGGCTGCACCACTGGCTTTTCACATCCCCTTGGCGGTATTGTCGGCGGTGCTCATGTTCGTGGCCTACAACATGGGGGAATGGCGAGAATTCCCAAAACTGAAGCAGTACAGCAATGTCTACAAAATAATCATGCTGGCCACCTTTCTACTCACCGTGATTGTTGACCTGACCGTGGCTGTTGAGGTCGGCCTGGTGCTAGCCGGGGTATTTTTCATTTACCGGGTATCCACGCTCACCGAATTTATTCCCGTTTACCTCAAAGATGAAGACCGCGCCAAGGGTATTGTGGCCTACACAATTTATGGATCTCTCTTCTTTGCAGTGGTCGGGAAGATAGAGAATCTGATTCTGAACACCAGCAAGACCACTCGAATTTTAGTTCTCGACCTTCATCAAACCATTTCAATCGACACCACAGCGCTGGAATGCCTTGAAGAACTGAACACTGACTTACAGCGTGCGGGTCACACACTGATCTTTTGCGGCTTGAACAGTCAGGCGTTATCCCTGTTCAAACGCAGTGGTTTCATGGCTCAGCTCCATGCCGGGCAAATACAAATCGACTTTTCTGCAGCGATGGCACACGCCCATGCAATTTCCATCGAGGATCGGGCTGGCGCCTGATAAAATAGAAATATCCTTTGAAAACCATTTATTTGGCACGCCACCATGCAATACGAATCTGAAGCAACCCAGTTTTTAACACAACTCAAGACTGAACGTCCCCATCTGGAAAACGAACAGCAAAAGGGTCGCGCCCTATTGTGGGACAAGCAACTGGACCGGAGTTTGCAAGAGGGATTCAAGCAAGCCAGGGTGCCGCAAAAACCCTATGTGTATCAAAGCAAATAAAGTGCAGCCACTTTGAGCAGCGAACTCGACGACATCAGTGTACTGAACCCGAACGACAGCACCCCCAACACGGTGGATGGTGTGGGTTTGGCCCGTCTGTATGGCGCACCGCTGTTCAACATGCCCAAAGACCTGTACATACCACCAGACGCACTGGAGGTATTTCTAGAGGCTTTTGAAGGTCCTCTGGATTTGCTGCTTTACCTGATCCGCAAGCAAAACTTCAATATTCTGGACATTCCAATGGCGGAGTTGACCCGCCAGTACCTTACCTACATTGAAGAGATTCGCACCCGCAACCTTGAATTGGCTGCTGAATACCTGCTCATGGCCGCCATGCTGATTGAGATCAAATCTCGAATGCTGTTGCCTGTGATTCCCAAAGACGGTGAGGAAGAAGCGGAAGATCCGCGCGCCGAGCTGGCTCGCCGCCTGATTGAATATGAGCAAATGAAGCTGGCAGCCCAAGAACTCGACAAGGTACCACTGGTGGGCCGGGATTTCTGGATTGCTCACGCCTTCCACGACCCGAATACTGTTGAACGTTTTCCTGATGTAAACCCCGAAGAACTTCGGGACGCCTGGCAGGCGATTTTGCGCCGCGCGTCCCTGGTGAAGGCGCACACAATCTCTCGAGAAGAATTGTCGGTGCGTGAACACATGACCATGATTTTGCGTCGCCTTCAAACCCAGAAATTCGTTGAGTTCTTTGACATGTTCGACATTGAACGTGGCGTACCCGTGGTAGTGGTCAACTTCATCGCCATGCTGGAACTGACCCGCGAGGGTTTGGTGAAAGTGACACAGGCTGAACCATTTGCCCCCATCTATGTTCGCCTGGGTTATGAAGCCACGGGCGGCAGCGGCGCCGACAGTATCATTCCCGCGTAAGTCGCACATCATGGCTGCACGTTTTTGCTTCGATGGCCCAGCCGCGTTCCCTGCTGCTCGTTTGCTTAAGCTGGCCCAGCCGCATGCCCTTTCGCGCCAGAAAGCCTGAAGACCCCCCTTGTTGTTGATTCATCACCCTAAGCGCACCCGCTAACAAAGCGGGCGAGTTGCGGCTGCTTGCGGCTTGCGGCTTGCGCGAGCATGATGCGCGACATGAGGTTTTGGGTGCTGCATCGCCTTGCCGGATTTGCTATGCTTCCCCGCGGCTTCGCAGCGCGGGGCGATTGCCTTGGCAATCGATGCGAAGACGCTTCAGCGTTTCGCATGCCCCAAGCCAGAAGCGTCAAGCCGGGATCAGAAGCATTGCTGAGGCAAGGCGATGCAGCACCCAAACCTCAACACGGCGCACCTCACGCAATGCCGTTCAGCCGAAAAAGTCTTTCACCTTGTCCATCCAGCTCTTCGCGCGTGGAGAATGCTTGTCACCATCAGCCGTACACGATTGCTCAAACTCCTTGAGCAATTCTTTTTGACGCTCTGACAAACGCACCGGTGTTTCCACCACAATGTGACAGAACAAATCACCCGGATAGGATGAGCGCACACCCTTGATGCCCTTGCCTCGCAAACGGAAGGTCTTTCCAGTCTGCGTTCCTTCGGGAATGTCGAATGAAGCTTTACCTCCCAAAGTGGGCACCTCAATGGTTCCACCCAACGCAGCAGCGGCAAATGAAACCGGCATTTCACAATGCAGGTCATCACCATCACGCTGAAAAACCGCGTGTTCTTTCAAATGCACTTCCACATAGAGGTCACCTGCAGGCCCGCCATTAACCCCAGGTTCACCCTTGCCACTCAAGCGAATACGCATTCCGTCGTCTATGCCAGCAGGCACTTTCACTTCCAGCGTCTTGTTGGTCTTCTTGCGACCCAAACCCTCACAGTCGTGGCATGGGTGCGGAATCATCTTACCGGTGCCATGGCACTTCGGACAGGTCTGCTGCACGCTGAAAAAGCCCTGCGTCATGCGCACCGCACCCGACCCACCACAGGTTGAACAAGTTTCAGGCTTGGTGCCCGGCTTGGCACCACTTCCCGAGCAAGTACCGCAGTTGTCCCACACTGGCACACGGATTTGGGTATCAAAACCTTTGGCTGCCTGCTCCAGCGTAATTTCCATGTTGTACTTCAGGTCTGAGCCCCGGTACATCTGCGACTGGCGAGAGCCCCCACCTGCCCGGCCGCCAAAAATATCTCCGAAAATATCGCCAAACGCGTCTGAGAAATCCGAGAAGCCGCCGGCACCGCCGCCACCCATATTCGGGTCTACACCCGCATGACCATGCCGATCATAAGCGGCACGCTTTTTGGGGTCGGTCAACATCTCGTAGGCTTCTTTGGCCTCTTTGAACTTGGCCTCCGCATCCTTGCTGTCTGGATTGCGGTCGGGGTGATACTTCATGGCCATTTTTCGATAGGCTTTTTTCAGCTCATCGTCGGTGGCATTTTTTTGTACACCCAAAATCTCGTAGAAGTCCCGTTTTGCCATGTCAGTCTCAATTCGTGCAGCTGTTCGCGAAACACTGCTTTTATTCGTACAAAAAGGGCTTCACTGAAAAACCGCAACATATGCAGCCAGCCAGTGTGCCCTTGGTTTTCGGCGAAGCACCCACAGGTGCTTCGCTGCCAACATCACTTGTCTTTCACTTCCTTGAAGTCTGCATCTACTACATCGTCAGCATCGTCTTTCTTGGAAGAAGACTGCTGCTCAGCGCCACCTGGGTTTGCACCGGCTGCAGCACCTTCAGCAGCCTGTTGAGCCTGCATGTCGGCGTACATCTTCTCGCCCAATTTCTGGGCTGACTCAGCCAATTCCTTCGTACGGGCATCAATTGCGTCTTTGTCGTCGCCCTTGGCGGCCTCTTCCAAGGCTTTGCAAGCAGCTTCAATTTTTTCCTTTTCGCCTGCGTCCAGCTTGTCACCATATTCACCCAGTGACTTGCGGGTGCTGTGCACCAGTGCGTCAGCCTGGTTCTTGGCTTCAGCCAATTCACGGCGCTTGGCGTCATCCGCTGCATTGGCTTCAGCGTCTTTCACCATTTTCTGGATCTCATCTTCACTCAAACCAGAGTTGGCTTTGATCACAATCTTGTTTTCTTTGCCAGTGCCCTTGTCTTTCGCTGACACATGCAAAATACCGTTTGCGTCAATGTCGAAAGTCACTTCAATTTGTGGCACACCTCGTGGCGCGGGTGGAATGCCTTCCAGATTAAATTCACCCAAGCTCTTGTTGTCGTTGGCCATTTGGCGCTCCCCCTGGAACACCTTGATGGTTACTGCAGGCTGGTTGTCGTCTGCAGTTGAAAACACCTGGCTGAATTTGGTCGGAATGGTCGTGTTTTTCTCGATCATCTTGGTCATCACGCCACCCATGGTCTCGATACCCAGAGACAGCGGTGTTACATCCAGCAACAAGACATCTTTGCGATCACCACTCAACACGGAACCTTGAATGGCAGCGCCGGCAGCCACGGCCTCATCGGGGTTCACGTCTTTGCGGGGTTCCTTGCCGAAGAAGTTTTTCACAGCCTCCTGAACCTTCGGCATACGGGTCATACCGCCCACCAGGATCACGTCATCAATTTGCGAAGTGGACACACCGGCATCTTTCAAAGCCATTTTCATGGGCTCTACAGTGCGGGCAATCAGGTCTTCAACCAACGCTTCCAGCTTGGAGCGGCTCAGCTTGGTGGTCAGGTGCACAGGTGCACCATTGGCCATTGCAATGTAGGGCTCGTTGATTTCAGTTTGCTGCGAAGAGGACAGTTCAATTTTTGCGCGCTCAGCCGCGGCCTTGATACGCTGCAAAGCAATTGGATCTTTCGACAAATCAACGCCATTGTTCTTTTTGAACTCGTCGATGATGTGGTCGATGATGCGCTGGTCGAAGTCTTCGCCACCCAGGAATGTATCACCATTCGTTGACAACACTTCAAACTGCTTCTCACCATCGATGTCGGCAATCTCAATGATGGACACGTCGAAGGTACCACCACCCAAGTCATATACGGCAATTTTGCGGTCGCCCTTCTCGGCCTTGTCCATACCGAACGCCAAAGCGGCTGCGGTGGGCTCGTTAATGATGCGCTTTACGTCGAGGCCCGCGATGCGACCGGCATCTTTCGTAGCCTGACGCTGACTGTCGTTGAAGTAGGCAGGCACGGTAATCACAGCCTCGGTCACCTCTTCACCCAAATAATCTTCGGCAGTTTTCTTCATTTTGCGCAGCACTTCAGCCGACACCTGGGGAGGTGCCAGTTTTTGATCGCGCACGCTAACCCATGCGTCGCCGTTGTCAGCTTTCATGATGGAAAAAGGCATCATGTCGATGTCTTTTTGCACTTCGGCATCTTCAAACTTGCGGCCAATCAAACGCTTTACAGCATACAAGGTGTTCTTGGGATTGGTCACAGCCTGGCGCTTGGCGGGTGCCCCGACCAGAATCTCACCGTCTTCCATGTAAGCGATAATTGAAGGAGTTGTGCGGGCACCTTCCGAGTTTTCGATCACTTTGTAGCCACCGCCTTCAAACACTGCCACGCAAGAATTGGTGGTACCCAAGTCAATGCCAATAATCTTTCCCATGAATTTCTCCGTGATTTCTAAATTCAGTAATGTTCAGTTAAGCCTGATATGGGGTTTAACCCCTTCAGTTCAAGGGTTTTTCCAGCCCAGCCTCAAAAAATTTATGCACCACTCACTGTGCCACTGAGACCAAAGCAGGTCGCAACACACGGTCATTGATTAAATAACCCTTCTGCAACACCGCCACCACATGGTTAGACGCCACAGGGGGATCAACCGAATCGCCTGGAACCATCGTCACAGCCTGGTGTTGGTTAGGGTTGAATTTCTCGCCAACCGGGTTCAACACCACCACCTTGCCGCGCTCGAATGCGGCTTCGAGCTGACGCAGAGTCGCAGCAACACCATCTTTCAAAGCTTCAGGGGTTTGGTTTTCCACTGCCAAAGCCATTTCCAGGCTGTCGCGTACAGGAACCAAAGACTCTGCGAATGATTCAATGGCGTACTTGTGAGCTTTGGCCACGTCCTCCTGCGTACGGCGACGCAGATTCTCCATGTCAGCGGCCAGACGCAGATAAACCTCTTTGGATTTCTCAACTTCGTGGTGTGCATTTTCCAATGCAGCCTTGAGTACGGAGATTTCATCTTGGGGCGCTTCTTGCTGAACAGCCTGCTCGGTTTCTTGTTGGGTCTGCGCGCCTTGCTGCTGACCTTCTGGTGCCTGGGCAGACGTTTGTTCGTCTGTGTTCGGCTTTCCAGTGGGCTCTGACATGTCTTTTCCTCCATATAAAATCGAAAGAGGCGTCAAAAAGTGTATTGACCGCCCCCACTATGGACGGCAAATGGGGGCTTGAACGTCAATTTCAAGCCCCCATTCACACACAAGCCCAAAAAAGATACGAGATTTTTACTGGGCTCCCATTTCCAAAGCCAGCTTGCGGCTTTCGGCCAACTCTTGAGCCATGGATTCCTCGTAACCCATATCGACTGGCCAGCCCTGCATGTGCTGAGCAGTAATTTCGGACAACATGGCCGCGGCCAGTTCACTGTCATTCAGGCAAGGAATGTAATGAAACTCACCACCACCGGCATGCTGAAAGTCTTCACGGCCTTCCTGATTGATTTCCTCAAGCGTTTCAAGGCAATCGGCCATGAAACCGGGACACATCACATCGATTCGCCTGGTACCGGCTTGCCCCAGGGCTTCCAGGGTTTTATCGGTGTATGGCTCCAGCCATTTGGCCTTGCCGAACCGGCTTTGGAACGTAACCCGGTAGTTGCCTTTTTGCAGTCCCAACTCTTCGCCCAAAAGGCGCGCAGTTTTATAACATTCGCAATGGTAGGGGTCGCCCTTGAGCAAGGTCATTTCAGGCACACCATGAAAACTGAACAACAGCACATCACCCTGATCAAAATTCGGGCGACCATTAACTTGCCAGTGTTTGCGCACGCTCTCAGCCAAGGCATGAATGTATGCCGGGTGATCGTGATAATGCTTCACCAGGCGCAATTCTGGAATATTGCGGACTGGCTTGGCCCAGTCAAACACCGCATCAAACACAGACGCAGTCGTGGCCGCCGCATATTGAGGGTACAAGGGGAACACCAAAACACGGTCATAGCCATCTTTGCGAAGCTGGTCCATTCGACTGGCCACCGAAGGGTTACCGTAACGCATCGCCAAGTCCACTCGGACATCCCATCTCCGAGCCTTAAAGGCCTCACTAAGAGCCTTGACCTGCCTTTTGCCAATCGCCAACAACGGAGAGCCCTCATCAGTCCATACGGTGGCGTACTTGGCTGCAGATTTTTTGGGGCGGATCTGCAGAATGATGCCGTTCAAGATGATCCACCAGATCAATTTTGGAATTTCTACCACACGCGGATCTGACAAAAACTCCTTCAGATAACGCCGAAGCGATGGTGTGTCTGCATTGTCGGGAGTGCCAAGGTTAACAAGCAAAACAGCTGTTTTCTGGGGCGTGCCGTGACGAAATGGGGCTTCGGTGCGCATGGATACTACCTAATGAACAACAAGCCTGAAAGTATACCCAAAGCTGACAGTCAGGGTGGGGCGACCTACTCCGGATCCGACAAAGCGGAAGAAACCAACTTGGATGTGATGTCAACAATCGGAATCAATCGCTCGTAGGCCATCCGTGTGGGACCAATGACGCCCAAGGTGCCTACCACCTCGCCATTGATCTGGTAAGGCGCCGAAATCACACTCATTTCCTCCATGGGCACCAAGCTGGAATCACCACCGATGAAAATTTGCACGCCTTCAGCCCGGTTGGAGCTTTCAAGCAAACGCAGCAATGCAGTACGTTGTTCAAACACACCAAACATCTTTTTCAAGCGCTCCATGTCTGTCGACAAATCCGACACATCCAGCAGCTTTCGCTCGCCCGACAGCAACACGCCGTCTGCCTGACTTTCCTCCGCCTCCGTGCCCGCATTAACGGCGGCCTGCATCAATTTGCTAATATCCTGGCTGATTTGGTGGAGCTCTTCCGACAACCTCTGTTTGGCCTGCTGAAAGCTCAGCCCGGCGAAATGCTGGTTGAAAAAATTCGCAGCCATCGTCAATTCGCTTTGTGTGTAAGGCTTCTCGACAATCAGGATCCGGTTTTGCACATCCCCATCGGGTGTGACGATGATTAGCAATACTTTGCGATCCGACAGACTCAAAAACTCCACATGCCGAAACAGCGCAGCTTTTTTCGGCGCCGTAATCACCCCGGCGAAAGAGGACAAACTGGAAAGCAAGTTCACTGCCTTGTTGAGCACGCGATTGGGGTCCTCGCGCTGAATGCCCCCACTCAAGGCTGTTTGTACATCGATGGCCAAAGGCTTTACAGTCAGAAGGGAGTCAACAAACATGCGGTAACCCTGGGGGGTGGGCACACGTCCTGCCGAGGTGTGGGGCGATACCACCAGACGCAACTCTTCGAGATCAGCCATTACGTTTCGAATCGTGGCCGGGCTCAAATCAAGCGTTGAATACTTGGACAAAGCCCTTGAACCCACCGGGTTGCCCTCGGTGATGTACCTTTCAACCAATGTTTTCAGTATGGAACGGGCGCGTTCGTCTATCATCAATGTCACTTCAAATGCGTGTTGCGATACGATTGGGCTTAGGATTAAGACCAAGGCTTCACTTTACGACAAAAACAGGGAATCAAGAATGCCGAAACAGAAAGGGATGTGCATTGCAGTGTTTGCCAAACACGGCGCCTCCCCAAAACAGGCCATTTGGCGAAGCGTGGTTGACTTGCTGGCCGCCAACGCCTTCCATGTGCTGGTTTGCGATTCCATGTTGAGCACCGGGGCCTCCAAAAAATCAAAACCCGAATGCGATCAAGCCAACTTTGAATTTGCCAGTTTGGCCCAAATCAAGAGAAAAGCAAAAATTGCGGTCATCATCGGCGGCGATGGTACTTTTCTGGGTACAGCCAGAGAACTGGCCGACTGCAATATTCCCCTCATAGGTATCAACCAGGGCCGGCTGGGTTTTCTCACCGACATTCGCCTCGACGACATCAACCCCACCCTGATCGACACCATCAATGGTCAATCAGTCTCTGAGAATCGGGCCTACCTTCAGGGGCAAATTTTACGTCAAGGCAAGGTGGTAGAAAATCACATCGCCTTAAACGACATTGTGATCAGTCGCGGTATCGTGGGCGGCATGGTTGAACTGCGTGTAGAAGTCGATGGTACATTTATGTACGACCTGAGAGCAGACGGTCTGATTATCTCGACACCCACGGGTTCCACAGCCTATGCCTTGTCGGCGGACGGCCCGATTTTGCACCCAAGCCTGGCTGGCTTGTTGATCGTGCCAGTGGCGCCACATGCCCTAACCAACCGACCCATTGCGTTACCCCAACACAGCACGATTGACATCCACGTTACGGGCGGCAAGCAAACCGGCGTGCACTTTGACATGCAGTTCAATGGCCGTGCCAAAGTGGGTGACCAAATTCGGATCAAGGTGTCACCGCACCCTATCCAGCTTTTGCATCCGGCGCGCTATGATTACTTCGCCATGTTGAGGCAAAAACTGCATTGGAGTGCAAGCCCCACGGAAGCCCCCCACAAAACTCGAGGACTCAGAGACAGCGGCCATGCTAAGTAGTTTGACCATTCAAGATTTCGTTATTGTTGACAAACTCGATTTGCATTTCGCACCTGGCATGTCGGTGTTGTCCGGAGAAACTGGCGCAGGCAAATCCATTTTGATCGATGCGCTGTCGCTGTGCCTTGGTGCACGCGCCGATGCATCGCAAGTTCGGGAAGGTTGTGAACGTGCCAATATCACCGCGGTATTCGAGTTGAACCCCGCGGCCAAAGCCATTCTCGACGAGCAATCGATTGACTGCAGCGAGGGCGAACTCCACCTTCGCCGGGCCATTGAATCCAATGGCAGGTCAAAAGCCTACATCAACGGTACACCTGTCCCTGCAAGTACGCTGAAAGAATTGTCAGAAACCTTGATCGACATTCATGGGCAACATGCGTTTCAGACGCTTGCAAAGCCTGGGGAACAATTGCGCCTGCTGGACGACTTCGGTCAACACAACGCGCTTCTCCAAGCGACGAGTCAAAGCTATTTCCGCTTGAAAAATGCTGAGAAAGCCCTGAAACAAGCGCAAAGCAGCCAGGAAGACCGAGCTGCACGCCTTGAAAATCTTCAGTGGAAACTGGACTCACTGAGCAAGGTGAACCCTAAGGCCGGCGAATGGGAAACGCTCAGCAGTGACTTTGATCGGTTGAGCCATGGCGCCGAATTGATCGAGGGCACCCAACACGCAAGCAATGTACTGGCACAGAATGAAGACGCCCTGCTCGATCAACTCACCCAGGTAATCGAGAAGCTAAGCCACCTAAGCACAAGGGACCCGGCGCTGGAAGGCGTGGTCAAAACTCTGTCTGAAGGCGAAATATTGATTCGGGAAGCCAGTTACGATCTGGGCAATTACCTGAAACACTGCGATCTGGACCCCGACACACTGGCTCAAGTGGAAGCGCGTATGTCGCTGTGGCACGAAACTGCCCGCAAATTGCGTATTCAGCCCGAAACACTGCACACGGAAATGGAGAGTGTACAATCTGAAATCAAAGGCCTTGAGGAGGGTTTTGATGTCGAAAAGTTGCAAAAGGAACTGAATGCCGCGCGTCAAGCCTATGACATACAAGCAAACCTGTTAACGACTGCCCGTTTGAAGGCTGCGCAAACTTTGTCCAAACGCGTCACTGAATCCATGCAAACACTGAGCATGCAAGGTGGCGTGTTCGTAGTTGATGTGGCCAAAGGTGAGCCTTCTACCCAAGGCAGCGACAATATCGAATTCCGCGTGGCCGGGCACCCTGGCGTTACACCTCAGGCCATTCAAAAAGTGGCCTCAGGTGGTGAACTTGCCCGGATCAGCTTGGCGATTACCGTGAATACAGTTGAAAACACCTCTGTACCCACCCTGATCTTCGATGAGGTTGACAGCGGTATTGGGGGCGCAGTTGCAGAAACCGTGGGGCGATACCTTCGCCTGTTGGCCGCAAACAAACAAGTGCTATGCGTAACCCATCTGCCTCAGGTTGCAGCACAGGGTCATAATCATTTTCAAGTCAGCAAAGACATCTCAGCGCAAACAACTCGCTCTAAAATCGTGCAGCTGGAATCAAAAGCCCGGGTGGAAGAAATTGCGAGAATGCTGGGTGGTCAGGTCATTACCGAGGCCACGCGCACCGCTGCGCATGAAATGATTGCCTCGGCAAACAGCTAGCGTATTTGCGTTTGCTTATTTACGCTTGTTCTCACAATCTTTCTTGGTACACGACCCATACAAAGAAAGTGCATGGTCGTGGAGTTCAAACCCACGATCCTTGGCAATCATTTTTTGGCGACGCTCAATTTCCTCGTCAAAAAACTCAACCACTTTGCCGCATTGCACACACACCAAATGGTCGTGGTGTGCGCCCTCATTCAGTTCGAACACCGACTTGCCCGTCTCAAAGTGTTGACGGGCCAGTAAACCGGCCTGTTCAAACTGCGTTAGAACCCGGTAAACAGTGGCCAAACCGATATCAAGGTCTTCCTGCAGCAACAGTTTGTAAACATCTTCAGCACTGAGGTGGCGATGTTGCCCACTCTGGAACAATTCCAGAATTTTCATACGTGGCAGCGTTGCCTTTAAACCAATGCTTTTGAGATCCGTTGCTGTAGTCATGAGTTTGGTACCATTCTGAGGCTTAATCGAGTTCAAGTAGCTTATGATAACGCCTTTGCAGGACATGTTAGCGCACCGAATAAGGTACTCTGTTCCCACTTCACATGCGAATTCACAAAACAATGCGTATTTTACGACTGAATTTGATTCTTTGCTCGGCCATGGCCCTAGGGGTTTCCGCGTGTTCTATCCTCCCGGACAACTACGTGCCCTCCTTTGTCAAACCCTACAAGTTTGATATTCAGCAGGGTAATTTCATTACCCAACAGGATGTGGCCAAGCTGCAAGTGGGGATGACCAAAGAACAGGTGCGCTTTATTCTGGGCACACCCTTGTTGAATGACGCCTTCCACGCCAACCGGTGGGATTATGTCTACCGCCTTAAACGTGCCGACGGGCAGACCACTCAATCACGCTACACGGTTATTTTCGAGAATGAACGCGTGGCCCGCCACGGTGGTGAAAACCTGCCTGCCAGTCCAACCGATTTGCTGGGCCCAGACAGCAAGAGCAAGGTTCCCACACAGCCGTTGCCCTCGGAAAAACCGGCTGACGACATCAAGGACGCCGAATCTGCAGTGGGCGGTACAGACCGTGCACCCGTACTTAAATAAAACGCCATGACCAAGCCAATTCAAATCGCGATTGCCGGCGCCAGTGGGCGCATGGGCAAAACATTGATCGAAGCCATCCTGAACAACCCCGAGTGCGAACTCGCTGGCGCCTTTGACCAAGCGGGGTCGCCCAGCATTGGTCGGGACGCTGGAGACTTCATGGGTATTTCATCGGGGGTACTGGTTACCGACAATGCGGACACCGCCCTCGCCAATGCCCATGTGTTAATCGACTTCACCCGCCCCGAGGGCACTTTGCACCACCTGGCCTTGTGCGAGAAACACGGCGTGAAGGCCGTGATCGGCACCACAGGGTTCGAACCGAAACAACTGGAAGCGCTGAAAAAAGCATCCGAGAAAGTGGCCATGGTGTGGTCTCCCAACATGGCGGTTGGCGTAAACGCCACATTCAAACTGCTCGAGGTGGCTGCAAAAATTTTGTCGCAAGGTTATGACATCGAGGTCATTGAAGCTCACCACAGTAAAAAAGTAGATGCCCCGTCAGGCACCGCGCTGCGTATGGGTGAGGTAGTTGCCAAGGGCTTGGGCGTAGATCTTCAAGACGTGGGTGTATTTGCCCGGGAAGGAATTACCGGTGAGCGCAAGGCTGGCACCATCGGCTTCTCAACCATTCGTGGTGGCGACATTGTGGGCGACCACACCGTTTTGTTTGTCGGCATTGGCGAGCGGATTGAAATTACCCACAAATCGTCAAGTCGCATGACTTATGCACAAGGTTCAATTCGGGCAGCGCAGTTTTTGATTGGCCATGAAAAAGGTTTGTTTGACATGCAAGACGTGTTGGGCTTGAAAACTTTGTTTTAACCTAAAGCGAAACTGTAGTAGATTGCTGTAAGCATCTGTATAGTCTAGTTAAAATATCAATAACAGCAACCCTCGGGAATGATGACCCGAAGATGGAGCCAGCCAATGACGCAATCACTGCTTGCGAAACTCGACGAACTTCAAGTCAAAGTGTCCAGCCTGGCCAAAGCCCTGGAGCAAAGCCGCTTCGACAATAAGTCGGCCAAGGAACAGATTGAAGCCCTGCGCCGGGAAAATGAAGTGCTTCACAAAAAAGTGAATCATGCACAAGGTCAAATCAACCAAATGCTGAATCAGTGGTTCCCTGAACTTGAATTGAACTCGGAGGAATAATTGGAAGCACTTGACGTAAAAATCATGGGTAGGGAATTTCGCATCGCCTGCAAACCCGAAGAACGCTCCGCCTTGCAGCAGGCCGTCAACATTGTAGAAACGAAAATGTCCAGCATCCGCAACACCGGCAAGGTTGTTGGGCTTGATAAAATCGCAGTCATGGCAGCTTTGCAGATTGCCCATGAATCGCTGGTTGGTAGTAACCCTTCCAACCCTGTTTTAGGACTGGACATTGAAACGATTGAGCGTAAAATTGAGGCTATCGGTCAAATGGTTGATGGGAGCCTGAACAATTCAGGTGCAAGCAAGCCCAAAAACGCAGATTTGTTCGAGTAAAGAATTTTGTTTTATCTCTGCCGTGTCTGTATTGGTCAGCATTCCGTGAACCAATATTTGTGATCCCGGTTGCGGACTTTTCAGGGTTGGTGTGATTCCCTCTCAGTCAGGGAAACCTAAAGACCCTAACACTGCGACCCACTTGAACCTTAGGTTCAGGGATCGGGCCAGTATGGCATCGGCAGAGACCCCATACCGTGGCGATTGAACCTATGTTCAGTCGCCTCTTTTTTTATCCTGCTCAGGTTCAAACCAAAAAAACTTAATCACCATGTTCGATCCGGTATTTATTGTTTCATTGCTCGTTTTAGGTGTGGCCAGCGGCGTGCTGGCTGGCTTGTTGGGTATCGGTGGCGGCATGCTGCTTGTTCCCTTTCTCACATTCCTGATGGTCAGCCAAGGCGTTCCTGTCGAGCATGTGGTGCACTCCTCTATTGCCACCTCCTTGGCCATCATTATGTTTACCAGCATTTCAAGCATGCGTGCACACCACAAGGCAGGCGCGGTGCGGTGGGATATTGTGAAATTCCTGACCCCCGGCATTCTCATCGGTGGGTTTATTGGATCAAAAGTAGTGTCATACTTGCCCACCAAAGAGCTGGCCTTGGTATTCGGTGCATTTGTGATTTTTTCTGCGTACCAAATGTATGCCGACAAGAAGCCCAAACCCAGCCGCACTTTGCCAGGGAAGGCAGGCCTTGCGGCAGTGGGTGGCGTAATTGGTGCAGCCTCGGCGATTGTAGGCGCCGGGGGTGGATTCCTGTCGGTGCCCTACATGGTGTGGAGTAATATCAACCTGCGCAACGCGGTGGCAACATCTGCCGCCCTGGGTTTCCCGATTGCGGTGTTTTCAAGCGTCGCTTACGTGATTAACGGCCAGCATTTGCAAGGTATGCCTGCCGGTTCTCTGGGTTATGTGTATTTGCCTGCAGTGGCCTGCGTGGCAGCGATGAGTGTGCTGTTTGCACCCTACGGCGCAAAACTGGCGCACACCCTGCCTGTCAAAAAGATCAAGCGCATTTTCGCACTGCTGTTGGCTTTCATTGCCATGTCCATGATTTACAAGGCAGTTACCGGCTTCTAATTCAATATCACTTGCTGCGTTTGCTGCCCTTGCCTGCTTTTGCCTGGGCAGCTTCCAATGCAGCCATGGTTTCAAGCCCTGTGGGCTTGTTTTTCGACCATGCCAGCAAGGCGAACCCACCCAGAATCATGGGCACGCAAAGCCACTGCCCCATGGAGAGGCCCAAGGAAAGCGTGCCCAAAAAGCGGTCTGGCTCGCGGGCAAACTCGACCACAAAACGGGCTGTACCATAGCCGATCAAAAACCACGCTGACACAGCCGCACGTGGGCGCGGCTTGCTGGCAAACCACCAAAGCCCGATGAACAGAGCAAGGCCTTCCAGACTCATTTGGTAAAGCTGTGACGGGTGGCGAGCAATTGCATCGCCCGCCTGTGGAAACACAACTCCCCACCAACCATCCGTTGGGCGCCCCCACAACTCACCATTGATAAAGTTGCCAAGGCGACCCAAGGCCAATCCGATTGGCACGGCAGGCGCTACAAAATCCATCACATCGAAAAACTTCCAGCCCTTGTACCTGCCGTAAACAAAACAAACCAGCAACACACCCAGAAACCCACCATGAAAAGACATGCCGCCTTCCCAAATTGCGAGAATTTCGCCAGGGTTGGCCATGTAATAGTCAGGCTTGTAAAAAAATACATAGCCCAGGCGACCACCCAAGATGACACCCAAAACCGCCCAGGTCAGCATATTGTCCACATCGGACATTTTGATCGCCGGGAACAAATGCAAGCGGCGCTTGGCCAGCATGATGAAGGCGACAAAAGCCAACAAGTACATCAAACCATACCAGCGAATGGCCACTGGGCCGATCGAAACAGCAATTGGATCGAATTCAGGATGAACAAACATGGAAAACCCGGAATGTGGAAAACCGTTCAATTGTACTGCCCTAGGGACTACCCTTTGATGAATGAACGCCTTCCTGTGCCCAGCGGCGCATCATAAAATGGTAAATTCTCGTTTTGAATCCAATTCCACCTGCGAGCTTTTGCAATGAGCATCAATCGACGTTCCAAGAACATCACCCAGGGCGTGGCCCGTTCGCCCAACCGCGCGATGTACTTCGCGATGGGTTACAAAGACGAAGACTTCAACAACCCCATGATCGGTATCGCCAACGGTCACTCGACCATCACCCCCTGCAACAGCGGCTTGCAGCCTTTGGCCGATGCCGCGGTGAAAGCAGTAAAAGAAGCTGGCGGCAACCCACAAATTTTCGGAACCCCAACCATCTCCGATGGCATGAGCATGGGCACTGAGGGGATGAAGTATTCACTGGTGAGTCGCGAAGTGATTGCTGACTGCATCGAAACTGCGGTGCAAGGCCAGTGGATGGACGGCGTTCTGGTCATCGGTGGCTGCGACAAGAACATGCCTGGAGGCATGATCGGCATGGCTCGCATGAACGTACCCGGCATCTATGTTTATGGCGGCACCATCAAACCTGGACGTTACAAAGGCAAAGACCTGACTATTGTGTCTGCCTTTGAGGCCGTGGGCGAATTCACTGCAGGGCGCATGAGCGAAGAAGATTTCAAGGGCATCGAGAAGAATGCATGCCCAAGTTCCGGTTCTTGCGGCGGCATGTACACCGCCAACACCATGAGCTCAGCGTTCGAGGCCTTGGGGATGAGCCTTCCCTACTCCAGCACGATGTCGAACATTGATGCGGAGAAGATCACCTCTACTGAAGAATCAGCTCGCGTGCTGATCGAAGCGGTGCGCAACGACTTGAAGCCCCGGGACATCATTACCAAAAAATCAATTGAAAATGCAGTGGCTGTACTGATGGCCACTGGCGGATCAACCAATGCTGTGTTGCACTTCCTGGCCATCGCCAAAGCGGCGGACGTGGCCTGGAGCTACGAGGACTTCGAACGCGTTCGTCTTCGCACACCAGTCATTTGTAACCTCAAGCCTTCAGGGCAATATGTTGCAACAGACCTGCACGACGCTGGCGGCATCCCGCAAGTCATGAAAATCCTGCTGGACGCGGGTCTGCTGCACGGCGATTGCATCACCATCACCGGCAAAACCATCGCTGAAACCTTGGCCGACATTCCTTCAGTGCCACGCGCTGACCAAAATGTGATCATGCCAATTGAGAAAGCGCTCTACAAGCAGGGGCACTTGGCGATATTGAAGGGCAACCTGGCACCCGAAGGTGCCGTGGCCAAGATTACGGGCTTGAAGAACCCCGTGATTACCGGGCCAGCCAAGGTGTTTGATGACGAGCAAAGCGCGATGGATGCGATTTTGGGCGACAAAATCAAAGACGGCGATGTGATTATTCTTCGTTATCTGGGCCCCAAAGGCGGCCCGGGCATGCCCGAAATGTTGGCCCCAACCTCGGCAATTATTGGCAAAGGTCTCGGCGAAACAGTCGGCCTGATTACCGATGGCCGTTTTTCCGGCGGTACTTGGGGAATGGTGGTTGGCCACGTCGCTCCTGAGGCGTATGTTGGTGGTCCGATTGCATTAATCAAGGAAGGTGACTCCATCACCATGGACGCACATCAGAAATTGTTGCAGATCAATGTCAGCGATGAAGAATTGGCAAAGCGCCGTGAAAGCTGGGTGAAACCCAAGCCACGCTACACCACCGGTGTCTTGGCCAAATTCGCAGCCTTGGCCAGCAGTGCCAGCAAAGGTGCTGTCACCGACGGCGACCTCGACCTTTAAACTGGTAATCGTTTACCAAAATCGAAAACCCCGGCGCTGACGTCGGGGTTTTTTGTTTTGAAAATGACGAATTCTCGCCTCAAGCTGGCGCTTCCTGAACTGCTGTCGACGAACGTCCAGGCCAAGCCACGGTTCAAAAAGTTCGAACCAGCAGATAGCCATCAGAAAAGGCAAAGCGATAGAAAACCATTCCCAATTGCTCACGGGATGCACCCCACCCAGTTTCAATGTCAGCAAAAGGATGCCCAGAAGGATAAAAATCATGCTGTTTCACATGACAAACAACTGAGTTGTCTGCCAAAATGACGCTCGAGACGTTATTAATGTGCTAACTGTAACAAAGTGAGGAGTTCAGTATGATCAAGCAAATGGGTGTCTTGGCGATTGCAGCCACCATGGTTGCTCTACCGTTGTCTGCCAGCGCCGACGAAGCACTGGCCAAGAGCAAAGCCTGCTTGGCCTGCCATCAGGTTCAGAAGAAAGTAGTTGGCCCAGCCTTCAAAGACGTGGCTGCCAAGTACAAGGGTCAGGCTGGCGCGGAAGCCATGTTGGCCGGCAAAATCAAGAACGGCACCAAGGGTGTATGGGGACCGGTCCCCATGCCTGCTCAAAACGTGACTGAAGAAGAGGCCAAGAAATTGGCCGCATGGGTACTGACTCTGTAATCAGTTCGCAAGCTACACGAAAAAGCCAAGGTGTTTCGCCTTGGCTTTTTTCATTGGACCCGCTTAATTGACAACCTTGACCGGAAACTTTCCTTGAGGTCCGTAAGAATTCAAGGTGACTGCCGCATTCAGAACGTCACCCACTTCATCAAATGCAATAGTCCCGATCACTCCCTCGTGCCGAATCTCTTTCAACTTCGGAAGATATTTCTTGGGGTCTGCTGACTTTGCATTTTTCATGGCCATGCCCATGGTCATGACTGCATCGTATACAAAAGGCGCATAAACCTGAATGTCCGTCTTGAACTGGGCTTTGAATCGTTTCTCGAATGCGGGTCCGCCCGGCATTTTGCTCAGGGCCATTCCGCCCTCGGCGCAAAGCACATTCGAACCCACATTGTCGCCGCCCAAACGCATCAATTCAGTGGTACAAATGCCATCACCTCCAATCAGCTTCGCCTTGATTCCCAATTGCTTCATCTGCCGCAGCATGGGGCCTGCCTGTGCATCCATGCCTCCGTAAAAAACAAGGTCTGGATTCACGCGCTTGACTGAGGTTAATATCGCCGCAAAGTCGGTGGCCTTGTCGTTGGTGTAGTGGCGCTCCAGCACCTTTACACCTTTGGCTTCAAGCTGCTTCGTAAAAATATCGGCCAGCGGCTGTCCATAACCGGTGCGGTCATCAATGACCACCACCCGCTTCACTTTCATTTCATCGACAGCATATCTGGCCAAGGCAACCCCCAGCACGCCATCGTGCGCAATCACCCTGAATACAGACTCAAACCCCTGCTTGGTCACTTTCGGTGTCGTGGCTGAAGGTGTAATTTGGGGAATGCCACAGTCGTAATAAATACGGGATGCCGGAATTGTGGTGCCACTGTTCAAATGCCCAACAATGCCATTTACTTTCATGTCACACAATTTTTGCGCGACGATGGCACCAGTTTTTGGATCTGCGGCATCGTCCTCGGCAATCAACTGAAATTTGGCAGTGCCTCCATCCAGCTGAATTTTCATTTTATTCAAATCGTCGATCGCCAGCCTGGCGCCCGATTCATTGTCTTTGCCGTAGTGAGCCTGTGGCCCCGAGAGCGGTGCAATATGACCAATTTTCACCAACACTTCCTTGGCGTAAACAGGCGTGCTTGCCAAGGCGATAAATACCGATATACCCATGAATGAATATTTCAAATTCCGGGACCTGCAAAGGTTCATGATCGCCTCCAACTCGTTTTTGTGGTTAATTCCATCAATGTAGCATCTAAACCGGTAATGGGTTCCTCTGTCAATTAACTGACTTCTTTCTGAAGAAATACGCAAAACCCAAACCCAATTTGCTCTATTCTTTTTCCGACAACCCTTATCTCAATCGCATTGGCGTACATGGATATATTTGCTCAACAACTGATCAACGGCGTGGTACTTGGCAGTATTTATGCCTTGGTGGCACTCGGGTACACGATGGTGTATGGCGTGTTGGGTTTGATCAATTTCGCCCATGGCGAAGTGGTTATGATCGGTGCCATGGTGGCCTTCAGCGCCATCACCTTGTTCATGGGTCTGTTCCCCGATACACCGGGCTGGATTCTTTTCCTGGTAGGAGTGCTGTGCGCAGTACCTGTGTGCATGCTGGTCAGTTTTTCGATCGAACGCCTGGCCTATCGCCCCTTGCGAAACGCGCCCCGGCTCGCGCCTTTGATTTCTGCAATTGGTGTTTCAATCATTTTGCAAACACTGGCCATGATTATCTGGGGCCGCAATTATCTGATCTTTCCCGCCACACTGCCCACCGATCCAATTGTTTTGCATACCTTTGCTCCAAACCTCGAGAACGATTACGAAAGAATTGTATCCATCACACCGGTGCAACTTTTGATTGTGGCGGTATCTGCAGTCCTCATGTTTGGCCTGACCTACACAGTCAACAAAACCCGATTGGGGAAAGCCATGCGCGCCACCTCTGAAAACCCGCAATTGGCGGGGCTCATGGGCATCAACGCCAATTCAGTGATCGCCGCTACATTTGTGATCGGAGCTGCCTTGGCTGGAGTAGCTGGCGTCATGGTGGCTGCCAACTATTCTGTGGCTCATTTTTACATGGGCTTTTTACCCGGTTTGAAAGCGTTTACTGCCGCAGTACTTGGCGGCATCGGCAATATTTATGGCGCCATGTTGGGTGGCCTCCTGTTGGGAATTGTTGAAAGCCTTGGCGCTGGCTATTTGGGGCAATTGACGGGTGGTTTTCTGGGCTCGCACTACCAGGATATTTTTGCCTTTGCTGTGTTGATTTTGGTGCTTACTCTTCGGCCATCTGGCCTGTTGGGTGAAAGGGTGTCGGACCGAGCATGAAAAAACTTGCCCAACGCCATCAACAAGTGATCGGCTTCCTGCTCGTTGCCATCGCCTTGGCTGCTCTGCCCTGGGTGGCTGGCTTGATTGGCAACAGCTGGGTTCGAATTTTGAACATCGCCTTGCTATATGTGATGCTGGCGCTCGGCCTCAACATCGTGGTAGGTTTCGCCGGCTTGCTTGATCTGGGTTACATCGCCTTTTACGCGGTGGGTGCTTACGTATACGGTTTGCTGGCTTCACCTCATTTAACAGACAATTTTGAAACCATCGCAACCCTTTTTCCAGATGGTCTGCACCTGTCCATATGGTTAATGATTCCGCTGGGGGCCTTGATTGCCGCGCTATTCGGCGTGTTGCTGGGTGCCCCCACCCTTCGGCTCCGGGGTGACTATCTTGCCATTGTCACCCTGGGTTTCGGGGAAATCATTCGACTGTTTCTGAACAATTTGAATGCGCCAGTCAATATCACCAATGGCCCCCAAGGCATCAACATGATTGAGCCCGTTCAAATTGCGGGGGTTCGTTTTTCACGCACGGTCGATTTGTTCGGCTTCGAGGTTCCTGCACTTCACCTTTACTACTATTTGTTTCTGGCGCTTACCCTGCTGATCATCGTGGTGTGTATGCGCCTGCAAAACAGCCGAATCGGCCGCGCATGGACCGCAATACGCGATGACGAAATTGCAGCGAAATCCATGGGTATCAACACCCGCAACATGAAGCTTCTGGCTTTCGCACTGGGTGCCTCCTTTGGCGGTGTCGCGGGCGCGATGTTTTCTGCATTTCAAGGCTTTGTCAGCCCGGAGTCCTTCGGCTTGATGGAATCAATTATTGTTCTTTGCATGGTCGTGCTGGGCGGAATGGGTCATATTCCCGGCGTTATTCTGGGCGCACTGTTGCTGGCAGGTTTTCCGGAAATGCTGCGGCAAGTGGTCACCCCTGTACAGGAGTTTTTGTTTGGTAGCGTACTGGTGGATGCAGAAATACTTCGCTCCCTGATCTATGGCCTGACCATGGTGCTGGTCATGCTATATCGCCCCGCCGGGCTGTGGCCGAAACACAAATGAACATACCCCTCTTTAGCGCCAACAATCTGAAAAAAAGATTTGGCGGCATCACTGCCGTAGACGATGTCAGCCTGAGCGTTTTGCCGGGACAAGTGGTCGGGCTGATTGGCCCGAACGGTGCAGGCAAAACCACTTGCTTCAATTTGATCACCGGTTTGTACGCACCCGACGAAGGGCAATTTGAATTCAAGGGTAAAACATACAAGCCTGCGTCGCCACACCATGTCGCGCAAATGGGTTTGGCCCGTACATTTCAAAATATCCGTTTGTTCAAGAGTATGACAGCGCTTGAAAATGTGGCCGTGGGCATGCATGGCAAAACCAGGCAGGGTGTATTGGGCGCGGTACTTCGTACCCCGGCACAACGCCGCGAGGAACAACAGGTACACCAGCAGGCATTGAAGTGGTTGCATTATGTAGGCATCGGTACTTACAGCAATCATCTGGCCGGGCAGCTCTCCTATGGTGATCAACGACGCCTCGAAATCGCACGCGCCCTGGCCAGTGAACCTGCGCTACTCGCCCTGGACGAACCCGCTGCTGGCATGAATGCCACTGAAAAATTGAAGCTGCGAGAATTGCTGCTCCGGATTCGACAGGACGGAACATCGATACTGCTGATTGAACATGATGTCAAACTGGTCATGGGTATTTGTGACGAAGTCATTGTGCTGGATTACGGCAAAGTGATTGCTCAGGGAACCCCCACCCAAGTTCAGCAATCCCCCGCCGTCATTGAAGCCTACCTTGGAGGGCTACACCATGGCTGATTCCATGCTGAACATTCAAGGTCTAACTGTTGCCTATGGCGGAATTCAGGCAGTCAAGGGTTTGAGTTTTCAGGTGCATGCGGGTGAGCTGGTGTGCTTGATTGGATGTAATGGTGCGGGCAAAACGTCAGTCATGAAAGCCATTGCAGGCTTATTGCCTTTTCAAGCCCATGCCGCTACTTTCAAAAGCACCATTGATCTGACGAAGCTGCCCGCGCATCAACGGCTGCCACTTGGGCTGGCCTTGGTGCCGGAGGGACGCGGGATCTTCACACGCATGACCGTGCTTGAAAATCTTGAATTGGGTGCAAATGCACGCTTTCAAACCGGCTGCCCGAAAGCCGAGATCGAGAGTGATTTGGAGAGAATGCTGACTCTGTTTCCGCGCATCAGGGAGCGACTGAAGCAATCCGCAGGAACTCTGAGTGGTGGAGAGCAGCAGATGTTGGCCATGGCACGTGCGCTGATGGGAAAGCCCGATCTACTGCTGCTGGACGAGCCCAGCATGGGATTGGCTCCGATCATGGTTGAGAAAATTTTCGAGGTGATTCAACAGGTACACCGCGAAGGAATGACGATACTGCTTGTCGAGCAAAATGCTCACATCGCTCTGCAACTGGCTAACCGAGCTTATGTCATGGATTCAGGTTTGATTGATTACGAAGGTCTGGCCAGTGAACTGATCAACGACCCCAGAATTCGAGAAACCTATCTGGGGCAAGTGTCGCAATAAAGCCTGCTGTATGCGGGTCAGGCATCTGCCATAGACGTAAAGGAATCTGCGAAGAACTCCTCCTCGGGTAAACCACACTGTGAGGTGAAATCGCGCTGGGCTGACTGAATCACAATCGGTGCCCCACAGGCATACACTTGGTGTGCGCTCAAATCCGGAAAGTCCTGCATGACAGCGTGGTGCACAAAACCTGTTCGCCCCGTCCAGTGACATTCGTCTGTGGCATCAGACAGCACCGGCACAAATTTGAAATTTGAGTGCTCGCCGGCCCACAACATGGGCAAATCCAGCATATACAAATCGGCCTTGGTTCGTGCACCCCAATACAACACAAACTCGCGGCTGTTGTTCTTGAAAAAGGCTTGTTCCAATAACGATTTAATTGGTGCGAACCCAGTACCACTGGCGAGCAATACCACGGGTTTTGTAGAATCGTCGCGCAAGAAAAATGTACCGAAGGGACCTTCAAAACGCAAAATTTCCCGTTCTTTCATGGTGCTGAATACATGGTCAGTGAACAAGCCACCTGGCATGTGCCGAATGTGCAGCTCGATCCCACCTTCCTGATAAGGGGCATTGGCCAGAGAATAACTGCGTCGAGACCCATCGCGAAGCATGAATTCAATATACTGACCCGCATTGAATTGCAACACCTCATTGGCCGGCAACTGCAACTTGAGAATAGCCACATCGGCCGCAGGTTTCTCGATGCTTTGCAAACGACATGGCATTTTCTTGATGGGAATGTCACCCAAACCGGAAAGCTCTCTAACCTTCAACTTCACAGGGCCAAGCGGTTTTGCGCAACAAGTAAGCACCTTCCCGCGTACACGTTCCTCTTCACTCAAGGCACGTGATTGGTAGGTGCCGTAATCGACCTGCCCTTCAATCAAATCAGCCTTGCACGATCCACAGGCTCCGTCTTTGCAGCCATATGGCAAAATGACATTGGCGCGCAGTGCTGCAGACAACAAGGTATCGTCAGACTCGCATTCATACTGTTTTTGGCTGGGAAGAATTTCTACGTTGTGAATCATCAAACTACTTTCCGTGACATCGACAAACCCGGCGGGCTATTTTTCAAACGCAGTTTGCCCCGGCGCTTTCGGCAAAGCAATATAAGCGTTGCGGGCTGTGGGCAAGTGGGCTTGGTCTTGTTGCAAACCTTTCCAGATCAACATTTTACAGCGACTTATCGCCCTGGAGCGGGGACGAGAGCAAAGCGCGCCGCCATCGTGGCGCACAACACTCGACCTCTGGCCATTGATTTGAATTTGAAGAGCGACCTGTTGCGCCTGATTTCAATGGGTCACCGAATCATCTGGATGGCGCCGCCCGACTCATCCGTACAGACTGACAACACACTGAAAAAACTGGTGCTGTGGTCAGCCACAAGGAAAAAGGCTCACGGTAAACCCGTACCGCGAATCAGCTATGTATCCACCACCGGCGTTTATGGCAATGCGCAAGGGCAATGGATTAATGAATACACGCCATTGAATGCGCAATCGGACCGAGCGAAGCGGCGAGTTCATGCCGAGACGCAACTTCGACTGGGACTAAAACATGGTGTGCATGTACACCTGCTGCGTGCGCCCGGCATATACGGCGACAACAGATTACCAATAGACCGTATCAAGAATCGCACACCGGCTCTGCTACCTGATGAAGATGCGTGGTCAAACCACATTCATGAACTCGATTTGGGCCGTTTAAGCCGATGGGTCAATTACAAAGGTGGTGTCTTCGAGGTCATAAACGCCTGCGACGCTAAACCCAGCAAAATGGGAGACTACTTTGACCTGGTGGCTGATGCTTACCAGCTTCCTCGCCCACCCCGCTTTTCGCGGGAAGAGGTGAAACAAATGGTAAGTCCCATGATGTGGAGTTTCATGTCGGAATCGCGGCGTATTGAATCTTTGAACCAGAAAAAACTCGGATTTCGTCTTCGCTATCCCAGCGTTGCTGATTTTCTTTCCGGTCAAAGATGATTCGACTCGGGTTGCCCGTTCAAGCAAACATTTTATCGATGTTTTTGTCGATTTCCGCTTGAATCTTTCCCTTGAATGCTTTCAGCATAAAGCCCAGGGAAATATCGACTGTGACGTCTTTGTCAGTCACATCCAGCTTGCCCTTCACACCTGAACGCGTGAAATTGAGGGTGTTGCCTTGCCATTGACTGTCCAGCTGGAATTCTTTTTGAAGTTGATCTGCCAGTTTTTGGGCAGTTTGCTTGGCCTCTTCCAGGGTCAAATTGTGTGCTTTGCGGGCGTGAATATCAGACATGTTGGCTCACTCTTGAAGGTGTTATGGCTGCATATTAACCCAGCCGCGGTTTACACGGTAGAGAACCAAAAATCGAAAGCCATTTTAGAAGAAGGTGTCAGGTCATTTTCAAAACCCACTACACGCTTGGCAAATCGCATTTGAGAATCAATAATGCGCTTGAAAATCCGGCTGTTGGATGATTCCCGCGCAATGATTTTGCGCCAGGCATTCAGTTGCGCCCTCAAAATGTCATCGGGTGTCACGTAATACCGAACACCCTGCTTGCGTCGCATTTCCTCGTAATCAGTCGAAAACCGGTCTGAGGCCTTCCAGCTCAAGTCCGCGGAAGAAGCCTGCAAGGCATATCGAATAATCGAGCGCAGGGCAAAAGGCAGACTATCGAAACGCTGCTTGTTGAAAATGACTTCAAAAACCTCACTGCTTTGGTGAAAGCTGCGAATCATGCACACCGACGACACACTGGGAAAACCCAAAGCCCGATCGGAACTGGGGTTGTTAAACTCCGCGGCATCAATCAGCCCCTTGTCCAGCCAAGGCACGATATCGGCAGGCTGCAAGGCGGTGGTGGTCAAACCGAGTTCCTTGAATACTTCCGCAGCCAAACCCACAGCGCGAAACCGCATCTTGTCGAGGTCTTTGATGCTCTCGATCCGATTTTTGAACCAACCCAAAGGTTGTGGGGTCAGTGGCCCATACATGAAACCCTGAATGTTCAGGTTCATTTCTTTTTGAACCAGTTCGTCGTAAAGCTGTTGACCACCACCATACTGGAACCACGCCAGTATCTGATTCGAGCTCATGCCAAAACTAGGACCACTTCCAAACAGGGAAAAAGCGGCATGGCGATCATGCCAATAAGTGGGCACGCCATGCCCACCGTCAAGCTGTCCCTTGTGCACTGCATTCTGAATACCAAAAGCTTTCACGATGCTATTGGTGGGATACACATCGATGCGCAACTCGCCGCCCGACATGTCATTAACCTTCTTCGCAAAATCCTGGGCAAACTCGTTAAAAATGTCTTTGGTGGGCCAAGTGCTTTGGAACTTGAACACCACTGGTTTGATGGTTTTGACGAGCGACGCAGACTGGGAAGCCGCAGGAGTGGCAATCGCACCCGCTGCCCCCGCAGCCAATGCTTTTTGTACAAAGCGTCTTCTGGAATCGTCGCGCATGCTTATTTGCCGACAAGAATCAAGTGCACCCTGTATGGGCCATGTGCACCTAACACAATGGTTTGTTCGATGTCGGCAGTGCGTGACGGGCCAGATACAAAATTCAATGCTCTCGGCATAATCCGCCCTTCTTTTCGTAGCATTTCAAATGCGTCTTCCATCGTGTGCACCACCTGATCATCTCGAACAATTGCAATGTGGGTTTCCGGCAGCAGGTGCGTGCTGGCAGGCTCATCCGCCTTGCTGGCAAATACCAAAGTGCCTGTTTCAGCCACAGCACAGGCCACGCCGCTGATTCCAATCAGATCGTCGCCCGCAGGAGCCCCCAAACGTGCCTGATTCGGTAACTTGGACCAGTCTAGTTCGCCCAGTGCCGGCCAGATAGCCACAGTGCCTGTCAATTCGTTCTCGGCAAGATACGCCGCACAGGCCGGGACCACTTCAGCATTGGATTTGACTCGCTGAAGGGTGCAAAGCATGGCACGGGATTTTTCTTCGAACAAAGCAAGCACATTTTCTACCGGACCAGGTGCCGGGCCTCTCGCCCTTCGGGCCAGATATCCCTTGGCCAGAGTCATCTCATTGTCGCGCATCGTTGCTGGTCGGGATTGAAGGCTACGAATCCGATTCAGAATTTCCGACCGGGCCGCTGCGGTATCCAGATCGTCGTCATTGAAAGATTGGCTCAAAGTGCACCCTCGGCATATATTCGTAGCCACCATTATAGAAAAAGCACGCCACTGCCGCCCCTAGGGTATGCCCCATACCAGTTGGTGATTTCGAGCGGAGATTCAGGTGCAACGTGGTTCAATCGATTACAATGTCTCGTTATCTTGTCCAACCACCCATTTTCACCATGACACACGTAGTTACCGAGTCTTGCATCAAATGCAAATACACCGATTGTGTGGATGTATGCCCAGTCGACTGTTTTCGCGAAGGCCCCAATTTTTTGGTGATCGATCCAGACGAGTGCATTGACTGCGCCGTTTGTATTCCGGAATGTCCCGTCAACGCAATTTATGCTGAAGAGGATGTGCCTGCCGACCAGGTGAAGTTCATCGACATGAACGTGGAACTGGCCAAAGATTGGCCTAGCATTACGCGCATGAAGGCACACCTGCCCGATGCCGATGACTGGAAAGACGTGAAAGACAAGCTGCAATACCTTGAAAAGTAATCCACTTCAAGGCAGTTCCAATCGAGTAGTTGCATGAGTGAAGTTGAAGACAAATACACCCGGGAAACAATCACCAGCATGCGTGTTTGGGTGCCAGGCAAATTGTTTTCCTTCACCTGCACACGCCCAACAGGCTTTCGCTTCACGGCAGGCCAATTTGCCCGGCTGGGTGTTGATAACACTTTGCAATTACCGGGCGAACCGGAAATCATCTGGCGAGCCTACTCCATGGTCTCGGGCCCATTTGACGAGCATCTTGAGTTTTTCTCAATTGTCGTACCTGAAGGGGCTTTTACCAGTCACCTAAGCCAGCTTCAGGTGGGTTCTCCTGTTTACATCGACAAAACCAATTTCGGCTTCCTCACCACGGCCCGCTTCGAGACCGGTAAAGACCTCTGGCTATTGGGCTCAGGAACGGGTCTGGCACCCTTTCTCTCAATTCTTCACGACCCGCATACCTGGGAGCAATTCGAAAACATCGTGCTGGTACACAGTGCCCGAACTGCTGAGGAGCTGGTATATCAAGAAATGATCAAGGGCTTCGTTGAACACCCCATGCTCAGCGAACTGATCGAGAACGTCGAGAAACGGTTTGTTTATGTGCCTGTGGTCACCCGCGAGAAGGTGCCCAACTGTCTTGGTGAACGAATTACCACCTTGCTGGAACAAGGCACCTTGGTAGAACACACGGGCTTACCCATGAATGTTGAACGCAGTCGATTCATGATTTGCGGCAATCCGGAAATGGTCACGGACATACGTAAAGTTCTGAAATCAAAAGGTTATTCCCCTGCCCGAAGAAATACTCCAGGTGAGATCGCAGTCGAAAACTATTGGTGATCGAGGAAACACTCAAACATGTTGCGTTGCAGCAATGTTTGCAAGATAATCGTCAGGAACCTGACACATAATTGTCAAATCAAGACATTCGCCTAATAAAGCCGGAGGCCATTCAATGCTGTACCAAATGCACGAGTTTCAGCGAGCGCTGCTTAATCCAATGACGATTTGGGCAGAGGCGGGCTCCAAGCTTTACAGCAACCCGTTCAGCCCCTTGGCTCACTTGCCCATGGCACGGCGCATCTCAGCGGGTTTCGAATTGATGTACCGCTTGGGCAAAGAATATGAAAAACCGGAATTCGGAATCACCACTGTAAAGTGCGGCGACCGAGAAGTCTCCATCGTTCAGGAAATTGTCGAAACCAAACCATTCTGCAAGCTGATTCATTTCCGCAAAATGATTCCGGTAGAATCCAAGCCGCTGAAGCCACAACCGAAGGTCTTGGTCTTTGCCCCCTTGTCGGGTCACCATGCCACCTTGCTGCGCGACACTGTCAAAACCCTGCTTCAGGACCATGATGTCTACATCACAGATTGGGTTGACGCACGCATGGTGCCCCTGTCCGAAGGCGACTTCCACCTTGACGACTATGTACACTACTGTATCGAGTTCATTCAGTTGCTGGGGCCCAACGTCCATCTGATTTCCGTGTGCCAACCCACCGTGCCGGTCATGGCAGCTGTTTCGCTGATGGCGTCCAACAAAGACCCAAAACAGGCCAAGAGCATGACCATGATGGGTGGCCCTATTGACACCCGCGAAAGCCCCACAGAAGTGAACAACCTGGCCACTAAAAAGCCCTATTCCTGGTTTGAAAACAATGTGATTTACAGCGTGCCCCACACCTACCCGGGTTACCTGCGCCGCGTGTATCCGGGCTTCTTGCAACACTTGGGCTTTGTCAGCATGAATCCGGACAAGCATGCGCAAAGTCATTATGACTTTTACATGCACTTGGTCGAGGGCGATGGCGAAAGCGCCGAAAGCCACAGGCAGTTCTACGATGAATACAATGCCGTGCTCGACATGCCAGCCGAATATTATCTGGACACCATCAAGACCGTGTTTCAAGATCACGCCTTGCCCCTTGGCACCTGGGAAGTGCGCGGGCAGCGGGTAAAGCCCGAAGATGTGAAAACAGTCGCACTGCTTACCATTGAAGGCGAACTGGATGATATTTCTGGGCCCGGTCAAACCAAAGCCGCGCTCAAGCTGTGTAAAAACCTGCCGGCGGACAAGAAAGAGCATTACGAGGCCTTGGAATGCGGACACTATGGTATCTTCAGCGGTCGCCGTTGGCGCGAGAAGGTTTACCCAAAAATCCGCGAATTCATAGCCAAGAATGCATGAGCAGCTTGTACAACAGATAGACGACCTACTTCCTCAAACTCAATGCACGCAATGTGGGTTTGAGGGCTGCTTGCCTTACGCCAAAGCGTTGGCGAACGGGGAAGCCGATTTGAACCGTTGCCCGCCAGGCGGTGAGAGTACGATCGCTGCCCTTTCCGCTCTGCTAAACCTTCCTGTAAAACCAGTTGATCCTGGCTGTGGCTCGACCATTGAGCGGCATATTGCCAGCATTCACCCCCAACATTGTATTGGGTGCACCCTGTGCATCAAAGCGTGCCCTGTCGATGCAATTGTGGGCAGCAGCAAACGCAGACATGCCGTCATTGCCGAGCTGTGCACTGGGTGCGAACTGTGCATTCCACCTTGCCCGGTAGACTGCATCGACATGGTGTTCATGCCCGAGTTCAACGCTTGGGATCAAACCCAGGCTCATGCGGCCCGCGCTAGAATGCATGCGCGGGAAATTCGCTTGATGCGACAAAAAGAAGAACAGGCAGAAAGGCTCGAAGCCAAGGCAATTCACAAACTGGACGAGCTGGATGACACGCCCAGCCCCGATGCAGCCGCCAAAAAGGCTGTGGTACAAGCCGCACTGGCCAGGGCACGGGCACGACGACAGGCGCAAACATCATGAACAAGGAAAAACGCACCGAGATCTTCACACGATTTCAGCAGGCAAACCCAGAACCAAAAACCGAGCTGGAGTATTCGACACCGTTTGAGCTACTTGCAGCTGTTTTACTCAGTGCACAAGCCACCGACAAAGGCGTGAACATTGCCACTCGGAAACTGTTTGCCGTCGCAAATACGCCAGCAGCAATCGCAGAGCTCGGTGTTGCCGGGGTTGAGGAGTACATCAAAACAATTGGGCTTTTTCGCTCCAAAGCCAAACATCTTGTGCAAACTGCCGAAATTTTGCGAGACCAATACAATGGTGAAGTTCCTGCGGACAGGGAAGCCCTTGAAAGCTTGCCAGGTGTTGGCCGAAAAACTGCGAATGTGGTGCTGAACACCGCCTTTGGACAACCCACCATGGCTGTCGATACGCATATTTTCCGAATCAGCAACCGCACTGGCATTGCCCCGGGGAAAGACGTACTCGAAGTTGAAAAACGGCTACTGAAGCTGGTCCCCCAAGAGTTTATGTTGAACGCTCACCATTGGCTGATTTTGCATGGCCGCTATGTGTGCAAGGCACGCAAACCGGAATGCACTCGTTGTAGTATCGTGGACTTGTGCGAATTCAAAAAGAAAACAACATGAGCCACGCAATTTGCGTTCAAGTGTTCAGTGATGCCCGGCTTGAAGATGCCGCTGCACTGGTTGAAAGTGCCGTTGAAAAGGCCGGGCTTCGCCGTCACACCGACTACGTCAGCCGGGTTATTTTGTTGTGTACTCCCCATTTCGCTCCACTTCTGCAAGATCTCGCACAGTTGTGTGTCAGCAAAACCAACTGCATGAATGTGTGGGGTGGTTGTGCCTCAGGCTTGCTGGGGCAAGGCCAGGTGTTTAGCAATGAACCCACTGTGTTGATCGCTGTGTTTGGCAAAGAATTTGAAACTCCGCGAGACAGCATTCCAGCAAGGCACGCGGCATTGAACCTGTGCATGGTCGAACATGAACAAGTGCTGACTGACCACTGGGCGATGGCAGATTGCGAGCCCGACTCTGGTGTGGTTCAGGCCGATACCTTGGGGTTACTGTCGTATGGCGCCAATTACGCAAAAATGCCGCGCGTCGAGCACGGTCGCCTGTGCGGCGAAGCCATTTGTGCAACCCAACTATTGGTGCAAACCCCTTTGGTTCTCAACTCGGAAGGACTCACATTTCTGGGGCCCCATCAAACAGTGAGCGAAAGCAATGGCCTGTTTCTGATTCGAGTGGGGGATGAAAAAGCAGCCTTGGCACTGCAATGTCCGGCGGAACAGCCTCGCCCGGTGGGCATGCGGCTGCAAGTGGTAAATGACAAAGGCGAGAGCTGGATACCCGTAATGGAAATTCATGCCGATGGCACCTTGGGACTCGCTGCGCCGGTGCTCAAGGGACAAAAAGTACGACTGGCCCATCGCACACCCAAAGCGATTGATCAGGAAATCAGGGAATGGATGCCGACCGTAAGCGCGCATTTCAAAGCCAAAGCACCCGAGGTGGGAATCCTCTTCGCTGGCTTTGAACGCAGCCAGATGTGCCATGCCGATGACAATGACATTGCCACCGTGTTAGCCAGTTTTCCTGGCACAGAATGGATTGGCGTGTTTGGTCAAGCCGCTTGGCTGAACCGCGGGGACACAGTGGTAACACCCCCCAGAAACAATCGACTCAGTCTGTGCCTGTTCAATTACCCACAGACGTAATTCACGAGGTGACCATCTCATGTTTAATCCAACGCGTGACCAAGCGCGACTGTTTTTCTTGAACAGCTGGAAAAAGTATCACAAGGAAGAGCCGCTGACAGAGGCAGAAAGTCTTGCCCTGCAATGGATGACCAAGCATCCGGAGTACTTTGATATTTTTGATGCTGAACCAGAATCAATTCTCGCGGCTGATTTTTCGGTGGAAGCAGGTCAGAGCAATCCTTTTCTGCACTTGTCGATGCACTTGGCCGTGGCAGAGCAAGTCAGCATTGACCAACCACCCGGCATTCGCGCTGCATTCGCCAAACTGTGCGAAAAAATGGGCGATGATCACAAGGCGGCGCATCAGGTATTTGAATGTTTGGCCGAGCAAATCTACCAGCAACAGAAAAACGGGGTTGCCTTCAGCAGCGAAAATTACATTCAATGCATTCTGGAACATAGCGGGGTTTGATTCTCCCTTATCGCCATTAAAAAAAACCCGCTTCAGCCACACGGCTCCAAGCGGGTTTTATCAAGCTCGGCCCAATCGGGTCAATGCGCGGCTTACTTTTTCAAGTACAAATCGCCTTCAAGGGATGCAAAAAACGCAGACAAATCCTTGATGTCTTGCTGGCTCAGGCCGGCGGCCATACCGGCCATAATGGCGTTATTGCGGCCACCCTTCTGGTACTGCTTCAGGGTATTGGCAATGTAGTCCGAATGTTGACCAGCCAGCTTGGGATAAGAAGGATCCATGGTTTTGTTCCAGTTGCCCTCAACAGCGTGACAAGCGGCACATTGTGCTTCAGCCTTGGCTTTACCTGCTGCAATGTCTGCGGCCTGAACGGAAAAAGAAGCGGCTAACAAGGCTGCTGCGATCGCGAATTTAGTTTTCATGTTGAATGGTCCTTGTTGCAAATCACTTGGCCTGCGCATAGTATGCGGCCAGGTCAGCGATGTCTTGTTCGGTCAGCGTTTCGGCAATGCCACGCATAGTCGGGTGTTTGCGGTCGCCTTTTTTATAGGCATTCAATGCAGCCTCGATGTACTTGGCATTTTGGCCGGCAATGTAAGGCACGTTGTAAACCTCGGGGAAGCTGGCCTTGTAACCGGGAATACCATGGCAACCAATGCACATGGACTTCTTCGATGCCGCTGCCTCGGCGTTGCCTTCAACAGCCATCGCGGGGGCGGCAAAAGCCACCGCAGCCAACAGGCCGGTAGCGCTCATCGCGCGAACAGTCAAACCGATACGTTTCATCTCGCTCTCTCGTCAACAAATGTAATTGGAGGTCAGCCGCGCCATTTTGTGTAGGGGGTGGCGCTGGGCAAAAACCTTGCTATTTTACGGTCGATCTGTCGCTTAGTCTATGTGCGGCTTGCCGAAAGCGCCAAATTGGATGAAAAATTCAGCAATTTCGCCCCTAAAAGCACTTACACTGACGATATTGAATTACAAGGAATTACAAAAATGCGTTTTGAAGGTAGCAAAACCTACGTCGCCACCGACGATCTTAAACTCGCCGTCAACGCGGCAATTACGCTGCAACGACCTTTGCTGATCAAGGGTGAACCTGGCACTGGAAAAACCCTGCTGGCCGAAGAAGTAGCGGCATCACTGGGCCTTGAGCTCATGCAATGGCACATTAAATCAACCACCAAGGCCCAACAAGGCCTGTACGAGTATGATGCGGTGAGCCGACTGCGCGACTCGCAACTGGGTGATGAACGCGTGAAAGACATCGCGAACTACATTGTGAAAGGCGTCTTGTGGCAAGCGTTTGAGAGCGACAAGCCTGTTGTTTTGCTGATCGATGAAATTGACAAGGCCGATATTGAATTCCCGAACGACTTGTTGCGTGAAATCGATCGTATGGAATTCTTCTGCTATGAAACCAAGCAGCTGATTAAAGCGAAACACCGCCCCATTGTGATCATTACCTCCAACAACGAGAAAGAGCTGCCTGATGCCTTCCTGCGTCGTTGTTTCTTCCATTACATTCAGTTTCCTGACAAGGCCACCATGGAAAGCATTGTGGCCGTGCACTTCAAAAACTTGAAGAAAGAGTTGCTGGATGCTGCGATGGCCAGTTTTTTTGGCATTCGCGCCCTGCCGGGATTGAAGAAGAAACCCACTACATCCGAGCTCATCGATTGGCTTCGCCTCTTGCTGGCTGAGGACATTCCGGCCAGTGCCCTGCAGGCCAAGGACGGCAAAGACGCGATTCCACCCATGCACGGCGCTTTGTTGAAAAACGAACAAGACATTGAATTGTTCAACCGTTTGGTGTTCATGGCCCGCCAGGGTCGCTAACAAAGGCTTTCGCTGTGCTACTGGATTTTTTCTTTCAACTTCGCGACGCCAAGATTCCGGTCACCGTCCGGGAATACCTCACCCTGCTGGAAGGGATGAAGGCTCAGTTCATGACTCCAAGCCTGGACAATTTTTACCATTTGTCCAGGCTTACCCTGGTCAAAGACGAAAGATTCTTCGACCGGTTCGATCAGGTATTCGGCAGCTACTTCAAAGGGCTTGAAAAGAACATGGATCTTTTCGCCCAGCTGCCAAAAGATTGGCTGGAAAAACGATTCAACCGTGAATTCACGCCCGAGGAAATGGCTGCGATTGAGGCCATGGGCGGGTTGGACAAATTGATGGAGCGTCTCAAGGAGCTACTCAAGGAGCAAAAAGAGCGGCACGAAGGTGGCAGCAAATGGATTGGCTCGGGTGGCACCTCGCCTTTCGGCAACAATGGATACAACCCGGAAGGCGTGCGCATTGGGCAAGATGAAAGCAGAAACCGCCGTGCAGTGAAGGTGTGGGACCAGCGTCTTTATCAGGATTACGACGACGAGCTGGAAATTGGTACACGCAATATCAAAATCGCCTTGCGTCGACTACGCCGTTTCGCGCGGGAAGGCGCAGAAGACGAACTCGATCTGGACAACACGATTGAATCCACGGCACGCAATGCAGGATGGCTTGATTTGAAAATGCGTCCGGAGCGTCACAATTCAGTGAAGGTATTGATGCTGCTGGATGTGGGTGGTTCCATGGACGACCACATTCGCCGCACTGAAGAACTGTTCAGCGCTGCAAAAAGTGAATTCAAACACTTGGAGTTCTATTATTTTCACAATTGCGTCTATGACTTTTTGTGGAAAAAAAACCATCGTCGACACAGCGAAAGGTTTCAAACCACTGACATATTGCGTACCTACAACAGCGATTACCGCCTGATCTTTGTGGGTGATGCCACGATGAGCCCCTATGAAATTCTGCAACCTGGCGGCTCGGTTGAATACAACAACAAGGAAGCCGGTGCGGTGTGGCTGCGGCGTTTTCTGGATCGTTTCCCGAAAGCTGTTTGGCTGAATCCGGAACCTGAAGGGCTATGGCAATATCGTCAAAGCGTTGAAATCATTCAAAATATTATGGAACACCGAATGCATCCGCTGACAGTAGCCGGGCTGGAAACAGCCATGCGATATCTTAGTAAGTAATCCTTGTATTCCTTTTTCTGGCCCTGCCCGTTATTAGCAACACAAACACATTTCGTGTGGAGAAAGAAAATGGAAACCAAACGTACTCATCCCCTGATTATTACTGCCGCTGTTGCCGTGATTCTGGCCAGCGGTATTGCGATTGCCTCCATGACCGGCCTTCTACCAAGCAGCAATGCCAACATGAGCGACCAGGAAATCGCCCAAATGGAAGAAGAAGCACGTCTGGCAGAAGAAGCAAAAGCCAAGGAAGAAGCGGCAGCCAAGAAAGCCGCTTCAAAGCCTGCTGCGTCCAAGCCCGCGCCTGTGCAAACAGCCTCAACATGCAGCACCTGCGGCCGCGTGGTTGAAATTCGCCAACGCACTGTTCAAGGTGAAGGCACCGGTATCGGCGCTGTAGCTGGTGGTGTGGTGGGTGGTTTGCTGGGCAACCAGATTGGCGGCGGTAGCGGCAAGAAAGTGGCCACTGCAGCGGGTGTCGTGGGTGGCGCAGTACTTGGCAACAAAATTGAGAAAGATCGCAACTCGACCACGCAATATGATGTGGTGGTCCAGTACGACGCTGGCGGTTCAGACGTATTCAGCTTCAGCAGCCCACCCAGCTGGCAGTCTGGCGACCGTGTGAAGGTTGTGAACGGTCAGATCACCTCTAGCCTGTAAACCCGCTCATCTGTTTACAGGATTTGTTTGGTCACCCAGCAATGGGTGGCCTTTTTCATTTGGGTGACGGAGTGTGGAACCAGTTGAGATAGCGGGGCACTCAATTCAAATTTCCATTTAAACGGAACCTCCGCATGACCGCACTGAATGACCCCGATTTGATCAAGGCACTGGCCGCCTGGGTGGGACAACTGAAAAGCCCCTATCATGAGGACAAAGATGTGAAAAAGTTTCCTGTGAAGCTAATGTCAAGTTCCCCAAATGCATGGCTCGAGATCAAGCAAATTGACCAAGGCATGATGGAGATAACCTGTATTCACCGGGTGATGGAGCAGGATGAATACAGCGATCTTGAGGGAATTCGCAAGGAATGCAGCCAGTTCAATGCATTAATGGAACGTGTTCGACTTCCAGCCTACATGTGGGAGGATCGCGGCAAGGCTGAATTTCAACTACGCTGGCAAGAAACCCTGGTTACTCAAGCTGATTTAAAGTACGTACAGCGATTTTTTGAGCAATCTCTTTACTTGGCCAACGCCCTGCAAAGCCGACTGGGCTGGGCACTGAACAGTCAGCCCCAGCCACTTAGCCACTAAAACACGTTCCGCTCTGGGGACGATCAAGCCTTCACTGTCAGCAGCAGCATGTTCAAACGGCGAACGAACCCAGCTGGGTCTTCCAGCTGGCCACCTTCAGCCAGCACCGCTTGATCAAACAGCACGTTCACCCATTCATCGAAATGATCTTTCTCGATCTTCAAACGTTGAATAAAGGGATGCTCAGGGTTTAGCTCAAGAATTGGCTTGGTGTCAGGTGCATTCTGGCCAGCCTGCTTCAACATGCGCTTCAAATGCTCGCTCATGCCCATTTCATCAGCAACGATACATGCCGGGCTGTCGGTCAAGCGCAAGGTGACACGCGCCTCTTTGATGCGGTCTTTCAGCAGGTCTTCGACCTTCTTCAACACATCCTTGAACTCGTCTTCAACCTTCTTCTTGGTTTCCTTGTCTTTTTCATCCTCAAGGGCACCCAAATCAAGGCCACCTTTCGCGCAGCTTTGCAGTTCCTTGCCATCAAACTCCTGCAGGTAGGAGAGCATCCATTCGTCCACGCGATCGCTCAACAACAGCACCTCCACACCCTTCTTCTTGAACACTTCCAGGTGCGGGCTGTATTTGGCAGCTGCATAGGTGTCGGCTGTGACGTAATAAATCTTGTCCTGGCCCTCTTTCATGCGGCTCACATAATCGGCCAAAGAAACAGTTTGTGCCTCGCCTTCGCTTTGCGTGGTTGCAAAGCGCAGCAATTTCGCAATGCGCTCCTTGTTGGCTGGGTCATCGCCCATGCCCTCTTTGAGTACTTGACCAAATTCCTTCCAGAAGCTGGCGTATTTCTCGGTTTCGTTTGCAGCCATGTCTTCCAGCAAGCCCAGTACCTTCTTCACTGAGCCTTCACGAATAGCCTTTACGTCGCGGCTTTCCTGCAAAATTTCGCGCGACACGTTCAAAGGCAGATCAGAGGAGTCGATGACGCCTTTCACAAAACGCATGTACGGAGGCATTAACTGCTCTGCATCGTCCATGATGAATACGCGCTTGACGTACAGCTTGATGCCCTTTTGCTGGTTGCGGTCCCACAGGTCGTAGGGAGCCTTGGCCGGAATGTACAGCAGCGAAGTGTATTCCGAACGACCACCCTCTACCCGGTTGTGGGTGTAAGCCAAAGGATCAGCGAAATCAAAGCTGATGGTTTTGTAAAACTCGTTGTATTGTTCAGCGGTAATGTCGCTTTTTGGCCGGGCCCACAAGGCATTGGCCTTGTTCACATTTTCCCACTCGCCGGTGGCTTTCATGCCACCTGCTTTTTCGTCCCATTCCTCCTTCAGCATTTGAATGGGCAGGGAAATGTGATCGGAATATTTGGTCAGAATGCCCTTCAATTTCCAGCCAGAAAGCAATTCATCCTCATCTGCTTTCAAGTGCAGAATGATTTGAGTGCCACGGTCTGCTTTCTCAATGGCTTCCACGCTGAATTCGCCATCACCTTTCGATTCCCATTCAACGCCCTCTGCGGCCGGCAAACCGGCTTTGCGCGAGCGCACCGTGACTTTGTCAGCCACAATGAACGCCGAATAAAAACCCACGCCAAACTGGCCTATCAAGGCAGCGTCTTTTTGTTGATCACCACTCAGTTTGCCAAAAAATTCTTTGGTACCACTTTTGGCGATCGTGCCCAGGTGTTCAATGGCATCTTCGCGGCTTAAGCCAATCCCATTGTCTTCAATCGTGATGGTGCGGGCTTCCTTGTCAAAGCTCACGCGAATTTTCAGCTCGGTGTCACTCTCGAACAGCCCGGCGTTGTTGATGGCTTCAAAGCGCAGTTTGTCGCAAGCGTCCGATGCGTTGGAAACCAGCTCGCGAAGAAAGATTTCCTTGTTGGAATACAGCGAATGAATCATCAAATGCAGAAGTTGTTTCACTTCTGTTTGAAAACCCATTGTTTCCTTCATTGCACCCATGTTGTTTGCTCCCTTCATCTTCTTGGTTTGGATGTTGGGGAAATGGGGGCGAATTCCTGAATTTCAAGACGAAAAAAAAGCCCCGGAGGGCTTTTTTTAATTGGTTTTGCGAAGAGAATCTGCCTTGAACTTGATATCCAGTTCCTTGCCTTTTCTGCCCCGTTTTCCAAGGCGCTCAGCCAGCAAGGCTGGTTTCAATACCTCCTCCCGGTCTTTTCCACCACGGCCTGTGCCCGCAATCACCAAGCTGTCAGACGGGCCGAAAGCAACCGCGGCCACCAACGAGTCTTTGTCATCGAGTGGCAACAGTTGTACGCCACGCCCGCCACCTGAGAGTTGTTTGAGCTCGTCCAGCATGAAGACATGGAAACGTCCACTTTCGGCAAGCACGGCCACCCGGTCGTCGGTGGCCTGCAACAACACCGGCGGCAAGAGCTTTTCACCCGGGTTCAGGCTGATGAATTGCTTGCCCGCTTTCATGCGGCTCTCCATATTGCCAGCCATGGCCAAAAAGCCGTAGGCCCCGCTGCAAGCCAGAAACACGGGCTGGGAAGCAGGTGCGGCTAGCGCGTGGCTCAGCGTACCGCCATTCAACTCTACAAGGCTTTGTGCGGGTATGCCATCGCCCCGGCCACCCGGCCATGCAGACACGGGCACACTAAACACCTTGCCCAGTGCATTGCCGGCACCAAACAAGTAGGTGTTGTCGGTGGTTTTGCATTCAAAAGCGGCGTACAACGCGTCGCCCACTTTAAAACTGAACTGGGCGGCGTCGTGGCCGTGGCCCTGGCGGTTTCGTATCCAGAATTTCTGGGAAACAATGACCGTAGTCGGTTCTTCAACCACTTTCACTTCCACGCTGGCTTTTTCGGCTTCTTCAATCAACGTGCGGCGATCATCGCCATAGGTGTCGGTGTCTTTACGAATTTCGGAAATAATTCGGGTTTTCAGCTTGCCTTCATCGGCCAGCAAGGCTTCAAGATCAGCCTTTTCCTCGCCCAACTTGGCCAGTTCCTGCTCAATCTTGATTTTCTCAAGGCGAGCCAACTGACGCAGTCGAATTTCAAGAATGTCCTCGGCTTGACGGTCGCTCAGTTTAAAAGCTTCAATCAAGGCAGGCTTGGGCTCATCGCTTTCGCGAATCACCTTGATCACTTCATCGATGTTCAACCAAGCGATCAAGCGGCCTTCCAACACGTGAATACGATCATTAACCTGCGCCAAGCGATGTTGGCTGCGTCGGGTTACGCACACTTTGCGGAACTCGATCCAGTCCAGCAACATGGCAATCAAACCACGCTGGCCCGGGCGGCCCGAATTGTCGATGCTCACCAAATTGATGGACGTGTTGGTTTCCAAACTGGTGTGGCTAAGTAGCAGGTTCGAAAACTCCTCTACCGACACATTCCGGCTTTTCGGCTCGAAGACCAGGCGTACGGCGTTCTCTTTGCCCGATTCATCGCGCACCGCATCCAGCATGGCCAACACTTGCGCCTTCAGGTTTTGCTGCTCTGTACTCAGGCTTTTCTTACCAGCTTTTACCTTGGGGTTGGTCAATTCTTCAATTTCTTCCAGCACCTTGGCAGTGCTGGTGTTGGGAGGTAACTCTTTCACCACCAACTGCCACTGGCCGCGCGCCATTTCCTCAATTTCCCAGCGCGCCCGCACTTTGATGGAGCCCCGACCACCGGCATAAATTTCTTTCATCGCACTGGCGGGCGAGATAATTTGCGCACCACCCGGGAAATCTGGAGCTGGCAAATGGCCCATGATGGTGTCCAGGTCCGCATTCGGGTGTTTGATCAAATGAATCGTCGCGGCGGCCACTTCCCGAATGTTGTGGGGTGGAATGTCGGTGGCCATGCCCACTGCAATTCCCGAAGCGCCGTTGAGCAACACAAAAGGCAAGCGCGCTGGCAACAGTTTGGGTTCCTGAAAGCTGCCATCGTAGTTCGGAATGAAGTCGACAGTCCCCATGTCCACTTCGTCCAGCAACAGCTTGGCGATTGGCGTCAGGCGGGCTTCGGTGTATCGCATGGCAGCGGCGCCATCGCCATCCCGGCTGCCAAAATTGCCCTGACCATCGATCAGCGGGTAACGCAAGGTAAAGTTTTGCGCCATGCGCACCAATGCATCGTAGGCGGCCTGGTCGCCATGCGGATGGTATTTACCCAAAACATCGCCGACCACACGGGCCGATTTCACAGGCTTGGCATTGTTGCCCAGGCCCATTTCATTCATGGCATACAAAATTCGCCGCTGAACAGGTTTTTGACCATCCGCACACTCGGGCAGCGCCCGGCCCTTCACCACAGAAATGGCGTAATCCAGGTAGGCGCGCTCGGCATAAAGACCAAGGGTAATCGTTTCAGAATCGTCGCCGGAAGGTGGCGTTGCATCCAGAGTGAGTTGTTCCATGCGGTGCTTCGAAGTTTCTTATTTTGAGAATTGACGTTGACGAAGGGTTTCAAACAGGCACACCGAACTGGCCACCGACACATTCAGGCTTTCAACACTGCCAATCATCGGAATTTGTACCAGTTGGTCGCATTTTTCGCGGGTCAAACGACGCATGCCGTCGCCTTCAGCGCCCAGTACCCACGCAATCGGACCGTTTAAATCGGCGTCATATAGGGTGTCTGTGGCCTCACCGGCAGTGCCGATGCACCAAACGCCCGCCTCTTGAATTTCTTCCAGTGTACGGGCCAGGTTGGTGACGGTAATGACCGGAATTGTTTCAGCCGCGCCGCAAGCGACTTTGGACACCACTGGGGTAATACCCACCGATTTGTCTTTGGGCAACACCACAGCATGCACGCCGGCTGCATCCGCGCTGCGCAGGCACGCACCCAGGTTATGGGGGTCGGTCACGCCATCCAGAACCAACAGCAGAGTGTTTTTGCCGTGGGTGTCGATGATCTCAAACAGGTCGTTGCTTTTGACCAGTTCCTTGGCAAAAGCCACCACCCCTTGATGCTGTTTGTGACCCGCTGCTTTTTCCAAACGGTCTGAATCAGCCGCGCTTACCTTCACGCCAGCAGCTTTCACCTTGTCGATGAACTGCTGCATGCGTTTGTCTTTTCGGTGTTGGTCCACCAACACCTCTTCCACGCTGGCTGGGGCTGTTTTAACCCGGGCCGACACGGCATGAAAACCATACAATATGGCCAATTGGCACGCTCCGCTTATCTAGATTTTTTCGCTGCAGTGCGCATTTTAGACCCAGTGGTAGGCTTGGTACGGCTGACACGCTTTGCTTTTTGAATTTCTTCTTTGCGCTTTTTCTCGGCTGCAGCCTTGCTGCGAGATTCATCCGCAGCCCGCCTCTTGTTCACGCCGCGCGTAGTGGCAGCCTCTTCGGGTGGCAAGACAGGCACAGTTTTACCCGCATCTTGCACGGCCTGCTGCATTTGAGCAGTGTTGGTACGGCGGCCTTGCTGGCGCTGCGGCCGGTTGCCTGCCTTGCCATTCAACTTGGCCGAACCAGGATCACGCATCAAGCTTTCAAACTTCAATCCCTGCACCAAGCGGAATTCAATCCGACGGGCATCCAGGTCAACCCTGGACACCTGCACATTGATCGGGTCAGTCAGCCGGTAGCGGATACCACTGCGCTCGCCACGCAATTCATGCAGGCTGTCGCTGTACTGGAAGTACTCTGTGCCCAGTTCAGAAACATGCACCAAACCCTCCACATACAAGGCATCGAGTGTAATGAACAAACCGAAGCTGGTTACGCCTGACACATGGCCCTGGAAGGTATCGCCAACTCGCTCTTTCATAAAGAAACACTTCAGCCAGGACATCACATCGCGAGAGGCTTCATCTGCACGGCGCTCCGTGGACGAAAACCAATTACCAGCTTGATCCCAACGCGCAATTTCCTCAGCTTTGTCCACTCGACGCTTGGGATCGAAATCCTCGAATTCACGCTCATCGAGTGGCAGTGGTACGTAACGCTTGCCAGCCAACAAAGCCTTGATACTTCGATGAACCATCAAATCAGGATATCGACGAATTGGAGACGTAAAGTGGGCATAGGCCGGGTAAGCCAGGCCAAAATGACCACTGTTGTGTGGGGTATAAATCGCCTGCTGCATCGAGCGCAACATCATGGTTTGCAGCAAGGCTTGATCAGGGCGCCCCTGAATTTTCTTCATCAGATTGGCGTAATCGATACTGGTGGGGTCATCGCCACCATCCAGCGTCAAGCCCACTGAACGCAAAAAGGCACGCAGGTTTTGCAATTTCTCAACCGTTGGGCCTTCATGTACACGATACAAACTTGGGTGTTTGCTGCGTTCCAGAAAATCAGCAGCGCACACGTTGGCCGCCAGCATGCATTCTTCAATCAAACGATGCGCATCGTTTCGGCGCTTGGGCACGATTTTATCGATCTTGCCATCAGGGTCGAGCATCACCTGGGTTTCAACGGTGTCGATTTCCATGGCACCGCGACGCTGGCGCGACTCAAACAGCACCTTAAACAGCGTATACAGGTTTTCGACATCGCCGTACACATGGCCCATGGCTTTGGCAGTCAGGCTTTGCGGATCAGTCAGTGCATCCCACACCTGGTTATAGGTGAGGCGCGCTGCGGAATGAATCACTGCATTGTAAAACTGGTAGGCCTTGATGGCTCCCTTAGGTCCGATGATCATATCGCACACCAGAACCAAGCGGTCCACGCCAGGGTTCAACGAACACAAACCATTCGACAGTTTCTCGGGCAACATGGGAATGACCCGGCGCGGGAAATACACCGAAGTACCCCGCTTGGTGGCCTCTTGGTCAATTGGAGTGCCGGGTAACACGTAGTGACTCACGTCAGCGATGGCCACCAGCAAACGCCAGCCACCCTTGGTGTCGCTCGATGGGGTGCAATAAACTGCATCATCGAAATCGCGGGCATCTTCCCCATCGATGGTGACAAAAGGCACATCACGCAAATCCACACGACCTTTCAGGTCTTTGTATTCAACCTCATTGGGAATACTTTCGGCCTGATTCATGGTCAGTAAATTGAATTCATGCGGCACGTCAAATTTGCGCACCGCAATCTCGATTTCCATGCCGGGATCGTCCAATTCACCCAGAACCTCCGCCACCTTGCCGATTGGCTGTGAATGACGGGTAGGCTGCTCAACAATTTCAACGGTCACCACTTTGCCCGGCGTGGCATTGCCCACGTCTTTCGGCGACACCAATATGTCATGCTTGATGCGCTGGTCTTCCGGAATAACCAGCAAAATGCCGCGCTCAGACACCAAACGCCCCACCAAGCGATTGGTCTTGCGTTCGGTGACTTCAACAATCGTCCCCTCTGGCTTGCCACGGTGGTCAGTGCCGGTAATCCGCACCAAAACGCGGTCGCCATGCAGCACTTTTTGCATTTCGCGTGGGGAAAGGAAAGCGTCTGGCCCGCGATCGTCGCGAACCAGGAAACCAAAACCGTCGCGGTGACCGGCCACTCGGCCAGCTACGAAATCAAGCTTGGTGGAAAGCAACAACATGCCCTTTCTGTTGGGCATTAATTGGCCATCCCGCTCCATGGCGTTCAGGCGTTTTTCAATAATGGGGATTTGATCTTCAGTAAGCTTCAGGTGTTCAAAAACCTGTTCGCGGGTTAAAGGGGCTTGCGCTTGGCGCAGTACAGCCAGGATGTCTTCACGACTTGGAATTTTTATTTCTGTTTTATGCATTGACAAATTTATTTATTTCATTAGAATTCACGGCTCGCACCTGTGCCCAGGTGGCGGAATTGGTAGACGCGCTAGGTTCAGGTCCTAGTGGTGGTAACACTGTGGAGGTTCGAGTCCTCTCCTGGGCACCAGCAGTTTTCTCTTCACCAGTTTTATCTTCACTTACGCGTTTCAACGCAGTGTACAGCACTTTCTCCGCTTTAATTCTGAATTTCCGAAGCGCTTTGCGAATTTGCATTGCAGTGGGTATTTGCAATACAAATTCGCCAAAAATTTCACTCAAAAACCATAGCCAACGCTGAAGATCAGGCTGGTATCAGTTTTCTTGACTCCCGGTGGCGGCATGTTGTCGTAATCCACGTTCACCTGCGTAGCCACATTCACATTTTCAACAATCGGAACCCGCAAGCCCACCTTGGTTTTGAACAATGAATCGGCGGTGTCCTCAAGGCTCACAGACAGATCGTTGTTATTGAAGAACACCAAACGTTTATTCCAGAACTTGCGCTCATAGTCCAAACCCAAACTTAATGAGGGAAACGACTCATCAGCCGCAACGATGTAATCCTCATTGATGTAGGCCAAACCATATTCTGTCGACAACTTGGCACGATCAGTTTCAAAAAACTGGTAACCGTAACCAGCGCCCAGAGAAGTTCTCAAATTCAGGTCAGCCAACTTGTCCTGCTCGCCCTTGGCATTCACAAACAGGTAATCTTTTTCGCTCAGGAATGCGTCGTATTGGGTTAGCAAATATCGGTTTGATGTGGTTGTAACCCCGGCCGACTCAGCCTCGTTCACTTCAGCTGCGAGGGTGTACCTGTTCTCTGGCGTTCTGGCAATCAACTCTGCATCAAAATTCAGGGCATCGTCCTCCGAATTACCCCGATTGAACACGCCGCCGAGATTGGCTCTCCCACTGTATTTGACCGAATGATCCACAATCGGGGGGTTGAACATGGCAACCTCAGCCCTTTGAAGGGGTCTGGAGCGCCCCAGATCGCCCTGATCAATAATCAACTCACCCTGCTGACTCAGAGTCACCTTTCCTTCCGCGGTGCTCCCGTCTTTGAGTTTGACAATGACCCCCTCGTCAGACTCCAATTCAAGAACCTGTTTCCACGGTAGTTCAACTTCTCCGAACAACGGCGATTTAAGGGTAAGAATGTTGTCGCTTAACTTAACGATCTCGCCGGTGAGGCGATCACCATTTTTCAAGACCACATTGGCTGCGAAAACCGGACTGCTGAACAGGGAAAGTGCGATCACACAAGCAGGTGCATATTTGAACAGCGGGGGGAATTTTTCAACTTTTACTTCTTTTAAGACAGGCATTGTCCCGAGGTCTCCTTTCAGATTGATGGACCCATAGGATACCACAACGATTTTTAGGCCTTTTTAGACCACAAATAAGGTATTTTTGAGGGGAGTTAGAACAAGATATTCAGGGGAATTTCAGAGAAAATCTCGAGTCTCGAAAGGCTGCACAATCCAGACGTCCGAATGAAGATATTCAGCGGCAAAGTCCGGTTTGAAAACAGACCCAGGCTTTACCCAAACCACTGCAGTTTTCATCTCGGTGATAGTGGGGCAAATAGTGCACAGATGCTCACACAGCGCCTTCAAGGTATGTCCAGTGTCAGCCAGGTCATCCACCAAAAGCACCCGGCCACTCACCGGCCCAACTGCTGCGATGCTGGCTGAAATCTGCAGTTCACCCTGACTGGTTCCCTCGCCACCCCGATAGGAGGATGCAGCGATTACAGCCATGGGTTTTCGCAAAGAACGAGACAAGCCATCCGCCAGAAAAAGACCGCCCCGAGAAACCCCGAGCACGCAATCAGGCTGAAAACCCGAGTTTTTAACGGCATCCACCACCCGATCAATCAGGTGGTGGTACTGGGCATAATCGATGTGTAGCTTGTCGCTCATGCGCCAGAGCTTCGGATTCAGGCTTTGTAGGGGTGACGAAGCACAATGGTTTCGTCACGGTCCGGGCCAGTCGAGATCATGTCCACGGGGACACCGCACACTGCTTCCATGCGCTTCAGATAGATCTTTGCCTCCTCTGGCAAATCATCGAACTGTTTCACGCCAAAGGTGGTGCCCTTCCAGCCAGGGAAAGTTTCAAAAATCGGCTTGCAGCCTTCGACTTTGTCGCTACCGAAAGGAAGAATATCGGTCTTTGTACCATCGGCCAATTCGTAGCCCACGCACATTTGAATGGTTTCCATGCCATCCAGCACATCAAGTTTGGTAATGCACAGGCCTGAAACACCGTTTAACTGAATGGTACGGCGCAAGGCGGCCGCATCAAACCAGCCACAGCGACGTGGTCGGCCGGTGACCGAACCAAACTCATTGCCTTTCTTGGCCAGGTACATGCCTTTCTCACAAAACAGCTCAGTGGGGAACGGACCTGAGCCAACGCGTGTTGCGTAGGCTTTGGTGATACCCAACACATACTGCAAACGCTGAGGGCCCACACCGGCACCCGGGGAAGCAGCGCCGGCGATACAGTTGGAGCTGGTCACAAAGGGGAAAGTACCGTGATCGATGTCGAGCAAGGCGCCTTGTGCACCTTCGAACAACAGGTTTTTGCCCTCATCATTTGCCTGCTGAAGCAAAGTGGGCACGTCCGCCACCATATTTTTGATTCGCGGAGCCAATGCCATGGCTTTGTCGAACACCACTTGGGCATCAACCGGCTCGGCGCCGAGGTACTGGGTTAATACAAAGTTGTGATAATCCAGCACCTCTTCCAGTTTGGCACGGAATTTTTCGGGATTAAACAGATCCTGTACGCGCAAGGCCCGACGGGCAGCCTTGTCCTCATAGGCAGGACCAATACCCCGGCCGGTGGTACCAATTTTCGCGTCGCCGCGCTTGGCTTCACGGGCCTTGTCCAGCGCAATGTGGTGGTCCAGAATCAGGGGGCAGGTTTCGCTGATTTTCAAACGGCTTTCAACCGAGATTCCACCTGCCTGAAGCTCGTCAATCTCGCTCAGCAAAGCCTCTGGTGAAAGTACCACGCCATTGCCGATGTACACCTGTACGTCAGGACGCAAAATACCAGAAGGGATCAGGCGCAAAATGGTTTTCTTGCCACCGATGACGAGTGTATGACCCGCATTGTGACCGCCCTGGAAGCGAACAACGCCTTGGGCATGGTCCGTCAACCAGTCCACCACCTTGCCCTTGCCCTCGTCACCCCACTGGGTACCAATCACAACCACATTTCGAAAACTCATTTAACTTTCTCCTGATTCATGCCAATCGGCACCACTTTCCACACGGCGTTGGCCTGTACAAGCTGCCGATCACATACAAACTCTTCTTCCTCTTGGGCGGTATTGGGCAGCGATTGAAGCACCACCTCACCCTGACTGCGCAACTCGCGAATTACAGCCATCAATTCAGTGTCGTAAACCCATGGAGCGCGAATGGCTGTTTTGGGCCGGGAATGCACAGCCTGCAAAGACACCAGTTCTCGCAAATCCACTGAAAAGCCAGTGGCGGGGCGGGCTCGGCCATACACTGCGCCCACATCGTCGTAGCGGCCACCACGCAACACTGCGTTGGGGCAACCCTCTACGTAGGCCGAAAAAATCAGGCCACTGTGGTAATCAAAACTGGCCAAGTCTGCCAGATCCAGAATAAGCGCCGGCATGGCCGACACCGTTTCCTGCAAACGCGCAATCAAGGTGCGCAATTCATTCAACACCGCACCCACTTTCGGGTTACGCGGCAAGGTCTCGGCTGCCCTGTTCAACACACAATTGCTGCCGCCGACCGAACCATACAGGCTCAACAAAGCCAGCACATTGGCCTTGCAAGCGGCCGATACCTCTGCCAACAATGCTTCCAGGGCAGGCCTGTCTTTTTGCGCCAGGCAATCGTGCAAACGACGTATCAAATTGTCGGACAAACCCTCGCCATCCACCACTGCTGCCAGCAGGCCAGCGTGTGACAAGGCCAGGCGATAACCCTTCAGGCCAGACAGGTTCAGTGTATCCACGGCCAAATTCAGTATTTCAAGGTCGGCTTCAATGCCACCACAGCCATACAGCTCAGCACCGCATTGCAGTGGCTCACGGGTATTGTGTAAACCCAGAGCCTGCGTGTGCAGAACCGGGCCACAATAACAAAGGCGTGTCACACCCTTCCGGTTCAAAATATGGGCATCAATACGTGCCACCTGGGGCGTGGTGTCAGCCCGCAAGCCCAACATACGCCCGCTGGCCTGGTCAAGCAACTTGAAAGTTTGCAAATTCAGGGATGCATCGGCGTTACCAAGCAGTGATTCGGTGTACTCCAGCATGGGAGGCATTACCAACTCGTAGCCGTATACACGAAAGCGGTCCAACAAGGACCGTCTCAATTCTTCAATTCGCCTGGCCTCGGAAGGCAATACATCGGCGACAGACTCTGGCAAAAGCCAAGCAGACATGACTATTCCAACTCTTCAACGAGTGTTTTACAACAAAAAAAGCGTGATACCGATGAGGATCGCCACCAGCCCAACAAATCGTATTTGACCTTCTGTGAGCGAGGCAATCTTGAGAAAGGTCTCTTTCCATTGTTTCGGAAACAGAAAAGGCATAAAGCCCTCGAGAATGAACACGAGGGCCAAAGCCAGCCAAAAGGTCTCGCTCATATCAGTTTTCCCAGAGCCAGACCTTTCAAGCGAAGGCAATTAACCAACGCAAGCGCACGAAAGCCCAAGTTATTGCGTTTTCTGCAAAAACTTGAAGAAATCAGACTGCGGATCAACCACCATCACATCAGACTTGGATGTCAAAGACTTCTTGTAGGCATCCAGACTGCGGTAAAAGGAATAGAACTCGGGATTGCGACCGAAAGCGGCATTATAAATCGAACCGGCCTTTGCATCACCCTCCCCCTTGATAGTTTGTGCTTCTCTGTAGGCTTCAGCCAAAATAACGACCACCTGGCGATCAGCATCCGCACGAATTTGCTCGGCCTCCGCTGCACCAGTGGCACGCAGGTCGTTGGCCACCCGCTTGCGCTCGGCCTCCATACGGCGGAACACTGATTCACTGACCTCAGGCAGTAAATCCACGCGTTTCAAGCGAACATCCAGAATCTCCACGCCAATTTCTGCAGCCTCATCCTTGACCTTTTCCACCACTGTGTTCATGACGGTGGTTCGCTCGCCTGAAACCATTTGCGGCACGGTTCGCTTGGTAATTTCCTCGTTCAAAGCGGACTTGACCACCTGAGACATACGGCTTTGAGCCAGGCGGGAATCACCACTCAAACGAACAAAATACAAGCGAGGATCGACAATGCGCCACTTGATATAAGAGTCGATCAAGAGGTTTTTCTTCTCGGAAGTAATAAAACGCTCAGGTTCGGGGGTGTCAATGGTTTGAATACGCTTGTCCAGAAAAATAACATTCTGGAAAGGTGCGGGTAGCTTGAAATACAAACCAGGCTCCTGGCGCACTTCTTCAACCTGACCCAAAGCAAACACAATGGCATATTGGCGCTGATCCACAACGTACAGGCAGGTGTTGGCGACAAAAAAGCCAATCAACGCAGCCGCTACTACTACAAAAATCTTAGGCATGATTAGCGAGCTCCCCGGTCACGATTGCGCATGGCATCGCGAATGCTAGTGTCGAATCCATCATTGGCAGCACGTGGTGCAGATGGGCTGGTTTCAGCGGCTTTGGCAGCAGCAGCGGCAGATGTCGCACTGCTTTCAGCGCCAGATGCACCAGTTTTCTCAATCAATTTGTCCAAAGGCAAATACAGCAGCTGGCTGTTGCCTTTCGAGTCCACAATAACCTTGGTCACGTTGGTATAAATTTCCTGCATCGCATCGATGTAGAGGCGATCACGCGTAACTTTCGGTGCTTTCTCGTATTCGGTCAAAATTGCCTTGAAGCGGGCTGAATCACCCTCAGACTGCGCAACAACACGCTCACGATAACCGTTTGCCTCTTCAATCAAGCGAGCCGCATTGCCTCGGGCACGCGGAATTACATCATTTGCATAGGCTTCACCGTCGTTTTTCAAACGCTCACGGTCCTGACCCGCCTTCACTGCATCGTCGAATGCAGCTTGAACCTGCTCGGGAGGCTGAACGCCCTGCACGGTCACACTCGACACCAAGATACCTGTGCCGTACTTGTCGAGAATTTCCTGCATCACTTCAGCTGTATTCAAGGCAATCTGCTCTCGACCTTCGTACAGTACAAAGTCCATTTTGCTACGACCCACTACTTCGCGAATGGCTGTTTCAGCAGCCATTTTTACGGTTTCGTCGGGATCAATGGTGTTAAACAGATAATCACCCGCATCTTTGAGGCGGTATTGAACCGCAAATTGGATGTCGATGATGTTTTCATCTTCGGTCAGCATCAGCGCTTCGCGCAGCACCTTGCTTTTCACGTCGTTGCGATAACCCACCTCAACAATACGCACCTGAGAGGAGTTCACCACTTCATGCGACTGAATTGGATAAGGCAAGCGCCATTGGAAGCCTGGCATTGAAGTGTGGTGGTATTTACCAAACTGCAACACCACGCCTTCACGGCCTTCCTGAACGATGTAAAAACCGCTGGCCAACCAGACAAGCACAGCGACCACGATCACCGCAGTGAAACCTCGACCTGCATTCTCCATGCTGGGGCCACCACTGCCGCCACCGCCCAAGGGACCGCGTGGACCACCGCCATGGCCACCTTTCTTCCCGAACAGGCGGTTAAGCCTGCTGTTGAAGTCGCGCCATAGTTCATCGAGGTCCGGGGGACCGTCCTGACGGCCGCCGGGACGGCGATTGTCTTGATCTTGAGGCTTTGCGGGTTCATCGTTGTTTTGATTACCCGATGAATTTCTGCCCCAATCCGGATCATTCATTGACATGCTTGTTCCTACTGCTGAAAAATTAGTTGTTGACGTTCAGGCCCATTGCAATTCATCTGACTGCGTGTCTGCACCCCTGCTTTGAGCATAGAAGTTGCCAGCAAGTTCAGTCAGGCATTCACGCAACTCAGGAATGCCAAGCCCATAGCGCGCACTCACCGCCACGGACAAAATCTTACCATCGCCGTCGCGCTCGACTTCCACGGAACGCTCGCAGGCGTCTATTTTGTTCCAGATGATCACCTGTGGAACATCCCCCGCGTCGATCTCCAGCAGTACTTTGTTGACCTCGTCGATTTGACTGTGCCGGACTGGAGAGCTCACATCAACGACATGCAACAACACGTCGGCGTGCACCGCGCTTTCAAGAGTGGCTTTGAAGGCATCGACCAGCGAATGGGACAGATCGCGAATAAATCCAACCGTATCCGACAAGGCCATGTCTACCTTGGGTGCTAGCCACACACGGCGTGTGGTCGTATCCAGGGTGGCAAACAGTTGGTCGGCCGCATACGCCTTGTCGCTCGCAATGGCATTGAACAAAGTGCTTTTGCCGGCATTGGTGTAGCCCACGATCGCAACCGTGAACTGCCCTCGCCGCTCGCGTTGACGGCGCTGGGTTTGACGCTGTTTCTGAAGCTTCTCGAGCCTGGTTTTCAGTTGCTTGACCTTTACACCGATCAGGCGCCGGTCTGTTTCGAGTTGGGTTTCACCCGGGCCACGCATGCCGATACCACCTTGCTGGCCGTACAAATTCGCGTTGCCCCGCACCAAGCGCGAGGCCATGTACTGAAGCTGTGCCAACTCAACCTGCAACTTGCCCTCGAAACTGCGTGCACGGATGGCAAAAATATCGAGGATCAAACCCGTTCGGTCGATGACTCGACGCCCGAGTGCATTTTCAAGATTTCGCTGTTGGGCCGGACTCAGACTGTGATTGAAGATGACAAGTTCGACTTCTTCGGCGTCGCAATGCGCAAGTATTTCCTGCACCTTGCCTGAGCCGATGAATGTGGCTGAGTCAGGGGAACGCCGCTTGGACACGAAAACGCCGATCACCTCTGCACCCGCAGAGGTGGCCAGTAGGGCAAGCTCATCGACACTTTCGCGGAACTCGTGTTGACCTAGATCGAGTGCAACCAGGGAACTACGCGTCATTTCAAACCGCGGAATAATTTGAAAGTGAAGATAAGGTTACTCCTTCACCTCGGGGGTGAATGTCACTGAACGGCCAGGCACAACAGTCGAAATTGCGTGCTTGTAGACCATTTGGGTTACTGTGTTACGCAGCAAAACCACGTACTGATCGAAAGACTCGATTTGGCCCTGAAGCTTGATGCCGTTGACCAGGTAAATGGACACGGGTACATGCTCTTTGCGCAGCAAATTGAGGAAGGGGTCTTGTAGTAGTTGCCCTTTGTTACTCATAACAGCTCCAGACTGTGTTGATATTATTAAATGTCAGAGCTTTTGGCTCGTCACGCTTAGTTTACAGAAAGCGTCTATGGGTGCCAAACGGAAGCCCTTCTTTTGTTGATATGGACACTCTTTTTTCATAAAAAGTTCAAATCCAACGACAAAGAGTGATTCCCGTTGACATCCCCCACTTAACAGGGGGCTAACTCAAGCCATTGAGACAGGCGGGGACGCCGAATGAACTCTTCTTGAAACTCGGTCAATTTCGCCGTGGACTGAGGCAATCGGGCAGCCCATTCAGAAGTCAGGGATGGGTCGTACCAAAGCGCTTTTGCCACCACTTCAGAACTGATGTTGGCTGGGTCACAAATCAAGGCAAAGCGATCATCACCCCGCACAATGGCCAGAAGACCGATCACTCCATGATCAATCAACAAACTCAGAATCTCATCCAGCTGGTCGGGTGGCACCTTGGCAAACACCCGCAACTCTTCCATGGTCATGCCTGGCTTTTCCTGCTGCCGCGACTTTTCCAGTTCAACCAAAACACTCAAACCTTGCAACCACCTTTCACCAGGGCGGTTACTAGGATTCCAGTAACCAGTGCGGGCCACAGGCAAAGCCGCAACAGTACTGGCCCCCAGCAACACAATAATCCAGCTGACGTAAATCCAGAGCAAAAAGATTGGAAATGCCGCCAAAGCACCATACAAAGCCGTATAACTTGGAAAGTGCGTGATGTAAGCCGCAAAAGCCCGCTTGGAAATTTCAAACAGCACGGCGGCCAATACCCCACCCGCCAAGGCGTCTTTCCAGTGCACCGCCCTATTCGGAACAATTCGATAAATAAAGGCAAAAGCCAACACCGTCAAAGTCAGCGGTATCAGATTAAGGGCGGGAAACATGCCACCCAACACAGGATTCACACCCGCCATGGTTTCACCGATCAGCGCAGTGGATACGCTGATGCTCAACCCGATCAGCACTGGCGCCAGCGACAACACAGCCCAATACAGCACCACCTTGTTCATGGTCGAACGTTGACGCTTCACGTTCCAGATTTGATTGAACACCCTATCCACCGTGAACATGGTGGTCAATGCAGTAATCACCAGAAACACAATACCAATTGCGGTCAGCCCCTTGGCTTTGTCAGAAAACTGGGTGACATAAGTCAAAATGGTTTCAGACAAGGTTTCGGGAAAAAAGCTGTCGATCAAATAGCCCTGAAGCGACAACTGCAAACGGTCAAACATCGGAAATGCCGTGAATATGGCCAACACCACTGTGGCCAATGGCACCAAGGAAAGCACAGTGGTAAAGGTAAGGCTGGCAGCCACCTGCGGCAAGCGCTGTTCGCTGATGCGCTGGCTCACCAGGCGTGTAAATGCGATCCACCAGCGCAAATTCAGCGGTGACAGCTCAACATCGGCTACGCTGAAAGCACGGCGAGCACCACGCATAAAGCGTGCACGGCGCGTTTGACTCTCTTCGGTCGATTTGCCAATGGCTTTGAAACTCTTGGTCTCAGTTGTTTCGGAAGGTGCGGCTGAACTCATGCGCTTCGATACAATAGGGTTTCCAACAGTCCCCATGATAACCCCTAAGCATGATTGAAGTATTGGTCTTGTATTACAGCCGCCATGGCGCAACTGCGCAGTTGGCCCGCGAAATTGCACAGGGCATAGACTCCGTGAAAGGTGTTTCGGCAAGAATTCGAACAGTACCCGCGGTGTCTGCGAACACAGAAGCCACTGAATCCGACATTCCCGAACAGGGCCCACCCTATGCAGAGCCGGCTGACTTGAAAGAATGCGCTGGCATTGCCATGGGCTCACCGACACGGTTTGGCAACATGGCCGCCCCCATGAAGTATTTTTTGGATGGTACGGTTGGAACCTGGCTGGCTGGCGATTTGATCAACAAACCCTTTTGCGTATTTACAAGCACTGGCAGTTTGCATGGAGGCCAGGAAACCACGCTGACCAGCATGGCTTTGCCCTTGATCCACCATGGCATGCTTTGGCTGGGCATTCCCTATTCCGAGCAAGCTTTGAATGACACCCGCACTGGCGGCACGCCCTATGGCGTGACCCATTGGGCGGGCGGACAAGGCCAACACCCGATTTCCGAGCATGAAAAAACGCTTGCCCGAGCTCAAGGTGCACGCCTTGCGAAAGCGGCATTGGCCCTTCAACACATGGATAAATCTTGATGAGCAGCACACTTGAAGTTGATTTGACCCGCAAGAAAGCCTACTGGGCAACAGTCAGCAGCCTGTTGGCGTTAATTGCCCTGTGCGTGGCCTGGGAACTTTTTGTTGCGCCCATTCGCCCGGGTGGCAGCTGGCTGGTACTGAAGGTGCTGCCCCTGCTGCTGGTGGTGCCCGGCATATTCAAACAACGCGTGCGAACCTATCAAGCCACATCACTTCTCGTGTGGCTTTACTTCGCTGAGGGTGCCACACGCGCCAGTTCCGACCCGGCGTTGGCCTCCCAGTTAATGGCCGGGCTGGAGGTGCTACTAACCATTACTTTGTTCGCCAGTGTCAGCGTGTATGCCCGTACCTACAAAGTCCCCAAGACAAAGGTTGCCTAAACGCATGAATGAATTTCTCGAACAGTTACGCAAACAGGTGCCTGGGCTGCTGATCAGCACTGAGGCGGCCTACATTGCCCAAGCCTGTACCGATTGGCGCAAACGCTACTGCACCACTGCGCTGGCTGTTCTGGAACCCATGACCACCCGACAGGTGCAAGACATTGTCAAAACATGCGATGCATTCAATGTGGCCATTTCAACCCAAGGTGGGAACACTGGCTTGGTGGGTGGTGCGGTGCCCGTGGCAGATACCGACGCGGAAAAACGACCGCATGTTGTACTTAAAACAGGGCGCATTCGCGAGTTCCTGAAGCTGGATGAAAGCAACCTGACTTTGACTGCCAGCGTAGGTTACACCCTGCATGAAATTCAGGAATATGCGTTGGCGCATGGCTTTTTATTCCCCTTGAGCCTGGCCTCAGAAGGTACCTGCACCTTGGGCGGCAACCTCGCCAGCAATGCTGGGGGCGTCGCGGTGCTGCGCTACGGCAATACCCGCGAATTGTGTCTCGGGCTGGAGTATGTGAACGCACAAGGCGATTTGTGTGGTGATTTGCGGGGACTTCGCAAAAACAACACTGGCTATGACCTGCGTCATTTGTTGATTGGCTCGGAAGGCACTTTGGGAGTGATAACCACTGCCTGCATGAAGGTGTACCCTGCCCCCCAAAGCCGCTGTGTGGCGTGGCTGAATGTGGACAACATTCAAACTGCCGTGGACGCATTGGGATTTGTACAAGGCCGCTTGTTTGGTGAACTCAGCAGCTACGAATGGATGAACGTCAATGCAATTGATGTGGTTCAAACCCATTTTCCTGCCCGCGCGCCGACCTGCCCCGGCGCTGTTGACCATGTGCTCGCTGAATTCACCTCATTGGGTTCCGAAACCACCTTGCGTGAACAAGTCACCAAAACACTCGAGGCGCTGTTGGAAGAGCTTCCCGGGGTACGCAACATTGCCATGGCTCAAAACGGACGGGAAATTGAAGCGTTTTGGGCTTTGCGAGAAAACATTTCCGAAGCGCAGGCCAAAGAGGGTTTGAACGTCAAACACGATGTAGCCTGCGCTGTCTCGCAGCTACCCACATTTCACGACATGGCCCTGAATGACATTGCTGAGCATGGCGTGGATGTTCGGCCAGTGTTGTTTGGCCATTTGGGCGACGGCAACCTGCACTTCAATTTGTCAGCCCCAAAAGGCAACGACTCGTCAGAATTTCTCAAACAACACCAAAATTTGCTCAATACCTTGGTGCACGAGGCCATTCTCCGTTGCGGCGGTACCATATCGGCTGAACATGGCATTGGACAATTGAAAGCGGAATTGTTGCGAGAGATTACCAGCGACAGCAATTACTCGGCGTTTGTAGCGATCAAAAAGGCCATGGACCCTAAAAACCTCCTGAATCCCGGCAAGCTGGTGTTGATATGAGCCCGGCAGCTGTTGCGGGTTTATTGACGACTTGTTAAGAGATTGCAGCCATGATCGCCAGCGCATCTTCAACCACCTGCCAGTTGTTGGCCTTCAGCCGGGTTGAATCGGACAGCACCTGACGGTAAAGCCTTCCACCGGGCTGTCCGTGAAACAGACCCAACCAGGATTTCGTGATGTTTCGAATGCTTTCACCTTTTTGCAACTCCTGCTCAGCATAAGCGCGCAATTCATCAATAACGTCCAAACGGCTTTTTGATTGGATCGGTTGGCCAATGATTTCGTCAAATCCGGCCAATAGCCACGGGTTGGAATAAGCCTCTCGACCAATCATGCAACCATCAGCCCATTCCAAGTGGGTTTGAATCGACTCGAGGGTTGTAATTCCCCCGTTCAGAATGATTTGAAGATGCGGGAAATGTTGCTTCAGGCGCTTTACCACCTGGTAACGCAAAGGAGGAATATCGCGGTTTTGCTTTGGGGACAGGCCTTTGAGCACCGCATTGCGCGCGTGCACAATGAAGGTGTTACAACCCGCTTCACTCACCTTGCCCACAAAGTCATACAGCATGGTTTCGCTTTCATCGTAATCAAGCCCAATCCTGTGCTTCACAGTTACATCGATCGAGCAGGCATCCCGCATGGCTTTCACGCAGTCGGCCACCAAGTCGGGTTCCGCCATCAGGCAAGCGCCAAACGATCCCTTCTGGACACGCTCCGACGGACAACCCACATTCATGTTCAATTCATCGTAACCAGCTTGTTCAATCCATTTGGCGCAACGTGCCATGTGCTCGGGGTCGCTGCCACCGATTTGGAAGGCGACTGGGTGCTCTTCCTCGTTGAATGCCAAAAAACGCTGGCGATCGCCAAACACAAGCGCACCCGTTGTGATCATCTCGGTGTAAAGCCAGGTGTGCTGGCTTATCGCACGATGAAACCGACGGCAGTGCCGATCAGTCCAATCGATCATGGGAGCAACAGAGAGGGTGCGGGGTTTGAATGTCATGACTTGGATTCTACAAACAAAAAGGGCGAGGCCAAAGCCACGCCCCTTCTGGATTTCAAGCACTCATTGGCCAAAGGATGACCGAATGGAACTTATGCTGCGTCTCGGCTTGCTTTCTTGCGCTCATGTTCCTTCAGGAAACGCTTGCGAATTCGAATGCTCTTGGGTGTAATTTCGACCAGTTCATCGTCCGCAATAAACTCAACTGCATATTCCAGATTCAGAGCAATTGGAGGCACCAAACGGACCGCTTCGTCGGTACCGGACGCGCGCACGTTGGTCAGTTGTTTGCCTTTGATTGGGTTGACGACCAGGTCATTGTCACGGCTGTGAATACCAATCACCATGCCTTCATACAGGGCTTCACCCGGGGAAACGAACATGCGACCACGGTCTTGCAATTTCCACAAAGCGTAGGCAACTGCATCGCCATCATCCTGAGAAATCAGAACACCATTGTGACGCTCAGCCAAACCGCCCTCACGAACAGGGGCGTATTGATCAAACACATGGCTGATCAAACCAGTACCACGTGTCATTGTCAGGAAATCACCTTGGAAACCAATCAAGCCGCGCGCTGGAATACGGTATTCCAGGCGAACTCGACCTTTGCCATCGGGCGACATGTCGAGCAAATCGCCTTTGCGACGACCCAATTCTTCCATGATGGCGCCCTGGTGGGTGTCTTCCACATCCACGGTCAACATTTCATAGGGCTCGCACTTCACGCCATCGATTTCCTTGAATACCACGCGTGGGCGAGACACTGCCAACTCGTAGCCTTCACGGCGCATGTTTTCAAGCAGAATCGTCAGGTGCAATTCACCGCGACCAGACACCTCAAACACAGTGTCGTCATCGGTGTCTTTGACACGCAAAGCCACATTGCTTTTCAGTTCGCGCTGCAAACGGTCTCGCAATTGGCGACTGGTCACAAACTTGCCTTCGCGACCTGCCAAAGGCGAGGTGTTCACCATGAAGTTCATGGTCAAGGTGGGTTCATCCACAGTCAAAATTGGCAATGCCTCTGGAGTATCTGCGGCACACACCGTGGTACCGATACCAATCTCTTCAATACCATTAATCAAACAAATATCGCCAGCTTCAGCCTGGTCAACCAGCACACGCTCAAGACCACGGAACTTCAGCACCTGATTGATTTTGCCGTTAAATGGTGTACCGTCCGGACCATTCATGCAGACCACCTGCTGACCAGTGCGCACAGTGCCGCGTTTGATTCGGCCAATACCGATTTTTCCCACGTAACTGTTGTAATCCAGAGAAGTGATCTGGAATTGCAACGGACCATTGGGATCGTCATCACGCACAGGCACGAATTTCAAAATGGCCTCGAACAGTGGACGCATGTCACCGCCACGTACATCGGGGGTGTTGCCCGCGTAACCATTCAATCCGGATGCGTAGACAATCGGGAAGTCCAGTTGCTCATCGGTTGCACCCAGCTTGTCAAACAGGTCAAAAGTTTGATCGATTACCCAATCCACACGCGCACCGGGGCGGTCCACCTTGTTGACCACCACGATCGGCTTCAAGCCCAAGGCCAAAGCCTTGCGGGTTACAAAACGCGTCTGGGGCATAGGGCCCTCAACGGCATCCACCAAAAGCAACACCGAATCTACCATCGACAACACACGCTCCACTTCACCGCCGAAGTCAGCGTGTCCTGGGGTGTCAACGATGTTGATGTGGGTGCCTTCATATTCAACTGCGCAGTTCTTGGCCAGAATCGTGATGCCACGTTCCTTTTCAAGGTCGTTGCTGTCCATGACACGTTCTTCGAGTTTTTCGTTCTCGCGGAATGTGCCGGACTGGCGAAGAAGTTGGTCTACCAGCGTGGTTTTGCCGTGGTCCACGTGGGCGATAATTGCAACGTTACGTAATGCGCGTGTCATAGATTTACCTGAATCAATCTGTCGGGTCGAAGCAAGGCGCCCTTCCCATCCGTTTCTAAAATGCCTGTGCCCATAAACTGGGGCTCGCCTTTGAAGGCAATACTGTTCACATCCTGCGCGGAGGCTTCTCCGTACACCCGCACCCGCCCTGGTTTGACATTCGTCAAACCCAGTGGCAACCGTTGCCCGTGCGAAAACCGCCGCGCAAACTCATTGTTCAATTCGACTTTGCCCAGGCTGCCCAACAGGGCGTCTACCGGGAAAAGCACCGCATCCAAAGCGTCAAAGGGGGTTTCCGATTCACCGAGCACTTTGAGTGCTTCCAGGGTGTACGCGCGTTCCACTTTCAAGTCACCGATTGCGGTTCTGCGCAATTCCGTGAGATAGCCCGCTGTGCCCAAGGCCTTGGCAATGTCCTCGCCCAAGGTGCGCACGTAGGTGCCTTTGCTGCAATTCACTTCCAGTTCAATAATGCAATGGGCATCATTGTGCTCGAACTTGATGACATCCAATTGATGGATCAACAGGGTTCGAGCGGGTCTGTCCAATTCAATGCCTTCGCGAGCATACTCGTACAAAGGCTTGCCGTCTTTCTTTAATGCAGAAAACATCGGTGGAATCTGTTGAATTTCTCCAACAAACTGCTCACACACCTGCTTTACTTCACGCTCTGTGATGCTTCGAAGGTCACGCGTGCTGACCTCAGTCAATTCGCCCTCGGCGTCACCCGTGTTGCTGGCATACCCCAAGCGCACCTTGGTGCGATAGGTTTTGCTGGCATCAATCAAATCTGCTGCAAACTTGGTGGCCTCACCAAACATCAGGGGCAGCAGACCGCTTGCAAGCGGATCCAGCGTGCCCGTGTGTCCGGTTTTTTCAGCCTGGTACAAGCGTTTGACAATTTGAAGGGCCTGATTGGACGAGAAACCAGTTGATTTGTCGAACAACAGCACACCCGACAAGGCACGCTTTTGTCTCTTAATCTCCGCCACCGTCGCCACCACCATCCGAATCTGTGGCACCACCACCCTCGCCTTTCAGCGCACGGTCGATCATTTGGGACATTTCAGCCCCACGTTCAACGGATTGGTCGTGTTTGAAACGCAAGGTGGGCACGGTGTGAATGTGCAGCTTCTTGAAAATCAAATTCCGCAAATAACCCGAAGAGTCATTCAAAGCCTCCTCTGTGGTTTCGGCTGAACCCGTCAACACCGAGAAGTACACGGTTGCATAGGCATAATCGGGTGTCAGTTCCACATCTGTGATCGTGACGAACCCAAGCCGCGGGTCTCTCAACTCGCGGGGAATCAGCTCAGCCAGGTCTTTCTGGATTTGCTCAGCAACCCGAATACCTCTGGCTGGTGCTTTTTTCTTGTGACGCATACTTTCCTTTTCAAACCCGTACAGCGATTACAGCTGGGTACGGGCCACTTCCTTCACTTCAAATGCTTCCAGAATGTCGCCAACCTGGATGTCGTCGTAGTTGTGCAGCTGCAAGCCGCATTCAAAGTTCTGACGCACTTCTTTGGCGTCGTCTTTGAATCGCTTGAGCGAGGCCAACTGACCTGTCCACACCACCACGTTGTCGCGCAACAAGCGAACGCCAGCACCACGACGGATTACACCGTCGGTCACCATACAACCTGCGACTGAACCAACCTTGGAGATCTTGTAAACTTCGCGGATTTCCACGTTGCCGATGATTTCCTCTTTCTTGTCGGGCGTCAGCATGCCGGTCATGGCCGCCTTGATTTCGTCGACTGCATCATAAATGATGTTGTAGTAACGAATGTCTACGCCGTTGTTCTCGGCAGTTTTCCGGGCGCCCTGATCGGCTCGAACGTTAAAACCGATGATGACAGCCTTGGAGGCCACCGCCAGGTTGACATCTGATTCGCTGATGCCACCTACTGCCGCATGCACCACCTGAACCTTGACTTCGTCGGTTGACAGTTTCTGCAGGGCATGTGACAGCGCTTCTTGGGAACCCTGTACGTCGGCCTTCAGAATCACAGCCAAACTCTTGACCTCGCCCTCGGCCATTTGCTCGAACATGTTTTCCAGCTTGGCTGCCTGTTGCTTGGCCAGCTTCACATCGCGGAATTTGCCTTGACGGAACAACGCGATTTCTCGGGCTTTGCGTTCATCTGGCAACACAATCACTTCTTCACCCGCAGCAGGCACATCGCTCAAACCCTGAATTTCTACGGGAATGGAAGGGCCAGCGGAGTCGATGGAGCGACCGTTTTCATCGACCATGGCACGTACCCGGCCAAATGCCGAACCAGCCAGCACCACATCGCCTTTCTTCAAGGTACCGCTTTGAACCAGCACGGTAGCCACGGGGCCACGGCCTTTGTCCAAGCGGGATTCAACCACAAGGCCCTTGGCCGGTGCGTCCACCTGCGCTTTCAATTCCATCACTTCGGCTTGCAACAACACTTGCTCCAGCAAGTCGTCAATGCCCTTACCGGTTTTCGCCGACACGGGAACCATGGGTGAATCGCCGCCGTATTCTTCGGGAACCACGGAGTGAGTGATCAATTCCTGCTTCACGCGTTCAGGGTTGGCATCGGGTTTATCGATTTTGTTGATCGCTACCACCAAAGGCACATTGGCTGCTTTGGCATGGTGAATCGCTTCAATGGTTTGAGGCATCACGCCGTCATCGGCGGACACGACCAGAATCACAATATCGGTTGCCTTGGCACCACGGGCACGCATGGCGGTGAACGCCTCGTGACCCGGCGTATCCAGGAAGGTAATCATGCCGCGTTCAGTTTCAACGTGATAGGCACCAATGTGTTGTGTAATGCCACCTGCTTCGCCAGATGCAACCTTCGCGCTACGGATGTAATCGAGCAACGATGTTTTACCATGGTCAACGTGACCCATCACGGTCACCACGGGTGCTCGGGGCACAGAGGGCGCCTCGGAATGCGCAACACCTGCTTCTTCGATCATGGCTTCAGGATCGTCCAGCTTGGCTGCAATGGCACGGTGACCCAATTCCTCGGTCACAATCATCGCGGTGTCTTGGTCAAGCACCTGGTTAATAGTGACCATCTGGCCCATCTTCATCAGACACTTGATCACCTCGGCGGCCTTCACCGACATTTTGTGGGCAAGATCGGCCACGGTGATGGTCTCTGGCACGTGAACATCACGAACCACGGGCTCAGTGGGCTGGTTGAAATTGCTTTGTTCCTGGCTGTGACGATTGTTTTTGCCTTTGGGGCCCTTCCAGCCACCTGCGCCAGTGCGGCCAACACCGGTTTCACCGCGTGTTTTCAAGCCACCACGGCGGCGGCCAGGTTCTTCTTTCGCGCCAGCAGCGCGAACACCCTTGCGACCACGCTCTCCAACATCATCATCGCCAGCCACTACAATTTTTTCAGGCTTTTTGATTGTTGCGGCAGGCTTGGGCGGTTCAACCGGCTCTTCAGCCTTCATCACCTTGGCGGGCTGGGACATCATGCGGTTAATAGCCGCCACTTCGGCTTCAGCAGCCTTGCGTGCACGTTCCTGATTTGCACTGGCTTTTGCTGCATCCTCGGCCGCTTTTTTGGCTTTTTGCTCAGCTTTCAATGCATCGGCAGCACGCTGTTCGCGTGCTTTGGCCTCTTCGGCACGTGCTGCTTGTGCCGCTTCATCCTTGGCATCGGTTTCTTCCTCAGCCTTGGCGGGCTTCTCGCTTTCCGCTTTCGCCTGTTCTACAGCCTCGTGGGCAAGACGTTCTTCTTCGGCGCGCTGGCGGGCCTCTTCCTGAAGCTTCAACTCACGCTCGCGCTCTTGCTCAAGCTTGGCCTGTTTTTCTTTCAGTTCGGCTTCCTGGCGTGCCTTCAACTCAGCCTGGCGCTGCGCCTCGGCATCACGACGCGCTTGCTCCGCAGGATCAAGCTGGGCCTCCATGACGGGCTCGCTTTCACCAGCCTTCTCGGCGCGCTGAACAAACACGCGCTTCTTGCGCACTTCAACCTGCACTGTGCGCGCGCGGCCGCCAGGGCCAGCCTGTTTGATTTCACTGGTCTGCTTGCGGGTGAGGGTAATTTTCTTCTGACCGCTTTCAGATCCGTGCGCCTTTCTCAGGCTTTCCAAAAGCTTTCCCTTGTCCGCTTCAGTAACTGCATCTGCCTCAGAAGTTTTGCTCACGCCCGCAGACTTCAACTGCTCCAAAAGAACATCGGCGGGCATTTTCAACTCTGCTGCAAACTGTGCGACTGTGGTACTGGTCATCTACTATTCCTTCAAATTCCCTTGCTGACCGGGCCGAGTGACCCGATTCGACTCTACTTAATTCGGTTTGTATTATTCAAACCAGTGTGCTCGCGCTTTCATAATGATGTCACGGGCACGGTCTTCTTCAATTCCTGCAATTTCAACCAATTCATCCACTGCCAATTCGGCCAGACCTTCACGGTCAGAAATCTCAGCAGCTGCCAACTTGCCAACCAGGTCGGCATCCACGCCTTCGATGGACATCAAATCGCTCGCACCCTCTACCATTTCCTCTCGGGCAATTGCCTCAGTCAACAATGCATTGCGAGCGCGGGTTCGTAGTTCTTCAACGGTATCCGCGTCAAATGCTTCAATTTCCTGCATTTCAGCGATAGGCACGTAGGCCACTTCCTCAAGACCGGTGAAGCCCTCTTCGATCAGAATGTTGGCCACTTCCTCGTCCACATCCAGCTTGCTGGTAAACAATTCACGCAATTTGCCGATTTCTTCTTCGGAACGCTTGGCCGACTCTTCGGGTGTCATGATGTTGATTTGCCAGCCGGTGAGGTCGGAGGCCAAACGCACGTTCTGACCACTGCGACCAATGGCTTGCGCCAGCTCAGCTTCGTCCACCACCACTTCCATCACGTGCTGGTCTTCATCCACCACAATGGATTGAACAGTGGCAGGCGACAAAGCACCGATTACAAATTGGGCTGGATCTTCAGACCACAACACGATGTCCACACGTTCGCCACCCAGCTCTTGGGTAACGGCCTGAACACGCGAACCACGCACGCCCACACAAGTACCGATTGGATCAATACGACGGTCGTGAGCCAACACGGCAATTTTGGCGCGCATGCCAGGATCGCGGGCAGCGCCCTTGATTTCAAGGTGGCCTTGTTCAATTTCAGGTACTTCCATGGCGAACAAAGCCTTGATGAACTCAGGCGAAGTGCGTGACAAAATGACTTGCTGGCCACGGGCCATGCGATCAACCTTCCACAGGTAGGCGCGAACGCGGTCACCAGGACGCAGGCTTTCACGGGGAATCATTTGATCCCGGGGCAAACGGGCTTCAATGCGGCCACTTTCAACAATGGCGTCACCACGCTCCATGCGCTTAACCTGACCAATCACGATTTTGTCGCCACGGTCGAGGAAGTCTTGCAGGATCTGCTCGCGCTCGGCGTCGCGAACGCGCTGCAAAATAACCTGCTTGGCTGCTTGTGCACCAATTCGGCCAAACTCAACAGGCTCAAGTTCTTCTTCGATGAAGTCGCCCATTTCGGCTTCGGCATCGTGTTTCAAGGCTTGATCGAGAACCATTTGGTAGGCGGGATCGTAGAAATCTTCTTCCGTGACTACTTCCCAACGGCGGAAAGTGTCGTAGTCGCCCGTGTCGCGGTCGATAGACACGCGGACATCCACTTCTTCATCGAAGCGCTTCTTGGTTGCGGAAGCCAATGCCAATTCGAGCGCACCAAAGACGATGTCTTTGTCCACATTCTTTTCGCGCGCCAACGCATCAACTAATAAAAGCAACTCACGGCTCATTCCAGGGCTCCTAAAACTTTAGATGGGGGACCAGACGGGCACCCGCCAAATCAGTTATTTCAAAATCAAGCAAGTAGGGTTCGGCATTTTTACCATCCGGTGTCACCAGGACACCCCAGGTTTGCTCTTTGCCTTTTTGCAATACACCTTTGAACTGTTTTTGATTGTTGATGGCCCGTTTGAATTTCAGGGACACCTCTTGATCCAAAAACCGCTCGAAATCTTTTTTGCGACGTAACACGCGATCAACACCCGGCGAGGAAATCTCGAGCCGTTCGTAGTTGACGTTTTCGACGGTGAACAGGTGGGTAAGCTGGTGGCTGACCTTCTCGCAATCTTCGACTGTGACGCCAGTGGGTGAATCGATCATGATGCGCAACAGGCCATTGCCCTCGCGCTCAATGTCAGCCACTTCAAGGCCAAGCGATGAGATCACGGCGTCCGCTTCAGCAACCCACGACTCTGACCACACGCCAGACCATGAATTGCCAACAAATTCTTCAGGATTGATCACTTCGCCTTTCAACGTTCTTAACCTTTACTTGTGTATTCGCTTCGCTTGTTCACTTCATTTGCCTGTTCATTGGCACACCAAAACCGCCGTGCCAAAAAAAAATGGGCCTGTAAGCCCACTTCATTTGAGACACCCTTTTTGGAGTGGGCGCTCAGGCAGCCTCAGAGAATAACCGAAACTGCCTTTATTTTCAAGTAATTTCCGGTGCGGGAAACTACGCGGCTGGTGCCTTTCGGCGTCTGCGCTGCTGGGGTTTCTGGGCTGCACCATTCCCACCCTCATTGCCACGCCCCGGACCACGCCCAGCCGAAGGGCCGCCAGACCGAGGACCGGCATTGCGAGGCCCTGAGGGGCGCTTACCCGCACCCGCAAACTTGCCAGCGGGGGCCGAGCCGTTGCCATTGGCACCAGCCCTGTTGCCGTTTCGATCACCGCCATTGCGCCGGGCTGAACCGCCCGCGGAGGACAAATTGTTCTGGTTACTCAGAGCAGCGGCGGCCGCAGCACCAGACACGGTCAGGTAGGTTTGTGTTGGGGTCGTGAATGCCAAGCCGGGATCGATCAGGGGTTGACCGTTGCGCCGCTTGTTGTTTTTTGAGCCGATGTTCTTCTTGTCCCGACGAATGGCACCTTCTTGGGCAGACTCATCCACCTTCAAGCCCAACGATTGCATGTAGGACATGGCCTCGAGTGCTTCCATTTCCATATGACGCCCTCGCTTCAGGGTGGAAGGCATCAGGATGTCACCAAAACGTGTGCGAATCAGGCGGCTTACGGTCAGGTTACAAGCCTCAAACATGCGGCGAACCTCTCGGTTGCGACCTTCTTTCAGACCCACTTTGTACCAGCGGTTGGCACCCTCCCCGCCTGCTGCATCCACATAGAGAAACTTGGCAGGACCGTCTTCAAGCTGGATACCGGTCAGCAACTGCTGGCGCTGCTCCTCAGTAAGTTCGCCGAGAATGCGCACAGCGTACTCACGCTGAACTTCATATCGAGGGTGCATCAGGCGATTGGCCAACTCGCCCGAAGAGGTGAATAACAACAAACCTTCGGTGTTGTAATCCAGCCTTCCCACGGCGATCCACTTGCCATTCGAAATTTTCGGAAGCTTTTGAAATACGGTGGTACGCCCTTGGGGGTCGTCCATGGACACAATTTCACCGGCAGGTTTGTGATAAATGAGTACCCGGGGTGGCTTGGACTTGTTTTTGCGCTGAATCAGCTTGCCGTTGACACGCACCTGGTCGGTGGGCAACACGCGTTGGCCCAAGTGGGCCGGCTCAGCATTGACCGAAACTCGACCTGCGACAATCAGTTCTTCCATTTCACGGCGAGAGCCCATGCCGGAATCAGCCAGCACCTTATGCAGCTTGGGTGCCAGTTCAGGGTCCAGCCGCACATTCAGCTTGCTGCGATTCTTGCTTGCGCCGCCACTCTCTTCGGACTTCAGGCCTTCGACCTGATCCAGCACCTCTCCCCATTCCAGGTCATGGCTTTCACTGTCGATGCTGACAGCCGCCTGCTCGGGAATCGGGTTGCTGTCGAGTGTTTCAGTTGCTTTGCGCTTGTTGGTTCTCATCGTTTTCCGCTGTTTCGCTGTCATCCAGATCAAATGGAATGACTTTCTGTAATTCATCAGCCAGCTGTTGGTCTTTTTCGTCGTCCAGTGCTGGCAAGTCACTAAGGCTGGCCAAATTCAGGTCAGCCAAAAACTGGGGCGTGGTTGCCCACAGTGCTGGACGCCCCGGCGCATCGCGGTGGCCGATTGACTCAATCCAGCCTCGGTCTTCGAGCGCCTTCATCACTTGGGTAGACACAGTGACCCCACGAATGGACTCGATGTCGCCCCGGGTAACCGGCTGCTTGTAGGCAATAATTGCCAGGGTTTCCATGGTTGCCCTCGAGTACTTCGGAGGCTTCTCGGGATTCATTTGTTCGAGGTAACGTTTAACGTCCTCGCGGGTTTGGAAACGCCAGCCCGTTTTAACTTGCACTAGCTCCAAGCCCTTGTGGGTCCAGTCTCGACGCAGGTCTTCCAGTAAAGTGGTGACCACGGATGCATCAAAGGCATCATCGAACAGGCGCATCAATTCCTTGACGGCAATGGGCTCGACCGAACACAGCAATGCTGCTTCTAGTATATTTTTAGCGCGCTGGGGATCCATCCAGGCGGACTCACTTTAAGAAATTCAGGTGTTGATAGGGAAATAGTGCCGATTGGTCCTGCAGGCCGATGTGGCTGTTGCCAGCGGGGTGCAGGGGCGCAGCGTGAAACGAGTTGCGCGACAGGCATTTTATAAACCGATGGCGCATTGTAACCACGTTATCCACCGCTCAGCAACCACTTGATCACACAATTAATTTCAAAAAAAACGGCTCACCGAGGCAAGCCGTATCTGAAAGTAACCCACGGAGGGTCGGAGACATTCATAGAGTGCTGGAACAAAGTGCACCGAACATCCCCACTGTGGCTTACCCCGAGGCTTATTGAACTTATCCACACTGTGCGGGGAAAACCTTCCCTATTCGCTGTGGATAAAATTTTCAGCCTGTTGATTTTGTGCAGTTTTTGGTTGGTTGATTAAAAACTGAGCATGGGCTCTAGAGGCCATCAACGCTTGCTATTTCAGCTTTCCCAGCGATAGCCAACACCCGCTTGGCGGATGCGGTTCCAGATGGCCTCTTTCTCTTCATCGCTTTTGAACAGCCAACCATCGACCTCATCAAGGGTGCGACCGCAACCCATGCAAATGTCATCTCCAAGGTTGGTTGAACAAAAACCCACGCAAGGGGTATCGGCTTCTGGCCACACTGGCAGGTTGGCGTATTCAGGTTTTGACATGATGCTGCTTTAGTTGGAGTTGGGACGGTACTGCTTCTTCAAGCGAATATAGAGCACTTTGGTGACGTGTGCGACAACCGAGCCATCGGCGTGGGTGATGTCGGTCTCGAATGTGTGCAAAACTTTTTCTCCGGTGGCCGCTTTGGATTTGATTTCTTCCAGTGTTCGATTGTCGACCTGATACACGCCTTTGACCAAGGCGTTGCCTGGCGCAACAAAACGAATGTTGGCTTCCTGATCCCACACATGGTAGCGATTGCCCAAGCGCTTCATGAGAATGAGCATGTAGAAGGGATCGGCCATGGCGTAGAGCGAACCGCCAAACTGCGTGCCCATGATATTTTTGTTGCGACGCGTGAGTGGCATGTGCACTTCGACTTCTTCGAAATTGGCGCTAATGTGATGTACGTGAATACCTGCGCCGCGCAAAGGCGCGTAAAAATTCATGGCCCGGCGCATGAATTCGGGCTTGTCAGAGAGGTTTTTCAGAAATTTTTTAAACATTTTTTGCTGCGAGTTTTTCTTGTGGTTTCAGTAGGATAAAGGTTTTTAAGCCGCGGTTTAGGCGTTTGCATGCGTTTGTGCACTTGCACACAAGGTAAAAACCCGCTATAGTTTCGTTCTTACCAGACGCGGGGTGGAGCAGTCTGGCAGCTCGTCGGGCTCATAACCCGAAGGTCGTAGGTTCAAATCCTGCCCCCGCAACCAAACTTTTACCATTAAAACCAATCACTTAGCAGTGGTTGGTTTTTTTGTTTTCTGGGCCACCAACTGCGTGTGCCCAAAATGTGCCCAACTGGTGCCCAACCCCGATTTAGCCCCCCTTCCCTTTCGTGACCTTCAGTCAAACCCAATAACGGTCAACAGGGCACATCTGTAAAAAATTCCTGAATTTTCAGGTTCACATTTTTGTGCCCAATGACCGTTTGGGAAATCAACCTGAAGGTCGTGGATTTTCGAGTTTGAGAAGTGGGTTTTTCTGCGATATTTTCGAAAATTCGTGACCTTCAGGATGGAATTTGACTATTTCTAGAATGTGCCTAAGTTGTGCCTAAGTTGTGCCCATGGATTGGCTGAGATCGTTGCCTTGATTAAGATTGCGGCTATGTGACATAACGTATTCTTCTATTCAGTTACGCGAAAATTTGGATTTTCAGGGCACAAAGAGATGATTTTTGGCAAACGCTTGGTTCATGGACGCGAATAACCTGGCTGACCTTCGGGGAGCGGTGTTTGAGCACTGAAACTAGAGGTGCAGGTGAAATGACCGGTAATCGGCTTAAGCGGCCGTGAGACTTTCGACCTAGAACGTCTCCAATGTTTTCTTGAACCGACGTTGAATAATGTAGAGCTAACTAGCGCTGCGAGGCTTTATCGCGCAGCGTCCAGCGACCGGAGGGACCGAGGTAGAGCGCTATGTTAGAAGGTCCTCTTCTTGCGCCAGGATTCTAGGATAAAAAGTACAACAGTGTGCGCCGAATGAACTGCAAGGCGTGCGTGACGTGGTTCAATTTTGTAGCTTGTCTTGCCTGCGCCATGTGCGGAACTTGCATGCGTGCGTATCAGCGCAAAAACGGGTGACAGCACAGCGCGTACCTTTCGATCAATTTCATCAAAATCACGACCATGTAATTCCTGAATAAACTTGCTTATTTTCACTTGGTTCACGCTTGATGGTGCTTCGTATGAATTCCTGTGCGTATTCTGGTGAATTCGTCCACCAATTCCAGCTCAAATCGTCCACCTATTCT
>VFQO010000019.1_pt1 | contig 245737 bp, 221 predicted proteins | sample 3512331 | NCBI WGS metagenome assembly VFQO01 (sample SAMN10412371, study PRJNA504923) | tailings metagenome | isolation source: Replicate 3 from Balatoc abandoned mine | place: Philippines: Itogon, Benguet | collected 2017-08-28 | reverse complement strand
TTTGAAAACGGCAAGTTCAACTTCTTGGAAGTGCTGGACGCACAGCGCACCTACTTTGCCGCCAAGTCCCAACACATCAAAGCACTGGCTGAAGCACATCGCGCAGCGGCGGACATTGACCGCGTGCTCGGCGAATCTGGGGCAAATGTCACTCAGCCAGCGAATAAGGAATAAACATGAAAATCGATATCAACAAACTTAATGTCAGCAAGAAGCACCTGATCGCCATCGCCGTGATCGTTGCAACGGGCGTTGTAATGGGTAGTGCCATTCTCGGCGGCAAAGCAACCAAGACAGCCGAAGATGACGGCCACGGTCACGGTAACCACGTCGAAGCCAAGGCACACAGTGATGGTGAGCATCACGGCAAGGCCAACGGAGACAAACACGATCACGACAAGGGTCATTTGGACGGCGAGCACCATGAGGCCCCGAGCAAGGGGCCTCATGGAGGCAAGCTGTTCAAGGAGGGAGATTTCGGCCTGGAAGCGTTGCTGGCCGAAGACGGCGGCGAACCCCGTTTGCGCATCTGGCTGTTCGACAAGGACAAGCCTCTACCCAGTGGTGCTGCCAAGGTCAGCGCCACCATCACGCGCTTGACCGGAGAGAAACAGACACTCAATTTCGCATCTGACAAGGACAGCCTGTTGAGCCGCGAAGTAGTGCCGGAACCGCACGCATTCGAGATCAGCATCGTTGCTCAGACGGCCAACGAACCCTTCAAGTTCGTTCTCAACCAAGAAGAGGGGAAAGTCGAACTCAGTGATGCACAAATCAAAGCGGCATCCATAGGGATCGATACGGCTGGTGCCGCGCGAATCAAGTCCGCCCTGCTATTGCCCGGGGAAATTCGCTTGAACGAAGACCGGACGTCCCACGTTGTCCCACGCATTGCGGGGGTGGTCGAGAGCGTGTGGGCTAGCCTGGGGCAAACTGTCAAGAAGGGGCAGGTTCTCGCTGTCATTGCAAGTCCGGCTGCATCTGAGCAACGCAGTGAACTGCAAACTGCACAAAAGCGTCTGGCTTTGGCCAAGACCACGTTCGAACGTGAAAAGCGGCTCTGGGAGCAGAAAATTTCCGCAGAGCAGGATTACCTGCAAGCAGGGCAAGCTCTGCACGAAGCGGAAGTCGCTGTAACCAACGCTCAACAGAAGTTGTCCGCTTTGGGGCTGGCCCAGAGTTCTCAGGGGGGGCTTAACCGTTTCGAATTGCGTGCGCCATTCGATGGCTTGGTGATTGAAAAGCATCTCAGCCTCGGTGAAGCCGTCAAGGAAGATGCTGCCGTGTTCACCGTGTCCGATTTGGGGCAGGTTTGGGCTGAAATCAACGTACCTGCCAAAGACTTGCCGCTTGTCAGGGTCGGCGAGAAGGTTGCCATCAAGGCCACTGCATTCGATGCCAGCGCGACCGGAGTCATTACCTTCGTTGGCTCACTGATTGGCGAACAGACCCGTATGGCCAAGGCTCGCGTGGTCTTGTCCAATCCCAAAGGTGCTTGGCGTCCTGGACTGTTCGTCAACGTGGAAGTGACCTCCTCAGAGGCTGACGTACCCGTGACAGTAGCCAGCGATGCCATTCAGACCGTGGGCGACAAGCCGGTCGTGTTCCTGAAGGTGAATGGGGGTTTCATTGCCCAGCCCGTGCAGTTGGGTCGCAGCGACGGCAAGCGCGTTGAAGTGGTGCAAGGGCTCAGAGCCGGGGCACCGTATGCGTCGGCGGGCAGCTTTGTAGTGAAGTCAGAGCTTGGCAAAGCCTCTGCCGAACACACCCATTGATGCCGGAGCGACGCACATGTTTGAAAAACTCATTCGCGCAGCCATCGAACACAGATGGTTGGTATTGCTGGCAGTCATTGGTATGGCTGCCATCGGTGTGTTCAACTATCAAAAACTGCCCATTGATGCCGTCCCGGACATCACCAACGTCCAGGTACAGATCAATACCCAAGCGCCGGGATATTCCCCGCTGGAGACCGAGCAACGGGTGACTTACCCGATTGAAACCGTGATGGCGGGCCTTCCCAACCTGGAACAAACCCGCTCCCTGTCCCGCTACGGATTGTCGCAAGTGACCGTGATTTTCAAGGACGGCACTGACATCTACTTCGCGCGACAGTTGGTCAATGAACGCATCCAGGAGGCCCGCGACAAACTGCCTTCCGGCATCACGCCTGCGATGGGGCCCATATCGACAGGCTTGGGCGAGATTTACCTCTGGACAGTCGAGGCCAAGGACGGCGCAAAAAAACCTGATGGGCAGCCCTACACGGCCACCGATCTGCGCGAGATTCAGGACTGGATTATCAAGCCGCAGCTGCGCAATGTGCCCGGCGTGACGGAAATCAACTCGATTGGTGGTTTTGCCAAGGAATATCAAATCTCACCGATACCCGAGCGACTGACGTCGCTGGGTGTCACCCTGCAGGACATCGTGACGGCTCTGGATCGCAACAACGGTAACGTGGGCGCGGGTTACATCGAAAAGCGCGGTGAGCAGTACCTTATTCGAGCCCCCGGGCAGGTCAAGACACTTGAGGACATCGGCAATGTCATCCTCGGCAGCGCGGGCGGCGTGCCGATTCGGGTGCGTGATGTTGCCGAGGTCGGCATCGGACGTGAGCTTCGCACCGGTGCAGCTACGGACAATGGCCGTGAAGTGGTGCTGGGCACCGTCTTCATGCTCATCGGCCAAAACAGTCGAACGGTTTCGCAAGCTGTCGACAAGAAGATGATCGAGATCAACCGCAGCCTGCCCGATGGCGTACACGCGGTGACCGTGTACGACCGCACCGTTCTGGTGGATAAGGCGATCAACACAGTCAAGAAGAACTTGTTGGAAGGCGCGATCCTGGTGATCGTGATTCTGTTTCTGTTCCTCGGCAACATCCGCGCGGCCATCATCACGGCCACAGTAATTCCCTTGTCGATGCTATTCACCTTCACAGGAATGGTGAGCTACAAGGTCAGCGCCAATTTGATGAGCCTCGGGGCGTTGGACTTCGGCATCATCATTGATGGCGCGGTGGTGATCGTCGAAAACTGCGTTCGCCGCCTTGCTCATGCGCAAGCTCACTACGGCAGGCCATTGACTCGTTCGGAGCGTTTTCACGAGGTGTTCCTTGCATCTAAGGAATCACGCCGCCCGCTTCTGTTTGGTCAGTTGATCATCATGGTGGTGTACTTGCCCATCTTCGCTCTGACGGGCGTCGAAGGGAAGATGTTCCATCCGATGGCGTTCACGGTGGTGGCGGCGCTCGTGGGAGCCATGATTTTGTCGGTGACATTCATTCCGGCTGCGGTCGCACTGTTCATTGGCAACCGTGTCAGCGAGAAGGAAAACTTCTTAATGGTGCAAGCCAAGCGCTGGTACGGCCCATTGCTGGATCGTGTGATGGAGGCCAAGGCTGTTGTGCTGGCTACCGCAGCCGTGGCAGTGGTGTTGTGCGGTTTGATCGCAACCCGCATGGGCAGTGAGTTCGTGCCCAGCCTGAACGAAGGAGACTTCGCCATTCAGGCCTTGCGCATTCCTGGCACCAGTTTGTCGCAATCGGTGGCGATGCAGCAGCAGCTTGAAGTGACGCTGAAAGCGAAATTTCCAGAGATAGACCGCATCTTCGCGCGCACAGGAACGGCGGAAATTGCCTCCGACCCCATGCCACCGAACATTTCTGACGGCTACATCATGCTCAAGCCAATGTCTGAGTGGCCTGAGCCGCGCAAGTCACGCGACGAATTGCTGGCCGCCGTGCAGGAGGTCGTGGGCAAGATACCGGGTAACAACTACGAGTTCTCTCAACCGATCCAACTTCGATTCAACGAACTGATCTCGGGTGTGCGAAGCGATGTGGCGGTGAAGATTTTCGGGGACGACATGGATGTCTTGAACAAAACAGCCGAAGAAGTCTCGTCCAAGTTGGAAAAAATCCCTGGTGCGTCAGAGGTCAAGGTGGAGCAGACCACCGGATTGCCGATGCTCACGGTCAACATTGATCGTCAGAAGTCTGCGCGCTACGGGCTCAATGTGGCTGACATCCAAGATGCTGTGGCCACGGCTATCGGAGGGCGTGAAGCCGGTACCCTGTTTGAAGGCGACCGTCGATTCGACATCCTGGTTCGCTTGCCAGAGTCCCTGCGCAACGACCTGGAGAGCATGAAACGCTTGCCGATTCCTTTGCCACGCAGCGCGGGTGGTGTCGAAGGACGAACCAATTTCATCCAACTGGCCGAAGTGGCGAGCTTCGAGTTGGCACCTGGGCCTAATCAGGTTAGCCGCGAGAACGGCAAACGTCGCATCGTGGTGAGTGCAAACGTACGTGGCCGTGATGTCGGTTCCTTTGTGGCCGATGCTGAAGCTGCTTTGGCGCAGGTCAAAATTCCCGCAGGCTATTGGACGAGCTGGGGCGGCACATTTGAGAACCTGCAATCCGCGACACAGCGTTTGCAAATCGTCGTCCCTGTGTCGTTGCTTCTGGTCTTCGTATTGCTGTTTGCGATGTTTGGCAATGTCAAGGATGGTTTGCTGGTCTTCACCGGCATTCCGTTTGCCTTGACCGGCGGCATTCTGGCGCTGTGGCTGCGCGACATCCCGATGTCGATTTCCGCAGCAGTAGGTTTCATCGCCTTATCAGGTGTGGCTGTGCTCAATGGACTCGTGATGATTTCCTTCATCCGCAGTTTGCGAGACGAGGGAACCCAATTGGACGCAGCCATCCGTGAGGGAGCGTTGACTCGGTTGCGTCCTGTATTGATGACGGCCTTGGTGGCGTCATTGGGCTTCATCCCAATGGCAATCGCCACGGGAACCGGCGCGGAGGTGCAGCGTCCTTTGGCCACCGTGGTGATTGGCGGAATCCTGTCTTCCACATTGCTGACGCTGCTCGTTCTCCCGATTCTGTATCGGTTGGCTCATCGTCCGGACGAGGACTTGGAGGACGTCACTGTCGAACCGGTGCATCCACAGGCGACGTCCGCTTCGCAGAATTCATAAACCAGTCCTTTGATCTGATTTTTAACCTGTACTTTTGAAAGGAAAACTCATGAAACTGATCTCCACCACACTGGCGTTAATGTTGATGACATCTGGCACCGCATTCGCTGCAGACAAACATGCTCATGGCCATGAGGACAAGCCCCTCCACGGAGGCTTGATCACGGAAATCAAGGATGTGGACTACGAGCTTGTAGCCAAACCCGATGTGCTGCAGCTGTACGTGCGCGATCACGGGAAACCGGTTGATGTCAGCAAGGCAACAGCAAAAATCACTTTGCTCTCAGGCAGCGACAAGCAAGAGATTGATTTGAAACCATCGGGTGACAAGCTTGAAGCAAAAGGCAGTTTCAAAGTCGCGCCCGGCACGAAGGTTGTCGCGCAGGTGAATCTTGCAAGCAAGGCAGCGACGGCACGATTTGTTCTGAAATGAATTCAGGGCCGAGAACGGCCTTCTCGGCATTTCTTTCCAACGCTCTTGAGAGGCAACTATGAAAACGCTTGTTAAAGGTATTTTTTTATCACTCGCAATACTTGCTTTGGCTGGCTGTGCGACGCCGGTTGATCGGTATGCTGAGAAACCCTACTGTCACACAGACCGTGGCAGAAACGCCTACTGCACCAAGGAAAATGCACCGAGTCTCAGCAAAGACGAGGAGGCAAAGCTATTTCCCTCTGATCCTGGCGCACTCACCGTATATGTCGTTCGTTACTGGGGTGACGGACACCATCCTTTGGACATATTGATCGATGGTGCGACGTCGATGGAGACTGTCCCAAACTCAATGATTCGGTTGCGACTAAGGCCGGGAAGCCATCGAATTTCCTTTGCGGTGGCCGGGAAATCCTATGACCGAACAGTCAATGGGCTTACGGGGGACGTCAAACTTCTCGGTGTCACTGGCACTGATTGGTCTTGGGGAAGTTCTTCCCATGCATGGGCTGACGATTCTGATGATCAAGTCAAGCGGCAAGCTCGCCGATCTCGTTTGATCAAAGACGTTTCGCTTCTGTGACCAATTCGGCCAAATCGTCAAATCCATGCTCTCAAGGCCTAAGTGTTACCATTCAGCTCTGAAAGCGGACGCGGGTTCGGTTCCGTGTTCCACCACCACTCACCATTCCGAAACGTTCCAACCAAGGCTAGAAACCCTTGAGAAATCAAAGGTTCTGGCCTTTTTTACGTGCGCAGAGTTCCGAAATGATCTATTGAAATCCGGGGGCATTTGGGGGCATGATTGGGGGCATGCGGTCTACGCTCAGCGCCGATGCCCCCAAAGAGGTCTGATATGCCCCTCAGCGACGTTCAAGTCAAAACCGCCAAACCCGCAGAAAAGCCCGTGCGCTTATTCGACGGCGGGGGCATGTACTTGGAGGTCTCGCCAACCGGCGGGAAGCTCTGGCGTATGAAGTACCGCTTCGAGGGCAAGGAAAAGCGCCTCTCCTTCGGCACCTACCCGGCAGTTGGCCTGAGGGAAGCCAGAGATAAGCGCGAGGAAGCGCGCAAGCAACTCGCTCAAGGGATTGACCCTGCCGTGCAGAAAAAAGTGTTGAAAGCCGCTAAGGCCGAACTTAACGCCAACAGCTTCGAAGTGGTCGCCCGCGAGTGGTTCGACAAGTTCCAGCCCACTAGGACAAAGGGTCACACCAGCAAGATCATCGCCCGCCTTGAGCGCGACATTTTCCCGTGGTTGGGGGCAAAGCCAATCGCCAACATCACGGCACCTGACGTTCTGGCCGTCCTCCGGAGAATCGAGACACGGGGCGCCATTGAAACCGCTCACCGAGCTAAGGGAGATATCTCGATGGTGATGCGATATGGGATTTCTACGGGTCGGGCAACCCGCGATCCCTGCCCTGATCTGAAAGGTGCGTTGACACCTTCGGTTCCGAAGCACTTCGCGGCCATCCTCGATCCCAAAGAGGTGGGGGCATTCCTGCGCACGATGGATGGATACACCGGGACGCTCACCGTCCGCGTCGCTCTGAAACTTGCCCCGCTGCTGTTCTGCCGTCCCGGGGAGCTTCGGCACATGAAATGGTCGGAGATTGATTTGGATACCGCCGAGTGGCGCTACACGACGAGCAAAACCAAAACCGATCACCTCGTTCCACTGGCGCGCCAAGCGGTCGAAGCACTGCGCGAGCTGGAGCCACTGACGGGGCGACATGAATTTGTTTTCGCCGGACGCGACCCGAAGCGCCCAATGAGTGGGAACACCGTGAACGCCGCCCTTCGGCGGATGGGTTTTGATACTCAGAAGGAAATCACCGGCCACGGATTCCGAGCAATGGCGCGCACCATCCTTGCCGAGCAATTGCACCTCAAGCCCGAGGTGATTGAACACCAGTTGGCGCATAAGGTGGCCGACCCGCTAGGCGGCGCCTATAACCGAACGAAATTCCTTAGGGAGCGGAAGGAAATGATGCAGCAGTGGGCCGACTACCTCGACAAACTGTGTGCTGGCGCTGAGGTAATCCCTCTCCGAGGCAATGAATATTGAACTAGATCCGCCTTCTCCCAGCTAAGATCAAACAGCCAAACCGTATTCAAAAGACTCAACTTATAAGTTGATCTGTACTTGTCACGACGTCAGTCGAATGTTGTGGGTTCGCTCTCGAAAGCCTAAACCTTCCCAAATGGCTAAATTGCTCGTTGATTTAAAAGCTTCTCATGCTCTTCAACGCATCGAATCTGATCCAGATGCGGCTGCAGAGGCGTTACTGCTGGTGGCGAAATATCTTCGCGCTCGAGAAGAGCTTCCAGATGACTTGGTTGATTGGTTTGCGGGAGCTATTGAAGCCTCAATGGCGAAGCGCACCAAAAAAGAAAAAGAACAAGCCCTCTTGCATGAGCTGGGTTTTCGGCAGCTAAACCGCCGTAAAAAAGATAGCTGGATAAGGGTTGGTCGCAGGTTCGAAGAGCTGCTGTATGAGGAGGAGCTGAATCAAAATCAAGCTGCTTCAGCGATCGCAGTCGAATTCGGCATCGATGAGTCGACTGCCAAACGCTACTGGCGTGATTACCGCAAGGCGATAGTTTATGAAGAAGATACTTAGATGATTCAGAAGATGGCACCCTTTTGACCTGACTTCTGAGTTACTCATGTTTACTGTTGTGAGCCATGTTCCAGACATTTCTGGAGCGCCTCTTTAGGAGTGAATCATGGCCACACAAGTCCAAACAGCACATACCATCCTTCGGCGGAAACAAGTAGAAGCCCGCACAGGACTTTCGCGATCAAGCATTTATTCGAAAATCCGCGGTACTCGCCCAGGCGAGCACGACCCCACTTTTCCGAAGCCAGTTTACCTGGGTGCGAAAGCCGTCGGCTGGGTCGAATCTGAAATATCAGCCTGGATCGCTGCGCAAATCGAAAAAAGCCGCAAGGCTTAAGGAGACGGTATGAATCTCCTCCAAAAAAACGAAGCCCCGCGGCCAGGCAGGGCATTCGCAGACAGCTCAGGAAGCGGCAACAGCACCGTCAGTATGAATCCCGTGCAGGGATTGAGCAAGTCCCAGCCTTTCGCAGCATGCCCCCTGAATCGATTTGTGTCATTACACGGAGGCACCCATGGCTAATCTCGCTCCGCTACGCAGTGACCTGTATCGCCTCGACGACAAATATTCGGTCAGATTCTCTTTTGTGAACGGCCGCCTCGACTGTGTCTGGCATCCCCATCTACCGTCCGAGCAGCTGCTGCGTCATCTCTGGCAGTCTGCTGCCTATGTAAGTGCCCGCGACCACTTCGGTAAAGCGCTCGCCGAGCATGTCGGGGGTCCGGTATTTTGCAATTCTCTGGGAGATTGAGATGAGCAATCACCCTCCCATCGAATTGGTGCCGACCCTCGTCTCCAATAGTGAATTCCTTGCCGAACTGCTGAAGGCTGCGCCTCGCGGCACCACCGTCTGGGTCAATGCGTTCATCGGCAATCCCAATTCCGAGCAGGCGTCCTGGTCCGGTAAAGCCTACAACCCGGCGCTGCATGCGGCCGAAGTCGATGTCTGGGGCCGGCAGAACACCTACTTCTCAGTCGGTGCCCTCGGTTTTGTCGACGGCCAGCGGCACCGCCGCAAAGACAATTTCGAGCGCCTCTTGGCGCTGGTAGCCGACGATGTCGACCCGGATGATCTAATGGCGACCCCTAGCTGGGGGATTGAAACCTCCCCCGGCAAGCGGCAGATCGGCATCCTGCTGGACACGCAAGACCCCGACTGCGCGAACCTTGAGCTGGTCTCCGCGCTCGTGACACAAATGGCTGACCGCGGGCTGATCAAGGCCGACCGGTCCGGTAACAACGCGGTGCGATACGTGCGGCTGCCGATTGGACAGAACCAGAAACCCCGCGACAGTGGACCGTTCAACCACATTGTCGAGTACTGGAACCCGGCAATCCGCTACACGCTAGAGGATGCGGCCGGCTGCTTCGGCGTCGACCTGGACGAGGTGCGCGAGTCGCTGCGCAATCCGTCGCCGTTGCAGTTATCAACGCCGTCGATTTTCAGTAGCGAGCAGGACGAGCGGCTGCGGATCCTGACGGCCAACATTATCCGCGGCGAGAACCTGCATGATTCGATCAACATTATCGCCGCCAGTATGGTTGCCTGCGGCGCCAAGGGCGGGGCGATCGTGAACCTCCTGCGCGGGCTGATGGATGCCAGTCTCGCAGCCAGAGACGATCGGTGGCGGGCACGCTATGAAGACATTCCGCGGGCCGTCAGTACCGCCGAGGGCAAGTTCACCGGCACCAGTTCCAAGGTAACGATCACCAGAGCTGATGTCGGGCTCGATGGGTGCTTTGTTGACCTTCGTGAGGAGATTGGACCTGAGGCAGAACACCCGCATTTCATCGAAAAACTTGTCCCGATGGGCGAGGTCACGCTGCTCGCCGGCCATGGAGCAGCCGGCAAATCGTATATCGCGCTACTAATGCTCATTCACGTCGCGTTGGGGCGGCCATTCGGACCCCTGGCGACTACGCGAGAACGCGTGTTGTTTTTCTCGGCTGAGGACGACAAAAAGGAGTTACAGCGTCGCGTCGCCAAGATTTGCCGGGCACTTCAAATTGACAAAACCGATCTAGCGGACTGGCTCTTCCTGGTGGACGTCAGCGATCTTGACCCCACCCTCTTTCGCGTCACCCCTCGAGGGGAACCTGGATGGCTACCAATGCTCGATAGCCTCGCTAACTTTGTTACCGAAAACCGAATCGGCGTGACCGTGATCGATAACGCTTCGGATACGTTCGATGGCAACGAGATCGTGCGTAATCAAGTCAGTACATTCATCCGCTCGTTACGAACGCGATTGGCGCGCCCGGATAAGTCGGTCATTTTGCTAGCGCATACTCAAAAAGCAGCCATCCAGTACTCAAAGTCGACAAAAGAAGACTACAGTGGGTCCACCGCGTGGCACAACTCCGTGCGCTCTCGACTAAGCTTGGAGGTCGATAACAATGGCATACGGATCCTCAGTCATCTAAAGGCGAACAAAGGGCCGCTTGCGGAGCCACTTCAGTTGGAATGGTACGACGGAGCCCCGATGCTATGCGGGCCCTACCCCGGCTTTGGTGCAGAGCTTGCAGGTTCTTTACTACGACAGGCACAGCGGCAGGAGGATGACGCCCGAAAGGATACCCTAGTCGGCATCATCAAAGATTTCGATCAACGTGGTGATCGGGTACCAGTCGCTGCGACGGGCCCCTATTCTGCACACCGTACCTTGCAGTCGGAAAAAGCCTTTCCTCGCAAGATGACGTCAGACATGACAATTCGGCTGCTGCGGGAGCTTGAACGCGAGAACCGAATATTCCGGGTTACGCGCCGTGCAAGAGGTAAGGACGTCACATGCTTCACTTGCTTAGCAGCAGGCAGCTCGCCAATGCCTGATGAAGAAGGGGTCGCCACGGTCACCGATGACACGGAGGCGAAACAATGAATGGTCTTGGCCTGCCACTAAAGTGCGCGCTCCTCTTCTCCACACCCTATAGCGCATTGGCGCGCTACATTGGCGCGCCCGCTGCGCCATTCCGCGCCATCACTTTATGGGTGCGCATTGGCGCACATTGGCGCGCAATGGCGTACTCCCCATTGCCGACCACCGCGAAGAGGAACCGATGAACCCGTCCGCAATTCTTTCCGCACTGAGGAGCTGCGTAGGCAACCCGATAGAGCTGATTGAACGTCGCAACGTCAAAGGTACACCTGTCTAGCTGCTAGTACCAGCCGACAGGCAACTGTTGCAGCCCCCCCTGTGGCGGCACATCCGGCGACATGCACCCGTGTGGGACTCGCCAGAAGCGGCTGTAATCGGTTTTGCCACCGAGATTGAGGGTTGGAAGCGGGCAGCCGATGCATGGCCTGCTGAGCGCGTTATGGGATGGCTGCGAGAGGAGCTCGCGGCTGGCGCGCTACCAGCCTCGCAATCGGTACATCAAGCCATCTCGATCAGTATTCATCCGAAGCGCCTGCAACGCTCAGTAAACCGCTTGAAAGTCCGGCGGCAGAAAATCGGTTTTGGTGGTACCTGGTGGTGGTCGCTGCCCGAAGTGGCCGCGGAATCAATGAATGAAGGAAAAAGAGGACATGGATATCAATACCAAGCAATCTAAGCGGTAAAGAGCGTCGCTCTAGTTCACGCCCCAGTACGCAGCAGTGCATTGCTCACTACGGGATCAATTGGGTCTTGAGATGAATTCGGCATCCATCAAAGTGGAGATGGGACAACTAGGGCGGCGTAACGGCAAAAGATGAGAGCGTCTAGACTGAAGTTGGATAGAGCGGAAAGGTAACCCTACCTTTGATCTCTGGCGATACGGAAAAGTAGGAAAAAATTTTTAGCATTCTGAAGATGGACACACCTACACAAAAAGGTATAAATTCAAAAACCAATAAACGACTTTAAAATCTCTCCTCTGGACGACCATGGCAACTTTCACTGCAAACTCTGTGGTAAGAGCTCAACTAGCAGATTTATATTCAATGCTTTTCCATGAGGACGTTGAAGTATTGAATTACTCCAAATCGAAGGATGCATACACAAAACTGCGATATACCGACCCCACGCTCACCAAGACGCTCGAGATGAATGGATTAATTAAATCTTCTGAATTGGGGAGCGTTTATGGAACAGTGAATTCCATAATATACGCTGAAAACGGAACGAAAAAATATACCATCAATGGCTCATGGGATATATCAAGCCTTTACAATACAGAGAAGTATGGACAAGGCGCGAGCGGATTTTCCAACTTTATATTTTCAGAAAATGATTTAATAAAGGGGAGTAAATTCAATGACAATCTATCCATTGGGCGCTCAGGAAACGACAAGTATTTTGGAGATGCAGGTAACGACTTTATATTAACCAGCACCGATTTTAAGTCTACTGTCGACGGCGGAACCGGGAATGATTACATAATGTCTGCTGGGATCAATGACCTACTGACGGGTGGAAAAGGCGCAGACATTTTTGCTTTGATAGATGTGGCAACCATCAAAGACTTTAAACATCGAGAGGGCGATAATATTATTTTCTACCTCGCCGAAGGAGCAACCAAGTCTGCTGGCTTTTGGGATCTAGGAATGAATATCTCAGAAGAATATTCTGGATCATTTCAGACATTCAAGGAGAACATTGCTGTAGGAAAAGGCATAAAGGCGGCACAAGATAGCGATGACTTATTCGCATACGACTTATCGTCTGGCAATTTTTACTCTGATTTCGATGGAATCGGAGGGAACCCTGCAAACCTTTGGTTTACTTTAATTAACAAACCACGGCTGACTGCCAAACAATTAGCAGATGATGTGCTCTATTTTTATGAGGCTGAGAGGGACACATTCGCAGGAGAGAATTATTGGCTCACCAACTTTGTCGCCGATAATTTTACCGTTATTTAATTCCCGGCAAGTACTAAATGTCTGGCTTCTTGCGATTTTGTTGACTGCCCTGCAACTGGCTCCCCTCAAGCAGAAAGGTTTTGGAGGTTGAGGCAGCTGGAGCTTTTTTATCCGCACTTGTCGGCGTATTCCTCAAAGACGCGCTGGACTCTGGGCGCGAGAACAGTTCTGGCCCAGTCGAGAACATCGGATCGTACGGCGGCACTAATCCTTTGTACGTAGCTCTTCCCATTCGGGTTTTCCTTCCAGTTGTTCGTCGGCATGTCGCCACTGGATGCGAACCGTCGCGCATCGGCAGCGCCAAATCTTGGCGCACGCTCGAACCTGCCCCGGACAACTAGTTCATCTAGGGAGTTGTGGAGGGCAAACCGGTTCGATTCAGTGCTCGGATTTCTGGCAAGTCCTGCAAGAACAGCATAAGGCAACCTCGTCCTTCGTGAGAGGACTCCAGTGCCGACGTGCTTCCTGCTTGCTCATACTCTTGCTGATGTTGGTTTTCTAGGCCGGACTGGGCCCCATCAGGAACTTGCGCTGACCTCGGGGCTTGATGGCTCCATTGGGGATCCAGCTCGCGGAAGCTCCAGGTTGGGCAGGGACGGCGTTCCTTCATTGACCGGATTTCCGACCGCAGCGGCTCCGGTAGCTGATCCGGATCGCTGACGTGCTTGTTGATCCAGTTCAGCGCTTGCTTCAGTAGTTGAGCTTGCTGTTCCATACCTCACCTCCCCGCTTAGTATAGATTCAAGAATTAAATTACCAAGAAGAATTTTTTGAAGCGACCCGCACGCCACTTATAAACGCAGTGCTCGTAGGCAAGCGTTTTTTATGATGAGGAGTCGGTGATGGGTAAGAAATAAAAACGCGTCAGAAGGCGCGTGTTTTTCATCTCTTGGAGGCAGCGGTGTCAGTAGAACTGAGAGAAAAAATCACTATAAAGTTATTTTTCACACATCTAGCCACACATTCAGTCAAGTCCTTGCAGTTTTGCAACAAAAACTTGGTCTATTGAAAAGCGCCTGGATTTGACCTTCCATCTCTCAGCTAACCCCAGGCATGAAAATAAGGAGAGCAACAACAAGAATAATGGCATATATGCACAGTACCTTTCGCTTACCTGTGGAAGGTAAAGGAAAATTCTACAAACACTTTCGTTTATCTGACTGGCTTCATCTTGAAAGAGGCGAAGAATTTCTGAAAGGTGGCATTAGAACGATGGTACCCATCGTCCGCAGCGCTTAACGATTTTGCAGCCTCTTGACACCAAATTGAAATTTGGCCTTTATCCGTGAAAGTGTATCGTGAATGCACGCGGTAGAAAAATCCTGCTGGAATGCTAAATTGAAAATCCGCTGTCATCGCCACTGTGGAGGTTCCTAGCATCCCAGGGCCCACACGGAGAAGTTGGAATTTAGGGGCGGTGACTAGTGTGGTGTAGATACTCGAAAACAACTCCTGATTAGAATTTCTAACCAAAAAATCTCGTACCTGATCTGGGTTCATTCTAGAAACCCTAGGTGCTATTGACGAGGTAACGTTTTGCTCTGTTATGTGACAGTAAGGGAGGCTTTTCTTGCCTTGAGGTCCCTGAAACATCTCCATTAGATTTCCGTCAGGAGTTGTTTCGGTCTTGTGAGTCCAGCCGGCAGGCACTTCAACTTCGTAAGAACCTCTCGAGAAAATCGTTTGTGCAATGGCGCTGGAAAATGGACCAAGTGCAACCACAATCCACAGAGGAAATTTAAAGGATGACCACTCCTCTAACCGTCTATTGGCTCTGCAGACTCCCAGGTAGATTGCTTTACTTATTGACATCAACATACCCTTTTGTCCGCACTGATTCGCTTGTCGTTTTAATGCTTACGAGTTGGAGCGGATCGACGCACCGAGAGGCTCCAATTTAACGTGCGAGGCTTAAGACCAGACGGCTCATCGACTTTTAATGGCCGCAGCGAGCCGCCACCCACCGTATCCAAGAGCTAGACCTAGTAGGTTTCCCAATGCGGGCATTCTTCCTTGGCCTGAGAGGTCCGCATATATGCCGACAATCGCGACACCAATCAGCCATCCCAAAGCACCAAAAACGACTTTTAAAATCATGATTCGTCCTGACATATGTTCGGTATATTTGATGCTCTAAGTCACATCGGCTAAGCTGACCGTAGGGTACCGTTCCGAACCCACATCCGAAGGCTTTCCGTTGATCGTTGTCCGCCTAAGCCAATTCTTCGTTCCCTTTTTTCCGGACCCATAGAGAAAGTCCGGGGACCGCACCAAAGGGATGACGACCTGGCTTGCTGAGTCGTTTGACCTCTACAGCGGAAAGCTCTTTGGTTTGCTTGGGCATGTTCGCCTCCGGGAGTCATACATCGGCCTCGAGACCCACATCTTGTCCCACATACCTACATGTGGTTGAGCCAAAATAAACGATACGGCCTGAATCGAACAACGCAGATAAGACCGTACGATCGTCCCATACAAGAAGAGGGAAAGATGTGTATTGACGCAGGGGCTTGCGGCGGCCGTGTCATTAGAACATCCTACCAATATATCTCTTTTTTAATTTGTGCCACATCTAGACTCACATTCTAGGCCGCCCCCCTGTTCGTTCAGTCTGCAGATAAACGCCAATTACTGTTTATCATGCCACTGATCCCATTTTATATCCGCGCAACCTTGGCATCATGAACTCACCTAAAAATTGCTGGTAAGTCGAAAGAAAGCCAAAGGCCGCCACACTAAACGGAAGTGGAGCAAGACTTGGCATTCGATGTGAGGTGCTTTCGAAATGAAATGACTCAACACCAGACTGATGCTCACCATGAGCCAATTCAGATAATCCGAGCAAATCGAGAGTACGGTGTAGCCTGACCCGGGACCAGTTAACTGATGGCGACTTCATGCAAAACGCTGATTTAGCCGCTGTTACGCTTCAATCAATCGCGTGGTACGGCGTCAACCAAATACACGTGATAACTGGCGGCCGAAGTAGAACATGCATCGCTTAGGGGTGAAAGCGACTAGTAACACTAATTTTCCGTTAAGGAGGGTGTGCCATGAGGAAGTTTGCAGCTGTGGCTGTAGGGTTGGTGGTGTGGTTAGTTGTCTTGCTGGTTGCTGAGGTAGCGAGCCCTTTCCTTTTCGACATCGCTCAAACCACCCTTGTGGCAAATGCACTTACAGCATTTGTAGGCTCGGTTGCTGGGACTATTTTCGCCGCCGAGGCTGCCCAGAAAATAGCACCAGAGTGGTCCGCATACGCTTTCCACTGGATCTTGTTTTCTGTCGCCCTTGCGCTGTTAGGAACGATCGTGCTTCTTGGTCGAGACCCAGCTGAGGGATGGGCACGACCTCTGGTGACTCTGGCCTGCAGCACGTTGCCAATTCTCCAGGGTTTGCGTGGACAGAGGGGGCGGCAATTGAGCAAAATGAGGCCATGACTGCCGAACGAAAATCCCCCTACATTCATGGGCTGTCCGGCGCCGAGCTCACCAAGCGCCAGCGTGATTTCGTTCTCACTTCGTCCGCATGGGCTGCACACAGACTTAGGCCGCACGGAAAGGCGGTTATGGCTCTCCGCGTACCGCTGCCCCTGACCTAATGAAGAAGCCGCATGCGCAAGCTCTATCTCCGTCGAGACTTTCCGGTAAATACACTGTGAATCGCTATCGATTTTCTGGACGCTTCGGTACCTCTTGAAAAATTGCTGTTCAAACTATATTTGTGACTCCTTTACGTTATTTCCATGGCGGCGTACCGCGTTGTAGAACATCTCGATTTAATCGAGGCCATTTTTCTGCTCAACTGGTGGGGTGTGGCGCGGATGAATATTTGATCCTCTGGGACGAAGTGGACGTGTTCAAAAGTGGTTAGAAACAAATTCTGGGGGCATTTTTGGGGGCATTTTAAAAATACACCGCCCAAAAACTATGCATTTATGCGGGTTTTGAGATGAAGTTCGATAGACGCCGCCCCACCACTTACCGTTCCAAGCTGTTCCGAAGAAGGCTGGAAACCCCAGAGAGATCAAAGGTTCCGGCCTTTTTTACGTCCACAGACTTCCGAAATCATTTATTGAAATCCGGGGGCAGTCCATTGTGGGCGCAGAAGTGTCCGGGTTTCCGATAGCGATTCACCCCCTTCTCGAATGCCAGCGCACTCGGAACCTTATCGAGGGCTCGTGCCTCGTCCGGTAGGCGGGAAAAAGCCGCCGGAGAATGTCAATGTTTTCGTCGGCGCCCGCGCACGCTCTGCCACAGACGCTTCAAGATACCTAGCCGAATGAGCCACATCAGCAGTCGCATGGTCGTCTCCGACACTTTCGGGAGTTAACAGTAAAGCGTTACTCCGTGGGCATCGCGCCTGCATAGGCACTTTGCAAAATGAACGCCGCGACCTCGTCGATCGACTGCCCCTTCTCTTCAAATTTCTGCAAATTCTCATGGGCGGCGATCGCCATGGCCTGATAGGGCACGGGCGTCCCGTGTTCGCGACACGCCATCAGCGCCAGCATGACTTCCTGATTGTTCATGGTGCAGTTCCGGCAGAGGGCGGAGGTGATTGAAAAGAGCACGGCGTGCGGGACGACACGCTGTCGTCTTCGGAGAACGATTGCTCCAGAATCGCGATCGCAACCTCCTGCACAGACCGTCCTTCAATGGCCATGCCTTCCAGATTAATGATCGTAGCCGTCACCATCGCCCGAGTCGGTACCTGAAGACCTGCATACCGCATCTCGATGAGCTTGATGAGCACTTCTTCGTTCGTCATGACCACCTCTGAGCTCCCCGACAATTAATACCTAGTTAACTTTTAGCGTGTTCGACGGCGAGGCAATCGGTTAGTTCACGCGCTTTTGCGCAGTCGATCGACTCGCCCGGGGTGGCGTCCCCTGGCAAGCAGCGCTGGGTGACCTTCACCGGATCGGTCGCTTACTCTTGCTGCACCGCTCGCAGCGTGCGGGTTCGGAGGCAAGAGGCAGCCCAGTGCTTGTTCCTCTCGCCTTCCAAAGAATGCTCAGACCCTTCAGTGGCGCGATCGCATCGCGACGACGAACGGATGTTCGCTCTGGGCGCCTACTGGCTCGGAAAACCGCCCGCCCGGCGGTGAGCCGAAGATGGCGCCACTCTAGTGCCCTCACAGTGAGCCAATCGCCGAAACCCGGTCGCTCAGCAGCTTGAGAATTCCGGATCCGCTCGGTAGAGCCGGTGCGAAGCGGCGGTATCTCCCTTGGGATCGGTAGGCCACCAAGTCGATCATGGGTGCCTAATCGTGCGGCCGGGTTGCGAGATCGATCCATGGCGCACTTGCAGATCCTCGGCAATGGCAAGCCTCTTCCGGGCGAGGGGCAGGTGTGAAGCGAGTGTTTGCCACGAAGGGGGATGTGATGAAATTGTTGACTGCTACGGCGCCGGTTGCGAGCAGGACATTAGTCTCGCTGCCGGCAGCAGCCGCAGCGACCAAAATGACGGATGCCCCACTCGATCCGGTGGTGGCCGTTACCGATTACACGTGCCCACCACCGGAAACGACAGCCAAGGGCAACAATGGCTGGGGCAATAAGACCGATGGCACGAATCCGGGCGGCTCACGCGGCGCAACCGCGCCCTAGAAGACCGCAGGGCTGTCGGAGCCGGCTTTCGGCAAGACCAATACCAACCCGCCCATGTCGTCGGGCCGCTAACAACTGACCATGATGGGTGAGCGCCCCCTGTACGACGGCAGGGGGCTTGGCTTGCGGCCCTCCTTGCCGTCCTCAGGCCTGGCACCAGCGTATTCGGCGCCGAACGGCCGGTACGTTCATTGTTGGAATATCGCACCGAGAACCTGATCCTCCAGCAGTGGGACAACAGTTGTGCGGCGGCGGCATTGGCTTCGGTGCTGACCTACGGCTTGCGGTTTCCGGTGACGGAGAAGCAGGTCGCGACCGGACTGCTCGGGCAGACCGATGAGGTGCGGGTACGCGTTCGTGGCGGCTTTTCGCTGCTTGATATGAAGCGCGCAGCATTTGCACCGACTGTACCACCACGGGTTTAGCCATACAGCCCGGCCATCAACACTGGGTACCCAGCGCGGGTCCCGGGTCGATGAGTGAAATTTCGATGCCGTGCTACATGCCCAGACGATACGAACAGTCCCGCAGTCGCCCGAAAGCCATCAAGGATGTGCAGTCCTTCGCAAACGAGCCTTTGCATCGTCTGTCACCGAGGGGTGTTGTCCATGCGCCGCCGGTCCTCCGTACTGCTCAAGGAACAGATTGAGCGCGGTCAGTGTATCTCGACTTTTACTCTCTACACTGGATCCTCGAGAGGAAGAGTCTCATGGCAGCTATCAAAAGAACTGCGCAAATTCCGGATTTTTCTTATTGAAGGCGATGGCCGGCGGGACGGTCAAGGTCACGGGTCGGCCAATTGCAATTGACCCTCGTCTTCAATGCCCGACCGTTTCGATTCGCCCGCGATTGCTGCCTCACATAGCCATTAAAGCTTATTCAAGCACATGAGGAGAAGGCAATGAGCAGATTCAATCGCCGGGATTTCCTGCACGCCACCGGTTCGCTGGCCGTGGTCGGAGCGCTCCCCGGCAGCAGCATGCTGGCACAACTTGCATACGCAGCCGACCCGGTCAAACTCGGGCTGCTGCATTCGCTCAGCGGTACCATCGCCATCGCCGAGGCCGCGCTCGTCGATGCGGAGAAAATGGCTATTGAGGAAATCAATGCCGCTGGCGGTGTACTCGGCAGGCCGATCCAGGCCGTCATCGAGGACGGTGCCTCCGACTGGCCGACGTTCGCAGAGAAGACGCGCAAGCTGCTGCAGCGTGACAAGGTGGCGGCGATTGTTGGCTGCTACACGTCCGCATCACGCAAGGCAGTTCTGCCAGCGCTGGACCAAGGCAAAGGTCTGCTCTATTACCCGACCTACTACGAAGGTCAGGAAATGCACAAGCGCGTCATGTATACGTCGCAGGAGGCCACGCAGTCGGTGATTGCCGCCATCGACTGGATGGCCAAGCAGCAAGGCAAGACCTTCTTCCTGGTCGGCTCCGACTATATTTATCCGCGCACCTGCAACAAGATCGCAAAACCCACCGTGAAGAAGAACGGCGGCACCGTCGTCGGCGAGGAGTACGCACCGCTGGGGCACACCGAGTTCTCGGCAATCATCAACAAGATCAAGGCGGCCAAGCCGGACTGGATCTATTCGACCGTGGTCGGCGGTTCCAACGTCGCGTTCTACAAGCAGCTGAAGGCGGCCGGTCTCGGCGGCGACAAGCAGAAACTGCTGTCGACCGTGGTGTCGGAGAACGAGATCGACGGCATCGGCCGGGAAAATGCGGTCGGCTATTACGCCTGCATGGGCTACTTCCAGAGCCTCAAAAACGAGCAGAACGAGAAATTCGTCAAGGCCATCAAGGCCAAATATGGCGCCAATCGCGTCGTGGGCGACCCAATGGAATGCGCATACAACTCGGTGTACCTGTGGAAGCTAGCGGTGGAAAAAGCCAAGTCGTTCGAGGTCGACAAGGTAGTGGCAGCCTCTTCCGGGTTGGAATTCAACGCGCCGGAAGGGCCCATCCGCTTTCACAAGGACAACCACCATGTGGCGAAGCGGGTTCGCGTCGGACGGGCGAAGGCCGATGGGCAGTTCGATATTGTCTTCGAATCGGATGTGATTGAGCCTAACCCCTTCCCCAAGCTTTGACAGGAGGTCGGATCAGGGATACGGAGCGCAGCCCGCGTCCCCTGACCGCCGCCCCGACAACGTGACTTTCGATATTTTCCTGAATCAGGCATTCAATGGCCTCTCGCTGTTCACTATCCTGGTGCTGATGGCGCTCGGGCTGGCGATCGTCTTCGGCCTGATGGGCGTGATCAACATGGCGCACGGCGAAGTAATGGCGATGGGGGCCTACGCCACCTACCTCACGGCGAAGTTCTTCGTCAGCACCTTCCCGTCACTGCTGGAGTGGTACCTGCCCGTAGCTATAGGGGTTGCCTTCCTGGTGACGGGAACGTTCGGCTATCTGCTCGAGCGCGGATTCATACGATTTTTTTACAACCGTCCGCTGGATACCTTGCTGGCGACCTGGGGCCTGTCGCTCATCTTGCAGCAAACGTATCGCTCGATTTTCGGCGCGCAGGAAGTCTCCGTCCCGCTTCCGACCTGGCTGTCCGGCGCGTGGGAAGCCACTCCTGATCTGCTGCTGCCCCTCAACCGGATATTCATCATCCTGCTGACGGTAGGTGTAGGACTGGGCCTGTACCTTCTGCTGCAGAAGACGCGTTTCGGCTTGCGCGCGCGCGCCGTGACGCAAAACCGTCAGATGAGCTCCGCGGTGGGCATCAATACCGACCGCGTCGATGCGCTGACCTTCGCGCTCGGCTCCGGCCTTGCGGGCATCGCTGGTGCGGCGTTCACGCTGATTGGATCCACCAACCCCGGAACGGGCCAGCTGTACATCGTCGATTCCTTCATCGTCGTGGTCTTCGGTGGCGTCGCCAGCCTGTTCGGCACCTATGCCTCGGGCTTTCTGATTGCGCAGGCACAGACCTTCTTCGAGGGCTTGATGAGCGGCTCGATGGCGCGGGTCTCCATTCTCCTGCTGGTCATCGTGGTGCTGTATTTCCGGCCGAATGGCCTGTTCTCTTCAAAGGTGAGGACCTGATGGACCTGCGCGCCCTGTCCGAGCTGGGAGCAAGCCTCGTCATCGCAGCGCTCCTTGTCTGGTTCGGGCTTACCCTCGAGTCATTCTGGCTGAACACGGTCGGCAAATATGTCGCCTTCGCCTTCGTCGCCGTCGGCATCGTTCTGGCGTGGGGCTATTGCGGCATTCTGTCGCTCGGCCAAGGGATCTTTTTCGGGCTCGGCGGCTACATCATGGCGATGCACCTGAAGCTCGAGGCCTCGGCGCCGGAGCTGCCCGATTTCATGGTGTGGAGCAGCGTCGAACAGCTGCCGGCCTGGTGGGAGCCCTTCCACAGTTTCCCGGTGACCGTGCTGGCCATTCTTCTGCTGCCGGGACTGCTGGCGTTTGTCTTTACCTATGCCATCTTCAAGAAGCGCGTATCGGGGGTGTATTTCGCAATCGTGACCATCTCGCTGGCCCTGACGATGACAGTGCTGATCATCGGGCAGCAGGGCGAGACAGGCGGCGCCAACGGCATCACTGACTTCCGCACGCTGCTGGGCATGGACATCGTCAGCGACGAAGCGCGACAGACAATTTTCTTCATCGAAGTCGGCATACTCTGGATAGCGATGCTGCTCTCGATCGCCCTGCTCCATACGCGCTTCGGGCGAATCATGGTGGCGGTGCGTGACCGCGAGGACCGACTTCGCTTCTCAGGCTATAACACCGCATTGGTGAAGGCCTTCGTTTTCACCATATCAGCGGTGCTGTCGTCTATCGGCGGAGCACTCTATACATTGCAGGTCGGACTGATCACGCCCTCTCTGATAGGCGCGGTAGCGTCGGTGGAAATGGTGATCTACGCCGCCGTTGGCGGGCGACTCTCGGTGTCAGGCGCCGTGATCGGCGCACTGCTGGTCGGTTACATGCGTTCCGTGCTTTCCGAGGAGTTTCCGGAGATATGGCTGTTCTTCCTCGGTGGAATGTTCATTTTCATCGTGGCCTTCATGCCCAATGGGATCGCCGGCGTGATCGACCAGGTCCAGCAGTTACGGCATCGACGGCGGGCAACGTGACGGACTCCGGCCTCCCCCAGGCAGCACCGCTGTCCCGCGAAAGCGATCCGTCGGCGGGGGCCATGCTGTCGATTCGCAACCTGACGGTATCCTTTGATGGCTTCAAGGCCGTCGACGACCTGTCGATGAGCATCGCCGAGAATGAGCTGCGGGTTGTTATCGGTCCGAACGGTGCGGGCAAGACCACCCTGCTGGATATGATTTGCGGCAAGACCCGTCCGACCTCGGGCAGCATCCTCTTCCACGGCATGGAGCTGTCGACCATGCAGGAATTCCAGATCGTCCGGCACGGCATTGGCCGAAAATTCCAGACGCCTTCAATCTACGAAGACCTGACGGTGCGCGAGAATCTCGAGGTATCGATCCCCGACAAGCATGGCATCTGGGCCTCCATCCTCTTTCGCCGCACGCCACAGGTCAGGCAGCGCATAGAAGAAATCGCCGAACTGGTCATGCTGGCGTCCCATCTCAAGCAGAAGTCGGGTCGCCTCTCGCACGGGCAGAAGCAGTGGTTGGAGATCGGGATGTTGCTCATGCAGGAACCCGACCTGCTGCTGCTCGATGAACCGGTGGCAGGCATGTCGCCGCGGGAACGCGAGCAGACGGCGGAACTCCTCAAGCGCATTGCGCAAGGGAAGTCGCTGGTGGTGATCGAGCATGACATGGAGTTCGTCCGGTCGATCGCCCAGCTCGTCACCGTCATGCACCAGGGGAAGGTGCTGTCGCAAGGATCGGTGGATCAGGTACAAAAGGATCCCCGGGTTATCGAAGTCTACCTCGGGCACTGACATGCTCCGCGTCACCGACCTCAATGTGTATTACGGCGAAAGCCATGTGATCCATGACATCGGCTTCGAGCTGGCGGACGGTGATGCCGTCGCGATCGTCGGTCGCAACGGCATGGGCAAAAGTACCTTGCTGAAGGCACTGATCGGGATGTTGCCGGCCAAGCGCGGATCGATCAGGCTCGATGAGCAGGAACTCGCCGGCTTGCCCAGCTACCGCCGCGTGGAGGCCGGACTGGCCTACGTGCCCCAGGGGCGGATGGTTTTCTCGCAACTGACCGTGGAAGAAAACCTGCTGACCGGACTGGAGACAAAACGTTATGGAGACATTCCCGACTTCGTGTACGCATCGTTCCCCGTACTGGCCGAGATGAAGCAGCGCAAAGCCGGCAACCTTTCCGGCGGACAGCAGCAGCAATTGGCCATCGCACGCGCCCTGGTATCGCGCCCCAAGATTCTGATTCTGGACGAGCCAACCGAGGGCATTCAGCCGTCGATTATCAAGGAGATTGCCCAGTCGCTTGTCCGCCTGCGCAAGGAACTCGGGATTTCCGTCATCGTCTCGGAGCAGGTACTGTCGTTCGCGCTGGAAGTCGCAGACTGGCTGCTTGTGATCGACCGTGGCCGGTTCGTGCGGCAGGCTGACAAGGCCAACCTCAACATCGAGGAAATCCGCGCCTTTCTCACGGTCTGAGGACAAGCCGCGCACGCATTGGAGCGCGCGCGGCCGGCAAGCCTCAGTGCCCTACCATCCACGGCCGGACCGGACCATGCCGATGGTGCTTGTGGCCTTTTTTGTGCACGGTCGGGTCATGGTGCGGATGCCCGTGTCCGCCGTGTCCGTGGCCACCGACTGTCTGTACCACGTCAGGCTGGTGGGCGCTCTTCTCATTGCGTGTTTCGGCAATCCTCAGGTTCGGTGCCATCAGATTCAACAAGGGTGCACCGACCAACCGCGGCGCAGCAGCGCCGCAACCCGGACAGATTGCCGGCAGACGGAACTCGGCCATTGGCCGACGCATCGTGAAGCTGCCGCAACTGCCGCACTCGTAGTCATACACTGGCATCGCTTCTCTCCTCAGCTTGCGCGTGCCAAATCGGTGCCAGTCACCTTTTTCGTCGGCCCTGCGGCGTTCGGCTTGATGTCGAAGTCGAAGATCGCCGTCGGTATGTACAGCGATACGCAGGCATTCGGTATATCGACCACGCCGCTGACACGCCCCTCGACCGGCGCAGTCGACAGGATGGTGTAGACCTGCTCACCCGAATAGCCGAACTTCTGCAGGTAATTAATGGCGTTCAGGCAGGCACGGCGGTAGGCCATGGTGACATCGATGTAGCTCTGCGAACCGTCGTCATTGAGCGATATGCCCTCGAACACGAGGAATTCGGAGTACCGCGGCTCGACCGGCCCGGGCTGGAACATCGCCTGCGTGATGCCGTATTTGTTGCAGCCGTCTTTGATGAGATCGACGTGAAGGTCAATCCATCCGCCCATCTCGATGGCGCCGCAGAAGGTGATCTCGCCGTCGCCCTGTGAAAAATGAAAATCGCCCGTCACCAGTCCGCCGCCTTTCACGTACACCGGGAGATAAACCCGACTGCCTCGCGAGAGGTTCTTGATGTCGCAGTTGCCGCCGTGCTCGCGGGGTGGAATCGTGCGGGCGCCTTCAGCAGCTGCCTGCTGCAATTGCGTGCCTTTGAGGCTGCCGAGGATCACGCCATCCGGGTTGGGCGGCAGCGCAAGGGCCGGCACCCGTGCCGGGTTGGTGTCGATGAGTGCCTTCTCGCGTGCGTTCCATTTCATCAGCAGCTCGCGCGACGGGATGCAGCCGATGATGCCGGGGTGGGTAATGCCGGCAAAGCGCACATTGGGCACATGGCGGGAGGTCGCATAAATGCCGTGAAAGTCCCAGATGGTCTTTCTCGGCTCGGGGAACACATCCGTCAGGAAGCCGCCGCCATTTGTCGTCGGGAAGATCCCGGTATAGCCCCACTCCTGTCCCTGGAACGGTCCGATGTCCAGAATGTCGACCACGAGGATGTCGCCGGGCTCGGCGCCATCAATGCCCACTGCCCCGGACAAGTGATGGCATGGGACCAGATTGCAGTCGCGAATATCGTTCGCACTGTCGTCGTTCTTGATCTGCCCTCCTGTCCAGTCGAAGCATTCGACCCTGAAATCGTCGCCTGGCTTGACCGTGGTGAACAGCGGGGTATCCGGATGCCAGCGATTGACGATGACCGGATCGGGCTGGTTCGCCGGTGTCTTGGTGCGGTCAATGCTGATAACTTTGCGCGGCATGGCTTGTCTCCTATTTCTTTAGATGGATCGTCGATGCAGTGGAACGCCGGAGCCGGTCGGCCTCGGCGAAGGAATGCGGAATGTCCCCGCGCACGCGGGACGCGTAGAGCGTGAACCCGGCACTGCCTTCTGGCCAGAGCCGCTCGAATTCGCGCTGCCAGCCGGCGTGGTCATAGCGAACAGGCAGGGCCTCGACCCGCAGCCCGCCGAGGTCGATGCCATAAAGGGCATCGACAGAAGGCCTGGCAGATGCCGACAGTCGGGTCACCACGCCGCAGGTCTGACCCGAAAAATTCGGCAGTCCGGCGCTGCCGTTGTTGACGACAACGCAGAGCTGTCCGCCGACACGGAAGTCCTGGATGAACGGTTTCGAGGTGTGGCTGCAAGCAAAGACACTCACCTGCGCACGGTGAAACCAGTCGGCGATCTGCGCCGCGTGCGTGGACGAGCCATCCTCCGGTGCGGGCATCGATTCCACGGCAAAGCCCCACCCGGCGACCGACTCGGGGTCGCCGTGTAGGATGCCAACGCGGTGCTCACCCACCCTCACGGTCAGGTGAAGAGGAAGCACCGCAAGGCTCTCCCGCGCCGGCGCCAAGTGCTCCGCACATGCCGACAGACGTTCCATCACCCGGTCGGACAGATCCACGCTTGCTGCAGGAATCCACTCCGGATAATTGCAACCGCAGCCCTGTCCCGGCGTGGGCTGCGCTAATTCGAGCTCGACGTTGCCCGCCGTGGCAACCTGCCGGAGAACGCTGTCGTTGATCATGGAAAAAGATGTCGGGTCGCAATCCAGCCAATGGAAGTCGCCGTTGAACACCAGAGTGACTTCGCGTCCCGAAGCGCGCGACTCGGCATCGCGCATTCGCATGATCTCTAGTAGTGCAAAGGGATTGCCATACAGGCCTCCGGCAACATAAACCGTGTGGCAGTCTCCGGGGCGCTCGTCCCGGAACGCCTCCGGACGGGTACGGTAATGCAGAGGACAATGCGGCATGGACTGAGTCATGGTGCCCCGACAGCAGATGCCAGTGGACTTGCGCCACCCGCGCCCGGCCGGATTCAAACTCGATCACTCGGAAGGCAGGCATTGGCGTATTTGCTTTCATTGTGAAAGCAAATCAGGGCACTGGAAACCTCTCAATCAAGCGCGTCTGACGGGCCGCAACAGGAATCCACCCATCGTTGGAGGTAGTCGCGAGTGACTGTCCGCGGGGCGCCCCCTGCCCTCGGCAACGCTGGCTGAACGCTTCCGGTTTTTTTGATCTGGTACCCGGATTTTTTGCCGAACAATGAAGACGATTGCACCAGACCCTCATTCGATTTGCGGCGGAGAGAATCATGCTGATCCCGATGCCCTGTCCTGATGTGCACGAGCGTCGCGCGATGCCGCGAGAGGGACTCTCCTACCTCTTGCAAACGGCAGAGAGGCAATGCGCTGCGACTGAAGACAGCCACTTAACCAGGGACGAGTGGATTGCCGTTGCACGCGCGCTGTTTAACCACCGAACAAACTGCCCGGAGCATGCGCTGCTGTTTTCTCCGCGATTCGATACCGGCGCCTCGGCAGCGAGACGGCTGCGTTTGACGAGGCCGCTGCTACCCGCCCACGGAGGGCAGCACCTGGTCAGCGTGCGCTGGCCATCGTCTGCGATGGTCGAGATCACGAGCCTGCTGAACTGCCAGGTACCGGCTTGCCTCCTGCAGCAGGGTTTCCTCGTGTCCACGCAGGAAGATGCGCGACTGGCGACGAGCCGTGCCTGCTTCCTGTTTCCCGATGTGCGGGGAGCCTCGGGACTCCCAACAAGGCTGGCCGACAAGTCCCGGCAAATCGAACCGGTGGCGCCATCAACCTTGCGGCAGAGACCGGCGATGGATCTTCGCTACCATGCCCGAACTCGCCAATAACTCCCCCGCCCAAAGCAGCAAGAGCAAGCTCGGTTTCTCCTGATGACGGCTTGATTCCGAGTAGCCCATCCGTAGAAGGTACCCTTCTTGCAGGTCGAGAGTTAAAGATTAACCATGCCCCATCACAGGAAGTTTTGGGGGGGCATTTTCGAATACGCAATTCCTGTAGTTCTTCATTTGTGCGGGTTATACGCCAAAGTTCGACAGACACCGCCCCACCACTTGACGCCGCAAACTCCCTGGCCGCCGGATAACCGGCAGTCACCGGAGCCTCATTGGTTATCCACTGGATACGTAACCGCGCACACAGCGCAGAGCCTTGTTTCGTGTTTCAGGGAGGGCCCTCTTCGCTCAGAAACGAACGGGCACGGCAATACCGATGCGGAAATCCGGTGCGCTGCGCGTGACACCGATGCCGAGCAGCACATCAATCGCGGTCGAGCTACTCAACACGGCCGATCCGCCCAGTTCGAGCACGCCTACCGGGTCATCGGTATTCGGCAGCGGCACGCCGTTGATGCGCGCTTTGTCGAAAAAACGTGCACTGAAGGCAGCGCGCAACGAAGTCCCGGGGCTGGTCGCCAGTGCAGTGCCGAAGCGCAGGCCATGCACATTCCCGAGATCGACCTCCGAGCCTCCCTGCACTTCCGAAAAGCTGCGCGTGAACGTGTAATTGCCGAAGAAGACCAGCGGGTCTGCACGCTTGATCATCGTGACACCGGCGCTGGCCGAATCAAAACCCGTTCCCAGCGCGACCGGCGTGCCGCCGGTGAACAGGGTATTGCGGCCATTCGAGAACTGGTATCCCAGCGTGGCGATTACGCTCGGCAGCGCGCCTTTTTCCAGCAGCAATTGCTTTGATAGCGCGACATACGCGTCGCCTGTGCCGTCGGCCCGGGTTTCCACGCCCGCCGTCTCGCGCCTCTCCCACACATAGGGCACGCCCGCCTCGAACTGGAAGCGGGCGGGCAGTCCGATTCGGAATCCGATTGCCGGTCCATATGCATCGCGCTTGAGACTGCCGCCGTTGAGGTCAATCCGGGAGTAAACGACATTCGGCTCAATTTCGAACGACCCGGCAGACAGCAGTAAGCCTCGTTCGCGCACCAGCGCGCGCTCCAGCGCCCGGTCGCTGTCGGGCTCGAGTGCCTCCACTTCCGCACTGTCATCGGCGGCTGCCGTACGGCGCGGCGTCAGTTCGCGCTCGAGGCGGTCAATCCGCAGCTTCAGCTGCCGCACCTCTTCTTCTTTCTCCTGCAGCTTGCGGCGCAAATCAGCAGCGTCCTGCGCCAGCGCGGGCAACGCCATTGTCACGGCGATCGTCATCAGTAGTTTTTTCATTGGTTTTTCTGTGAAGTGTCGGGCTCGACCCGAAATCCGCTCTTGCTCCAGCGACGCAGGAACAGGGCATTCGGCATACGGTAGTTGCCGAACGCGGGATCTCCGATGTCGACCTGGTTGCCGGAGACGCCGCGAACAATCACGAAGTGGTCGTAGCCGTACAGATGCAGCGGGACAATCATCGGAGCCATTTCCCCCAGGTCATCCAGCGTCATCTCGGCATAGCCATCGCCGTCCAGCCCGATGTCGTTCAGGTAGCGCTTCATATCCAGCAGCGAGAAGCCGCCGCGTGTGCGCACTTTGAGCTCATCGGTCTGGCGCAGCAGCCCGGCGGCCACCTGCCGTTCGGTAACGGGTCTGCGCAATTCAAAAGTGAGTACCGTCGCCAACGACGCCGCCGCGCAGCTGTTGTCCCATTGCTGGCGAATCAGGTTTCCGGTGCGGTACTCAAGTAGCGAACGAACCGGACGCTCTGCATGAACGTCCGGTCCGCAGAGCAGGGCCAGTCCCAGCGCCGACTTGCACGCCCAATGGCACCAAAGATGAGTGACTGTCATGGCCTGCCCGCTCATGCGCGCTCAGCGCCCGCTGGACATCGTCGGGTTCTCGTTGATGCCCCCGCCCAAAATGGACGAGTTGGTGCTCTTGGACGGTGCTGTCGCGCCGCTGAAGCTGCCCGGATTGGTGGGGTCGGCACCGTTACCCCAACCATTGTTCCCCTTGACTCGCTCTTCGGGCGGACAGTGGTAGTCATGACCGGCGACCACCAGATCAAGCTGGGCGAGCGTCATTTTTTTCGGCGCCGCCGATGCGGGCAAGGCCATCAGGGCGACAAGGCTAGTCAAGGCTGCACAAGCGAAAAACTTCATGAAGACCTCCTCGAATGAGTCACGGCGCGGATTGCGCCGACGACATCTTCTCGGGTCAGCATCGTCTGATGTTTGTTTTCCAGCAATCAGGATCTGTGTCTTGCGCTGGCGCTAGAGGGGCGATTTTCGGCTGGTGATCCGCAGCAACCGAAGAGAAATTCGGAACAGAAATCCTTGAATAAGATTTTGGATACGAGTAGGCATGAGAGCTCCAAGACACAGTTTCCGTATGTCTGGAGGCACATGCAGCCACCCGGCAATCCGCAGATATTTAAGAAGTTTTAATCACAGACAATCTGCTTTTTCAGAAGCGTTGCAATCCCCATGATTCAGGGGTGTTCAAAACGGCACTTTGTGGCTGTTACGCCACCTTAATGTCATATAGCGGAGGAAAACTTGAAAAAGCCTGAGATTTTTGTTGCTGCCCGTCCCCATCCCGGGTACGCCAGTGCCGGACGCGCGGGCGCTTTCACTACCCTGCCGTCGGATGTACAGCGGGTGCTGCGCAATACCTATGCGCTGCTGTCGCTGACGCTGCTGTTTGCTGCCGGCGTTGCCGCCGCCAGCATGTCGCTGGGCCTGCCGGCGCCAGGCGTGATCCTTACGCTGGTCGGCTACTTCGGCCTGCTGTTTGCCATCTACAAGCTGAAGAACAGCGGCTGGGCCTTGCCGGCGGTGTTCGCGCTGACCGGCTTCATGGGTTACACGCTGGGACCCGTGCTGGCGCGTACGCTGAGCCTGCCGGGTGGCGCGACCACAATTGCCATGGCGCTCGGCGCGACGGGTGCGATCTTCCTCGCCCTCTCGGCGTGGGTGCTGACAACGCGCCGCGATTTCAGCTGGATGGGCGGCATGCTGTTTGCCGGCATGGTCGTTGCCATTCTTGCCGGACTGGCTGCGATCTTCTTTGAAATGCCGGCGCTGGCACTCGCGGTGTCCGCCATGGTGGCCTTGCTGTCGGCCGGGCTGATCCTGTTCGAAACCAGCGCGATCGTGAACGGTGGCGAGACGAACTACGTGCTTGCGACGGTCAGCCTGTTCGTGTCTCTCTTTAATCTGTTCACCAGCCTGCTGCACCTGTTCGGGTTTGGCGGCTCGAGCGATTAACAGCGTTATCAGGAGGAGCTGCGATGAAATGTCCGACCTGCACTGACACCCTGCTCGTCATCAGCGAACGGCAGGGCGTGGAGATCGACTATTGCCCACAATGCCGCGGCGTGTGGCTGGATCGCGGCGAACTCGACAAGCTGCTCGACCGCGCCGCCGCGCAAGCGGCGCCGGCCCCGGCTGCGCAGTACGGCAATGATCGTCGCCATGAGAGCAGTTATCCGCCCAGGCAGTACGAGCAACCTTACCCGGGCCACAAGAAACACTACAAGCACAAGTCCTGGCTCAGCGAGATCTTCGACTGACGCCAGGGCTGCCTTCGGCAAGCAGGGAGAAACCCATGAAAAACAACGACGAACCCATCCGCTACAACCCGCAGGAATTCATCGACGGCCTGATCGCCCGCCTCGGCGTGCACAGCAGCTCAGCGCTGGCACGCGAAGTCGGACTCTCGCCTTCGGTGATCAGCAAGGTACGACACCAGCGGCTCGCCATCAGCGGTGAAATCCTGCTCAAGATCCATGAGGCGACTGAGATACCCATTCGCGAACTGCGCCGGATGATGGGTGACCGGCGCAAATACTTCAGTCCGTTCAAGGCGCGGGTCGGTACACGGGTGGGCACGCGCCCGGCTTTATCGCAGCTCGGCTGATACCCTGCTTCACGAGGGCGGAGCACACAATGCACGCGCGCTCTCAGACCTGAACATCGAGCTGCGCGGTCATCACGCCGCGCAGCGCGTTGCAAACGCAAATCGCCTCCGCATCAAGCAAATCCTGCCGTGTCAGCACGCACTCCTGCGCGTCCCACGCGGGATCCTCGAGCAGCACTGCGCGCATCACCCCGGGCAGCAGGCCCGATGACAGCGGCGGCGTCAACCAGCGCCCTTCTTTGCGCAAAAAGACGTTGCTGCGCCCGCCTTCGGTCAGCTCGTCGCGATCATTGAAGAACAGCATGTCGAATGCGCCGGCGGCCTCGGCCCGGCGCCAGCCCTCGTCATAGGCAAGCCGAATACTGGTCTTGTGCGCCAGCATCGGATCGTCCGACGGCATCGCCCGATCCGAGAGCAGCAATCGCACCGGCCCGTCGGCAAGCGGCTGCAGTGGCGCCCACTGCAGCGTGATCTCGCCGGAAGCCCGCAAGGCCAGCCGCATCCGGGCCGCTTGCCCGGCCGGCACCTGTTCGCAGGCCGACCGGATTGCTGCCCGCGCATGTGCATCGTCGAACGGAAATCCGAAATGCGCTGCCGATGAACGGAGCCGGGCCAGATGGCGCTCGAGGTACCGGCATCCGTCGCGGCTGCCCAGCAGGGTCTCGAACAGCTCGAAGCCCGGCGACAGCCCGGTCAGGAAACGTGCCTTCAGCAGGCACTCGCGATATTCGGCGCGTGCGTTGCCGTCATGGACAATGCCGGCACCGACTCCCATCGCCGCATGCCGGCGCTGATTGCCGTCCGGCGCACCGAGCAACAAAGTACGTATCGGCACCGACAGCATGAAGTCGCCCAGGGCACGCTCGTCGACCGGCGGATCGAACCAGCCGATGCCGCCGGTGTACAGGCCGCGCGGCCAGCGCTCGAGCTCGTCGATGATCTGCATCGTGCGCCGCTTCGGCGCGCCCGTGATCGAGCCGCACGGATAGAGCGCGTCGAACACCTGCGACAACGACAGCCCGGGTCGTGCCATCGCCTCGATGCTCGAGGTCATCTGCAGCACTTCGCCAAAGCGGTCGACGGAGAACAGTGCCGGCACCTTCACTGATCCCGTGCGCGCGATGCGACCGAGGTCATTGCGAAGAAGATCGACGATCATCAGGTTTTCCGAGCGCTCCTTGACGCTGCTGCGCAATGCCCGCGCGCGCTGCTCGTCGACCACCGGGTCGCCGCTGGCAGGCGCCGTCCCCTTCATCGGCCGGCAACGCAGGTGCCCGCCCTCGTGGCTGACGAACAGTTCGGGCGACAGCGACAGCACCATGCGTGCGTCCGGCAGGCCGATCAGTGCGCCATAGGGCACCGGCTGCCGCGCGCGCAGCGCCGCATAGAGCGCCACCGGGCTGCCGTGCGCATCGAAACGAAGCGGGAAAGTGAAATTGACCTGATAGGTGTCGCCGGATTCGATATAGCGGTGGATGGCATCGACTGCAGCAGCAAATCCGGCTTCGTCCAGCGCCGGCTCGACCTGCGACACGCCATGCGCTGAAGCACTGCCGTGCGCGGCCAGCCAGGCGTCCACATCGACTGCGGACAGGCGCTCGCAGGCATCGAACACCAGCGCGGTGGCGAGTTCCGTATTAGCGCCTTCACGCACGGGAAGACCCTCCAGCAGTGCCCCGAATTCGTAGTCGAACAGGCCGACCACATGCCGGCCTGCCGCCAGTTCACCCTCGAGCGCACTGAAAAAGTCGTCCGCACGACCGCCGCAGGACAACGCAATCCGTGCCAGCGGACGGGTGTAGAGGCGCGAAGCCCGGTCGCGGCCGGAATGCGCATCGTCCAGCAGCGCAAAGCAGCCATCGTCCGGGGAGAGCTTGAGCTTCATGGTGGGGAATGTCGAAACGAGGCGGCAATAGTGCCAGAATCCTCTCGCTCGCATGCGGCGGGCGTCGCGTCGGCCGGCTTGTCCTCAGCGAAATCGCAGGTTTGCTGCCTGCCGCATCATGGCCGCAGTGCTTTATCCACGGAGTATCGGCAATGGCAATGATGCCGCCAAATGACTGGCATGCAATCGATGGCGACCACGCAGTCGCCCGGCTTCAAGCAAATCTGCGGCACGGGCTGGCGTCCGATGAAGTGCAGCGCCGTCTCGCGCAGCACGGTCAGAATCGCCTGCCCGACATCCGCCGCCGTCCTGCGGCGCTGCGTTTCCTGCTGCAGTTCCACAATCCGATCATCTACGTGCTGCTGGCATCGGCGCTGGTCACGCTCGCCCTGCGCGACTTCATTGACGCGGCCGTGATCGCCGGCGTGGTGCTGATCAATGCCGTGATCGGCCACATTCAGGAAGGCAAGGCCGAGCAGGCGCTGGAGGCGGTGCGCAGCATGCTTGCCGCACGCGCCAACGTCATGCGCGACGGCGAGCGCCAGCTGATCGATGCGGCCCAGCTCGTGCCCGGCGACCTGGTGCTGCTCGAAGCCGGTGACCGCGTGCCGGCCGACTTGCGCCTGCTGAGCTCGCATAACCTGCGTGCCATGGAGGCCGCACTGACAGGCGAATCCCTGCCCTCGGACAAGCAGCCCATGCCGGTGGCCGTCGATGCGCCGCTGGGCGACCGGTCGTGCATGCTGTACTCGGGTACGCTGATCGCGTCCGGCCAGGCGCGTGCCGTGGTGGTATCCACCGGCACCGGTACCGAGATCGGCCGCATCGGCACGCTGGTCGGCGAATTGCCGCCGCTGGCCACGCCGCTGACGCGTCGCCTTGACCACTTTGCGCTGCAAGTCACCGTTGTTACGCTGGCGGTCAGCGCCATCAGCTTTGCCTGGGGCTATCTGGTGGCACGCATGCAACCGCTGGAGATTTTTCTCGCGGTGGTCGGCCTGGCAGTTGCCGCCATCCCGGAAGGCCTTCCGGCCATCATTACCATCGTGCTGGCGATCGGCACGCGCCGCATGGCGCGCCAGCGTGCGGTGGTGCGGCGACTGCCGGCGGTCGAATCGCTCGGCTCGGTGACCGTCATCTGCTCGGACAAAACCGGCACACTGACCCGCAATGAAATGACCGCGGTGCGCCTCATGCTGCCGGACCGCGAGCTGCAAGTCAGCGGCAGCGGCTACGCGCCCGTCGGCGGCTTCCATCACGGCGGGACGCGGGTCGATCCGCTTGACGATCCGCAGGTCCCGGGTCTCGCGCAATGCGCGCTGCTGTGCAACGACGCCAGCCTGCAGCGCCACGGCAACGAAGCCGATGCCGGCAGCGCCGACGGATGGCAGATGGTGGGCGACCCGACCGAAGGCGCGCTGCTGACGCTGGCCCGCAAGACCGGGCTCGACGCCGAGGCGCTGGTCCGCGACTGCCCGCGGCTGGACGAGATCGGTTTCGATTCCGAGCGCCGCTACATGGCGACCCTGCATGCCGATCATGCAGGTCACCGCTGGCTGCTGCTCAAGGGCGCTCCCGAGAGAGTGCTCGCGCTGTGCGACCGGGTGGCCGGTGGCGCCGCGCTCGACCTGCAGGCGTGGGAGGAGCGCGTCAATCACGCGGCCGGCGCAGGCGAGCGCGTGCTGGCGCTGGCGCGCTGCACGCTGCCCCCGGACAAGAGCGCCCTCACGCTGGCGGACATTGACCGCCGGTTCGAACTGCTCGGCATGGTCGGCATCATCGATCCGCCGCGCGAGGAGGCGATCGCGGCGATCGACGAATGCCGGCAGGCCGGCATTCGGGTGAAGATGATCACCGGCGACCATGCGGCGACGGCCGCCGCCATCGGCGAGCGGCTCGGTCTGTCGGCCACGCGCGCCCTGTCGGGCGAACAGATCGACCGGCTCGACGATGCGGCGCTGCGCGAAGCGATCGACAGCAGCGACGTGATCGCCCGCGCCAGTCCCGACCACAAGCTGCGCCTGATCGCCGCGCTGAAGGCGCGCGGCCAGCAGGTAGCCATGACCGGCGATGGCGTCAATGACGCACCGGCCCTGAAGGCAGCCGACATCGGCGTAGCGATGGGCGGCAAGGGCACGGATGCGGCGCGCGAAGCGTCCGACCTGGTGCTCACCGACGACAACTTCGCCACCATCGCACGGGCAGTGCGCGAAGGGCGGGTGGTATTCGACAACATCAAGAAAGCCCTGCTGTTCATCCTGCCGACCAATGGCGGCGAGGCCGGCGTGATCCTGCTGGCCATCTTCGCCGGCCTCGCCATGCCGGTGACTGCCGGCCAGATCCTGTGGGTAAACATGGTGACCGCGGTCACGCTGGCCCTCGCGCTGGCCTTCGAACCCGCCGAGCGCGGCGTGATGCAATTCCCGCCACGCGCACCAAGTGAGCCGCTGATCACGCGCGCGCTCGCGATCCGCATCCTGTACGTGAGCCTGCTGATGGTCGCCAGCACGTTCGCGGTGTTCGAATGGGAACTGGCGCGCGGCAGCAGCCTCGAGGTGGCGCGCACTGCAGCAGTCAATATGCTGGTGGCGGGCGAGCTGGTCTACCTGTTCAACATCCGCCACTTCACGCAGAGCGCCCTCCGCTTCGACACGCTGACGGGCAATCGGGTAGCGCTGTGGGTATGCGGCGTGCTGGTCGCGCTGCAGCTGCTGTTCACCTATGCCTCGCCGATGCAGCAGGTGTTCCGCAGCGCATCGCTCGACCTCGCGTCCTGGGCCGTGATCGGTGCGCTCGCGCTGGCGAAATTCATCGCGGTGGAAGCGGAAAAAGCGGTCTGGCGCAGGCTGGGCGTGCAAAGGATGTAGCGGACTTCGGTGTGCCCCGGGCCGGCGATCAGGACGCGATGCGCGCCGCAAGAAAGTCGATCAGCACACGCACGCGATGCGGCACCTGCCGGTTACTGGGCAGCATTGCGTAAATACCCAGCTCGGGCAGCGGAAAATCTTCCAGCACCGTCACCACCTGCCCGGAAGCGAGCGCCTGCTCGACGATGAAGTCGGGCTGGATCGTCATGCCCAGGCCCTGCGCGGCCGCCTCGGTCAGCGCCTCGCCGTTGCTGGCGCTGATGCGCGCCTGTACGGCGAACGGCACCCATGCGCCGTCCACGCGGTAGGTCCAGCTCGCCGGCGTGCCGCCGCTGGTGTAGCCGAGGCACTCGTGCCGAGCCAGTTCCGACGGATGGCGCGGACGCCCGAAGCGCGCGAGATACTCGGGCGACGCGATCGTGTGCATCCGTATGGTCCCCATCCGCCGCGCGACTTCGTTCTGCCCGAGCCGTCCGGTGATCCGGATCGCCAGGTCCACGCCGTCCTCGATCAGATTCACGCGCCGGTCGGTGTAATCCATGTCCAGCGAGACTTCAGCGTGCTCGCGCGCGAAATCCAGCAGCAGCGGCACCATCCTCGCCAGCCCGTACGACAAGGGCAGGCTGACCCGGATATGGCCGCGCGCTGTCTGCCGCTGCTCGGCAATGCCGGTCTCGGCGGCCTCGACGAGGTTCAGGATCACGCGGCACTTTTCCAGGTAGGCGGCGCCCGCGGAGGTCAGCGTCAGGCGGCGCGTGCTGCGCACCATCAGCTTGGCGCCGAGATGTTCTTCAAGCGCCGCAACCTGGCGGGTGATGACGGAACGGGCCACCCCGAACTGCTGGGCGACCGCCGAAAAGCTGCCTAGCTCGGCGACCCGGACAAACACGTGCATCGCGGACAGCCTGTCCATTGTTGCGTTCTCCGCAATAAAGATGTCCGCATTGTCTACTATTTAGACGCAATTCGCATCGCTACAGTAGCGCCATCGAACGGAGGAACCCAGCATGAACCTGCCCACGCTCTTCGTACCCCATGGCGCACCGACCTTTGCGCTGCGCCCCGGACCTGCCGGTGCCGCGCTCGCCCGCTATGCCGCCGCCTTGCCGAGGCCGCGTGCAATCATCATGGTCAGCCCGCACTGGGAAATGCCGGGGCCGACCGTCGGCACCGCGGACCGGCTGGACACCATCCACGATTTCTACGGTTTTCCGCAGCCGCTGTACGAGATCCGCTATCCGGCGACCGGCTGCCCGGAGGCGGCGCGCGAAGTCGCGCATGTGCTGGCTGAGGCCGGACTGGACGCCGCCGAGGCGACGACCCGTGGGCTGGACCATGGCGCATGGATCCCGTTGCGGCTGATGTATCCGGAAGCGGACGTGCCGGTCATTCCGCTGTCGCTGCAGAGCCACGAGGGTGTGCGCGGCGCCTACCGGCTGGGCGAAGCGCTCGCCCCGCTGCGAGAGCGCGGATTTCTGGTGATCGGCTCGGGCAATGTCACGCACAACCTCGGCGACTACCGCCTCGCGCGTGCCAACGGCGGCGAGGGTCTCGACTATGTGCGCCGCTTTCCGGAGTGGCTGACTGCCCGGCTCGAGGCGCACGACCTCGATGCGCTGCTCGACTACCGCAGGCTGGCGCCGGACGCCGTGCGCGCACATCCGAGCGACGAACACCTGCAGCCGCTGTATGTCGCACTCGGGGCAGCGGGCGAACGGGCATCCGTCGAGCATGTGCACACCAGCATCAGCGACTACGTGCTGGCGATGGATGTGTATGCGTTCACGCCGCTGCAATAAACCGGAGCCATGATGAACCGCTACACCGCCACCGCAAAAAGCCTGCACTGGCTGATGGCACTGATGATCATCGGACTGTTCGCACTCGGTCTGACGATGAAGGAATTGCCGCTGTCCCCGGCCAAACTGCAGTTGTACTCGTGGCACAAGTGGGCAGGCGTGACTGTCTTCGTGCTGCTGCTGGTGCGCGCCGCGTGGCGCATCACGCACCGGCCGCCGCCGCTGCCGTGGCAGATGTCGCGTCTGCAGCAACAGGCCGCGCATGCCGGCCACCTTGCGCTGTACCTGCTCATGCTGGCGATCCCGGTATCGGGCTGGCTGATGAGCTCGGCCAAGGGCTACCAGACGGTCTGGTTCGGCCTGCTGCCGATTCCGGACCTGGTCGGCAAGGACAAAGCCCTGGGCGACCTGCTCGGCGAGGCACACGCGCTGCTGAACTGGACGCTGGCGGCGGTGCTGGTGGCGCATGTCGCAGCGGCGCTCAAGCACCACCTGATTGATCGTGATGACGTACTGAGCCGGATGCTTCCCGCGCGCCGGCCCCCTGTTTCGGAGAATCTGCAATGAAGCATGCCCTCATCCCGCTGATCATCGCCGTCGGACTGCCGCCGGGCGCCGCGCAGGCGGTCGAGTTCACGCAAGTCCAGCCGCAGCAGAGCAGCATCGCCTTCAGCTACAAGCAGATGGGCGTGCCGATGGACGGCAAATTTCGGCGCTTTGGCAGCCAGCTGTCATTCGATCCGGAGCAGCCGGCGCGCGCCAGAGTGGCGCTCGACGTCGATCTCGCCAGTATCGACACCGGCGCGCCGGAGTCCGACGAAGAAGTGGCGGGCAAGGCATGGTTCAACACCCGCGCCTTCCCGTCGGCGCGCTTCGTATCGTCCGCCGTCAGGCCGCTGGGCGACAACCGCTATGAAGTCAGCGGGAAGCTCACCATCAAGGGACGGACGCAGGACGTGCTCGTGCCCGCCACCTTCCAGCCGCAGGGCAGGAACGGCGTGTTCGAAGGCGCATTCACCGTCCGGCGCGCCGATTTCACCATTGGCGAAGGCCCCTGGGCCAAGTTCGATATCGTTGCCAACGATGTGCAAGTGAAGTTCCGGATCACCGCAAGTCCGGTCAAATAACCCCGCAAACCAACCACAGGAGAATCAACCATGAGAACCTTCGCAAAATTCAGCTCCGCCGTCGTCTTCGCCGCCGCATTCAGCGCACCTGCGCTGGCCGCGCCCGAGACCTACACCATCGACAACAGCCACACCTTCCCGCGCTTCTCGTACAACCACCTCGGCTTCTCCCAGCAGGTATCGCGCTTCAACACGACCAGCGGCAAAGTGGTATTCGACAAAGAGGCCAAGACCGGCTCGGTGGATCTCACCATTGACATGAAGTCGGTCGACACCGGCTCCAAGCTGTTCGACGAGCACATCCAGGCCGAGGATTTCCTGCACACCGAGAAGCATCCGACCGCAACCTTCAAATCCACCAAAGTCACCTTCAGCGGCGACAAGCCGGCCACCATCGAAGGCGACCTGACGCTGAAGGGCATTACGAAGAAAGTGGTGCTCACCGTGACGTCCTTCCAGGCGGCACCGCACCCGATCGTGAAGAAGGATGCGATCGGCGCGAATGCGCACACCACGGTCAAGCGCTCCGACTTCAAGATGGACAAGTACGCGCCGGCAGTCAGCGACGAGGTCCGGATCGACATTGCGATCGAAGCGATCAAACAGTAAGCGGCAAGCTGCCGGCATCCGCCGGCTACAATGCCCGCTCGACGGACCTCCGCGAGCGGGCTTTTTTACAGGCGAATGAAACAAGACAGCGCACCCACCGGCACACTGCGGCAGATACCCTCCGGCGTCTGGGCGCTCGGCTTCGTGAGCCTGCTGATGGACATCTCGTCGGAGATGATCCACAGCCTGCTGCCCCTGTTCATGGTCGGCACGCTGGGCGCGAGCGCCTTGATGGTCGGCATCATCGAAGGCGTGGCCGAGGCGACTGCGCTGATCGTGAAAATATTTTCCGGCGCGCTGTCCGACTATCTCGGCAAGCGAAAGGGACTGGCGGTGCTCGGCTACACGATGGGCGCGTTGTCCAAGCCGCTGTTTGCCGTCGCGACCGGCAGCGGGCTGGTGCTCGCCGCGCGCTTCATCGATCGTGTCGGCAAGGGCATACGCGGCGCGCCGCGCGATGCACTGATCGCCGACCTCGCGCCGCCCGGCCTGCGCGGTGCCGCCTTCGGCCTGCGCCAGTCACTCGATACCGTCGGCGCCTTCCTCGGGCCGCTGCTGGCGGTCGGGCTGATGCTCGCATGGAGCAATGATTTCCGCGCCGTGTTCTGGGTCGCGCTGATACCCGGCCTGCTGTCGGTCGCCGTACTGCTGCTCGGCGTGCGCGAACCGCAGGCCGCGGCCACGCATGTCCGGCGCAATCCCATCACGCGCGCCAACCTGAAACGCATGGGCCGGTCTTACTGGTGGGTGGTCGCCCTCGGTGCCGCTTTCACGCTGGCACGCTTTTCCGAAGCCTTCCTCGTGCTGCGCGCCGAACAGGCGGGCATTGCGCTGGCCCTGGTGCCGCTGGTGATGGTCGCGATGAACGTCGTCTATGCGGCGTCCGCTTATCCGTTCGGCCAGCTGTCCGACCGCGTCAGCCACCGTACGCTGCTGGCCATCGGCCTCCTGTTGCTGGTCGCCGCCGACCTCGTGCTGGCACTCCCCCCGACGCCAGTGACACTGCTGGCCGGTGTCGCGCTGTGGGGTGTGCACATGGGCATGACGCAGGGCCTGCTGGCCGCCATGGTGGCCGACGCTGCACCGGACGACCTGCGCGGCACGGCCTTCGGCTTCTTCAACCTGATGTCCGGCATGGCCATGCTGCTGGCCAGCGTGATCGCCGGCTTGCTGTGGGACAGCATGGGTCCCGCCTTCACCTTTTATGCGGGTGCGGCGTTCTGCCTGCTGACGCTGTTCGTGCTCGCGCTGCGGCGATAAGGCACGTCAATTTTTCGGGCAGCCCGGTCACGCCGCACCGGCTTCGCTGCGCGAGCGCAGCGCGCGGCCGGTGCATGCTTGTGTACCCGCAAATGCGGCCGACCCCTGATGCCGACAATGGCGGGACGACTGCTTCCCCGGGACCGAGCCGATGCGCCTGCCTTTGCCAGCACTTGCCCTAGCGTCCGGCATTGCATTGCTGACGACACTGGCCGCCGCGCAGACACCGCAGGCCGATCGGGAAACCCGCGCTCCGCCCGGTTCCGCGGCCGCGCCGCCGGCGGCGGGCAAGACGCGGACGGCACCGCCGGAGGTACGTTCGCTGCCGCAGTTCCGGCGCTTCCTGCCGACGCCGCGCCATACCGGCGCCGCGCTTCCTTCGTGGCATCCTGCCCGCAAATCAGCCGACGGCCAGTAGACATTGCCGGCACGCGACTATGCGAGCACGCGCTACAGCCCGCTGACGCAGATCACGGCCGGTAACGTGCGCCAGCTGCGCCACGTGTGGTCTTTCTCCACAGGCTTCACCAACGGCCATGAGTCAGCACCGCTGGTCGTGGGCAGCATGATGTATCTGGTCACGCCCTTCCCGAACCGCGTGTATGCGATCGACCTCACGCGCCCCGGCGGCGCAAAGCAATGGGAATACACGCCGTCACAGCCGAATGCGGCCAAAGGCGTCGCCTGCTGCGACGTCGTCAATCGCGGGCTGGCGTATGCCGATGGCAAGCTGGTGTTCAACACGCTGGATGCGTACACCATTGCGCTGGATGCGACCTCCGGCAAGGAACTGTGGAAGACCCGGGTCGGCGACATACAGCGGGGCGAAACGACGACGATGGCGCCGCTGATCGTGAAGGACAAGGTACTGATCGGCAACAGCGGCGGCGAAATGGGCGTGCGCCGCTGGGTGAAGGCGCTCGCGCTCGACAGCGGACGGCTACTGTGGACGGCCTACAGCACCGGTCCGGACAATGAGGTCCTGCTCGGCAGCGACTTCAAGCCCTTCTATCCGAAAGACCGCGGCGAAAACCTGGGCGCCTCCACCTGGCCGCCGGAAGCATGGAAGACTGGCGGCGGCACCGTCTGGGGCTGGCTGTCATACGACCCGGAACTCAACCTCGTCTACTACGGCACCGGCAATCCCGGGCCCTGGAATCCGGACCAGCGTCCCGGCGACAACAAATGGACGCTGACCATCTTCGCGCGCAATCCCGACACCGGCGCCGCCGCCTGGGCTTACCAGATCGAGCCGCATGACCTGTATGACTACGATGGCGTGAATGAGCTCGTGCTGCTCGACCTGCCGGTCGCCGGCACGATGCGCAAGGTGCTGGTGCGCCCGGAACGCAATGGCCACATGTACGTGCTCGACCGTGCAACTGGCGAAGTGCTGTCAGCCGAGACTTTCGCACACGTTAACGTCACACGCGGCGTCGACTTGCAGACCGGCGAACTGCGCAAGGTGCCGGAAAAGGCCACCGGCACCGGCAAGACCATCAGCAACATCTGCCCGGCCGCGCCCGGTGCAAAGGACTGGCAGCCGTCAGCCTACTCGCAGCGCACCGGACTGCTCTACGTACCGCACAACAACCTGTGCATGGACATGCAGGCCAGCGAAGCGAGCTATGTCGCCGGCACGCCCTTCGTCGGTGCGAAAGTGCACATGTATCCGGGCCCGGGCGGCCATCGCGGCGAATTCAGCGCGTGGGATCCGGTCGCCGGGAAGAAGATCTGGCACATCCGCGAACTGTTCCCGGTCTGGAGCGGCGCGCTGGCGACCGCCGGCGATGTGGTGTTCTACGGCACCATGGATCGCTGGTTCAAGGCCGTGCATGCGCGTACCGGCGACGTGCTGTGGCAATACCGCACGGGCTCCGGCATCGTCGGCCAGCCGATCACCTTCCTCGGGCCGGACAAGCGGCAGTATGTGGCTGTGTTTTCCGGCGTCGGCGGCTGGGCCGGCGCGATCGTGTCCGGCGAACTCGACCCGCGCGACGGCACGTCGGCGCTGGGCTTTACCAATGCGATGAAGGATTTGCCGGCCTACACGGCCAAGGGCGGAGAGCTGCATGTATTCGCGCTGCCCTGACGGCCGCCTGCTGCTCGCCGCCTGCCTGCTGCTGGCAGCCTGCGAGCGCGCGCCTGAACCGCAATCCGGCCCGGGCCCGGCACAAGACGCGACCGGCAAGGTGCAGATGCCGTCGATACAACCGGGCGCGCCGTCGCCGGCACCTGAGGTCCGCAATCCGTTCGCCGGCGACCGGCAGGCCATCATCGACGGCGAACGCCTGTACAACCAGGTCGGCTGCGCCGGCTGCCATGCGGGCGGCGGCGGCGGCATGGGGCCGCCGCTGATTGACGAGCAGTGGATCTACGGCAGTGCGCCGGCCAACATACTCGCGTCCATCATCGAAGGACGGCCGCAGGGCATGCCGAGCTTCCGCGACCGGCTGGCCACCGAGGATGCGTGGCGACTGGTCAGCTATGTGCGCGCCCTGGCCGGCCTCGAGGGCGAGTTGCCCAAGGGCGTGCAGAGCGAGCCGCTGCAGGCCTATGCGACCGAAAACCTGGAAGGCGCACCCCAGGACCTGCAGGACTATTACCGCGAGGCGCTCGGTGAGCGCTAGCCGGCGCCTGTGGCCGCTGGTGCTTGTGCTGGCCGCCTGCACGCGCGATCAGTCGGTGGTCGACCCGGCCGGCCCGCAATCGCGGCAGATCGCGCAGCTTTTCTGGGCGATGACGAGTGCCGGCAGCGTGATCTTCGCGATCGTGATCCTGATGCTCGCGCTGGCGATGTGGCGCACGCGGTCCGGCGGCGAACCGCGGCCGCTGAGCTGGCGCCAGAGCCGCAACCTGGTGCTGCTGGCCGGCGTGGTGGTGCCCTCCATCGTGCTGTTCGGCTTTGTGTTCGCCAGTGCGCAGGCGGACCGCGCCAGCCAGGCGCGCCTGCCCGCCGATGCATTGACGATCGAAGTCACCGGCCATCAGTGGTGGTGGGAGGTGCATTACGTCGCGCCAGACGGCACGCGCATCGCGACCACTGCCAACGAGATCCATCTGCCCGTCGGTCGTCCGTTGCGCGTCGTGCTGAGCTCGGCCGATGTGATCCACAGCTTCTGGACGCCCAATCTGGCAGGCAAGATGGACCTGATACCCGGCAAGCAGAACGTCACCTGGATGCAGGCGTCACAGCCCGGCGTCTACCGCGGGCAATGCGCGGAGTTCTGCGGCCTGCAGCATGCGCGCATGGCCTTCCACGTGGTGGCCGCCGAGCCGGCGGCGTTCGATGCCTGGCTGGCGCATCAGGCACGGCCGGCGGTGTCGCCGTCGGACGAGCGCCGCCGTCTGGGCGAGCAAGTATTCCTGCGCAACCAGTGCGTCACCTGCCACGCGATCCGCGGCACGCCCGCCGGCGGCCGGCTCGGACCGGATCTCACGCATGTCGGCAGCCGGCGCATGCTGGCCGCCGGCACGCTGCCCAACGAACGCGAACACCTGGCGCGCTGGCTGCTGCTGCCGCAGGCGGTCAAGCCCGGCAACTTCATGCCGGCGACCGTGCTGCCGTCGCAGGAATTCGAGGCACTGCTCGACTATCTCGAAGGGCTGGAGTAGGCGATGGCGAATGACACTGCCCGGCATGCGCAGTCCGGCTACGACGACACCGACAGCGAGCAACTGTACCGCACCTGGGTCTCGCCGGCCGGCTTCTTCGGCTGGTTCACGCATGTCAACCAGACCAGCATCGGACGCCGCTTCATCATTACCGGCTTCGTGTTCCTGCTGCTCGGCGGCATCCTCGCCGCGCTGATGCGGATACAGCTCGCCTTCCCGGAGAACGACTTCCTCGATGCCGACCTGTACAACCAGGTGTTCACGATGCACGGCATCACGATGATGTTCCTGTTCGCGATACCGATCATGGAGGGCTTCGCGATCTACTTCGTGCCGATGATGCTCGGCACGCGCGATATGGCCTTCCCGCGCCTGAACGCGTTTGGCTACTACATCTACCTGCTGGCCGGCGTGACCATGTATGCATCGCTGCTGTTCGGCATCGCACCCGATGCCGGCTGGTTCAGCTATCCGCCGCTGGCCGATGCGCGCTACTCGCCGAGCCCCGGCGTCGACTTTTACACCACGGTCATCACCTTCATGGAAATCTCGGCGCTGGTGGCTGCGGTCGAACTGATTGTCACGATACTCAAGCAGCGCGCGCCGGGCATGTCGCTGTCGCGAATGCCGCTGTTTGTCTGGGCGATCCTGGTGATGTCGTTCATGATTGTGTTCGCGATGCCGCCACTGGTGGTGGCCAGCGTGATGCTCGCGCTCGACCGCATGGTCGGCACGCAATTCTTCGTGGCGGGCAGTGGCGACCCGCTGCTGTGGCAGCACCTGTTCTGGTTCTTCGGCCATCCGGAGGTCTACATCATCTTCGTGCCCGCGCTGGGCATGGTGTCGACCATCATCATCGCCTTCACCCAGCGCCCGATCTTTGGCTATACGCCGCTGGTGCTGTCACTGGTCGCAACCGGCTTCATCGGTTTCGGGCTCTGGGTGCACCATATGTTCACGGTCGGCCTGCCGCAAATGGGCACCAATTTCTTCACCGCCGCCAGCGCCATGATCGCGATACCCAGCGGCGTGCAGATCTTCTGCTGGATCGCGTCGCTGTGGGGAACGCGGCCGCGGCTCGACACGCCGATGCTGTATGTGCTCGGCTTCTTCTTCATCTTCGTGCTCGGCGGCCTGACAGGCGTGATGGTCGCGTCCGTACCCTTCGACCGGCAGGCGCATGACACCTATTTTCTGGTCGCACATTTCCACTATGTACTCATCGGCGGCGCGGTCTTCCCTTTGCTGGGCGCGCTGTTCTTCTGGTATCCGAAGTTCACCGGCAAGATGATGGACGAGCGGCTCGGCAAGATCGGATTCTGGCTGAATTTCATCGGCTTCAACCTGACCTTCTTCCCGATGCACTGGCTGGGCCTGCAGGGCATGCCGCGCCGCGTCTATACCTATCTCGAGCCCATGGGCTGGGGAGGATGGAACCTGTTCATCTCGGTCAGCGCACTGCTGCTGGTCGCCGGCTTCTCGCTGACGCTGTTCAATGTGTTCCACAGCCGCAGGCACGGGCGCCCCGCCGGGCACAACCCGTGGCATGCAGACACGCTCGACTGGGACACGGACTCACCGCCCCCGCCGTACAACTTCCGCCACCTGCCGGTGGTCGCCAGCCGCTATCCGCTGTGGGATCGCGCGGCACAAACCGATGTCGGCGTGGTGGCCGGCGTGCGCGCGGACCGGCGCGAGGTGCTGCTGACGTCGGTGCTGGACGCCGAACCGGAATCGCGCACCGTGCTGCCCGGCCCGACCGTACTGCCGCTGCTGCTGGCTGTCGCGGTGATGATCGGCTTCGCGGGACTGATGCTGCATGTGATATTCCCACTGGTCGGCTTCGTGCTGTCCTTCTTTGTGATCGCTGCGTGGCTCTGGCCGCACCAGACGCATCGCGGCTGGCTAAGCAGTTCGGGAGGCCCGCAATGACGGCAGCCGGTGCACCCGCAATGCGCCCGGTGGTCGATGCGGCGCGCCTGCCGGATCAGGCCTTCTCCCATCGCAACACCATCTGGTGGGGCGTGCTGGGCCTGGTCACGATCGAGGGCGTGGTGTTCGCTTCCCTGATCGCGAGCTTCTTCTACCTGCAATCGGGCCGCCCCGACTGGCCGCCGGCGGGTACCGCAGCACCCGAACTGATGCTGCCGACGCTGGCCACGATACTGCTGGTGCTGTCGTCGGTACCGATGCTGATCGCCGACCGCGCGATCCGGAAGGACCGGGCCGGGCCGCTGCGCTGGATGCCTCTGGTCTCGGTCGCGCTCGCATTCGCCTTCCTCGCGATCAAGGCCTATGAATACAGCCACATCGGCTTTCGCTGGGATACGCATGCGTACGGCTCGGTCATCTGGACCATGGTCGGGTTTCATACGGCACACGTGCTGGCGCTGATACTCAAGACCATCGTCGTCACGCTGCTCGCGTGGCGCGGCTTCTTTCATGCGAACAATCGGATCGGCGTCACCGTCAACGGCATTTACTGGCATTTCGTGGTCGCCGTCTGGCTGCCGCTGTATGCGACGATCTATCTCGCATCGCACTGGCTGCGGGGGTGACGATCATGACCGACCGGCAGAATGACAGCAAAACCCATGCACTTGAACGACAGTCGCGCAGTGCGCGCGGCATCCTGATCAGTCTGGTCGTACTGTTAGGTGCACCAGTGGCCTGGGCCGCGCATCTTGGAATCGGCTATGCGATGGTGAACTGGAGCTGCGCGCGCGGATCGACGACGCTGATGCACGTCCTAACCGGCGTGCTGCTGGCGCTGGCGGTGGCCTCGGCGCTGCTGGGCTGGCGCGAATGGTCGCGCTGGCGGCGGGCCGAGCCGCATGAGCACTGGCATCCGCCGACAGCCGCGCCGTCGATCGATAACCCTGCCTGGGCGCGCGAGGCTGCGTACGAGCGGCAGGATCCGGAGCTGGAAGAAGAGCGCGACGTCGACCGCAACCGGGGCCGGCAGCCGGATCCCGGACAAACCGCGCTGCAGCGCGCGCGCTTTCTTGCGCTGGCCGGCCTGATGCTGTCGGTGTTCTTTGTCGCCGTGATGATTGCGCAGTGGATCCCCATGCTGCTGCTCGATCCCTGCTCCGTCTAGGAGCAGGGAATGAGTCTCCCGGGCCTCGCCTTCTGCCTGCTGTTGACCGCAGGTACTGCGCATGCGCACCGGGCTGCCGACGAGCCGCTGCAGGCAGCATGGTTCGCATGGTCGTTCGAACCATGGGTCACGCTGCCCCTGCTGCTGTCGGGAGCCCTGTATCTCATCGGCCTGCGGCGCCTGTGGGCGTCCTCCGCAGCTGGCGCCGGTGTCAGCCAGCGGCAGGCGCTGTATTTCTGGCTGGGATGGGTTGCCTGTGCAGCGGCGCTGGTGACACCGATCGATGCGCTGGGCAGTGCGCTGTTCTGGGTGCACATGGTGCAGCATGAACTGCTGATGCTGGTGGCCGCACCACTGCTGGTACTCGGCCGGCCTCTGCCAGTCTGGCTGTGGGCGCTCCCTGCCCGATGGCGCCGGCCGGTCGCACTGCGCTTCAACGGCGCACGCTGGCTGCGACTATGGCGTGCATGCAGCTCAATCGCGGGCGCATGGTTGCTTCATGCACTCGTCATCTGGGGCTGGCACCTGCCGCTGCTGTTCGAGGCGGCCGTGCTGTCGGAGCCTGTGCATGTGCTGCAGCACCTGAGTTTCCTGATCAGCGCTCTGCTGTTCTGGTGGAGCGTATTGCGCCAGCCCGGCATGCGTGCCCATGCGCCGGTGGCCCTGGTGTCGGTATTCACGACCGGGCTGCACACTGCGGTACTGGGCGCGCTGCTGACCTTTTCGTCATCGCCATGGTATCCGGTGTATTCGGCATCAGCCGCCGCACTCGGCATGGACGCGCTGGAAGACCAGCAGCTGGGCGGACTGGTGATGTGGGTGCCGGGCGGGCTCGCCTATCTGGCCGCCACGCTGGCGCTGGCGGCACGACTGCTCGCGCCGCAGCCGCGCGATGCGCACGATGCTTACTGGCGCGGCAGGTAGAGCTTGTCCTTGTCCAGCTTGTAGGTCCACGGCAGGCCGGCATTCTTCCAGCCGTTGACCACGCGCTTGCCGGCGTCCGGGCCGTCCTTCGCGACATCTCCCTCGAAGCCGTCGATCACCGTGTAGACCCGCGCATATCCCTGCTCGGCCAGCAGGTTGGCCGCCTTTGCCGTGCGGTCGCCCGAGCGGCACATCAGGATGAGCGTGTCGTCCTTGCCCAGTCCCCTGGCCGCCAGCCGGCGCGCGACTTCGGCCTCGAAGTCATTATTGAATTCCAGCCTGAAACGGCCGGCCTTGTCGTCCCATGGCGCATTCGGCGGATGCTCGAGAAAAGGCACATGGGCATCGACCGGAGCGGCCATGCCGGTGTAGCTGACCTCGCCGCGGGTGCGTATGTCGATGAACAGCGCGCGATCGCCCAGTTGCTGCTTGAGCGCATGCGCTTCCCTCGCATCGAGATAGAGACCGGGCTTGGTCTGTTTGGCCTGCGGCACCTGGGCGGCATCGATCGCGGCGGCCGGCAAGGGGGCAAGCCATGCAGCTGCGCAAGCAAGCAGCATGGTGCGCAGACGGGCGTTAATCCTGAACATGCTTGTCCTCCATCATCGCGTACCGATACGCGAAAAATCTTAGCACGGGGACTGCTGCAATCCTTCGCGCTGCCTGCGGTCTACGGATCAGGCGGCCGCCATCTTTGCTTGACGCCGCCCCGACCTATCGAGGAGACAGCGATGCAAATGGTTTCGCAGTTAATGACACGCGATGTGCGCGTTGTCGCGCCGCACGAGAGCGTGCAGCGTGCGGCACAGATGATGGATGAGCTCAATGTCGGCTCGCTGCCGGTGTGCGACGGCCAGCGCCTGGTCGGCATGGTGACGGACCGCGACATCACGGTGCGTGCAACCGCAGCCGGCCGCGCGCCGGGCGACGCGCATGTCGACGAGGTGATGAGCACCGACGTGCGCTGGTGCTTCGAAGACGAGGATATCGAGGAGGTGGCACGAAAAATGGCAGATACCCAGATACGCCGCGTGCCGGTGGTGTCGCATGACGATGCGCGCCGCCTGATCGGCATCGTCGCACTCGGCGACCTGCTGACCCGGGGACCCCGGCAGCCGGCGGCGCAGGCTGCTGCGCAGGTATCGACGCCATCCGGGCCCGATCGCCCACCGGCATCCGGGAGCGGTTACGACCCGCGCATCAGCGGCATCACCGGCGAGGGCGGCAGTCCGCATGCGGGCCAGGCGACCGGCAGCAGCGGTGCCGAACCGGCCTCCTATGCAGCCGGCTCCGAGGTCGGCGGCGATCTCGGCCAGCCGGACGACGCGCCGGATCCGGCCGGCGGAACGCTGGCCAACCAGGGCCTCACGACGCCCGGCGGGCGCAGCGGCAAGACGGCCGGCGCCTGACACATCCGGGGGATAACGGCGTCCGTTAGCTTTTCGCCAAATTGACAGAAAGCGCTTCCCCGCAGAACCTGAAGCCGCGACGGTGCACGTCGCGCTTCTTGCCGATACCAACAACTCTGCGGAGAAAGCCATGAAACATTCGAGCAAGCTTGTCGCCCTGCTGCTGTCACTCGGCGCCGCCCCGGTGCTGGCTGACGTGACCTGCGGCAGCTACAGCAGCCAGCCCGCGCCCGGCGGCGCGCAAACCGAGGTGGGCGGTGCGCGCGTGGTCATCTTCCACAACACGACCAAGGTCAGTTCCGACAGCACCGGCCGCTTCGATGGCGTGTCCGGCCATTGCGGCGGCACCCTCACCGTGCTGCCGGACGGCACCATGCATGCGGTCGGCAATTGCACCGTCGCCGACAGCAGCGGCGACATCGCGCTCTACCAATTCACGCACAAGCGCGGCGAGGAGCGCGGCAAGTTCATGCGTGCCGGCGGCACCGGCAAGTTTTCAAAGGAATTCCAGGAGGGCTGGTACCAGCAGATCGCGCAGGATGAGCAGGGCGCCAGCGGCATCTGGGGAGGCAGCAGCGCGTCGGTCTGCAAGTGAAGCGGCCTTGCAGCGACCCCGCCGGGGTCGCTGCGGCCGTGGCAGGAAAAGTCAGGAGTTGGCGCCGCCCGGCGTCGGCACCGCTGCCGGCTGCGGCGGGTGCTCCGTGCCGATCTGCGCCTCGAACGCGCGCAGGCGCTTGTAAACCGAGATCAGTTCGACGATCACGCTCCAGCTGCGCACCAGGAACTGGAAGGACATCTCGACGCGGCCGAACGCGCGCACGATCTGCTGCATCACGCCCAGCGTGATCGCGCCGGTGACCACCGTCGGACCGAGTGCGATGTAAGGCACCAGCACGCCGAATTGCAGATAGCTGAACTTGGCGACATCGAAATACATGTAGTGGAAGAACAGACGGAAGTAGTTGACCCGGACATGCGAGAACAGGTCGCGCACAACCGGCGGGCTGGCGCGCACAGGGTCGTCTTCGCCGTGCACGAGTTCCTTGCGATAGGCCGCCTCGACGCGCTGGTTGTTGAACTCGAGGCCCGGCAGCTTGATGCCGACCAGCGCAAGCACCACGGTGCCGAACAGCGCAAACAGGATCGCGACGTAGACGAGCGCATGGTCCACCTGCCCGAGCACCGGCACCTCGGTCACTTTCTTCGACAGGTTCCACAGGATGGGCATGAAGGCGAACAGCGTCATCAGCGAATCCATCATGTTCGAGCCGAGCGACTCCATGATGGTTGCGAAGCGCTTGGTGTCCTCCTGCACGCGCTGGCTCGCCCCCTCGATGTGGCGCAGCCGCGGCCAGTTCTCCATGTAATAGTCATTCATCGCCTGCCGCCAGCGGAACACCCAGTGCTTGGTGAAGAAACCGAGCAGCACGGCGACCAGCACATAGGTGCCGGCCAGCTTGCCGAAGGTCAGCAGGAACTCGAAGAATTCCTCCAGCGTCACCTCGCCCGGCTTGCCGAGCGCTTTCTGCACGACGTCATAGAAGCCGCCGAACCAGTCGTTGATCTTGACGTCGATCTCCACCTGGAACCAGGTACCGAAGATGATGAGCGCCGCACCCGGCCAGGACCACAGCAGCCACCGGCGCGACAGGAAGAAGGACTTGAACATGATGGATTGTCGAGGAAGTTATTTTATTTGGAAGTTTTCGCAGGGATCGGAGCGCTCGATGCCCTCCGTCAGCCACAGGTAGTCGTAGCGCCCGGCAAGGGACTGTAGCAGTTCCGGCGCGTCCATGTCCTTCTCATAGAACCCGACAGCGGAAATTTTCAGCGAAGGTGACAATGCACCAATCACCTGCGGCACGCCGTAATCCTTGCGAACATGGCCATTGCCAGCCACCAGAACCGAGGGCCGGCGCGCCAGCAGTTCGTTCGCCATCGAGATGTCGGTCGCGCGCTGCACCAGTCGCATCGGCGCAAGATACTTCTCCGGCAATTTGCCGCAATGCCCGCTGACCAGGTCGGCATCGAGCAGGCGCACTGCATTCGCCGCCAGCGGCGCGCGCCGGTAGACATCGGCGAGCGGTGCGTCCAGCGCGTCCTCGCCCTTCATCATGAGCTGCTTCGACGCACCCTTCGGCAGATTGCCGCCGACCAGCGGCGCACCCGCCTGCCGCACGGCCGCGAACAGCGGCTCATGCAAGGGCCAGCCCCAGCCTTGCGGTTGAAACCCGGCCGCCTGCAGGTCGTCCAGCAGGCGACCTTCATTGGCCACCCGCGCCGGGGCCGGCAGGTGTTCGGCAACGACCGTGGTGCGCGGACCGGCGATGCGAGCGATCAGCCGGCCGCGCAGCGCATGGTGGCCCGGATTGTCGTGCAGTTCTCCCAGCAGCACGACGTCCCGCTGCTTCAGGCGCTCGGCCAGTTGCTCCTCGCTGATCTGGGCGCCGGTCTGCAGGTCGATGATGCGCGCCTCCGCGGAACCGAGCCCGCAGGCCAGCGCGAACGCACACAGGATGCGCAGGGCGGGCCGGCCCGTTATTGAAATAGTCATGCGGCCTCGTCTGGTCAGGACAGAATGCCTGCCATTCTAGTTTCGGGCAGAAATTCGTGCTGCGTCCGCTCAGTGCCGACCGCGCGTCGCCTCGCCGAGCGCCGCCAGCATCTTGCCGAGGCTCTCGACCGTGGCAGTGTCGGTCAGGCGGCCTTCGGCATCGAACTTGTGCTGCGCACCGGAGATGAAGACTTCAGGCCGGTTCAGCACGCGGCCGTTCAGGTAGATGAACACTTGCCGCAACTGGTATTGCGCGCGCGAGGTGCCCATGCCGCCCGGGGTGGCGCCGATCAGTGCGATCGGCTTGCCGTCGAAAGGCTGCTCAGGGGGACGCGACGCCCAGTCGATCGCATTCTTCAGCACGCCGGGAAACGAGTAGTTGTATTCGGGGGTCGCGATCACCAGTGCGTCGGCGGCACGGATCTGCTCGCGCAGCTGCTCGACCGGCGCCGGCAGGCCCTGTGCGCGTACATCCTCGTTGTAGAGAGGAATCGGAGACAGGTCGAAGATTGACATCGAATCGCCCGCCGGAAGCAGGCCGATGCAGGCGCGCAAGGCAGCGGTGTTGAGAGAGTCTTTTCTGAGGCTGCCGGAGAGGCCGAGAATCTGCATGAAAGCTCCTTGTCGATCGGGGAATTTTGCTCACGGGATGGCGTCGAATTTTGCCCGAACCGGCGTGCGCTTGCAGCAGGGCCACGCCACTCTTACTCGAAGGAGGCAACAATGGCGAACGACGCATTCCAGGCCCGCGGCCAGGGCAGCTTTTCCCTTGATGACCCGATGCAGGCGCTGATTCATGACCACAACTATGTGCGGCAACTGATGCAGCGCTATCTCAGCACGCAGGACGAACAAGTAAAGCAGCAAGCGGGCCCGCAGATCTGCGAGGCGCTGCAGATGCACACGACGCTGGAGGAGGCAGTGTTCTACCCGCGCGTGCAGGAACTCGATCCGGCGCTGGTCGAGCGCTGCCAGGATGACCATCAGGAAGCCGATGAGTTGTTGGTGCAGCTGCAGGAACTGCAGCCGGGCGAGGAAGCCTATGACGATCTGATGCAGCAGTTGCACGATGCGGTCACGGCCCACATGGAACTGGAAGAGCAGCAGCTGTTTCCTGCAGTGCGCAACGCCAGCATGGACCTGCAGGACCTGGCGCTGCGGATGCAGGCGTATGAATCGAACCTGATATCGACGCAGGCAGCCAGCGGGCGCGGCGCGCAGCCTGGCGGGCAGATCCACTGACCCTCCGGCGGCCCTTCGCGAAAGCTGCCGGAAGCCATCAAGGATCCGGCAGCGCTCACCGGCCGGCGACCGGGCTGCAATTGGCGCAGCCGCGGCGCCCCTGTGTCACGTCGATCAGGCCGAGCCTGTCAGCGGCCCGCCCAGCAGCGTGGTCTCGAACGATTCCTGAATGAAGCGCAGATGGTCGCGCTCGTTCGCCAGCGCCGCGCTGAAGTCAGCCGCCATCTGGTCTTCGCCCTGCGACTGTGCAAGCGCGATCAGCATCTCCCAGCCATTGTTGTCCGCCATCTCGGCGATCAGCACGGCATGCAGTGCCTGCGAGACCGTGGTGCGCGGATCGGTGACGGCCTGTAACAATCCCTGTGATTCAATGCCGGCGATGTCGGCGCACGGCGTCTGCACCGTCGGATCGCCGCCCAGGTGCTGGATTGCCCTTGCGACGATCGCGAAATGCTGCGCCTCCTCATCGCGAATCTGGATCAGGATCGGCAGCGGAACGGTCGAGTTACCCGCACTCTCCAGCGCATCGACCTTGTCGATCAGCGCGTCATAGAGCCGGGTGCCGGTGCGCTCGAAAGCGAGCCGCTCGCCCAGCTTGTCCAGCAGCAGCTGGGGCTCCTTGCCGGTCAGTGCGGCGAAACCTGTCGAGACCATGCCCTTTACCGTCCCGGGCGGCGGCACCGAGCCGAGCCGGTCAGCGTCGAGGGTGTAATCGCTACGCACGCGTGCAATTTCTGCCGGATCGGCGGACGACGGCGGCATCAGCGACTGGATGTCGCGCTCGAGCGCAGCGCTGTCGAACGGCGACATCTGTATGCCGGTGCGGTTCATGCCGGTATGGACTTGCTCCTTCATCATCGCTCCTCGTCAATTGTCGGTCAGTGATCAGTGCAGGGTGCCGGCAGTCACGCCGACACGGCGCGCCAGCTCCGTGCCCGGCGCCCACACATAGCCGGCGGCCACGGTCTCGCTCGGCGAACCGTCCTTGTTCATCTGCCGGCGATAGGCCTGCGATGCAGCCCCCTCGCCGGCCTTGTCAACGAACTGCGTTCCCGCGCGCCGCAGGTCGGTCTCGGCCTGCAGGGTCTGGCGCACGAAAGCGCGCTGGCTGGCATAAGGAATCGGTTCCGGCAGCGAGCCAGGCAGCAGCTCCGCAGGGTCGCGCCGTTCGTATTGCTTGAAAAGCTCGCAGACACGCTGGAAATGGCCGAGTTCATAGTCCAGGAAGCGCTCCCAGATGGCCTTGAGGCGCGTATTCGTCTCGCTCTGCACGCAGCCGTAATAGTTGTAGACCTCGTTCGCCTCGTGCAGCAGCCACTGTTCGAGCAGGCTTTCTCCCGGATCGATCAGGGACTCGTACTGCGTGACATGCTGTTCCTCGATCGACGCGATTTCTGCATACAACTGGCGGGCGACCGGGTCGGCGAACAGGGGTCCGGCATTCAGGTAGTACTGATTGACCTGGAACTCGGCCGACACGATGGTCAGCGCATTCAGGCGCGTGACCGGCGCCGCGGTGCTGCGGTCGTAGTGATGGCAGACATCGTCCTGGGGCGCGCGGTGCTCATCAACGGTGGGGCGTCCGGTCAGGATGTCGGTGTAACTCTGGAGGATATTGTTGGGATCCTTGCCCTCGAGCCGGTCGAGCAGTGCGGAGAACCGGTACAGATGGTCGAAATCCTCCAGCATCCCGAAGCGGTAAGCCTGCGCCAGATAGGCCTCCGGTTCCTGCTGCGCAACGGCCGCCGTGATCTCGATTGCTGCCTGCTCGTAACCCAAGGTGACTTCCAGCGGCGAATGATCGGGCCCGAGCAGCCAGTTGACCATGGTTGCCTGGTGCTGCTCGATGCGCCGGATCTCGGCCAAGGGCACGCGCAGTTCGCCGTTGCGGCGCGCAGCGAAATGCTGGAAGCGCTGCGATTCCTGCTCGACACCGTTCATCAGGATCACGCGCACGCGCGTGAAAGCATCGTCATCGAGTTTGCTGATCGGCTTGCCGACCATCTCGCGCCAGGTGAATTTCTGTTGGTCCAGGGGCGTTCCCCTGGCACTGAACAAATCGAAAGCCATCGCAGGTTCCTCCTCCGGGTTCGGACCAAGACCGCTGCGAGGCAAACGATGTGCCAGCCGACGGGCAAAAAAAAGCGGCGCCCGAGCGCCGCTTGTCAGAGTGAAAAATCCGCTCAGTCGGCTTTCACCGCCTCCACCTGGATCGCGAGCTTGATCTCCGGCGAGAAACGCGGCAGGCCGATGTTCATGCCGAACTCGCTGCGGTCGAACCGGCCATGCGCATCGGCGCCGCAGACTTCGCGCTTGAGCATGGGATGGATGATGCACTTGAAATGAGTGACGTTCAGCGACAGCGGCCGGGTAATGCCGAGCATCGTCATCTCGCCATCGACGCCGACCAGCCGGTCGCCGTCGAACTTCAGCGCAGTGCTGCGATAAGTGATGTTCGGGAATTTCTCGACATTGAACATTTCGTCGCCGCGCGCCTTCTCGTTCATTTTCTTGTGGCCGAAATCGATGGTGCTGGCGTCGATCACGATCTCGATGCTGCCGCCGGTCTTCGAGCCGCGGTCAAGCACCACCTTGCCGCCGGTCTTGGTGAACTTGCCGCGCCAGAACGACAGGCCCATGTGGTCGGCCTCGAAGCTCGGATAGGTGTGGCCGGGTTCGATGTTGTAAACCTGCGCGGATGCAGTGGATGCAGCAAAGAGCGCTGCAGCGGCGACCAGGCGGCGGATATTCATGGGTTTCCTCTCTGTGTGTTGCGGGCGTCGTGCGTTCACTGCGCCTGTACGCGGAATTTGATGATCACCTCGTCGGCAACCACGCTCGTGTCCTTCCATTCGCCTTCGCCGATGCCGAACGCGAGGCGACGGATTGGCAGGCTGCCCTCGAACAGCTGGCCGCCGCCCTGCTTCTTGACCGTCATCGGAAAGCTGACATCGGCGGTGCGTCCCTTGAGCGTCAGCTTGCCACTGACTTCGAGCTTGTCCGGACCGGTGGAGCGTATCTTCGTCGAGGTGAAGCTGGCTTTCGGGAATTGCGCGGCATTGAACCATTCCTTCTTGCGGACCTCGCTGTTGTAGTCGGGATCGCCGAGGTCGAAACTGGCGACGTCGATCTCGACATTTGCACTCGAGGCCTCGGGCTTGGCGGCATCGTAGTCGACCTGTGCAGTGAAGCGGCCGAACCGGGCATCGACCGGTACGCCCATCTGGCGGAAAGTCGCGCTGACGGAGCTCTTGGCCGGATCGATTTTCACCGGCGCGGCCAGTGCGACAGCCGCGCATAGCGTCAGCAGCATCGGGGCAATTCTTGCGAACATAGTTCTCCTTTTGCGGTTCAGGGCAGCATGCGCTGCAGCAGTCTGTCGCGATCGATCATCTGGTGCTTGACCACGGCAAGCACATGGACGATGACGAAAGCGAGCATTGTATACACGAGCGTCAGGTGCAGTTGCTTGAGCACCGGCTTGAGCACGGGATCCGGCGCGATCAGCTCAGGCAGCGGCAGCACGCCGAGATAAACCACGGGCACGCCGGCCGCCAGGCTGTAGAAGTAACCCGACAAGGGTACCGCGAACATCAGCAGGTAGAGCAGCAGGTGCGTCACCGACGCTGCGCGCCGCTGCCATGCCGGCATCGCCACCGCAGGCGGCACGCCGCGCCACAGGCGCCACAGCAGGCGAACCGCGACCAGCGCGAGCACTGTCACCCCGAGCCACTTGTGCCATGAAAAATATTTGAGCTTGGTCGGCGTCAGGCCGGGAATGTCGACCATCACCACGCCGAGGGCGAAGGCAGCAATGATCAGCGCGGCCACCAGCCAGTGCATCAGCACGGCGAAACGGTCGTATCGAAAAGGCATGGATTTCATGCGCCGAGACTCTATCACGGGTACGCCATGCAGGCAGGACACGCCAGCACCTTGCTCTGCGCAGCGCGGATTGATGCACCGCGCTTGCACAGGTCACAGCAAGCGCACCGAATTCGGCAGTTCGTCGGGGTTCGGGCCCTGCGATGGAAAACGCTGCCGCAGGTGATCGCCGAGCTGCGCGATTGCATCGACGCAGCCCGCGACCGGCTGGCCGTTGCGGAATGCGTCGCGCATCGACGAGACCGCCTGCTTCCAGCAGGCGTCATCGCGCTCGCCCAGGCCGCGGTCGGTCACGATCTCGACCGCATGATCGGCGAGCAGCAGGTACACCAGCACGCCGCTATTGCGCTCGGTATCCCACACCCTTTCCAGCGCAAATACCTCGAGCGCACGCTCGCGCGCACTGAGCCCCTGCCACAGCTGCATCGGCGTCAGCGACGCCTCGACCACGATGCAGATCTCTCCCGCATGCCCGCGCTCTGCTGCGGCGATCGCATCGGCGATCTGCTGCCGCGCGCTCGCGGGAAACACCCGGTCGGCCTGCCAGTACGCACACCACCAGTGACGGAAAAAGCGTGCCAGCATCACCACCTCCCGGACGCGCCGCCGCCGCCAAAACCGCCACCGCCGCCGCGGAAGCCGCCGCCACCGCCTCCCCAGCCACCCGGACCATGGGAACCGTAGCTGCCGAAGCCGCCATGCCGCCCGTGCCAGCCGGACCCCATCCGGCCGCCGGCCAGCGTGATGACGAATCCGACGAAGGCCGCCAGCAGGCCCAGCAGCACCGCGCCGGACAGCAGCCAGGCGGCGATCCCGAGCAGTCCGCCGGCCGCGAGTGCGCCCTTGCCGCGGCCCAGCATCGCGCGCATCACGCCGCCGAGCACCAGCGCCGCGAAGAACACGACCGGCATCAGCGCCAGCGGGTCGTCGCCGACGGCCGGACCGGCCTGCGGCGCGGGCAGCGGCTCGCCGTCGATCACGCGCATCATCGCGTCCACGCCGGCACGAATGCCGCCATCGAAGTCGCCGGCTCGCAGGCGCGGCACGATGATCTCGTCGATGATGCGCTTCACGGTCGCATCATTGAGCGCGCCCTCGAGGCCGTAGCCGACCTCAATGCGCAAGGTTCGCTCGTCTTTGGCAACCACCAGGATCGCGCCGTCGTCGATTTTCTTTCGGCCGATCTTCCACTGCTCGGCGACCCGGATCGCGTACTGCTCGATCGTCTCGGGACGTGTCTCGCTGACGACCAGCACCGCGATCTGGCTGCCCTTGCGCTGCTCGAAGGCGCGCAACTGCGCCTCCAGCGCCTGTTGCTGGGCGGCCGTCAGTGTGGCACTGCGGTCGACGATGCGTGCGGACAGCGGAGGCACTGGCTGCAGCGCCTGCGCATGCGCGAGCGTCACACACAGCAGTGCGACAGCCAGCGCCGCCAGCCACCTAGTTGTTCGCTGCAGCGCCATTGGCGGGCGGGGTCGGGCCCTGGGCCGGCGCCGGTGCGGGTGACGGTGCGGGGCTGCCGAAATCGACGGTGGGCGCAGTCGAGATCGCCCGTTCGTTGTCGACCGAGAAATTCGGCTTCACGTCAAAACCGAACACCATCGCGGTCAGGTTGCTGGGAAACGAGCGCACCGTCACGTTGTAGTCCTGTACGGACTTGATATAGCGGTTGCGCGCCACCGTGATCCGGTTCTCGGTGCCCTCGAGCTGCGCCTGCAGGTCGCGGAAGCCGGCATCGGCCTTCAGCTGCGGATAGTTCTCGCTGACCGCCAGCAGGCGCGACAGTGCGCTGGACAGCTGTCCCTGGGCCGCCTGGAAGCGCGCAAGCGCCTGCGGGTCGTTCAGCACTTCGGGCGTGACCTGCATGCTGCCGACCCGCGAACGCGCCTCGGCCACCTGCGTCAGCACCTGCCGCTCGTGTGCGGCATAGGCCTTCACGGTGTTGACGAGGTTGGGCACCAGGTCGGCGCGGCGCTGGTACTGGTTGACGACCTCGGACCAGCTGGCCTTGATCTGCTCATCACTGGCCTGCAAGGTGTTGTAGCCGCAGCCGCCGAGCAGCAGCGACAGCGAGAACAGCAAGGGCCAGAAGAATAATTTGCGCATGAAGTCTCCGTACGAAGGAACGGGGGCGGCGCGATTATGTTAGCCCGAACGCCAATTTGCCATGTAGCGACGGTACATTTTTTTTCAAGCGACCGCGCCACGCCAGTGATGCTCGTATGCATTTGATTTTCCGCAAGATTACCTGCGGCACGGACTTCTATGCTGCATGCATCCCTGCTCGTTTACGTCTTCCACCATGCCCGCACGCTGCTGGCGCCCGGCCCTCGCCAGCCTGATCCTGCTGCAGGCACTGCTGCTGCCGCTACCTGCCATTGCCCGCGACTATCGGGTCGAGATCGTCGGTGCGGACAATCTCGCGCCGATGTTGCAGGAACACCTGACGATCACGCGGCTGGCGCGCGAGGGCAATGCGCGTCCGGAAGAATGGCAGCGGCTGCTGCGCGTGACGCCGGGCCAGATCGCCGAACTGCTCGCCACTGAAGGTTATTTTTCGCCGGAGATCGGCAGCGAACTGGTTGAAATCGACGGTGTACAAGTCGCACGATTCCGGGTGCAGCCGGGCGAGCCGGTGCGGGTATCCGAGGTCAGGATCGACTTCAGCGGCGCGCTCGCCATGAATGATCCGGAGCGCGCGGCCGAGCTGCGCGCCAGCTGGGAACTGCGGCGCGGCGAACGCTTCCGGCAATCGGCATGGGACGCGGCCAAGGATGCGCTGCTCGGCAGCCTGCTGGTGCGCAGCTATCCGGCCGCTACCCTGCTGCGCAGCGAGGCGCGCATCGATCCGGGGAACCGCAGCGCGGCTTTGCAGGTCGACATTGATTCCGGACCGGCATTCACTTTCGGCGAACTGCAGATCGAAGGACTGTCGCGTTATCCGCGCGATGTAGTCGAGCGGGTCAACCTGATCCGGGTCGGCGAACCGTATTCGCAGGCGCGGCTGTCCGAGCTGCAGGCGAGGCTGCTGGCGACCGGTTACTTCCGCTCGGTATTTGCCGGCATCGACGCCGACCCGGACCAGCCGGATCGGGTGCCGATCCGCGTCGACCTGGCGGAAAACCCGAGCAAGCGGCTGGGCCTCGGCGTCGGCATTTCCACCGACAGCGGCGCCCGCGTGCAATTGCGCTGGACCGACCGCCAGTTCCTCGGCCGCGACTGGCGGCTGGAGTCGGTATTGCGCGCTGACCGGGTGTCATTACTGGCGCAGGGCGAGCTGTATTTCCGGCCGCTGCGGACCGGGCTGGCCGGCGACCATTTCGAAGGCTGGATACCGAGCGTCGTGCTGGGACTGGAGCGAACCAGCATCACAGGAGAGGAGGTCGAGCGGGTGCGCAACAGCCTGCGGCTGTCGACGCCGTCGCGCATCAATGAGCGCGTGGTGTTCGCGTCGCTGCTGGCCGACCGCCCCACCCTCCCCGGTGGCGAAGTCTTCACCCGGCGCGCGCTGATCGGCGGTTACAACTGGACGCGCCGCCGCTTCGACCAGCAGGTGGCACCGACGCGCGGCTATTCAGCCACGCTGGAACTGTCGGCCGGCGTGGGCGGCTCGGCCGGCAATGAGCGAATCGCGCGCGTATTTGCCAACGGTATCTGGCTGCGCCCGCTGGCCGAGCGCTGGACAGCCGTCGCCCGCCTGCAGGCCGGCGAAATTTTCGGCGCCGGCATCGCCACCGTGCCGGAAGACCTGCTGTTCCGAACCGGCGGCGACCAGACGGTGCGCGGCTACCGCTTCGGCAGCCTCGGGGTGCCGCGCAATGGCGCCATTGTTGGCGGCAATGTGCTGGCGGTCGCGAGCGCGGAACTGGTCTATCAGGTCAAACCGGACTGGGGCGCGGCAATTTTCCATGATGTTGGCGATGCCGCGCTGTCGTGGTCGGACTACCGGGCGCGACGCGGGATCGGTGTCGGTGCGCGCTGGCGCAGCCCGGTCGGCACGCTGAGCCTGGATATCGCGCGCGGCCTCGATGACGGCGGCACGCGCCTGCATTTCGCCATCGGCTATGGGTTCTGAACGCACTGATGACACGGCTGTGACCCGGCGGCGCAAGCCATGGCTGGCGATCGTGCTCTTCACGCTCGCCGCGCTGATGCTGTGCGCGGCGCTGACCGTCGTATGGATGCTGGCCACGGAATCCGGTACACGCGCACTGCTATCGCTGCTGGGCAGGCAAGTGCCGATGCAGATGTCGGGCGTGCGCGGCGCGATCGCGGACGAACTGCAGGTCGAACAGCTGCAACTGGCTGCAGGCGACAGCCAAATCCGGCTGGAGGGTGTACGGCTGCGCTGGCAGCCATCGCAATTACGGGACGGCCTGCTTGCGATCGACCAATTGTCGGTGCGGACGATGACGATCATCACCGGCCCGGGCGACGACAGGCCGCCGCAGCTGCCGGCCTCGCTCGAGTTGCCGCTACGGCTGTCGCTGCGCGACATGCGGGTCGGGCGGCTCGCCGTGCAGCAGGAAAACAGGCGCGTGCTGAGCGCAGCCGACGTCGCGCTGTCGCTGCACTATGACGGCCGGCGCCACCAGTTGCAGCTGCACCGGATGGATGTGCTGCCCGATGGCGCGGCCGCGGTGTCGGGGCGGGTGTCAGGTGAACTGGCAATCGCGGCAGCACGGCCGTTCGCGCTCGGCGGCGCGTTCGCGCTCCGGGGCCGCCATCCCGAGGGCAGTGCGCAGGGCTCGCTGACGCTGGACGGCACGCTGCCCCGGCTCGCGACCCGCTTCGAACTGGAACTGGCACGCGCGGGAAGGCAGGCAGGCCTGCGCGGCTCGGCCGCACTGCGCCCGTTCGCCGCGCAGCCGTTTGCGGGCGCCGAGTTGCAGGCGCGCGCGCTGGACCTGCGGATGCTGTCGCGCGACTGGCCGGCCACCCGCATCGATGGCGATATGACGATGCGCTCTCCCGATGCCGGCAGTTTCACTCTGAGGAACGCACTGGCGGGCCCGCTCGCGCAGGGAAAGCTGCCGGTGGCGCAGGCCAGCGGCGAATTCCGGCTCGCGGACGATGCGGTGCGGTTAAGCGCGCTGTCGATCAACCGAGGCGAATTCAGCGGCGACATCGAACTGCAGCGCACCCCCGACAGCCCGGCCGTCACTGTCGCCGGTCGGCTGCGCGGGCTGCGGGTCAGCGATTACTGGCCAACGCCGCCGGACGTTCCCCCGCTGGTGCTGAGCGGACGAATCGACCTGCGCGGCAAGGCCGCGCCGCGGCCGGCCGGCACGCTCGAGTTTGCGCTCGAGGACAGCCGGGTCGGCGACTGGCCCGTGTCAGGCAGCGGCACGCTGGTGCTGGATGCACTGGCGCTGCAGGTCGACGGACTGAAGCTGCGCGCAGGGGCTAACCGCCTGCAGGCCGACGGCCGGCTCGAGATGGGTGGCGGCGACCTGCGCTTTTCGCTGGATGCGCCGAAACTGGCCCAGCTCGGCGCCGCCTTCGCGGGCAGTCTTGAAATCGAAGGCCGGCTTTCCGGCAGCTTCGCGGCACCGGCGCTCGCCGCTCGCTGGCAGGCCGGGTCGCTGCGTGCGCCCGGTGGGATTGCAGTTGGAGACACCCGCGGCAGCGTCCGTGCCGGCAGCACGCTCGACGCGCCGCTGCAGCTGGCTGCAGAAGCCCGGCAAGTGACCGTGGCCGGCAACACGCTCGACCGCATTCGCCTGGAAGCAGCCGGCAGCCCTGCCGCACACACGCTGCAGCTGCAGCTCGCACTCGGACCGGATTCGGTGCAGGCGACCGCCACCGGCGGCCTCGACCGCCTTGACCCGGCTGCGCAATGGCGCGGCCAGCTCGACCGCCTGCAGGCGCGGGGCCGGCTGGCGCTGGACAGCGCGGCGCCGGCGCCGATAACTGTCGCGCGGAAATCGTTGGCACTATCGCGCCTGCAGCTGACGAGCGACTTCGGACGGATCGTGATCGATCAGCTGACGCGCGACACTACTCGGCTTGCCAGCCGCGGCCGCATCGACGGACTTCCGGTAGCTGCGCTGCTGAAGCAGGTGCGTCAGGATGCAGTGGCCAGCAGCGACCTCGTGCTACAGGGCGACTGGGACTTCTCGCTGCCGGCGGCGGAGGCCGGTACGCTGCCGCGGGGCGCACTCCAGCTGCGCCGGAGCCGCGGCGACCTGGTGCTGTCGGGCCCGCAGCAAATCGCGCTCGGCCTGTCGACGCTGACCATCGACGCGCGCGCCGCCGGCGAGAGGATTGCACTGACGGTCGATGCACAAGGGCGCCAGCTGGGCACGATTGCGTTCGGCGGCAGTATCGCACCGGACAGCGGCGACATACGCGTCGGTCCGAAGGCAGCCATCGACGGCGTGCTCAACCTCGAGCTGCCGTCAATTGCCGCTGTTGCCGCACTCGCGTCGCCCAGCCTGATCGCGAATGGCGCCGTCGACGGCAAGCTGTATGTCACCGGCACCCTGGCCGATCCGACACTGAGCGGCCGGCTGGGAGGACGCGACCTGCGCGTGCTGCTGGCCGACAGCGGTTTTCTGCTGAGCGACGGCCGGCTCGATGCCCAACTGGCAGGCAATGCGATCACACTGAAGAAGCTGAGCTTTGCGGGCAGCAACGGCACTGGCCGCGTCGTGCTGAGCGGGCCGGTGCGTTTCGATGACGGGCATGCGGCCGGCAGCCTCGACTGGCGGCTTGAGCGCTTTCTCGCGTTCGAACGGGTCGACCGCCAGTTGCAGATATCGGGCAGCGGCAAGCTGGTCCTGAGCGACAGCCGGGCCGACGTGCGCGGGAAGATTGCCGTCGATCGCGGTTTTTTCGATGTCGGCCGCGCCGATGCGCCGGAGCTGTCGGATGACGTGGTGGTCGTCGGCCGTCCGAATGCCGCGCCGCGCGCACTCGCGCTGGGCCTCGATGTGGCAGTCGACCTCGGGGAGCAGATCCGGCTGAGCGGCCGCGGACTGAATGCGCGCATCGGGGGCACGCTGCAGCTCGTCAGCGCTCCGGGCGAGCCGCTGTCGGCCCGCGGCGAGGTGCAGGTCACGAAAGGGACTTACACCGCTTACGGCCGCGAACTCGCGATCGAACGCGGGGTACTGCGCTTCGACGGACCGCCTGGCAATCCGGCACTCGACATACGCGCAATGCGCCGCGGCACCGAAGTCGCGGCCGGCGTCGCCATCGTCGGCACTGCACAGGCGCCGCGCGTCTCGCTGGTGTCGGAACCGCAGGTGCCGGATGCCGAGAAACTCTCGTGGCTGGTGCTCGGCCAGGGACTGTCGGCCACTTCGGGCGCGCAGGTGGGCATGCTGCAGGATGCTGCGGCCGGGCTGCTCGCGCAGGGAGCGGCGTCCGGGCTGCAGTCGCAGATTGCGAGCTCGCTGGGAGTCGACAGCATCGGGCTGTCGCGCAGCCGGGACAACCTGCAGCAGCGCATCATTACGGTGGGCAAGCGGCTGTCATCGCGCCTATACCTCAGCTACCAGCACGGCCTGCAGACCGCCGGCTCGGTGGTGCTGCTGCGCTACACGCTGTCGCCGCGCGTGACGCTTGAGGCCGAGACCGGCGTGCGCAGCGTGTTTTCCGTGTTCTACAACTTTTCCTTCGACTGATCCTGCTGCTGCGCACGCAGCGCAAACCCTGCCCGCTTGACGAAAGGACAGGTGAACCTGTGCAGCCCTTGCCTGCCTAATTCACATTCCGTCAATGATCGGAGCCTACACGAGGAGAACGGCAATGAACTTCATCATCTGGATTGTGATCGGTGGCATCCTGGGCTGGATCGCTAGCATGATCATGCGCACCGACGCACAACAGGGCATGCTCCTGAATGTGGTGGTCGGCATTATTGGTGCCCTGCTGGGGGGCTGGCTGCTTGCCCCGCTGTTTGGCACCGGAACCATCAACCAGAACGATTTCAGCCTGGGTTCGCTGGTGGTTTCTCTTCTCGGGGCAATCATCCTGCTGGCGATCGTGAACCTGTTCCGGCGCGGCACGCCACGCTGACATGAACGGGTAGCTGCAGGGACGCAGCGTGCGGCTTATGCGGCACGCTGCAGCTTGCTTGCTCAGCCAGGCGAGCCCGCGTCCGGGCCCAGCATGGCCGCCGGTCGTACCCAGCGGTCAAAATCTTCGGCCCTGACAAAACCGAGCTGCAACGCCGCCTCTCGCAGGCCGAGAGCATGGGCATAGGCAAACTTGGCAATCTGGGCAGCCTTGTCGTAGCCGATGTGCGGAGCAAGCGCAGTCACCAGCATTAGCGACTGTTGCAGATCGTTCGCAATTTTCTTTTCGTTGACGGCCATGCCCCGAACGCAATGCAGATCGAGGCTGTGCATGCCGTCGGCCAGCAGGCGCAGGCTTTGCAGCAATGCATGAGCCAGTACCGGCTTCGCGACATTCAGTTCGAAGTTGCCGGACGCAGCGGCCATACCGATGGTGACGTCGTTGCCCATGACCTGGTAACACAACATCAGCACAGCTTCCGGCTGGGTCGGATTGACTTTGCCCGGCATGATGGAACTCCCCGGCTCGTTCTCCGGCAGCACGATCTCCGCCAGCCCGGCCCGCGGACCTGAGGACAGCCACCGCAAGTCGTTCGCAATCTTCACCAGTGCGCAGGCCAGTGTCCTGAGCGCCGCATGCAGGCTCAGCAGCGCTTCATGGCCGGCCAGCGCAGCGAATTTGTTGTCGGCAGAGACGAAAGGAATGCCGCAGCGCACACTCAGCTCCTGCGCTACGCGCACGCCGAATTCCGGATGGGTGTTCAGACCGGTGCCGACGGCAGTGCCGCCGATCGCAAGCGACCAGACGTGGGGAATGGCGCTGCGAACTGCCTGCTCGGCCAGTGCGAGCTGCGCGACGTGGCCGGACAGTTCCTGTCCGAGCGTGACTGGCGTCGCATCCTGCAGATGGGTACGGCCCACCTTCACCAGCGCAGCGAACTCCCTTGCCTTGCCGGACAGTGCGAGCATCAGGCGCTGCAGCGCCGGCAGCAGCTGCTCCTCGACTGCCAGCGCAGCCGCGACATGCATGGCCGTCGGGAATACATCGTTCGACGATTGCCCGAGGTTCACATCGTCATTCGGGTGCAGCAGCCGCCCGTCGCCCCGCGAGCCCCCCAGCAGCTCCGAGCCGCGATTGGCCAGCACCTCGTTCATGTTCATATTGGTCTGGGTACCGGAGCCGGTCTGCCACACCGACAGCGGAAATTCCCGCGCATGCCGGCCGGCCAGCACCTCGTCAGCGGCGGCAATGATGGCATCGGCCTTGTCGGCAGGCAGCCTGACCAGGGTTCGGTTGACCACCGCGCAGGCGCGCTTGACCTGGGCCAGCGCAAGCAGCAGGGCCATGGGCATGCGCTCGTCCGAGATCGCGAAGTGTTCGAGCGAGCGCTGGGTCTGCGCGCCCCAGAGCCGATCGGCAGGCACCGCAATCTCGCCCATGCTGTCTTTTTCGATCCGCGTTGCCGCCATCACTGCCTCTCTTCAGTCGAGCCTCACTTCGATTCGCAACATGCTGCGCACCGGCCTGCCGAACAGCCGGCCGGGAAAAAAGCGCAGCGCAAGGAAATGCGCTTGCAGGCGCTGCCGCTGCGCAGGTGACAAGCCGGGTTCCGGCAGCCAGACCTGATCGACATCGCCATGCTCATTGATCAGCAGCACGCCCTCAAAGATTCTTGGGCCGGCGGCTGGCTCATCGGCATCAGGCTCAACCAACGGTAGCGCCGCCATCGATGCGGATGCACGCTCGTCCATGCGGGGCCACTCGGTCAGCCGCGACACAGGAAGATAGCCGTCTGCGGTCTCGCTGTCTGTCGCTACCGCGCGCGCGCCGGCTGCCATGTCTTTTCTGTTCTGATCGGCAGGCTCGCGCGAGTTCGATACCGATCGCTGCGCGGCGTCAATCGTGATCGGTCCATCGGTCAGCGCAACGGCTGGCAGGAGAGTGACGCGCAGCTGACGGTCCGCCTGCCCGACATCGATTACGGCTTGCTGCGAGGAGCGCAGCAGCAACCCCAGAGGAAGGCAAGCAGGCAATAGCGCAAGCACGCTGCAGATCGCTGCCCGCCGGCTGCAGATCATTGCAGGTCGAGCTCGCGCCAGGAAATGCGCCGCGCAGGCCGAGTCCCGCCACTCGTCACCGCCTCTGCATGCGAACTGACATTGCCGGATTCGTCGGTCAGCAACAGCACAGTCTGTTTGCCGATCCGCAGCTGGCGAACGCCAGCAATCATTGACGCACGGCTGACCCGGGTACCCACTACGTCCTCGGTGGCGGTCGGCAGGTGCCTGGCATCCAGATAGTCGAACGCATAGACCCAGGCCTCGGCCCCCGGCCGGCATGGGTTATGGTCGGGCACGTTGGTCACCACGCGCAGCGCGCCGAGCTGCATCACGATATCCAGGTTCACGCGTTCACCCGAGCTGGCGCCGAGGTCAAAGTCGACATACCAGCCGTCAGCCGACGACCAGTCGACTGGCGTGCGGACAATCTTTCGCTGCGTCGCGTTACTGCTGCCGGCCAATTTCTGCTGTACTACCGACGGCAGTCTGCGGACGTCGCCCAGCCCGGTCGACGTCAGCGAATCCTTGATCGTGTACAGCGACTGTACCGACCGATCCTGCAGGTCGGCGGCCGTCAGGTAGCTGCCGGTACCGACGCTCACCAGCGTTACTACATTGCCGCCGGCGCGTGCGATCGACAATGCGGGACGGGTAGTAATCGGCTGAGCACGGCCTTCGCGGGTCAGTTGCGCGAGCTGAACTGCATGGCTGCCTTCCGCCGTCGCAGCATTGATATCGAAGCGCCACAACCGGCCCTGAAGATCGCCGCCGTACAGGCGCTCGGCGGTGTTGTCGAGCAGGTTCTCGATCCACGCATTGATCTGCGCCAGACCGGCCGGCAAGCTGGTGTTGCCCTCGCCGGTATCGATGCGCGCCAGCAGCGCACCTGTCGCAGCGTTCAGCACGAACAGCACGCCGCGGCCACTGCCCGGATTGACGTTGTCGTAACCAGAGGCGAGCACGACGACCCAGGTACCGTTACGGCGCTTGGTGATCAGCGGCTTGCCGACCGCGTGACCGAGATTGCTATCATGCTCGGCAGAGAAACGCCACAGGTAGCGCGGGTGGTCCGGGTCGGTGATGTCGAGCGCGTAGTATTCGCGGCCCGCAGCACCCAGCCCGCCGACGAGCAAGGTGCGCCAGTCGGCACCAGCGCAGGACTTCGTCGGCGCGAGCGGGCAGATATCCCCAGCCACCGGTGTACCGTCGAGCAGATAGCGGAAGTCGGTCGAGAAGTTTGGATCGGCACTGCGCCACAGGTTCGGCAGCACGCCGGCCGGAATGAAAGCCCAGCGTTCGTCGCCGCTGGCGGAATCGAATGCATGCAGCATGCCGTCGTTGGCTGCGAGGTAGACCGTGCCGGCGCGATTGGCGGCGATGATGTCGCGGAATTCACCATAGTTCTCGTCTGCATAACGAAACGCAGGGGAACCGACGAATAGTGGCTGTGCATTGACGGGCGCTCCCAGCACCTGCTCGCGCTTGCGAAACAGGCGCAGCGCGTTGTCCGGGCGATCTTCGCTGCCGCTCTGTCCACGAAGGTAGTTGACCAGGCGGCTGCCGCCAGCCAGTTCCTGCTGTTCAGGAGCGAGCTGCTCACAATGGCTGAACCGGCGCGCCGGTTCGCCCGCGCAGCGCAGGTCGAGCAGCGCCTGCTCATCGGGATCGAGAGTCTCCCACCGGAATTCCTTCAGGCCCGTGCGAGTGTTGGTTCCGGGCAGGTAGATGCGGCGCGTATCGGTGGCAAGGGCGACACGGCCGGCCAGCCTGGCTGCGGCCGACCATTGGCGTGTCGCCGACAGGCTGGCGTCCTCCAGGCTGATGCTCCGTGCCTCCAGCTCGCCGTCCCAGTACTGACTGCGGTAGCGGCTGGAGAACAGCAAGTTGTTGCCTTCCGCCGGCTCCTCGCTGCTGGTGGCGGCAGCCGCAGCAGCAGCGGTCGATGTGCGGATCGCTGCCACGGCAGCCGCCAGTGCCCTGGCCAGCGATTCCGGACTGCGCGCGCTGAAGTAGCGGCCGCCGCCGTTGACGGCCGCGTGCCAGAGGTCGTCGATGCGCTCCGGCCCCGTAGAGAAGATCGGGTCAGGCCAGTTCAGTTCGCCGTTCACGATGCGGCGAAAGTCGCCCTCGGCAGCTGTCTCATAGTCTTCGCGATAGCCGAGCGTGCCGGTCGCGCCGAGCCCCAGTGTGTGCGTCACCATATGCTGGTGGCGGCCACCGCGCTGACCTGGAACGACTTGCACGTTGTCCTCGCAGAGCGTATTGGCCGGTCCGCAATTGCCCAGCGACGGGGTGCGCAGGTCGGTCTCGAAATAGTAGGCGGCGACATCGGCCAGCGTGTTGGCATGGGGCAGCGTACCGGCCTCCGGGGAGAAGGCGGTAACGCTGATAATCGCCTTGCTGTCGGGAGTCGCCGCCGATGAAACAATGATCTCGGGTGCCTGGCTGATGTCTCCGGCCGTCTCGGGCGCCAGTATGTAGATGCGGTTTTCCTCGACCAACGCACGATAGCCTGCCAACCGTATCCGATTGCCGATTCCTGTCGCGACAGAACGCGCGTAAATACCGGGATCCATGCCCTCCTTGAACTCGATATAGCTTCTGCCGTTTATCAGCTCTACGCCGTTCACCTTGATGTTTTCTGCCCCGGCGAAATAGCCGGGCTTCAAACGGTCATCCGGCGTGACAGTCAATGTCGCTACTCGGGACGCATGCGTGCCGCTGCCGTCCCGCATCGGACGCGGCAAGCTGCGATCCGGATTGCCGACAGGCGAGCTGCCATCGATTTGCAACGGGCCGAAGCTGCGGGTCTCTGCGTTGGCATTCCAGTAGCCGTCGGTGGACAGGATGGTGTAGTTGCGCTGGCAGGAGTAGCGAACCGGGTCGTCTTTTCCAGTCAGCAGCTTGCCGGCATACAGCCGTCCCGCTCTAGACAGCGCTGCGCGCAGCGGCGTTGAGCTCTCAGGGGCTATTCCATAGAGCTTGTCGTAAAAATTCTTGCGGTGCGTGCCACTGAAATCATCGATGTTCACGGAACCGGGGGCCGCTGAGCCGGTGCCGGTATCGCTGATGACGGACAAGCCGACCCGAAAACTGTTGTCGAGCTGGCTGAATGCCCGCCCCACGGCTGTTTTCGTGGTCAGCATGCGGGTGCGGTGGTAGCTGAACCAGTTGGCGAAATTCTGCCGCTCGTCGCTGCCGCCCGGTCCGGAACGCGGACCGACAACAACGCGGAGCCAGCGTTCGCCGTCACCGAGCTCGCCTTCGCTTTCGGCGTGCTTGATGTCCTTGCAAGGATCGGTGGCCGAATTGTCGCCGAGTGACGCTGTCGAGTCGCCGCGATAGAGGAAATAGTGTGCCGGGCCGGCAGAATTCGACAACCCGCTCGAGTCCGCGCTGCATTGTTCGGTGGTGCGCCAGCAGTCTGGCGTGAAGCCGGCAGGTGTCGCCGGCGAACTGGCACGGGAGCGCCATGCCATGAATTCCTTGTCGAGGTCGATCAATGGAGAGTCTGCGCGGAAGCCGTCGTAACGGGCCGCGCTGAAATTGGCTGCGGGATAGGGCTTGCCGTCGGCGTCGAGCGGCACCGGATAGCGTACGGCCGGGTCGTAGTACAGCTTGTTGCAGATGCTGCTGCGGTAGCCGATCGCATTCTCATAGCGGTTTGCCAGAACTTCATCGCCGAGATGGCTCCACTGCATGCTGCCCGAGTCATCGAGGATGAACAGGATATTGGGCTTGACCGGCGAAGCCTGCAGAAACGCGAGCGGAGCCTGTGCGAGGCTGTTTGCCACAGCGGCTGATGCGGGCACAGCCAGCAGCAGCGCGATGAGGATATGGCGTGTAGCGTGGACGAATCGTTTCATCAGAAATGCACCAGGGTCTGGATGTAGGCAGTGGTATTGCGCGGGCCGAGTACCTGCACGGTGATCCGGTAGTACACCGCATCGTCCGGCTGGAAGCGGCTGGATGCGCCGTAGCTAAGCTGCCCGCGGCTGCTGCTGGCACCGCCGGATTGCTGCAGCAGGCAGCTGTTGGCGGCGGCGTCCGGACTGCCGGCGCTGCGGCACAGGCGCTGGATCAGGTAGCGGGTCTGGTTGGCGGCGGGGTCGCGCGCGGATGCCGCGGATGGCGCAAGGCAGGCGAGGCCGGGCCGCCCACGGCATTGGTTCGCATCCCAGTCGACCGCTGCTTTCGCGGCACTGCCGCCGTTGCCGGTCAGATCGAGGCCCGGCTTGACGCTGGCGTAGTAGCCGGCGACCGGCTGGTCGCTGAACAGGACGGCGCTGTTGCGGTGCCTGCCGAGCCAGGCAATCGCGGCTTCCGTGCCGCTGTCGGCCGCCAGCACGGCTGACTGCCGAAAAGCGAAGTTGCCCGCAACCAGCAGGCTGGTGCTGACCATGCGCACCAGCGCCAGTGCGCTGACGCTCATCAGCACCAGCACGACCAGCGCCGCCACCAGTCCCGCGCCGGCGGAACGCGGCAAAGCGTGCCGGGGCTTCATCCGTCACTCCACAACTGGTTGCGCAGCACCACCTCGGCCTGCAGCACGCGATAGCGCCAGCAGGCCCAGTCATCCACGTGCGTGAGCGAGATCGTGGCGGGCTGCAGTTTGCCTTCCGGGCCAGCGCCTGCCAGCCATTGCGGCGCCGTCGCATCGCATATGCCGTCACGCCGCTGCGGGCTGCGCGCCACCACCGCCATGCGCACTGCCAGCAGCCGTCGCCAGTCGGCCGCGTTGCCTGCGTTGCCATCGCTGTCAGCGTCGATGATCTGGTCGCTCCAGAGGGTGACTTGCGGCGAGGTCTGCGCTCCTGCACGTGCATCGAAACCGTACTGCAATTGCAGGCTGACGATGCCATCGGCCAGCGATGAGGTGATCCATTTACCCGCCGCGGCGTCGAACACCTCGACCTGCAGCTGGTGATGGGCATCGACCGAATAGCGCCGGTAGCGCAATGTGCCGACATTGATGAGCGCACTGCCGGTGCCGAATACTTTGCCCTGCAGGACATCAGTCGACGCAGGTTTCACCGAGTAGGCACCGATGCTGACCGATTCCACTCGCAGCATCGGGCAGTCGGTCATGCCGGCCGCCTGCAGTACCAGCCGGTCACCGGCCTGCAATCCGATCGTGGTATCGAGCATCATCGCGCCGGATCCGACGGTGTAAGGGGTGATCAGCCGGGCGGGCGGCGTCGCCTGCGTGCTGCTGGCCAATACCGTCAGGGTGTCCGGCCGGCCGTCGACGCCCTGCGTAATCTGGACTGGCCGCCATGCCATGGTGGCATCGGCTGCGTCGGCCGCAGCGCGGTGCACAGTGCAGTCAAGCGCATCGACCGGCCCGAGGCCGCTGCCAGCCATTCGCAGTTCTCGGGACAGCAGGCCCACGGCGTGCGCCGCATTCAGGCTCGCATCCGCATTGCCACCGGCCATCCGACCTCGTGCACCGAACAGCACCGCCACATTCAGGATCACCAGCGTGGCCACCATGCCGATTGCCAGGCCGACCATCAGGTCGACCAGGCTGAGGCCGCGCTCGTCAATGGCAGAGTGGCGCGGCATGAGCTAATCCGTGATCACAGTCTGCACCACCAACTGGTGTGCATCGGGCTCGCCCGGAGGCTGCCAGCGCAGCGTGAGTGTCACCACACGGTCTGCATTGATCTCGAGCGCAGGCAGGTTGCGTGTCGCACTGACGCCGGGCAGCGTTGCTTGCACACGAGCCAGCCACTGGCCGTATTCCGCCGCTTTCGGGGCGGCAAAACGTGACCGCAATGCGGCCGCCGTTCGGTCCCCAATCCACATGCTTGCGATCAGGTCGGAGGCAAGCAGGCTGGCCTGGGTGCGGTAGTGCGCATTGCCGGTTTCGCGCAGCGCGGCTGCCAGCAGCAACAGCAGCGCGACCAGGCCAACCGAGAACACAACGAGGGCCAGCAGTCCCTCGATCAGCACGCTGCCGCGCCGGCGTACGCCTCTCGAGGCGATGTCTGCGATGGAGCGGCTCATGGACAGTGCTCAGGCCGGCCGGCCGGCGCGAGCGGATCACAGAGGCGCACCCTGCCGTGCGCGGCGATCAGGATCACCAGCCGCCGGGCACGAGCGTCAGTGGGATGGGTAATGTCGATGCGGGCAGGATCGGTGTCGGTGGCCACCGCCGGAGCGCTGCCCAGTGCATCGAAGGTGATGCCGGCCGGCAGTGCGTCGCCGACACCGAGGGCCTTCTTCAGGTTGCCCGACTTCGACAAGATCGACGCGCCCCAGCGGACGCCGGTGCCGGTGGCGGGCGGCTGGCCGCGCAGCTGGGCCGGGCAGCGTGAGGAGGCCTGCACGCAGCCCACCTGCCAGCCGGGCGTGCCGAGTGTGTCGCTCAATGACAGCCGCACGTTCGCATTGCGCGCAATCGCCTCGGCTCGTGCCGACTGCAGTGCAGCCAGCAGCGTGCTGGCACTGCTGCGCACCTCGATATCGCGCAACCAGTGGCCCATCGCCGGCACGGCGAGCGACAGAACGATTGCACTGACCGACAGCACGGTCATCAATTCAATCAGCGATACGCCGGTGAATCGCAGCCGACTGATCAGCATGCGGCGCCTCGCCGGTTGATCCAGCAGTTCACCGCCTTGCCGGTTCCTTTCTCATCCTTTGCGTCGGCGGCTCTCCATCCGTCGGGCAGTGACTTGGTCTGCGCATTGCCCGCCTCGTCCAGCGTGTAGGTGAATCCCTGCATCTGCTCGCCCGTAACACCGGTAGCCGTCAGCAGGAAGGACTGGCCATCGGCGGGCGATGTGCATTGAAAACTGAAGCGTCCGGTCGCGGGCAAATCCACCCCGCAGTGTTTGCCGTTGAGATAGCTGCGATTGTCCTGGTAGAACTGCTCGAGTCGCATGGCTGTCAGCAGCAGCCCGCTGGTCGCCTCCGGAATGTGCGAGCGCATCACATGGTCGCGATAGGCGGGGAGCGCGACGGCGGCAAGAATGGCCACGATCGCGACTGCGACCATCAGTTCGATCAGGCTGAAGCCGCCGACGGCGCGCAGGCCGGGCAGCGGGCCACGGCACACATCGGGACGTGCATCGGAACGTACATCGGACATGACAATCAGGCGGGAAAAAAGGCAGGCGGAGAGCTTCCGCAATTCCCGGCTGAATGAACGCAATTATTAGCGAGAAGACTAACAATCTGCCGTTTGCATGCGCTAGTCGTCCACGAGGACCCTATTCGTTACAAGCGAGCGCAGCCGCGAAGGGCAGCCGGAGCAGGGGTGCGCGAGGACGGCCAGGGACAGATAGAGGGGTTTGGGCTCACGCAGGGCCCGGAAACGGGCGCGCGGCGGAGAGGCTGCTGCGGCGGCGAAGCGTCTGGAAAAGATCGATCAGGCGGTGGCCAGTTCCGGCACCGGCAGCACGCAGGCCTCGATCACGCGCAGGTCATTGTCGCGCGCGAAATCGCGAAGGAACAAATAGGCCAGCGGTTCAAGGTCGTGGATACGCGCATCGACCAGCACCGAGCGCACGCCCTCGATCAGGGCTGGCGTGACATACGGCGAATAACGCAGGTGGAGGTCGGAGTGATGGGTGTTGTCTGGCTGGAAGCGCCCCATGATCCCGCACAGCCGGTCAGCCCAGTCGCTCGGCCGGAACTGTCTCCCGGCGCTGGTCAGGCCCTGAATAATGAAATCCGTGGGAATGAAGCTGGTATCAGTGGCGCGACTGGACATGGAGAACCGGTCCTTCCGAGAGATCGGCGTGCATTCGGACGCTGCGTTTCTGCGGCAGCGCAACATAAGTCGCTATCTTACTCAAGAGTCGGACGGCTGGAAAGAGAAGTACGGAATTAATGCCAGATCGCCGATAAACGCCTGAGTTAACCTAACCAATTGGCAACAGAAACCATCAGCAGCAGCAGGATCCATAACAGCAGCGCACGCCAGATCAGGCCAACGGTGCTCTGCAGGGCACGGATTGACGGCTCTTCGCCGGGCAGGACGTCGAAATCCGGATGCGGCTCGATGGCGGCAGCCGCATTCACGACCGCGGGCAGGCTGGTGGCATTCTCCGCCGGCGTGCCCAGTCGCACACCCATCGCGCCACCGCCGGCCGACAGGATGATGCCCGTGGATTCCTCGCTCCAGCGGCGCGCAAAATTTCGCCACGCGTAGATCGCATCCTCGAAATTGCCGACGATCGCAAAGGCAATCGCGGTCAGCCGCGCCGGAACCCAGTCGATCACATGGAAGGCGCGACGCGCAAAATTGCCGAAGGCTTCGTTCCTCAGGTGCTCGGGGTCGTTCCACGCACGGGACAAGTATTCCGCAACCCGGTACAGCACCGCACCGGCGGGACCGACCGGCATCAGCAGCCAAAAGATGACGCCGAAGACGTTGCGATGGGTGGTGATCAGTGCGCGTTCGACCGCAAGGCGGGCCACGTCCTGCGTATCCAGCCCCGCAGTCTCGATCTGTGCCCACTCCGCCAGCAAGCGGCGCGCTTCAGGCAGGTCACCCTGATTGAGCGCTATCTGGATCGACGAAAAATAGTGGCTGTAGTGCCGAAAGCCCAACGTCAGGTAAACGACGACGATGGTCCACGCCAGTTGAGCGAGCACACCGGCATAGGCGAGCAGCCAGTAGATAAGGAGCGTTGGCACCACCAGTGCAGCCATCATCACCAGCCATCCGAGCCGGCCGTGCTCGGGACGCCCCGCGTTGAAGCTGTGCTCGACGCGGGCCGCGAGGGCGGCAATCCAGCCATACAGCGGGTTGTCGCTGCGCAGCGGACGGAACTGTTCCAGCACCAGCACGCAGAGAATCGAAAACAAGGTCATGACGTTGATCCGGGGAAATTGCGTCGACGGCCGATAGCTTAGCAGGTGACGGGCACCGCACCGAGGACATCCGATAGGTCGCGTAACGCAGTGCGCTCAGGCACCGGCCATCGGCGATCTCAGCCGGCGCGCAAAAAATGGTACAGATTGCGCAGCATTGCGGCAGTTGCGCCCCAGATGAAGTAGTTGCGATACGGCATTGCATAGAAGCTGCGCAAGCCGCTTCGGCCCGGGAATTCGGCGCTGCGGCGCTGGTGGTTCGCCCCGTCCATCAGGAAGCCGAGTGGCACTTCAAAGATTTCCGCAACCTCGAAATCATCGGCGGCAAGCTCGAACGGAGGATGCACCAGCGACACGACTGGCGTGACCAGGAATCCGGTACCAGTCTGGTAATCCGGCAAGTTGCCCAGCACTTCGATATGCCGGCGCGACAGGCCGATCTCTTCCTCGGTCTCGCGCAGTGCGGTGGCCACTGCGTCGGCATCGCCTGCGTCGACGCGTCCGCCGGGAAAGCTGATCTGCCCCGCATGGTCATGCAGGTGCGCGGTACGCAGCGTCAGCAGCATGCTGAGCCCGTCCGGACGAGCGACGATGGGTACCAGCACCGAAGCCTGCACCAGCGCGCGTTCGCCGCTCGCTGGCCCTGGCTCGGCGGAAAATTCCGGAGACCAGTATGCCGGCTCGGCAAAACGCCGGCGCAGCCCGTCCGCCGACAACAGGCGTGCCGACAAGGCGGGATCCGGCTGACGATCTTCGATCGGTGCCTGACGGGGGTCGAACGACGAGTGGGTCATCAATTACTCGTTTTCATGCAAATGGGTTCGCCAATGCAAAAAGAAAAGGGCACACGCGGTGCCCTTTTCGATGCGTCACAGCCGCAATTACTTCGCAGCAGCGTCGGCCTTGCGGGTCGGCAGCTTCTCGCGGATGCGAGCCGACTTGCCCGAACGCTCGCGCAGGTAGTACAGCTTTGCACGGCGCACGTCACCACGACGCTTCACCTCGATCGAGGCGATCAGCGGGGAGTACAGCTGGAAAGTACGCTCGACGCCTTCGCCCGACGAAATTTTGCGGACGATGAAGTTCGAGTTCAGGCCGCGGTTGCGGCGCGAGATCACGACGCCTTCATACGCCTGCACGCGCTTGCGGTTGCCTTCGACGACGTTCACGTTCACGACCACGGTGTCACCCGGTGCGAACTCAGGAATGTTCTTGCCGAGACGGGCAATTTCTTCCTGTTCGAGTTGCTGGATCAGATCCATCTTTTTCTCCTTGACCATCTTGCCGGCGCCCGCGTGCCTGATCGACACGCTTACCATTTGCCCGGTAGAGGATGGGGTTAACAAAACCGGGCATCGCCCGGACACTGCAACATGCTACGACTGCTGCAATTTCTTCAGCAGGGCTTCATCGGCCCTGCTCAACAATCCCTGCTCGCGCGCCCTTGCTATCAGCTCGGGCCGCTTGTTCAGCGTGGCCTCGAGCGCCCGCTCGCGACGCCACTTCGCTGTTTCAGCGTGATGGCCGCCCAGCAGCACCTCGGGCACCGCCACGCCTTCGTAGACCTCGGGCCGCGTGTAGTGCGGACAATCGAGCAGCCCGTTGACGAAGCTGTCCTCAACTGCCGATGCACCATCATTCAGCACGCCCGGCAGCAGGCGGATCACTGCATCCATCAATGCCATCGCCGGCAATTCGCCGCCGGACAGCACAAAATCGCCGAGGCTGATTTCCTCGTCGACGCAGCGATCCAGCAAGCGCTGATCCACTGCCTCGTAACGGCCGCACAGCAGCACCAGCCCGGGCTCGTTCGCCAGCCGGGTCACCCGCTGGTGATCCAGCGGCCGGCCCTGCGGCGACAGATAAACCAACCGCGGCCGGGGCAGCCCCTGCTGATGCTGTCGGTCGCGCGCGGCGGTGATTGCGGCCTCCAGCGGCGCGGCCATCATCACCATGCCTGGACCGCCGCCGTACGGCCGGTCATCCACCGTACGGTGCCTGTCAGTCGTGAAATCGCGCGGATTCCACAGGGTCAGGCCGCATCGTCCCTGCTCGAACGCGCGTCGCGTAATGCCGGAAGCGGTGAGCGCGCTGAACATCTCGGGGAAGAGCGTCACAACGTCGAACTGCATCCCACTCCCCCGCCGGCGGCCGGGATCAGTAATCCTTTTCCCAGTCGACGGTCATAGTTTTTGCCTGCTGGTCGACCTTGGGCACGAAGCGCTCGACGAACGGTATGAGCAATTCCTGCGCCTTGTCCGTGCCCTGCCCCGGAACCTCGACCCGCAGTATCGGGTGCGCGCCGTTGTCGATCAAACCGGCGACCGTACCCAGATGTTCCCCGGCCAGGTTCACCACGGCGTGGCCTATCAGGTCGACCCAGTAGAACTCGTTGTCATCCAGCGGCGGGAAATGCGCTCGCCGGATCTGTACGGTCACGCCACGCAGCGCTTCAGCTGCAGTGCGGCTCTCGATGCCCATCAGGCGCGCGACGATGTCCTCGCCCTGCGGCCGCACCTGCATCACATCCACGTCATGCAGTTCCGGCTTGTCCAGCCACCAGGTCTTCGCGTGCAGCAGCGCGCTCGCTTCGTTCGAATAGGCTTTCAGCCTCACCCAGCCGTTGATGCCGTAAGCGCCTGACACATACGCCACCAGTACCAGGTCGTCGGGAACCGGGATTCCCGAAGCGCTGCCAGAGGTCAAATTACGCTGCTTTCTTGGCAGCGGCCTTCACGAGGCGCTCGACGGTCGGCGACAGCTGGGCACCGACGCTCTGCCAGTGGGCCAGGCGATCCTGCTGGATGCTGAAGCCGACAGCGGCGCCCGATGCGACCGGATTGTAGAAGCCGATGCGCTCGATGAAGCGGCCATCGCGGCGGTTGCGCGAATCGGTAGCGACGATGTTGTAGAACGGGCGCTTCTTGGCGCCACCACGGGACAGACGAATTACGACCATAATCTTCTCGAAAAAGTGGGTGCGGACACGGAAAAAGACCGTGATGATAGCAGTTTTCCCTTGCCGGCAACAAGCTCCGGGCGTCCGGATTGCCGAACCGCCTGCGCTGGGGCACACTGCCGCCTGAAAAAAATTGCCAATCGGGTACAAAATTGGCTTCCTTTTAGCAACCTCTTCCTGATCCGGCATGACTGCACCCCACAAGAACAAAACCCTGGCCACCCTGTTGTCATTTTTTCTCGGCGCTGCCGGCCTGCACCGGTTTTACCTGCGCGGCGCGACGGACCTGTGGGGCTGGCTGCATTTCGCCAGCCTGCCCGCCACCGGCCTGCTGCTGAGTACGTTGCCCGACCAGCCGCTGCTGGTTACCGCAGCGCCGCTGATCCTGTCGATGCTGGTCGCCAGCATCGAGACCTTCGTGATCGGCCTGACGCCGGACGAGCAATGGGATGCGCGCTGGAATGCCGGTTCCGGCCGAAAAACCGATTCGCGCTGGCCGATCCCGACCTTGATGGTGCTGAATCTGTTTTACGGCGCAACCCTGCTGCTGACCGTGATCGCGCGCGCCTTCGACCTGATGCTGACCGGCGGCGCCTACGGCTGACGCCGCCCTCCGAGACCGGGGGCCGGCGGGCCCACCGGGCACCGGTCAGAACTGCGCTTCGGCCATCGCGAGCACGCCCGCACTGCCCTCAATGATCGCATCGCGCGACGCCATTGCCGTCGACAGATAGTGGTCTGCAAAGAAGCGTGCGGTTGCGATTTTTGCATTGAGGAAGTCCGCATCGCCGTCGCCTGCCGCCAGCTTCCGCAATGCGGCCTGTGCGGCGCGCGCCATCTGCCAGCCGCCGAACACAATCCCGGCCAGCTTCAGGTAGGGCACGCTGCCGGCGAACACGGCCTTGATGTCGGCCTTCATCGTCGAAGCGATGTAGTCCACCACCTGCTCCAGCGCATCGGCAGCGGTCATCAGCCGACGCGAGATCGCCTGCAGTTCAGCCGAATCCGCAGCAGCCAGCTCGCCTGCCGTCGCCCGCACCTGTGCAATGATTCCCTTGGCCACCGCGCCGCCGTCGCGCGCGGTCTTGCGGCCGACCAGGTCGTTCGCCTGGATCGCGGTCGTGCCTTCGTAAATGGTCAGGATGCGCGCATCGCGGTAATGCTGCGCTGCGCCGGTCTCCTCGATGAATCCCATGCCGCCATGTACCTGCACACCGGTTGATGCGACATCGATCGACATCTCGGTCGACCACCCCTTGACGATCGGCACCATGAATTCGTAGAACGCCTGATTCGACTGGCGCACTGCTGCATCCGGATGATGATGAGCGGCGTCGGAGGCGGCCGCAGTCACATAGGCGAGCGCGCGCGCTGCCTCGACCTGCGAGCGCATGCTCAGCAGCATGCGCTTGACGTCGGGGTGATGGATGATGGCAACGGGCCCCGGCGAACCCGCGAGGTCGCGCGACTGCACGCGTTCGCGCGCATACTGGACCGCCTTCTGGTACGCGCGGTCGGCCACCGCCACGCCCTGCATCCCGACCGCGAAACGGGCGGCATTCATCATGATGAACATGTACTCGAGGCCGCGGTTCTCCTCGCCGACCAGATAACCGACCGCGCCCCCGTGGTCGCCGAACTGCAGCACGGCGGTCGGGCTGGCCTTGATGCCGAGCTTGTGCTCGATCGACACGCAATGCACGTCATTGCGCTCGCCCGTCGACCCGTCGGCATTGACCAGGAATTTCGGCACGATGAACAGCGAGATGCCCTTCACGCCCTCGGGCGCGTCCGGCGTGCGCGCGAGCACGAGATGGACGATGTTGTCCGCCATGTCGTGCTCGCCATACGTGATGTAGATCTTGGTGCCGAACACCTTGTAGCTGCCGTCGCCCTGCGGCACCGCGCGCGTGCGCACCAGCGACAGGTCGGAGCCGGCCTGCGGCTCGGTCAGGTTCATGGTGCCGGTCCACTCGCCGGACACCATCTTCGGAATGTACAGCTGCTTCTGCTGGTCGCTGCCGGCCGTCATCAGCGCCTCGATGGCGCCGTCGGTCAGCATCGGGCACAGCGCAAACGACACATTGGCCGCGTTCAGCATTTCGCTGCACGGCGTAGCCAGCAGCTTGGGCAGGCCCTGCCCGCCAAATTCCTGCGGATGCTGCAAGCCCTGCCAGCCGGCATCGCCGAAGGCCTTGAACGCCTCCTTGAAGCCCGGCGTCGTGGTGACGCGGCCATCATGCCAGTGGCTCGGCTGCTGGTCGCCTGTCCAGTTCAGCGGCGCAATCACCTCGCTGCAGAATTTCGCGTTTTCCTCGAGCACCGCCTCGGCCGTCTCCGGCGTCGCATCGTCGCAGCCGGGCAGCCGGCTGACGGCTTCCAGGCCGGCAAGTTCATTCATTACGAAAGCCATGTCCTTCAATGGCGCGGTATAGCTCATAGCTGTCTCCAGTTTCTTTTTCAGGGGATTGTGTCACCAACAAAAACGGCCGTCTGTCACGGAAATGACAGTACGGCCGCAGGCTGCCTCGGCGGGATCGCCGCCGGGGTCAGCCGATCTCCTTGACTATCTCCGGCACGGCCTCGAACAGGTCGCCGACCAGCCCGTAGTCGGCCACGCTGAAGATCGGCGCCTCCGGATCCTTGTTGATCGCCACGATGGTCTTCGAATCCTTCATGCCGGCCAGGTGCTGGATCGCGCCAGAAATGCCGACCGCGATGTACAGCTGCGGCGCAACGATCTTGCCGGTCTGGCCAACCTGCCAGTCGTTCGGCACGTAACCGGCGTCAACGGCCGCGCGCGATGCGCCCATTGCCGCGCCGAGCTTGTCGGCCAGCGGCTCCAGAAGCTTGAAGTTCTCTGCCGAGCCCATGCCGCGGCCGCCGGAGACGATGATCTTGGCAGCCGTCAGCTCCGGCCGGTCGGACTTGGCCAGTTCGCGCGACACGAACGCCGACTTGCCCGAATCGGCCACTGCATCGATCTTCTCGATCGCGGCAGAGCCGCCGGTCGCAGCGGCGTCGAAACCGGTGGAGCGAACGGTGATGACCTTGATCGGGTCGATCGACTGCACGGTGGCGATCGCATTGCCCGCATAGATCGGACGCTCGAAGGTGTCAGGCGCGTCGACCTTGGTGATTTCCGAAATCTGGCCGACGTCGAGGCAGGCGGCCACGCGTGGCAGGATATTCTTGCCGTAGGCGGTGGCCGGCGCCAGTACATGCGAATAGTTTTTCGCGATCGCGATCGCCTGTGCGGCGACATTCTCGGCCAGGCCGTTAGCGAACGGCTCGGCGTCGACGACGATCACTTTGGCCACGCCGGCGATCTGCGCGGCAGCGACGGCCGCCGCTTCACACTGGTGGCCGGCGACAAGGACGTGGACTTCATTGCTGCACTGCGCGGCAGCGGTGACGGTATGGAGGGTGCTTGCCTTCAGCGACGCATTGTCGTGTTCGGCGATGACGAGTGCGGTCATGGCGGTTCCTGTCAGATGACTTTGGCTTCGTTCTTCAGTTTGGCGACCAGGGTCGCGACGTCGGGCACCAGGGTGCCGGCCGAGCGCTTGGGCGGCTCGGCGACTTTCAGCGTCTTCAGGCGCGGCGACACGTCGACGCCGAGGTCTTCGGGCTTGACGACGTCGAGCGGCTTCTTCTTGGCCTTCATGATGTTGGGCAGCGTCACATAGCGCGGCTCGTTCAGGCGCAGGTCGGTGGTGACGATCGCCGGCAACGACAGCGACACCGTCTCCAGGCCACCATCAACTTCGCGGGTGACGACGGCCTTGCCGTCCTCGACCACTACCTTCGACGCAAAAGTCGCCTGCGGCCAGCCCAGCAGCGCGGCCAGCATCTGGCCGGTCTGGTTGCAGTCGTCATCGATCGCCTGCTTGCCGAGGATGACCAGTTGCGGCTGCTCCTTGTCGGCCAGTGCCTTCAGCAGCTTGGCGACGGCCAGCGGCTGCAGTTCGACCTCGGTCTCCGCGAGAATCGCGCGGTCCGCGCCGATCGCCATCGCGGTACGCAGGGTTTCCTGGCACTGCGTGACGCCGCAGGAGACGGCGACCACCTCGGTCACCTTGCCGGCTTCTTTCAGGCGCATGGCCTCTTCCACCGCGATTTCATCGAACGGATTCATCGACATCTTCACGTTCGCGATGTCGACACCGCTGCCATCGGACTTCACGCGGACTTTGACGTTGTAGTCGACCACGCGTTTGACGGGAACCAGTACCTTCATGGAAATCCTCATTGCGCCCTGCCGGGCTAATTGACGTTTACGTAAACTGCGAAATTATAGGGGCGATCGGACGGAGCCGCAAAATTCCTGCACGATCGTGCACTTTAATGCCCGGTATTGCACGCAAAACTGCAGCCCGCCCCCCAGACTCATGGGGGGCCGGTGCCGTCAGCGCTATTTGCGTCGCAAATAAAAGGTGAATTCCCTCACCGCGGCGTCCGTTTTTTCCTCATGACCGAGCAGATCATTGCCGGTCTGGCGGGCAAACGCATTGAAATCGCGCACGGAGCCGGGATCGGTCGCCAGCACCCGCAGCACATCGCCGGACGACATGTCGGCCAGCGCTTTCTTGGCTTTCAGGATGGGCAGCGGGCAGTTCAGCCCGCGTGCATCGAGGTCTTTCTGGAATTCCATCTGCACTCGTCCGCTCAGGAAGCCACACGCTGGCTGACCCAGCCACCGACCGATGCCAGCGCAACCGCGAGGCCGCTCGGGTCCGTACCGCCGGCCTGCGCCATGTCCGGTCGACCGCCGCCCTTGCCGCCCACCTGCTGCGCGACATGGTTTACCAGCTCGCCGGCCTTCACTTTCCCTGTAGTGTCGGCAGTCACGCCGGCGATCAGGCTGACTTTGCCGTCATTGACCGCGGCCAGCACGATGGCCGCCGTCTTCAGCTTGTCCTTCATCTTGTCCATCACGCTGCGCAGGGTCGCGACGTCCGCGCCCTCGAGCGTGGCCGCCAGCACCTTGATGCCGTGGATGTCGACTGCCTGCGCGAGCAATTCGTCGCCCTGGCCGGAGGCCATCTTCGCCTTCAGCGACGCCAGTTCCTTCTCCAGCGACTTGACCTGCTCCTGCACCTGCAGGATGCGGCCGGTGATCTCTTCCGGCGGGGCCTTCAGCGCGGCCGCAGCGTCGTTGATGCGCGCAGCCATCGACTGCACCAGTGCCAGCGCGTTCTCGCCAGTGACGGCCTCGACCCGGCGGATGCCGGCCGCAACGCCACCCTCGGAAACGATCTTGAACAGGCCGATGTCGCCGGTGCGGGTCACGTGCGTGCCGCCGCACAGCTCGGTCGATGAGCCGATGCCGAGCACGCGCACGGTGTCGCCGTACTTCTCGCCAAACAACGCCATCGCACCCGCCTTGATCGCATCGTCGTACGGCATGTGCTGCGCATTGGTGTCGGCGTTCAGCAGGATCTCGTGATTGACCAGCGCCTCGATGCGGCGGATCTCGTCGGCTGTCAGCGGCGCGTTATGGCTGAAGTCGAAGCGGGTCTTGTCCCGATCAACCAGCGAGCCTTTCTGGACAACATGACCGCCCAGCACCATGCGCAGCGCCTTGTGCATCAGGTGAGTGGCGGAATGGTTGCGCATGGTCGCCGCGCGCACGGCAGCGTCCACCTTGCATGCGACCACGTCGCCGACCGACAGCGCGCCGTCGGCGAGCTTGCCGTGATGGCCGAATACGTCCGGCTGCACCTTGCGGGTATCGGCCACCGTGAAGCTGGCATTGCCCGCCTCGATCACGCCGACATCGCCCGCCTGCCCGCCCGACTCGGCATAGAACGGCGTCGTATCGAGAATGACGGTCGCTTCCTGCCCAGCCTCGATGCGCTGCACCGCCTCGCCGTTCACGAAGAGCGCGAGCACGCGGGCCTCACTGGCCAGCGAGTCGTAACCGATGAACGCGGTCTTCGGGCCTGCGTAGTCGATGCCGGCCGCCATTTCGAACTTGCCGGCTGCGCGTGCTGTCGACTTCTGCTTTTCCATCGCCTCATGGAAACCGGCTTCGTCCAGCGTGACGTCACGCTCGCGGCAAATGTCGGCAGTCAGATCGAGCGGGAAGCCATAGGTGTCGTACAGCGTGAAGGCAGTCTTGCCGTCGAGCCGGCCCGGATCTTTCGCCAGCGCCGCCTCGAGGATCTTCATGCCGTTGTCCAGCGTCTCGCCGAAGCGCTCTTCTTCCTGCTTCAGCACCATCGTCACGCGCTCGGCGGCCTCGGCCAGTTCCGGATAGGCTTCGCCCATTTCCTTCACGAGGTCGGGCACCAGCTTGTGGAAGAACGGCTTCTTCTGGCCGAGCTTGTTGCCGTGGCGGAGCGCGCGGCGGATGATCCGGCGCAGCACGTACGCACGACCGTCGCTGCCCGGCACCACGCCGTCAGTGACGAGGAAGGCGCAGGCGCGAATGTGGTCGGCGATCACGCGCAGCGAGGCATTCGCCAGGTCGGTGGCGCCGGTCTCGCGCGCCGCTGCCTTCACGAGCCGGTCGAACAGGTCGATCTCGTAATTGCTGTGCACGTGCTGCAGCACGGCCGCAAGGCGCTCGAGGCCCATGCCGGTATCGACGCAGGGCGCCGGCAACGGGGTCAGCGTGTACTCGCCGGTGGCCGGGTCGATCTGCCGGTCGAACTGCATGAACACGTTGTTCCAGATCTCGATGTAGCGGTCGCCATCCTGCTCGGGGCTGCCGGGCGGGCCGCCCCAGACGTCGGGACCGTGGTCATAGAAGATTTCCGAGCACGGACCGCAAGGGCCGGTGTCGGCCATCTGCCAGAAGTTGTCGGACGCGTAAGGCGCGCCCTTGTTGTCGCCGATGCGCACCACGCGCTCCGGCGGCAGGCCGATCACCTTGGTCCAGATGTCATAGGCCTCGTCATCAGTGTGGTACACGGTCGCCCAGAGCTTGTCGGCCGGCAGGCCGTAGACCCGGGTCAGCAGTTCGAACGCCCAGACCAGCGAGTCCTTCTTGAAGTAATCGCCGAACGACCAGTTGCCGAGCATCTCGAAGAAAGTGTGGTGGCGCGCGGTGTAGCCGACGTTTTCCAGGTCGTTGTGCTTGCCGCCGGCACGCAGGCAGCGCTGCACCGAGGCGGCGCGCACGTAGTCGCGTTTTTCGGTGCCGAGGAACACGTCCTTGAACTGCACCATGCCGGAGTTGGTGAACAGCAGCGTCGGGTCATTGCCCGGCACCAGGCTGGAGGAGCGCACCACGGTGTGGCCCTTGGAGGCGAAGAAGCTGAGGAATTTTTCGCGGATCTCGGAAGATTTCATGGCTGGCGAGTCTTTCGGTTCGGCCGCAGGACGGTCGGCAAACCGGAGATTATACCCGTTGAAAATCAGGCGTTTGGCGGGCGATCCGCAATCAGGTCGAGCCGGTCGGTGCAGACCGCATCGACGCCGAATGCGAACAACTGCCGCGCCCGGGCCGAATCGTTGACGGTATAGGCCATCAGCCCGAAACCGGCGGCTTTGACCGACGCCACCCGCGCCGCGTCCAGGCCCGACTCGCGCGCATGCAGCGCGACTGCGCCCAGTGCCTCGAGTCGCGCGCGCCAGTCGGCCGGCAGCTCGCCGACCAGCAGCGCGCGCGGCACATCGGGCGCCACGGCGAGGGCCGCCTGCAGCGCCTCGACCGAGAACGAGGACAGCAGCACGCTGCCGGCAGGCAGCGACCGGCAGGCCTGCGCGACCCCGCGGCCGGTAGCGACCTCGAGCCCGGGCGCGGGCTTGATCTCGGCATTCATCCACAGGCCATTGGCCACGCAGAACGCCGCCGCCTGCGCAAAACCGGGCACCGGCTCGCCGCACCAGCGCTCGTCAAGCCAGCTGCCGGCGTCCATGGCCGCGAGATCGGTCGCGCTCAGGCGTGCCACCGGCCCCTGCCCGCGCACGGTGCGCCCGAGTTCGGCGTCGTGCATCAGCACCAATTCGCCGCCCGCCACGCCCATGACGTCGAACTCGACGCCGCGAAAGCCATGCGCGAGCGCGCAGCGCAGGGCCGCAAGCGTGTTTTCCGGAGCGAGCGTGCCGCCGCCGCGATGGGCGATCAGCCGGGGGTAATTCCACATACGAGGCAGGAGTTGCGGCCGCTGCATCGCAGCAGCCGGGTTGCGTGTCTACGGTAAAATGCGGGTCATCCTTCACCGCATTATCTTCCTTATCCATGGGCAATGACAGCAGCAACGGCGCGCCTGCCGCGCCGTCGAATTTCTTGCGCGGCATTATCGACAGCGACCTCCAGAACAACAAATATGCCGGCCGGGCCGACCAGCACGGCAAGCCGCTGCCGACCGTCATCACCCGCTTCCCGCCGGAGCCGAACGGCTACCTGCACATCGGGCATGCGAAATCGATCTGCCTGAATTTCGGACTGGCCCGCGACTACGATGGGCGCTGCCACCTGCGTTTCGACGACACCAACCCGACCAAGGAAGAGCAGGAATACGTCGACACCATTATCGACAGCGTCGAATGGCTGGGCTTCTCCTGGCAGCATGCGGGCGACGAACACAAGTATTTCGCCAGCGATTATTTCGATCAGCTGTATGCGATGGCCGAGTGGCTGGTGACTGCCGGCCATGCGTACGTCGACAGCCAGAGTGCCGAGGACATGGCGGCCAATCGCGGCAGCTTTTCCGAGCCGGGCAAGAACTCGCCCTTCCGCGACCGGCCGGCCGCCGAATCGCTGGAGCTGTTGCGCCGAATGAAGGCTGGCGAGTTCCGCGACGGCGAACACATCCTGCGGGCAAGGATCGACATGGCCTCGCCGAACATGAACATGCGCGACCCTGCGATCTACCGCATCCGGCATGCGCATCACCACCGCACCGGCGACAAGTGGTGCATTTACCCGATGTATGACTACGCGCACCCGATCTCGGATGCGATCGAGAACATTACCCACTCGCTGTGCACGCTTGAATTCCAGGACCACCGGCCGTTCTACGACTGGATTCTGGAACGACTGGCCGAGGGCGGTTTTTTCAGAAAGCCGCTGCCGCAGCAGTACGAATTTGCGCGCCTCAACCTGACCTATGCAATCACCAGCAAGCGCAAGCTTCTGCAGCTGGTCGAGGAAAAGATTGTCGACGGCTGGGACGACCCGCGGATGCCGACGATTGTCGGCATCCGCCGCCGCGGCTTCACGCCGGAATCGATACAGCTGTTTGCCGAGCGCATCGGCGTGGCCAAGGCCGACAGCTGGATCGACATGAGCATTCTCGAGGGGGCGCTGCGCGATGACCTCGACGCCAAGGCGCCGCGCATCGTCGGCGTGCTCAAGCCGCTGAAGTTGATCATCGACAATTATCCGGAAGGCAAAAGCGAAACCTGCAGCGCGCCGGTTCATCCGCACCATCCGGAGCGCGGCAACCGCAGCTTCCCGCTCAGCCGCGAGCTGTGGATCGAGGAAGAAGATTTCATGGAAGAGCCAAGCAAGGGCTACTTCCGCCTGTTCCCCGGAAACCGGGTGCGCCTGCGCTACGGCTATGTCGTGGAATGCACCGGCTGCGAAAAAGACGCGAGCGGCAAGGTGATCGCGGTCCACTGCAATTATTTCGCCGACAGCAAGAGCGGCACCGACGGCGCGAACAATTACAAGGTGAAGGGCAATATCCACTGGGTGTCCGCTCCGCATGCAGTCGAGGCCGAAGTGCGGATGTACGATCGCCTTTTCAGGGATCCGCATCCGGATGCCGGCGGCAAGGATTTCCGGCAGGCGCTGAACCCGGATTCGAAGTCGGTGATCACTGCCTACCTCGAGGCCGGCGCTGTGCAAGCGCAGCCAGACGACAAGTACCAGTTCGAGCGCCACGGTTACTTCGTCGCCGACCGGGTGGACTCGGCACCGGGCCGCCCCGTGTTCAATCGCATCGTCACGCTGAAAGACAGCTGGGGCAAGTGACAGCGCGCTGCAAGCACGCATGGAAAGTGAATGAAATTCGACAGACTGGTCTTCCTCGATCTGGAGACCACCGGCACCAACCCGGTGTCCGACCGCATCACTGAAATCGGCCTGGTCGAGGTCGATGCCGACGGCAAAGCCACCCACTGGTCCAGCCTCGTGAATCCTGAAGTGCCGATCCCCTCGTTCATCCAGGGGCTGACCGGCATCAGCAATACGATGGTGAAGGACGCGCCCACGTTTGCCGAACTCGCGCCCGCGCTGCACCAGCGGCTGCAGGGCGCGCTGTTTATTGCGCACAATGCACGCTTCGACTACGGTTTCCTGCGCAATGCATTTAGCGAGGCCGGCCTGCCGTTCAAGGCCGATGTGCTGTGCACAGTGAAGCTGTCGCGCGCGCTGTTCCCTTCGGAGCGCAAGCACAACCTCGACTCGCTGATCGAGCGTCATGCATTGAAGGCCGACGCGCGCCATCGTGCGCTCGCGGATGCCGACCTGCTGTGGCAACTGTGGCAGAAGCTGAACGCCACCCTGCCCGCCGGCACGTTCAACGGCGCGCTGCAGTCCCTCCTGCAGCGACCCAGCCTGCCATCCCACTTGCCGACAGATGCGCTGGACGAGATCCCGGACACACCAGGTGTCTACCTGTTCTACGGCGAGAACGACATGCCGCTGTACGTAGGCAAGAGCGTACGGCTGCGTCAGCGCGTGCTGTCGCATTTCAATTCGGATCACAAGCTGTACAAGGACATGCGGCTGTCGCAACAGCTGTACCGGATCGAAGTGCGCGAGACGGCCGGCGAGATCGGGGCGCTGCTGCTCGAAGCCCAGTTGGTGAAAGACCTGCAGCCGGTGCACAACCGGCTGCTGCGCCGTCAGGGAAACCTGTGTGCGTGGCGGCTGAAGGAAGATCCGACAGGGCATTTGCTGCCGGTGCTCGCGTATGCGAGCGAAGATGATTTCGGGCGCGCAGAGCGCCTGTACGGACTGTTCAGCACAAAGCGCAAGGCAGAGACGGCATTGCGCGAACTGGCAGAGTCGCACCAGCTGTGTCTGGTACAGCTCGGCCTCGAGGGCAGGGTCGGCACAAACAAACCATGCTTCAACTGGCAGCTGAGACGCTGCAAGGGCGTCTGCATCGGCAAGGAGGCAGAATCCTTCCATCGCGCACGTCTCGAGGCTGCACTCGCCAACCTGCATGTGAAAGTCTGGCCGTGGCCGGGAGCGGTCGGCCTGGTCGAGGGCGATGGTGAGCGCACCGACATACATGTCGTCAACAACTGGTGCTACCTCGGCACTGCGCGCTCAGAAGATCAACTGTGGTCGCTGCTTGAGCAGTCGCCGGCCCGGCCGGCTTTTGACCTCGATACTTACAAAATCCTGAGCCGTGCGCTCGGTCGCAAGGACCTGAAGATCCGTCCGCTCGGCCCGAACTGAAACGCCGGCTTGCGCTGCTGCGGCACTCTGAATTGACGCACGACCGTGTCAGCTTTTGTAAGAAAAATCTTTACCTCTCAGCAATTTATCGCGCTAATATCCGGTCAGGTTTTACCAGCCTGAACAATAACTTTTACGGAGACTTTGGTAACGGATAGCGATACTGCCGGGCAGCGCCCACCAGGCCGCTGCCGGCACCTCTCGCGCATGCCCGTCCGGGCACTGCCGATTGTCCGTGTTGCGAGACACCGCTCTCGCCACAACGGAGCTGTCCAGAGCATGCACATCGGTGCCCATGCATCAGTGCGGTGTTCACTCGATGACTTCACCCTTATCCATTCGAACCGACCAGCGTCACGCTGATCGAATTGTTATTCGCGCTTGACCGCTGTCAAAAGTGGCGGAATGGCGATTGCTAGCATTGAGCGCTTTACAACGATGGCCTGGTGACAGGACATCCGCAGTACCGGCAGTTCAGCAGTCTGGTGTCTATCGAAGCAACGATCGGAGAACAACAATGGAAGAGGTAGTAATCGTCGCGGCCGCGCGTACTGCGGTCGGCAAGTTCGGGGGAACGCTTGCCAAGATCCCTGCAGCGGAGCTTGGCGCACATGTGATCAAGGGACTGGTCGCCCAGACCGGTATCGATCCGCAACAAATCAGCGAAGTCATCATGGGCCAAGTGCTGACTGCTGGTGTCGGCCAGAACCCGGCTCGCCAGGCAGTGATCAAGGCCGGCCTGCCGGACATGGTGCCCGGCATGACCATCAACAAGGTCTGTGGCAGCGGCCTGAAGGCAACGCATCTGGCAGCGCAGGCGATCCTGTGCGGCGACGCCGAGATCATCATTGCCGGCGGCCAGGAAAACATGAGCGCTTCGCCGCATGTGCTGAACAATTCGCGTGACGGTTTCCGCATGGGCGATGCGAAGCTGGTCGACACCATGATCGTCGACGGCCTGTGGGATGTGTACAACCAGTACCACATGGGTGTCACTGCCGAGAACGTCGCGAAGAAATACAACGTATCGCGCGCTGAGCAGGACGACTTCGCCGCCGCCTCGCAGAACAAGGCAGAGGCTGCGCAGAAAGCGGGCAAGTTCAAGGACGAGATCCTCGCACTGGAGATTCCGTCGAAGAAGGGCAGTGTCGTTTTCGACAGTGATGAATACATCAAGCCGGGCACGACGGTCGACGCGCTGTCCGGGCTGCGCCCTGCCTTCAACAAGGAAGGCACGGTCACTGCCGGCAATGCGTCCGGCATCAATGATGGCGCGGCCGCCGTCATGATGATGTCGGCAAAGAAGGCGCAACAACTGGGACTTAAGCCGCTGGCAAGGATCAAGGCCCACGCGTCCGCCGGCCTGGATCCCAGCATCATGGGCATGGGCCCGGTATCGGCCAGCCAGCGCTGCCTGCAGAAAGCCGGCTGGAGCCATCGCGACCTCGACCTGATGGAAATCAACGAAGCCTTTGCCGCCCAGGCGATTGCGGTCAACAAGGAAATGGGCTGGGACACCAGCAAGATCAACGTGAACGGCGGTGCAATCGCGATCGGCCATCCGATCGGTGCGTCCGGCTGCCGAATTCTGGTCACACTCATTCACGAAATGATCCGTCGCGATGCAAAGCGAGGCCTTGCCAGCCTGTGTATCGGCGGCGGCATGGGCGTGGCGCTGGCCATCGAACGCTGATCGGGCGATACAGTTTTTGCTGCACTAACTCAAACAAATCTGGAGCAGATACATATGAGCAGAGTGACGTTGGTGACCGGGGGCATGGGCGGTCTGGGCGAAGCCATTTGCATGAAGATGGCCGATATGGGCTATGACGTAGCGACCACCTACTCGCCGGGCAATACGAAGGTCGACGGCTGGCTGGCCGAAATGAAGGAAAAGGGCTACAACTTCCGCGCGTATCCCTGTGATGTGGCCGACTATGCGTCGGCGCAGGAATGCATCTCGAAAATCGTCAAGGACATGGGACCGGTCGACGTGCTGGTCAATAATGCCGGCATCACGCGCGACATGACCTTCAAGAAAATGGACAAGGTCAACTGGGACGCGGTGATCAAGACGAACCTGGACTCGGTATTCAACATGACCAAGCCGGTTTGTGACGGCATGGTCGAGCGCGGCTGGGGGCGGATCATCAACATCTCTTCCGTCAACGGACAAAAAGGGGCGTTCGGCCAGACCAACTATTCGGCGGCGAAAGCTGGCATGCACGGCTTTACCAAGGCACTGGCCTACGAAGTGGCAAGAAAAGGCGTAACGGTGAACACCATTTCTCCGGGCTATATCGGTACCAAGATGGTCACCGCGATCGCGCCCGAGGTACTCGAGAGCAAAATCCTGCCGCAGATCCCAATGGGTCGCCTGGGCAAGCCGGAGGAAGTCGCGGGCTTGGTCGCTTACCTCGCATCCGAAGAGGCAGCGTTCGTGACCGGTGCCAATATCGCGATCAATGGCGGGCAGCACATGCAGTGATGCGGCGGACATCATGGGGGCTGGTACAGCCCCCATGCCTATTCGTGACCCTTTGTTCCACCGGGCAGGCAGCCCGGGCACCTGACACGAACCCCAGCGATTTGTCTGTATGCGTCACCGGCCACATGCCCTTGTGAAGCCCCTTTGGTTGCCCTGCCGCGGCGGGGAGCGCATCGGCCAAGTTGCCGCTCCACCGCAAATCAGCGATAATCCGGCGCGCACCGCCGGACTGCCGCGGTGCATACGCCTCGGTGGTGAAATTGGTAGACGCGCCGGACTCAAAATCCGGTTCCGAAAGGAGTGTCGGTTCGATTCCGACCCGAGGCACCAGTTTTAGAAAAAGCTCCTTCGGGAGCTTTTTTATTGGGCGCGCTCCGCCGGTGCAGGCGCGGCTTGCGCCTCGAGCGGCGTGTTTTCCTCCCCGGGGGCAGGCAATCCGGCTGCGGAATTGGAAGCCTGATCGGCAGCATCCTCATCTGGGCCGGCAGGAGTGTCCGCGCTGTTTTCCCCCGAGGGGGTCGCCTGCTCTGCAGGTGCCTTGGCTGACGTGTCCGCCGGCTTGGCCTCCTGTTCGGCCAACGCTTCGGCAGGCGCCGGCGGCCGCTGCGCGCGCTGCGCTATGGCCATCAGAATGGTCGCTACCATACCAAGGCAGCCAAGCATGACGATCACCGACAGCGGCACCGCAACCGCCAACGCGAGATAGGCGAAAATCAGTACCAGTACCAGCGGCAAAAGCACCAGTTCCGCGACGAACACGAAAGGCGTGACAAAGGCCGACATCAGCAAGATCAGGCTGAGCCACTGGGCGGAAAAATCGGTGCTCCCGAACAGGTGCACGCCATAGCTGAGGAACAGCAGCCCGATCGGGAAGCGCACCCACCAGAATCCCCAGAAGCGGCGGCTCGCCTTGCGCCCCTCGGTCCAGTAGCGCTGCTGTTCTTCGATGGCCGCCTCGGTCCACTGCCAACGCTTCGGACTGAGCAATTGCCTGCCAGTGGACGTGATCCAGAATAGCAGCCCGTACAGCCAGATCGCGGCCGGCAGTATCCACCCGCCCTCGCCCCACCCATCGCTGAATGCATACTGGGTCTGCACGATAGCCGGCGTTCCGAGCGCAACCAGCGAAGGCAGCGCCGCCTGATGTACCCGCTCATGCAGGCTCACAGGAATCCAGTCGCCGTTCACGCCGGGTTGCTTCTTCATTGGGTTCGGTCTGTCTGGTTGGATAGGGACGGCTGGCTGCCAGCCGGACTGTGCTGTATTGCGCGCCGATTCTAACATCGCGATTCCGGGCGGAAACGCTCAAACTGCCTCTCGTCTTACTGCCCTTCGCAACCGCGACCCTTCATTCAGTAAACAGGTTTGTCCTGTTGTGTCGAGAAATGGCATTCAAGGACAATTTTTGTCACCCCGTCTTCTATGGAGGGGCTGCCCCTCGATATCGGTATTGGGCAGCAAGGCGAGCCCCGCCTCAATGAATGGTCGTTCATCGATGCTTATTGTCTGTTTCTGTATTGACCGCTTCGATGATCAGCCTTACCGGGCACCTTTTGTTTCACTGCAACACCTCATGCCCGAAACGCCTGAACAGGCATGGAGATTGCCATTCTGAATCGTTCCGCTCCGAGTCTGGACTGTCGGGTCGCTGACAGCGCGCTCTGTTGCAGACCAGCGGCGCCGGCGAACAAAGCCCGCAATTTCAACCATTACCCGACGGCGCAGGCTTGAAGCGGACAGATTTTTTCAAATCAACGACTCAGGGAGTTTCCATGAATGTTATCCATCACCGCCGTGCGATTCGCAGGCAGCAGGGTTTTACTTTGATTGAACTGATGATCGTGGTGGCGATCATCGGGATTTTGGCGGCGGTGGGGATACCGGCGTATCAGGATTACACGCAAAAAGCGAGAATCGCCGAGGGACCCAGTCTCGCATCGCCGGCGATGACAGCTCTCGGCATTGCCTGTAGCGAAGGGACACTGAAAAGCGGCATCTCGCACGATGATCTTGGCCTTCAAGCGAAGGATTCCATCAAGGGAAATTACGTTTCGGGAGTTGAGGCGAGTAGCAGCGGAACCGGGAACGGAAAGGTGACGATTACTTACAACGCCAACGCTGGCACTGACGCTAACGGGCAGACCCTGATTTATACCGGCACGTGTACGCCCGGCGCGGGTATGACCTGGTCGATTGCATCGGGAGCCGAGGGCGGCACACTACCGTCGCGAATCCGTCCGAAAAGCCCCGCTGCTACTGGCACTACGGGCACTACGGGCACTACGGGCACCACGGGCACTACGGGCACCACGGGCACTACGGGCACCACTGGCACCAATGGCACCACTGGCACCACGGGCAATGCCGGAACCTGACAACATAACGGTATACGGAAAACCTTTAGCACATCGCACGTATGAAAAAATGGGGAGCCGAGGCTCCCCATTTTTACTCTCAGCCTGTGCGTTACAGCATCGCCTTCAGCAACCGTCCCATCTCCGACGGATTGCGCGTGACCTTGATCCCGCAGGCTTCCATGATCTCGAGCTTGGCATCCGCGGTATCGGCACCGCCAGAGATCAGCGCACCTGCGTGGCCCATGCGCTTGCCCGGAGGCGCTGTCACGCCGGCGATGAAACCGACTACCGGCTTCTTCATGTTTTCCTTGATCCAGTAGGACGCATTTGCCTCGTCCGGACCGCCGATCTCGCCGATCATGATCACCGCATCGGTGTCCGGATCGTCGTTGAACATCTTCATCACGTCGATGTGCTTCAGGCCGTTGATCGGGTCGCCGCCGATGCCGACTGCCGACGACTGGCCGAGGCCGAGCGCTGTCAACTGGCCGACCGCTTCATAGGTCAGCGTGCCCGAGCGCGACACCACGCCGATGCGGCCCTTCTTGTGAATGTGGCCCGGCATGATGCCGATCTTGATTTCGTCCGGCGTGATCAGGCCCGGGCAGTTCGGACCGAGCAGCAGGGTCTTGCTGCCCTTCTTTTTCATCTTGTCCTTCAGTGCCAGCATGTCGCGCACCGGGATGCCTTCGGTGATACAGATGGTCAGGTCGAGTTCGGCTTCGACCGCTTCCCAGATCGCGTCAGCCGCGCCAGCCGGCGGCACATAGATGACGGATACGGTGGCGCCGGTCGCTTCCTTCGCTTCCTTCACGTTGGCGTAAATCGGGATGCCCTCAAAATCCTCGCCTGCCTTCTTCGGGTTCACGCCGGCGACGAAACAGTTCTGGCCGTTCGCGTAGTCGCGGCACATGCGGGTGTGGAACTGGCCGGTCTTGCCGGTGATGCCCTGGGTGATGACCTTGGTGTCCTTGTTGATCAGGATAGACATTGTGCGTTCTTCCTCGTGAATTATTTGCCGTTGGCCGCAGCGACGACCTTCTGCGCGGCTTCTTCCATGGTGTCGGCCGAGATGATCGGCAGGCCGGAGTCGGCGAGCATTTTCTTGCCGATGTCTTCGTTGGTGCCCTTCATGCGCACCACCAGCGGCACCGACAGCTGCACTGCGCGCGACGCGGTGATCACGCCTTCGGCGATCACGTCGCAGCGCATGATGCCGCCGAAGATGTTCACGAGAATCGCCTTCAGGCCCGGGTTCTTCAGCATGATCTTGAACGCTTCGGTGACCTTCTCGGCAGTGGCACCGCCGCCGACGTCGAGGAAGTTCGCCGGCTCGCCGTCGAACAGCTTGATGGTATCCATCGTCGCCATCGCCAGGCCGGCGCCATTCACCAGGCAGCCGATGTTGCCGTCGAGGGAGATGTAGGCGAGGTCGAATTTCGAGGCTTCGACCTCGGCCGGATCCTCTTCATCGAGATCGCGGTAGGCAACGATTTCCGGATGGCGGAACAGCGCGTTCGAATCGAAGTTGAACTTGGCGTCCAGTGCAATGACCTTGCCGTCGCCGGTCAGGATCAGCGGGTTGATTTCGGCCAGCGATGCATCTGTCTCCCAGTAGGCCTTGTACAGGCCCTGCAGCTGCGCGCGGGCATCGGCGATCGACGCGGCCGGCACGCCGATCTTGGCAGCGATGTCATCGGCTTCCGCATCCTTCAGGCCGGTAGCCGGGTCGATCTCAACCTTGTGGATTTTTTCCGGATGCGAGGCAGCGACTTCCTCGATGTCCATGCCGCCTTCGCTCGAGGCCATCAACACGACGCGCTGTGACACGCGGTCGGTGACCATGGACACATACAGTTCTTTTTTGATGTCCGCGCCTTCCTCGATCAGCAGGCGACGCACTTTCTGGCCCTCGGGACCGGTCTGGTGCGTGACCAGCTGCATGCCCATGATCTGGTTTGCGAATTCCTTCACCTGGTCGAGCGATTTCGCGACCTTCACGCCGCCGCCCTTGCCGCGGCCGCCGGCGTGGATCTGCGCCTTGACGACCCAGACCGGTCCGCCGAGCGATTCTGCGGCCTTCACGGCCTCGTCAACGCTCATGCACGGGATGCCACGCGGGACGGTGACGCCGTACTTCTTCAGGATTTCCTTGCCTTGGTACTCATGGATTTTCATGCAGACTTCCCCCTAGTTAGGCGCGAATGATTCAGAGAATGATGATCAGGACCCCGCCACTGGCTTGATGATCCAGCGCGGGTAATACTTTTCTACCGCCGGTCCGTCGCGCCGCAGGGCATGGCAGCGGTCGAGCTGAAAAGGCGGATGGGCCGCACCGTCATCGGCGTGCCCGTCCCGTGTGGGCAGCACGTCACCGGCAAATGCCTGAATCACGGCAGTCGGCAACACGCCGGTGAGCTCAGTCAGGTGGGTACAGCCGGCGGTGCCCGCCAGCCGCTCCCGCACTGCGTGGCGGAAACCCTTCACGAGGTTCAGGCCGATCAGCTGCCGGTAAGCGGGGCCGATGGTGTCGCAATAGCCGGGATAGGGCACGGCATCGGACACAGCTTCCGCATCGACGATGGTGAGCTGGAGGTCAACGGTGATGCGCAGCCACAGGTCGTGAATCGGCTGGTTCGCTGCCCGCTGTCCGGACGCGAGCTCGACGGTGCGCGGCTTGGTATCAGTGATCCTTGCCTCGACGTCCCACAAACCATCGTCCCGTTCAAATGCCTGTGCGACGATGCTGCGTACATGCCGCGGCGCACGGGGAGTTTTGGGGGGAGGCAAAGGCATAGGACGTTGGGCGCCGCAATGTGCGCGGGCGCTCAGAATTCAGTGGTGCAGCCTGTCGCAGTTTCTACGACTGGTGCCGCTCCTGCGGCGCTGCAAAGCTGCGGAAGTGTAGCACAGGGCTCGGCCGCTCCCCCCCGGGATTCCTGACCGAAAGCCGGGGGTTTAGCCTGTTCACGCAACCGCGCCGGATCGCGCGTCGCCTTGGTCCGAGGTCCGGCAGCCGATGTGCACAAACTCACAGGATATGCCGCCGATGCACCGCTTCAGTCGGCCTCTGAATGGGCATCGCCCTCCTCGGAAGCCTGTTGCTTCGCGCGACGCAAGGTCGACTGGATCGCGGAATGCGAGAACCCGCGCTGTTGCAGAAAACGCATCTGCTTTGCCGTACCGGCAGCGTCAGTTGCGGGCGCATGGAACTTTCGACGCCAGACCTCCCATGCACGCTCTAGCTCGCTGGCCTGAAGCTCGTCCTTCCAGCCATCAATGGCACCTTCGTCAAGTCCATGGCTCTGAAGCTCGGACAGGATGCGCGAATTGCCAAAACGTGCAGCTCGCCGGTGGACGAGCGACTCGGCAAAACGCGTTTCGGAGAGAAATTTCTGCGCCTGCAGCCAGTCGAGCACGGCGTCCAGATCGTCCCCGTCTTCCACATGACGCGCAAGCTTGCGAGCCAACTCCTGCCGGCTGTGCTCGCGGGCGGCGAGGTAACTAAGCGCGCGCGCCTTCAGGCTGGGCTTGGGACGGGGCATGGATTTACACGGGCATGAACGGAAGCGGCGAGCGGGAAACGTCCCCGCCCGCCGCATGGCAACAACATGGTACCGCCGGACTGCTCGCCGGCCGCTTATTCTGCGGCGGGTTCGGGTGCTGGTGCCTTGGCCTTGCGCCCGCCTGAAGCTTCGTCAGCCTTGGCAGCGCCCTCCGTTTTCAGCGGCGGCAGCGCGGGTACGCCCAGATGTGCACGCACCTTGTTCTCGATCTCGCGGGCGAGTTCCGGACGCTCGCGCAGGTGCTGCCGCGCATTGTCCTTGCCCTGCCCGATGCGGTCGCTGCCGTAGCTGTACCAGGCACCGGATTTCTCGACGATCTTGGCCTCGACGCCCAGGTCGATGATCTCGCCCTCGCGCGACACGCCTTCGCCATACAGGATGTCGAAATGGGCTTCCTTGAACGGCGGCGCGACCTTGTTCTTCACGACCTTGACCTTGGTCTCGTTGCCGATCACCTCGTCGCCGGACTTGATCGAGCCGGTGCGGCGAATGTCCATGCGCACTGACGCATAGAATTTCAGCGCATTGCCGCCGGTAGTCGTTTCCGGGTTGCCGAACATGACGCCGATCTTCATCCGGATCTGGTTAATGAAGATCACCATCGTATTGGTGCGATTAATCGAGCCAGTCAGCTTGCGCAGTGCCTGCGACATCAGGCGGGCCTGCAGGCCGGGCAGCGAGTCGCCCATGTCGCCCTCGATTTCGGCACGCGGGGTGAGGGCGGCGACTGAGTCGATCACGATCAGGTCGACTGCGCCGGAACGTACCAGTGCATCGGTGATCTCAAGTGCCTGCTCGCCGGTGTCCGGCTGGGAGATCAGCAGGTCTTCAAGGTTCACGCCGAGCTTTTGCGCATAGATGGTGTCCAATGCGTGTTCAGCGTCGATGAATGCGCAGGTGCCGCCCATTTTCTGCATCTCGGCGATCACCTGCAGCGTCATCGTGGTCTTGCCGGAAGATTCGGGGCCGTAGATCTCGATCACCCGACCTCGCGGGAGACCGCCGACGCCGAGCGCGACATCCAGACCGAGCGAGCCGGTGGACACGACCTGCACTTCCTCGGCGACTGCGCCATCCATGCGCATCACCGAGCCCTTGCCAAACTGTTTTTCGATTTGCGCGAGCGCCGCGCTCAGCGCTTTCGCCTTGTCCGCATTCGCCAGTTTCTTGTCGTCCATTCGTGCTCTCTTAGTGCAGTGGGAGTCAAGCCAGCACTGTATAAAAAACCAGTGCGTAACGCAAGCGAATTTTCTGTCCCCTCTGCTTGTGCTGCCCACAAAGTCAGAAATATCAACCCGTTATGCGATTTGTTGCCGGCAACAGTCAAACCCAATAGACTTCATGCGTTTTGCGGGACACCCCGGATCGGATGTCTGCTTACCGAACCGCCGCGGCGACCCCGCCCTCCCGGTCGCGCCCCGCGCCAACCCCTAAACTGCGCCACCCGCATGCGAATCCTGCTCGCCGAAGATGACAGTGTCCTTGCCGACGGCCTGACCCGCTCGCTCCGCCAGTCGGGCTATGTGACCGATTGCGTGAACAATGGCGTGGCGGCCGACAGCGCACTGTCCACCCAGGATTTCGACCTGCTGATTCTGGACCTGGACCTGCCGAAAATGTCCGGGCTGGAGGTGCTGCGCAAGCTGCGCTCGCGTGAGTCCCGCATGCCGGTGCTTATTCTGACAGCCAACGACTCGGTCGAGCAGCGCGTGAAAGGCCTGGACCTCGGTGCCGATGACTACATGTCCAAGCCGTTTGCGCTGTCGGAACTGGAAGCCCGGGTGCGTGCGCTCACCCGGCGCGGTGCCGGCGGCGGCCCGACCGTGATACGGCACGGCCCGCTGTCATTCGACCAGGTGGGCCGGATCGCGTACCTGAACGACCATATGATCGACCTGTCGGCGCGCGAGCTCGGCCTGCTCGAGGTGCTGCTCAAGCGCAGCGGCCGGCTGGTATCGAAAGAACAACTGGTGGACCACCTGTGCGAATGGGGCGAGGAAGTCAGCAATAACGCGATCGAGGTCTATGTGCACCGCCTGCGCAAGAAAATCGAGAGCGGCGGCGTGCGCATCGCCACGGTGCGCGGCCTGGGCTACTGCCTCGAGAAAATGGCCGCCCCGGAAGCCGGCCCGGCCTGAGCTTACCCGTGCAAAGCGATCAAGGCAGCGCCCTGCACTCCCCGCCGGCCGACACCGGCAAGGACCAGCAGATCCAGCGCTCGCTGTTCGGCGAGATCCTCGACTGGATGCTGATGCCGCTGCTGCTCCTGTGGCCGGTTTCGATCGGCGTCACCTACCTGATCGCAAAGTCGATTGCCAACGAGCCCTTTGACCGGTCGCTTGAAGACCGGGTCACCGTGCTCGCGCAGCAGGTCAAGGAAGTCAACGGCGAGCTGAGCGCGCACCTGCCATTCTCGGCCCGCGACATCCTGCGCGCCGACGATATGGACAATGTCTACTTCCAGATCAGCGGTCCGCAGCACGAACTGATTGCCGGAGACAGTGACATGCCGCTGCCGGAGGACGAAGAGCCGCCGGTACCGTGGGCGGTGATGCTGCGCGACTCGAAAATGCGCAACAGCGACGTGCGCATCGCCTACACCTACGTGAACCTGCAGCCGACCCGGATCAGCGGCCTGCGCGCCGATGAGCGCTATGCGCTGGTGCAGGTCGGCGAGACGCTGGAGAAGCGGCGCGAACTGGCGAACCAGATCATCAAGGGCGTGATCCTGCCGGAGTTCATCATCCTGCCGATTGCCATCACGCTGCTGTGGTTCGCCCTCTCGCGCGGGCTGTCGCCGCTGACCTCGCTGCAGGACAGCATCCGTTCCCGCCGCCCGGACGACCTTTCCCCAATCGACTCGCGCGCGGTGCCCGAGGAAATATCGCCGCTGGTGCGTTCGCTGAATGAGATGCTGGGCCGGGTGTCGCAGAGCATTGAGTCACAAAAGCGCTTCATCGCCGATGCCGCCCACCAGATGAAGACGCCGCTGGCGGGCATGCGCATGCAGTCGGAACTCGCGCTGCGCCAGCACAGCCGGGAAGAGATACAACGCTCTCTCGAGCAGCTGGCCAAGAGCTCGGCCTCGGCGACGCGACTGGTGAACCAGTTGCTGGCGCTGGCACGGGCGGAGAACGACTCGCCGCACGCCGCGCCGCTGCGGCCGATCGACCTTGCCGGGCTGGCACGCAGCACGGTTCAGGAATGGTTCGGCGCCGCGCAGGCACGCGACATCGATCTCGGCTTCGAGGCCGACGAGGGGCAGTTGACGGTGCCGGGCAATGCGACCATGCTGCGCGAGATGCTCAACAACCTGCTCGACAATGCGCTGCGCTACACCCAGCGACACGCACGCGTCACCGTGCGGGTTCGCATGGATACCGAACGCAGGCTCGCGATCCTCGAGGTCGAGGACAACGGCCCCGGCATTGCTCCCGCGGAGCGCGCGCACGTATTCGAGCGCTTCTACCGGATCCTCGGCAGCGAAGTCGAAGGCAGCGGGCTGGGTCTGGCGATTGTGCGCGAGATCGCGCAGCGGCATGGTGCCGAGGTCGACATCTTCAGCAATCCGCGCAGCACCGACCTGCGCTATCCCGGCTGCCTGTTCCGGATCAGCATGCGTATGGCCGCTTTCGATAACGAAGGCACGGAGAATCTCTCGTGAACGGCGGCCAGGCTGCGCTCCGTTACTGGCAGCGGGTGCGCCGGCTGACGCTGGCGCTGCTGCTGTTATGGCTGGCCGTCAGTGTCGGCGTGGTGGTGTTCGCACGCGAGCTATCGACCATCACGGTGTGGGGCTGGCCCGTGCATTTCTATCTCGCTGCACAAGGCGTGACGCTGGTCTACCTCGGCATCGCGGGCGCGTATGCAGCCGCGATGAATCGCATCGACGCCCTCAGCCGCAAAGAGCGCAGAGATGAAAACTAGCGACCTGCCGTCCCAGCTGACGCGCTATTTCACGCTGTACACCGTCGGCTTTGGCGGACTGCTGGCAGCGCTGGCCATCCTGGAGCACGAGGGCTTCCCGCGCTTCTGGCTCGGCTATCTATTTCTGTTCTCGACCATCGTCGTTTACGCCTTCATCGGTGTGTTCAGCCGAACCTCCGATGTGACGGAGTATTACGTCGCCGGACGCCGGGTGCCGGCCCTGTTCAACGGCATGGCGACCGCTGCCGACTGGATCTCGACAGCCAGCTTCATCGGGCTGGCGGGCGGGCTCTACCTGTACGGTTTCGACGGCCTCGCGTACATCATTGGCTGGACCGGCGGCTACTGCCTGATCGCGCTGCTGATCGCGCCCTACCTGCGAAAATTCGGCCGCTACACCGTTCCTGACTATCTGGCCGCACGCTACGCCGGCCCGTACGGCAGCCACCCGGTGCGCGTGCTGGCAGTCGGCGCCACGCTGATCATTTCCTTCACGTACGTGGTCGCGCAGATTTACGGTGTCGGCCTGATCACGTCCCGCTTCACCGGCATCGATTTCTCGGTCGGCATCTTCCTCGGACTGGCCAGTATCCTGGTCTGCTCTTTTTTGGGCGGGATGCGCGCGATCACCTGGACCCAGATCGCGCAGTACATCATCATTCTGGTGGCCTTCATGATCCCGGTGTCATGGCTTGCGATGAAGCAGACCGGCATTCCGGTGCCGCATGTCGCCTACGGCTCCGCGCTGAAGCAGCTGGGCGAGCACGAACAGGCGCTGGAGCAGAAAGACAGTGAACAACAGGTGCGCGAGCTTTACCTGCGGCGCGCCGCCAGCTACGAAAAGCGGATCGCGGACCTGCCGCGCTCATGGGACGACGGACGGGCGGAAGCCCGCCGGCGCCTGCAAGACCTGCAGACGAGCAATGCCTCGCTGATTGACATCAAGGCGGCCAACCGCGCGCTGGCTGCCTACCCGAAGAGTCCGGAGGAGGCACGGCGTCTGTGGGAAGCCGAGCGCGATCGGGACCTCGCCCGCGCACAGCCGCTGCAGCGCCACACCGAGCCATTCGCCGGGACCGACCGCGAGAGCTCGGACATCAAGCGCAACAATTTCCTCGCACTGGTGTTCTGCCTGATGCTCGGAACGGCGGCAATGCCGCACATACTGGTGCGCTCGTACACTACGCGCTCGGTGCCCCAGGCGCGTCTGTCGGTGTTCTGGGCACTGTTCTTCATCCTGCTGCTGTACACCGCGTTGCCGGCGCTGGCAGTGCTGGTAAAGAACGAGATCTATGCCACTCTGGTCGGCGCCGACTACGGACAGCTGCCTTCCTGGGTCAGCTACTGGGCCGGCATCGACCGCACGAAGCCGATGATCAGTGTCACTGACATCAATGCAGACGGTGTGGTGCAGCTGGCCGAGATCGCGCTCGATGGCGACATGATCGTGCTGGCCACACCCGAAATCGCCGGCCTGCCGTATGTGCTGTCGGCCCTGATCGCCGCCGGTGCACTGGCCGCGGCACTGTCGACCGCGGACGGCCTGCTGCTGACAATCTCCAGCGCACTGTCGCACGATACCTATTACAAAATGGTCAACCCCTCGGCCTCCAGCCAGCGACAGGTGACTATCTCGAAATTGCTGCTGCTGGTGGTTGCGCTGCTGGCTGCGTATACCGCCTCATTCCGCTCTGGCGACATCCTGTCCATGGTCGGCGGCGCATTCTCGCTAGCGGGTTCGGCGCTGTTCCCCGCACTGGTTTTGGGCGTTTTCTGGAAACGCGCGAACCAACAAGGCGCAATTGCCGGCATGATCACCGGCTTCGTCGTCTGTCTCATCTATTTGGTGCAGACTAGCCCGGCGCTCGGCGGCAGCCCGGCCAACCAGTGGTTCCATATCGCGCCGGTCTCTGCCGGGATTTTCGGCGTCCCGGCCGGCCTGGTCGCCATGCTGGTCGTCAGTCTGCTGACGCCGCCGCCCACCCCGCAGTCCGACGCCCTGGTCACGGCTCTGCGCAGTCCCTGAGTACGTCCGTGCTGGCATGTTTCTTGATTCAAAGGAAACTCGCGAGCCGAACAATCAGGGTGTGGGGGAGCATGACTGGGTTCTTCAATGAGATGTACTCGGACGGCGCTGAAGCGCCGCGTCCGCACTACCGCGAATTCCATCGCTGGCTCGATGAACAGCCGCCGGACATCGTGGCGCGCAAACGCGTCGAAGCCGACCTGATGTTTCGGCGGGTCGGCATCACTTTCGCTGTCTACGGCAGCGATGCCGGCACCGAGCGCCTGATCCCGTTCGACATCATCCCGCGCATCATTCCGGCTGCCGAATGGAGCTTGCTGCAGAAGGGGCTGAAGCAGCGGGTGCAGGCGCTGAACCTGTTCATCCACGATATCTACCACGGGCAGGACATCGTGAAGGCCGGGATCATGCCGGCCGAGCAGGTGTTCCGGAATGCCCAGTACCGGCCCGAGATGCAGGGCATCGCCGTGGCCTCCGACATTTATGCGCACATTGCCGGGGTCGATATCGTTCGTGCCGGCGCAGGCGAGTTCTATGTGCTCGAGGACAACCTGCGCGTGCCGTCCGGCGTTTCTTACATGCTGGAAGACCGCAAGATGATGATGCGGCTCTTCCCGGAATTGTTCGCGCGGCACAAAGTGGCACCGGTCGCACACTACCCGGACCTGCTGCTCGACATGCTGCGCTCGGTCGCGCCACAGGGCGTGGACGATCCGACAGTAGTCGTGATGACCCCCGGGATGTACAACTCCGCGTATTTCGAGCACGCGTTCCTTGCGCAGCAGATGGGCATCGAACTGGTCGAGGGCCAGGACCTGTTCGTCGACGACAACCACGTGTACATGCGCACTACCCGCGGGCCGCGTCGGGTCGACGTGATCTATCGCCGCGTGGATGACGATTTCCTCGACCCGCTGGTGTTCCGCTCCGACTCCTCGCTCGGCGTGCCGGGCCTGCTGTCGGTCTACCGCGCAGGCCGCGTGACGCTCGCGAATGCGATCGGCACCGGCGTGGCCGACGACAAATCGATCTACCCGTTCGTGCCGGACATGATCCGCTTCTACCTCTCGGAAGAGCCGATCCTGAACAATGTGCCGACCTACCAGTGCCGGCGGAAGGAAGACCTCCAGTACACGCTCGACCATCTCGAGAAACTGGTGGTCAAGGAGGTGCACGGCGCCGGCGGCTACGGCATGCTGGTCGGCCCGGCATCCACGAAGGCAGAGATCGAGGAATTCCGCCGGCGAGTGATCGCACGGCCGGATGGTTACATCTCGCAGCCCACGCTGGCACTGTCGGCCTGCCCGACCTATGTCGAATCCGGCATCGCCCCTCGCCACATCGACCTGCGTCCTTTTGTACTGTCAGGGAAAACAGTCACGATGGTGCCCGGCGGGCTGACGCGGGTCGCGCTGAAAGAAGGTTCGCTGGTCGTCAACTCATCGCAGGGCGGCGGCACCAAGGATACGTGGGTACTGGAGAAATGAAGGAGGACCTGACATGCTGAGCCGAACAGCCGACCATCTGTTCTGGATGGCCCGTTATACGGAGAGGGCGGAGAACACCGCACGCATGCTGGATGTGAACATCCAGACCCAGCTGCTGCCGCAATCGGCCGAGGCGGCTGAGCAGGGCTGGCGCGCCGTGCTGGGCATTTCCGAGCTGCTGCCCGCGTTCGATGCGAGATACGGCATCCTGACGCGTCGCGACGTACTGGATTTCATGGTGCGTGACCCGATGAATCCGTCGTCGATCGCCTCCTGCCTCGGCAGCGCTCGCGAGAATGCGCGGGCAGTGCGCGGCACACTCACCACCGAAGTGTGGGAAACCCTGAACACCACCTGGCTCGAGATGAATCACCTGTTGCGGGATGGGGTGCTCGAGCGCGACCCGGGCGAATTCTTCGAATGGGTCAAGCACCGCTCGCACCTGTCGCGCGGCGTCACCATCGGCACCATGCTGAAGGACGAGGCCTTCCACTTCATCCGGCTCGGTACTTTCCTCGAGCGGGCGGACAATACCGCGCGCCTGCTCGATGTGAAATTCCACGGCGCCGATCGCGAACTGCTGGCCGCCACCGACATGGACTTCTATCACTGGGCGGCGGTGTTGCGTTCGGTGTCGGCATTCGAGACCTATCGCAAGGCCTATCATGACGTGATCACGCCCGAGCGCGTGGCCGAGCTGCTGATCCTTCGCGGCGACATGCCACGTTCACTGACCGCCTGCCTGAACGAAGTCGTGCACAATCTGGAGCAGGTGCGCAACGAGGTATCGCGCGAGACCGAGCGCTTCGCCGGCCGCCTGCATTCGAACCTGCGCTTCAACAGCATCGAGGACATCATGCGGCGCGGCCTGCACGATTACCTGACCGATTTCCTCGAGCAGGTCTACGAACTCGGCAACCGTGTCAGCCGCGACTTCCTGCTGCCCCTCGCCGCATGAGCACGGCAACCCTGGCGATCCGTCATGAAACGACCTACCGGTACGACCGGCCGGCCGGCTACACCATTCAGCGGCTGCGCATGACACCGCGCGCCGAACCGCTGCAGCGCACGCTGCAATGGCAGGTGAGTACGCCGGGCACGCGCCGAGCCGTAGATGATGCATTCGGCAACAGCGGACATATCGTGACCATCACCCAGCCGCATCATGAAGTCCGGCTGGTTGCGTCGGGCAACGTGGAAATTCGTCGGCCCGACCGAGGGCGCATCCCCGACAGAAGACTGCTGTCGCCGCTCGCATTCACCGTGCCCACCCGCCTCACCGAGCCGACGGACGCGATCCGTGACCTTGCCTCCCGCCACCTGAATTCGACACGCATCGGCAGCGACATGCTGCTCGACCTGGCAGATGCGATTCGCGGTGCCGTGGCCTACCAGTCCGGCGCCACTGCCACCAGCAGCACGGCCGGCGATGCACTCGCGCTGGGGCTGGGCGTGTGCCAGGACCATGCGCACCTGTTTATTGCCTGCTGCCATGCGATCGCGCTGCCCGTGCGCTATGTATCCGGCTACCTCTACCCCGGGTCAGTCGCGCATGCAGCCAGCCATGCATGGGTCGATGCATGGGTCGAGGAAGTCGACTATGAAGGCTGGGTCAGCATCGACGTCACCCATGCGTGCCTGCAGACAGAAGACTATTGCCGCCTCGCTGTCGGCCGCGACTACGAATCCGTCGCACCCGTGCGCGGGATGCGGCGCGGCGGAGGCAGCGAGGTACTAAGCGTGCACGTCGAGGTGAACCGACCGTGAAAAGGACTACCTCGGGCTGCCCTCGCGCAGCGACTGCAATCCCACTTCCACCAGGCCCTCAACGGCAACGACCATGACCTATTGCGTAGCGATGCGCCTGAACGCAGGCCTTGTCTTCCTCTCGGATTCCCGCACCAATGCGGGCGTCGACCATATCGGCACCTTCCGCAAAATGTCGGTATTCGAGAATCCCGGCGACCGCACGATGGTGCTGATGACCGCGGGGAATCTGTCCATTTCTCAATCGATACGGCAGACGGTCGCGGAATACCTTTCGCCCGACGGCACCAGCATCTGGACCGCATCATCGATGTACGAAGCTGCGCAGATCGTCGGCGACGCGATCAGGCAGGTACACAAACGCGATGCCAAGTCACTGGAGCAGTTCGGCATCGACTTCAACGTCAGCATGATCTTCGGCGGGCAAATCCGGGGCGAACGCTGCCGCCTGTTCCAGATGTATGCAGCCGGGAATTTCATCGAGTCTCATGATGAGAATCCGTATTTCCAGATAGGCGAGGCAAAGTACGGCAAGCCCATCATCGACCGCGTGATCGCACCGACTACGCCGCTGGACGAAGCGGCAAAGTGCGCGCTGATCTCGATGGACTCGACACTGCGCTCGAATATTTCGGTCGGCTTCCCGCTCGATCTTCTGGTGTACGAAAAGGATGCTCTGTCGGTCGGTCGCTTCGTGACGATCGACGAGAAGAACCAGTATTTTCAGATGATCCGCTCGACCTGGGGCAAACAGCTCAAGACCGTGTTCGAAGGCATCGCCGACCCGGTGTGGAATGCGGCGAGCGACGCCACGACGAACGTGCTGTCGAGCGCGGCGAACCTGAACCAGCCGGTTCGCGTGCAGCCGCCGGCCTCGGTTGCCCGCGCCGATGCGCGTGCCGCACAGCTCCAGACACTGGCACAGGGCACGGGCGGACGGCAGCAGCAGTGAATCGTACGGCGGGCTGCAGTTATCCCCGGGCCCTCGCCCCCAATGAAAAAGGCCGCTGACGCGGCCTTTTTCATTGCATTGCTGATTGTTGCTTACTCGACGATCGTCTGTGCCTCGTCGCCCCGGCGCTCGCGGATCGCACCGATCCGATAGACCGTCTCGCCCAGTCGCTTCAGCTCGGCCTCGGCCGCGTCCGCGTTGTCCTTCGATACGATCACGGTCATGCCGATGCCGCAGTTGAACACGCGATGCATTTCGGCGTCTGCCACACCGCCATGCTGCTGCAGCCACTGGAACAGCGGCGGCATTGTCCATGCATCGCGCTGCAGGACGGCAGTCAGGTTGGGCTGCAGTACGCGGGGAATGTTCTCGACCAGGCCACCGCCGGTGATGTGCACCATGCCGTGGACATCGATCTTTTCCATCAGCGCCAGCAAGGGCTTCACATAGATGCGGGTCGGCGCCAGCAGCACGTCCGCCAGCGGGCGGCCGTGGAAGTCGGCGTTCAGGTCGGGCTGGGCGACCTCGAGGATCTTGCGCACCAGCGAATAACCATTCGAATGCGCGCCCGACGACGCCAAACCGAGCACCACATCGCCCGGGGCAATCTTGCGGCCGTCAATGATCTTCGACTTCTCGACCGCGCCCACCGCGAAGCCGGCGAGGTCGTACTCGCCGTCGGGATACATGCTTGGCATCTCAGCGGTCTCGCCGCCGATCAGCGCGCAGCCGGCCTGCTCGCAGCCGGCGGCAATACCCTTGATGACGTCCGTTGCTGCGCCCACATCGAGCCGGCCGCATGCAAAATAGTCGAGGAAGAACAGCGGCTCCGCACCCTGCACGAGGATGTCGTTGACGCTCATCGCCACCAGGTCGATGCCGACGGTGTCATGCCGGTTCAGGTGGAAAGCGAGCTTCAGTTTGGTCCCGACGCCGTCGGTGCCAGACACCAGCACCGGTTCCTTGTACTTCTTGCTGACTTCGAACAGCGCGCCAAAGCCCCCGATACCGGCCAGCACGCCCTCGCGCATGGTTCGCTTTGCGAAAGGCTTGATCGCCTCGACAAGGGCATCGCCTGCATCAATGTCGACACCTGCATCACGATAGGAAAGGGAGACCGGGGAATTGGAAGACATGGTTGGATAGGCGAAATGAGCGGGAATAAGCGGCAGAAACGGTAGAATTGGGGCCTTGCCCGTATGACAATGCCCTCGGGAAGGCCCGTATTTTACCAAACCGCCCTCCGCTGCGACCGAGCTATGCCGAACCTGATGAAGTCCGAGCAACGCCAGACCCTGATGTGGCTTTCGGTCGGACTGGTTTTCCTGATCCTGCTGTGGCTGCTGACGCCCGTGCTGACACCCTTCGTGGCCGCGGGGATCATTGGCTACGTGCTGAATCCCGGCGTGGACTGGATGGAAAGGCGCCGCATTCGGCGTGCGCTGGGCACACTGCTCGCCCTCACGGGCCTCGTGCTGCTGATCGCTGCACTGGTGCTGGTGGTGCTGCCCATCCTCGGAGACCAACTGCCGCTGCTGCGAGAGCGCATTCCGGTACTGCTGGCAAAAATCGACGCACGTGTCAGCCCCTGGCTGCAGCAGATGGGGCTCGGCGGCCGTATCGACATCCCGTCGATGCAAAAGGCAATCGCCGACCGCCTGACGATCAACGACGCGCTCGGCTCCGAGGTGCTGACCTGGCTGCGAATCGGGGGCAGCGCATTGATGGGCTGGGCGGCGACCCTGTTCCTGATACCGATCGTGCTGTTCTATCTTTTGCTGGACTGGCACCGGTTGTTCGCGCGTCTGGGGGAACTCGTGCCCCGCCGCTGGAGCGATCAGGTGATCCAGATGGCGACCGACACCGATCGACTGCTGGCCCAGTACCTGCGCGGCCAACTGCTGGTGATGTTCCTGCTAGCCGCCTACTACTCGGTCGGGCTGGCCGTTGCCGGCTTCGACATCGCACTGCCAATCGGCATGCTGACCGGGCTGCTGGTGTTCATTCCGTACATCGGCTTTGGGCTGGGACTGGTACTGGCGATCTTTGCGGCCCTGCTGCAATTCGACGGCTGGTACGGCCTGCTGGCGGTCGCCGTCATCTACGGCCTCGGGCAATTTATCGAGAGCTTCTACCTGACGCCGCAGCTGGTGGGCGAGCGCATTGGCCTGCATCCGCTGACTGTCATCTTTGCCCTGCTGGCATTCGGACAACTGTTTGGCTTCGTCGGTATTCTGTTGGCGCTGCCCGCGTCAGCTATACTCTCGGTCGTTTTCGGCCATATGCGCCGACATTACCTGAAAAGCAGTTTTTACAACCAATCATGAGGCAGTTGCTGCTCGACTGGGGCGCGGCCCGGCCGCAAACCCTGGACAGCTTTGTCATCGGCAGAAACCAGGAACTGGCCGCCCTCCTGCGACGTATCGCCGACCGCGATGCTCACACACCTGACCAGCGCTTCGTCACCCTGTGGGGCGACCCGGGGGCGGGCAAGTCGCATCTGCTGCAAGCGCTGAACGCCAGTGGCCCGGCGCGCTACCTGAGGCCGGACATGTCTTCCCGCGAATTTGCGTGGTCGGCCGGCTGCCGGCTGTACCTGCTGGACGATTGCGAGCAACTGAGCGAACGCCAGCAGCATGCCGCTTTCAACCTGTACAACCAAGTCCAGGACAGCGGCGGAATGCTGGTGGCTGCGGCTGGCCAGCCGCCTGCCCAGCTGCCATTGCGCGAAGACCTGCGCACTCGCCTGGGCTGGGGCCTCGTCTATCAGGTGCATGGGCTGTCCGACGAAGAAAAAATCGCAGCCTTGTCGCATTCGGCACAGGCGCGCGGGCTGATCCTGTCGCCCGGCGTGCTGCCCTACGTGCTGACCCACTTCCGACGCGACATGCAATCGCTGTCCACCTTGCTGGACGCGCTGGACCGCTATTCGCTGGAGACCCAGCGCCCGATCACGATGCCACTGCTGCGCGAATTGCTGCAACTGGGCGACACCACCCCACATTCATGAACCTCGCGCTTTTCGACCTCGACCACACGCTGATCCCGATAGACTCCGATTACGAATGGGGACAGTTCCTTTGCCGGATCGGTGCGGTGGATTCGGTGGCTTTCACCGCTCGTAACGCTGAATTCTTCGCCCAGTACCAGAATGGCACGCTGAACCCGGTCGAGTACCTCGAGTTCGCGCTCGGCACGCTGGCCCGCTTCCCTCGCCCGCAACTCAACGCATGGCATGGCCAGTTCATGGAGGAAGTGATCCGCCCGGCCATGCGCGACGAGGCACGCGAACTGGTGGACAGGCACCGAGCTGCAGGCGACCTGATCGCCATCATCACGGCGACCAACCGCTTCGTCACGGGCCCGATCGCCCGGGCCTTCGGCATCGAGCATCTGGTCGCGCCCGAGCCCGAGCTGACCGCCGACGGCAATATCACCGGCCGCCTGCTGGGCAGCCCCACTTTTGGCGCAGGCAAGGTCGCCGGCACAGAGGCGTGGCTGGCCTCGCTGGGCAAGCGCCTCGGCGATTTCGAGCGCAGCACTTTTTACAGCGACTCGCAAAATGACATCCCGCTGCTGTCCGCGGTGACCGATCCGGTGGCCACCAACCCTAACGCCGCGCTGGCCGGCCACGCGCGCGCGCAAGGATGGCCGATACTGCAGCTGTTTGCCCAATAAGCAGAGATGATCAAAAAATTCATCCGCCGCATCCTCGGCGTCAAAACAGGCACCGCTGCAGCGACCGAGCCGCTGGTGTTCGGTCCGTCCGAGCATGGCATCGCCCTGGACGATGTGTCGCCGAATGCGATCCGTGTCACAGAGACCCTGCAGCGCGCCGGTTTCAAGGCTTTCATCGTCGGCGGTGCCGTGCGCGATCTGGTGCTGGGCCACCGGCCCAAAGACTTCGACGTGGCAACCAATGCGACGCCGGAGGAGGTCAAGCGCCTGTTCCGGCGCGCGTTCATCATCGGCCGCCGCTTTCAGATCGTGCACGTGATGTTCGGCCAGGAGCTGATCGAGGTCACGACCTTCCGCGGAGCTTCTGCAGAAGATGCGCCCAAAGACGCGCATGGCCGCGTGCTGCGCGACAACACCTTCGGCGAACAGCATGAGGATGCCGTGCGTCGCGACTTCACCGTCAATGCGATGTACTACGACCCCGACCGCCAGCAGGTGCTCGACTATCACGGCGGGATGAAGGACATTCGCAACAAGACGCTGCGCATCATTGGCGTACCGGAGGCACGCTACCGCGAAGATCCGGTGCGCATGCTGCGCGTGGTGCGCTTTGCTGCCAAGCTGGGCTTCTCGATCGCCGGGCCGACGCGCGCGCCGATCAAGGTGATGGCGCCCCTGATCAACAATGTGCCGGCTGCGCGCGTGTTCGACGAAATGCTCAAGCTGCTGACCAGCGGCCATGCACTGGCCTGCCTGCGGCAATTGCGCTCGGAAGGCCTGCACCATGGCCTGCTGCCCCTGCTCGACGTGGTGCTCGAGCAGCCGCTTGGCGAGCGCTTTGTCACGCTGGCGCTGGCCAATACCGACGAGCGCGTGCGCGAAGGCAAGCCGGTATCGCCAGGCTTCCTGTTCGCTTCGCTGCTATGGCATCAGGTACTTGAAAAGTGGAATGCCTACAAGGCCGCCGGCGAGCTTCCGATCCCCGCGCTGCACCTGGCTGCCGATGACGTGCTGGACAGCCAGACTGACAAGCTGGCAATCCAGCGCCGAATTGCCACCGACATGCGCGACATCTGGGCGATGCAGCCGCGCTTCGAGCGCCGCATCGGCAAATCGCCGCACAAACTGCTGGAGCATCCTCGCATGCGCGCTGGCTACGACTTCCTGTTGCTGCGCTGTGCATCGGGCGAACTCGACGCGGAAGTCGGCGAATGGTGGACCGATTTTATCGATGCCGACGGCCCGGGCCGCGAGGCTCTGCTGTCGAAAAAACCCGCAGACGACGGAGCGCCGGCCAAGCGTCGTCGCCGGCGCGGCGGACGCGGACGCAGCAAGGCGGGCGGCGAGACCAGCGAATGAATTTGTCGCAGGTCGCCTATATCGGTCTGGGCGCAAATCTCGGCAACCCGGCGCAGGCGCTGCGCGACGCGCTACAGAGGATACGCTCGCTTCCCGGAACCACAGTCACTGCAGTCTCCTCGCTGTACAGCAGCGCACCCGTGGATGCCGGTGGCGACGATTTCGTGAATGCAGTGGCACGGCTCGATACTGTGCTGGCTGCGCGTGATCTTCTCCGCGCATTGCAGGCGATCGAACTTGCCTTTGGCCGCGAACGACCTTACCGGAATGCCCCGCGGACACTCGACCTCGACCTGCTGCTGTATGGCGACGCGGCCATCGACGAACCGGACCTTCAGGTTCCCCACCCGCGCATGATGGCACGGGCCTTTGTGCTGCTGCCTCTGCTGGAGATCGCGCCTGAGATCGCTATCCCGGGCCGTGGCAGCGTGCGTCAGTACCTGGCTTCGGTACAGGATCAGCCCATTCGGAAAATGCCGTCTACGGCAACTTAAAAGCCGGGCCCCGGAGGGCAGTGGTTGATCTGTGATGACAATCACGTATCATCGTCGCCCATGAACTTGGCCAAATACCGCTACATCGTGGTCGAAGGACCGATCGGCGTCGGCAAAACCAGCCTCGCGCGTCGAATCGCCACCGAAACCGGAGCACAGCCACTACTGGAGCAGCCGCAGGACAATCCTTTTCTCGACCGCTTTTACCGCGACTCCGCACGCTATGCGCTGCCGACGCAGATGTTCTTCCTGTTCCAAAGGATGAACCAGCTGCGCGACCTGACCCAGACCGACCTGTTCTCGGCGCCTGTGGTGTCCGATTTCCTGCTCGAGAAAGACCCCATCTTCGCAGCGCTGACGCTGGCAGATGACGAGCTGAATCTCTACCGGCAAATGTTCGACCATCTGAGTCAGTCGGCACCGCGGCCAGACCTCGTGATTTATTTGCAGGCTGCGCCTGCTACGCTGATCGATCGCATCCGGCGTCGCGGGGTACCGAGCGAGGCAGGCATGTCGGAGTCTTACCTTCAGCGGCTCTGCGAAGGCTACAGCCGGTTCTTCCACCACTATGATGCGTCGCCACTGATGATGGTGAATGCCGAGCACCTGAACCCTATCGAGCGAAGTGAGGATTTTGCGCTGCTGATGCAGCGAATCGCCGGCATGCGCGGCCGTCGCGAATTCTTCAATCGCGGAGACTGAACATGAGCAGCACACAGACACGCAAGAAAGTTACCGTCACCACGCTGGCGCAAATGCGCTCAGCTGGCGACAAGATCACCATGCTGACCTGCTACGACGCCAGCTTCGCTTCCGTGATGGAGCAATGCGGGATCGATACGCTGCTGATCGGTGATTCGCTGGGCATGGTGGTACAGGGCCACGGCACCACCTTGCCGGTGACCGTGCAGGACATCGCTTACCACACCGCCTGCGTGGCGCGTGCGGTGCAGGCGCCGCTGCTGGTGGCCGACATGCCATTTGCCAGCTACAACACGCCTGAGCAGGCGATGCGCAATGCCGAGGTGCTGATGCGCGCCGGCGGCGAGATGATCAAGCTTGAGGGCGGCGATTGGCTGGTGCCGACAGTGAAGATGCTGGTCGAGCGCGGCATGCCGGTATGTGCGCACCTGGGTCTCACGCCGCAATCGGTGCACCAGCTCGGCGGCTTCAAGGTCCAAGGCAAAACCACCTCCGCCGCCGAGCAGCTGCTGGCCGACGCGCTCGCGTTGCAAGACGCAGGCGCGTCGCTGCTGGTGCTGGAGGCGATACCGGCGGGTCTGGCCGCGTCCGTCACCGCCGCGCTCGCGATACCGACCATCGGCATTGGCGCCGGGGCCGATTGCTCGGGCCAGGTGCTGGTCATGCACGACATGCTCGGGGTATTCCCCGGCCACCGGCCGAAATTCGTAAAGAACTTCATGGACGGCCAGGCGAGCATCGAAGGCGCCGTGCGCGCCTATGTCGAGGCCGTGAAGGATCGCAGCTTCCCGGCGGCGGAGCACAGCTTCTGACCACGCGCCCCTGACGCCACTCCCGGTTTGCATGGCACCCAAGGCTCGCCTCGAGCTTTGGCGCCGGCACGGCAGCTCATCTGACGGCCGGGCCCGGGTCGCGCACCGAACCACCCTCGGGGCTCCAGACCGCGCTGGAGCGTGTCTGGCCAAGGCCGCGAGCAGGCTTCCTGCGCGATCGTGGCCTGGTAAATATTGACTGTCTGCGACATCACATGCAGCGCACACTGACAGTCAATGCGGGCCTGAGGCCATCTCCGTTCGGGCAGCAGCATCACCTGCGTCGTCCCCGCTTCCTGCACTGCCGCAGCTAATCGTGCGCGCCGCCGCTTGCGCGCGGCATGCATGACAGCGCTGCCATAGTGACCCACCACGGCCGCATGCTTAAGGTCGAGCCGGTCAGTCACGAGCGGCGCGGTAGAAACTTCTTGTGCTCATGCCGCCCCCCCCCCGAAGAGATGACGACCGACTGCAACCCTCGTCCCTCCAGACCTTGCGGGAAAAGCGGCGAAGAAGCCGATTCGACGCACTGCCGCGTCATCGAGGAATACGAGGCAGATGCAAGCAGTGCGCGAGCATTATTAGGCGTTTGTCGCCATCTGCTAATGGCTCCGGGAAGGTAGCCCGAATCCCTTAAACTCGACCAGCCATCAAAGTATTGAGCAAGAATAAAAAGCCTCTTTTGTGAAAACAAGAAAAATCAAGATGACACGGCCGTACGGAACGCGGTGCGCAGTTGGAGTCGGACCGCTCTTCTCTGCCTCTTCCGATGCGGCTCGGACGACGAGAAGGAATCGGGACAAGAAGGGAAAGACCTGAGGCAAGCATGCCAAAGCCGTCCGTCGCCGCCATTGGCGTCGACCTATGTAACGCTACTCATGACCGAAGGAGCAAACAATGTTGATGACGACCGAGAGCACCAATCTCACCCCCCGCCTTCCCACTGCGGCCTCCTTCTGGCCGCGTCGCCAGTTCCAGCAAGTCGATGTCGCCTACGATCCTGCCTTGCAGACCCTGTGGACCTACATGAAGCCGATCGGCGTGCCATGCTTCAACCAGGACATGCTTGAAGAGTTGCACTTCGGCGCCACCGAATTGCAGAGGCACCAGGGCAGGCATGTCCATGGTGATGAATGGGTAGCCGTGGACTTCTCGGTCATCGCATCCCGTCACCCCGGCGTTTTCAGCCTGGGAGGCGACCTGAAACTCTTTCTTAACCTGATACGCGAGCGAGATCGGGAAGGCCTGCTGAATTATGCGATGTATTGTGTCGATAGCCTGTACACGCGGATCACCGGATACGATGCGTCGGTCATCACGATCTCGCTGGTTCAAGGCGATGCACTCGGTGGCGGCCTGGAGATCGCACTATCCAGCGATATCGTCGTCGCCGAAGCAGGAAGCCGGATGGGATTGCCGGAAATTCTGTTCAACCTGTGCCCTGGCATGGGCGCCTACAGTTTTCTTGCGCGACGCGTTGGCTTGCGCAAGGCCGAAGATCTGATTTTGAGCGGTAACATCCATACAGCAGAGCAGTTTCTGGAGATGGGCATTGTCGATGTCCTTGCACCGGCTGGCGAAGGCGAACGCGTGGTCAATGCGCTGATCCAGAAGCGCAGGCGTCACCTCAACGGCGCACGAGCGATTTACGAATGGCGTCAGCAGGCATGGCCGGTCACGCACCAGGAACTGACCAATATCGCCGAGAGCTGGGTGAATGCTGCGCTGCGGATTGAAGAGAAAGACCTGAAGATGATGAGCCGTCTACTTGCCGCGCAGTGTGCCCAGCACACCCGGGAACACAAGGGAAGGCATAGTGGCAGCTTGGCTGACTTGCTGGCTGCCTGAGACTTGCCGACAATGCGGCCCGTATCGCTCACGACGGAGATTGCCGTCGCTGCCGCAATCCGTGCGAACGGGCCGCATCCAGAACGGAGACTCAGTGAAACTTCGCGTCTCGGAATCTGCGCATGCGGACATCCCGGTATCGGTCCAGTTCCTTGCATAGCAGGGAGAAACGCTGTTTCAGCTCCTTGCTGATTTCACTCCTCCGGACATACATTTCGTTCGGAGGAAGCTTCTCCAGCCGCGCACAACAGATTTTCAGCGATGTTGCACCGACACTCAGTGCGGAGCCCCTCAGTGCATGTAACGCACCGCTGATGCATTCTCCATCTTTCTTTTGCAGCCCCGTGTCGATCAAATGAAGCAACCGGTATCCCTCGTTGACGAACTCGACGAGCAGTCCGTCGAGAAAGCCCGGATCCGTACTGATCTCCTCAAGTTGCGATAGCTTGTCCACTTCGAGAACTGGTTCGTTACCACAGCCGGAGAAGGGCACCGAAAGGGAAGCTTTCATGCCAACCGAGGATGCGGATGGAGACTCTCTGGCCACTAGCCGGTCCAGCGTTTCAAGAAAATTCGCCACATCGATCGGCTTCGGAAGAAAGGCTTGCGCGCCCGCGGCGAAGCTCTCATCCCGTGCCTCCTGGGTGACGCTGGCCGAGAACATAATAATGGGCACGGCTGCGGCCCTGCCACCGATGGCCCTGCAGAACCGGGCAACTTCGGTACCCGTGACTTTCGGCATGTTGAGGTCGAGCACGATGGCATCAAAGTCTTTCTCGCCGATCAGGTTCATCGCCTCGCCCCCATCGCGGGCAAGTGTGCATTCATGGCCCGCCCGCTCCAGTATTTTTTGCAGTACTTTGCGGTTGGTCGGATTGTCTTCCACGATCAGTATGCGCAAGGCGTCAGCGCGGGAAAGCGGAAGCGTCGGGACAGGCCGCCCTGGCGGCATCGTCTCCGGGGTTTGCCGGCAAGCCGCAGGATCCCGTGATGGCATCCGAACGTGGAGCAGATTTTTCAGCAGGTCAGGCGTGTAGTCGGCCGGCAGCAAGGAAAAGCATCCGGCCCGATCGGCAATGTCTTCCATGATCCCTTCGGGAACCGCTTCGCTGGCCACCAGCACGGCGACAAGGCCAGGGTTGGCGGCCACCCGCCGAAGCCGCGCCATGTCGGCACCGAGGCTGGCCGCGCAATCATCGATCGCTTCACCAGCCTGGTTGGCAATGTGAACAAAGACCAGGGACACGGGCAGCCCGTCAATGCGGCTGCGCCCGACCTCCGCCCATGCCTCCTCCGGCGTGCTGGCCACCAGCGGTCGTACCTTGCTCACCTTTGCGATGTCGAATGCCAAATGACGTGCTTTCGCGGACGCACCGATGATCATCGTTTGCGCGCTGCCCATCAGGCATAAATCGTCGGTTTCCGTGACCGGCCGGAACGTGAGCTCGAACCAGAATTCACTACCCTCCCCCGGATTGCTGCTGAAACCGATGGAGCCGCCCATCAGTTCGACAAGTTGCTTGCAGATCGTCGTCCCGAGCCCTGTACCGCCGTACTTCCTTGCCGTCGAACTGTCGGCCTGCGTAAAGCTGTCGAAGATGCGCCCCTGCACCGCCTCCGGAATGCCGACACCGGTATCCCGAATTGTGAACAGCAGCCGGGTGCCCTCCGCCGAGACATCAAGACAGAGGATCTTCAGCGCGATGCGGCCCTGCTCCGTGAACTTTACGGCATTTCCGATCAGGTTCACCAGTATCTGCCGCAGATGATGAGGGTCTCCGTTCAGCAGGGCGGGTACACGGCAATCGACTTGCCAGATCAGTTCGACAGCCTCCGGATCGATCCGGTAGCGGAACATCGACAAGGTGCTCTCTACCAGAGAGTACAGATTGAAATCCGCGTGGTCGATACCCATCTTGCCGGCCTCGATTTTCGAGAAGTCGAGCACATCCTCGATTTGCGACAGCATCAGTTGCGATGTTGTCGTCATGCTGTCGAGCATGTCCTTCTGCTCCGCATCGAGCGTACTGGTCTTCAGCAAGTCGACCATGCCGATGATGGCATTCAACGGTGTTCGCAACTCGTGACTGACGGCGCAAATAAATTGGCGCTTGGCCAGATTGGCGGCATTGGCCTGCTCGAGCGCCCTGAACATGCGCCCGACAAGCAGGCTGAAATACATCGAGATCATCAGCGTGCCGACCCACAAGCCGATCGACAGCTGCCGCTCACTGGCCCAGTACGGCTCGACAGCGATGACCACGCCGAAGCCGCACAAGGTCGAAGCGAGGGTGATGAACAGATAGCGCTGGCCAAAACGAAAGCCATTGCCGATGATGATCCACAAGTAGAGGAAATACAGGGGAGCCGCGTGGACACCGCCGATCAGCAGCGCCACGCTCAGCGTGCCGGTATCGACCAGTATGGCGACTACGCGACGTATTGGCACACCCTCGGGCCGAAAGACGAGGGACAGGCAGAGCAGTGCCGCCGAGCACAAGTAGAGCAAGGCAAGCAGCCAGATGGGGATGTCCAGCCAGGGCGTGGCCGCCGCACTGTCCGGGGATACCAGCTCGAAGTAGAGGAACAGCAGCAGGCCAATGGCTATGCGGTTCAGGGACTGCTCGAACTCACCATTGCGCTGAGACTTGCGCCAATCACATATCCCCGTCCATAGCTTCATTACCGGCTTCCGGACTTCCGCAAAAGTGGGCGTCCAGCACTGCATACCAAGCACCTTGCGTCATCATTTGAATGGGCGGCAGTCTACGGCCCGAACCCGGAGATGCCGCCTCCCAATGAAATTTAACAAGGTACTATGCACACCATGCAAGAAGCTGTGCTGCTATTGGCTGCGCATAGCGATGATAGATCCAGATATCAAAAACGCCGATACGAGATCGGCGTTTTCTGATTCTTGCTTGGAATCTCCAACAAACGCTGGAAACCAAACGGCTACTCGAAAAATTCTTTCACCTTGTCCATCCATGACTTGCTCTGCGGGCTGTGTTTTGCTCCGCCGGCCGCGGTCAGCTGATCGAACTCCTGCAGCAGTTCTTTCTGCTTCTCGGTCAACTTGACCGGTGTCTCTACCAGCACGTGGCAGAACAGGTCGCCCGGGAAGCCGGACCGCACGCCCTTGATGCCCTTGCCGCGCAAGCGGAAAGTCTTGCCGGTCTGCGTGCCTTCAGGCACGGTGAACGACACCTTGCCCGACAAGGTAGGCACCTCGATTTCGCCGCCCAGGGCTGCCCTCGCGAAGGAGATGGGCATCTCGCAGTGCAGGTCGTCGCCGTCGCGCTGGAACACCGAATGCGGCTTGATGTGGATTTCCACGTACAGGTCGCCGGGCGGCCCGCCGTTCATTCCCGGCTCGCCATTGCCGGTCGACCGGATCCGCATGCCGTCATCAATGCCCGCCGGGATTTTGACTTCCAGCGTCTTGTTGCGCTTGATCCGGCCGGAACCGGAGCAGGTCGTGCAGGGATCCGGAATCACCCGCCCGGTGCCATGACACTTCGGGCAAGTCTGCTGGATGCTGAAAAAACCCTGCTGCATCCGCACCTGCCCATGGCCTCCGCAGGTACCGCAAGTGGTCGGAGCCGTGCCGGGCTTGGCCCCCGAGCCGTGACAGGTATCGCACTCGTCCCAGGACGGGACACGGATCGTGGTGTCGAAACCATGGGCTGCCTGCTCAAGCGTGATATCGAGGTTGTAGCGCAGGTCGGCGCCCCGGTAGACTTGCGGGCCGCCGCGCCCTCGACCATTGCCGAAGATGTCGCCAAAAATATCGCCGAACGCATCCGAAAAACCGCCGGCGCCACCAAAACCGCCGGCACCGCCGCCTGCCCCCATGTTCGGGTCGACGCCCGCATGCCCGAAACGGTCATAGGCTTCACGCTTCTGCTGATCGGACAGCATTTCGTAAGCTTCCTTCGCCTCCTTGAACTTTTCCTCGGCCTGCTTGCTGTCCGGGTTGCGGTCCGGATGGAACTTCATCGCCAGCTTGCGATAGGCCTTTTTGATCTCGTCATCGGAGGCGTTTTTCGCTACGCCGAGAATTTCATAAAAATCGCGTTTAGCCATCTTCAGGTGTCCTGACTACGGCTTGGAGCGCAGGCCGCTCCAAGCAAAAACCGGGCAGGAGGCAAAAACGCCGCCCGACCCGGTGAAGTGCCGACAGTCTCGCTGTCCGGCGTTGGAATTACTTGTCCTTGACTTCCTTAAAGTCGGCGTCGACTACATCGTCATCCGCAGGCTTGCTGCCGCCTGCCGATGCCTGCTCTGCACCCGCGCCGCCAGTTTCACCGGCACCACCGGCTGCCTGCTGCGCCTGCATATCGGCGTACATCTTCTCGCCAAGCTTTTGCGCAGCGGTCGACAGCGCAGTGACCTTGGCATCGATCGCTGCTTTGTCATTGCCCTTCAGCGCCTCTTCAAGATCCTTGATCGCCGCCTCGATCTTGTCCTTCTCGCCGGCGTCGAGCTTGTCGCCATGCTCGCCGAGCGCCTTGCGGGTCGAGTGCACCAGCGCATCGCCCTGATTGTGCGACTCGGCCAGTTCCTTCAGGCGCTTGTCTTCGGCCGCGTTCGCTTCGGCATCGCGCACCATGCGCTGGATTTCGTCTTCGGTCAGACCGGAGTTGGCCTTGATCGTGATCTTGTTCTCCTTGCCGGTCGCCTTGTCCTTCGCCGACACATGCAGGATGCCGTTGGCATCGATGTCGAACGTCACCTCGATCTGCGGGGTGCCGCGCGGAGACGGCGGAATGCCCTCGAGGTTGAACTCGCCAAGGCCCTTGTTGCCCGATGCCATCTCGCGCTCGCCCTGGAACACCTTGATCGTCACCGCCGGCTGGTTATCCTCGGCAGTCGAGAACACCTGGCTGAACTTGGTCGGGATTGTGGTGTTCTTCTTGATCATCTTGGTCATCACGCCGCCCAGCGTCTCGATGCCCAGCGACAGCGGGGTCACGTCGAGCAGCAGCAGGTCCTTGCGGTCGCCCGACAGCACCGAACCCTGGATCGCTGCACCGACAGCCACCGCCTCATCCGGATTCACGTCCTTGCGCGGCTCCTTGCCAAAGAACTCCTTGACCTTCTCCTGCACCTTCGGCATGCGGGTCATGCCGCCGACCAGGATCACGTCGTCGATGTCGGACACCTTCACGCCGGCGTCGTTGATCGCGGTGCGGCAAGGCTCGATGGTCTTCGAAATCAGCTCTTCGACCAGCGACTCGAGCTTGGCGCGGGTGATCTTCAGCGTCAGGTGCACCGGCGCGCCGTTGGCCATGGCGATGTAAGGCTCGTTGATCTCGGTCTGCTGCGACGAGGACAGCTCGATCTTTGCACGCTCGGCCGAGGCCTTGATCCGCTGCAGTGCGATCGGGTCTTTCGACAGGTCGAGGCCGTTGATCTTCTTGAATTCGTCGATGATGTAGTCGATCAGGCGCTGGTCGAAGTCTTCACCGCCGAGGAAGGTGTCGCCGTTAGTCGACAGCACCTCGAACTGCATCTCGCCGTCGACGTCGGCAATCTCGATGATCGACACGTCGAAAGTGCCGCCGCCGAGGTCATAGACGGCAATCTTGCGGTCGCCCTTGCCGGTCTTGTCGAGGCCAAAGGCGAGCGCGGCCGCGGTCGGCTCGTTGATGATACGCTTGACGTCGAGGCCGGCGATGCGGCCGGCATCCTTGGTGGCCTGGCGCTGAGCGTCGTTGAAATAGGCGGGCACCGTGATCACGGCTTCGGTCACCTCCTCGCCCAGATAGTCCTCGGCAGTCTTCTTCATCTTGCGCAGGACTTCGGCCGAAATCTGCGGCGGCGCGAGTTTCTTGTCGCGCACGCCCACCCACGCGTCGCCGTTGTCCGCCTTCATGATCTCGTAGGGCATCAGGCCGATGTCCTTCTGCACTTCCTTCTCTTCAAACTTGCGGCCGATCAGGCGCTTGACTGCGAACAGCGTGTTCTTCGGGTTGGTGACCGCCTGGCGCTTGGCCGGCGCACCGACGAGGATTTCTCCGTCTTCCTGATACGCAATGATCGACGGCGTGGTACGTGCACCCTCGGAGTTCTCGATGACCTTCGGCTGGCCGCCTTCCATGATGGCGACGCAGGAGTTGGTCGTCCCGAGGTCGATGCCGATGATTTTGCCCATGATGTTGTCCCTTCTGAAACTGAAACTGGTTAGATGTCCTGATGCTGCGGATATGCGGCGGCTGGCGCGCTTTTCAAGTTGACTGCGACACGGTGACCAGCGCCGGCCTCAGCAGCCGGTCGGAGATCATGTAACCCTTCTGCAGCACGGTGACGATCGTGTTGGCCTCCTGCTCCGACGGCACCATCGAAATCGCCTGATGCTTCATCGGATCGAGCTTGTCGCCCTGCTGCGGACTGATCTCGAGCAATCGGTTCTTCTCGAACGCAGCCGATAGCTGCTTGAGGGTCATTTCGACACCCTCCTTCAACGATTCCGTCGAGGGCGTCTCGACTTTCAGCGCCATTTCTAGGCTGTCCTTGACGGGCAGCAGGGACTCGGCGAAGGACTCGACAGCGAATTTGTGCGCCTTTGCAATGTCCTCCTGCGCGCGGCGGCGGGTATTGTCAGCTTCGGCCTTGGCACGCAGGAAAGCATCTTGCATCTCGGTCAGCCGGGTCTGGAGTTCGGCCAGTTGCGTGGCCAGTATCTCGGGAGCACCGCCATCGCCGGCTTCCGATGGCGCGGGAGATTCGGTAGCCGGAGCGGGCTGCAAGTCCTCTGCCGAAGCCGGCTCGGGGTTCGGGCGCTGTTCGCCTTGGGTCATAAGATCTCCAATGAATTCAATGGCTTGCAAAACAATGTGGGGGATATGGGGCTGCCTCGACAGTTTTCAAGGCACACCGGCAACGGATTTCCGAAAAAAAATCGGGGGCCATCGGCCCCCGCCATCCTCACCGGGAAGTCCGGCTCAGTCGGCCGCGCCCAGCGCCAACGCCTCGCGCCGGCTGATGTCGGCCTCACCCTGCCGCGCCTGCGTTGCCGCCGGATCGGCCGAGGTCGGCCAGCCAGCCACATGGCCTTCGACCAGTGCCGCCATCGCTTCGATCCAGCGCGGATCCTCGTTCAGGCAGGGAATGTAGTGAAACGCCTTGCCGCCGGCCGCAAGGAAATCTTCGCGTGCCTCCATGGCGATTTCCTCGAGGGTTTCCAGGCAGTCGCTGGTGAAGCCCGGGCACATCACGTCGACCCTGCCCACCCCCTCCTTTGCCAGCTTTTCCAAGGTCGGTGCGGTATACGGCTGCAGCCACTCTGCCTTCCCGAAGCGCGACTGGAAAGTGACCAGGTAATCCTCTTTCGACAGCCCGAGCTTTTCTGCCATCAGACGCGCAGTCTTGTGGCATTCACAGTGATAGGGATCGCCGAGCAGTAGCGTACGCTTGGGCACGCCATGGAAACTCATCACGAGCTTGTCCGGACGGCCGTGCTGCGCCCAATGGGCGCGCACGCTGGCGGCCAGTGCATCGATGTAGCCTGCATCATCGTGGTAATGCTTGACCAGCCGCAGCTCCGGCGCGTTGCGCACCCGGGTGTAATGCGAGAACAGCACGTCGAAAATCGAGGCCGTGGTCGTGCCCGAGTATTGCGGGTAGGCGGGCAGCACGAGAATGCGGTCGCAGCCGTCGGCCTTGAGCCGGTCCAGCACGGCGGGCACGCCCGGGTTCCCGTAGCGCATCGCATAGTCGACGCGTACTGCGTGGCCGCGCTGCGTCAGCGCCTCCTGCAGCAGGCGCGCCTGGCGCTCAGTGTGCAGCTTGAGCGGGGAACCTTCATTGGTCCAGATGGATGCGTACTTGTGTGCCGACTGGCGCGACCTGAACGGCAAGATGATGCCGTTCAGAATGAACCACCAGATGGCGCGCGGTATCTCCACTACCCGCGGGTCGGACAGGAATTCTTTCAGGTAGACGCGGACCGCAGCCGGCGTTGGCGCGTCAGGCGTACCTAGATTGGCCAGCACGATGGCGACCCGACTGGCCGAGCCGTGACGATAAGAGGGTTCCGGGTTGAAGCCCATGGACTGATGCCTTTCTGAATTTTCAATACAAGCAGGATGTCGCGCAGTGGTCAGGCGGTGCAGGCGGGCCGGCAAGACAGAATCCCACGGCCTGCACCGGCATGAACGACCGCCGAACGTCGGCTGGCAATCGGCCATGCCGGCCTGTTTCCGGTATGACCGGGAGCACGCAATCCACTACAAGGCCAGCAGCTCCCGCGCATGCTTGCGTGTGGTTGCCGTGATCTCGAGGCCGCCGAGCATACGCGCAATTTCCTCGACGCGCTCGGCGCTGCCCAGCGGGGCGATATGGGAGACGGTCCGGCCGTCGGCCACCGACCCTTTACTGACGCGGAAATGCTGCCCCGCCTGGCTGGCGACCTGCGGCAGATGAGTCACGCACAGCACCTGCCGGTCTTGCCCGAGCTTCCTCAGCAAACGCCCGACCACCTCGGCCACGCCGCCACCGATGCCGCTGTCGACCTCGTCAAAAATCAGGGTAGGTGTGGCCGTGGCGCTCGAGGCAATCACCGAGATCGCCAGCGAAATACGCGCCAGCTCGCCGCCGGATGCGACCCGGGCCAGCGGCCGCGGCGTGGTGCCCGCATGGCCTGCGACCATGAACTCGACCTGTTCCACGCCATGCGCGGCCGGCTCGCCGCGATTGAGCGCGATCTCGAAGCGTCCCCCGGCCATCGACAACTCCTGCATCGCGGTGGTGACCGCAGACGACAGCGACTTCGCCGCCTTCGTACGGGCCTTGGTCAGCCGGGCAGCGTGCGCATGGTAAGCGTCCGCCAGCTGCTGTTCCTGCGCGCGCAGCGAATCGAGGTCGGTGGCGTCCGCCAGCTGCTGCAGCTGCGAGGACAATCGCAGGTGCTCGCTGTGCAGCTCGTCCGGCTCCACATGAAACTTGCGCGCGGTTGAATGCAGCGCCTCCAGCCTCGCCTCGACCGCCTGCAGCCGCTCGGGGTCGAGCTCTATGCGTCCGAGGTAGTCGTTAAGTGCGTAGACCGCCTCTTGCAGCTGTATGCGCGCCGGCTCCAGCGCGTCCAGCACCGGCTTGAGCTTGTCGTCAATATCCGCCAGCTTGCCCAGCCTCTGCTCGATCGATGCCAGCTGAGACAGTATTGGCGACGCATCATTCTCGGAGAGCAGGTTCAGCGCCTGCTGCGCACCCTCGATCAGGCTGGCGGCATGGGACAACCGGCTGTGCTCGTTGCTGACCTCGGCCCATTCGCCCGGCTTCGGCGCCAGTTTCTCCAGCTCGCTGACCTGCCACTCGAGGCGCTCGCGCTCGAGCAGCACCTTTCTCGCATCGCGCTCGAATTCCTCGCGCTGCCGCGCGAGCGATCGCCACTGCCGCCAGGCGGCGCCGACCGCCTTGGCCTCGTCCTGCAATCCGGCGTGTGCGTCAAGCAGCTGCCGCTGCGCATCCGCTTTCAGCAGCGACTGGTGAGCGTGCTGCCCATGGATATCGACCAGCATCTCGCCCAATTCGCGCAGCTGGGCAATGGTCGCGGCCACGCCATTGACGAAGGCTTTCGACCGCCCGCCGTTGTCGATCACGCGCCGCAGCAGGATGGAACCGTCTTCGGCCGCGAGTGAGTGCTCTTCCAGCCACGCGCCCAGTGCCGGCGAAAATTCGCCGGCGAACTCGGCACTGATGTCGGCCCGCGACGCGCCCTCGCGCACTACGCTGGCATCGGCGCGGCCGCCGAGCGCGAGTGTCAGCGCATCGATCAGGATGGATTTGCCCGCGCCGGTTTCGCCGGTGAAGACGGTGAAGCCTTGCGACAGGTCGAGTTCGATCGCGTCCACAATCACGAAGTCACGGATGGCCAGCGTGCGCAGCATGGGAGGGTCGGCGTTGAAAAAGCGTCTATTTTAGTTGACCGGACACAGATGGGTACTCGTTCCAGTGCAGCTTCTCGCGCAGCGTGTCGTAATAGCTCCAGCCTTGCGGATGCAGGAAAGTCACGGTGTGCACAGAGCGGCGAACCACGACCCGGTCGCCGACCTGCAGCGCGGACAGCGACTGCATGTCGAAATTGACGCTGCAGTCGCGGCCGCTCGCCATTTCGATCTCGATTACGCCACTATCGGACAGGACGATCGGCCGGTTCGACAGCGCATGGGGCGCGATCGGCACCATGACGATGCCGCCGATCTGCGGCTGCAAAATGGGCCCGCCGGCCGACAACGCATAGGCTGTCGACCCGGTCGGCGTGGCAACGATCAGTCCGTCGGAGCGCTGGTTGTACATGAAGTGGCCATCGACGGTCACGCGCAGTTCGACCATGCCGGTACCGGAGCCGCGCGCCACCACGACATCATTGAACGCGACACCGTGGAAGATGGCACTGCCCTCCCGGTGTACCGTTCCCTCGAGCAGGCTGCGCTGCTCGGACACGCGCTTTCCGTCGAGCATATCGGCAATCACCGGCAGCATGCTGTCGGACGCGATATCGGTCATGAAACCCAAGCGCCCCTGATTGACTCCAATCAGGGGAATCCGGAACGGTGCGAGGCGGCGCGCAATCCCGAGCATGGTTCCGTCGCCGCCGACAACGATGGCAAGCTGCGCCTCGGCACCGATCTGGTCAGGGGTCAGCGACTGTGCCGGCGGGCAGCCAAGTTCGCTCGCAGTGGCGGACTCGAACACGACGCGGTGGCCGCGGGCTGCCAGAAAAGCGGCCAGTTCACGCAATGCATCGGCTGCCGAGGTGTCCCCGTGCTTCCCGATGATGGCTATGGTGGAAAAATCAGCGGCTGCAGCAGAGGTCGGCATGCGCCCGATTAGACCATAAAATGCGATGCTGTCTGGAATCTCCGTCGACGCACCGCTAGAATAATCCGCATGAAACTCGATATCCGCGCGCAAACCCTGCTCAAGGCCCTCGTCGAGCGTTACATCGCCGATGGCCAGCCGGTCGGCTCGCGTGCGCTGGCCAAGATCTCGGGCCTGGACCTTTCACCGGCAACAATACGCAACATCATGTCCGACCTGGAGGAAATGGGACTGGTGGCCAGCCCGCACACCTCCGCCGGACGCATACCGACGCCGCGCGGGTACCGTTTGTTCGTCGACAGCCTGCTGACGGTGCAGCAGATCGATGAAAGCGCGGTCGAATTGCGCCTGCAGGCCAGCGCATCGCCACAGAAAATCATTGCGAGCGCGGCGCAAGTGCTGTCTCAACTATCGCAATTTGCCGGCGTCGTGATCGCCCCGCGCCGCGATACCACCTTCCAGCAGATCGAGTTCCTGCGGCTTTCCGAGCGGCGCATCTTGCTGGTGATCGTCGCTCCCAACGGCGAGGTGCAGAACCGGCTGCTGCTGACCGAATCCGACTACACGCCGTCCGAATTGACGCAGGCCGCCAACTACATCAATCAGCACTACGCCGGCCAGCCGCTCGAGCACGTGCGAATACGCCTGACCGAAGAGCTGCGTCGGCTGCGCGACGACATCACGCGCCTGATTCAGGCGGCAGTCGAGGCGGGCAGCGATGCGATGAACGAAGATGCCGATGACGTCGTGATTTCCGGTGAACGCAACCTGCTGTCGGTGTCGGACCTGTCGTCCAACATGGGTTCGCTGCGCAAGATGTTCGACCTGTTCGAGCAGAAGACCAGCCTTGCCGCACTCCTCGACCAGTCGAGCAAGGCGAACGGCGTGCAAATCTTCATCGGAGGCGAGTCCAAGCTGGTGCCGCTGGAAGAGATGAGCGTGGTATCAGCGCCCTATGAGGCGAATGGCCGCATCGTCGGAACACTGGGCGTGATCGGGCCGACGCGCATGGCCTACGAGCGGGTGATTCCTATTGTGGACATTACGGCAAGGCTGCTGTCGAACGCGCTGTCACACCCCTGAGCCTCCCCGGGCTGGGCGGCACTTAGCGGCCGCGGTGCGGACAGTCCTGCTTGGTGCAGTTGCCGTACAGCGCGAGCGCGTGCTCGGACAGCTTGAAACCGCGTTCCTGCGCGATTTTCTGCTGGCGGCGCTCGATTTCCTCGTCGAAGAACTCTTCGACCCTGCCGCAGTCGAGACAGACCAGGTGGTCATGGTGCCCGCCCTGGTCAAGCTCGAACACTGCCTTGCCGGACTCGAAGTGGTTACGTGACAGCAGACCCGCCTGCTCGAACTGGGTCAGCACCCGGTAGACCGTAGCGAGTCCCACGTCGAGGTTTTCTGCCAGCAGTTGCTTGTACACGTCTTCGGCAGACAAATGTCGGACGCTGCTGTTCTGGAAAATTTCGAGGATCTTCAGGCGGGGCAAGGTTGCCTTCAACCCGCTGGATTTCAGGTCTGCTGGATTCGGCGGCATGATTTCGGATTGGGCAACGGGAACTGCTTTATCATACGGCGTTTTACGCGAGCCGTTATTTTACCTTCATGACCATGTTTATGCAGTCTGCACGCCTGCTGGCCCGCCCGGCCATCGTACTGGCGCTGGCGGCTGGCACGCTGCTGTCCGGCTGCGCGGTGCGCTCCATGTTCACCAGCGCTGCGGCCAAGCCCGACGATGCCCCGTCAGGCATCACCCAGACCGTCGAACAGAACAAGCTGTTCGGTATCCTGCCGATCTACCGGCCGGATATCCAGCAGGGCAATTTCGTGTCGCGGGAGATGGTCGAGCAGCTGAAAGTCGGCATGACGCGGGAACAGGTGCGCTTCGTGCTCGGCACACCGTTACTGGTCGACGCTTTCCATCCGGACCGCTGGGATTACCCATTCCGCCTGAAGCAGGGCAACGGACGGATCACCAGCAGCCACCTGATGGTGTACTTCAAGGATGGCCGGCTGGAGCGCTTCGAGGGCGGCGACCTGCCCGACGAAAATGAATACCTGCAGCGCCTCGCAGCGCCCAGGGGAAAATGAAAAAAAGAACATGAATGCAATGAATATCGCCGTGGCCGGCGCATCCGGCCGCATGGGTCGCATGCTGATCGAGGCCATCGTCGCCGACCCGGACGCACAACTGGCCGGTGCACTGGATATTGCCGGCGCGCCCGGTATCGGCAGCGACGCCGCCGCCTTTCTCGGCAAACCGGCCGGCGTGCCGATCGAGTCGGAACTGTCGAAAGGGCTGTCGAACGCCCGTTTCCTGATCGACTTCACCCGGCCGGAAGGCACGCTGCAGCATCTGGACTACTGCGCCGCGCACGGTATCAAGATGATCATCGGCACCACCGGCTTCGATGATGCAGGCAAGGCTGCGATCGCAGCAGCCGCGAAACAGACCGCGATCGTGTTCGCACCGAACATGAGCATCGGCGTGAACGTGACGATGAAGCTGCTCGAACTGGCGGCGAAAAGCTTCTCGCACGGCTATGACATCGAGATTATCGAAGCGCACCATCGCCACAAGGTGGATGCACCGTCCGGCACTGCGCTGAAAATGGGCGAAGTGATCGCCGGAGCGCTCGGCCGTGACCTGAAGGACGTCGGCGTGTTCGCACGCGAAGGCGTGACCGGCGAGCGCGACCCGTCGTCGATCGGCTTTGCGACCATCCGCGGCGGCGACATCGTCGGCGACCACACGGTACTGTTCGCAGGTATCGGCGAACGCATCGAGATTACCCACAAGTCTTCCAGCCGCGTCACGTACGCTCATGGCAGCCTGCGTGCGGCGCGCTTCCTGCGGGACAAGGACAGCGGACTGTTCGACATGCAGGACGTGCTCGGCCTGCGCTGAGCCAGTCCCTGTACCGCTGCCCTGCATCGATGATCTCGCGGCCCTCCACGCTTGCAGCCGTCATCGCGCTAGCGCTGCATGCGGCGCTGCTGGCGCTGGTGCTGACCGGTCTGGTCGACCATCCGAAGCCGGAGGTCAAGCCGCCGACCGTCGTCGTCCAGCTTCTGCCGCCGCCCAAGCCCCCTGCGCCGCCAGCTCCAAAGCCGCCACCTCCGCCCAAGCCGGTACCGCCGAAACCCGAGCCTCCGAAGCCGCAGCCGCCCAAGCCTGAACCGCCCAAGCCTGAACCGCCCAAGCCTGAGCCGCCGAAGCCCGAACCGCCGAAGCCCGAACCGCCGCGCCCGGCGCCTGCGCCTGCGCCGGCACCGATGCCCGCTCCCGCGCCGCTGCCGGTCGTCCCTGCACCGACACCGGTGCCGGTGCCCGCGCCTGCACCCGTCGAGCCTGCACCGCCGAGGCCGGCTCCACCGCCGCCACCGGCTCCGCCCGCGCCGCCCGCACCGCCTGCTCCGCCGGCACCGGTCGCCCGGACCGAAGTGAACATCTCGGCAAGCTACAGCGCGAGCAATATGAAACCGGTCTACCCGCGCATGTCGCAGAGGCTGGGTGAGCAGGGCACTGTCGTGCTGCGCGTGCTGGTCAAGGGCGACGGTACCGCCGGTGCGGTAGAAGTAAAATCGTCGAGCGGCCACACCCGCCTCGACCAGGCGGCGATCGACGCGGTGAAAACATGGCGCTTCAACCCCGCGACAGTCGACGGCAAGTCGGTCGATGAGTGGTACCAGGTGCCCATCCCCTTCAAATTGCAGAACTGACCCGATCCAGCATGAACGAGAACCTGACGCAACACCTCGGCTTCGCCCACTACTGGGCCCAAGGCGACATGGTCACCCACAGCGTTGCCTACCTGCTGCTGCTGATGTCCATCGCGAGCTGGTATTACATTCTTTCCAAGACCTGGGCATCGTGGCGCATCCGCCGCAGCGCCAGCGCGGTCGAGCGCTTCTGGGATGCACCGACCATGGACGACGCAATCAGCCTGCTCAACCACGCGGATACCGAGCAGGTCTATGCGCCGCTGGCCACGCACGCCGTCGAGGCGGTGAACGTGAAGGCCAACAGCAGCACGCTGAATGCCAACGTCGACCCGGGGGAGCTGGTTACGCGCACGCTGCGGCAGCAAATTAATCGGGTATCGTCGCGCCTAGAAAGCGGGCTGACGCTGCTTGCATCGGTCGGCTCGACCGCGCCTTTCATCGGCCTGTTCGGCACCGTCTGGGGCATCTACCATGCGCTGGTCGCCGTCTCCAGCGCAGGCACGATACAGATCGACAAGGTGGCCGGCCCGGTCGGCGAGGCGCTGATCATGACCGCAGTCGGCCTGGTGGTCGCCATCCCCGCGGTGCTCGGCTACAACGCTTTCACCCGGGTGAACCGCATCACGCTCGGCGAGCTGGATGCGTTTGCGCACGATCTGCATGCATTCCTGACAACCGGCTCGCGCATCAGCGCGACCCCGGTGCGCAAGGCCTGAAGAGGAGGCCGGCATGGCATTCGGCGGATTCAACGACAATGGCAAACAGGCTCCGATGGCCGACATCAACGTCACCCCGATGGTGGACGTGATGCTGGTGCTGCTGGTGATCTTCATCATCAGCGCGCCGCTGTTCACGCATGCAATCAAGCTGGACCTGCCGAGCGCATCGTCGGCGCCGGCGCCCGAGAAGCCGGAAACCATCACGCTGGCCATCAATGGCGAGGGCCGGCTGTTCTGGAACAACGCACCGGTCGCGCCGGACGACCTCGCGTCGCGCTTCGCAACCGCTTCCCGGCAGAAGCCCGTGCCCGAACTGCAGCTGCGCGCCGACAAGGCCACCCGTTACGAGGTGATCGCCCAGGTGATGTCGGCGGCACAGGAAAACGGCATGACGAAGATCGGCTTCGTCACGAATCCCAAGGACGCGGACAAGTAAATGTCCCGGTGACCGGCTCGCCCCTGGCTTTCGGCGAGGGCGTGCAGGTCAGCAGCTTCCCCTCCCCCGACGCCGTCAGCAAGCGGGCGTCAAGCCTCCTGCAGCCGTTATAATCTCCGGCTACGCATTCACCTACCCATCACCCGTCATGCAAGACAAATACACTCCCGCCGACTTCGAGCGCGCGGCGCAGGAACACTGGCGCGCGATCGACGCATACAAAGTCGTCGAACACGCACGCGATGCGCAAGGCCGCGACAAGAAGAAGTTCTACGCATGCTCGATGCTGCCCTACCCGTCCGGCAAGCTGCACATGGGGCATGTGCGCAACTACACGATCAACGACGTGATGGCGCGCCAGCTGCGCATGCAGGGCTACAACGTGCTGATGCCGATGGGCTGGGACGCATTCGGCATGCCGGCCGAGAATGCGGCGATGGCCAACGGCGTGCCGCCGGCGCAATGGACTTACGCGAACATCGCGTACATGAAGAAGCAGATGCAGGCGATGGGCCTGGCGATCGACTGGTCGCGCGAGATGGCCGCCTGCAGCCCCGACTACTACAAGTGGAACCAGTGGATGTTCCTGAAGATGCTCGAGAAGGGCATCATCTACCGCAAGACCGGTACCGTGAACTGGGACCCGGTCGACCAGACCGTGCTCGCGAACGAGCAGGTGATCGACGGCCGCGGCTGGCGCTCGGGCGCGCTGATCGAGAAGCGCGAGATCCCGATGTACTACGTGCGCATCACCGACTACGCCGAGGAGCTGCTCGACTGCGTCGAGAACAAGCTGCCGGGCTGGCCCGAGCGCGTGCGCATCATGCAGGCGAACTGGATCGGCAAGTCGACCGGCGTGCGCTTCGCGTTCCCGCACCAGGTGAAAGACGACGAGGGCCAGCTGCTGAATGACGGCAAGCTGTGGGTGTTCACCACCCGCGCCGACACCATCATGGGCGTCACCTTCTGCGCGGTTGCGCCTGAACACGCGCTGGCCACGCACGCCGCGAAGAACAACCCGGCGCTGGCCGCGTTCATCGCCGAGTGCAAGCAGGGCAGCGTGATCGAAGCCGACATGGCGACGATGGAGAAGAAGGGCATGCCGACCGGCCTGTTCGTCACCCATCCGCTGACCGGCAGGCAGGTCGAGGTCTGGGTTGGCAACTACGTGCTGATCACCTATGGCGACGGCGCGGTGATGGGCGTGCCCGCACACGACGAACGCGACTTCGCATTTGCGAAGAAATACCAGCTGCCGATCGAGCCGGTGATCGCGGTCGACGGCAAGGACTATTCGACCGACGCCTGGCAGGAGTGGTATGCGGACAAGGAAAACGGCGTCTGCGTGAACTCCGGCAAATACGACGGCCTCGCCTATCAGGCGGCGGTCGATGCGGTGGCGGCCGACCTCGCGGTGCAAGGCACAGGCGAGAAAAAGATCACGTACCGGCTGCGCGACTGGGGCATTTCGCGCCAGCGCTACTGGGGCACGCCGATCCCGATGATCCATTGCGCGCACTGCGGCGACGTGCCGGTGCCGGAAAAGGACCTGCCGGTCGTGCTGCCGGAAGACTGCGTGCCGGACGGCAGCGGCAACCCGCTGAACAAGCACGAGCAATTCCTGAAGGTCGACTGTCCGAAGTGCGGGCAGCCGGCGCGCCGCGAAACCGACACGATGGACACCTTCGTCGACTCGTCGTGGTACTACATGCGCTATTGCTCGCCGGGCTCGAGCGACGCGATGGTCGATGCGCGCAACGACTACTGGATGCCGATGGACCAGTACATCGGCGGCATCGAGCATGCGGTGCTGCACTTGTTGTACGCGCGCTTCTGGACCAAGGTGATGCGCGACTTCGGACTGGTGAAGTTCGACGAGCCCTTCGTGAACCTGCTGACGCAGGGCATGGTGCTGAACGAAACCTACTACCGCGAGGACGCTTCCGGCAAGAAGACCTGGTTCAATCCGGACGACGTCGAGCTGCAGTTCGATGACAAGGGCCGGCCGGCCTCGGCCACGCTGAAGAGCGACGGCCAGCCGGTGCAGCTTGGCGGCACCGAGAAGATGTCGAAGTCGAAGAACAACGGCATCGACCCGCAGGCCATCATTGACCAGTACGGCGCCGATACTGCGCGCCTGTTCACGATGTTCGCGTCGCCCCCGGAGCAGACCCTCGAATGGTCGGGCTCGGGCGTCGAGGGCGCGCACCGCTTCCTGCGCCGCGTGTGGACTTTCTCGCACGCGCAATCGGCGCTGATCGAGCCGGTGCTGGCACCGGCTGCTGCCGAGCAGGCAGACATCAAGGCGCTGCGCCGCGAGGTGCACAAGGTGCTGCAGCAGGCCGATCATGACTACAAGCGCCTGCAATACAACACCGTGGTGTCGGCCTGCATGAAGATGCTGAACCTGCTGGAAGGCGCAAAGCTCGACGGCAGCGCCGCGGCACGTGCCGCAATGGGCGAATGCCTGGGCATCTTCCTGCGCGTGCTTTACCCGGTCGCGCCGCATGTCACGCACGCGCTGTGGGGCGAGCTCGGCTATGCGGCAGCGCATGGCGACCTGCTGGACGCGCCGTGGCCGCAGGTCGATGCAGCCGCGCTCGAGCAGGCCGAGATCGAGCTGATGGTGCAGGTAAACGGCAAGCTGCGCGGCAAGATCACGGTGGCGAAGGACGCCGACAAGGCAACGATCGAATCGGCCGCGCTGGCCGACGAGAGCGTGAAGAAGTTTGTCGAGGGCGCGCCGAAGAAGATCATCATCGTGCCGGGCAAGCTGGTCAACATCGTCGCCTGAAGGAGCACCCTTTGAACCGTGCACGCCGCCTCGCCTTCCTGCTGCTCGTCGCTTCGCTCGCCGGCTGCGGCTTTCATCTGCGCGGCAGCACGCCGGAGTCTCGGCTGGCATTCGAGTCGGTGTACGTGGACGCCGACAACGGGACGCCGCTGGGACGCGAACTGCGCGATGCGGTGCGTTCCGGCGGCACGCAACTGGCGGCCGACCCGAAGGCGGCGACCGTCACCCTGCGTCTGCTGAACGAAGCTCGCGAGAGGAAAATCCTGACCCTGAACTCGCAGGGCCAGGTGCGCGAATTCAGCCTGACCTACCGCGTCAACTTCGAAGTCGCCGACCCCGAAGGCAAGAAGCTGCTGCCGGCGCAGGAAATCGCGCTGCAGTCGCTGCTGTCCTACAGCGAATCGCAGGCACTGGCGAAGGAAATCGAAGAGCGAATGACGTTCGACGACCTGCGGCGCGATGCCGTCAGCCAGATCATGCGACAGCTGGCGCGCGTTCAGCCGGAGTAGGAAAGAGCATGCAGCTGCGCGCCGAGGCGCTGGAAGCGCACCTGTCGAAAGGACTGGCGCCGCTGTATGTGATTAGCAGCGACGAGCACCTGCTGGCGATCGAGGCGGCTGACCGGATACGTGCGAAAGCGCGCGCTGCCGGCTTCACCGAGCGCGAAGTACTGGTGGTCGAACGGCATTTCAAGTGGGGCGAGCTGCTGGCAGCGAATCAGGCCATGTCGCTGTTCGGCGACCGCAAGCTGATCGAGCTGCGCATACCGGGCGGCAAGCCCGGCAAGGATGGCGGGCAGGCACTGCAAGACTACGCGGCCGCTTGTGCGGCAGCGGGCTCGGCCGGCGATACGCTGACGATGGTGAGCTTGCCGAAGCTCGACTGGCAGGCGCAGAAGAGCGCGTGGGTCGGCGCGCTGCAGAAGCATGGGGTGTACATCGAGATCCCTGTCGTTGAGCGTCACCAGCTGGCGAACTGGATAGGCACGCGGCTGGCTGCGCAGGCACAAAGCGCGGATAAGCCGGCGCTCGAGTTCATGGTCGAGCGCGTCGAGGGCAACCTGCTGGCCGCGCACCAGGAAATCCGCAAGCTGGGGCTGCTATATCCTGAGGGCCGGCTGTCGTTCGAGCAGGTACAGGACGCCGTGCTGAACGTCGCACGCTATGACGTGTTCAAACTGTCGGAAGCGATGCTGTCTGGCGACGTCGCGCGCCTGGTCCGCATGCTCGACGGCCTGAAAGGCGAAGGCGAAGCGCTGCCGCTGGTGCTGTGGGCGGTGAACGAGGAAATCCGCACGCTGCTGAAGCTCAAGCTCGGAACTGCCGATGGCCGGCCACTTCCTGTGCTGCTGAAGGAATACCGGATCTGGGGACCGCGCGAGCGACTGATGGCGCCGGCGCTGTCGCGCGTGAAGCTGTCAACGCTGGAACTGGCGGTGGCCCGCGCTGCGCAAATCGACCGGATGATCAAGGGCTTGCGCACAAAAGATTTTGCCGGCGATGCATGGGATGCCTTGCTGCAGCTGGCGCTGATGATTGCAAAGAATTGAACACAAAGGAATGAGCATGGATGTCCAGCAATACATGACCGACATCGGCCGCGCGGCACGCAAGGCTTCGCGCGCGATGGCCAAGGCCGATACCGCCGCAAAGAATCATGCGCTGCAGCTGATCGCCGCCGGCATCCGGCGCGATGCGGCGCTGCTGACCGCGGCGAACCAGAAAGACCTCGATGCGGCGCGCGCGAATGGCCTCGCGCCGGCCATGGTGGACCGTCTGACGCTGTCCGAGAAAGCGATTGCGACGATGGCCGAAGGCCTCGAGCAGATCGCTTCGCTGCCCGATCCGATCGGCGAGATCACGAACATGAAATACCGGCCGACCGGCATTCAAGTTGGCCAGATGCGCGTGCCGCTCGGCGTGATCGGCATCATTTACGAAGCGCGCCCGAACGTGACGGTGGACGCCGCCGGCCTGTGCATCAAGAGCGGCAATGCGACCATCCTGCGCGGCGGCTCGGAAGCGATCCACTGCAACCAGGCGCTGGCGAAGCTGGTGAAGGAAGGACTGGCCGGTGCCGGCCTGCCGGCCGACGCGGTGCAGATCGTCGAGACCACCGACCGCGCCGCGGTCGGTGCGCTGATCACGATGCCTGAATTCGTGGACGTGATCGTGCCGCGCGGCGGCAAGGGACTGATCGAGCGGCTGATGAAGGAATCGAAGGTGCCAATGATCAAGCACCTCGACGGCATCTGCCATGTGTACATCGACGACAAGGCCGATATCGCGAAGGCTCTGCCGGTATCGTTCAATGCAAAATGCCACCGTTACGGCACCTGCAACACGATGGAAACCCTGCTGGTCGCGCGCGACATCGCACCGACGGTGCTGCCGGAGCTTGCAAAGCTGTATGCCGACAAAGCGGTCGAACTGCGCGCCGATGCCGAAGCGCTGGCTATCCTTGCCGGCTATCCGAACCTGAAGCCGGCCACCGACGAAGACTGGTCGACCGAATACCTGGACGCCATCCTGTCGGTGAAGATCGTCTCCGGCGTCGACGAGGCGATCGACCATATCAATACCTATTCCTCTCAGCACACCGACTCGATCATCACCGAGGACTACACCCGTGCGATGCGCTTCCTGCGCGAAGTGGATTCGGCATCGGTGATGGTGAATGCGTCGACGCGCTTTGCCGACGGCTTCGAATACGGGCTCGGCGCCGAAATCGGCATCTCGAACGACAAGCTGCATGCGCGCGGCCCGGTCGGCCTCGAAGGGCTGACCTCGGTCAAATATGTGGTGCTCGGCCACGGCGAAGTGCGGGTGTAAGCAATGGCGTACAACTGGATCAAGGCGCTGCACATCGTCTTCATCGCCTCCTGGTTCGCCGGCCTGTTCTACCTGCCGCGCATCTACGTGAACCTGGCGATGGAGACCGAGCCGGCCGCGAAGGAGCGGCTGCTGCTGATGGCGCGCAAGCTGTACCGCTTCATGACGATCCTGATGATCCCGGCGCTGATACTCGGGCTGATTCTCTGGCTTGGCTACGGCATGGGCAAAGGCAGCGGCTGGATGCATGCCAAGCTCGCGATCGTGGTGCTGCTCATTGGCTATCACCATATGTGCAAGAGCCTGCTGAAGAAATTCGAACGCGGCGAGAACACCCGCTCGCACGTCTGGTACCGCTGGTTCAACGAGGTGCCGGTGCTCGGCATGCTGGGCGCAGTGGTGCTGGTCGTGGTCAAGCCTTTCTGATAACCATAACAAGGAGACAACGATGAGCAAGACCGTCGACTATTTCATCGCGCCGCAATCGCCGTGGACTTACCTCGGCCATGAGCGCTTCGTAGCGATCGCGAACAAGCAAGGCGCGCAGGTGCAACTGAAGCCCTGCGACGTGAACAAGGTGTTCAGCGTATCCGGCGGCGTACCGGTCGGACAGCGCCCGCCGCAGCGCCAGGCCTACCGGCTGGCCGAGCTGACGCGCTGGAGCAAGCACCTCGGCATGCCGCTGAACCTGCATCCGAAGTTCTTTCCGGTCAATGGCGAACCCGGAGCGAAGCTGATCATTGCAGCGCTGCATGCACATGGCACCGACAAGGCGCTCGCCCTGCTGGGCGCGCTCGGCCGCGCGTGCTGGGCGCAGGAGCAGAATATTGCCGATCCGGATACGCTGGTTGCGGTCGCGAACGGCATCGGCCTCGATGGCGCGGCGCTGCTCGCGCTGTCCGGCAGCGATGCGGTAGCAGCCGACTATGCGCGCAACACCGAAGACGCGATTGCGGCGAACGTATTCGGCGTGCCCTGGTATCGCGTCGATGACGATGGTTTCTGGGGACAGGACCGGCTAGATTTCGTCGAGCGCGCGCTGCAAGATAATTGACAAGGTCGCTGAGTCCCAGCTTGCACGGTGACGACGGTGTCGAGTGCGACGCCTTTTAAATCGTCATCCCAGCGCAAGCTGGGATCCGGCGTCTTTGGTTGAGAGCCGGCAGCTTCTGTCATAACTGGCTGGCATCAGGCACAGACTCCGACGCAGCGACTTCCGTCGTAACACGACATACTTGGCCGGGCGTACAGCCGCCCCGCCCCAACGGATAAAAGGTACCCCATGGCTCACTCCTATTTTTGCCCCTGCCCCCGCGGCCTGGAGACCGCACTCTCGGAAGAACTGCACGAGATTGCCGCGCAGGGCGGCACGCTGAAAGTTCACAACACCGTGCCCGGCGGCGTGCACTGCTCCGGCAGCCTGCAGGACGCGATGCGGGTCAACCTGCATTCGCGGATCGCGTCGCGCGTGCTGCTGCGCATCGCGCACGGCAGCTATGTGAACGAGAACGACATCTACGACCTCGCGCTCGGTGCGAAATGGGAAGACTGGTTCGACCTCGGGCACACCATCCGCGTCGATGTGAATGCGATCAAGTCGCCGCTGAAGAGCCTGGAATTCGCAACGCTGAAAATCAAGGACGGCCTGTGCGACCGCTTCCGCGACCGCACAGGCGAGCGCCCTTCGGTAAACACCCGCACACCTGACATGCGGATCTGGGGCTTTCTCGACGCAAGAACAGTCACGCTCTACCTCGACACCTCGGGCGAAGGCCTGTTCAAGCGCGGCTGGCGCATGGAAACCGGCGACGCGCCGCTGCGCGAGAACCTCGCGGCCGGGCTGCTGCGCACCTCGGGCTGGAAGCCCGGCACGCCACTGCTGGATCCGATGTGCGGCTCCGGTACCTTGCTGGTCGAGGCCGCGCAGATGCTGGCGGGCATACCGCCGGGGCTGAACCGCAGCTTCGCGTTCCAGAAGTTCAAGGGCTTCCGACCAGCCGACTGGGACGCGGTCCGCGCTGCGGTGAAGCCGTCGCCGTTACCGGCAAAACCGACGATCTTCGGCAGCGACATCTCCGGCGACATGCTGGTCATGGCGCGCAACAACCTGCAGCGCGCCGGCATCACGTTCGACATCCCGCTGAAGCAGATCGATGCGCAGGAAGTGAAGCCGCCGACCGGGATTCCGGGCCTGCTGATCGCGAACCCGCCGTATGGCGAGCGTATCGGCGTACGCGGCGACCGCTCGCAGGAGCCGGATGAACTGGCGACCGCCTTCTTCAGCGCATTCGGCAGCACGCTCAAGAGCCGCTTTGCCGGCTGGACTGTCTGCCTGTTCACCGCCGACCTGACGCTGCCGCGCATGCTGCGGCTGAAGGAATCGAAAAAAACGCCGTTCTTCAACGGCGCTATCGAATGCCGGCTGTTCCGGTTCGAGATGGTGGCGGGATCGAACCGGCGCGAGGCGGCCGCTCCGAAATGAGAAGCGCCGTCAGTTAACGGCGCATCGGCAGGCCTGCTGCCTGTGTTTACTGTTGAGCCGGCAGATGCCAGCCTTTCGCCTGCACCCGCGGATTGCCAAGGTACCACTCGCCGTCGCGTGAAATCGTAATCCGTGTGGTGATGCGCAGCGAAGCTGTCGCCTGATCGGCGATCGGTGTCTGCGAATAATCGCCGGCCATACGTTTTACCCGCAGCGGATTGCCACGGTTGAGCTCGCCTGAACTCTCCCAGCAATAATCCAGCGTGATGTCGCCGTCATCATCCTTGCCGAACACGTAGCTGGCTTTCACGATGGCCAGTGGCATGACCGGTGTGCCGTCGTGAAGGCGCAGGACGGATTGCGACACCTTGTTTTCATCCTGCCGCAGGAATAGGCTGTTCTTCAGAAAGTTTCCGAGGTTTTGCGAAGCAATGTTGCTGACCACGCGCGGGAGATCGCAGCCTTTTCCGGCGCCGATCCACTGTACGAACTCATCCGTATCCGCAAATGGCGTCACGCTTCCGTCTGCATTCCTCACCCTGTAATCGGAGTTTCCAAAATCGCGGATGAATGAAGGCTGCAACTGCTTCGTTACGGACTTCCGCTGACCATCGCTGTCCCGCGTATCTGCGGTGTCATGCGTCCAGGGCTTGATGAAAGCGGCTTCGGCGGCAGAATTCACGAATTGCAGAAACTGCGGATCGGAGAGATCGATCTGAGTATCGATCGCGGCATGCCGCAGACGATCTTGATCCGACAAAGTCTCGGTCTTGCGCGGTGAGCCGTTAACGGGAGAAGACCGGCCTGTTGGCGATGACCGCTCCGGCGAATTCCGCCCGCTGCGGGGCGATGCCTTCTGCACCCAGTCCGAGACATTCTCGGCCAGCTTGCTGAGCTTGCGGCTCACGCGCCGGCGGAACTCACGTACCTGCTCCCGCCACTCCTCGGCGATGAAGCTGCGGCGCCGCGGTCCGATGCCGGAGGTCGGCGCTGCGCTGGTGCTCACGGTATTTTGCGGTCGCATGGGATCCTCATGCTCGCCGTCCGGCAGATCCGGCAAATTTATATCGCTACCGCTAAGGCATACCGGGAAGATTTGCGATGATGGCGGTTGCCGGTCAGTGACAGGCGTGGGAGTCATCAGCGCCGGTGACGCGCTCGATTGCTGTGACACCGCAGACTTACCCACCAGATTTAGCAGAACACTGCACGGCGTGCTGTCCGTCCCCGGTGGCTGCTTCGACCGCAGGCTCGGTACCGAACCGGGTCCTGCAACCACAGGCTTTGGCAAGGCGGTCGCTTGCTGCTCGGCCTGCGCTGCCTCGGCTTTGATTTTTTCCAGCTCTTCCCAGACTGCCAGCATGTGCTCGGGCCGGTTTTTCGACGGACTCTGGCGATACATGATGCTCTCCCGAATTGGATTCAACAGGGCGTTTGGTAACCGAACAAACTATTTCGTTCCAGACACTCCATTCCCGCAGGGCTACCGGCTGGCGGCAGCTCCGGCCATCCGGCAACTATCAGGGGCTTGCGCTATCCTGTCGCCTTTATTGTTGCTTTGCTCATCCCGCCCGCCATGACCCGTCCTACGACCCTGCCTGGATTGCACGATCCTCGTCTGCTGCGTACCGATACGCTGATTGACGGAGCGTGGATCTCCCGACCGCATGCTTTTGATGTCAGCAACCCGGCCACTAGCGAAATCATTGCGTCGGTGCCCAACCTGAACGCCGAAGACGCCGGCCGCGCCATCGGCGCCGCACAACGAGCGCTCCCGGCCTGGGCCCGCAAGAGCGGCAAGGAGCGCGCGATCATCCTGCGCCGCTGGTTCGACCTGATCATCGAGAACGCCGATGACCTTGCTCGGCTGATGACCGCCGAGCAGGGCAAGCCGCTGGCCGAGGCGAAAGGCGAGGTGGTGTACGGCGCGAGTTTTGTCGAGTGGTTTGCCGAGGAAGCCAAGCGCGTGAACGGCGACGTGCTGGCCTCGCCGTGGAGCGATCGCCGACTACTGACACTGAAACAGCCGATCGGCGTGTGTGCAGCGATTACGCCGTGGAACTTCCCGATCGCGATGATCACTCGCAAGATCGCGCCGGCGCTGGCTGCCGGCTGCACCATCGTGATCAAGCCCGCCGAGCAGACGCCGCTGTCGGCACTGGCGCTGGCCGAGCTCGCGCAGCGCGCCGGCATTCCGGCCGGCGTCATCAATGTGCTGACCGCCGACAGCGAGAACTCGATTGCGATCGGCAAGGTATTGTGCGCAAGCCCGGTGGTGCGGCATCTGTCCTTCACCGGTTCGACGCCGGTCGGCCGCATCCTGATGGCGCAGAGTGCGCCGACGATCAAGAAGCTGGCACTCGAGCTCGGCGGCCATGCGCCGTTCATCGTGTTCGACGATGCCGACATCGATGCCGCAGTCGAGGGCGCGCTGGTGTCGAAATACCGGAATGCCGGCCAGACGTGCGTGTGCACCAACCGCTTTTATGTGCACGACAAGGTGCATGACGAATTTGTTCGCAAGCTGGCCGAGGGCGCGGCGAAGATCCGCGTCGGCAATGGTTTCGAGCAGGACGTGCAGCAGGGCCCGCTGATCGATGCGCAGGCGGTCGAGAAAGTCAGCGAGCATGTCAGCGACGCGCTGGCGCACGGCGCGAAGCTGGAGGCCGGCGGCAGCGCGCATGCGCTCGGCGGCCTGTTCTTCCAGCCGACCGTGCTGTCGAATGTCAGCACCGACATGAAAATCATGCGCGAAGAGACCTTCGGCCCGGTGGCTGCCGTGGTGCGCTTTACCTCAGACGACGAGGCGATCGCCGCAGCCAATGACACCGAGTTCGGCCTGGCCAGCTATTTCTATTCGCGCGACATCGGCCGCATCTGGCGGGTGGCCGAGCAGCTCGACTACGGCATGGTCGGCATCAACACCGGACTGATCTCGAACGAGGTCGGCCCGTTCGGCGGCGTCAAGCAATCCGGTCTCGGACGCGAGGGCTCGAAGTACGGGATGGACGAATATCTCGAACTGAAATACCTGTGCATGGGCGGCATTTGAGTGGTGCCTTCCGCTTCTGCAGGGCGGTCTCCGGGCCGCCTCGCATTGCTGCTGGCGGCGCTGGCGATGCTGGGGCCGTTCTCGGTCGATACTTACTTGCCGGCTTTCCCGGCGATCGCAGGTTCGATCGGCGCCAGCGCGCTCGAGGTGCAGCAGACGCTGACGGCCTACATGGCTGCATTTGCGGTGATGATCCTCTGGCACGGCGCCCTGTCCGACGCCTTCGGGCGACGCCGGCCCATCCTGGCGTCGCTGGCGGTCTATGCGCTGGCATCGCTCGCGTGCGCGCTCGCACAGAGCGTGGTCCAGCTGTGGATATTCAGGATGCTGCAGGGCTTCTCTGCCGGCGCCGGCGTGGTGATCGGCCGCGCGATCGTGCGCGACCGTTATTCCGGCGCCGAGGCCGAGCGCATGCTGTCGCTGGTGACGATGATTTTCTCCGTCTCGCCGGCGATCGCACCCGTCATTGGCGGCTGGATCGTCAGCCTGTCGGACTGGCATGCGATTTTCTTACTGCTATGCGTGCTGTCCTTGCTGCTGTTGGCCGCATGCTGGCGATATTTGCCGGAGACCTTGCCGCCGGCGAAGCGCCAGCCCTTTCATCCGGCAGCGCTGTGGCGCAATTACCGGCAGGTTTTCCTGTCGCCGCTGTTCCAGCTGAAGGCCGGTGCGATCGCATTCAACTTCTCCGGGCTGTTCCTGTATGTCGCGTCGGCACCCGCCGTGATCACCCGCCACCTCGGCCTCGGTCCGAACCAGTTCGGCTGGCTCTTCATACCGTCAGTGGCCGGCATCTTCCTCGGTGCGCTGGCGGCCAACCGAATGGCGGGCACGGCCGGGCCTGCGCGACAGATCCGGCTCGGGTTTATGCTGCTGATGCTTGCCGGCGCCATGAATGTCGGCTATCACGCGCTGCTGCCGCCGGCGCTGCCGTGGACGGTGATCCCGCTATTTCTCTACACCATGGGCATGTCGATGGTGGCACCGGGACTGACGCTGCTGGTGCTGGACCTGTTCCCGCAGATCCGCGGCACGGTGGCATCCTGCCAGTCGTTCACGATGACGCTGCTGTCGGCCGCAGTGGCCGGGGTGGTAGCGCCATGGCTCGATGATTCGATGCCTGCGCTCGCCTTCGGACAATTCACGTTTGCCATCACCGGCCTGTTGCTGTGGCGGATCGCCGCAGCCCGCAAGACGGCCATAACAACTCACTGAGGAGACTCAATTGAAGCAATTCATTACCCTGGCAATAGCGGTTCTGGTCGCATCCGCTGCGCACTCGGCCAACTGGGTCGAAATTTCATCGCATGCCGACGGCGGCATACGGCAATACCTTGACCCCGACAGCATGGAGCGCCATCTCGGCTCCGTCGAACTGTTGCGCGTCATCGACTATCAGCCCGGCCACCAGCGCAAGGCCGGAAACCAGCCCTACGCATCGCAGCTCGTCCGGACCGAATTCGACTGCCCGTCGCGCGCGGTACGCCAGATTTCGGTTGCCGCACATGCCGGGCAAATGGCCATGGGCGCGCTGGTGCAGGAGGTGAAGGAGCCGTCGCTGTGGGAAATCGACAGCTTTGACGAATTTATCGTGCCGCTGTGGACAATCGCATGTCCCGGGTTCGAGCCCTGACGACAGGACACCGGGCGCCACACGCTGGCGCCCGGCTCAGGGACCGTCTCGCAACCAGTCAGGATCCGTATTCAGCAGCCGCGCAAGCGTTTCAAGCTTGTCTTGTGTCGGTATCGCCTCCCCGCTCAGCCAGCGGAACACTGAGCTCACTGCCACTGGCCTGCCCGGATAGACAGCGTTGAAATCGCGTGCAAGGTGCGAATGCTCATTCGGCCGGTAGCCGGCAGCCTTCAGCGCATGGTGCAACCGGTCGCGGAAATTCAGCCGCTGCTGGAATGACGGCATCGACGTGTGATGCCGAAGATACTGGGAGACTCCCGCCATCATGCCTCCTGCCTGGTCGAAGGGGCGTGAATCTCGCACGCTAATCCGTCATTCCGGTACCGGAAGCCCCACTTGCCAGAAGTACCCGAAAGATTGGGCGCGAACGAAATCCACGGGTTGACCTTAGCAAAGCGCAGCCGACTTCGCAGATTGCCAAAAACACACCGCACCAAGATTGTGCGGCCTTGATCAAACCCCATCCCCTCGGTCACAAACTGCAAACTTTTCGGTATAAAGGAAAACTGAACAGTTCAGCCGGCATGGTTGCCGGCTTGATGTCGCGGAGGCCGCATGCTGCTCGTTTCCCAAAAAAACGCGATCGCCCACGCCTTGCTGGAATCGCTGAACCAGGGTCGGCTGATGGCGCCGCCGTCTGAAACAGTCGAGCTGGATCAGGACGGCGCGTACGACATTGCGCGCATAGAGATGAACATCCGCATCTCGGAAGGTGAAGTGCCGGTCGGGCGCAAGATCGGCTTCAGCAACCGCCAGATGCATGCCCGCTACGGACGGCTGCAGCCGATCACGGCGCCGCTATGGGCAATGATGTACGACCGCACAGTGCATTACGCCGAAGATAACCGGATCGCCTTCCGGCTCGGCAAGTTGCCACAGCCCCGCCTCGAACCCGAATTGGTATTCCGTCTGCACCGTACGCCGGCGCCCGACTGCACGGTGTTTGAGCTGATCGACTGCATCGAGTGGATGGCGCATGCATTCGAGATCGTGATTTCGCCCTACCCCGACTGGCACTTCGAGCTGACCGATGCGATCGCCGCCTTCGGTCTCCACGGCGCGCTGCTGGTCGGCGAACCGCACACGCTGTCGGCGAGGAGCCGACTGAACCTGGGCGACGTGCTGCGGCATGCCAGTGTCTCGCTGTCGCGTCTGCGGAACGGAGAGGCCGCCATGGTCGCCACCGGCTTCGGCCAGTACGTGATGGACAGCCCGGTGCTCGCACTATGGGACCTGCACCAGCGGCTGCGCCGCCAGCAGGGCTTCCCGCCGCTGCGGGCCGGCGAACTGGTCACTACCGGCAGCTGGACAGACACGCATCCGGTGAGTCCGGGCGATGTCTGGAAGAGTGCCTTCGCGTCGGTCAATATCCCGGGGCTGTGCGTAGAGTTCACTGCGTAGCGCGGTCATCCGCGGCATCCGACCGCAGCAGCGGGGGAGAGAAATCACAGGCTGCCCACGGACCGCCCCGATTCGGGCACTTGATTTTGGTAAACGCCCCCGTTCCCAAACCGACAAGGGCCCGTCGGCTTTACGGTAAAATCCGCGCCGTGCGGGTGTAGTTCAATGGCAGAACGGCAGCTTCCCAAGCTGCATACGAGGGTTCGATTCCCTTCACCCGCTCCATCAGCCGCCGATGCCGTCTGTCAAAGCGCGCACTTTTCCTGCCCGCCCGCCGCCCGCTCTGCCGACACAAACGCAAGGCTGCGCGAGTATGTGCCTACGACGCTTGTGTCGCCTCCTGCCGCAGCCAGACGACCACCAGCGTGACGATCGTTATCGGCACCACGAACCCCAGCATCGTTGCTGAGAACGCCGGCAGCGCGTCATGCTCCTGCGCGGCCATGATCAGGTACGCGATGTAAGCGGCGTAGTAGCCGACGAAAACGCCCCCTTCCCAGCGGGCGATCTCGCGTCCGGTCAGCGCCACCGGCAAACAGGCGAGCGCCGCAGCCAGCATTACCCAAATATCGAAATTCACCAGGGAGGCGGCCACCGGCAGGCCGCTTGCGCCGGCGGCCAGGCTGCTCAGCCCCACGCATCCGAAGATATTGAAAATATTGCTGCCGACGACATTGCCGACCGCAATGTCCCGCTCTCCCTTGAGGGCGGCCGTGAGCGAAGTTGCCACTTCGGGCATCGAGGTTCCGGCGGCAACGATCGTCAAACCGATGACCACTTCACTGAGGCCGAGGGCCCTCGCAAATGCTACCGAGGAATCGACCAACCAGCCGGAACCTAAGACGAGCAGTCCCAGCCCGGCCAAGATCAGGCCGAGCCGGACCGCCCAATGGGCGTCCCAGGCGCCCGGGTCGGCACCGTCATCGCCCCCCACTGCTTGCGAGACGCTCGCCCGACGGGACTGCACGATCAGAAAGGTCACGTACCCCCCGAGCAGCACCAGCAGAAAGCCCCCTTCCCATGCGCGAACACCGCCATCCAGCGACAAGACCAGCAAGAGTGCGGAGACGCCCAGCATGACGGGGATTTCCTGCCGGACCAGTTGAACATGCACCACCAGCGGGGCGATCAGGGCACTGGCCCCGAGGATGAAGAGCACGTTGAGGATGTTACTGCCCACCACATTGCCAACCGCAATGTCCCCCTGGCCGTGGAGCGCGGCACCGACGGAAACGGCGATTTCCGGCGCGCTGGTGCCAAATGCCACGATCGTCAGCCCGATCACCAGCGGGGACAAACCCATGGAAAGCGCCAGCCCGGACGCTCCCCGTACCAGCACGTTGGCGCCGAACACCAGCGCTGCAAGACCGGCTGCGAACCAAAGAGACTGTAACCAAAGCACGGTACCGACATCCTGTCAGGTTAACCGGCCTCGCACCGCGCGATGCCGGGGATGTTCGATTCTATGGGTCCGTCCCGAGAAATGCATCAGACAGGATAGTCATGTCCCTGCGCCGACGATGCCACGCGACCGCAGGATGTCGGAAAAAAGCGAATGCGAGGGGACAGCACCCCTCGACCGGCGAGATCAGTGATCCCTCTCGCGCTTTTTGCCTCCCCCTGCTCCCTGGTTCGTCCCTGCCTTCAGGTGGCTCTTCTGGTCGTGGCTGCCCTTGGTTCCCTGGCCGGCCTGCTGATCAACCGAGCGCTGCTGCGCTTCGGTTTTCGTATTGGCCGGTTGAGGCGGATTGCGTGTGCTCATGACGGTCTCCTCGATCGTAAGCCTGCGTAGACGCGCTGCGCCCTCGAAAGATCCCGGGCAGGCTCCGCGCGCGCCTGTGACATAATCGCGGCCGCGACGCGCCGACTCCTCCCGCTGCCTCATGACCGATTCCGAGAAAGACCCGACTTCCCGCTCCATGCTCTACGATCCGACCGAGCGCCGCATCCGCAGCTTCGTCACGCGCGCCGGCCGCCTGTCGACCGCACAGGCGCGCGCGCTCGACCAGTGGGGTCCGGCCTTTTGCCTGCCTTACGAAAAACAGCGGCTCGACATTGATGCCGCATTCGGCCGGCAGGCGCCGACCATCCTCGAAATCGGCACCGGGATGGGCGAAACGACCGCGCACATTGCCGGCCTGATGCCGGAAAGGAATTTCATCGGCGTCGAAGTACACACACCCGGCATTGGCAGCCTGCTGAAACTGATCGGCGAACGGCAGCTGCAAAACCTGCGGCTGATCCAGCACGATGCGGTGGAGGTGGTCACGCACATGCTCTCGCCGGAATCCCTGGCCGGCGTGCATGTGTTTTTCCCGGATCCCTGGCACAAGGCGCGGCACAACAAGCGCCGGCTGATCCAGGGACCGTTCGTCAGCCTGCTCGCGTCGCGCATTGCGCGCGGCGGCTACCTGCACTGCGCGACCGACTGGGAGGACTATGCGGTGCAGATGCTGGAGGTGCTGTCGGCCGAACCGACGCTGAAGAACACCGCGGACGGCTATGCGCCGCGACCGGACTACCGACCGGTGACCAAGTTCGAGAACCGCGGGCTGCGGCTCGGACACGGCGTCTGGGACCTGGTGTTCGAAAAAGTCTGAGCGCCTACAGGGCCGGCGCGGAAGGCATCGCCTCATCGGTGCGGCCCGTCACCAGCGCGATGATCTGCGCACCGTAGGTCTCGAGCTTCTTCTCGCCGACGCCGGATACCTGCCGCAGCTCGTCGATGGTGACCGGCATCGCACGCGCAATCTCTCGCAGCGTTGCGTCATGGAAGATCACATAAGCGGGCACATTGTGCGAGCGAGCGGTCTCGACGCGCCACCAGCGCAGCCGCTCGAACAATGCCTGCTGCGGCGCTGACAGCGCGATTTCCTCGAAGCCGCCGGCGCGTGCCGCTACCCGCCGCTGCTTTGCCGGCTTCTGGTAGTGACGCATGGCGACGCTGCGCTCGCCTTTCAGCACCGAGCGCGCCGCTTCCGGCAGGCGCAGCGCGCCGTAGTTTTCGTGGTCGATCTCAATCAGTCCGAGCGCGATCGCCTGCCGCAGGATCGCGCGCCATTCGGCTTCGCCCTTGTCCGATCCGATGCCGAACACCGACAGCCGCTCGTGCCCCCATTGCCTGACCTTGTCGGCATCGCTGCCGCGCAAGACGTCGAGCACATGTACCGCGCCGAAGCGCTGTCCGACGCGATAAATGGTCGATAGCAGTTTCTGCACCGCCTCGGTCGCGTCGAAAGACTGCGGCGGGCTCAGGCAGGTATCGCAATTGCCGCAACGCTCGGACGCCTGGCCAAAGTAGTCGAGCAGGTGCACGCGGCGACAGCCGAGGGTCTCGCACAGGCCGAGCATTGCATCGAGCCGCGCAGACTGCATGCGCTTGAAAGTCGGATCGGCGTCGGATTCCTCGATCATGCGCCGCTGCTGCACCACGTCCTGCAGTCCGTAGGCCATCCACGCGTCTGCCGGCAGGCCGTCGCGGCCGGCGCGACCGGTTTCCTGATAGTAGCCCTCGATGCTTTTCGGCAGGTCGAGGTGGGCAACGAAACGCACGTCGGGCTTGTCGATGCCCATGCCGAACGCGATGGTGGCGACCATCACGATGCCGTCCTCGCGCAGGAAACGCGCCTGGTGCGCACTGCGGATGGCGCTGTCCATGCCGGCGTGGTAGGCAAGCGCCGGTATGCCGTGTTCATTCAGGAATTCTGCGGTCTCCTCGACCTTCTTTCGGGACAGGCAATAGACAATGCCGGCATCGCCCGCATGCTCGGCTCGGATGAAATCGAGTAGCTGGCGGCGGACATTTTCTTTTTCGACGATCTGGTAGCGGATGTTCGGCCGGTCAAACGAGGAAATGAACTGGCGCGCGCCGTCGAGCTGCAGCCGGTGCACGATCTCGTTGCGGGTCTGGAAGTCGGCCGTCGCAGTCAGTGCAATCCGCGGCACCTGCGGGTAGCGCTCATGCAGCACGGACAGCCGAATATATTCGGGACGGAAATCATGTCCCCATTGCGAAACGCAATGCGCCTCGTCGATCGCGAACAGTGCGATCGGCATTCCGTCCAGCAGCTCGAGGCAACGCGGCGTCAGCAGGCGCTCCGGTGCAACATACAGCAAATCGAGCTCGCCACGTCGTGCGGCGCGCTCGACGCGCAGGCTTTCATCGAAGCTCTGGCTGGAGTTCAGGAAGGCGGCGCGCACGCCGAGTTCGGCCAGCGCATCCACCTGGTCCTGCATCAAGGCAATGAGCGGCGAGATCACGATGCCGCAACCGTCGCGCAGCAGCGCCGGTATCTGGTAGCACAGCGACTTGCCGCCACCGGTCGGCATCAGCACCAATGCATCGCCGCCGCCGGCGATCAGTTCGATGATGTCGGCCTGATTGCCGCGGAACGCAGGATAGCCGAACACGCTCTGCAGTGTGAGCAGCGCGCGTGCGCGCAGATCGTCAGACATCTCGCTCATTCCGCCCAGACCACCCAGCCGGTCCATGCGGTCACCAGCACCAGCAGGCCGAAGACGATCCGGTACCACGCAAAGATCGTGAAATCATGCGTGCTGATGAAGCGCAGCAGCCAGCGCACGCAGATAAAGGCTGACACGAAGGCAGCGAAGGCGCCCAGCCCGAACATCGGCAGGTCGGCTGCCGACAGCAGCGCGCGTTCCTTGTACAGCGAATAAATGGTCGCGCCGAACAGCGTCGGTATCGCGAGGAAGAAGGAAAATTCGGTGGCGGCGCGGCGCGACAGTCCGAAGGCCATGCCACCGATGATGGAAGCGCCGGATCGGCTCACGCCGGGAATCAGCGCGAAGCATTGCGCGATGCCGACCTTCAGCGCATCGGCCACGCTCATGTCATCCACCGAATCGACCCGCGGCGCAGAAAGCCGGCGATTGCGGCGCTCGACGACCAGGATGAGCAGCGCGCCGACGATGAACGCCAGCGCAACCGGCACCGGCCGGAACAGGTGCGCCTTGATCGCATTGCCGAAAATTAGTCCGAGGATGACCGCCGGCAGAAAGGCCACCGCGAGGTTGAGCACGAAGCGGCGGGCGGCCGGATCGCTTGAAAAACCTGCGATCACCTGCGCGATCTTCACCCGGTATTCCCAGCAGACCGCCAGCATCGCGCCGGCCTGGATCACGATCTCGAACACTTTCACCTTTTCTCCGGTGAAGTCGAGCAGGCTGCCGGCAAGAATCAGGTGACCGGTGGAGGAAATGGGCAGGAATTCCGTCAGGCCTTCGACGATGCCCATGATGACGACTTTGATCGCTAGGGTGAGATCCATGCAGACGGTGGAAGCTAGGGGAATCGCGGCTGGCTAAATTTCGGCGGTCGGTTTTTTGAAGTCGCCGGCTCTCGGCCCGGGCCTGATGTCAGCCGGTCAAGGCAGCCATTGGCCATGTTTCAACGGTCCGGGTTCTGTGGTTTTCTGAACGGGCGTCGACAAAGAGCGCCTGCGCAAGCACTACGTCAGACCGAGCTTATCTTGCGGGCTCGAAGCTTATCACGAGGCGATCTTGACGCGTCGTAATCCGTGTCGGGTTGAAGTTTTGTCCAGCCACTGTGAAGGCATCTGGCGAGAAGCGGTACAGCACAAGGTTCGACAGCAGGTCCTCGGCCAGCAGCGCGCCGAGCCGGCTCAGCTTGCCGCCGGTCTTGTCATCCAGCGCTCCGCCAAGGCTTTCGAGCTTCGGTTCAGCCAGCACCACTGCGCGCCGCGCCGGATCGATCTGCAGCAGGCCGGAAATCACCAGCTTGCCTTCCAGTGGCTTCTTCGCCAGCGGCGGCAGGAAGCGAGCGTTCAGGGTCGCCACCAGCCGGTCGCTTTCGGGGCGCAGCGCGAGTTGCGGCTGGTCGAGCGTCACGTCGAACAGGTCGAGGTAGCGGTTATTGAAAGGGAAGCGTTTCTGCAATTCGCTCTGCAGCCGTGACAGCGGAATCTCCACCTGCTGCATCGGCAGCAAGGTGGCGCACGCAGCAAGCCATACGAGCAGCAACGGCAGCAGGAATTTTTTCAGGATAGGCATTGGATACTCCGGTTCAGCCGGATGTCAGCGACTCCAGCCGTTGAAGGAAAAACATGGCCTGCTCGCGATTGTCGCCGCACATCTCGACCGTGGGTTTGAGGCTGCCACAGACCGCCGGCCGGCCGGGCTGGCCGAAGATCCGGCAGCGCAGACGGTCGTCGAGCTGGACGCAGCGCACACCGGCCGGCTTGCCGTTCGGCATGCCGGGTATCGGTGAAGAGATGGACGGCGCGATGCAGCAGGCCGCGCAGGATGGCCGGCAATCGCGAACAGGGGAAGGGCTATTCATGGAGCCGTCACTCTAGCGCAAGGCGGTCGGCTTGCGTGGGCGACAGAAAAGAAAACGGCCTGCAAACTGCAGGCCGCGGCTGCAGGCAGGTGCTTATTGGCTGGGGCTGTCTTCGTCGACACTGTCGACGAGGCTGTCATCGCTGTCAGTGTCTTTCGCTTTGGGCTGCCCCGAACTTGGGATCGGGCCGGCGTCCTGCTCATCCGGCCGGGATTCATCGCCAGACACAGTCAGGAACAAGTCCGGGTGATCGGCGCGATTCAGGCCCTGGATCGCTTTCGCCACCTGCGCCGGTTTGTCACTGTCCGACAGGGTATGCTCTGCGTAGAAAGCTCTCGCATATTCAAGCGCAAAACGGACAGGATCTTTCCTCACGTTGTCGAATCCGCGCTGACTGACCTTCAACAGCCTGTCCTTGATGTACTGGTAACAGCCGTGGTCGAGCTGGTCGAGGCCGGCGCATGCAGCCAGGTGATCGGCGTACTTCGCACGCTCGAGCTTGACGTCCATCTCCTTTTTCTTGGCCTCCCTTCCGACGGCTCGCGGCGCCAGCTTGCGGGGTGACAGCACCTGGTCCCACGAACTGGCTGCAGAGCCTTGATCGTCAGAGCGTGGCTGCCCGAGCCTCGACTTCAGCGTCCGGTTCCCGGCCTTTAACTCAAGATATTTAGCGACCTTGGGCGGCTGGTCTGACTGGCTACGCATGATGTCGAGCAGGAAGTCATCGAGGTGTTTAGCCACTTGCGAATTCAGATACTGGATCAACTGGGTCGCGGATTTCGTCATTCCTGCATCGTGCCTGACCTCGCTGATCAGTCGGCCAAGCCAGACATAGCCGAGCGAGCGCGTGGACAGAAAAGCGATCAAGGCATTCCTTCGGGCGTCAAACAGGATTTGCATGTCGCCGGAGCCGCTCTCGGTGAACCAGTGGATGATGTTCCGGTCGATGGACAGGAGCAGTTCCTTGATCGGCTTCGGGAGCTTCGAATTCGCCAATGAGCGGGGTTCGCCGCAGATCATGTCGATCACTGGCTTGATCACCTGATTTCTCGCCTCGTCCTCTGCTTGATTGCCTCTCTCCGGACCTTTCCCGGCAATCTGGCGGCCCTCTGCTGTCACCTTCAGCCAGTCTTTCCAGACGGCCTTCCTGAGCCTTTCCAAATCGCCCGTGGCCAGATGGTGGTCCATGAAAGGCTGGGTTGCATTTTCAATGATGTTCAAATTGAACGGCTTCCCGCCCGCCAATGGATGGAAGTCGCGAATGGTCAACCCATCCCTGAGAATGCGGGTCACCTTGTCGCCCTCCAGCTTTAATTTGCCGCCCTTGCTCTCCACTGCGACCAGCAACTCGCCAAGGCGGACCGGTGAGAGCAGCGCCTGCTTGTCCAGTATTGCGTTTGCCGTGGCGAGGGTCTTCTGTCCGAGGTCGCTTGCAAACACGCGGTTGTCCGGTAGCGGCGCGGGCAGTTTCCCGCCAGCCTCCTTGCCGCTGTCAAACAGGTGCGGCGTATCGCGAGCGGTGCAATTGTTCAGTTCTGCACTGGCGGACAGGGAAACCGAACTCGCCACGCTGGCCGACGGGGTCGCTGGCAGCCCTCCCGACGAGGAGCTGACAGACTGGATTGCCGATGCGCTTCCCGAGGGGGCAGCGAGCGGCGATGCTGGCACGACGCGCCTGAGGTGAATCACGAAATCTTCAGCCCGGTCGGTCGGGTCGGCGGGCTGGGCCCCGCTGCCGTCGCCGGCGGACCAGGCATCCCGAGTGTCAGTGCGCGGCGACTGCCCGTGCAAGCTGGGCTGCCGATGCTCATCCGGCGGATTGGTCTCGCGAGTGCTGGCATTGGCATCCTGAGGGGAGTTGAGAGTCGAGCGAGCGCGCAAGCTGCCCGCGTTTGGAGTCTTGTCCATGGCTGGCCTTCCGGGTGTGTTTATCGTACGTGGGCAAACGGCACGCTGCCTCTGCAGATCGCTGCTGGCTGGCCGGTGGGCTGTCTCGTCATGCCGATTCGCTGGCTGCTTCTGTACCTGCGCGGCGCCTGCGGGTTCCTGCGTTTTTGTGGGGCGTACCTGAGGGCCGCTGACAAGACGCTTGACGCCCTCTCCCGGTGCACCCTATATTAATGACCCACTGGTTAGTAATGCCCTCCCCTCAGCATGCCTACCGCCGAACCCAAAACCAAGCCCCGCTGGGAGCGCCGCAAAGACGCGCGTCCGCAAGAGCTGCTGGCTGCCGCGCTCGATCTGTTTGTCGAGCGCGGTTATGCCGCGACGCGCCTCGATGAAGTCGCCGCGCGTGCAGGCGTCTCCAAGGGCACGCTGTATCTGTATTTCGAGAACAAGGAAGAACTGTTCAAGGCGGTGGTGCGCGAGAACATGGTGCCGCCGCTGGCCGATGCAGAGGAGCTCATCGCCCGATTTGAAGGCCACAGCAGCGAGCTGCTGCGGCAATGCATCCACGGCTGGTGGGAAAAAATCGGTGCCACCCGGCTATCGGGTATCTCGAAACTGATGATGGCGGAGTCAGGCAATTTCCCCGATGTCGCGCGCTTTTATCATGAGGAGGTCGTGTCGCGTGGCGAAGCGCTGATCCGCCACATCATCATGCGCGGCATTGCGCTCGATGAATTCCGTCCGGTCGATCCGGCCACCGCCACCCGGGTCGTGGTCGCGCCGGTGCTGATGCTGATGATGTGGCAGCACTCGATGCATTCCTGCCATCTCGATCCGGTCGAACCAGCGACCTTCCTCGATTGCCTCGTCGACCTGCTGACCCGCGGCTTCGAACTGCCGGCCGGCCATACTCCCTGAGCCCATGAACCACCGCGTCCGCCAAATCACCATCGCTGTCCTCGCGCTTGCCGCAGTCGCTGTCGGTGCACGCGCGTGGCTGGCGCCCCGTCCGGCAGCGCCGGCAGCCAGTGCGCTACCCGCTGCGCCCGCCCCGGCCACCCTGTCGTTCCTGCCGACCGAGATCGTGGTCGCCGAACCTGTCGAGCTGCGGCAGCAACTGCTGCTGTCAGGCTCGCTGCGTGCGGTGGACGTGGCGACGGTAAAGGCGCGGGTCGGCGGCGATGTGCGCGAGGTGCTGGTGCGCGAAGGCGAAGCAGTACGGGCCGGCCAGCTGCTGGTGCGGATGGACGCCACCGAGTACGAAGCGCGCGTGGCGCAGGCCCGCGGCAACCTGAACAGTGCGCGCGCGCAGCTCGAGATCGCCGCCAAGACGCGCGACAACAATCTGGCGCTGGTGGACAAGGGCTTCATCTCGCGCAATGCCTTCGACAACTCGGCCAGCCAGTACGCCGGTGCGAAGGCGAATGTGGATGCCGCGCAGGGCGCGCTCGACCTGGTACTGAAATCGCTGAACGACACCGTGATCCGTGCGCCGATCTCGGGGCTGGTATCGGCGCGGCAGGTGCAGCCGGGCGAAAAGGTTGCGCCTGACAACAAGCTGCTCGAACTCGTGAACCTGCAGAAGATGGAACTCGAGGCAGCGGTGCCGGCGGCCGACATTGCGCGCGTGGCCATTGGCCAGGCGGTCGACCTGCGGGTCGAGGGCCTGCCGGACCGTTTCACCGGCAAGGTCGCACGCATCAATCCGGCCACCCAGGCGGGCACCCGCTCGGTGCCGGTATATATCCAGGTCGCCAATCCGCAGCAGCTGCTGCGCGCCGGCATGTTCGCCGAGGCCCGGCTGACGCTGGCCAGCCGGACCGGCGTGCTCGCCCTGCCGCAGAGCGCGCTGCGCAAGGAAGGCGATGCCGCCTATGTATTCGTGATCGACGACGGCAAGATCGCGCGCCGCCCTGTCACGCTCGGCAGCACCGGCACCAGCGGCGACGAAGTCCGTACCGAAGTGACCGCCGGGCTGGATTTCGGCGCACAGGTAGTGCGCACCGACATGGGCAAGCTGCTGCCCGGGACGCCAGCGCGCATCGCGCAGGCCGCAACCGAATAAGCCGGACGGGACAGACCATGTGGTTTACGCGCATCAGCATCGGCAACCCGGTTCTCGCCACGATGATGATGCTGGCTTTCGTGGTGCTGGGCCTGTTCTCTTACCAGCGGCTGCGCGTCGACCAGTTCCCCGACGTCAGCTTCCCGGTGGTGGTGGTGCAGACCGAGTACCCGGGCGCCGCGCCCGAGACGGTCGAATCGGATATCACGCGCAAGGTCGAGGAAGCAGTCAACACCATTAACGGTATCAATGCGCTGACCTCGCGCTCCTACGAGGGCATCTCGGTGGTGATCATCGAGTTCGCGCTGACCGTCGATCCGGTGCAGGCAGCGCAAGACGTGCGGGAGAAGGTGGCGCTGGTCAAAGCCGTGTTCCGCAAGGAAGTGAAGGAGCCGCGCGTCACCCGCTACGATCCGGCCGACCGGCCGATCTTCTCGCTCGCCGTTACCAGCGACCCGGCGAAAGGAAATTACGGGATTCGCGAGCTGACCGCGATCGCGGACGAGCTGATCAAGAAACGGCTGGAAAACGTGCGCGGGGTCGGATCGGTGACGCTGGTCGGCGGCGTGCGGCGCGAAATCCAGATCCGCGTAAAGCCCGCAGAAATGGAGGCGCTGGGCATCGGCATTGACCAGCTGATGGCTGCAGTGCGCAACGAAAACCAGGAACTGCCGGCCGGTTCGGTGCGAGCCTCCGCCAATGAACAAGTCGTGCAGGTGCGCGGCCGGATCGAGCGGCCCGAGGACTTTGCACGCATCGTGGTCGCCCGCCGCGGCAGCCAGCCGGTATTGCTCGGCCAGCTGGCCGATGTCGTCGACAGCCAGCAGGAGCAGGAAAATCTTGCACTGTTCAACGGACGGCGCACGCTCGCACTGGACATACTGAAGGCGCAGGGCCAGAACACGATCGACGTGGTGGACGGGCTGCAGACGGCGGTCGCCGCACTGCAGCCGACGCTGGACGCGCTGCACCCGGGCGTGAAGCTGGAAGTCATCAAGGACGGCTCGCGCCAGATCCGGGTCGGCGTCGACAACGTGCGCCGCACACTGATCGAGGGCGCGCTGCTGACCGTGCTGATCGTGTTCCTGTTCCTGAACTCGTGGCGTTCGACGGTGATCACCGGCCTGACGCTGCCGGTGTCCCTGATCGGCACGTTCCTGTTCATGGACATGTTCGGCTTCACCATCAACATGATCACGCTCATGGCGCTGTCGCTGTGCGTGGGCCTGCTGATCGATGATGCGATCGTGGTGCGCGAGAACATCGTGCGCCATGCCGGCATGAAAGTGAACGGACGCTTCAAGGATCCGCGCAGCGCTGCGCTCGAGGGCACGGCCGAGATCGGGCTGGCGGTGCTGGCGACCACCTTCTCTATCGTTGCGGTGTTCCTGCCGGTCGGCTTCATGGGCGGCATCATCGGCCGCTTCTTCCACCAGTTCGGCATCACGGTCGCCGCCGCCGTGCTGATCTCGATGTTTGTGTCGTTCACGCTCGATCCGATGCTGTCGTCGGTCTGGCACGACCCCGAGGCACACGGCCAGCATGCACGGCGCGGCTGGTATGCACAGACCTTCGGCCGCGTGCTGCGGCAGTTCGAGCGCCTGGTGGAATGGCTGTCGGTGCAGTACCAGGCCGCGCTGAAATGGTCGCTGCGGCACCGGATCGCTACGCTGGCGCTGGCGGTCGCCACCTTTGTGGGCGGCCTGGCGATACCGGCCGCCGGACTGATCGGCACCGAATTCGTGCCGCAGGCTGATTATTCGGAGACTGGCGTGGTGTTCTACACGCCGGTCGGCTCGTCGCTCGAATTCACCGAAAGCAAGGCGCGCCAGGTCGAGGCGGCGCTGCGCACGCTGCCTGAAGTGGTCGACCTGTACACCGCCATCAATACCGGCAGTGCGCAGGGAAAAAACTATGCGACGGTGTATGCGCGGCTGGTGCCGCGCAGCGAACGCCAGCGCAGCACCCGCGAACTGAGCCAGCCGCTGCGGGAGCGGCTGGCCGGCATTCCGGGCATTACCGTCACCCATGTCGGCGCACTGGATGGCGTCGGCGGCGACAACAAGCAGATCCGGCTGTCCATCCTCGGGCCCGACCTGAAGCAGCTGGGCAAGCTGTCGGAGGAGGCGACCGCGCGCATCCGCGCGATACCCGGTGTGGTCGACCTGGAATCCAGCCTGAAGCCGAACAAGCCGACCATCGCGGTCGAGCCGTACCGGGATGTCGCGGCCGACCTCGGCATCGGCGTCGCGCAGATCGGCAACACGCTCCGGCCGTTGCTGGCAGGCGAGGCCGCCAGCACCTGGCGCGCACCGAACGACGAAACCTATGACGTGAGCGTGCGCCTCGCGCCGTCGGACCGCAACCATGCGAACGACCTGTCGCGCCTGATGCTGGCCAGCACACAGACGAACGCGGATGGCTCGCCGCGCATGGTGCCGCTGCATCAGGTTGCCCGCATCGCACCCGCCAATGGCGCGAACCAGATCAACCGGCGCGACCTGAACCGGGAAGTCGAGCTATCGGCCAACGTGGTCGGCCGCTCGGCCGGCGAGGTCAGCGCCGAGATCAGGAAGACGCTGGAAGCGATGAATTTCCAGCCCGGCTATCGCTATCAGGTCGGCGGCTCGACCAAGAGCATGCAGGAATCTTTCGGCTATGCGTTGAAGGCGCTGCTGCTGGCCGTCATTTTCATCTACATGATCCTCGCGTCGCAGTTCGCCAGCTTCCTGCAGCCGATCGCCATCATGTCCGCGCTGCCTCTGACGCTGATCGGCGTGTTCCTGTCGCTGCTGTTGTTCCGCTCGACGCTGAACCTGTTCTCCATCATCGGCTTTGTGATGCTGATGGGCCTGGTGACCAAGAACGCCATCCTGCTGGTGGATTTCGCCAACCATGCGCGCCGGCAGGGCATGGAGCGGGGTGCGGCGCTGCTGGAAGCAGCACAAGTGCGGCTGCGTCCGATCCTGATGACCACGCTGGCGATGGTGTTCGGCATGCTGCCGCTGGCGCTCGGGCTGGCCGAAGGCTCCGAGCAGCGCGCACCGATGGGACAGGCAGTGATCGGCGGCATTGTCACCTCCTCTGTCCTGACCCTGGTCGTGGTGCCGGTGATCTACCTGTGGATGGACGATCTGGCCGCCTGGGGCCGCAGGAAATTCGGCCTGCGCACACCCGAAGCTCCGCCCGCCGGCAGCGTCGGCATTGCGCGCGCCGCTGCAAAGCACGACGAACCCGTTTGATAAAATCGCAACTTCTCTCTCCTCTGATCCATTCAAAAAAATGAACCTCGAACAAGCCCGCCAGAACATGATCGAGCAGCAGATCCGCACCTGGGATGTGCTGGACAGGGATGTACTGCAATCGCTGGTCGCCGTCCGCCGCGAAGCCTTCGTGCCGGCCGCCTGCCAGAGCCTCGCATTCGTCGATACCGAAATCCCGCTGCCCTGCGGCCAGAACATGCTGTCGCCGAAAACCGAGGCGCGCCTGCTGCAGGAAGCGAAGCTGGGCCACAACGAACTGGTGCTGGAAATCGGCAGCGGCTCAGGCTACATGGCCGCGCTGCTCGCACATCATGCACGCCATGTGGTGACGGTCGAGATCGAGCCCGAGCTGAAGGCGCTGGCCGAGCAGAACCTGAAGGCCTATGGCGTCGGCAATGTGACGGTCGAACTCGGCGACGGTGCGCGCGGCTGGCTCGGCAAAGACCAGCATGTCGCCCCGTACGACGTCATCATGCTGTCCGGCTCGGTGCCAGTGCTGCCGGACGAACTGCTGACGCAAGTGCGCATCGGCGGGCGCATCCTCGCCGTGATCGGCGAAGCGCCCGTCATGTCGGCCTGCGTGGTGAACCGGGTTGCGGAAGATGCGTGGGAAACCCGCAAGCTCTTCGAGACCAGCATCGCGCCGCTGCGCAATGCGCCGCGCCCGTCGGGCTTCCGTTTCTGAACGCGTCCGGGAGAGCACCTTGCACCACCTGACCCCCGCCGAACTGGCTTCCTGGCTGGCTGATGCAGGCCGCCCGCCGCCCTTGCTGCTGGACGTGCGCGAACCCTGGGAATACCAGACCTGCCACATCCGGGATTCCATGCTCATGCCCATGGCGAGCGTGCCGGCGCGCCAGCAGGAGCTGGACCCGGAACGCCCGGTGGTCTGCATCTGCCACCACGGAGCGCGCAGCATGCAGGTGGCGGCCTTCCTCGAGCGCGCGGGCTTTGAACAGGTGCACAACCTGACCGGCGGCGTCCATGGCTGGGCGCAGCAGGTGGACCCGGGCATGCCGACCTACTGATCCCCGACAGCCAATGAAAACACGCCCCCGCATGAACTCCGTCGCCCTGCTGGTCGCCGGTGCGCTGCTGTCGCTGAACGCGAGCGCGCTCGACCTGTTGCAGGCCTATCGCGATGCATTGCAGAACGACAGCCAGCTGGCCAGCGCGCGCGCGGCACGCGAGGCCAGCGTGGAGAAGCAGGTGCAGGGACGCGCAGGGCTGCTGCCCTCGGCAGCGCTGAGTGGAGAGATCAAGGAGAACGAACTTGCCTTCAGCGGCTTCCCGAGCCGCCGCTTCAGCTCCAACCAATACCAATTCCAGCTCAAGCAGCCACTGTACAACCTGTCGAATCTCGCGCAATACGAAGCCGGCAAGCTGCAGTCCGCGGCCGGCGACGTGCAGTTCGAGCAGGCGAGAAACGAACTCGCACTGCGCGTCGCCCAGGCCTATTTCGACGTCCTGGCGGCGCAGGACAGCGTCGATTTCCTGCGCGCGCAGAAAGCGGCCATCAGCGAACAGCTGGAGTCGGCCAGGCGGAATTTCGAGGTGGGCACCGCAACCATTACCGACACCCACGAGGCGCAGGCGCGCTTCGACCTGACGCAGGCGCAGGAGATCGCAGCGCAGAACGAGCTCGAGGTCAGGCGCCACGCGCTCGCGCAGATCACCGGCAAGCTGCCGCCGCCATTGAGCGGCCTGAAGCAGCAGGTGCGGATCGCAGCGCCGGAACCGGCCACGCCCGACCCGTGGGTGAAGCAGGCAGAGTCCGACAATCTCGGCGTGCTCGGCCAGACGCTGGCGGTGCAGATCGCCGGCCGCAGCGTGACCGCCAGCCGCGCGGGCCACTATCCGACCGTCGATGCGGTCGCGTCGTATTCGTCATCCGAGTCGTTCAACCCGGTATTCGGCGGGCAGTTCACCCAGAAGGCCACGGCGATCGGCGTGCAGGTCGCCGTGCCGCTGTTCTCCGGCTTTGCAACGACCAGCCGCGTGCGCGAGGCGCTGTCGCTCGAGGACAAGGCGCGTGCCGACCTCGATACCGCGCGCCGCAACGCCGCCCTGTCGGCCCGCAGCGCCTATCTCGGGCTGCAGAGCGGCCTGTCGCAGGTGCGCGCGCTGGAAGCTGCGGAAGTGTCGAGCCAGCTGGCGCTGGAGGCCAACCGCCTCGGCTACGACGTTGGCGTACGCATCAACATCGACGTGCTGAATGCGCAGCAGCAGCTGTACTCGACCCGCCGCGACCTGGCAAAGGCGCGCTACGACACCCTGCTGGCCGGACTGAAACTGAAGGCAGCGGTCGGCACGCTCGGCGAAACCGAACTGGCGGAACTGAATGCACTGCTCGAGGCCCGCTGAGCGCCGCCAGGGACTGACGGCAGCCTGACAATCTGCACCGCTCCCGAAAAGCGGTGCTTAGGGAAATAAAAAAGCGGCTGTCAGTGCTTTCGGCAAACGGCCGCTTTATCGTTTAAGGATTTGTACCGCGACGGCCACCGGCCTGCGGAACCGGTTTATTTGACAGATGCGACTCACATGATCACACATAATATTGCTCGCAAGCTCCTGGTCTCCGGCATCGCGCTCGCACTCGCCGGATGCGGAGACAAGAAGGAAGATCCCGCCAAGGCGGCCGGCGCAGGCGGACCGCCGCCATCGATGGTGTCGGTGATCACGGTCGAGGCCGAACAAGTATCGAACATCAGCGAACTGCCGGGGCGGGTCGAGGCCGTGCGCACGGCCGAAGTCCGCTCCCGTGTCGGCGGCATCGTGCAGAGGCGCATCTTCAGCGAGGGCGGCGAGGTACGCGCCGGCCAGCCGCTGTTCCAGGTCGATCCCGCGCCCTATCAGGCAGCCCACGACAGCGCGAAGGCGAATGTCGGCCAGGCCGAAGCCGGGCTGGCGCGCGCCGAGGCCAACCTCGCGCAGGCCACCACACGCGTCAACCGCTACCAGGCACTGGTCGAGACGAATGCGATCAGCAAGCAGGAATTCGACGACCTGCAGTCTGCACAGCGGCTGGCATCGGCCGATGTGGCCGCTGCGCGCGCCGCGGTCGCCACTGCGCGCGCGGCACTGGAAACGGCCAGACTCAATCTGTCGTACGCGACCGTCACCGCCCCGATCTCGGGCCGCATCGGCCGCGCGCTGATCACCGAAGGCGCGCTGGTGACGGCGAACGACCAGAATGCGCTGGCAGTCGTGCAGCAGCTGGATCCGATCTATGTGACGCTCACGCAGTCGTCGATCGAGATGGCCCGGCTGCGCGAGATCATGGGCCAGTCCGGACGCAATGGCGTGAAGGCAAAACTGACGCTGGTGACCGAGGACGGCCGCACCTACCCGCAGCCCGGGCAGTTGCTGTTCTCGGAAGCGATGGTCGATCCGCAGTCGAGCTCCGTGATTCTGCGCGCGCAATTCCCGAACCCGCAGCGCGTGCTGCTGCCCGGCATGTACGTGCGCGTGCGCGTCGAACAGGGCGTACGCCCCGGCACGATCACCGTGCCGCAGCAGGCAGTCATGCGCACCCTCGACGGCTCGCTGGTGATGACGGTCGATGCCGAGGGCAAGGTCGCGCCGCGCCCGGTGCAGACCGACGGCGCCTACGGCGCGAAATGGATCGTCAAGTCCGGCCTGAAAGCCGGCGACGTGGTGATCGTCGAAGGCCTCCAGAAAGCAAAGCCGGGCGCGACCGTCAAGGCACTGCCATGGGAACCGGCGCCGGCAACGCCGGCTGCTGCCCCCGCAGCGCCTGCCCCTGCCGCGCAAGCGAAGCAATAAGGAATACCTTCCATGGCAAAGTTTTTCATAGATCGGCCGGTGTTCGCGTGGGTGATCGCGCTGTTCATCCTGCTGGCGGGCATTCTTGCAATTCCCAACCTGCCGGTATCCCAGTACCCGACGATCGCGCCGCCGACGGTGATCGTCAACGCAACCTATCCGGGTGCGTCCGCGCAAACAGTCGACGAGAGCGTGACCTCCATCATCGAGCAGGAAATGAACGGTGCGGAGAACATGCTCTACATCGAGTCGCAGAGCCAGGCCGACGGCGGCTCGCAGGTCTCGATCACCTTCAAGACCGGCACCAATCCCGAACTGGCCGCAGTCGACGTGCAAAACCGCCTGAAGCGGATCGAGGCCCGCCTGCCGCAGCCGGTGGTGCAGCAGGGCGTCAACATCACGCGCGCCCGCAGCAACCTGCTGATGTTCGTGAACCTGCGCGCAACCGACGCTGGCATCACGCCGGTCGCGCTCGGCGACTACATCGCCCGCAATGTGATCAACGAAATCAAGCGTATCCCGGGCGTCGGCGTCGCACAGCTGTTCGGCACCGAGCGCGCGATGCGTATCTGGGTCGATCCCGACAAACTGGTCGGCTACAAGCTGACGCCATCCGACGTCGTCAGTGCCATTCGCCAGCAGAACGCACAGTTCTCGGCCGGCGTGCTGGGCGACCTGCCGGCCCCCGGATCGCAGCGGATCGCGACCTCGATCATTGTTACCGGCCAGCTGGCGACGCCGGAAGAATTCGGCAACATCGTGCTGCGCGCACTGCCCGGCGGCGCCACCGTGCGCGTGCGCGACGTCGCACGGGTGGAAGTGGCCGGACAGTCGTACGGCTTCCAGGCGCGCCTGAACGGCAAGCCGATCGCGGCGGTCGGCATCCAGCTGACGCCGACCGCAAATGCGCTCGAGACCGCGAAACTGGTGCGCGCCAAGATGGCCGACCTGGAAAAGTACTTCCCGCCGGGCATCGAGTACGTGATCCCGTATGACACATCGCTATTCGTGAAGATCTCGATCCAGGAAGTAGTCAAGACCCTGCTGGAAGCGGTGGCGCTGGTGTTCCTGGTGATGCTGCTGTTCCTGCAGAACCTGCGCTACACCATCATCCCGGCGATCGTGGTGCCGGTGTCGCTGATGGGCACCTTCGCGATGATGAGCCTGTTCGGCTACTCGATCAACGTTCTGACCATGTTCGGCATGGTGCTGGCGATCGGCATCCTGGTCGACGATGCCATCGTGGTGGTCGAGAACGTCGAGCGCATCATGCGCGAGGAGGGGCTGCAGCCGCGCGAAGCGACCGTCAAGGCGATGGGCCAGATCACCGGCGCAATTGTCGGCATCACGCTGGTGCTGATCGCGGTGTTCGTGCCGATGGCCTTCTTTACCGGTTCGGTGGGCGCGATCTACCGGCAATTCTCGATGGCGATGGTGGCCTCGATCGCCTTCTCGGCGCTGATGGCACTGACGCTCACGCCCGCGCTGTGCGCCACCCTGCTCAAGCCGGTGGCCGCCGGGCATGACGAACGCAAGGGCCTGCTGGGCGCGTTCAACCGGCTGTTCAACCGCACGACCGAGGGCTACACCAGCGCAATCTCGCGCATGGTGCGCAAGGTAGGCCGCTACATGGTGCTCTATGCAGTGATCGTGGCCGCCGTGGTCTGGATGGGCGCGCGCATGCCGACCGCCTTCCTGCCGGCCGAGGACCAGGGCTATGTGCTGGCCAACGTGCAGTTGCCGCCCGGAGCCTCCACCGCCCGTACGCTGTCGGTGATGGAGCAGGCAGAGCAGTACTTCCTGAAACAGCCAGGCGTGCAGGCGATCGTGTCCGTGCTCGGCTTCTCGTTCTCCGGCAATGGCCAGAACGGCGGCCTGCTGTTCGTGCCGCTGAAAGACTGGAAAGAACGCACCACGCCGGAAACCAGCTCCGAAGGCATCGCACAGAAAGCGCTGTCGCTGATGGTGACGATCCGCGACGCCATCGTGTTCACGGTCAATCCGCCGCCGATCCGCGAGCTCGGCAACGCGACCGGCTTCTCGCTGCGTCTGCAGGATCGCGGCGGCCTCGGGCATGAGGCGCTGCTGGCCGCGCGTAACCAGCTGCTGGGCATGATGAGCCAGAGTCCGGTGATCAAGAGCGCGCGCCCCGAGGGCATGGAAGATTCGCCGCAGCTGCGTCTCGACATCGACCGCGACAAGGCGAATGCGCTCGGCCTCGTGCTGGCCGATATCAACGCGACGCTGTCCGGCACCTTCGGCACCGTCTATGTGAACGATTTCCCGAACATGGGACGCCAGCAGCGCGTGATCGTGCAGGCCGCTGCAGAGAAACGACTGATGCCGGAGGATCTCGACAGGCTGTTCGTGCGCAACGTCCGCGGCGAGATGGTGCCCTTCTCCGCCTTCGCGTCCAGCAAATGGGTGAACGGCCCGGTGCAGCTGGTGCGCTTCAACGGCTATCCGGCCATGAAGATCCAGGGCGATGCGGCGCCAGGCAAATCGTCCGGCGATGCGCTGGCCGAAGTCGAGAAGCTGGTCGCACAACTTCCGCAGGGCATCGGCTTCGAATGGGCAGGCCAGTCGCTGGAAGAGAAATCCGCCGGCTCGACCGCAAGCCTGCTGTTCGCGCTGTCGCTGCTGGCAGTATTCCTGGTGCTGGCCGCACTCTACGAGAGCACCACCATACCGATTGCGGTGCTGCTGGTGGTGCCGCTCGGCGTACTGGGCGCGCTGTCCTTCACCATGCTGCGCGGCATGCCGAATGATGTGTACTTCAAGGTCGGCCTGATCGCCATCATCGGACTGTCGGCCAAGAACGCGATCCTGATCGTCGAGTTCGCGAAAGACCTGCAGGCCAGCGGGATGAGCCTGATCGATGCGACGCTGGCAGCAGTACGGCTGCGCTTCCGGCCGATCATCATGACCTCGCTCGCGTTCATCCTCGGCGTGCTGCCGCTGGTGATCGCCACCGGTGCCGGCTCCGCCAGCCAGCGCGCGATCGGCACCGGCGTAATGGGCGGCATGATCACCGCCACGGTGCTGGCCGTGTTCTTTGTGCCGGTGTTCTTCGTCCTCGTGCGCACCATCTTCAAGGGCAGCGAGCGCCAGCGCCGGCTGTATGCAGCGCACATGGAAGAAAGCGAGGCACGCTGAATGAAGACTCCTACCCTTTATCTGCCGCTGCTTGCCGCGCTGCTATCGCTGGCCGGCTGCCAGGTCCTGTCGTCCCACCAGCGTCCCGCGGCACCGGTGCCGGAGACGTTCGCCGCGCCTGCAGCCGATGCCTCACCCATGGCTGTCGATATCGGCTGGCGCGACTTCTTCCGCAATCCGGAACTGCAGCAGGCGATCGCCGCCGCCCTCGAGCACAACCGCGACCTGCGGACCGCCGCGCTGCGCATCGAGGAAGCGCGCACCCTGTACCAGGTCCAGGTGGCCGACCGGCTGCCGACGGTGAACGCGACCGGTGGCGCGACCTCCTCGCGCCAGCTGTTCCGCGGCCAGCCCTTCCAGTCGACTGTCTATCAGGTCGGCGTCGGCATGACCGCCTTCGAGCTCGACTTGTTCGGCCGGGTGAAGAGCCTGTCCGAAGCGGCGCTGGCGCAATTCTTCGCAACTGAGGAAGCGCGCCGCTCGGCGCAAATTGCACTGGTCGGCGAAGTCGCGAAAGCCTGGCTGGCGGAGCGCGCGCTGGCCGAGCAGTCGCAGATTGCCGAACGCACGCTGAAGGCGCGGCAGTCCTCGTTCGACCTGGTGAAGCAGCGCTTCGATGCGGGAATTGCAAACGCGCTCGAACTGCGGCAGAGCGAAGGCCTGGTGCAGTCGGCACGCGTGGCGGCCCTCGCACTGCAGCGCCAGCACGCACAGAGCATGAATGCGCTGACGCTGCTGACCGGCAGCAGCGTGCGGCTGCCTGCGCAGACGGCGACGCTGTCGGCACAACAGATCACCAGCGATATCCGTGCCGGCCTGCCGTCGGACCTGCTGGCCAACCGGCCTGACATCCGTGCCGCCGAGCAGCGGCTGCGTGCGAGCGAAGCAAATATCGCGGCCGCTCGCGCAGCCTTTTTCCCGCGCATCTCGCTGACCGCCGCGGTCGGACTCGCGAGCCCGCAATTGTCGGGCCTGTTCAGCGGCGGCACCGGCATCTGGAGCTTCGCGCCGGCAGTCAGCCTGCCGATCTTCGACAGCGGCCGCAACCAGGCCGGCCTCGACCTTGCGCAGGTGCGCAGCAACATCGCAGTGGCCGAGTACGAGAAGGCGATCCAGGTCGCTTTCCGCGAGGTGGCGGATGCGCTCGATGCGCGCGCAACGCTCGGCGACGAGATCGCGGCGCAAGAGCGCGCGCGCGACGCACAGGCGGCGCGCGTCGAGCTCGCGCAGACGCGCTACCGAAACGGCGTCGCCAATTATCTGGAGGTGCTGGATGCGGAGCGCGAACTGTATGCAGCAGAGCAGCAGCTGCTGCAGACGCGGCTGCTGCGGCTGACCAATGCGGTCGACCTGTACCGGTCGCTGGGTGGCGGGCTGGACGAGGTGGTGGCGCGATAAGTACTGCGCTGACATCAACGACAAGGGCCGGTCAGATGACCGGCCCTTGTCGTTTGACCGCCCCGCCGCGGGCGGCGGCTAGCGCAGCAGCTCCCGCAGCAGCACCAGCGTTTTCTGCGTCGCACCGCCCTCGGCAGCGGCGAATTCCTGTGCGGCGCCCGACATTTGCCGCAGTTGCACCCGATCGACCAGCAAGTCGAGCGTGGCCCTGAACAACTGGCTTGCATCCGCTACTCTCAGTGCTGCATTGCGCGCGACCGCATCCTCGCTCGCCTGCTCGAAATTGAAGGTGTGCGGCCCCAGCAGCACCGGCTTGCCGCACGCGCAGGCCTCGATCAGGTTCTGCCCGCCCAGCGGCAGCAGGCTGCCGCCAATGAACGCAAAATCGCAGGCGCTGTAGTAGGCGACCATGTCGCCCATGGTGTCGCCGACCAGCACTTGTACATTCATGGGCAGCGCTTCGCCACGGAGCTGCGACTTGCGAACAACGCGCAGCCCCTGGTTCTCGAACAGCGAACAGACCTCATCGAAGCGCTGCGGATGGCGCGGCACGATCATCAGCAAAAAATCCGGCGGCAGCGTGGCTTGCATGTAGGCGGCCAGCAGCAGCGCCTCCTCGCCCTCGCGCGTGCTCGCGCACAGCAGCACCGGGCGCGATCCGATCTGCCGGCGCAGCGCCGCGCCGGCCGCGCGCTGCGCGTCGGGTATGGCGACATCGAACTTCAGATTGCCGGTCACCCGTACCTGTTGCGCGCCCATGGCGGACAGCCGCTGCGCATCCGCCGCGGTCTGCGCGGCGACCAGCGTGATGCGCTGCGCCGCTTCGCCCAGCAGGCCGCCGAAACGCTGGCCGCGGCGCAGCGACCGTTCCGACAGTCGCGCGTTTACCAGCGCCACCGGCACGTCCGCCGCCTTGCAGGCGGCGATCAACGCCGGCCACACTTCGGTCTCCATCAGAATGCCGATGCGCGGACGGCAACGGCGGATGAAGCGCGCCGTCATGCTTAGCGTGTCGTAGGGCAACCAGGCCTGCGTCACCCGCGGCTCGTTGCCGAACAAGGTCTTGCCAGTCGCGCGGCCGGTGGCCGTCATGTGGGTCAGCAGCAGATGGTGATCGGGAAACTCGTCAAGCAGCGCCCGCGCCAGCGGCTCGGCGGCGCGCGTCTCGCCGACCGATACCGCGTGCAGCCAGATCAGCGGCCGCAACGCGGTACCGGCATGGCAGCCGAACCGCTCGCCAATCTGAATGCGGTAGCCCGGCTCGCGGCGGCCACGCCACCACAGTCGCAGCAGCACGAACGGCAGCAGTCCCCACCAGAACAGCGAATACAGGCGCAACTGAAAGCCGGCCATCAGAAGGGCAACACCGCATCCGGCCGGATGCGGGTGATAGCATCGCCCACCACGCGCTGTATGCGCGCCAGTGCGGCGTCATCCTCGGCCTCGAAGCGCAGCACGAGAACGGGTGTGGTGTTTGACGCGCGGCACAGCCCGAAGCCGTCCGGATACTCGACGCGCACGCCATCGATGGTGACGACCTGCGACGCGCCCGGCCACTGCGCCTCTTTCTGTAGCCGCGCGACCAGCGCGTGGTTTTCGCCCTCGGCCAGCGTGATCTGCAGTTCCGGCGTGGACTTCGATTGCGGCAGCGCGTTCAGTGTCCGGGTGATGTCCTGCATGCGGCTCGCCAGCTCGAGCAGGCGCGCACCCGCATACAAACCGTCATCAAAACCGTACCAGCGGTCCTTGAAGAACAGGTGGCCGCTCATCTCGCCGCCGAACGGCGCGCCGGTCTCGCGCATTTTTGCCTTCACCAGCGAATGACCGGTCTGGCACATCAGCGGCCGTCCGCCGGCGGCTTCCACCACCGGCGCGATGTGGCGCGTGCATTTGACGTCATACAGAATCGTGCCGCCCGGATGGCGGGTCAGCACATCCTGCGCGAACAGCATCAGCTGCCGGTCGGGGAAGATCACCTGCCCGTCTTTCGTGACCACGCCGAGCCGGTCGCCGTCGCCGTCGAACGCGAGTCCGATCTCCGCGTCTCCGTTCGCGAGCTCGCGGACCAGGTCCTGCAGGTTCTCAAGGTGAGCGGGATCCGGATGGTGGTTGGGAAAATTGCCGTCGACCTCGCAGAAGAGTTCCGTGACTTCGCAGCCGAGGCCGCGGTACAGGTCGCCCGCAACGCTGCCGGCCACGCCGTTGCCGCAGTCGATCGCGATTTTCATCGGCCGCGCGAGTTTCACGTCGCCGACGATGCGTGCGAGGTAGGCGTCGCGCACATCATGCCGGCGATAGCTGCCCTGCCCGCTGCGCACATCGTTGTCGACGATGCGCCGGTATAGCGCCTGGATCGCTTCGCCATGGATGGCCTCGCCGGCCAGTACCATCTTGAAGCCGTTGTAGTCGGGCGGATTGTGGCTGCCGGTGACCATGATGCCGCTGGCCGCGCCCAGGACATGGGTCGCAAAGTACAGCATCGGCGTGGCCACCATGCCGATATCGATCACGTCGACGCCGGCCGCCTGCAGGCCTTCGGCCAGCGCGGCCGACAGTGCCGGACCGGACAGGCGGCCGTCGCGGCCAATCACGACCGTCCGTTCGCCCTTGTCGAGCGCGGCCGAGCCGAACGCCAGACCGACCTGGCGCGCGATCGCCGGGTCGAGCGTGCTGCCCAGCACGCCGCGAATGTCATAGGCCTTGAAGATGCCGGGAGTCAGGAGTGCAGAAGTCATCAGCTCAGGCTTTCATTGCTGGGTTGGCGCGCAGGCGCAGGCACGCGTCGAGCGCCCCGTCCCACGCGGGAAGGTCGCCAAACCGGCTGCGGAATTTGTCGGTGTTCAGCATCGAATTCCTGGGCCGCACGGCTGGCGTCGGATACTCGGCGGTGCTGATCGCCCGCAATGCCGGTCGCTGCGTTACGTCCGGATGCGAAAAGATCCGCTGCGCGAAACCGAACCAGCTGGTGTGCCCGCCTGCGCACACATGATAGATGCCCGTGTCGTCCGCAAGCTGCGCAGGCTCACCTGCGCTGCGGATGACGGCCGCGGTCGCGTCGGCGATGGTGCGGCTCCAGGTTGGCGCACCGATCTGGTCGTCGACGATGGACAAGTGGTCGCGCGTCTCGGCCAGCTTCAGCATGGTCAGCAGGAAGTTCTTGCCGGCCAGCCCGTAGACCCAGCTAGTGCGCAGGATCAGGTGAATGCCGCCGACGTCGGCGATGGCCTGCTCGCCTGCCAGCTTGCTCTGGCCGTACGCTGACAGCGGTGCCGGCATGTCGTCTTCCAGCCAGGCGCCGTCCTTGCTGCCATCAAACACATAGTCGGTCGAATAATGAATCAGCGCCGCACCGATGCGCTCGGACTCCTCGGCCAGCGCGCGCGGCGCATCTGCGTTGATGCGGAAGGCCTGCGCCCGATCCGACTCGGCCATGTCCACCGCCGTGTATGCAGCCGCATTGATCACCAGCGCCGGTCGCAGCTCGCGCACGGCGCTGCGCACCGTATCGAGATCGGCAAGATCGAGTTGCGAACGGTCAAGCGCGACGATCTCGCCCAGCCCCTGCAGCGACTGCTGCAGCGCGGTGCCGACCTGACCATTGCGTCCGGTAACCAGAATCTTCATGCGTAAGTTTCCGCATCGGCCAGCCGCCTCCCTGCCTGATCCTTGGCCGACAGCGTGGGCGGGCCGTCGAGCGGCCAGGCGATGTCGAGCGCAGGATCGTTCCACTGCAGCGAGCGCTCGTGCTCGGGCGCGTAATAGTCGGTCGTCTTGTAGACGAAGTCGGCACTGTCGCTGGTGACCAGGAAGCCATGCGCAAAGCCGGGCGGCACCCACAACTGCCGGTGGTTGTCGGCCGACAGCGTCACGCAGACCGACTTGCCGAAAGTGGGCGAGCTGCGCCGCAGATCGACGCAGACATCGAAGACCTCGCCGGCGATCACGCGCACCAGTTTGCCCTGCGGCTGCAGGATCTGGTAGTGCAGGCCGCGCAGCACGCCGCGCGCCGAGCGTGAATGGTTGTCCTGCACAAAAATCGGTGCAATGCCAGCCAGCTGCTCGAAGCGCTGCTGGTTGTAGCTTTCGAAAAAGAACCCGCGCGCGTCGCCGAACACCGTCGGCTCGATGATCAGCACGTCGGGAATGTCGGTGCAAATAAGTTTCATGAAAAAGGCAAGTTAAAAGACTTTGTCCTGCAGCAGCCGCAGCAGGTACTGGCCATACGCATTTTTCTTCATCGGTTCGGCCAGCTGCTCGAGCCGGGCAGCGTCGATGTAGCCTTTGCGGTAGGCGACTTCCTCCGGGCAGGCGACTTTCAGGCCCTGGCGCTTTTCCAGCGTCGCGATGAACTGGCCGGCCTCAAGCAGCGATTCGTGCGTGCCGGTGTCGAGCCAGGCCATGCCGCGGCCCATTACCTCGACCTGCAGCCCGCCCTGCTCGAGGTAGACGCGGTTGACGTCGGTGATCTCCAGTTCGCCACGTGCGGATGGCCTGATAGATGCAGCGATATCGCACACCTGGCTGTCGTAGAAATACAGGCCGGTGACGGCATAGTTCGATTGCGGCTTTGCCGGCTTTTCCTCGATGCTGACCGCGCGCCGCTGTTCGTCGAAACCGACCACGCCATAGCGCTCGGGATCGGTCACGTGATACGCGAACACTGTCGCGCCCTGCTCGCGTGCATTGGCGGCCGTCAGCGATTTTTCGAGGTCGTGCCCGTAGTACAGGTTGTCGCCGAGGATCAGTGCCGACGGATGATGGCCGACGAATTCGCGCCCGATGATGAAAGCCTGCGCGAGGCCGTCCGGCGAGGGCTGAACTGCGTAGCGGATATCGATGCCCCACTGGCTGCCGTCGCCGAGCAGCTGCTCGAAGCGCGGCGTATCCTGCGGCGTCGAGATCAGCAGGATCTCGCGCATGCCGGCCAGCATCAGCGTGGTCAGCGGGTAGTAGATCATCGGCTTGTCATATACCGGCAGCAGCTGCTTGGAAACCGCCATCGTGACCGGATACAGCCGGGTGCCGGAGCCGCCGGCGAGGATGATGCCGCGCCGGTTCATGCCTTGCTCCCGGTACGCTGCTGGTAGTTGGTATCGATCCATTGCTGGTACTCGCCGGACTGAATGTTGCGCACCCAGTCCTGATGGTCGAGGTACCACTGCACGGTCTTCCTGAGCCCGCTCTCGAAGGTCTCGGCCGGCCGCCAGCCGAGTTCGCGCTCGATTTTGCGCGCGTCGATCGCATAGCGGCGGTCGTGCCCGGGACGGTCGGTGACGAAGGTGATCAGTTCCCTGTACGACTGCGCGGCCGGCTTCAGTTCGTCGAGCAGCGAGCACAGCGTGTGCACCACATCGATATTGGCTTTCTCGTTCCAGCCGCCGATGTTGTAGGTCTCGCCCGGCCGGCCCGACTCGAGCACGCGCCGCAGTGCCGCGCAATGGTCGCCGACATACAGCCAGTCGCGCACCTGCCGGCCGTCGCCATAGACGGGCAGCGGCTTGCCGGCGAGCGCGTTGGCAATCATCAGCGGGATCAGCTTCTCGGGAAACTGCAGCGGCCCGTAATTGTTCGAGCAGTTGCCTGTCACGACCGGCAGGCCGTAGGTGTGATGCCAGGCGCGCACCAGATGGTCGCTGGCGGCCTTCGATGCCGAGTACGGGCTGTTCGGCGCGTACGGCGTGGTCTCGGAAAACGGCGGATCGGTCGGCGACAGCGTGCCGAACACTTCGTCGGTCGACACATGCAGGAAGCGGAAACGGTCACGCTCCGACGCATCGAGCGCCTGGTAATGCGCGCGCGCCGCCTCCAGCAGGCTGAAGGTGCCGTCGACATTGGTACGGATGAAGTCGCCGGGTCCGTGGATCGAGCGATCAACGTGGCTCTCTGCGGCAAAGTGCACGATGGCGCGCGGACGGTGCCGCGCCAGCAGTTCGTCCACCAGCGGACGGTCGCAAATGTCGCCATGCACGAAGCGATGGCGTGCGTCGCCGTCCAGCGGCGACAGGTTGTCCGGGTTGCCGGCGTAGGTCAGCCGGTCGAGATTGATGACGGGCTCGTCGCTGCGCGCGAGCCAGTCGAGCACGAAGTTCGCGCCGATGAAACCGGCGCCGCCGGTGACAAGAATCATGCGAGCCCTTGCAAGTTGGTCAATGCGGGAAGCAAAGCCCGCATTTTACGCGAGTGACCGAATTCGCCCTGCAAACCTACAATGGCAGCTGTTATCAATTCTTCGGTCTGACATGGACACTTTTGCGATCGGCGACCTGCAGGGCTGCGCAGGGGAACTGGCACGGCTGCTGGACCGGATCGATGCTGTCTCTCCGCAGGCGCGGCTGGTCTTTGTCGGCGACCTGGTCAACCGCGGCCCCGCTTCGCTGCAGACGCTGCGCCGGATACGGGCGCTCGGGGCGCGTGCGCGTACCGTGCTTGGCAACCATGACCTGCACGTGCTCGCAGTCCGGCAGGGCATCCGGCCGCCGTCGCGCAGCGACACACTGGACGAACTGCTGGCTGCGCCCGACTGCGATGACTTGCTCGACTGGCTGCGCCACCAGCCGCTGGCGCTGATGGCCGACGGGCATCTGGTAGTCCATGCAGGCGTGCTGCCGCAGTGGAGCGCGGCGCAGGTGCTGACATTGTCGGGCGAGGTGGAAGCCGCGTTGCATGGCGACCATTGGACGGACTTTTTGCGCACGATGTACGGCAACCAGCCGGCGCGCTGGGATGAGGGCCTGCAAGGCGCAGACCGGCTGCGCTGCATCGTGAATGCACTGACCCGGATGCGGTTCTGCAGCATCGACGGCGAAATGGAATTCGCGACCAAGGAAGGCCCGGGCCGGCCGCCGGCCGGCTATCTCCCGTGGTTCGACGTGCCGGGCCGCCTGACAGCCGGCACGCCGGTGATATTCGGCCACTGGTCCACGCTCGGGCTGGTGCAGCGCCCGAACCTGAGCGGGCTGGACACGGGCTGCGTGTGGGGCGGAAAACTGAGCGCGATACGACTGTCGGACGGCCTGCTGCTGCAAGTCGATTGCGCGGGGTATCAGGTGCCGGGCGGATAAGGCGCCGGGTCGGGCTCGCCTGCTCCGTGCGATACCTTTGCGATCAATCCGCCACGCATACCTGTTCCGAGGTCAGCAGCACGCCGGCAATCGATTCATGCGCCGCCTTCGCCAGGTCGCGGCGGTGCGCGCCGGCGGTATCGATCGCCGGCAGCCGGATCAGCTCGGCCGTCATGCCACCGCTCTTCATGATCGCGATCACGCTCTCGACAAAGCTCATCTCGCCGACGAAATCGGCCGAGCTGTGCAGGCTGCCGTCGGCGTCGAGATAGCGGATCGCATAGGGCTGCACCGGCACCTCGGCCTCGATCGCGGCCTCGAACAGGTTCGCATGGAACGGCAGTACGACGCCCTGCGGCGAGGTGGTGCCCTCCGGGAAGAAAGCGACCCGCTCGCCATCGTGAATGCTGCGCACCAGGCCTTCATAAATGCGGCGCACGTCGCGCGCACGACCGCGCGCTATGAAGATGGTACCGGTGTGCGCGCAGAGCCAGCCGATCAGGGGCCAGCTGCGGATGTCGGACTTGGCGACGAAGCGGCACGGGTGCAGCGCATTGATCACGAAGATGTCCAGCCACGAGATGTGGTTGCAGACGATCAGCGCCGGCGATGCCGGGGCGGACTGGCGTGCATCGTCGAACCGCATCTTCACGCCGCAGATGCCGACCAGCTGGCGCGACCAGCGCTGCACGCGCCGCTCGCGGCCGACAGCTGTCAGGAACGGAAACAGCAGCGCAACCTTGGCGAGGCCGATGGCCAGATGCACGGCCAGCCGTGCGAGTCCGAGCACTGGCATGGGCTCAGCGGCTGAATGCGAGCCGTCCGGACACCAGGGTATGCGTGACCCTGCCGGGCAATTCGTAGCCGAGGAAAGGCGTGTGGCGGCCCTGGCTGCGCAATGCCGACGCTTCCACCTTCCAGCGTGCAGCCGGATCGAACACGCACAGGTCGGCCTCCGCGCCCACCGACAGCGTGCCGGCGCCCAGGCCGGCCACGCGCGCCGGTTCGCAAGTGACGCGCGCGATCGCAGCAGACAGCCCGGCACCGCCCTCCTCGCCCCATTTCAGCGCCAGCGACAGCAGCAGTTCGAGGCCGGTCGCGCCGGGCGATGCTTCGCCAAAGGGCAGCAGCTTTTCCTCGTCGTCGAGCGGCGTGTGGTCGGAGCAGATCGCGTCGATACTGCCATCGAGCAGCCCCTGGCAGATCGCATCGCGGTCACGCTGGCTGCGCAGCGGCGGCGTCAGGCGCGCATTCGGGTCGAAGAAGCCGATGTCGTTGTCGGTCAGGTGAACGTGGTGGGCACCGACATCGCAAGTAACCGGCAGACCCTCGGCGCGTGCGGCCCGCACCAGTTCGATGGCAGCCGCCGACGACAGCCGGCACAGGTGCACGCGCGCGCCGGTGGTGCGCATCAGCTCGAAGATGGTGTGCAGTGCAATCGTCTCGCTGATCACCGGCACGCCGGACAGGCCGAGTCGCGAGGCCAGCGGACCGCTGTGCGCAACGCCACCCTTGCCGAGATACGGATCCTGCGGCCGCAGCCACACGGTATAGCCGAAAGTGTGCGCGTACTGCATCGCCCGCAGCAACACGGTGCTGTCGAGTATGGTCTCTTCGGCCTGCGAGAAACCGACGCAGCCGGCCTCGGTGAGCTCGGCCATCTCGGTGAGTTCCCTGCCCTTCAGGCCGACGGTCAGTGCGCCGAGCGGGTAAACGTGCGAGCGATTCAGCAGGCGCGCCCGGTGCACCAGCATCTCGACCAGGCCGGGCTCGTCGAGCACCGGGTCGGTGTCCGGCGGACACAGCAGCGTGGTGACGCCGCCGGCCAGCGCCGCACTGAGCTCGGACTCGAGCGTGGCCTTGTATTCATAACCGGGCTCGCGCAGCCGGGCAGACAGGTCGACCAGGCCCGGGGCAACCACCAGCCCGCTGGCATCGACCACCTGCTCCGCCTCGAAGCCGGCAGGCGTACTGCCGAGTGCGGCGATCCGGCCATCAGCGATGCAGACATCCTGTATTGCGTCGATCCCGTTCGCCGGATCGACCACGCGGCCATTGCTGATCTTGATTTTCATGCTCATTGTCTCGCCCTGCACCTCATGCCGCTGCCAGCATGCTCATCACCGCCATCCGCACCGCAATGCCGAAGGTCACCTGCGGCAGGATCACTGCCTGCGCTCCGTCGGCCACGGCCGAATCGATCTCGACGCCCCGGTTCATGGGGCCGGGGTGCATCACGATCGCGTCCGGCTTCGCCAGCGCAAGGCGCTCGGGGGTCAGGCCGTAGCTCTTGAAGTATTCCTGCGCCGAGGGCAGCAGCGCGCCGCTCATGCGCTCGTTCTGGAGGCGCAGCATGATGATGACGTCCACGCCCTTCAGGCCCTCGTTCATGTCGGTGAACACGCGCACGCCCATCTGCTCGAGACCGCCCGGCAGCAGCGTGCGCGGGCCGATCGCGCGCACCTCCGGCACGCCCAGCGTGGTCAGGCCGTGGATGTCGGAGCGCGCCACCCGGCTGTGCAGGATATCGCCCACGATCGCTACCGTGAGGTTGCTGAAATCCTTCTTGTAGTGCCGGATGGTGTACATGTCGAGCAGGCCCTGGGTCGGATGTGCATGGCGCCCGTCGCCGGCGTTCACCACATGCACATGGTCCTGCCCGGTCTCGGTCAGGTGCCTCGCGATCAGGTAAGGCGCGCCGGACTGCGCATGGCGCACGACGAACATGTCGGCATGCATCGCCGACAGGTTGTCGATGGTGTCAAGCAGGGATTCGCCCTTCGCGGTCGACGAGGCCGAAATGTTCAGGTTGATCACGTCGGCCGACAGGCGCTTGGACGCGATCTCGAAGGTGGTGCGGGTGCGTGTGGAGTTCTCGAAGAACAGGTTGAACACGCTCTTGCCGCGCATCAGCGGCACCTTCTTCACTTCGCGATCGCTGACGCTGACGAAGGAAGCAGCAGTATCGAGGATGCGGTTGATGATGGCCTTCGGCAGTCCGTCGAGGGTGAGCAGGTGCTGCAGCTCGCCGTGCTTGTTCAGTTGCGGGTTATGCATGATCTATCGTCAGTGAGAGTCGGCCGTTGTCATCCTGCTGCAGTACCAGCAGTTCCCGGTCTGCCAGCGTTACGGTGCGGGCGACGAAGTCAGCGGCGACCGGCAGTTCGCGGCCGCCGCGATCGACCAGTGCCGCCAGCATGATCCGCGCGGGCCGGCCGTAGTCGAACAGGGTATTGATGGCCGCACGCGTAGTGCGGCCGGTGTAAAGCACGTCATCGACCAGCAGGATGGTCGCGCCATCGACGTCGAAGCCCATCTGGCTGGGCCGCACCTCGGCCGACAGGCCGCGCTCGGCCACGTCATCGCGATGAAAAGCGACATCGACGTAGCCGAGATCGCTCACCCCGAGTGCGCGTGCGAGCCGTGCAGCAAGCCACGCGCCGCCAGAGTAAATGCCGACCACGGCCAGCTTGCGGGTGCCCTTCAAGGCGGCAACAACCTTCGATTCGAGTTGCGCATACAGCGCTTCGGCATCCAGTTCAGCGGGCGTCATGTTGATCAAAATATTGTTGGAGTATCAGTGCGGCGGCATCGCTGTCGACATGCTGGCCACGCTGCTGCGACAGGACGGCAGAGGTGTAGCGCTCATCGACCAGCACGGTCGGCAGGCCGTAGCGGCCTTGGATCTGGTTGGCGAAACGCCGGCAGCGCACGGTCATCTCATGCTCGGCGCCATCCGGATGCAGCGGCAGGCCGATGACCACGGTGTCGGGCTGCCACTCGCCGAGCAGCGCACCGATCTGCATGAATTTGCCGTCATTGGTGGCGGCCTCGATCACCGCCAGCGGCGTCGCCTGCCTCAGCAGCACATTGCCGACCGCGACACCGATGCGCTTGAGGCCGAAATCAAATGCAATCACCGTGCTCATGCGGGAGGACGGGCCTCACGCATGTCCGGCCTCCCCGCTCAGATCGGTCGGACTGATGCCCAGCAGGTGCACCGCCGCGGAGAAGCGCTCCTCGACCGGCAGGTCAAACAGGATCGCGGGATCGGCCTTCACGGTCAGCCAGCCATTGCGCAGTATTTCTTCCTCAAGCTGGCCCGCTCCCCAGCCGGCACAGCCGAGGGTAACCAGCAGGCGCTCCGGCCCCTGACCGGCAGCGACCGCTTCGAGCACGTCGCGTGAGGTGGTCAGTGCCACATCGTCGGAAACTTTCAGCGAAGAACTGTAGTCGGCGGAAGGCGCATGGAGCACGAAACCGCGCTCGACCTGCACCGGCCCGCCGAACATCACCGGCTTGCCCGAGCGCGACTCGCGATGCGGGCTGATCTCGAGCGCCAGGTCGAGGCGATCGAACAGCACATCCATCGTCATGTCGGTCGGACGGTTGATGATCATGCCGAGCGCGCCGCCTTCATGGTGCTCGCACACATAAACGACGGTGCCGCCGAAGATCGGGTCGAGCATGCCGGGCATTGCGATCAGGAAGTGGTCTGCGAGCTGCAGTTCGGGCAGGTCGCGGGAAAAATCAGTCGCGTCCGCGCCGTGCGCGGAGGGAGATGTGGACGGTGGCTTGTCTTGCTTGGCCATGCGCGGCATTTTAGCAGCTTTGCACGTGTCGTCCGCATCGCCGCTACACTGCCGGCTGCTTTCCGTGCCGCACTACCGACCCATGACAACCAAAAAACATGAACGCGCGCTGGTCTGGTTCCGCCGCGACCTGCGCAATTTCGACAATGCAGCGCTGCATCATGCGCTGGCCTTGAGCCGCAGGGTCTACTGCGCTTTCATATTTGACAAGGACATCCTCGACCCGCTACTGGAATGGGGCCGTCAGGATCGACGGGTCGCATTCATCCATGCCAGCCTGACCGAACTGGATGCCGAGCTCAGGCGAGCGGGCGGCGGCCTGATCGTGCTGCATGCGCGCGCGGCGGACGCGATCCCGCGACTGGCCGACGAGCTCGGCGCCGATGCAGTGTTCTGCAACCACGACTACGAACCTTCAGCCATGGCCCGCGACCAGGCGGTGGCCGCTGCGCTGCAGTCGCAGGGGCGGCAACTGTTGAGCTTCAAGGACCAGGTACTGCGCGAGAAGGACGAGGTGCTGTCGCTATCGGGCAAGCCGTTCTCGGTATTCACGCCGTACAAAAATGCGTGGCTGAAGAGCTTTCATTCGGCGTCGGGCGAGGCGGACAGCGCGCTGCTGCCGCATTACGACTGCACGCCGGCCGCCGGCCAGCTGGCATGGCCGGCAACAGCGCCGGCCATGCCGACGCTGCAGCAGATGGGGTTTGACGATTGCGACCTGCAATCGATCAACATCCGCACCGGCATGCGTGGCGGACAGGCACTGCTCGACGATTTCCTGACCCGCATCGGGCGCTACCGTACAGCGCGCGAGTTTCCTGCAGTGAAGGGCCCGTCCTACCTGTCGGTTCACCTTCGCTTCGGTACGGTGTCGGTGCGCGCCCTCGCGCGCCATGCGATGGATGCGATGCGCGCGGGCACGGGCGCCGACGGCGCGGCCGGCTGGCTGTCGGAGCTGGTCTGGCGGGATTTCTATTTCATGATCCTGCACCATCATCCGCGGGTCGCAGACGGTGCGTCGTTCAAGCCGGAGTACGACCGCATCGACTGGGAGGAAGGCGAGCACGCAGAGCAGATGTTTGCCGCATGGTGCGAAGGGCGTACCGGCTACCCGCTGGTGGATGCAGCGATGATGCAGCTCAACCGCACCGGCTTCATGCACAACCGGCTGCGAATGGTCGCCGCATGCTTCCTGATCAAGGACCTCGGTATCGACTGGCGGCGCGGCGAGGCCTATTTCGCCCGCATGCTGAATGACTTCGACCTGTCGGCCAACAACGGCGGCTGGCAATGGGCGTCGTCATCGGGCTGCGATGCGCAGCCCTATTTCCGCATTTTCAATCCGATCACCCAATCGGAGAAATTCGACCCGGACGGAAAATTCATCAAGCGCTATTTGCCTCAGCTGTCGAAGCTGGATGCGAAACACATCCATGCGCCGTGGCTGGCACCGGCCATGACTCTGGAAATGGCCGGCGTGCGGCTCGGCAGCGACTACCCTCGCCCGGTGGTTGCACATGACGAGGCGAGGAAGCGTACGCTGGCACGCTATGAAGTCGTGAAAAAGGCGGCTATTGCGCAGACCGGTTGATCGCCCGGCTGTGGCGCACCAGATCGTACTGCGTGAGGCCGCTGTCCCGGCCTGCGAACTTCAGCCAGTCGGGATGGGCAAGCGTATCGCCGAGGTCGCGCCGTCCCGCTTCCCAGCGCCTGTTGATGGTCGCCCGCGAGAACTCATAGTCCTTTGACTCGCGCTCGAAGGGCCCCTGCCGGTAAATGAGATGCACGATGTCGATTGGCGCAACCTGTGCAAAATCGCGCAGGTGCCTGACCTCGGGATCGTCGAGCAGGTGCTCAGGCAGCTTTGCGACCAGATCCGTGATCGCGCGCCGGGTATTGGCCAGTTCGGCCGCCATGTTGCTGGTGTACCGGGTCCGGCTCGAGTACAGGATGTCCTTGTGCCGTTCCAGCACCTCGTCGAAGTTGCGCGGCAGATCGCCGCGCGCATTGAACAAATCGACCTGGAACACCAGCATGCTCTCAGTCCTGTCGCACAGGTCGAGCACATGCTGCAGCGGCGTATTCGACAGGATGCCGCCATCCCACCAGGCTTCGCCATCGATGATCACCGGGGGGAATGAAGGCGGCAGCGCACCGCTGGCCATCACATGTTCGGGCCCGATGCGCGTATGAAGACTGTCGAAGTAATGCGAGTTACCCGTCCGCACGTTGACTGCGCCAAGCGACAGTCGAATGCCGCCGTCGTTCAGCCGGTCAAAATCGACCAGCGCTTCCAGCGTCGCGCGCAAGGGCGCGGTGTCGTACAGGCTGAGCGCTCCGGGGGTACCCTCACGCTGAAACGGCGGCGGCGGCACGCGCGGCTGGAAAAAACCGGGTATGCCCAGCCAGGCCGCATGCCACGCACTGATCTGATGAAGGGCGCTGCGCTGTTCGCTGTTCTCCGTCAACGCACGCAACCACGGCATGACGAGGGTGGGATCGGGAAACAGGGGTACTCCGGATGACACCTTCTGCCAGAACTGCTGCAAGCGCTCGACCCGGTGCTGCGGCGGGTTACCTGCAATGATTGCGGCATTGATCGCGCCAATCGACACGCCCACGACCCAGTCCGGCTGCCATTCGGTGCCGGCGAGCGCCTCGAATGCGCCCGCCTGGTAGGCGCCTAGCGCGCCTCCGCCCTGCAGCACGAGGGCTATCCGGTCGTGCGGCCGCCTTGGGCCGGCGCGGTCGCGATTGATCTTCCAGTTGACTTTCATCCTTGCCTCCCGAAACGATGGCGCACTGCACAGGTCAGGCAGCGGCGCGCTGCGCGGAACACAGACCGGAGAGCAGCCCGATCAGTTCCTCCTCCTGGTAGGGCTTGCCCAGATATGCGCTGGCTCCCAGCTGTTGCGCGCGCTCGCGGTGGCGGTCGGCGATGCGCGAGGTGATCATCACCACCGGCAACTCGCGCAGGCGTGCATCATCGCGCAGCGCGGACAGCAACTCGAAACCATCCATGCGCGGCATCTCGATATCGAGCAGCAGCGCCGCAGGCAGTGCCTCGCGCAGCCGTTCGAGCGCCTCGACACCATCGCGCGCCAGCATCACCGCAAAGCCATGGCGCTCCAGCATCCGCTGGCTGGCGCGCCGGACTGTCAGCGAATCATCGACCACCATCACCAGCGGCCTCGTATCAGCCGGAACCGGCGCGGCCAGCTGGCAATTCATATCGACCCGCAGCCGGAAAGGATCGACGATCAGCGCAATGCTCCCGTCCCCGAGCAGGCTCGCGCCCACGAGACCCGGCGCGCGTGACAGCTGCGGACCGGGACTCCGGACTACCAGCTCGCGCTGCCCGTCGACCGCATCGAGTTCAAGCGCCATCCGGCGTTCGCCGTCATGCAAGATCGCGACCGTCACGCTGACCCCGGACGTCGGGCCGGACACCGGCTCGCCCAGCATCTGTGCGAGCCGGACCATGGGCAGCAGCTGGCCCTGCCAGTGCAGTTGCGGGCCGTCAGCCGCGCCGGCCATCTGGTCAGGGCGCAACTGCAGCAGCTGCTGCAGCCGGGCAGCCGGCAGCGCAATCCGGTGCCGACCTGCCGACACCAGCAGCACCGGCAGCGTTGCCAGCGACAGCGGCACACTGAGCGAGAAGCGGCAGCCTTGTCCAGGGCTGCTGTCGACGCCGACCCGCCCGCCCAGCGCTTGCACTTCCGCATGCACCGCATCCAGACCGATGCCGCGTCCCGACAGCGCGGTGACTTCGCTGGCAGTTGAAAATCCCGGTCGGAAGATCAGGTCCGACAAATGCCGACAGTCGGCCGGGGCATCCGCCGCCAATAGCCCGAGCGATTCGGCGCGAGCGCGTATGCGCTCGTAGTCCAGCCCGCGGCCGTCGTCAGCGAGTTCCAATTGCAGTTCGGTAGCCGATGGCCGCACCGTCAGCACGACCCTTCCGGCACGCGGTTTACCGATGGCCTCGCGGTGTTCAGGCGGCTCGATCCCGTGCACCAACGCGTTGCGCAGCAAGTGCTCGATCGGTCCGCTGAGCCGGTCCAACAGCGTGCGCTCAACCTCCGCCGCACCGCCCTCGACCACGAGCAGCACATCGCGGCCAGCCTCGCGTGCCGCCTGTCGCAGCACCTGCCGCAACCGCGGCTCAAGCGTGCTGAACGGCTGCGAGCGAGCGGACTGTACCTCGGACTGCAGCCGACGGAGCTCGCGGGCCTGAGCATCGGAAGCCTGCGACATGCCCTCCACATGCCGCATTAAACCTCGCTGCAAATCAGTGAGGTCGATCACGCTTTCTGCAATCATCCGGGTGATCTCGTGCAGCCGCGTGTAGCGATCCAGTTCAAGCGGATCGAAACCGGCAGGATCGGCGGGTGCCACGCCGGACAGGATGCGCGACTCGGTGTCGATTTCCAGCTCGCGCAATTGGGCGCGAAGCCGGACCAGGTTGTCGGCAAGGTCGGCTGCCGTTCGGCGCTGCTGCTGGACCCCGTCAGCGATCCGAGCATGGCCGACCCACAGCCCGGCTCCGGCATCGGCAAGGCGCTCGATCAGGTCGGCGCGCACCCGCAACATTGCCCTCGGTACCGAATCGCTCGCCGGCACTGCGACTGCGGCGACCGGCGGCAACAGAGGCGCAAGAGCCGCGCCGGGCGCAGCGTTGCCGGCATCCTCAGCGCATGCCATCGCGGGCTCATGGTCTGCTCTCGCACCGTGCAGGCAACCGTGACGCCATCCATCGATGCGTGCTTGCAGGCGGTCGAACTGCTCGGCAGTCAGGGCCATCGCAGGCTGCGTCATTGCACCGATCTCTGCCTCGCAATGATGCAATTCCTCGCCAAGTGTCATCAGTCCGGCCATTCGCGCGCTGCCCTTCAGCGTATGCAGCAGACGCAGCATCGCCAGTGCGTCTGTCCGATCGTCCGGCGAGTCTCGCCACGATTGGAGCGCCTGCTCGAGCCGGGGAAGCAAGTCCGCCGCCTCCTCGCTGAACGTCTGGAGCAGTTCTTCCTTCGCGGCTCCGGACAATGAGGACGTTTCAGCCGGCGGAGCCGGCTGCGCGTCGCCGGCATCCCCGGCCGGCTCAGCGCTGTGCGCGGTTGCGGTTCCAGAGCAGCCCGCAAAGTCCTCCGGCACGCACGGCGTCGGCGGTGGCAGACAAGTACGCGGGTCGTTTGCAGGACTGTCTGCAGGCTGCCCTGCGACTGATGACACGCCATGCGCGGCAAGCCGATCCAGCAAGCCCTGTACATCACCGCAGACTCCGGACGCGGCGAACTGCGCAAGTAATCGATCGAATCCATCAAGGGTATCGGCCAGCAACCCGGTGTCCGCGGCATCGGCCCGCAGGTCGGCGGTGCGCTCGAGCGCAGATTCCAGTGCGAGCGCCAGCCGCGCCAGCGACTGCAGGCCCATCGTTGACGAACAGCCGGCCAGCGTATGCGAAGCATGCAAGGCAGTGGCAAGGCCGTCAGGCTGCAGGCTCCCCGCATCGGGCAACAGCGCGCTTCGCAACTGTGCAAGCAATTGGGACGCCTCACGCAGGAAAGTGTCGGCCAGCGGCTCGGTCACGGCAGTGGGGGGCCAAGGCTCTGACGCCACCGGCACCTGGCCCTGCCAGTCCGCATCCCAGGGCAGCAACGCGATCCGGTGCGACAGCGTCACCCAGGCCAGTGCGAGTTCTTCAAGCGCTCCGTGTTCCGGCTCATCCCCATGCAAGGACCGCAGCCGGGCGCGCACATCTTCTACCTGCTGAGGCAGGTCCGGCACGCACAGCAGCCGCAGGGCGCCCTGTACGGAATCGAGCAGCCGATCGACATCGGCCAACACGGGGCCGGGCATGAGCGACCCGGATACCGAATCGATCTGCCGCTCCGCACAATCGAGCAACTCGCGACAAGCGGATGACAGGAAGCGAACGGGCGACAGCCGGTCACACAGCCGGATCATCGTTTCAAGCGCCTCCCGGGCGATCGCGGGCCGCGAGTCGGCCGCCTGCGTCAGCAGTGCGGCAATCTGCTCGCCTTGGGGCCGGCCGCGAGCGGTGTCGGCCGTCCAGGCATGCATGCACAGGATGGCCGCAGCAGCCCACAGCTCAACACCTTCGGATTGCAGTGTTGGCAGCCGTGCCGCGATCTGCTGCAGCGGTGCCGCGAGCGGCGCCATGCTGCCCGACAGCGCAGCGATGGCGGCCAACGCTTGCAAGTCTGCTGCAGACCCCAGGCCGTCACCGGTCATGTCGCGGTCGGCCAGCCATTGTTTCAACTGGCGGATGAACTCGAGGTCACTGGCAGCAGGCGCTTTCGGCGGCGGTTCATCGAGCGGGGCCGCAGATGTCCGCAGTTGCTGTTCAAGACGAAACGCACGGACGATATCGCGCGCGGCATCGGTCACCGGCCTGGTCTGCGAGAGCTCGAAAAGCACTTGCCTCGCCAGCGAGGCCAGCGCTTCCCTGCCACTGGCATCGTCGCGATGGCGCAATGTGCGCACGAGTGCAGCAAGTATTTTCTTCGCACGTCCCGAATCGACGTTATCCTCGGCAAGCTCCAGCAGGTAAGCCTGCATCACCCGCCAGAGCGCGCAGGCAGGCGAACCAGCGCTGGCAACGGAAACGGCGACGATGGCCTGAGCAAGGAACCGCAACGGTGCGCAACGCGTATCGCGATCAGCGGCTCTCAGGAATTCCAGCAGCGCGCGTTCGGACTCGGCCACCAGGCTGGAAGGCAACTCGTCCACCGGCACCGGCGACCGCCGGGCATCGATATCGTGCTCAAGAGAAATCAACGGCGCATGATCCGCGGAGCCCGCATCGGAAGGAAGCGACAGCATCCGCCATGCCGGCAGCAGATCGGCCGCGACGGTCGCCCTGCCGCGCAACAGCTGATCGAATGCGGTGCACAGCACCGACCTCAGGCAGCGTGCAAGCTCATGCAGTGGCACGGATACCGCAGATCCACCTGTACCGCTGCCGATGACCCGGGCTCGCAAGCGGGCGAGCAGGACTGCCAGCCCGTGCTCTCCCGCCAGTTCCAGCGCAGCGCTCGCGTGTGCCAGCCCATCGGCGGCGTCCGCCATCGCTCGCTCAACCGATGATGCATCGAGCCCGGCCCTGTGCAGTGCGCCGATCACACCGTCCATCACCACGTCCAGTGCGTTCGCAAGCGCTGCGAGCCCGGCGCGCGTTGCGAGTCCGCAGGGATTGACTTGCGGGCCGTGCGACACGTCGCTCAAGTGCTGATCCTGAAGCGATCAAGGGCGCGGCTGAGGCCTCTGGCCAACTCGGCGAGTTCCTGCACCGATGCCGCGGTGATCTGGGTTCCCTGCCGCGTATGCTCGGTGACGGTCAGTATGCTGTCGATACTTTGTGCGACATGATCGGCCAGCGCCGACTGTTCGCGCGTGGCGCCCGAAATACCGCCGATCAGGTCGGCAAGATGCTGCGACACCCGCCGGATCTCGGCCAGCGCCGCACCGGCAGAATCTGAGCGCTGTTTCCCATCGACCACCCGCTGGACCGAATGCTCCATCGCAGCCACTGCTTCCTGCGCATCGACCTGCACCGCCTTGACCAGCTGCGAGATGCGGCGTGCGGCATCGCCGCAGCGCTCGGCCAGTCGCTGCACTTCCTCGGCCACCACTGCGAATCCGCGACCGGCGTCGCCGGCCGATGCTGCCTGTATCGCGGCGTTCAATGCCAGCACATGGGTCTGTTCCGTGATGTCTGCAATCAGATCGACGATGTCACCGATCTCCAGCGACGAATCGCCAAGCCGCTTGATGCGTTTTGATGTTTCCTGCATCTGCTCGCGCAGCTGATGCATGCCGGCGATCGTCTGCTGAACGGCGTCCTCGCCCTGCCTGGCAGCATTGACCGAGGTTTGCGCAACATCAGCCGACTCGCCTGCGGCCAGCGACACCTGATGAATACGCTCGGTCATCTTCAGCACCGCCTGTCCCGTCTGCTCGATTTCCTGCGACTGGCGCGCCGCCAGCTCAAGCAGGTCACTGGAAATATCTTGCGCAGTCATGCAGGAGGCCGCCACCCGCTCCGCGGTTGCCCTGACCTGGGAAAGCAGCGTGCGCAGTTCCGCCAGCGTGAGGTTGAGCGAGTCGGCGATCGCGCCAGTGATGTCCTCGGATACTGTCGCTTCGATTGTCAGATTGCCTTCTGCGACTTCCTGCAGCTCATTCATCAACCGCAATATGGCGGCCTGGTTGCGCTGGTTCAGCAGGCGAGCAGCTTCCTCGTCAGCCTGGGCACGTGCCCGTTGCTCATCGGCGAGCGCACGGGCTCGCTCGGCTTCGGCAGCACGCCGGCGGCTGCCATACAGCAGCAGCAACGCGCACAGCAGCCCGGTCACCAGCGCAGCGGCTGCCAGCCCCGCCAGCACCCAGCGCATGCCACCGCCGCTCTCCCCGGCCCGGTAGATCTGCTGCAGTTGGAGGAACTGTTCGCGCAGACGCTCGTTGTCACGGTAAATTTGCCGCTCGGCCTGCTTGGCCGCAATGAAATCCGGCAGGTTGCCGAGGATGCTGTCGAGCTCGCGCCGGTAATTGGCAAACCCGGATTTGAGTTCCGACAGGCGCGCGCGCGTATCGGGATGGGTCGATGCGGGCAGGCGCAGCACCGAGCTGCCCTCGAGGAATGCGCTCAGGATGTCATCGAAGGTGCCGGCATCCCTGCCGAGCAGAAAAGCGGTGTCGTGATTGATGCCTTGAGGGGTCATGAATTCATTGGCGCTTTTCCCCATGCGCTGGGTCAGCATCACCAGCTGGCCAGCGGCTGCAATTTCTCGCGGAGAGGCGCCGAGCTGTGCGTTCAGGGTCGCGACCTGCTCGGCCAATTCGAGCAGTGTCGGGCTGAGCGAGTCGAGCGTCTGCAACGTGCTGCGGAAGCCTGTCAGCTGCGGCTTGAATTCAAGCAGCCGGCCTGCCGCGCGATCGGAAGGCAGCCAGGTGCTCCGCAGACCGGCAATCCGCGGCATCAGCGCCGGCCCGGGCGCCGGTAGTGCATGCCCTTGCCAGAGACCGCCGGCAGCCAGTACTCCCAGCGTCTGGTTGATCGCTGCCCGGCTCTGCTCGAGCTGCTCGAATGCATCGCGATTGCCTTGGATCGCATTTGGCGCTGCCTTGCCGATGCGCTGCGAATGCATGACCAGGTCGCCGGCCATCCGCGCCTGGACCGAGGCGGTCAGGGTTCGTGTCCCGTACGACCATCCAAATACTGCCAATGCAATCAGCAGCACCAGCAGCAGGGCCTGCAGCATCCGAAGAAGAACCGGAAGGGGCGCATTGCGCAGAACCTGCAGCGCAGGTTGCAATTTTCTCCCGGGGCGCAGGTGTGACACGATTCGGGCCCATGCAGCACGCATGCCGTCGGGTTGGAAGGTGGGCGTCAGTTCATGACGGGTGTCCGGATCCATGGATGCTCCGCTGTAAGTGGACAGGTTTTTCAGTACAGCCCGATGTCGATGAAACAGGGATCGCGCAGCAGCGCAGCGACATCGACGCGCGTCCAGCACCGGGGATCGGTACCGCTGTGAAAGCGTGCGCTCGCCCAGTGCGGTGCATCCGGGTCGGGTGCGGCCGGCCGCAAGCCTGCGAGATCGAGCAGGGCGTGCACGCTCGAAACCCGGATTGCACAGCGCGGCGACAAGGCGGGCGACAGTACCAGCAGGCGGTCGTTCGCCGTCCACTCGCAAGCCTGTTCACCGGCAAAGGCGTCGAGATCAACTACGCCGATGAAATGGCTGCGGTGGTGGATCAGGCCGAGGTACCAGGAACGCACCAGAGGCACCGGCGTCAGTTCGGGGGGCGCGATGATCTCCGCCATCTGCGCCAGATCGAACAGCCACTGCCCGCGCGCTGTGGAGACCCCGATCACCGGGCGTGCATCGGCTCCCGCCCGCTGCGCATGCTGCAGGCGCTCGGCGATTTGCTTCTGGAACTCGCGCAGCGCGATGCGCCCCGCGCCGGAGTCGTGATCGCTCATCGACCGCTCAGGCGGGCGCGCCCGACAGAGCCGCGATCTTCTGCAGCAACTGCTCTGGCTCGACCGGCTTGACGAGATAATCTCGCGCACCTTGCCGCAACCCCCAGATGCGATCGCTTTCCTGCTGTTTGCTGCTGCAGATAATCACCGGCAGGTGACGTGTCGCAGGATCCCTCGCAATTTCGCGCGTCGCATGAAAGCCGTTCTGTCCGGGCATCACGACATCCATCAGCACCAGTTGCGGAGGACTGCTGCGTATTTTCAGCAGCGCGGCCTCGGCATTGTCTGCAGTACTGACGGTGTAGCCATGACGCGTGAGCAGCTCGGCCAGAAATTGGCGATCGGTCGGCGAATCATCGACGATCAAAATATGTTGTATCGGCATGGCGACTCCGTGAATGCGTTGGATGGCTGGTTTCAGGCGGATGAATGTGCCGCGAGCGCGTGCTCGCGCACTGCCTTCAGCAGACTGTCTTTGGTGAAGGGTTTGGTCAGGTAGGCGGTGGCGCCGGCCAGCAACCCGCGCGCACGGTCGAACAGGCCATCGCGCGAAGACAGCAGGATGACCGGGGTATGGCCGCAGTCGGGACTGCGTCTGATTAGGCTGCAAGTCTGGAAGCCGTCGAGGCGCGGCATCAGGATGTCGCAGAAGATCAGCGACGGCCGGTGCTCGAGTATCTTGCCGAGCGCGTCGAAGCCGTCCTCGGCAAGAAGGACGGGATAGCCGGCCTGGGAAAGAAAGATTTCGGCAGAACGACGTATCGTGCTGCTGTCATCGATGACCAGAATCTCCGGCCCCGATTGGATTGTCCCCATTGCGCACCCAATGAACATGTTCCAAGAACCGCGCGCAATGTAACAAAAACGGCAATTTGTTAAAACATTGAAAATCAATGTTCACGCCGAGGCGGCGTTTTGGCGACAGATTTCCGCTAAGGTGCGCGGCGTTCGCTGAGGAAGACGGGAAAAAGAGAAAGGCAGGGAGGCCGAATATCGAATGGCGCGGCCGGCGCCATGATCTTATCGACAGATCATCCAGTGGGCGGCAATGCGGCCGATCCCGTTTCAACACGCTCGCGCGAAACGGGACACGCGGCAGCGAGACGGAACCGGTTCATGCAAAAGAACGCCGCGTCAGATGGCGACCATTTCGAAGTCATCCTTGCGGGCGCCGCACTCCGGGCAGGTCCAGTTCATCGGCACCTCCTCCCAGCGTGTACCGGGTGCAATACCCTCTTCCGGCAAGCCCGCCGCCTCGTCGTAGACCCAGCCGCAGATCAGGCACATCCAGGTCTTGAATTCTTGCTCGGTTGTCTTGTTATCACTCACGACACAGCCCTTAAAGTAAAATGCACAACCGGCTATGTTAATGCTTTCCCTGTGCAAAACCAAACTTCTCCGCTCGTTCTGACCTTCGGCGTCGCCGACCCGGTTGGCGCGATCGGCATTCAGGCTGACCTCGCTGCCTTCGCTGCGATGGGCTGCCACGGCGTGTCGGTGATTACCGCACTGTCGATCGGCGACACCACAGGATCCGAGGACGTGCAGACCGTCGATCCGGACTGGATCGCCGATCAGGCACGGGTACTGCTCGAGGACATGCCGGTGGCCGCGTTCAAGGTCGGCTATCTGGGCAACATCGAGACGATTTCGGTGATCGCGGAGATCGTGTCCGATTATCCGGACATCCCGCTGGTGCTCGACCCCTTTTCGACTACGTTGCCCGAGCAGGAAATCGATGACGAAGTACTGCTTGCACTGCGCGAACTGCTGGTACCCCAGACCACCCTGCTGCAGGTATCGACCGACGAGCTGTCGCGGCTGGCGGAAACCTGGCGCGATGCCAGCGACGAGCAGATGCTGGAAGCCGACGCACTGCAGATGATCGAGTTCGGCTGCGAATTCGTCTTCGTCACCGGCACGCCGGGCGATGCGCACGACGTCACGAACGTGCTGTACGGCAGCGAAGGTCCGCTCCGCACCAGCAGCTGGCAGCGTCAGGCCGGGCCCTTCATCGGCGCGGGCAATACGCTGTCCGCCACGATCGCCGCCATGCTCGCCAACGGGCTGGACGTACCGGAGGCCGTGTCGGAGGCGGAAGAATTCACGAACGCCGCGCTCACCCACGCCCAGCGCCTGGGCATGGGCAAGCTGGTGCCGGACCGCTACTTCTGGGCACGCGAACCCGAGAGCGGCGAATCCCCCGAATAAATCCCACTGGAAAAGCAGAGAGGCCCACGTGTCCAACAACGATATCCTGTTCGCCCGCGCACAGCAGAGCACGCCCGGCGGCGTGAATTCGCCGGTGCGCGCGTTCCGCTCGGTCGGCGGCACGCCACGTTTCATCACCCGTGCGGAAGGTCCCCACTTCTGGGATGCGGACGGCAAACGTTACATCGATTACATCGGCTCCTGGGGACCGGCCATCGTCGGCCATGCGCACCCCGACGTGGTGCGGGCAGTGCAGGCAGCCGCCACCAATGGCCTGTCGTTCGGTGCGCCGACTGAAGGCGAGATCCTCATGGCCGAGGAAATCTGCAAGCTGGTGCCGTCGATCGAACAGGTGCGGCTGGTGTCGTCCGGTACTGAAGCCGCGATGAGTGCGCTGCGGCTCGCACGCGGCGTGACCGGACGCGACCTGGTGATCAAGTTCGAGGGTTGCTATCACGGACATGCGGACTCGATGCTGGTGAAGGCTGGCAGCGGCCTGCTCACTTTCGGCAACCCGACCTCGTCCGGCGTACCCGCGGATTTCGCGAAGCACACGATGGTGCTCGACTACAACGACAGCACGCAATTGGAAGACGTGTTTGGCAAGATGGGCGACCAGATCGCAGCCGTGATCGTCGAACCGGTCGCAGGCAACATGAATCTGCTGCGCGCGACGCCGGAATTCCTGCAGACCATGCGCCGATTGTGCACGCAGCATGGCGCGATCCTGATGTTCGACGAAGTGATGTCGGGCTTCCGCGTCGCACTCGGCGGCGCGCAATCGCTGTACGGCATTCAGCCGGACATGACGGTGCTGGGCAAGGTAATCGGCGGCGGCCTGCCGGTAGCGGCATTCGGCGGCCGTGCAGACCTGATGAAGCATCTGGCGCCGCTTGGGCCGGTATACCAGGCCGGCACGCTGTCGGGCAATCCGGTCGCGGTCGCTGCCGGCATGAGCACGCTGAAGATCATCCAGCAGCCAGGCTTCTATGAGCAGTTGGGCTCCCAGACGAAACAACTGGTCGATGGCCTGACTGCCGCAGCACATGAAGCCGGCGAGGCGTTCTGTGCGGACGCGGTCGGCGGCATGTTCGGCATCTATTTCACCGCGGCGCTGCCGGAAAACTATGCGCAGATGATGGCCTGCGACAAGGAGCGCTTCAACCGCTTCTTCCATGCGATGCTGGACGCCGGCGTCTACCTCGCGCCGTCCGCATTCGAGGCGGGCTTTGTGTCGGCGATGCATGACGACGCGGTGATCGATGAGACGATTGCGGCCGCGCGTGGGGCATTCAAGCAGCTGAACGCCTGAGCACCAATAAACAGCGCCGGGAAGACCCTCGCTGTCGCCGGGGTCACTTCAACCAGCCGCGCTTCCTGAAATACCAGAACGGCGTGACCGCGCTGGCCACCATCAGCGCCAGCGCGAACGGATAGCCGAAAGTCCAGTCCAGCTCCGGCAGGATGCGGAAGTTCATGCCGTAGATGCTGGCAATCAGCGTCGGCGGCAGGAAGGCGACCGACGCGACCGAGAAGATCTTGATGATCTTGTTCTGGTTGATGTTGATGAAGCCGACGGTCGCATCCATCAGGAAGTTGATCTTCTCGAACAGGAAAGCGGTGTGGCCGTCGAGCGATTCTATGTCGCGCAGGATCTGGCGCGCGTCGTCGAACTGGTCGGCATTGAGCAGGCGACCACGCATCAGGAAGCTGACTGCACGCCGCGTGTCCATCATGTTGCGGCGGATGCGGCCGTTCAAGTCTTCCTCGCGCGCCATTGCCGACAGCGACTCGGCCGCATCCTGGTCGCTGAACTCTTTCTGCAGCACACTGCGGCTGACCTCTTCGAGGTTCTGATAGATGCCTTCCAGCGCATCAGCCGAATATTCGACATCGGTCGCATACAGGTCGAGCAGCACGTCCTTGAAGTCGCCGATCGAGCCGGGCCGCGAGCGCGCACGCATGCGCACCAGCCGGAACACCGGCAGGTCATCGCTGTGCATCGAGAACAGCATATCCTTCGCGAGAATGAAGGCGACGGTCACCACACGGGACTCGCCCTCGTCCTCTTCCAGCAGAAAATCCGAACGCAAGTGCAGGTCGCCGTTGTCGGCTTCGTAATACCGGGCGGAGGCTTCGATGTCCTTTACATCGTCCTCGTCCGGCAGCGTGACGCCATAGATGCCGCGCACCCAGTCACGTTCCTCGTCGCTGGGGTCGGTCAGGTCGACCCAGATCGGTGTGGCCTGTTCGAGGTCGGCGCGCGTCTCGATGTTGACCTGGCTGAGCCGGCCGTTCTGCAGCACGAATACATTGATCATCAGCTCTCCCCGCCGCCACACTGCGGCAAGCCCGCTGCGCATGCACAGCAGGTACATCATTCAAAACTTCAGGGAGCGCAGCCGGTCAGGGCCATGCACGCCCGCTCACCAAGGCCTGGCAAGCGGCGCGCGGTCAGCTTGCGAGAGGCCCGTCGGACGACGGTCGGTGATGTGAGTTGGGACTGCCCAAGGGGTGTCTCCGAGATCCAAAACAGCGAGAGTGTACTTTTTTTGCGGCCGGTGAAGCAAGGTTTGCAGCATTTCCGTCATGTCGGGCGACGCGAGACGCCAACGATAACGGATAGCCAAAGGCAGCGTTCAGGGCAAGCCGGCGGCATTCATCCGCACCAGGATCAACGCGGTTCGCCGGTTCAGGTAGTCAGAATTGATCCGGCGGCCGTACACGCGCGGGTTGGGCAGAAGAACCGCCAGCCGGGCAGCCTCCGCCGGGGTGAGACGGGCGGCCGGCTTGCCGAAATACTTGCGCGCCGCTGCCTCGCAGCCGAATACGCCGTCGCCCCATTCAGCGACGTTCAGGTAGATCTCGAAGATGCGCCGCTTGTCCATCACCGCCTCGAGCATATAGGTGATGACCATCTCCTGCGCCTTGCGCAGATAGCTGCGCTGCCCGGACAGGAAGAGGTTCTTGGCCAGTTGCTGGGTGATGGTCGAGCCGCCACGCACCACCCGCCCCTTCTTCGCATTTTTTTCATAGGCCATTTGCAAAGCCTGCCAGTCTACGCCCTGGTGATCGGCAAAATTCGCATCTTCTGACGCAATGATGGCGCGCTTCAGGTGGTTCGAGACGCGCTCATACGGCACCCATTGATGCTGCAGGCGTGCTTCCGGATTGTTGTCGCGCAGCCGCTCCAGCTGTGCGCGCATGAAGGCGGTCGATGAGGGATTGAAGTGTACCCACCAGCAGATCTGGATGAAGTACCAGGCCTGCAGCAGCAAGACCAGCGCGAGCGGCAGGCCGACCAGCCACAGCAGGAGTTTGCGCCGCATGCTCACAATTGCGACCGCAGCCACTGGTAGACCGGCGCGGTATCGGGAAGCACACCACGCCAGACGAAGAAGGCCTCTGCTGCCTGCTCGACCAGCATTCCGAGCCCGTCGCGCACTGACGCGCCGTTCGCGGCGGCCATCTGCATGAACACCGTCGGCCCGGCGCCGTACATCATGTCGTAGGCAAAGCACCGCGCACCGAACACCGACGGCGGCACCGGCGGCAGTTCGGCCGACAGGCTGGCCGACGTCGCATTGATGACAATATCGAACGTGCCTTCCAGCGCTTCGAAATGCGACGCATGCAGGCAGCCGCCCGCCTGCGCGAAGCTAGCGACCAATGCTTCAGCCTTCGCCACGGTACGATTGGCTATCACGATCTCTGCCGGAGCTTCGTCCAGCAAGGGCAGGATCACGCCGCGCGCCGCGCCACCGGCGCCGAGCAGCAGCACCCGCGCGCCAGCAACAGGCACACCGGCGCGCACCGTGATGTCGCGCACCAGCCCGATACCGTCTGTGTTGTCGCCGAAGATGCGCCCGCTGTCGAAACTGAGGGTGTTCACTGCACCCGCGGCCTCAGCGCGCGCGCTGCGCCGGTCGGCCAGTGCGAACGCCTGCAGCTTGAATGGCACGGTGACATTGGCGCCGCGGCCGCCGGCGACGATGAAGTCGCGCACCGCCGTCTCGAAGCCGTCGAGCGGCGCAAGCAGCCGATCGTATTCGACGGGCTCGCCGGTCTGCTGTGCAAAAAGCGCATGGATCTGCGGCGACTTGCTGTGTGCGATCGGGTTGCCGATCACGACATAACGATCAGGCATGCTCACTCGACCTTTCCGAGCGATTCGGTTTCCAGCACCTGGTCGCGGGTGAAAGAGAAGCGGGTGACGATTTCCCACACGCGCTCGCGACCATCGGCGGCCAGCGCAGGCGGGAAGCGTCCGAACGGCGCGGCGCGGCGCACGATGGCGACGGCCGCTGCGTCGAGCGCGCGGTTGCCGGAACTGCGCTCGACACGCGGACCGCCCTCTTTCTCGTAGATCCTGCCGTCCTGGGACACGGGTATGTAGACAATCAGCTCACCGTAGATTTTCTTGCCGTCCTGCCGAGGGAAATTCAGCGTGCCGGTCTGCTCGATTTTTTTCTGGAGCGCAGTGTAATACAGCGCGTACGACACTTCACGCGTCGACGGCGTGAGCTGGATGCGGATCGGGCGCTTGTTGTAATCGGCGATGTCGCGCGCGATCTCGGCCTCGCGCCGCGCGAGCTGCTGGATTTCCTCGACAGAGCGGACATCGCGTCCGTCGAAATGCGCGCGCTCGGTCAGCTCGCCGGCAGGTAGCGTTTCGGGCCCGCGTGCATTGAACTGCGCCACCAGCCGCCGCTGTTGCTGCTCCAGTTCGGCGACCCGCTGGCGCTGGCGTTCGAGCTGGCTGCCATCGAGGCTGCGCGCAAGATCCGGCAGCGGCGAGCGCGCGCGGCCTGCTTCGGCATGGCCGCCGCCGTCGAGGTTCGCCTGCGCCAGCGCATCCGGCTCCAGCGGAGCCCGCTCATGCCGCGCATTCACCAGAATCACCGACAGTCCGGCATCAAAGGGCTTCATCTGGAGCGATTCCGGCGGCACGAAGCGGATCGCCAGCAGCAGTGCATGAAAGATGAGGGATGATCCGATCGCAATCGCCAGCAGCCGCCTGTCGCCCGCGATCATGGTCATCACTCCGCGGCAGGATCCGGCAGCGGCTGCGGCGCGGCCGCCGGGTCGGCGCTCTGCTCTGCCGCCTGCTCGGCTTCGTCGGTGGCATCGGCTTCCTCGAGCTCGATCTCGTCGGCCAACGCAGGCGACACCGTCGCGACCTCCAGCACCCTCGCCTGCACGCTCAGGTCAACCTCATCCCAGGCGAGCAGCTCCAGGCTGAGCTGGGTACCGCGCGCATGACGGACGCCGGTCATAGGGATCACCAGCGGGATATCGACCAGCCTGAGCAGCTCGTCCTTGAGGAGCACCGCATCCACATGCCGCAGTTCATGCTGCGCCAGCCAGCGCAGGCACCAGAAGCGCTCCATTGTCGACTGAAATTCGGCGTACGCGGCATATGCGCTGTCGAATGCCGAGACGATCGCGAACAAATCAGCATCTTTCGGCTTGAATGGTGCGACCAGCGGTGCGGTGACGCCACCCTTCACGCATGCGAGTATCTGCCACTGGTTGACCAGATCGGTGTAGCGCCGCAGCGGCGAGGTGCTCCACGCATACTGGTCGACCCCCAGCCCCTGATGCGGCGCTGCATGGGTGAGCATGCGTACCTGCATGCGGGACGCCCAGCCCTGGCCTCCACCCTGCGCGCGATAGATGCCTGGCACGCCATGCTCGTGCATCAGCTTGCCCCAGCTACTGTTAGCGAAGATCATCAGCTCGGCAACGATCTTGTCCAGCGGTGCGCCGCGCTTGCGGCGCGTGATGGTCACCACCTCGTCTTCCACGTAGAAGTTGAAGTCGACCCGGTTGTTTTGCTCTGGGCGCAGTCCGAAAGCCTCGCGCTTGGCCATGCGCGCCTGCTCGAGCACCTGCGCCCACTGCCAGAGCAGCGAGATTTCCTGCTTGTGCGGGTAATCGCCGCTGCCGTCGGCCAGCGCCTGCTCGGTCACTTGCTCGTCGAGGTCGTTGTGGCGCAGGTTGGCAGCAATCGGCACCAGCTCTGCCACGGTCTCGGTCGCCTGCACAGACCAGTCGGCGGTATCGAGCGTCGCATACAACGACAGCGCCGGTCGTGCGGCTCCCTCGGCCAGCGTGAAATGCCCGACCAGTTCATCCGGCAGCATCGTGATCTTGTCGCCCGGCATATAGACGGTGCTCATGCGCTCGCGTGCGATCGCATCGATCGCATCGCCGCGCGCAATGCCCAGCGCCGGCGCCGCGATGTGAATGCCGACCCGGATACGGCCACCGTCCAGCGGCTGCAGCGAAAATGCATCGTCGATCTCGGTGGTGGTCACATCGTCGATCGAAAATGCCTGCACGTCGGCCACCGGTAATTCGGGCCACGACGGCAAGGCGATCTGCGGGAAGCCCGTGCCGCGCGGGAAATGCTCAGTCAGAAAACGCGACAGGTGCAACTCCTTGGCGGAGGCGATCGCGCCGACCGATAGCAGCAGCCGTGCCGGCAGCACCTGCAGTTCGGCGCACGCTGCCTCGAGCGCCTTGTATTCAATGCTGTTCTTGTCCGGACGGTACAGCAACTGCCGCGCCACAGTGCGAATAGCGTCCGGCAGGCGGCCCGCCTTCAGTTCATCGACCATTGCCTGTTGCAGAACCGCCTGCTGCTTCTTGCGTTCGATGCCGGCCAGTGCCGCCTGCAGTGTGGCGGCGGGCGCTGCCTTGTAGCGGCCCTTGCCCTTCTTGTGGAAGTAAATCGGCGAAGCGGCGATTTTCAGCAGGAGGCCGGCGGCCTCCTCCGGTCGCGGCGCATGGCCAAAATACTCGAGCCCGAGCTCGGCAACGCCGAACTCTTCCTCTCCGGCGACCTCCCACAGGAAGGCAATATCGATCTCATCCGCCAGGCGGTTCGCCCCGGCAATCATTTCGGCAGCGGACGGCGCATCGAACTGCAGCAGCACATCGCGCGCGCGCACCTTGGTGCGCTTGCCCGTCGGCGTCTCGACCTGGTAAGCCTCGCCTTGCTGGCTCAGCACCGCACCGACCTTGAAATCGCCGGACTCTTCAAAAAATAGATTCATTGTTCTTCACAAAATCCGACCACCTCGTCAAGGTAGTCATCAAAATCCGATAGCCCGTGATCGCTGCCTTCGATCACGCGCTGATTGGCGCCTGCGTAGCGCGCAGTCATCTCGCGCCAGTCGAGCACTTCGTCACCGGTGGCGGCCAGCAGCAGGTAGCGGTGCGGCTGCGTAATCGACGGGACGGTCAGCGAATCGAGTTCGCCAATGTATTCCGGCCGGAAGAAAAAGCGGTCTTCCGAGTGCCAGGCAGTCTGCTCGCCAATATACTTTGCGAGGTCGCGCGCCGGCCACACTGCCGGATTGATCAGTACGGCCCGGCAGCCAGTCGCTTCGGCGATCGCGGTTGCGTAAAAGCCTCCGAGCGATGACCCGACCACCGCCAGTTCATCTCGGCTGCGGCCGGCGACGAGTTCGCGAATCAGCGCCATCGCGTCCGCCGGCGACGGCGGCAGTTGCGGGCACAGAAAACGCTCCGCATCACCGCGCTGCTCGAAATGCGCGCGCAGGCGGCGCGCCTTGAACGAAGCAGGCGAAGAGCGGAAGCCGTGCAGATACAGGATGCTGCGCAATTACTGCCGCGCCGCGAGGGCATCGAGCAGTTTCTGGTGCACGCCACCGAAACCGCCGTTGCTCATCACCAGCACCGAGTCGCCGGGCCGGGCCGCCGCAGCGACCGCCTGTACCAGTGCGGGCAGGTCGTCGAAGGCGCGCGCCTTTTCGCCCAACGGGGAAAGTGCCGCGCCGAGGTCCCACCCCAGCGCGTCCTTGCCCTCGCCTTTCGCGCCGTAGCCGAACACGAGATCCGCCTCTGCCAGGCTGCCCGGCAGCGCATCTTTCATCGTGCCCAGTTTCATGGTGTTCGAACGCGGTTCGAGCACCGCCAGGATGCGCGCAGAACCGACCTTGCCGCGCAACCCCGCGACCGTGGTAGCGATGGCTGTCGGGTGGTGGGCAAAGTCGTCGATCACGGTCACACCGCCGGCGATGCCGCGCGTCTCCATGCGGCGTTTTACGTTCTCGAACGCCACCAGCGACGCAATCGCCTGCGCGGGCGGCACGCCGACATGTCGCGCGGCAGCGATCGCCGCGATCGCATTCCACCGGTTGTGCTCGCCAGTCAGCGACCAGTGCACAGTGCCGACAGATTCGCCGCCGAAGTGCACATCGAAGCTGCCGTCCGGATGCTCGGCCATCCCCCAGCCCGCATCGCCGGCAAACCACTCGACCTCGCTCCAGCAACCCCGCCGGATCACGCGCTGCAGCGATTCCTCGCGTGCGTTGACCACCAGCCGCCCGAGCGATGGCACCGTGCGCACCAGATGATGGAACTGGGTCTCGATTGCAGCGAGGTCGGGAAAGATGTCCGCGTGATCGTATTCCAGGTTGTTCAGGATCGCGGTGCGCGGCCGGTAATGAACGAACTTGCTGCGCTTGTCGAAGAAGGCAGTGTCATATTCGTCGGCTTCGATGACGAAGAAGGAGGCGCCGGTGCCGTCCCCTCCGCCGATGCGTGCGGAGATGCCAAAGTTCATCGGCACGCCGCCGATCAGGAAACCGGGCTGGTATCCGGCATCCTCCAGTATCCAGGCCAGCATCGACGAGGTCGTGGTCTTGCCGTGGGTACCGGCGACCGCAAGCACCCATTTGTCGCGCAGGATGTGCTCGCCGATCCACTGCGGGCCGGACACGTAGGGCAGGCCGCGATCCATGATGGCTTCCATCAGCGGATTCCCGCGCGAAACGACATTGCCGACCACGTAGAGGTCGGGCTGCAGCGCGAGCTGCTCGGTGCCGAATCCCTCGACAAGTTCAATGCCCTGGGCGCGCAGCTGCGTGCTCATCGGCGGGTAGACATTCGCGTCGCAGCCGGTGACCTTGTGCCCTGCCTCTTTGGCGAGCACGGCAAGGCCACCCATAAAGGTGCCGCAGATACCGAGGATGTGGATGTGCATATAATCGGGGGTCGGTCGATGTCGCGCGAGCGCGCGGACGAGAGCCGAATTTTACCCGAGCCCATGCGGGCCGATCGCCGGATCGCCTTTCCTCTTGGTCTGGCGATCGTCGCAGCTGTTCATTGCATTGACCTATTTCATCCGCCCATGTCGATCAACTATCCCAGCGATGCCGAATTGCTGCGCGCCGAAATCGCTGCGGCGGCCGCACGAATGATCGCCGAGGACGGCGCCGACTACGGAACCGCCAAGCGCAAGGCGGCAAGACTTATCCTGGGCAACCAGAAGGTGCGCGGCGACATCCTGCCCGACAACGCCCAGATCGAGGCCGAGGTCCGCGAATACCAGGCCTTGTTCTTCGGTGATGCACAGACCGAGCGCTTGCTGCATCTGCGCCGGCTTGCGCTGGAACTCATGGAAAGGCTCGCGGATTTTTCTCCTTTCCTGACCGGCGCCGTGCTCAATGGCACGGCCGGCGAGCACTCCGATATCCACCTGCATCTGTTCGCCGATAACGGCAAGGATGTTGCCGTTTTTTTATTGAACGCCAATATCAATTACGAGGCGTCCGAGTCTCCGCATTTCCGCCACCCGGATCGCGGCGTGGAAACGCTTTCGTTCATGTGGAAACGGGAGGCCATTCATCTCACACTGTATGACCGGGACGATCTGCGCGGCGGCAGCCCCAAACGGGTCGAGCGTGCCGATCTCCAGACCGTACGTTCGCTACTTGAGCAAGAAAAATGACAATTAACAGAAAAACCCTGGGATTTTTATTCATCGCCATTCTTTTCGCTGGCATCGGCGTTTATTTTGGCGAAAAAAAATTTGAACCGGCGCCGGCGGCCGACACAGCCGTTGGCGCACTGATGCAGCTGAGCCTTCCGGATGTCGATGGCCAGTTGCAGCAACTGTCCCATTGGCAAGGCAAAACGCTGGTCGTCAACTTCTGGGCAACCTGGTGTCCGCCTTGTGTCGATGAAATGCCTGAACTGGTCGCGCTGCAAAATGACTTGGGTTCGACAGGCGTTCAAGTGCTCGGCATTGGCATTGATTCCCCATCCAACATTCGTCAATTTTCAGAAAAGCATCAAATTACTTACCCTTTGCTAATTGGTGGCATGGAGGGGACCGAACTATCGCGTCAGTTCGGCAATCAGGCGGGCGGCCTCCCTTTTACAGTCTTGATCAGCCAAGATGGCAAGGTGCGGAAGACCTATATGGGAAGGCTGGATCTGACCGCCGTGCGTGCGGATCTGTCGAAGTTATAGGCAAAATAAGCGTTTCCGCTTGCCATTCGGCAGCATGTTGCAGCAAAATGGCCGCTTCTTCGTCAAACCCCGGCCTTTCGATGGCAAAAAAACTGCTCCTGCTGAACGGCCCGAACCTCAATTTGCTCGGCACTCGCGAGCCTGAGGTCTACGGCCGGACGACGCTGGCCGAGGTGGAGCGAGACGCCATCGCCCAGGCTCATGCTGGCGGCGCCGTGCTCGAGCATTGCCAGAGCAATCATGAAGGACAGCTGATTGATCGCATTCACGCGGCCCGGGAAGGCGGCATCGAGGCGATCGTCATCAACCCCGGCGGCCTGACGCATACCAGCGTGGCGCTGCGTGACGCGCTGGCGGGGGTGGCCATCCCGTTCGTGGAAGTGCACATTTCGAACATCCATCGCCGGGAGAGCTTCCGCCATCACTCCTTCCTGTCGGATCTGGCGGCCGGCGTAATCTGCGGATTCGGCATCGATGGCTATCGCCATGCGATCGATTTCGCGCTGAAAAAGTTGTAGGCGTTACCCGCCACCGTCCGGCGTCGTGGCTGGCTCTATATAAAGAGCATCGCAGCGCCGGAGTTTTTTAACCTTGCAGGCAGACCCCCATGGATCTAAGAAAACTCAAGACCCTGATCGACCTCGTGGCTGAATCCGACATTTCGGAACTGGAAGTCACCGAGGGCGAGAGCAAGGTCCGCATCGTCAAAACCGCTGCGCCGTCCGCGCAGAGTCAGGTCGTGATGATGCCGACGGCCGCGGCAGCGCCGCCGGCTGCATCCTCGGCCCCGGTTGCTGCAGCCCCCGCGGTGCCGGCCCCAGCGGCCACACCGGCACCGGAAGCGCCGGCTGGCCATGTCGTGAAGTCGCCGATGGTCGGTACCTTCTACCGTTCGTCTGCACCGGGCGCCGCGCCTTTCGTCGACGTCGGCTCGAGCGTGAAGGAAGGCGATACCCTGTGCATCATCGAAGCCATGAAGCTGCTAAACGAAATTGATGCCGATGCCAGCGGCACGATCAAGCAGATCCTCGTCGAGAACGGCCAGCCGGTGGAATACGGTCAGCCCCTGTTCATCATCGGCTGAGGCACGCCGTCCGGGTTGCCGGCTGAGCAGCCGACCAAGTGACGCCCGCCCCTGTCGAGAAAAATACTGAACATGTTTGAAAAAATCCTCATTGCCAACCGCGGCGAAATCGCGCTGCGCATTCAGCGCGCGTGCCGGGAAATGGGCATCAAGACTGTCGTTGTCCATTCGGAAGCCGATCGCGAAGCGAAGTACGTGAAGCTGGCCGACGAGTCGGTCTGCATCGGACCGGCACCATCGGCCCAGAGCTATTTGTCGATGCCGGCCATCATCAGCGCCGCCGAAGTCACCGATGCGGAGGCGATCCACCCGGGCTATGGCTTCCTGTCCGAGAACGCCGACTTTGCCGAGCGCGTCGAGCAATCGGGCTTCGTCTTCATCGGGCCGCGTTCGGATTCGATCCGCATGATGGGCGACAAGGTATCGGCCAAGCAGGCAATGATCAAGGCAGGCGTGCCCTGCGTGCCAGGCTCGGAAGGTGCGCTGCCGGACGACCCGAAGGCCATCGTGCAGACCGCGCGCCGTATCGGCTACCCGGTCATCATCAAGGCTGCCGGCGGCGGCGGCGGACGCGGCATGCGCGTGGTGCATACCGAGGCCGCGCTGCTCAACGCAGTCACCATGACCAAAACCGAGGCAGGCGCCGCGTTCGGCAACCCCGAGGTCTACATGGAGAAATACCTGGAGAATCCGCGCCACGTGGAGATCCAGGTGCTGGCCGATGAGTTCAAGAATGCCATCTGGCTCGGCGAGCGCGACTGCTCGATGCAGCGCCGTCACCAGAAAGTGATCGAGGAAGCGCCGGCGCCCGGCATCCCGCGCAAGCTGATCGAGAAGATCGGCGACCGCTGCGCCGAAGCCTGCCGCAAAATCGGCTACCGCGGTGCGGGCACTTTCGAGTTCCTGTACGAAAACGGCGAGTTCTATTTCATCGAGATGAACACCCGCATCCAGGTCGAGCATCCGGTGACCGAGATGATTACTGGTGTCGATCTCGTTCAGGAGCAAATCCGTATTGCCGCAGGCGAGCGCCTGCGCTTCAAGCAGCGCGACATTGTGCTCAAGGGCCATGCGATCGAGTGCCGGATCAATGCCGAAGACCCGTTCAAATTCACGCCGTCGCCAGGCCGCATCCAGTCATGGCACGCGCCGGGCGGCCCGGGCATCCGGGTAGATTCGCATGCGTATGCCGGCTATTACGTGCCGCCCAACTACGACTCGATGGTAGGCAAGGTGATCGCCTATGGCGCGACCCGCGAACAGGCGATCAGCAGAATGCAGATCGCGCTGTCGGAAATGGTGGTCGAAGGCATACAGACCAACATCCCGCTGCACCGCGAGCTGATGGTCGATACCCGCTTCGCCGAGGGCGGCACCAATATTCACTACCTCGAGCAGAAGCTCGCGAAAAAGAAGCAGGCAGAATGAGCTGGACCGAAATCGTCATCGAAGTGCCCCGCGTGCAGGCCGAACTGATGTCGGATGCGCTGATGGAGGCGGGTGCACTGTCGGTGTCGGTCGAGGATGCCGACGAGGGCACCGACGCAGAGCGCCCGCTGTTCGGAGAGCCGGGCATGGAGCCGGAGCAGCATGCATGGGAGCGCAGCCGGGTGGTGGCACTGACAGGAGCGGACGCCGATCCGGCCGCATTGGTGCGCGAAGCGTGCGCGGCCTGCGAATTGCCGGACCTGCCGTTTACCTTGCGCAGCGTGGCCGAGCAGGACTGGGTGCGCGTGACGCAGGCGCAATTCGACCCGATCCACATCGGCCAGCGCATCTGGGTCGTGCCTAGCTGGCACGATGCCCCTGAACCGGACGCCCTGGTGCTGGAGCTCGACCCGGGCCTGGCTTTCGGCACCGGCAGCCATCCAACCACCCGGCTTTGCATGGAATGGCTGGAGCAGAACGTCACCCCGGGCCGATCACTGCTCGACTATGGCTGCGGCTCCGGCATTCTGGCGATGTTGGGCCGCAAGCTGGGCGCGCTGCCGGTCGATGGCGTCGATATCGACCCGCAGGCGATCGTCGCCGCACGCGACAATGGCGAGCGCAACCAGTGCGCCGACATCAGCTGGTTCCTGCCCGAGGCCTTCGGCAGCGAACGTGCATCGGCACGCTATGACACCGTCGTTGCCAACATTCTTTCCGGCCCGCTCAAGCTGATGGCGCCGATGCTCTGCGGCCGGGTGGCAGATGGCGGCGCACTCGTGCTGTCGGGCGTACTGGCGCGGCAAGCAGACGAGATCATTGCCACCTATGCGCCGCGCATCCGGCTCTCGGTCTGGGCCGAGCGAGACGGCTGGGTCGCACTCGCCGGCCGGATGGGCGCCTGACCATGGAACGGCTGGCCACCTGCTGCCCGCACTGCCAGACGCGCTTTCGGGTGACGATGGCGCAGCTCGAACTTCGGGCGGGCAAAGTGCGCTGCGGCAGCTGCCGCGAGATCTTCAACGGCATTGACACGGTATTCGAGCTCCGTGATGGAAACGAGGCGGTACTGGCGCCCGCACCGCGCCCGGATCTTTCGGACCGGATGACGCTGCTCGACTTCGGTCCTTCGGGCGGCACGCCGGCAGCATCGGCGGCACCGACCATGCAGGACGAGCTTGATGCACTGTCCCGCGCCATCGCCGACCTGCAGAGCAAGCCCTGGACGGAGCCGCCGGCAACGCCGCAATCCGAATTGGGTAGCGATGACGAGGACAATCCGGAAGAGCCCGTGCGGCGGGCTTCACGCGATGAGGAACCGCGTTTCGTGCAGCAGGGACGGCGCCGGCACCGCCATGCGCGGGCCTGGGCCGTACTGCTGTGGATCGCGATCCCGCTGCTGCTGCTGGCGCTGGCCGCGCAGCTGGTCTACTACTTCCGCAATGACATTGCTGCCCGCTCGCCGCAGTTGGCCCCTTACCTCCGAAGTGCCTGCGCACAGATCGGCTGTGCAATCCGGTTGCCGATGAATATCGGGCAGCTTTCGCTGGCTTCGAGCCGCCTGGATGCGACCAGCGCCGAGGCAGGACGCTACCTGCTGGTGGCATTGCTGCGCAACCAGGGCAATACCGTGCAGGCATGGCCATCGATCGACATGCAACTGAAGAATGCATCGGGAGAACTGCTGGTGCGGCGTGCGTTCCTGCCGAACCAGTATGCGAAACCGGACGAGATCCGCTCAGGCATGCCGGCACGCTCCGAGCGCGAGATCCGCCTCCCGTTCGAATTGGCTGGCGAACCGCCCGCCGGCTTCGAGATCACCATCTTCCATCACTGACATGCCCACCCGATGACTTCCCTGATCTGCGGCTCGCTCGCCTTCGACACCATCATGTCTTTCCACGGCCGCTTTTCCGAAGCGCTGCTGGCAGACCAGCTGCACAAAATCAATGTTGCCTTCCTCGTGCCGGGCATCCGGCGCGAATATGGCGGCTGTGCAGGCAACATTGCATACAACCTGAAACTGCTGGGCGGCGACCCGCTGATCATGGCCACGCTCGGTCAGGACGGCGCACCCTACGTCGAGCGCCTGCAGGCGATGGGCATCAGCACGCGCTGCATCCGCTCGTACGACGACGCGTACACTGCGCAGGCTTTCATCACGACCGACGCCGACAACAACCAGATCACCGCCTTCCACCCGGGCGCGATGTCCAACTCGCACCACAACAAGGTAAAAGAGGCCGGCGACGTGAAGCTGGCCATCATCGCGCCCGATGGCCGCGACGGCATGCTCGAACACGCGCACGACTGCGCCGGTCTGGGCATCCCGTTCATCTTCGACCCCGGCCAGGGCCTGCCGATGTTCAGCGGCGCCGAATTGACCTCGTTCATCGACATGGCGACTTATGTCGCTGTCAACGACTACGAAGCCGAACTACTGACCGAGCGCACCGGCCTTTCGCTGCAAGGTATAGCGGAGCGGGTGTCGGCGCTCGTTGTCACCCGAGGCGAACAGGGTGCGGAGATATTCACGGCCGATGGCAAGTTCGACATTCCGGTCGTCAAGGTCAGACAGGTGGTCGACCCAACGGGCTGCGGCGACGCCTTCCGCGCGGGCATGCTGTTCGGACTGGCACGCAACATGGACTGGATGACGATAGGCCGGCTGGCTTCGCTGATGGGCGCGCTCAAGATCGAGAGCCAGGGTGGCCAGAACCACGCGCCCTCGCTGGAAGAGATCGAGCAGCGCTTCCTGCAAGCCTTCGGCTACCGCTTCTGAGCGAGACGTCCGGCTTGCCGGCTCAGTACGCGCTGTAGACCAGGCTTTCAGCAACAAATACCAGGATGCGCAGCGCGAGGAATGCCAGGACAGGGGACAAATCGATGCCGCCGATAGTCGGCAGCAACCGGCGGAACGGCCGCAGCACCGGCTCGCACAGCGCACGCACCGTCGGGGCGATCGGTGCATGCGGATTCACCCAGCTCAATATCACCTCGACGATGATCAGGCCGATGAACCCGTAGGCAACCGCGTGCACCAGCGACAACAGGGACAGCAGCAGCCAAGGCTCGATGGCGAATGCGGATCGCACGCCCAGTTGTATTGCCATGGAAGCGAGGATCACCAGCACCGCGCCGACCAGACTGGCCCAATCGTAGCCACCGGCGCCGGGCAGCAGCCGACGCAAGGGCATCACCAGCCAGTCAGTCAGCTTGAAGATGAACTGCCCCAGCGACAGCGGCGGACGGACGCGCACAGCCTGCATCCAGAAACGAAACAGCAGCAGCCCCGCGAGTATGGTGGCCACTGTGTCGATGATGAGATTGAAGATCGAATGAATCACGGCTCGGCGATAGTTGGGGACGGCAAAAAAAACCGCTGCAGCCGGATGGCATGCAGCGGTGATTGTGCCTGAAAGCTTTCAGGCGGCCAAACCGTCGGCTTACGGACGGGCGCCGGTCGGAAACGGCCAGGCAGCTGCCGGGCTCAGGACGGTCTTGACGGCCGTGGCCGGAGCGGCGGCGGGTTTCTTAGCTACTGACTTTTTTTTTGCAGCGGCCTTTTTCGGCGCTGCTTTCTTAGCAGCGGCCTTCTTGGCGACCGGCTTCTTGGCAGCCGCCTTCTTCGCTACCTTCTTGGCTGCCGGCTTCTTGGCTGCAGTCTTTTTAGCGGCGACTTTCTTGGCTGCCGGCTTCTTGGCGGCTGCCTTCTTCGCTACCTTCTTGGCTGCCGGCTTCTTGGCTGCAGTCTTTTTAGCGGCGACTTTCTTGGCTGCCGGCTTCTTGGCGGCTGCCTTCTTCGCTACCTTCTTGGCTGCCGGCTTCTTGGCTGCAGTCTTTTTAGCGGCGACTTTCTTGGCTGCCGGCTTCTTGGCGGCGGCTTTCTTGGCTGCCGGCTTCTTGGCAGCGGCCTTCTTCGCTACCGGCTTCTTGGCGGCTGCCTTTTTGGCGACGACTTTCTTGGCTGCCGGCTTCTTGGCGGCGGCCTTCTTCGCTACCGGCTTCTTCGCTGCCGCCGGTTTCTTCTTAGCGGCGACCTTCTTCTTTGCTGTTGCCATTGCTATCTCCTTCACGTGATCAGGATCACTTGGGTACAAGTTAGGAACCCGACCCGGATGGATCCGGGGCGGATTATTCATCGGCGCAAGCAACAGAAACCTGTTTGCGCTAATGAATACGGCACCAGCTGAACTGCTGCATCTCCTCGTCGATGCAGCACTTCAGCCCATTCGACACGCATCAGCCGGCACTGCCGACACTGCTCGCGGGGATGTTGAAACTCTCCACCGCGCAGCAGCGCAAGCACTTTCGTGCAACGTCGTTTGCCCCGATTGCAGCTGACCCTGTGGCCGCCGGAATCGCAAGAGGCATTCGAAACGCCTGATGCCTAGTCAAAAAAAACGCCGGCAATAAAGCCGGCGTAGGAATGCTCTTGCAGGGAAGCCAACTCTTTTTTCGAAGAATGCGCGCCCTTGCCCGCCATGAGGGGGCTGCGCTGCGCAGTCAAAAAAGTCGGGTTAGGTCGTGTACTGTCCATCAGGTACAGCTGCTGCCTTTCCTCTTTTGGAGCTTCTCTGCATCGGTCGCCGAATCCCGGCAACCTGAAAAATCTGGCGGCAGGCGCAAGCTGAGCGCCCGCAATTACATATCACTCCCAGTTCAGTGCACCGCCGGTCTGGTACTCGATGACCCGCGTCTCGAAGAAATTGCGTTCCTTCTTCAGGTCGATCATCTCGCTCATCCACGGGAAGGGGTTCTCTTCCTGCTCGAACAGCGGCTCCAGACCGATCTGCTGTGCGCGGCGATTCGCGATGAATCGCAGGTAGCTCTTGAACATTGGAGCGTTCAGGCCCAACACGCCACGCGGCATTGTATCCTCAGCGTAGCGATATTCCAACTCCACGGCCTGCAAAAACAACGCTTTTATCTCATCTTTGAACGCCGGCGTCCACAGATGTGGGTTCTCCAGCTTGATTGTGTTAATCAGATCGATCCCAAAATTGCAGTGCATGGACTCGTCGCGCAAGATGTACTGATACTGCTCGGCTGCGCCCATCATCTTGTTCTGGCGGCCGAGCGCGAGGATCTGCGTGAAGCCGACATAGAAGAACAGACCTTCCATCAGGCAGGCAAACACAATCAGCGACTTCAGCAGCTGCTGGTCCGTCTCCACCGTACCGGTCTGGAACGACGGGTTGGTCAATGTGTCGATGAACGGGATCAGGAAGTCGTCTTTGTCGCGGATCGACGGGATCTCGTGATAGGCGTTGAAGATCTCCCCCTCGTCCAGCCCGAGCGACTCGACGATGTACTGGTACGCATGCGTGTGGATCGCCTCCTCGAACGCCTGGCGCAGCAGGTACTGCCGGCACTCGGGCGCGGTGATGAAGCGATAGGTGCCGAGTACGATATTGTTGGCCGCCAGCGAGTCGGCCGTCACGAAGAAGCCGAGGTTGCGCTTGACCAGACGGCGCTCGTCCTCGGTGAGGCCGTTCGGGTTCTTCCAGAGCTCGATGTCGCGCTGCATGTTGATTTCCTGCGGCATCCAGTGGTTCGCGCACCCGGCCAGATACTTGTCCCACGCCCATTTGTATTTGAAAGGCACCAACTGGTTGACGTCGGTAGTGCCGTTGATGATGCGCTTGTCGACGGCCTTCACGCGCGCGCTGGTGTCCGCTTTCGGTTCGGGCCGGGCAAGGATGCCGGGGTCGAGCGCGGTGTCGGCGAGCGTCGCGAACTGCGGCGCCGGCGTCACCGGCTGCAGTTGCGGTTGGGGTTGGGCGGCGCGCGGTACGGCCGCGGTTTCGTCATCCCAGGAGAGCATGGTCGGGTCCTTTGTTGCGTGTGTGGGTAAGGATAGTTATTTGATTGCGGGCCGGCTTGATCGACATCTGCCGGACACGGACCAGCCCGCTGCTGCTTCTTTATTGGCAGGCTTCGCACTCCTCGAAGCCGGGGTCGCCCGGGCGCAGGTAGCAGGCCGCGCCCTCGACGACCGGCGTGGCAGCGGCCGGCGCTGCTGTTGCAGGGGCGGCGGCGGCGACGGCCGGCATGTCAGCCGACACCGCATTCAGCGCACCGGCCTTGGTGGTCGACTTCTCCGCATGGGTCGCGCCAATGGTGCGCAGGTAATAGGTGGTCTTCAGGCCGCGCAGCCAGGCCAGCTTGTAGGTTTCGTCGAGCTTCTTGCCGGACGCGCCCGCCATGTAGATGTTCAGCGACTGCGCCTGGTCGATCCACTTCTGGCGTCGCGACGCAGCCTCGACCAGCCAGCTCGGATCCACTTCGAACGCGGTCGCATACAGCTCGCGCAGGTCCTGCGGGATGCGGTCGATGCGCGCCAGGCTGCCGTCGAAGTACTTCAGGTCGGCGACCATCACCTCGTCCCACAGGCCGTGCGCCTTCAGGTCGCGCACCAGGTACTCGTTGATTTCGGTGAATTCACCCGACAGGTTCGACTTCACGTACAGGTTCTGGTAGGTCGGCTCGATGCACGCCGACACCCCGATGATGTTCGAGATGGTCGCCGTCGGCGCGATCGCCACGCAGTTGGAGTTGCGCATGCCGTAGCGCTTGATGCGCTCGCGCAGCGCCGGCCAGTCCATCGCCTCGCTGGTATCGACCTCCAGATAGCCGCCGCGTTCCTCGGCCAGCAGCTTCAGCGAGTCCTGCGGCAGGATGCCCCGATCCCACAGCGAGCCGCGGTAGGAGCTGTAGGTACCGCGCTCTTCGGCCAGTTCGGTCGATGCCAGGTAGGCGTAGTAGCAGACCGCTTCCATCGAACGGTCGGCAAACTCGACCGCATCCTTCGACGCGTACGGCACGCGCATCAGGTGCAGGCAGTCCTGGAAGCCCATGATGCCCATGCCGACCGGACGGTGACGCAGGTTGGCATCACGCGCCTTCTTCACCGCGTAGTAGTTGATGTCGATCACGTTGTCGAGCATGCGCATGGCGGTGCGGATGGTCTTCTGCAGCTTGTCGTGGTCGAGCTTGCCGTCCTTCATGTGCGCCGGCAGGTTCACCGAGCCGAGGTTGCAGACCGCAATCTCGGAATCATTGGTGTTGAGCGTGATCTCGGTGCACAGGTTCGAGCTGTGGACGACGCCGACATGCTGCTGCGGCGAGCGGATGTTGCACGGATCCTTGAAAGTGATCCACGGATGCCCGGTCTCGAACAGCATCGACAGCATCTTGCGCCACAGGTCGAGCGCCGGGATTTTCTTGAACAGCTTCAGTTCGCCGGACGCCGCCTTTGCCTCGTAGCGCAGGTAGGCTTCTTCGAACTTTTTGCCAAACAGGTCGTGCAGGTCGGGCACGTCAGACGGCGAGAACAGCGTCCATTCGCCCTTCTCCATCACGCGCTTCATGAACAGGTCCGGAATCCAGTTTGCGGTGTTCATGTCATGCGTGCGGCGGCGGTCGTCGCCAGTGTTCTTGCGCAGGTCGAGGAATTCCTCGATATCGAGGTGCCAGGTCTCGAGGTAGGCGCAGACCGCGCCCTTGCGCTTGCCGCCCTGATTGACCGCGACCGCGGTGTCGTTGACGACTTTCAGGAACGGCACCACGCCCTGCGACTTGCCGTTGGTGCCCTTGATGTGGGCGCCGAGTGCGCGCACCGGGGTCCAGTCGTTGCCGAGGCCGCCAGCGAACTTGGCCAGCAGCGCGTTTTCCTTGATCGCCTCATAAATGCCGTCGAGATCGTCCGACACCGTGGTCAGGTAGCAAGACGACAGCTGCGAGCGCTGGGTGCCCGAGTTGAACAGGGTCGGCGTCGAGCTCATGAAGTCGAAGGTCGACAGCAGGTTGTAGAACTCGATCGCGCGGGCTTCGCGGTCAATCTCGTTCAGTGCCAGGCCCATAGCGACGCGCATGTAGAACGCCTGCGGCATCTCGATGCGGGTGCCCTGGATGTGCAGGAAGTAGCGGTCATACAGGGTCTGCAGGCCGAGGTAGCCGAACTGCAGGTCGCGCTCCGGTACCAGTGCATCAGCCAGGCGGGCAAGGTCGAACTGGGCGAGCTTGTCGTCGAGCAGGTCGGCTGCAATGCCCTTCCTGATGAATTTCGGGAAGTAATCGATGTAGTGCTCTTTCGCGTCAGCCTGTGCCACCTCCTGACCAAACACTTCCTTGCGGATGGTGTGCATCAGCAGGCGTGCGGTCACCTGGCTGTAGGCCGGGTCCTTCTCCATCAGCGCCCGCGCTGCCAGGATCATCGATTTGTGCAGTTCCTCGACCGGCACACCGTCGTACAGGTTGCGGACGGTCTCGTGCAGGATGGCTTCCGCGTCCACATGCTGTTCCAGGCCGATGCAGGCCGAGACCACCATCTTGCGCAGCTTGTCCTGGTCGAGCGGCACGCGCTGGCCGTCAACGATGATGTGGATCCTGTGTTCGGTGGAGGCCTCGGGCCGCGCGGCCTGCTGCTGCGCGCGTTCCTCCATGCGCTTGGCACGGTAGAGCACATAGGCGCGGGCAACGTCATGCTCGCCGGAGCGCATCAGTGCGAGTTCGACCTGGTCCTGTACATCCTCGATGTGGAAGGTGCCGCCGGCCGGCTGGCGGCGGATCAATGCGGTGACCACCATCTCGGTCAGCTGCTCGACCAATTCGCGCACGCGCGCCGAAGCTGCGCCCTGCCCGCCGTTGACGGCGAGGAAGGCCTTGGTCATGGCAATGGAAATCTTGGACGGCTCAAATCCGACCACCGCGCCGTTGCGTCGAATGATCTTGTAGTCGGCGAGCGAGGTGGCGACCGCCGACGATGAAGTCGAGGCGGTCGATGCTGCGGGCGCATAGTCATGGTGGGACTTGCCTGAAATTTCCTGAGTGGTCTGCACTGCGCCTCCTGAAAACTGAAACGATGGACGACCTGCGTCCTGTTGTTCAAAACGCCGGCTTTGATTCCGACTGTTGCTAATGGCTTCCCAGCTGGCGCGTCGCCCGCATCCTTGCGGGGCACGAACTGAAGAATGTTTGCTGCTGATGGGCTCTGGCCAAGCCCGACATTCCCTCGGAATCCTCCGAACAATGCTTGAGCACTTGTGGTGCTTGGTCAGATCAATTGGATCGAATAAATACTACATCTAGTAGACATAGCGTCGATGGGCACTAATTCTAGTGCTCGCCTGAGCATCTTGCAACCGGTTTTTATGCAGGGAAAGTGAAGGGATGCATGGCTGCCGCCATATCAGGCAGCGCAGCATTTTGCAGCGCGACAATATCTGCGTGAAATCGCGCCCAATCGAAATGCGGGCCGGGATCAGTCTTGCGGCCAGGCGCGATGTGCTCGTGGCCGCGTACATCGGTAATCGGATGGCGCACAAGCAGCGCAGCAGTCACCGCCGCCAGCGTCCGGTATTGCGCGTCGCAAAAATCGCGGGAGTCGGTACCCTCGAGCTCAATCCCGATCGAGAAATCATTGCATCGCTCGCGTCCGCCAAAACGGGACAGGCCGGCATGCCATGCGCGATCGAGCGTGGATACGAACTGCAGCGCACTACCGTCGCGGCGGATCAGGAAATGCGCGGAGACGCGCAGCCCGCGCAGCTGGTCGAAATACGGATGCGCATCGCAATCGAGGCGATTCGCAAACAAGTCCTCGATATGGCAGCCGCCGAATTCCCCGGGTGGCAGGCTGATGTTGTGGATCACGAGCAGGCTGATGTCAGCGATATCCGGCCGCGCATCGAAATTCGTGCAGGCTGCGCGCGGCATCCCGCGACACCAGCCGTCGGGCCCGATCTGAAATACGGAATCAATCGCAGTCATGCAAGTCAAGGCGCTGTAGCCGGTAACGCAACTGGCGCAAGCTTATCCCAAGAAGCGATGCGGCACGGCCCCGATTGAACCGGGACTGGCGCAGCGCGCGCGTCAGCAGTTCGCGCTCGATTGCCCGCAAATGCGCCGGCAGCGACACCGGCAGCCCCGGCAGATGCAGAAACTCGACCGCCCGCGCTGAAAGGTCCTGCTGCACGCCCACCGGTGTGGACTCGAACAGCAGGTCATCCGGCTGCAAATCGGCGCCAGTGGACAGCGCAAGGGCGCGCTCGAGGATATTTTCCAGTTCGCGCACATTGCCCGGAAAGTCGTGCGCACACAGGCGCTCGAGCGCGGCAGGCACGAGCTGCGGAGGACACGCGCCGGCAAGCCTCGCCAGAATGGCCCCGACCAGCAGGGGAATGTCTTCGCGCCGCTCGCGCAAAGGCGGCAGCCGCAATTCAATCACTTGCAGCCGGTAGTACAAGTCCTGCCGAAAATCGCCGCATCGCACCGCCTCAGCCAGGTTGCGATTGGTGGCCGAGACGATACGCACATCGACCGCCTCCTCGCGCTGCCCGCCGAGCTTCCTCACCCGGCGCTCCTGAATGGCGCGCAGCAGCTTGACCTGCATGTTGGGCGGCAGCTCTGCCACTTCATCGAGGAACAGGGTCCCGCGGTGTGCAGCCTCGAAGAAGCCGCCGCGTTCCTCATAGGCACCAGTGAACGCTCCGCGCCGGTGACCGAAGAATTCCGACTCCATCAGAGTCTCGGGAATTGCGCCGCAATTGACCGCGATGAACGGTTGGGCGGCCCGCCGGCTGTGCTCGTGCAGGTCGCGCGCGGCCAGTTCCTTGCCGCTGCCCGACTCGCCGCGGATCGCCACCGGCGCATCGCTGCTCGCGATCCGGGCAATTTGCTCGCGCACGGATCGCATGGCGGTCGACTCGCCGAGTAGCCGGAAGGCGGGCTCAGGCAAGCTTGCAGAGGCCGAAGGGGGCGGCATGACAGAGGACAGGGGCAGGCGGAATCGGAAAACGCGCCAGCGTACTGCATCAGGAAGGCAGCCGAAACCTGCTTCGTGCCGGACGCAACAGGCCTGCCCGAATCAGCCGGCAGCTACCGAGAGTTCGGGGACTGTGTGTGCTGCGACCGGTGCAGATCCCGGTGTGCCGCGCTGCAGTAGTGCAGCGCGCCGGCGTCCGGCAGTGCCTCAGACGCGGGAAGATAAATGCCGCACTGCTCGCAACGAACCATGCGCTCGGTACCAGCCAACGCCGGCTCAATGTCCGTGCCTGACGGAGAGTCGGCTTGAGCCGGACGATCTTTCCGCTGGCTAGCCTTGATCCAGCGCCATGCGAGATAAATCAGCAACGCCCAAAGCAGGTACTTCATGCGCCGCCTCGGTGCAGCACCACTTCCATGACGAATCGGCTGCCGACATACGCAAGCAACAGCGTCGTGAAACCGATCAGCGTAAACGAGAGCGCCGTCTTGCCGCGCCAGCCGCGCCAATGGCGACCGGCCAGCAATGCGCCGAACAGGCACCAGGACAACAAGGTGAACACGGTCTTGTGCTCGATCCGGAACGCCTTGCCGAACAACTCTTCCGAAAAGAAGATGCCCGACAACACCGTCAGCGTCAGCAGCGCGAAGCCGATGCCTATCATGCGGAACAGCAGCCGCTCCATTGTCAGCAGTGCCGGCAGGCGATCGATGGCCAGGCCGAGCCAGCTGCGGCGGGTGGCGGTGGCCGCGAGCGAGTGCAACCGCGACTCCTGCATCGCCATCAGCACGGCGTGAAAAGCCGCGATGGTCAGCGAGCCGTAGGCCAGCGTTGAGAGCGCGATATGCCAGGAGAACAGCGGCGACCTGCCCTCGAGCGGTATCAGGTTGCCGGGGAACAGCACAGGGAGCACGATCGCGATCGCCGCGGCCGGCAGCACCAGGCGGCGCAGCCCGTCCACCGACAGGTTGAGATTCTCCGCCCAATAAGCGGCGACCGACAGCCAGAGCGCAGCCGACAGCATGGCAGCGAAGCCAAGCCGCAGGAAATCCGGCGCGATCACGATATTCGCCAGCGACAGGCCATGCAGCAGCCACGCCAGCGCAGTGCCTGCAGCGACAACGCGACGGCGCTGCTCGGGCAGCAGCGAACAGATGACGTACAGCAGGCCGGCGGCATGAATGGTGAGCAGTTGCATCGGGCAAGTGTACACCAGCACTGTGGCGGGACCGGCGGCCGCCAGCAGGGCTGCGGTAGAATGCATGCTCTTATTCTTCCTCGTGCCGGCCGTGCGCTGCGCGCCCCCGCTTCCTGCCTGAAACCAAGCGAAACGATGCTCAACAACCTCACCCAACGCCTGTCCAAAGTTGTCAAAACCATGCGCGGCGAAGCGCGACTCACCGAGTCGAACACCGCCGACATGCTGCGCGAGGTCCGGCTTGCGCTGCTCGAGGCCGATGTCGCTTTGCCGGCGGTGCGCGAGTTTATTGCGCGGGTGAAGGAGAAAGCGCTCGGCGAGGAGGTGATCGGCTCCCTGACGCCGGGCCAGGCGCTGGTCGGTGTTGTACATGACGAGCTGGCGCGGCTGATGGGCGCCGACCTTGGCCCGGAAGCTTCGCAGCTCTCGTTCGCCACCCAGCCGCCGGCGATCATCCTGATGGCAGGCCTGCAGGGCGCCGGAAAAACCACCACCACCGGCAAGCTGGCGAAATACCTGCGCGAACAAAAAAAGAAAAAAGTGCTGACGGTATCGGCCGACATCTACCGGCCGGCCGCAATTGGCCAATTGCAGACGGTCGCCACCCAGGTCGGCGCAGATTTCTTCCCGTCCGAGCCATCGCAGAAGCCGGTTGACATCGCGCTGGCCGCCGTTGACTGGGCGCGCCGCCATCACCACGACGTACTGCTGATCGATACCGCCGGCCGCCTCGGTATCGACGAGGCGATGATGCAGGAGATCAGCGCGCTGCACGCTGCGGTGAAGCCTATCGAGACGCTGTTCGTTGTCGACGCCATGCTGGGTCAGGACGCAATCAACACGGCCCGCGCATTTAACGAAGCGCTACCGCTGACGGGCGTGGTCCTGACCAAGCTGGATGGCGATGCGCGTGGCGGTGCAGCGCTGTCGGTCCGGCACGTAACGGGCAAGCCGATCAAATTCGCCGGCGTCGCCGAAAAGCTCGACGGCCTCGAAGCTTTCGACCCGTCGCGCATGGCCAACCGCATCCTCGGCATGGGAGACATCGTCGCCCTCGTGGAAGAAGCGCGCAAGGGCGTCGATATGGCTGCCGCCGAGGAGCTCGCGCAGAAGATCAAGGGCGGCGGCAAATTCGACCTGAACGACTTCAAGGCCCAGCTTTCACAAATGAAAAAAATGGGCGGCCTTTCCGGACTGATGGACAAGCTGCCCGCGCAGCTGCAGCAGGCAGCCAATGGCACGAACATGGATCAGGCGGAGAAGCAGGTGCGCCGCATGGAAGGCATCATCAACGCGATGACACCGCAGGAGCGCGCCAAGCCCGAGCTGATCAAGGCCTCGCGCAAGCGCCGCATTGCCACTGGTGCCGGCGTACAGGTACAGGAAGTGAACCGGATGCTTGCCCAATTCGACCAGATGCAGTCGATGATGAAGAAGCTCAAGGGCGGCGGCCTGATGAAGATGATGCGCGGTATGAAGGGCATGATGCCCGGCCTGCGCTGACTCTCGCACGCATCCTGTCGGCGCCCCTCCCCTTTCCCCTCGTCGTCTCTCCCCTCCCTGCTCCCCTCGGCCCGCCCCGTTCCTCGACGGGGGCGGACGCGTTGCCGTCCCGGTTCCGGCGCGTCCGACAGCTGCGCACGACAGACGCTCCGCCGGGCAAGCCAGGTTGCCGACATGGTCACCGCCGGACAGATCAAAAGGCGTTTTTTTGGCCCTGCTTCAGAGGGAAAAAGCAAGGAAAACTGCTAAAAAACACTTGCATCACAAACAAAACCCTACGACTATTGGCGGTGCGTGAATTGGCGCAATTTTTCACCATGACAGCAAAGGAGGTTCAATAATGGCTACAGCCAAAAAAGCGGCAGCTAAGAAGACGCCGGCCGCGAAGAAACCCGCAGCAAAAAAGGCAGCAGTGAAGAAGACCGCAGCAAAGAAGGCCCCGGCCAAGAAAGTCGCCGCCAAGAAGCCCGCAGCAAAGAAGGTAGCAGCAAAGACCGTAGCCGCGAAGAAGCCGGTTGCCAAGAAAGCCGTTGCAAAGAAGGCTCCCGCGAAAAAAGCTGCTGCAAAAAAGGCGCCGGTGAAAAAAGTCAAAACCGCACGCAAGCCGAATGCAGCATTCATGAAGCCGATGACACCGTCGTCAGAACTCGCCGCAGTGATCGGCACGAATCCGATGCCGCGTACCGATGTGACCAAGAAGGTCTGGGACTACATCAAGAAGAACAAGCTGCAGGACGCAGTCAACAAGCGCAACATCAATGCGGACGACAAGCTCAAGGCCGTCTTCGGCGGCAAGAAGACCGTCTCCATGTTCGAGATGACCAAGCTGATCTCTGGCCACTTGAAGTAAGCTTCAGGAGCCGAACAAAAACGCCCGCAACGTTGCGGGCGTTTTTGTTCGTGCGTGGCGTTAATGCTGCCAGCGCTTCCAGGCCGCCAGCACCGCATTCGGGTACTGCGATCGGCCTCGGCTTCCATTGTAGCGGCCGAGTGCCAGGAAAAGATTGCCTTTCTCGAGGTCGATATACATGCGCAGTATCGCGCAGCCATAGCGGAGATTGGCCTGCATCTGAAACAGCTTCGATGGCTCACCGTCGCCGATCACCCGCGTCCAGAACGGCATGACCTGCATGTAGCCACGCGCTCCCGCGCTCGAGATCGCATATTTGCGGAAGCCGGACTCAACCTGTATCAGCCCCAGCACGAGGGCCGGCTCCAGTCCTGCACGGCGCGACTCGTACCAGACGGTCTGCAGGAATTCGCCGCGCACCATGGGATCGGGCATCCTGCGCTGCAAGCGCGTCGACATGGCATCGAACCAGCGCTGCCAATCCTGTCGGTCGGCCTCGCTGGCGAAATTCAGCTGTGGCGGACGCGGATCAGTGATGGCACGGGACAGCGCCACGCGAACCGAGTCGGCCAGCGCCTCCTCCTTCTGGTTGCCGGCGAGCGCCGGCAGCACCGACGCGCAGAGTGCCAACACGAGGAGGCGCAGGCGCGAACGCGACCCAGACGGCGCGTCCGCTCCCATCATCAGGCGGCAAGCTTCGACTGCAGGAAGACGGCCATCTCGCCGCGCGGCACCGGGGTCGCCGCCTCGTCGCGCCGCCCCTGATATTCGAGCATGCCGTCCTTCAGTCCGCGCTCGCCGATCACGACCCTGTGCGGCACACCGATCAGTTCCCAGTCAGCGAACATTGCACCCGGACGCTCGCCGCGATCATCCAGAACCACGTCCACTCCCGCGGCCTGCAGCGATGCATACAGCTCGTCGGTCGCTTCCCTCACGGAGGCGCTGCGATCGTAACCCATCGGGCAGAGCACGACCTCGAAGGGAGCGATCGACGCCGGCCAGATGATGCCGCGCTCGTCATAGTTCTGCTCGATCGCTGCGCCGAGGATGCGGGTGATACCAATGCCGTAGCAGCCCATCTGCATCAGTTGCGGCTGTCCCTTCTCGTCGAGATAGGTCGCTTTCATGTCCTCGGAGTAGCGCGTGCCGAGCTGGAATACATGCCCGACCTCGATGCCTCGCTGAATCTCGAGCACGCCCTTTCCATCCGGGGAAAGATCACCGGCGACCACGTTGCGGATGTCCGCGACCTGCGGCTCCGGCAGGTCGCGGCCCCAGTTGACGCCGGTGTAGTGAAAACCCTCATCGTTCGCGCCGCAAACGAAGTCGCTCATGGCGGCCACGCTGCGGTCAGCCACGATTTTCACCGGCCTCGCGGTACCGATCGGCCCGAGATAGCCCGGCTTGCATCCGAAATGCTCGACAATCTCCGCATCGCTGGCGAAACGGAACGGGCCGATGCCGGGCAGCTTGCCTGCCTTGACTTCGTTGAGCTCATGGTCGCCGCGCAGCAGCAGCAGCCAGATCTCGCGCGAGCCCTCGTCCTTCTCGACCGACAGCACGATGGATTTCACGGTCCGGGTCAGCGGCAGGCCGAGCATTGCGGCGACATCCTCGCAGCGTTCCTTTCCCGGCGTAGGCGCCTTGAACAGGGGCTGCGTGGCAGCCGCTCGCGGCTCGTCCGGCGCAACGGCCTCGGCCGCCTCGATGTTGGCCGCATAGTCCGAAGTCGGGCAGTAGACCAGCGCATCTTCGCCGGTGTCAGCAATCACATGGAACTCCTGCGATCCCGAGCCGCCAATGGCGCCATTGTCGGCCGCCACCGCGCGGAACGTCAGGCCGAAGCGGGTGAAGATGCGGTTATAGGCATCGACCATCAGTTGGTACGAACGCTCTAGTCCTTCGACATCGCGGTCGAAAGAATAGGCATCCTTCATCGTGAACTCGCGGCCGCGCATCAGTCCAAAGCGCGGGCGGCGCTCGTCGCGGAACTTGGTCTGGATGTGATAGAAGTTCACGGGTAACTGGCGGTAGGAGCGGATCTCGCTGCGCGCGATGTCGGTCACCACTTCTTCCGAGGTGGGCTGCAACGCAAAGTCGCGCCCGTGCCGGTCTTTCATCCGCAGCAGTTCAGGCCCCATCTTGTCCCAGCGTCCGGTCTCCTGCCACAGCTCGGCCGGCTGGACCAGCGGCATCAGCAGCTCGATCGCACCGGCCCGGTCCATCTCCTCGCGCACGATGTTTTCCACCTTGCGGATCACGCGCAGGCCCATGGGCATGTAGTTGTAGATGCCCGAGCCGAGGCGCCTGATCATCCCCGCGCGCAGCATCAGCTTGTGGCTGACGATCTCTGCATCGGACGGGGCTTCTTTGAGGGTGGAAATAAAAAATCTTGAGGCGCGCATGGGGAAAATTTTTTTGAAAAATAGAGGGTTATAATCAGTCCCAATTTTAAAGTATTCGCGAGCCGGCGCCCGCGAACCGCAGCATCTTCTCAACGGCGGGCACCGCATGCGGCGCGCGCCGATTGCAGTTCGCGGTCGCGTGGTCGGACGCACAAGGATCGAGGTGCATCATGCTGGACCGTGAAGGCTATCGCCCGAACGTCGGCATCATCCTCCTGAACCACCAGAACGAGGTCTGGTGGGGCAAGCGGGTGCGAGAACATTCGTGGCAATTCCCGCAAGGCGGGATCAAGCATGGCGAGACGCCCGAGCAGGCAATGTATCGCGAGCTCGAGGAAGAGGTCGGCCTGCGGGCAGAGCACGTGAAAATCATCGGCCGCACGCGCGACTGGCTGCGCTACGACGTGCCGGACCATTTCATCAAGCGCGAAGTACGTGGCCATTACCGCGGGCAGAAGCAGATCTGGTTCCTGCTGCGGATGATCGGTCGGGACTGCGACGTGAATCTGCGCATGTCGGAACATCCGGAATTCGATGCCTGGCGGTGGCACGACTACTGGGTGCCGATGGATGTGGTGATCGAGTTCAAGCGGGATGTCTACATGAGGGCACTGCAGGAGCTGTCACGCTTCCTCAACAGGCCGGCCCAGGCACATTCGCGCCGTCCCAAAGGGCCATCCAAACCGCCGGCACTGGCCTCTTCGCAGGCTGCCACGACCGACACGCCCCCCTCAATTGCAGTCAACGGCGACCGTTGCTGAAGCAAGGCCCGCGGCGCATCGCGCCGCGATGGCCGCTACAGCAGCACCAGATTGTCCCGATGTATGAGCTCTTCCTCTTCCACGTAGCCCAGGATGGCGGCAATTTCCGACGAGGGTCTGCGCAGGATGCGTCGCACCTCCGCACTGGCGTAATTGGTGATGCCGCGCGCGATCGCGCGCCCCGAGCCGTCGACGCAGGTGACAACGTCGCCCCGCCCGAACTCGCCGCCCACCTCGACCACGCCTATTGGCAGCAGCGATTTCCCTTCGGCGGTCAGCTTCTGCACCGCCCCGTTGTCAAGCACCAGCCTGCCTGCAGTTTTCAGGTGATCGGCCATCCACTGCTTGCGGGCAGTCAGGCGCGCGGTCTGCGCGGTCAGCTGGGTGCCGATCGCCTCACCCTGCGCGAGCCGAACCAGCACTCGCTCCTCCCGCCCCCATGCGATGACGGTGTGCGCACCGGACTTGGCAGCGCGGCGCGCGGCGAGGATCTTGGTCAGCATGCCACCGCTACCGATGCCTGTGCCGGCGCCGCCGGCCATCGCCTCCAGGCGGGGGTCGCCTGCCGTCGCCTCGTGCACGAACTCTGCACTCGGGTCTTTTCGCGGATCGGCGGTGTACAGCCCGCGCTGGTCGGTCAGGATGATCAGCGCATCGGCCTCGATCAGGTTGGCGACCAGAGCGCCGAGCGTATCGTTATCGCCGAACTTGATCTCGTCGGTGACGACGGTGTCGTTCTCGTTGATCACGGTGATCACGCCCAGGTCGAGCAGCGTGAATAGCGTCGAGCGCGCATTCAGATAGCGCTCGCGGTCCGCGAGGTCGGCATGTGTCAGCAGCACCTGCGCGGTGCGCAGGCCATGCGAACGGAAACTGGTCTCATAGATCTGCGCGAGCCCCATCTGGCCGACCGCGGCGCAGGCCTGCAGTTCATGGATACCGGTAGGTCGCTTATCAAAGCCCAGCCGCTGCATGCCCTCGGCAATCGCGCCCGAACTGACCAGCACGACCTGCTTGCCCATCTGCCGCAGTTGCGCGATCTGGTCGGCCCATTTGGCAATCGCCGCGTGGTCCAGCCCCTTGCCCTCGTTGGTGACCAGGGAGGAACCGACCTTGACGATCACGCGCTGCGCGTGCTGGATGACGGAAGACATGGCGATGCGGACAGGCTGTGCTTGTTATCGGGATGGCAGCTCAGGGAGCCGGCTTGAAACGGGGATCGTCGGCGTCGACACTGGCGATGCCGATGGCCTCGGCAGCGATACCGGACTGCTCGCGCTGCTCCTGCTCGCGCTGCGCGGCCAGGTAGTCGTAAATTTCCTGGATCAGGTCATCGCAACCCTCGCGGGTCAGGCCGGAAATGCGGAAGACCGGTCCCTTCCAGCCAAAGCGCTTGATGAAATCCTTCACCCGCTGCTCACGCTCGGCATCCGGCACCATGTCCAGCTTGTTCAGCACCAGCCAGCGGGGCTTGTCGAACAGGGATTCGTCATACTTCTTCAGCTCTTTGACGATGGCCTTCGCTTCCTTCACCGGATCGACATTCGCATCGAAGGGCGCGAGATCGACGATGTGCAGCAGCAGCCGGGTGCGCTGCAAATGACGAAGAAACTGCACGCCAAGCCCGGCACCGTCGGCCGCGCCTTCGATCAGGCCGGGAATGTCGGCGATGACAAAACTCTTTTCGTGACTGACCCGCACGACCCCCAGGTTCGGGTGCAGCGTGGTGAACGGATAGTCGGCGATCTTCGGCCGGGCATTCGACACCGATGCGATGAAGGTCGACTTGCCGGCGTTCGGCATGCCGAGCAGGCCGACGTCGGCCAGCACCTTCAATTCGAGCCGCAGTTCGCGCCGCTCGCCTTCCTTGCCATCGGTCTTTTGGCGCGGCGCGCGATTGGTCGACGACTTGAAATGGATGTTGCCCCAGCCGCCCTCGCCGCCCTTGGCCAGCAGCGCCACCTGGCCGTGCTCGGTCAGGTCCGCAATGATCGCGCCGTCGTTTTGGTCGGTGACCAGGGTGCCGACGGGCATGCGCAGGTAAATGTCATCCGCACCTTTGCCGTAGCAGTCGGAACCGCGCCCATTCTCGCCATGCTTTGCGCGGTGCAGTTTCGCAAAGCGATAGTCCACCAGCGTGTTGATGTTGCGGTCGGCGATTGCATAGATGCTGCCGCCCTTGCCGCCATCGCCGCCGTCGGGCCCGCCGAACGGACGGAATTTTTCGCGGCAAAACGACGCAACGCCGTTGCCGCCATTGCCGGCCACGACCTCGATTTTTGCCTCGTCAATGAATTTCATGATTTGCCGCTTCGGAAAAATGAAAAAGGCCCTGCCTGCGGCAGAGCCTTTTCGCAGGACGAATCCAGCTTATCAGGCCGGGATCACGGTCACAACGTGACGCTTGTCAGCGCCCTTGGTCGCGAACTTGACGGTGCCGTCGGTCAGCGCGAACAGGGTGTGGTCCTTGCCCATGCCGACGTTCTCGCCGGCGTGCAGACGCGTGCCGCGCTGGCGGACGATGATGCCGCCGGCATTGATGGCCTGGCCGCCGTAGACTTTCACGCCGAGACGCTTCGACTCCGAGTCACGGCCGTTGCGCGTAGTGCCGCCGCCTTTTTTGTGTGCCATTTGATGCTCCTGATTCGGTGGTGAGTCTCGCCGGGATTAGCCGTTGATCGAGACGATTTGCAGTTCGGTGTAGTTCTGGCGATGGCCCTGGCGCTTTTGATAGTGCTTGCGACGACGCATCTTGAAAATTTTCACCTTGTCGTGACGACCATGCGCCACTACCGTAGCCAGCACCGTAGCACCTTGAACCAGCGGCGCGCCAAATTTGATGGCTTCACCGGCGCCAACTGCGAGCACCTGGTCCAGAGTGATTTGGGAGCCGATGTCTGCCGGTATCTGTTCTACTTTGAGTTTTTCGCCGGCAGCAACTTTATATTGCTTGCCACCGGTTTTTATGACCGCGTACATGGGAACCTCATCGATTGATTTTCGGGATTTCACCCGCCACCTCTCGGCCGCGGGACACTGCTTCGCCCGACTCGGCATAGCCAGAGCATTGCCAAATCGGGAAAACCTCAAATTATACATGGACTTAGCGCGCTGGTCAAAACCCCGGATTCGTCGCGTGTAAAGGCCTCGGACGCGGCGCCGGAAAGCGGCACGACTCCGGCCGACGTCCGGCCACCGCACATTGCTCGCCTTGTATCGCCTGAGCGCATCGTATAATCGCGCGATTTCACCCTCACAGCGCCCAACGTGTCCGCCTCCATGCCCGCCGCAACGCAGCACCCCCTGTCCGTGATCGCCGCCGACATGCTGGCGGTCGATGCCGCGATCCGCTCGCAGTTGCACTCGGACGTCCCGCTGGTCAGCCAGATCGCCGATTACATCATCAGTGCTGGCGGCAAACGAATCCGCCCGGCGCTGGTCCTGCTGGCAGCCAACGCCTGGGGCTATCGCGGACACGACCATATCAAGCTGGCCGCGGTGGTCGAGTTCATCCACACTGCGACGCTGCTGCATGACGACGTGGTCGACGAATCTGCGCTGCGCCGCGGCCGGGAGACTGCCAACGCCCTATTCGGCAACGCTGCGTCGGTGCTGGTAGGCGATTTTGTCTATTCGCGCGCGTTCCAGATGATGGTGTCAGTGCAAAACATGCGGGTGATGCAGATCCTGGCCGACGCAACCAACGTCATCGCCGAGGGCGAGGTGCTGCAACTGATGAATATGCACGACCCCGACGTCACCGAAGCGCGCTACCTGCAGGTCATCCGCTCGAAGACGGCCAAGCTGTTCGAGGCGGCGACCGAACTGGGCAGCCTCGTCGCCGGCGCGCCGGAGGATGGCATCGCCGCCAGCGCCGAGTACGGGCGCTCGATCGGCACGGCGTTCCAGTTGATCGATGACGTGCTCGATTACTCGGGCAAGGCAGATGACATTGGCAAAAACGTTGGCGACGACCTGCGCGAAGGCAAACCGACACTGCCGCTGATCTACCTCATTCAGCATGGCTCGCCTCAGCAGCGCGAACTGGTGCGCAACTGCATTGCCAATGGAGACGAGGCTCACTTCGACGAGGTTCTGGCGGCAATCACTGCCTCTGGCGCACTGGACTACACGCGCGAACAGGCGGAGCGCGCCGCGGCACGCGCCAAGGACGCCATTGCCGGGCTGCCCGAGGGAGCGCACAAATCTGCGCTGCTGGCACTGGCCGACTTCGCGGTCGACCGCAATCATTAAATTGCATTCGGGCATCGCCACAACGGCGAAGTTTTGATACAATCGCGGTCTTTCGCAATTGCCGCAGGATCGGCCAGCACGGGATCGGCAGCCGGCAATGCAGAATCGGGGTGTAGCTTAGCCTGGTAGAGCGCTACGTTCGGGACGTAGAGGCCGGAGGTTCGAATCCTCTCACCCCGACCAATTTCCCTCCTGTATTTCAATGGCCGAGCCGTTTCTCGCCAGGCCGCCTGCAGAAAACCTCCTCTCTTCAGATTTGCTCGTCCGGTCCAACCGCACGACACTGGTTATCCGCATGCCGAACGCATCAGTCAGTAGGGACGCCAGCCGCCTGAAAAACTTTACGGTGCAGGCTGAAACCGGGAGTCAGGTCGACGTGACGCGATTGCTGGGGGCATCCGGCCCGAGTCGCCGATGATGCCGCCAAGTTGACCCGCACGCCCATCTCCGGGGAAAGGCGCGGTCGATTGCGCGACCGCTATTCCTTCCCCAGATCCAGTTCGACCTGCCGCATCCCGCCTCGCCGCTTGCTCTGCAGCAGGTCGATGTTCATTTCGGCCGTCAGGTTCGATGCATAGAACTCCTCGATCATCTGCACCGAAGTGCGCGCATTGCGGGCCAGCGTCAGCAAGTCGATGCCTTTCCCGTGCAGCAGCCGGAACATGATCGCAGTGTGCCGCAGGCTGTATAGGCTGCGCGCCTGCCCGAGCTCGCCGCTCTTCAGGCCAGTCGCGTCCAGGATCTTGTTGAAGTTCTGCGAGATAACGACGGCCGCCGCATCGCGGTCCTCCACCTGCGGCAAGAAAAGATAATCGTCCGGCCCGGCCATGCCGCGCGTCTCCTGCCAGCGCCTCAGGCTGTGGTAGATGCGCACCGCGGGACGCAAGGTGACGATTTGTGCCTTGTGCCGCTTGGTCTCGGGGATCGTCAGCCGCAGGTACAAATGGTTGGTGCGCACAATCTCCACATGCTTGTGCTGTATGTACTTCAGGTCTGTCGGCCGCAGGAAGCTGTTGACCATGAAGCCGATCACCCAGGCCATTTCCCTGGGCACCGACGCCGTCTTCGTGAAAATCCCGCCAGCGCGGTTACGGTGAGTGACCGGCTTGGGATCTTCCGGCAGCTGCGCCAGACGTTTTGCGCTGCGCAGCAGCGTTTTGTATTCGGCCACGGTGAAGCCGCCGCGCGGCTGTGATGACAGCCGCACCTTCGGGAACGGCGGAATGCGCTCGATCAGCTGATTGACGAGCGCGAATTTGAACACCAGCCGGATCGATTGCAGGTACTGCGTGATTGTGATCGACGACGCCTTGCGCTGCTGCAGCCCGTCCATGAACTGCGACAGGTCTTCGTGCGTCAGCGAGCGTATATCGCGCTGTCCCAGCACCGGATGAATCTGCTTCATGAACCGGCTGCGCAACGCCTTGAACGATTGCAGCGACAGCTCCCCGCGCATCATCCGTCCACGTTCGCCCTCGAGCGCGCGGTCGGCAACCTGGCGGAACAGATACTTCGCCGGCACTTCCTTCTGCTGTGCCTGGTCGAGGCGCGCGACTTCGCTTTCGCCCTGCTTGCGGAAACGCAGCAGGAGTTCCTCGTAGAACTGTTTTGCCGCTTCCTGGGCCTGCTGCTTTTCCAGCGCACGCGTGCTGCGGACGTACATCTTGCCGTCCATATAGCAGCGTGCCTGCCAGTAGCGGCTGCCGCGGATCCGGCAGATCTTCAGCTTGCTCGGATAGCCGCGGATCGCCGTCATTGACGACAGCACCGGCAGCGAGCGTGCCTGCCGCAGTGCATACGAGTCGTCATTGGCTGGGAACAAGCTGTCCATCGTCTCCGCTGTATCAAAGTCCCTGTCCGCTCCGGAGGGCAGCTAGATTGCTTCCGCCTCCCGGAAACTCACTGGCTCGCAGTGATATTAACTTCAAGAAATACCCTAGCGAGCCTCCTCCGTGTATCAAAGTTTTCGCTGTCGGACTCGGGCACGGATGATGATGGATTTTGTGCCGAATTTTCGCGACAAGTGCCGGGCCGCCTTTGATTCGCTCCAAGTGTTTGGAGATTACGAAATGAGAAAGACTCAAGTAGCTCTGGCAGCACTGGCCCTGGTGGCATCGTCGGCAGCGATGGCGACCAATGTGACCCTGTCGGGTCAATTTGATGTGGGCGTGTTCCACACTGGCAAAGATGCTAACGGTGCAGGTGGCGCATTTATGGAGCAGGGCGGCCTGCTGGATCACAGCTCGATCACCATCAACGTCAGCGAAGACCTGGGCGCGGGCCTGAAGGCCTTCGCTGTACTGGAGTCGGGTTTCAACGCCAACGGCTACATCGACAACGGCGGCGTCGGCAACAACGGCGCAACGGGCGGCAATGCTCTGTTCAACCGTCAAGCATACGTGGGTCTCGCCAGCGAATCGATGGGTACAGTCGGTCTCGGTCTGCAACTGTCCCCGTTCATTCTGTCGCAGGCTCTGACCAACTTCGGTGTGGGCAGCTTCTGGGTCAACCGTCTCGCAGTCGGCCATGGTGGTACTGGTGGCAGCTTCGCAGCTGCTGGCAATGGCCTGAACAGCGTCGGCTTCTTCCTGCCGAACGCCGTTAGCTACACCTCGGCACCGATCGCTGGCTTCACCGTTCGCGCCCTGACGACCACCAAAACTGGCACCCACAACAACCTGATAGGCAACAATGGTGATGGCACCACCGACGCAACGGCTACCGCAAGCATCCCCAGCGATCGTTACGACGCGCTTTCCCTGAGCGGCAACGTTGGCGGCGCATTCGTTAGCGCCGCATGGCACCAGCGCAAAGAAACGTACAGCTCGTGGACCGTTGGCGCCACGATGCCTGTCGCGGACGGCTTCGCTCTGATGGCCAACTACATCAGCGACAAGAACAAGGTCGCTGACGAGACTGTCAAGAGCTGGGCCCTCGGCGGCAAGTACACGATCGTATCGGGCACCGACGCAATCCTGCAGTACGCTCAGAACGATGCTGAAGGCGATGCTAAGAAGCGCCTGATCAACCTGACCTTTACCCATGCTCTGTCGAAGCGCACGACGCTGTACGCAACGGCTGCGTCGGGCAAGAACCAGGGTTCGGCTCTGGGTAACTTCAAGAACGACTACACTGGCGACACGAACAAGTCGTACGGTGTCGGCGTCGCCCACTCGTTCTAATTCCCCGTCGGTCCCGTACCGACTGGCTTAGAACCTGCAGCACTGAAAGCCACCCTTCGGGGTGGCTTTTTTCATTCATGCTTCGGTTGAAGCTGGCTGTCTCCTGCTATGCGTGCCGGCGTTCAAGACAAACCGCTGCACGCAAGAACGATTTCTGCCCTAACCGATTCCCCGCTTGAGTCGCTTCAAACCCTGCTCAATCGCGCGTTGCGCGCGCCTGTCCTGGCAAAACCTCTGCTCTCCAGACTTGTCACAGTTTTGTTCAACGACTGGAGAAGGCAATGAAGAACAGGCTTCTGGCATACGCGATCCTGGCGGGGCTGACGAGTGCACCGGCATGGGGACAATCCGGACTGACGCTGTATGGCAATATCGATGCGTCTGTTGTCGGCGCCACGGGCATTGGACCGGACAGCGACCGGCGCTGGAGCTTCGGTGAAGGCAACTGGGCACCGTCGGTCTGGGGACTGAAAGGCACCGAGGATCTCGGCGGCGGGATGCAAGCGCATTTCCGGCTCGAGGGGGGCTTCAATTCGGGCAGCGGCGCCATCGCGAACGGCGGTACCACCGGCGTGTTCAGCCGGATGGCGAACGTCGGCTTGAGCGGACCGTTCGGCGGATTGACGGCCGGCCTGAACCTGTCGCCGTTCATTGCCGCGTACACGTCGACACTCGGGCTAGCCGGCAACAACTTCTATGTACCCGCGCTGCTGATGCACCGGGACGCAGGCACGCTGACGAATGCGCTCGGCGATCCGGTGTCACTGTATAACGGCGGTACCGATGCCGATCCGCTCGGCGGATCGACCGGCGGTTTCTTCGTTCCGAACTCGATCACTTACAGCCTGCCTACCGAGTGGCTGGCCGGCGTCACCGGCAGCTTCATGTACGCCCCCGGAGGCGTGGCCGGCTCGTCGAGTCGCAATCGTTTCATGTCGGCCAATGCCGGCTATGCATTCGGCGACCTGAACGTGGTGATCGCTGCATCCGATCGCGACCTGCAGTACCGGCAGTATTTGGTCGGGGCGAGTGCGCCGGTCGGTCCTGTAAAGCTGGCGGCAAACTATGTGCGTTTCAACCCGGATGCCGGCTCCTCCAGCAATACCCTGGTGCTGGGCGCACAGATGAAGATGATGCCGAATGCGAGCGTGGGCGTGAACTTCGCACGCAATGACAGCGCTGGCACGCCAAAGATTTACAACGTGTCGGCAATGTATTCGCTGTCGAAGACCACCAATCTGTACGCGGCGATCAACCGCGCGACGGACGGCGTGCCTTCGTCGTATTCCGCGCTGGTCGATGCGTCGACCGTCTCCGGCATACAGCAGACCGGGTCGTCGACTGCAGTGATTGTCGGCATTCAGAAGGGCTTCTGACTCACGCGCGCTGTCGCTTTGGTCGGAAGACATCGGCATCTTCGTAAAAAGCTCGGTCCTGCCCGGCCCACCAGCCGGGCACGCCGAGTATCGGCAGGTGGCAAAAATCGCGGCTGGAAAATCCGGCCGCAATCATTTGCGCCACCTGCCGGTCCAGTACTGCAATCCGCTCTGCGTCAGGCAGATCGAACCAGCCCGCCTGAACCTGCACCGTCCATACGTGCGCAGTGATCGATTTATAGGGCGCGACCAGCTTCTCGATCAGCGCGTGGCCGAAGAGCACCACCGCCGCAGTTCTGAAGAACTGCTCCGCCGGCCGCAACAAGACGGCCTGCCATTCACGCTCGCGCAATGCATTCAGCAGCGCTGCGTCGTCGCTGATGAACAGCGCAGCATTCTCATCGAACAAAGTCGCCGCATCGCGCTGCCGGCCGCGGGTGCCGGGCGCGGCGTCGGTTTGCAGCGCCTCTGTATGCAAGCCGTTCAGCACGCGCTTGACGTAAGGGAAGTGCAGCCAGACGAGGGCATTGAAAAAATCGTGCAGATTGTCGCGCGTCGGCACTTCGCCGGTGGCAGTGATGTGCGCCTCGTACGGGGTGCCGGCCGGCAGTTGATCCTGAGGCACAAAGCGAACAGGCTGCTGCTGCGGGTTGCACAGCCCGCGCGCTGCTGCCAGCACATTTGCAGCGGCGATCCAGTCAGTCGCTGCCGCCAGCGACTGACCAACTTCGCGCAGCGGCGACAGCCAGGGACGTTGCCAGTCGATGGCGTCGAATGACATCGCGGTATTGCCGGTGAAGATCGCTCAGGCCATCTTCCAGTGCAAGGTCTGTCCGGCATCGAGCGGCACCAGCGGCGCATCGCCCATCTTCAGCTCTTCCGGCACGATCCAGTCTTCGCGCTTGAGGGTGATGCTGCCGCTGTTGCGTGGCAGCCGGTAGAAATCCGGGCCGAAGAAACTCGCAAAGCCCTCGAGCTTGTCGAGCGCACCGGCGGCCTCGAACGCCTGCGCATACAGTTCCATGGCATGCAGCGCGGTATAGCAGCCGGCGCAGCCGCATGCGTGCTCCTTCAGTCCTTTCGGGTGCGGCGCCGAATCGGTGCCGAGGAAGAAGCGCGGATTGCCGGAGGTCGCTGCATCAACCAGCGCCTGGCGGTGGGTCTCGCGCTTCAACACGGGCAGGCAGTAATAATGCGGGCGGATACCGCCTTTGAAAATCGCATTCCGGTTGTACAGCAGATGATGTGCGGTGATGGTGGCGGCGATGTCACCCTCCGCCTCGCGCACGTAGTCGGCCGCGTCTTTGGTGGTGATGTGCTCGAACACCACGCGCAGGCCCGGCAGCGACTTGCGCAGCGGTTGCAGCACGCGCTCAATGAACACCGCCTCGCGGTCGAACAAATCGATATCGCCATCGGTCACTTCGCCGTGGATCAGCAGCGGCAAGCCGAGGGACTGCATCGCCTCGAGCGCCCCCATGCAGCGCTTCAGGTCGGTCACGCCGGCATCGGAATTGGTGGTGGCGCCGGCCGGATACAGCTTCACTCCATGCACGATGCCGCTGTCGACCGCGCGCCGGATCTCGTCGCCGCTGGTGTTATCGGTCAGGTACAGGGTCATCAGCGGCTGGAACGACATCCCCTCCGGCAGCGCGGCCAGGATGCGCTCGCGGTAAGCGTCGGCCATCGCGGTGGTAGTTACCGGCGGTTTCAGGTTGGGCATCACGATCGCACGCGCAAACTGGCGTGCGGTATCGGGCACCACGTCCGCCAGCACCGCGCCATCGCGCAGGTGCACGTGCCAGTCGTCGGGACGGGTAAGGGTCAGGGTGGCAGGGGTGGACATCGGTGTGACGCTCGTTCGTTGAAAGCTCAGGATTTTACCCGACCGATGCTGGCCGACGGCAGGGTTCAGGCGCCGCCGGCAGCGAACAGGCCAGACCCTGCGGCATCGTCGGCCTCGGGCTCTGCCTCGTCCGAGCGAGCCTGCTGCCTTTCCCACATGCCGGCGTACATACCGCGTCGCGCCAGTAGTTCCGCATGCGTGCCGCGTTCGACAATGCGGCCGCCGGACATCACCAGGATTTGGTGCGCGTCCGCAATGGTCGACAGGCGATGCGCGATGACCAGCGTGGTGCGGTCGCGGGCAATCTCTTTCAGCTGGGCCTGGATTGCCTGCTCCGCATGGGAATCGAGCGCCGAGGTCGCTTCGTCGAACACCAGAATGGCAGGGTCTTTCAATAGCGTGCGGGCAATCGCGACCCGCTGCTTCTCGCCGCCTGACAGTTTCAGGCCGCGCTCGCCGACCGTGGTCTGGTAGCCGTCCGGCAGCGTCATGATGAAATCGTGGATATACGCGGCGCGAGCGGCGGCGACGATCTCATCGTGTGTGGCCCCCGGACGTCCATAGGCAATGTTGTATTCGATGGTGTCATTGAACAGCACGGTGTCCTGCGGGACGATGCCGATCGCATGCCGCAGCGAGGTCTGGTGGACCTGGCGAATGTCCTGCCCGTCGATCCGAATCGCTCCGCGGTCAACGTCATAGAAGCGGAATAGCAGGCGCGCCAGCGTGGACTTGCCGGAACCGCTGTGGCCGACGACAGCTGTCGTGGTGCCGGCGGCGACGGCGAAGTCGACGTCGAACAGAATCTGGCGCTTCGGTTCATAGCTGAAATCCACATGCTCGAAGCGCAATTCGGCGCGACTGATCCGCAGCGGCTCGGCACCCGGCGCATCGGCCACCTCGCGATGCTGGTCGAGCAGCGCGAACATCTTCTCCATGTCGGCCAGGCTCTGTTTGAGCTCGCGGTAAATGACGCCGAGGAAGTTCAGCGGTATGTAAAGCTGGATCATGAACGCATTCACCAGCACCAGATCGCCGAGCGACATGGTGCCGCCGATGACGCCCAACGTGGCACGCCAGAGGATCAGCGTGACTGCAATCGCAATGATCAGCGACTGCCCGGTATTGAGCAGATTCAGCGAAGTCTGCGAGCGGACAGCTGCTTGCTCGTAGCGCTGCAGGCCTTCGTCATAACGGCGGGCCTCGTACTCCTCGTTGCCGAAATACTTGACGGTTTCATAATTCAGCAGCGAGTCGATGGCGCGGGTATTGGCCTTGGAATCCAGGTCATTCATCGTGCGCCGGAAGTGCGTCCGCCACTCGGTGACCACCACGGTGAAACCGATGTAAGTGACCAGCGCTGCGACGGTGATCACGGAAAACCAGAGGTCATACTGCAGCGACAGATAGCCGAGTACCAGAGTGATCTCGACCAGTGTCGGCAGGATGGAGAACAGTGTGTAGGACACCAGCGAAGAAATGCCCCGCGTACCGCGCTCGATATCCCTGGTAACGCCTCCGGTCTGCCGGTTCAGGTGGAAGCGCAGCGACAGCGCATGCAGGTGGCGGAAGACTTTCAGCGCGACAGTACGCACTGCGCGCTGGGTGACCTTGGCGAAAAAGAACTCGCGCAGCTCGGTGAAGGCCGTAGTCGACAGCCGCAGCAGCCCGTAGGCAATCAGGAGCCCGACCGGAAGTGCCAGCAGCGACGCCGGCCGTTCGGGCGTGATGGTCAGGCCGTCGATCAGGTGCTTGAGTACCAGGGGTACGCCGACGTTGGCGACCTTGGCCAGGATCAGGCAGCCGAGCGCAAGCATCACGCGCCATTTCCATTGCCACAGATAGGGGAACAGGGTCTTCAGCGTTGCCCAGTCGTTGCGGGTACCCTGATTGGCGGGCGCTTCGGAAGCAGGGCGGGCGTGGTGTCGCATGTGAAGTGAAGGAGAGAAATTGCAGCTGGGTTATGCTTGCTGGCATCGAGACAAGCCCGATGGCGATGGAGCGCTGATTGTAGCGCCTGCCGCCCCCACCCTTCAGGAAGCACGATGAACACCACGGAAGATACCCGGCTGCCGGATGGCATGCCCACACTGCGCGTGATGCCGATGCCCGCAGACGCCAACATTCACGGCGACGTATTTGGCGGCTGGATCATGGCCCAGGTCGACATCGCCGGTGCAATACCGGCAGTCAGACGAGCCAACGGGCGGGTGGGTACGGTGGCGGTGAATTCCTTCGTCTTCAAGCAGCCGGTGTTCGTCGGCGACCTGCTGTCGTTCTACTCGACGATTGTCAGGACCGGCAATTCGTCGATCACTGTCACCGTCGAAGTGTATGCCGAGCGCAACCGGTTGCTGACCGAGGTAGTGAAGGTCACCGAAGCAACGCTGACCTATGTCGCTGTCGGCGAAGACCGGCGGCCGCGGCCGCTGCCGTCCCTGCCCGACTAGACGGTCAGGCGGCCGCAGCCGTCTTTGCGTCCCGCAGTTCGCGTCGCAGGATCTTGCCGACGTTGGTCTTCGGCAGCTCGCTGCGAAACTCGATCAGTTTCGGTCGCTTGTAGCCCGTCAGCTGTTCCTGACAATAGGCCATCAGCTGCTCCGCCGTGAGTGAAGGATCGCGCCGCACCACGAAAAGCTTGACTGCCTCGCCGGTCGCCGCATCCGGCACGCCAACGACTGCGCATTCGAGCACGCCCGGATGCGCAGCGACGACCGCCTCGACCTCATTCGGATAAACGTTGAAGCCCGATACCAGCACCATGTCTTTCTTCCGATCGACAATCGTGACGTAACCGCGCTCATCCATGAGGCCGATGTCGCCCGAACGAAAGAAGCCGTCGCCGGTCATCACGCGCGCGGTTTCTTCCGGCTTTTTCCAGTAGCCCTCCATCACCTGCGGGCCGCGGATCGCGATTTCACCAACCTCGCCGACCCGCAAGTGATTGCCGGCGTCGTCGAGGATGGCGATATCGGTCGATGGCAACGGCAGGCCGATGGTGCCGGTGAACTCGGTCGCGTCGGCAGGGTTTGCCGTAGCGACCGGCGCAGTCTCAGACAAGCCATAGCCTTCGACGATGCTCTTGCCTGTGACGGCGCGCCATCGGTCATTGACCGCTTTCTGAACCGCCATGCCCCCACCGTTGGAGAGCTTCAATGATGAGAAATCCAGCTTCGCAAAGTCGGGGTTGTTCAGCAGCGCGTTATACAGCGTGTTCACTGCCGGCAGCAGGTTGAACTTGTACTTCGACAGCTCTTTCACCAGCCCCGGAATGTCACGCGGGTTCGGTATCAGGATGTTCAGGCCGCCAAGGCGAGTGCCCATCAGGCAGCAGACCGTCAGCGCAAAGATGTGATAGAGCGGCAGTGCACAGACAAAGGTCAGCGCCTCGACCTTCGGCTCCTTGTCCATCGCCGGCTGCAGCCAGGCCTCGTTCTGCATCAGGTTGGCAATCACGTTGCGGTGACTGAGCATCGCCCCCTTCGACAGGCCCGTGGTGCCGCCGGTGTACTGCAGGAAAGCGATGTCATCGTGCCCGAGGCTTGCGGGCTGAAGGCGCAGCGCCGCCCCCGCTTTCAGCGCCTGGTTGAAGCGGATGGCGTTCGGCAGCGAGAACGCTGGCACCATCTTCTTCACATTGCGCACGACAAAGTTCACCAGGCCGCCCTTCAACCCGCCGAGCAGGTCTCCCATGCTCGCAACCACTGTCACTTTGATGCTGGTGCGGGCAATCACCTTCTCCAGCGTGTGCGCGAAATTTTCGAGAATGACGATCGCTTCGGCACCGGAATCGTTGAGCTGGTGCTCGAGCTCGCGCGGCGTGTAGAGCGGGTTCACGTTGACGACGACATAGCCTGCACGCAGCACGGCTGCAATCGCGACCGGATACTGCAGCACGTTCGGCATCATCAGCGCGACTCGCGCTCCGGGCTGCAAGCCCTGCGCCTGAAGCCACGCGCCAAGCTGTCGGGAAAGGCGGTCGACATCCGCATAGGTGATGAAGCGGTCCATGCAGACATACGCATTCCGCTCGGCGTAGCGGGAGAACGACTCTTCCATCAGTTGGACGAGCGAGCGATAACGCGTGGTGTCTATCTCGGCCGGCACGCCGGCCGGATACGAGCGGATACAGAACTTCTCCATGCAGCACCTCTGTTTGTTGTGTGCACCGGCATCGCTCGCGTGGGCCTTGGCGGCGTCGGCGCTATTTCGAGGAATCGTCCTGCGGGGGGCGGACGGCTGGTCTTCTCCTGCTGCGGATGCTAGCTGAAATCGATCAGCTTGTGTGCTCAGCGCGCGGCAATAGTACGAGCGATGGCCTCGGCATCGGGTTGCTGCGACGCGACATTCGTCTGAGCGTAAGTCTGCAGCAGCGCACGGCGCTGTTCCTTGCCAAGTTTTGCGATTTCCTTCACACGGCGGTAAAACCGCGGCAGGTCATCGATTTCCGCATGCAGTCCGCGGAAGGCGGGTACCAGGTCATGGTAAGTGGCGATGAGCGAAAAATGCGCATTCGACAGCGGCTCGGCAAACCACCGGTCGTAGCCTGCATACCCCCCCCAGCGCTCCGCCTTGACGGATTCATATTCCTGCTGCAGCGATGCAAAGATCTCTGCCTTGCGCGCGCGCTTGTCTGCTTCGCTTGCGATGCGCTGATAGTTGTCCTCGAGTTGCAGACGGTGAGCATCGAGCAGTGCAAGGAAATCCGCCTTGCGCTGGCGCCACTGCCGATAGCGCTCGCGCATGCGCTCGTCGCCCTGGGTCGACAGCCAGCGTTCGACGCCGACTTCCTCGACTGCCGTTGCGAACGACTCATTGAACTGGGAATCACCGGGCGCATACGCCACTTGATGGGCAAGTTCATGAAAGACCATGCGAGCAACTTCTGCCTCCGGATACTCGATGAAAGTGGACAGCACCGGATCATTGAACCAGCCCAGCGTTGAATACGCGGGCACGCCGGACACGCGTACGTCATAGCCCTTGCGGCGCAGGCTTTCGGCGTACTGCTGCGCAGCCGCTTTGCTGTAGTAACCGCGGTAATCGACGCATCCGGCGACCGGGAAGCACCACTGTACCGGGCTGATGGACAGCTCCGGCGTGGCCACCACGTTCCACATCACATAGGGGCGCTTGAGATCGGCATAGCTCTTGTAGCTGCCGTTATCCGGCAGCCCCAGTTCCCTGGCTGCATACGCGCGAATGTCTTTTGCCCGCTGCAGGCGGAGCTTCAGGTCATCTTCGACAGCCGGATCGGCGAGCCACTGATCGATCGGCTTCGCGCGGGACATCAATGACATCTGCCCCTGCACTGCCTGCATGTAATAACCGACGGAGGCACAGCCGCTGAGCGAGGAGGCGACGAAGGCGCAGGACAGTACAGAGAAGATTTTTTTCATCGGTGCTTTCAGGGTGAGGAATCGGCTTTCTCGACCTGCACCAGCACGTCATAGAAAGTCGGCGCGCGCCCCATGTCGGTCAGGCGCTGGCTGGTCAGTTCGTTGGCATTCCGGCCATCCGGCGAGAGCTTCTTCCACCAGATGGACAGCGCCACAACGAGACCCTTGCGCGCACCACCGTTCACCCGGGCACGCAGCCGGATCTCGCCGCGCTGGTTGAATACGCGAACAAGATCTCCGTCACGAATGCCGCGCTCGACGGCCTCCTCCGGATGAATCTCTAGGTGGGGTTCCCCCTCGGTATCGCGCAAGCTCTGCACATTGACGAAAGTGGTGTTGAGAAAGTTCCTTTGCGGCGGTGAAATCATGGCCAGCGGATACTGTTTCGCCAACTCGGGTGCTGAGGCAGCAGACTCGTACGGAGGAATGTAGGCAGGCAAAGGATCGAGGCCATCCTGTGCCATGCGCTTGGAGTAAAACTCGCATTTGCCGGAAGGGGTCGGGAAGCCTCCCTGCGAGAACGGCGCTGCTGGCATGGCCAGCTTGATCCAGCCTCGCTGCCTCAATTCTGGCCAGTCGAATTCTGCGGCGCGCGGATCTTCGGGATCAAATGCCTGGGCGGCCAACTCGTCATCAGAGTCAAAAAAACAGGCGTCGTCAAAGCCCATGCGCGCCGCCAGTTGGCGAAATATCTCGCTGTTGGGACGCGCCTCACCGAGCGGCGAAATGGCCGGGTTATTGGCAACGATATACAGGTGGCCATAGGTAGCATGTACGTCCACATGCTCGAGCTGAGTCGTCGCCGGCAGCACAATATCCGCATAATCGGCCGTGTCCGTCTTGAAGTGCTCAAGCACGACGGTGAACAGGTCCTCGCGCGCAAAGCCCTGCGCGACTTTCGAGGACTCGGGCGCCACTGCGACAGGATTGGCGTTGTAGACAATGACGGCCTCGATCGCCGGTCCGAAATCGCGCGAAGCCGGACGCAGCAAGTCGTCGCCGATGGTGCTCATATTGATTGTGCGTGGCGGATACCGGGGATCGGCGGGCGCAAGGTCCGGCCGCTCGAGCAGCGCGACCCGCTTCGGAAAACTGTCCCCTGACGACAGCAATATGCCGCCGGCCGGATGGCGCCATGCGCCGACAAGCGCGGGCAGGCACGCGATGTTGCGCACCGCCATGCCGCCGCCATGGGTGCGCTGCACACCGTAATTGACGCGTATCGCGACCGGGTCGCCGCGCCGCGCCGTCTCCCCGTACAGGCGGGCCAGCAATCCGACCTCCTGTGCCGTGATGCCGCAGGTGGCGGCCGTGCGTTCCGGCGTCCATTCGAGCACGCGCTCTCTGAGCGCGTCGAAACCGAGCGTGTAGTGCCGGATGTAGTCATGATCCAGCAGATCGTCACGTACCAGCAGGTGCATTATGCCCAGCGCAAGCGCCGCATCCGTCCCCGGCAGAACCGCGATGTGGTGATGGCACTTTTCCGCCGTCAGCGATCGGTAGGGATCGATTGCGATCACTGTGGCGCCGCGCCGCTTTGCAGCCTGAACCTTCATCCAGAAATGCAGGTTGGAAGCGATCGGGTTGCCGCCCCAGATCAGGATCAGCTTCGCATGCTCGAACTGCTCGGTATCAGTGCCGATTTTCGCGCCAATGCTGTACTTGTAGCCGACGCCACCGGCAGAGGAGCAGATGGTGCGGTCGAGCCGCGATGCGCCGATGCGGTTAAAGAAGCGCATGGCCATCGACTCGCCCTGGACCGCGCCCATGGTGCCGGCATAACTGTAGGGCAGGATCGCCCGCGGATCGCGTGCCGCGATTTCCTTGAGCTTGCCTGCGATCGTCGCCATCGCCTCGTCCCAGCTGATTGGCTCGAAGCGCCCTTCACCCTTGCGCCCGATGCGGCGCAGCGGATGCAGCAACCGTTGCGGATGGTAGGTGCGCTCGAGATAACGGGAGACTTTTGTGCACAGCACGCCAGCCGTGTTCGGGTGGTCCGGATCCCCGCGAATTTCAATCGCTTTTCCATCCCGTACAGTGACCAGCATTGCGCAGGTATCGGGACAGTCGTGTGGGCAGGCAGCGCGTATGACCTGGGTGCTCATTGGATTTCCTTGCTGGATACAGGGAGATTCGGCCGGCGCCCGTGCCATGGCAGTCGCGCCGAAGGTAATATTACACATCCGACCGGCGGCGGCGCCGGTCATCCTCGTCAAAGAGCGAACAAGCCATCATGAAGCTGATCGATCCCATCCTGCAGTTCCACGAAGAACTGAAGCACATCCGCCGCACGATCCACGCGCGGCCCGAACTGGCATATGAGGAAGTCCTGACAGCTGAGCTGGTCGCAGCCAAGCTGACCGAATGGAGCATCCCCGTGATCCGCGGTCTGGGCAAGACAGGCGTCGTTGGCGTGATCCGAAACGGCGGCAGTCAGCGGGCCGTTGGCCTGCGCGCCGACATGGACGCGCTGCCCCTGCAGGAGCACAACACCTTTGGCCACCAGTCCACGCATGCCGGGAAGATGCACGCGTGCGGCCACGACGGCCATACCGCGATGCTCTTGGGTGCTGCGCACTACCTGGCGAAGCATCGCAATTTCAACGGCACGGTCTATGTGATATTCCAGCCAGCGGAAGAAGGCGGCGGCGGTGCGAAGGCGATGATGGATGACGGCCTGTTCGAGCAGTGCCCGATGGAAGCCGTGTTTGGCATGCATAACTGGCCAAATATGAAGGCCGGCACCCTGGGCGTTGTTCCGGGACCAATGATGGCATCGTCGAACGAGTTCGAGCTGACTATTCGCGGCAAGGGATCGCATGCGGCGCAGCCGCACCTGTCGGTCGATCCGATCATGGTGGCAGTCCAGATCGCCCAAAGCTGGCAAACGATCGTCTCCCGCAATACCAGCCCGATCGATTCATCAGTTCTCTCGATCACACAGATCCACGCCGGCAGCGCAACCAATATCGTGCCGGACTCGGCCAGCATGATCGGCACGGTGCGAACCTTCACGATTCCGGTGCTGGACATGGTCGAGCGGCGCATGCTTGAGATCGCCGAACATACAGCGGCGGCTTTCGGCGCGAGCGTGGAATTCAGCTTCCGGCGCAATTATCCGCCGCTGATCAACCATGTGGCCGAGACGGAATTTGCGATCGACGTGATGAAGGACGTCGTAGGCAGCAACGGTGTGCTGGCGAAAGCCGAACCCACCATGGGGTCAGAAGACTTCGCCTTCATGTTGCTTGAAAAGCCGGGCTGTTATGTGTTTATCGGCAATGGCGACGGCACCCACCGCGAGTCAGGCCACGGGCTGGGACCATGCAATTTGCACAACCCGAGTTATGACTTTAACGATGACCTTTTGCCGATCGGCGCGAGCTATTGGGTCAGACTGGCAGAGGAATTCTTGGGCAGGCCTCCGCTGCGCTGAGCCATCCGCGCCCGCAGACACGGCGGCTCAGCTTGCGCGCTTTTAGGTAGGTAGCCGATCAGCGGCGGAGCCGACGCGCTTCCCCGGATTGGCCTTTTCCACCGCAAGCAGAATGGCCGACTGATCTGCGTGAGGAACGCTGCCCACTATCGATGCATATTGGCGCGTGACGAGTTCGGCGACATCCAGCTGGATGCCGGACCGGCGAGCTGCATCGAGAATGTTTTCCATATCCTTCAGCTGAGTCTTGATTTGGCCACCTGGCATGAAGTTGCGATCCAGCATGCGCTGTCCGTGAACTTCTAGTATGCGGCTCTCAGCAAACCCTCCTCGAATCGCGGTCCGAACCGCTACCGGATCAGCCCCCCCTGCCTCCGCCAACAGCAAGGCCTCGGCGACGATGTTCAGCGTCGCGCCGACAATGAGTTGATTGCAGAGCTTCGACAACTGGCCGCAGCCCGCAGGACCGACCAATGTCGGACGCCCCATTGCTGACAGTACCGGCTTCGCACGTTCAAACTGCTCCGGATCACCGCCTGCCATAATCGCCAGCGTAGCCGCTTCGGCTCCCAGGACGCCGCCTGAAACCGGCGCATCGATGAAATGCACGCCATGCGCTTCAAGCATCTGCGCAATTTCCTCCGCTTCCGACTGACGCGTTGAGCTCATGTCAATCACCAGCGCCCCGGGGGAAATCACGTCCAGCACGGATTCGAGGACTTGCTTCACCTCAGGACCTGCGGCAAGCATAGTGATCAGAATATCGGCTTTCGCAGCCTCATACGGAGCGACAGCGAGAGTGGCTCCGTGCTCCGCCAGCGCAGCGGCCTTTTCGGCTGTTCTGTTCCAGGCAATCAGCGGGTAACCCGCTTTCAGCAGATTAGCTGCCATGGGTTTACCCATCAGTCCAATCCCGAAGAATCCGATAGTGGGCTGCGTATCCGTCGCGCTCATGTAAGTCCCATCCGTGTTGATTAAAATTTGTTTGCGAAATGATCTCGGAATTGTTTTCGGAGCGCAATAAGATGACCATTTGCAATCTTGGAGCACGCTATTTCATCCAAACTTTCGCGATCATCGCAACAATCGCCGCGCTCTCAGGATGCGCCACTTATGCCCCTTCCGCCGCCATGGTCGGGCTGTCGCGTCAACAGGTGATTGAGCGCCTCGGTCCGCCGGAACCTGCACCAGAAAATTTGGCGATTGCAAGCCGTCTGGACTTTCCGCGCGGACCATACGGCAAACACACTTATTCCGCTGAATTTGACGAGGAAGGACGAGCCGTTCGCTTCCGGCAGTTACTGAGGGAAGAAAACTTCGCGAAGATCAAGCCAGGAATGGAACAACGTGAAGTAATTGAGTTGATCGGCATTGCCAAGGACACCTTTGGACTCGCTCGCAACCGTGGCTATGTCTGGAATTACCGGTATATCACACCATTTTGCCAATGGTTTCAGATCGAATTCACCATGGAACACGTAGTTCGCTCGGCAGGATATGGCAAGCCCCCTGAATGCAGCCGGCGACTCTTTTTGCTTCGCTGAAAGTTAGGCGGCCCGCAAGCGCCGTATGGCGCTCACCAAGATTTTTTATGCAGTCCTCAGCAGCATGCGAGAAACTTCTAGTTAAACAGGCCTGTGATAAACGCCCAATAGCAAAAACCCCCGATCAAGTCTGACCGGGGGTTTTTTGTGGGGGTAGCCTG